>VYLP01000004.1_pt1 | contig 424416 bp, 421 predicted proteins | sample 5114311 | NCBI WGS metagenome assembly VYLP01 (sample SAMN12291775, study PRJNA351875) | freshwater metagenome | isolation source: freshwater lake | place: USA: Michigan, Lansing Lake | collected 2013-08-14 | reverse complement strand
ATTTTTAAGCTAATCTAAAAACACCAATGAATCTATTTTAAATTTGATCCTATATTCGCTTATACGCTCACCCCTAGCTGGTTTCAAACGAAAAAGCTGATCTGGATAAATATAAATACTGCGAGATGATTGCCATTAGTCGATACAATTTCAAAGAGTAATGATTCTAATGATCTCCGCGCGTTAGGGATCGACCGGTGGCCGCGCCAGAGGGAGAGCCCGACCCGTTCACTTTCTAGTTCTACAAATCTAAACAAATCGGGAACGCCCAATCTCTTTTAAAGTTTTTCAGAGGAACGGCAGGCAGCGAAAAGGTCTTCTCGACTAACAGAATATTGCAAAGATCAGGCATGGTGCATGAAATGCCTCCATAAAGAGTGGACGAGCAAGAATAAGTATATGCATTCTAGAATTAAAAATTGACTAAAGTTTGTTTTTTTTAAGTTTTGATGGAAGGAATACCAAGAATGACAGCTGATAAAGTTTTTCGAATTGCTAACATCCTAGCATTGCCCCCATGGATATTAATGGCCGTTTTTCCACATTGGGAGTTTACTGCGATTGTCATAAATTCCTATATTTTTCCTATAAGTTTGTCCTTACTCTATACCTTATACATCAGTCTAAGTTTTGGAAAAAGCAAAGGTAACTTTCGGACTCTAGAGGGCCTTGCCAGTTTATTTCGAAACAAGAATGCATTGCTGGCTGGCTGGATTCATTACTTAGCCTTTGATATTTTGGTTGGTGTATATGAATGGAAAGATGCTCTCTCGATAAGTCTGCCGCAGTATTTGCTGATTCCTGCTCTGTTTTTTACGTTAATGTTTGGTCCTTTTGGATTTATACTCTATTTATCCATCAGGCATGTATTTCTTAATTTTTAAATGAATAAAGTTGATGTGGATGGAAAAAGGAATCATTTATATATATGAGGTGCTGGGGCCTCGTGTCCTACTCTCTTTTTCTAACATTCTTTGCCTTCTCTTATTTTTCATCTCTTGTAAACCACTTGATATCTCTAACCTTTGTGATACGCGAAGCAATTTGTTTTATCTCGTCGTAAATGCAAAGTTAACTGGTCTTGATCGTAGTAATTCCTGTAATTTTCGTGTTGAACAAAACAGATTGGCTAGCCCCAGATTTCTACCTAGCCCTGGAACTTATACAAGCCCTCAATCGATTCGGATTGTGAGTGATGCCGAAGGTGCGCAGATACATTATACAACTGATGGTAGTGTTCCCACTGCGCTGAGCCCCACTTTCAAAGAGCCATTTCAACTCCCAGAGCAAGCAGGAACAATTTTTCGAGCATTAGCCATCAAACCAGAAATAGCTGACAGCGAAATGGTCGAGGCCATCTATTCCTATTCGCTGATAAAAACAGGCCAAGTTATTTCCTATGCTGCAAACGATGATGGAGACTTACAAAAGGGATCGCCAAGAAATTACTCAGGACCAACAGCACCCGCAGCATTTCCTGCTGATCATCTCACGAATGAACAAACTATGGGGATAATTTGGAAATCCTGCACTCAAGGTTTTTCTGGCGCAACATGTTCCAATGTTATAAGTGGCAATCAGTTTACCTTTGCGGCTTCGGTTAATGAATGTAATAGTTTGAATAGCGCAAATTCAGGCGAAGGTTTTGCGGGGATAAAAACTTGGCGACTTCCTAGCATGACAGAACTACTCTCTACCAACGATGCATCCAAAACTTCCTTCACCTTTTCAGCCACTACAGAATTTCCGGTGACTTTAAATTTTGCCTATTGGTCATCGACTCCATATCCGTTTAACACAACTTTTGCTTGGTATTTGGACTATTCCAATGGAAATTCCTACGCCACACTCAAAACAAATACCAATTACCATGCACGCTGTGCGGCCTCCTCAAAATGGCGGGAAGGATTTTATTTTACAGTAAACTCGGACGGGACTGTAGCTGACAGAAAGACAGGTCTCCTCTGGCAGCGGTGTTCTGTAGGACAAAACAATGATTCTTCCTGTTCTGGATCCGCAAGCACGAGGACTTGGACACAGGCTCTTTCCGAATGTGCGCTTTTGAATGTAGCTGGAAAAAAGTGGAGATTGCCTAACAGAAATGAGTTGGCGAGTCTTTATGATTTTTCATTTAGTGCCGCTCCGTTTATCGATCGCACGAGCTTTCCAAATGTAGGAGTAGGGTCCCTAGAATACCATTGGACTTCCACTACGGATGCGATCAATACCACGCGGGCTTGGTATGTTAACTTTACTTCTACTCTTAATAATATCTTCGATAGTTCTCTAAAAACAACCGGTTACTTTGTACGCTGTGTTGCTGACATTTGATCTACTCATTTGCATTGTTGGCAATGGAATGATTTTTGGAATTTCCGTTGAAAATTTAAAATGATTTTTTTTCTCAATCTTTAGAGCCATGCAAAAGGATCTGTCATTTTTAAATGTAAATTCCGATTTTACATGTTTTTTTCGGAGTTGACTCCGAAAAAAACATGGGTAAAACGGAATGGACTACGAAATTTCTAAGCCGAAGATGAAAACCAAAAAACTTAAAACTCTACCTGTCAGAATTTATCTCAAACATATAAAAAAGGATTTAGATTCAAAAATGGTTTTTATTGGTGGGCCAAGACAAATAGGCAAAACCACTCTTGCTATATCCCTACTTAAACAATTTAAACCGGGACACCCAGCTTACTTAAACTGGGACAATGAAGAATCTCGTAGAATCATTATAAAGTCGGTTTGGCCCAAGGATGAGCCACTAATCGTCTTTGATGAGATACATAAAAGAAAAGGTTGGCAAACATTAATTAAAGGCATTTGGGATACCTGGAAATACAATCAAAAGTTTTTAGTGACTGGCTCGGCACGATTAGATGTCTTTCGTAAAAGCGGTGATTCAATGATGGGAAGATACTATTATTATCGTATTCATCCTTACACATTACCTGAGTTGCTAAATAACGTGAAGGGCAAATTGAAACCCGTCGAATATATAGAACTGTTATTTAAGTTTGGCGGATTCCCCGAGCCACTTATTAAACAAGATGAGGTAGAATTGCGACGATGGCATTTGCAGAGACTTTCCAAGTTGGTAAGAGTAGATCTACGCGATCTCGAAAATATTAGTGATTTAGATAAAGTAGAACTTTTAGCAGACGCATTACCTGCTAGAGTTGGTAGTTTACTTTCTTATAAGTCTTTATCAGAAGATCTTTCCGTAAACGATAAGACAGTAAAGCGATGGATAGGTGCTCTTGATATGCTATATTATTGCTTTCAAATTGCACCCTATGGCGCGCCAAAAATTCGCGCGGTCAAAAAAACGCCTAAACTGTATTTATGGGATTGGTCTCAAATTGAGGACCATGGCCTTCGGTTTGAAAATATGGTAGCTTCCCATTTATTAAAGTGGTGTGATTATAACCAAGACGTAATGGGATATAAAACGGAGCTTCGTTTTATTCGGGATGAGTTGGGTCGGGAGTGTGACTTCGTTATAATACAAAATCGAAAACCTCTATTCGCCGTCGAATGCAAATATTCCGATGATACACCGTCCGAATCTATAATGAAGCTGAGATCAAAATTTAAAAATACAATACCACGCTGGTATCAGGTTTGGATGGATACCAGGGAGAACAATATCGATTCGAAACTCATTGCACCAGATTTTAAAATTCTATCATTTTCTAGGTTTTGTATGGAATTAAAAATGGTGTAGGATTTTCTACCTAGGAACCATTGTGATACAAAGCCCATTATAAGAAGCCGACTGGCTAAAAGGCGACAATATTTGTTACATTAATTTATCATAAATTTTACTATCTAACGGACTGCGAAAAGTGTGCTAAAACTATAGACCAAAATAAAATTAAGTCATGATATAGATTTAATTGACCGAACATTGGCATCTCAACAAGTTAGGGCATGAGAAATATAAAACTTAAATCTATAACTACAAAAGTAATTCTCCTACTCCTGGTATTATTTCAAACTCTTAATTGCGAAAAAAAGAAGGAAGGTAAAAATGGGGAATTCTTTACTGGCCTTTTTCTATACAATATAGCTACAGATCCGGTGTGTTCTTCCTTTACGCCAGAATCGGCGGTAGCCATCGCTGAACTTACGAACCTTGGTTATCCAGATTATTATGGAGATATCAGTGTAACAGCTTCCGTCCCCCCTGGCAAACAATGCTATTATAAATTTACTCCATCCTCAGGTGGTCTATATGATTTCAGTCCGTTTGGCACAAGAACTGGGTCTTCAGGCACCTCAAAAGGTATCTACCATATTGGTTTAGTTGGAAAGACTCCTACAAAATTACCGAGCACAACTTCCTCATTTGATTCGGAAAATTTATACACGAATGTACCTGCCGATAGCTCTGACTCGAATGCTGTCGTCACGGAACCACAGTTCTATCAGTCGGCAAATTCCACTAGAATTATTATCGCTGACGGAACGAATTGTACATCAAATTGCAAGATTGGATTAAAAATAACAAAGAGTGGTGGAACCACTACTGGATCAAGTCCAAATTTAACTTGTATTAGCTTTGGCTCGACAACGCAGAGAATTATCAACAAGGCAAGGTTTGATGAATCGGGTATAACTTTCTCTTCTGATTCCACACCTTGTTATCTCCTCTTTGTTTCGCCTCGAAGTACGACCATGCAGTTTACCCAAACGCGAACAGACTCTGGTGGAACCACTCCGACGATGACTCTTTCCGTTTCCGCAGCAGTAACTAGCACGGCTAGCACATTTACGTCAGCGACTTCGACAACTAGTACTACTGCAGCCACTTTGAATGGACTCGTCACTCCAGCCGGCTCTGGAAGATATATTGAAACAAAATTCTCTCCCACACCAAGTGGCTTTACCTATAGGATGACAAATAGCTACTAATGTGTTTTTGGGCGCTGCTGATTTGTTAGGAAAAGTGAATTTCTTTTAACGAATCGACCGCGCTCTTCGGCTTCCAGCTTTGTTATGTTATAATGGGAAAAAATTAGTTCGTGCCAAGCAAGGGATTGTATCCCCGAGGCTTTTCTATTGAAATAGATTTCTTTGGGGAATGTAATCGAAAGTGCGTGGCATCTAGATGTTATTGTCGCTGTTGATACTCGTCTTGGCTAAGACTAATTCGATTTAATGGTAGAAATGAACACAAGATTAGCAAGTATTAGGTTAATTGAAATAAACATATTTGTGCAATTTTCATCCAATTTAGAACATGGGACATTGGTAGTGGATAACGAAGATCCAGTCTACAATACTACCTATGCAAGCCCGATTTGCGCGAAAGATTGCTCATTATTAGATTCTAACGAAGCGTTAGCGGTCGCAAGGAATTCGATTCTACTCCTCAACGAATCCAATTTCGAATTTCTAGTTCTGGAATTCTATGGTAGTGCTTCACATTGCCAGTAACAAGATACTTACAATGAGTAAGGGAAGTAGCGGCGATAAATAAATCCGCATCTTCAATCAGGTTTCCTGTTTTATCCAATTTTGCCTTTAACTCTCCAAATTTTTTTGATATATGGATCGTGCTTTCCCAAACGACTGTTGCAAGAAGGAACCTTTCAATATTTGTTTTATTCTTCTCTACTTGAATTGACTTTTCTGCTCCGTAGTATAACTCGGATACGGTCATGAATGAAATACAGGCGGTTTCTTGGGCAAGAGAAAGATGCTCCAAAACTTTTGTATTGCCACGTAGTATTTCTATACAAACATCCGTATCCAGTAGGATCATAGGTTTACTTTTCGACCTTTAGACCTGGAAAAATATATGTCTTCAATCACCTTTTTTGTTGAACGTGAATCTTCCCATTTCCCGCAAATGTCTGTTAGTAGTGATAGCTGAGTGTTAGATGATAGGTGTCGGTGATGATTCGATTCTTCTGCTTGGAGACCTCTTTCCAAGACGACTAGTATTTCATTATTTAGGCTCCTTCTTTCGATTTCAGAAAGAGCTCGAAGTTTAGAGAGCATTTCATCAGGGATATTTCGAAGTGTGAGATTTGCCATTTGGTTACAAAATGCCTCGCTTTGGTTACATTTTATAACCATTTTTGCTTTCAGTCAATTCTAATCAGCAAATTGGAAGATTCCACTAGACGTAATTTCTAAAAAACTATTCTTTTCTTGGGAGTTGGTGAAGGAAATCCTGTCCATAAGTATCTATGTCGCAACTAAACATCACTCTCCCAGACGGCTCGCAAAAAGAATTGGAAGCGGGAAAATCCTTCTCCGACTTTATTCAGGAATCTCTCCCTTTTTTAAAAGAAAAGGCATTGGCAGTTGTTCTCGCCGATGGTCGCACCGTTGACCTAAGTTTTTCTCCAACCACATCGATCTCTGTAAAATTTTTAACCTTCGAAGACAAAGATGGTAAAGAAGTGTTCCATCATTCTTCGGCTCACCTTTTAGGGATGGCTGTACAAAGGATATGGCCTCATGCCCGTTTGACGGTCGGACCTGTCATCGAAAATGGCCCTGGCTTTTTTTTCTATGACATCGATTTTGGAGACACTGTTCTTTCTCCCGATGACCTTCCCAAAATCGAAGCGGAAATGGCAAAAATCGTAAAAGAAGATTTCACTGTCAAAAGATGGGAACTGACTCGCGAAGAAGCCATTGAAAAATTCAAAAATGAAAATGAGCCGTACAAAGCAGAGCTCATTGCAGGATTTGATTCCGCCACTGTTTCGTTATATGGACAAGGAGATTGGTATGACCTTTGTCGCGGTCCTCACGTCCCAAGGACTGGTCTTTTAAAAGCATTTAAACTCACAGCCATTTCGGGAGCGTATTGGAAAGGTGATGCTAAAAACCAGATGCTCACTCGCATCTACGGAGTTTCCTTTCCCAATAAAAAACTTTTGGATGAATACTTGTTTCTCATTGAAGAAGCAAAAAAGAGAGATCATAGAAAGCTTGGTAAGGAGTTGGATCTTTTTAGTTTCCAAGACGAAGCACCAGGTTTTCCTTTTTGGCATCCAAAGGGTACTGTACTTTGGAACACACTAGCATCTTACATCCGTGAAGAATGTTTCCAGCGTGGATACCAAGAAATCAAAACTCCTACCATATTAAACTCATCGCTATGGAAACGGTCTGGTCATTGGGACAACTTCAAAGAAAACATGTATTTCACGGAAATCGACGAGGCAGACTTTGCCGTCAAGCCGATGAACTGTCCTGGTTGCTCTTTAATCTACAAATACCATATGCACTCTTACCGTGAGTTACCTTTACGTTATATGGAACTTGGCACCGTCCACAGACACGAGTTATCTGGAGTTCTCCATGGTTTATTTCGTGTTAGAGCCTTTACCCAAGATGATGCCCATATCTATGCACCACTTGACCAAGTAGAAAAGGAAGTCGAAGATATCATCGACTTTACCTTTGACGTTTATAAAAAGTTTGGATTCTCAGAGTTTAAGACATTCATTGCCACACGACCCGAAAAGTCCCAAGGAAGTGATGAAGATTGGAACATTGCCACTACAGCACTTCACGATGCACTTAAGAAAAAGGGCATCGAATACGGTGTGAAAGAAGGGGAGGGCGCCTTTTATGGACCCAAGATCGAATTCAATATCAAGGACAGCTTAGGACGGCTTTGGCAATGCGGAACCGTGCAGATCGACTTTTCTATGCCCAGTCGATTTGAATTGGAGTTTACTGCCTCCGATGGAAAAAAGCACGCACCCGTCATGATCCACCGCGCCATTTATGGTTCCTTGGAGCGATTTATCGGAATCCTGATTGAGCACTTTGAAGGAAAGTTCCCACTCTGGTTGAACCCAACGCAACTGCGCATTGTGACTGTCTCTGAAGTTCACAATGACTACGCGCGTGAAGTCTATGCTGACCTGCATTCTCAAGATTTCCGAGTCGAGATGGACCTACGAAACGAAAAGATTGGAGCCAAGATCCGTGAATCCATTCTGCGCCGTGCCAACTATACAGTCATTCTTGGTGATAAAGAAAAAGAGTCAGGAACCGTGTCCATTCGTAGATTGGGAGAGGAAAAGACCGAATCCTTATCTAGAGACGGGTTTTTGGCACTGCTCAAAGGCGAGCTATAAGAAATTTACTTGCTTGCTCATATCAACCCTTGAGCATGGGAATTTAAAGAAACTTCGGAGACTGAATGCAGAAACGGCCAAACCAACGAGGACACCAACCCCCTGATAAATTCGCCCATATTAGAATTAATGAACAAATCACGAATGTAAATTCGATCAGACTCGTTTCGGATGAGGGATCGGACATTGTGACTTTGGATGAAGCTCTTCGTCGAGCCAGAGAAGCAAATCTGGATTTGGTGGAAGTTTCAGGTGATCAGGATGTGCACGTCTGTAAACTCATCGACTTTGGTAAATACAAGTTCGAGCTCCTGAAGAAGACAAAAGAAGCGAAAAAGAAACAGCATATCGTCACAGTTAAGGAAATCAAAATCCGACCTCGGATTGATAACCATGACTTTGAGATAAAGAAGCGCCATGCGATCGAGTTCCTTGCAAAAGGTGACAAGGTAAAGGTGACGCTTCGATTCCGAGGCAGAGAGATGGTTCACTCTGAGATAGGAATGAATATTGTTAACCGGTTTGTCGAGGACCTAAAAGAGCTTGCCTCTCCCGAAAAAATGCCGGTACACGACGGAAAAACCATAGTGGTCGTGATGAACCCAATAACAAGCGTTAAAGCTTAAGGAAAACAACTATGTACAAACTAAAAACAAACAGAGCGGCGGCAAAACGTTTTAAGTTTACCAAAAATGGTAAAATCAAACGTGGATGCGCCTTCCGACGTCACATCTTGGAGAAAAAATCTCCAAAGATGAAACACCAAAGTCGTGGAATGCATGTCATTCATGATACTGATTACGATCGCGTAGAAAAACTTCTACCGTACGGAGGTTAATCGATGCCACGCGCAGTCAACGGAACCATCCATAAAAATCGTCGTAAGAAAGTTCTAGCAAAAGCAAAAGGTTTTCGTGGTGGAAGATCGAAACTTTTTAGAACGGCAAAATCTGCAGTAATGAAGGCTGGTCAATGGGCTTACCGTGATCGCAGAAAGAAAAAGTCAGAATTCAGAAAGCTTTGGATCACAAGAATCAATGCAGCTGTTCGTGAGAACGGAATGTCTTATTCTAAGTTCATTCATGCCCTTAAAACCCATGGCATCAACCTAGATCGAAAGACTCTTGCGGACCTTGCTTACAATCACAAAGAAGTTTTTAATGCCCTTGTTGAAAAAACAAAGGTAGCAAAATAAATTAAATGCTTGATTGGAATAGAATAGCTCGTCTATTCTATTCCATCGGATCACCATCATGTTGAAACTGGAAACCATTGAAGAGCTCGAAAGTAAAGTAGTAAAGGCCCTAGAATTAATTCAGGACCTACGCACAGAAAATAGCCGTCTAGAGACTGAAAACGAATCTCTACGTGCAGAAAATGACCAGATGAAGCTTGCGATGGAGGAGAAAGAGCGCGAATTAGGATCGCTCCGCTCCCAATTACAAGAGGCAAATAGTCAACTTGCTGAGCTTAGATCCAGAGAAGAACAGTTAGAAACAAAAGTTCACAAATTGCTTGGTCGATTGGATGGCATTCCGTCCAGTGGCGCTCCAAAACCGACACAACCACAAGCTCCGGTTGCCGTTGCTCCAGAACCTCCTCGTCCTGTGCTGACTGCACCAAGTTTGGCGGACTCAGCTGACGATGATGACGAAATTATACTCCTCGATGAGGATGACACAGATTTTTCTCCAGCAGAAACCATTGAAAAGCCTCCAGTACAGTCTTCCGTTTCTAGGGAAGATGTCTCCATCGCTTCAGATGATTCCGATGTTCCTACAGTGGAACTCGATGACGAAGATGATATCATCATTGATGACGATGACGATGCCATAAGCGTATTTGACGCCGATGACGACGACGACTTTCTCATTATAGAAGACGATCCAAAATAAGATGGCAGATTCTGCCCAACCTCCTCAAAAAATCACAAAACAGATTTTTGGAGAAAGTTATACGATTGTAGGAGACGCATCTTCTTCCTATATCAATACGATTGCAGATTATGTGGAGTCTAGATTGGCTGAAATTGCCGCCTCACTTCCCAATGCCTCAAGAACAAAAGTGGCAGTTCTCTGTGCACTGAATTTAGCAGATGAGTTGTACCAGCTAAAAGAAAAAGGTTTAGAGCCAGCAGTTACAAAAGAGATAGAAGATCGTACAAAGAAGATGATCACCTTATTGGAAGAGGGCATCATCGGAGATATTTATTGACCATCTTTAGCAAAGAAGAAGCTCGGAACCGGCTCAAACACTACCTGCCTCTTCTTCCTGAAAGAGAAGAATATGAAACAAAAATTCTTAAGGCCGCATATCCACTCTTAAAGAATACAACCCAAGTTATCTCGTATGTTGCGGATCGATCTTTGGAAGTAGATATCCTTCCTCTCATCGAGTCCTCTCCTCTCCCTAGGCCCACTCAGTTTTGGGAATACAAACACAGCGCAAAATGGTATTTTCCGAAGATAAATGCGGAGAATCACTTGGTATTCATTCGTCCACTGTCTTGGACAAAGGGAAAATTTGGAATCTGGGAGCCTGTTGGTGAAGATCAGATCACGCCCGAACAGGCCGACCTTGTTTTTGTTCCCGCACTCGGTTATAGTGAGTTTGGAAAGAGGCTTGGAAGAGGAGGTGGATACTATGATCGAGTGCTCTCCGATCCGATACTCAAAGAAAAGACAATTGGACTTACATTTTCAAAATTTTTTCCAGTGCCGTTCTCTCCTGATCCGCATGACTGCCAAGTAGGAAAAATCATCACTGAAGTAGGTGTTCGTTCATTTTTAGATTGAACCAATTGCTCGAGTTTGGGATACCTATAGGATAGATATGGAACAAGAAAAGCTCTTAAATAACCTTGCCGAAAGAACGAGACAAGAATCAGAAAATGATATGGGAGACATTGAGCAGTTTCTCACATTCAAGATAGAGGGAGAGTTTTTCGGACTACAGCTTTTACATGTTCACGAGATTTTAAAACCAGTTCTCATTACCCGTCTACCAAATGTTTCCGATTATATCTTAGGCGTAATCAACCTCAGGGGAGAGATCATCCCTATAGTAGATCTCAAAAAAAGATTCCATTCCAATGACTCTACGATCAATCCCATATCTCGTATTATTGTTGTTATGTTGAATGAAAAGCGTTGTGGTATTTTAGTAGATGAAGTGAAGCAAGTAGTCAAGATTCACAAAGACTTTATCAGTTATACAGTTGATGATCTTTCTTTAAATTATTCCAAGATGGTTGAATCAGTCTCTAGACACGATAACAATCTCATCCTTAACTTGGACTTCAATCAAATCGTGGATTTTATTTCGTTTAATAAATAATGGGACAGGGTTAATCAATTGGCTGGAATATTAGGCGAATATACTGAAATTTTTCTAGAAGAGTCTGAAGATCAAATTGAAGAACTAAATGCCAATTTGGTGAGGCTAGAAAAAGACCATGACAATCCTGAAATCATAAACGATATCTTTAGAGCGGCGCATTCTTTAAAAAGTTCATCTGCGTTTGTCGGATTGTACAATCTGTCTGACCTTGCTCACAAGATGGAAAACCTACTTCAAAAGATTAGAGATAATACTCTCGAAATCAATGTCACTTTGGTGAACTTGTTATTTGAGTGTTTTGATTTAATCAAAACAGTAATCGAAGGAGTGGCGCACGGTCAAAAGGTGGAAACGCCATTTACTGAAATGATCCAAAAACTATTGGATTATGAAAACGACCACCAAGGTGGGGAACCTGCGCAGAAATCATCCACCCAACCTGCAGAATCTAATGCTCCTGCTCAAGCGCCGTCGACTAACGCTGCATCTCTGAGTTCAGATTTAAAAATATCCGAAGAAGAATGGAAGGAAATCAAAAGCCAGCTTTCGGAAATCAGCAATTCAAAATTATACCAAGTCACCCTCGCATTGAAACAAGATACACCAATGCAAAATCTCCGATTGATGCTCATTTTACAAGCGGTCAAACAATCCGGTGTGGTTTTTAAATCAAACCCATCTGAAGAAGCAATGGATCGAGGTGAAGGTAGTGCAAACTTAGTATTTATCACGATCACTGCGGAAACGGAGGAGAAGTTACACTCCATCTGTAACATAGATATGGTGGAATCACTTTCAATCGTAACGATTGATCCGCCTGTCAGCGAGATGGAAGCATTGGAAGTGGAGCCAGTTACTGAGCATAAAAAATCCTTTGGACTCGCATCGGAGACCAAATCAGGAGGCTTGGGTAATAATTTCGATAAAGCTGTAACTGAATCCAAAGCGATCATGCGAACCATCAAGGTTTCCTCTGACAAATTGGATGAGCTAATGAATAACGTGGGTGAGTTGGTAATTACTAACTCAGGCTTCCAAAAAATCTATGATGATCTTGTGGCTCAGTTTGGTGAAGATTCTCTCTTTAATGAATTAAAAGGCAAAATCGATCAAATCAATCGTATCTCCAAAGATCTCCAAACCGGTATTATGAATATCCGTATGGTTCCGATTGGATCGGTTTTCAATCGTTTCACTCGCCTCGTTCGAGATTTGTCATTAGAAACAGGAAAAACCGTAAACCTGGTTCTCCGTGGGGAAAATACAGAACTTGATAAAAAAGTCATCGATGCAATCGGTGAGCCATTGATCCATTTGATTCGCAATTCTGTGGATCATGGAATGGAAACTCCCTCCGAAAGAAAGGCGGCTGGCAAATCTGAAGAAGGAATAGTCGAATTGAACGCCTATCAAGGTGGATCCAACATTTTAGTTGAGGTTCGCGATGACGGACGTGGTTTGAACAAAAGTAAGATTTTAAAAAAGGCCATTGAACGCGGTCTGGTAACAGAAGCAGAAGCTTTAAATTTGAGTGAATCAGATATTTATAATTTTATCTTTGCACCAGGTTTCTCGACTGCGGACAAAGTGTCCGATATTTCTGGCCGTGGTGTAGGAATGAACGTAGTCAATAAACTCATCGAAGAGTTTAAAGGTAAGATTCTCATCCAATCAGAAGAGGGTAAAGGTTCATCCTTTACGCTTTCCTTCCCGCAAGCCTTGGCTATCATACCATCTATCCTCGTTACAATGGAAGAAGAGGTATATGCATTCCCTCTATCTGAGGTATCTGAAACAATCAAAGTCAACGTTGATCAAATCACTACGCTAGAGGGACATGAAATAATTAATTTGCGAAGTGAAGTTTTACCTATCTATAGGCTAAATCGAATCTTAGGCCTTGCAGACAGACCAGAATTAGTTGAAGTGCCTATCATCATTGTTAATTACAAGTCTCGCAAACTGGGTTTTATCGTTGATGATTTGATCGGCAAACATGAGACAGTCATCAAATCATTGGGTAAAAATTTCAAAGATGTCCCGGGATTAACTGGTGCTACAATCATGGGTGATGGAACAATCATACTTGTTTTAGATATCACAGGATTGATAGATATTGCCGCAGATAATTTAAGTTGGGACGAGAATTTGATCAAAGGTGAACCAATGAAACGAACTTCAAGCATTCGTTCCTTGGAAATGACAGATTCTGATATGATTTTCAAATCTCGTCTTTCGACAAATATGTACAATGTGACTCTAATGGAGTTGAAAGCCAAAGAGAAAACAAAACTCAAAAAAGATAAAATTAAAACTGAAACTCATGTCATCGTACCGAGAGAAGAAGTGTTTGTAGAAGAGGTTACTTCCAATCAAAAGTTTGAAAGTAAAATGTCGGTCGCACAAAATGGTAATGGACATTCAACTTCGAGTGTCGACGTATTGGAACCACAATCCTTTGCGCGTAAAGATACCACACAGGATCTAGAAGTGCATCGGTTAGTTGATAAAACTAGATTGGATGCCGCAACAGACAAAGAGAGACAACAAGCCGCCGAGATCATCAAAGGTTTCGTTGAACAAAAAGAAGATCGATTGGCAAACATTGCTCCAACGCAATCAAAGGATATCACTGAAATGATGTCCGCAAAAGATATTAAGAAACTAGAGAGTATTGTAAACACAGGCATGATGAATGCCGGAGTTGTGCTCTCTCAACTTGTTGGCAAAGAAGTAGAATTATTCATCCCTGAGATTACAATCACAGACAGAGACGGTCTTGCTAGGGAATTTAGATTTTCTCATGAAGAGTTCTTTGGTGTCAAAATCCGTATGAACGGTGACTTAAACGGCAACTTGCTTATGTTATTTTCTGAAGAGAATGGAACGGAGATCGCCAAGGAATTACTCGGTTCCGAAGAAGCAAAACATGGCACCAATGGGAACCGTTTGTCAGAGGATATGATTTCCGTTCTTTCCGAAATTTCAAATATCGTTTGTTCCAGTGTTATGAACTCTTTATCAAACAAAATGAAAAAAGAAATCCTTCCATCAGTTCCTGAAATGATCACTGGAAATTTTATGGAAGTCATTGACATTGTCAAACCAGAACGCACAAAATTTCTTTCGATGCATACAGAATTCAATCACCAAGGTAGTAACTTACTTGGCGTTTTGCTCTTCCTTCCTGATTTTGATGAACTCGTGGAGATGATTCAAAAGTCATGATGTTGCAGCCAAAGATTGTAATCATTGATGATTCACTTCTCGTTCGAAACATTCTAAGCGATGTTTTAGTAAAGAAGGCTGGTTTCCAGGTTATTGCTACTGGTAAAACGGGTGTGGATTGTATCGACCTTGCAGAAAAGCTCAAACCAGATTTTATCATACTGGATATTGAGATGCCCATTATGGATGGGCTCACGGCCCTTGCTGAGATTAAAAAAAGGAAAATAGAGACAAATGTGATCATGTTGTCTGTGTTAACCCAGCATGGCGCGGATGCAACATTTAGAGCGCTAGAGTTAGGCGCGATCGATTTTGTTCCAAAGCCATCAAGTGGGAATCAATTTTCTCCAGACGAAATTGCTGAGGTAATTGGCAGTAAAATCAAAGGCTTTTTAGATTCTCACCAATCCTCAAAAAATGTTGTCCAAAGGCCCATCGCGCCACCTGTCCAAAGAGAAAACCTAAATAAAAGTTTTCAAAAACAGGTCTCGATAAACGCTATTGCAATTGGCACCTCCACAGGAGGTCCCAAGGCTTTGCAGACTGTATTTACAGCGATTCCTGCAGATTTTAATAAGCCGATTCTTGTTGTGCAACATATGCCACCTGGATTTACAAAGGCTTTCGCAGATCGTTTGAATACTCTGAGTAAAGTGAAAGTAAAAGAAGCCGAACATGGGGATGTGATTACAGCTGGGCATGCGTATATCGCACCTGGTGACTATCAAATGCGAGTCGTCTTAAAAGACGGCATCAAGATGATTGATTTACAGCAGTCCGTTCAGGTTAACGGACATAGGCCTTCCATCGAAGTACTTTTTGATTCTATGAGTGAAGTTTATGGCGGGAGCCACTTACTTTCAGTCATTATGACGGGGATGGGCAAAGACGGCTCCCAGGCGATCACGAACATTCATTCGCAAGGTGGAGTGACTTTGGCTCAAGATGAGAGCACTTCTGTTGTCTATGGCATGAATCGTGTAGCAGTGGAGTTAGGTGGAATCGATTTTGTTTTACCAGCGGAAGATCTGGTTCCGAAGATGTTGGATTTATTGAGAGCGAGAGGAAATTAAAATGGCTAGAATATTAGTTGTAGATGATGCAAAATTTATGCGAACCCTTGTGAAAGATGCACTGGTTGGTGCTGGGCACGAAATCGTAGGTGAAGCTGAAAATGGAAATATTGCGGTTGAGCAGTACAAGGCTTTAAAACCTGATCTCGTCACTATGGACATCACAATGAGAGAAAAGGACGGCATTGAAGCCACAAAAGAAATCATAAAGTTTGATGCGACTGCACGCATCATTATGGTAACTGCTTTAGGTCAGGAAGACCTACTAGCAAAAGCGATCAAAATGGGAGTGAAAGACTTTGTTGTTAAGCCTTTCCCACCAGAAAGACTCCAACAAGCCGCGGCAAAAGCTCTAGGTATTTAATTTGAGCGGTACCCCGGAATTCATTGTCCGGTGGAACAACCAGGACGGAGGTTTGACCGAAGGACCCATTAATGTCCTTTGGAGTCTGATTGATAGTTATAAAGTTGATATTTTTGAAGTCTCCCTCGCTCGAATTACTTCAGACTTCATTCAATTTTTAAGAACAACACAGACGCTTTCTATCGAACTCTCCTCAGAATTTGCAGTTATGGCCTCTCATCTCGTATATCTTAAATCGAAAGCATTGCTTCCTGACCCTGGATTTGAAGAAGAGGATTATGATCCTCCTCTCCCTAAAGAATTGGTAGATAAGTTACTTGAGCATAAAAAATTTCAAATAGCAGGACAAAAGCTTGCTGAGTTGGATCGTTTAACGGCCGGTATGTTTACTCGAGAAACCAATCAGGTTTTAGAGGAAGAAGATACCTGGCTCGATGTAAGTCTTGTTGATCTTATTTCTGCATTCAATTCCATCCTCGAAAAAGAGTCGATCAATGAAGAAGAACCAGCAATTTATGAAGGCCACAAACAATTCTCAGTCGAGGAAAAGATGGAGCACCTTCTTGCCCTTTTGGACAGCCAAGGAGAGATTCATTTTTTAGAGCTATTCACTGTGGAAAATCCTGATAAAAAAGAGATTGTCGCCGCTTTTTTAGCGATTCTGGAAACTGTCAAAATTCGTTTGTGCAAAGTGGTACAGCATAAGGTGTTTGGCGAAATCAAAATTATAAAGGTTGCATAGACTTTGGAAGATCGCAAATACATGCGGGGGTTACTTGAAGCTTTACTATTTCTATCTTCAGCCCCGATCAAACTTTCTGCTCTCGCTAAATCTTGTGGAATAGAAAAAACGGAAGCAAGAGAATTATTAGACGAACTCATCTTAGACTACGAAGAAAAGGAAGGTGGATTCACATTGCGAGAAATCGCAGGTGGTTATCAGTTTATAACCAGCCAAGTTTACAGCGAAGCCCTTGCTCATATCTTCAAAGATAAAAAAAGAGAAACTTTATCTCGTGGAACATTGGATACTCTCGCCATACTTGCCTACAAACAACCGATCACCCTTAGTGAATTAGATGAGATACGAGGAGTATCTTCACGAGCCATGGTTGCATCCTTAATGTCCAAAAAATTGGTGAAAGCAGTGGGCCAGAAAGAAGTACCTGGTCGCCCAACTCTTTATGGTACAACCAATGAATTTTTAATCCACTTTGGACTCAGTAAACTTTCCGACTTACCCACACCTGTTGAAGTAAAAGAATTAAAATTTGATGAGTTTTCTAGTGATTCGATTCAAATAACGGATGAACAGGATGATATTGATCCCGATTTCGACAAACGATTGCTACCCGAGGAGTTGCAAGAATCCCCCTTAGTAGAAATTGAAGATCCAAAATGAGTACTACTGAAGAACAATTAAAAAAACTCCGGACGGAGATTGATGCCTTAGATGAACAAATCATCTCGTTAATTCAAAAAAGGGCAGGATTTGCAAAAGAAATAGGTAAAACTAAAAAATCAAATAATGATCCAATTTATAGGCCTGACCGTGAAAAAGATGTATATGAAAAGGTATCAAAGCAATCACAAGGTCCACTGCCTCCAAGCGTAATTCGTGCGATTTATCGCGAAATCATGTCTGGAACTATTGCGTTAGAACATCCACTTAAGGTTGGTTACCTGGGGCCCATCGGTTCTTTTTCTTATGAGGCATTGCGCTCAAAATTTGGAACATCAATTGAATCTATACCACTTCCAACTATCCCTGATGTCTTTCGTGCCGTGTCCTCGGAACAAGTTGAATACGGAATTGTGCCAGTCGAAAATTCGACTGAGGGACAAGTTAGTTCCACGTTGGATATGTTTTTAGAATCAGATGTGATCATCTACTCAGAGTTATACAAAAAAATTCAATTTTCACTTTTAGGATTTGATTCCGATCTTAGTAATATTCATAAAGTTTATGGCATTCGCATTGGAAATGAACAATGCCGAAATTGGATTGCTGCAAATCTTTCACATGCTGAAATTATTGAGACATCATCCACTGCGATGGCCGCCAAAACAGTGGCCGAGAAGAAAGAAGGTGCAGCCATAGCCTCAAAGATTGCTGGTGAGACATACAACTTGAATGTTTTAAAAGAAGGGATCGAGGATTTTTCTGGCAATACAACTCGTTTTCTGGTTATAGGTAAGACTGAATGTCCAAGCACGACTTCAGACAAAACGTCTATTGTATTCTCTTTGCAAAATAAAACAGGTGCTTTATTTTCGATTCTGCAAAAGTTTAATGATGCAGATTTAAATTTGTTAAAAATAGAATCTAGGCCTTTGAAAAAAAATAGATGGGAATATAACTTCTTCATCGATTTCGTTGGGCATAAAGACGATCACAAAATAAAAACCATTCTCGAAACAGTGCGTAAGGAATGTATTGGTTTTCGAATTCTAGGTTCCTATCCGTTTTCTGACCTCGATTTATGATAGTACTCAATCGTGTTTTGATATTTGGGATGGGGCTTATGGGTGGTTCGCTCTCTCTTGCCATCAAAAAGAAATTTCCGAATGCACTTATCACTGGTGTTGTCCGTTCAGAAAAATCTAAATTAGAAATTCAATCTACACAAATGGCACATTCGGCATATACCGAAATGGAATTTTTAGCACAATCTAATTGGGACGAATTTGATCTAGTTGTGTTTTCAACTCCTGTTGGTTCGGTGTTGGATTATATTCAGAAACTTCCACTTTCCGCAAATACAATCTATACGGATTTAGGCTCCACCAAACAGACGATTATTGATGCGGTCAATGGTCATTTTAAGATTCCTCATAATTATGTTTCTTCTCATCCCATGTGCGGTTCAGAATTTTCTGGAGCGAAGGCGGCAAAAGATGATTTGTATGAAAACAAACTCTGCATATTAACTTCCGCAAATAATTCTAATTCTACCGCCCTTGCTTTTTTAAAAAGTTTATGGGAGTCGGTAGGTTCGTGGACTTTAGAAATGGATGGTATCGAACATGACACAACTTTAGCATATCTTTCTCACTTACCACATATTGTTTCTTCTATTCTTGTAAAAACCGCTATCCGTAACCAAACAGTGAATCGACTTGTGAATAGTTCAGAAAAGCCGATCACTGGTGGTGGGTTCCGAGATATGACGAGGATCGCTGGCTCAAACGCAGAAATGTGGATTTCTATATTTTTGGAAAATCAAAAAAATGTCTATGATTCACTGGTGGAATATCGAAAGGAAATTGATTCCGTCATTGAAGATTTTAATCCCATTCGTCCACTTGCCGTTGAAAAGATTCTTCAATATTGGGAAAGTTCCCTTCTTGCAAAAGAACACATTCAAAAGACTAAAGTTTAATTAACTATGTCATAGATAATTGGTAAGTGTATCATGAAATTTATTAAAAACTTAAAGAAATATAAAGGGTGTAAGGCGGGCATCCTAACAAATCAAAGTGCATTTGGTTGGAAACAGAACTATCATTTTGATGTTTATCGACAATTTGTAGATTTACATACTATTTTTTTACCTGAGCATGGTTTGTTTGCGGAATTGCAAGATCAAGTTAGCGGCTCGGAGCTAAGCTATTTGTTTGGCGATCTAACAATCATCAATCTTTATGGAGATACCGAGGATACACTTGCGCCATCTTCGGCGGCACTTCTCCCTCTTGATTTGATAATCATTGATATTCGTGATGTAGGTTCAAGATACTATACCTTCCTAACAACAGCTTTTTATATCCTTGAGTCGATTTCAAAAATGAAAAATGCCGGTCAAAAAGCTCCGGAAGTTGTGATTATCGATTCTCCAAATCCAATCGGTAAAAAAGTGGAAGGAACACCATTGGAAACTCAGTTTGAATCCTTTGTTGGAGTGAGAACAGTAATACATCGCCATGGTCTGACTCCGGCAGGTTTACTCTCATACTATAAACATAAATTCAATTTAAAAGTTGATATTTCAATTGTGCCCGTTGGTATATTTCATCTTAAAAAATTTAATTCATTACTTTGGGTGCCACCCTCGCCAAATATTCCAACACAAAATACATGTTATGTTTATCCAGGTCAGTGCCTTCTTGAAGGAACAAATTTATCTGAAGGAAGGGGAACGACAAAACCGTTTGAAACTTTTGGAGCACCGTTTTTAAAGGGTTCGGCTAAATTAGAATTGGACCTACGTCTCAAATCACATCAAAGAAATAGTATGGTTCTTCGCTCTTTGAGATTTTTACCGACATTTCACAAATTCAAAGGTGAAATTTGTGAAGGATACCAGTTGATGATTACGGATTTAAAATCGTTTCATTCCCTCCATTTTACATTATTTCTGTTGAAACAACTGCGAGAATTGTTTCCAACTGAGTTTCACTTTTTGAAAGGGGTCTACGAATTTCGCTCTGATCGGCCAGCAATCGAGCTTCTAGCCGGTGATTCGATCCTTTTATCTTATTTGTACGGCAAGGAATCCGAGTCCAATCTTCTTGAACATTTAACGGAACAACAAAATCTCTGGAAATTTCACACAAAAGAGTTTCGATATTAGATTTTTTTTATCGATTTCGACTTGATCAAACTCTAATGATTAGATATGAAACAACCTATGGTACAATTCATTCAACGATTTTCCCTATCCATGCTTCTGATTCTATCCCTCTCGAATTGCGGTTACAATCGCATTCAAGAGTTGGATGAAGAAGTAACAGCCTCTTGGGCAGAAGTTCTAAACCAGTACAAACGCAGGGACGATTTAGTTCCAAATTTAGTAGCTGCTACAAAAGGTTTTGCCAAACAAGAAAAAGAAATCATGCAAGGGATTGCTGATGCTCGCTCAAAGTTGGGTTCCATCCAAGCAACTCCAGAGTTATTGAATGACCCTGAGGCTTTCTCAAAATTTACGAAAGCGCAAGGCGAATTGGGTTCATTTTTAGGCAGACTCATGTCGATCCAAGAAAACTATCCAGAATTGAAATCAAGTCAACTGTTCTCAGATTTGACCGCTCAATTGGAGGGGACCGAAAACCGAATTACAGTTGCTAGAAATCGATTTATCAAATCAACAAAAGAGTATAATATTTTCATTCGCCAATTTCCTTCTGTGATTACAGCGAAAGCGTTTGGTTACGCCGCAAAACCGACATTCACTGTTGAAGATGAGAAAAAAATAGAAAACGCGCCTAAGATTGAATTTTAAAAAAACTCATCTCAGATTTTTAAAACTGAAAGTATACAAAAGGACTCGAAACCGCTACACTGTATATCAAAAATGAGACGATATACATTGCGGCACAGATAGTATATAAAACGAGAGGGCGCTCCGTGAGAAAATCAAGTGCGTCCTCTTTATTATTTTGAACAATATCAACAAAAAACAATATTGCGATGACAAAAAGTAATGAGAGGGATACTTCTTGACTTTTGCCTTCCGAGAAAGTAAATGCTTGTTTCATCATTTGAAACGATACATCGATACCTTGTGGAATGGTCTCAGTTGGACGCGCGCGGAAAAAGAAGATCGCAACTAAGAATATCGACAATGGATAAATCGGTTGTAGCCATCTAGGCACCTTTTCCCAGGCATTCTTGATAGTCTTAAATTTGAACAAAAACTTTTCTACAACCATCATAAAAGCATGAGTCGCACCCCATAACACATAGGTCCAATCGGCACCATGCCAGATTCCAGAAACAAAGGTCGTAATGAATAGATTGAAGTAAGCAAAAAGTTCACCTCTTCGATTCCCACCTAAGGTAATATAAACATAGTCTCTCAACCATGATGAAAAAGAGATATGCCATCTCCTCCAAAGTTCGGTCAATGTTCCAGAAAGGTATGGTCGATCAAAGTTTTTCGGGATTTGAAATCCCATGATTCTCCCCGTTCCAATCGCTATATCAGAGTAGCCTGAAAAATCACAATAAATCTGAACTCCAAATAACATTGCGGCGATCCATAGTGTCCCCCCGCTATAAATTGTTGGATCGGCAAATACTGGATCGATAACCGCCGTTATTGGGTCTGCGATAAAAGTCTTTTTAAAAACACCCCAAAAGAATTGTTTAAGACCTTTATGTAGATTGTCTCTTTGAAACTCTTTTGGTTCAAGGAATTGATGTAATACATCACTAGCCCTTAATATAGGACCTGCAACTAATTGCGGGAAAAAGGATAGAAACAGACCAAAATGGAAGATTGACTTTGCGGGTTTAACAACTCCTCGGTATACATCAACTGCATACGAAACAGCCTGGAGCGTAAAGAAGCTAATCCCCATTGGTAGAATGATGCCTACTAACGGAATATAGGCTGTATCACATGGATTCAGACCAAAATACAAATTCCAAGATGAAATTGAAAAATCTAAGTATTTGAATATAAAGAGTAATCCTAAATTGCTCCAAATTGAAACGCTTAGCCAAAGCATCTTTTTTGTTTGATTTTCGGTTCTAACCATAGCATCAACAGCTAGTTTGGTTAGGACAAAAGAGAATATGAGAAGTATCAGAAATGGGACTTTGAAAATGGCATAAAAATATAAACTAACAAGAAAAAGTAATATTCCTTGGAATCTTTTTGGCAGAGTAAAATATAAAATTATAACAATAGGTGCAAAAACAAAATAATGAGTAGAGTTAAAAAGCATGTTTAATCTTTTGCTCCCAATTCTTGTTTTAAGGAGCGAGCAACCCATTCATTTCCAAGAACGGTCAAATGGCCATCCCCAGGGATAAAATAATCACGAATCGAAGAGAATTTGGGTTTATCTTTTTCAATTATTGAATTGCCGCACATCGATTTTGTATATTTGGTTAAGTCGATGACATCAATACCCTTTTCATTCCAAAACTTCTTTGCTCTAAGTGCATAGTTACCTAAAGAATGGTGTTTTCCATTCACATAACAATAGATTTCCTCTACTTGTACAGGTATGATGACTGGACGAAGAGTAAAGTTATGTAGTTTACTTAACTCTATCATCTGATCATATGCGTCGGTAGTTGTCTTTGTGAGTGGAGGAAGGCTATTCAGATCTGGCAAGGTTGCGTCACAAAAAAATTCTGACTCGGGAATAGGCTCAGGACAGATTAATGATTGTTTGGTTTCAAGTTTGCAGGTGTTTTTTGGTGATGGCAAAAAAAAGGAACTAATGACATACAGTAACGGGGAGTGATAAGCATTCTCTAATTCCTTTTCCGCAAGCAAACGATTTTGAGTCCAGATGATGATGGATTGTTCATAAGCAAGTTTTAATGCCTGCAGGAGGTAGGATATTCTAGTTGCTTCGAATTGGATTCGGAAATTTGACTTCCAAACTGGATCGTTTTCATGCAATGCATCCAACTCATCATCAGGTAATATTCCTTGATTACGGAGTACTTCTGGCATTGCAAAATCATTTGGTGAAATAAAAAAGAGAACTTCTTTAACATTCGAAACTTTGTTTGAAATATCCTTTAAGCGCTTTGCATCACCTAGCGAACCATACGCGTCAACGCCAAGATTGAGAGCCTGGTGTTTACTCCCATTGATTGTGATACCGTCAAGAAGAGAACAAAAGGTATCTTGGTCAGAAACTCCAAAACCCATAACCATACTGTCCCCTAAACAGAAAATTTTTGGAAGGTTGGGTGATGGTTCGCTGAGTCCTCGTAAACCTAACGAATTGGTAGTGAATCTTCCTTCCCAAAGTCCAGCATAATGTTTTACGTATCTACTTTCGTTTGCTTGGAGTGTCACACCGTATTCCGAATGATAGGCATGCAGGAGCTTTACATCTCGGTAATAACTTAGAGCGGATGGATTGAGAATCCTAAGTAAAAATTCAGCGCATGTGATGGTTGCGATTGAAAAAAGGATCCACCGACTCAATCTTCTCCAAAACAGGTTCATCCCTCTAAAGTTTAAAATTCACCCAGAGAAGCAAGCATTTCCATCTAAAGGATACGTTCGAAGAGAAGATAAAAAAATCCAAGATTGCCGATGTATTGAATCATAATTAAAAAGCCCACTCCTACCTGAACAAGAAAGGGGCTTTGTGCAAAACCTTGGTAGGTTAAATAAGAGACCAACCCTAATACCATTTCTGGTATCAATACATAATGTGCGGCACCGTGTGTTTGTTTTACATTTTGGGCATACCATGATCCCATTTGCCAGAGTGTCGCCTCAGAGATTCCGAAAATAATAAGTGAAAAGAATCCAATCCAAAGACACGCTCCGACTATCGAAACCGATCGTTCCTCCAATTTGATACCTGTATATACTAAGATAAATAGGGGGATACTCCAAAGTCCCGCCATATAACCGCTGACAGTTCCTATTTTTGGAAATCCATCTTCAGGAAAAACGAGCACACCTAACACTTCTGAAAGAAACCAATCTGGGAATACCATAAACAAAGAAAGGGGAGCTAAAAATTTCCAAATGCTAAAAGGTAAGTACCACCGGAGAGATTTAGCGAGTATGACGAGAAAAATATGAAAACTAGCAGTCAGGATAAAGAACTTCCATCCCACTTCGTAGCTTGTGTATTTAAAAACGAGCAGGGCGGCGAGTCCAAAAACAACCATAAAAACGGCAAGGAGTGATTCTTCGAGTAGGTCTAGCTTTTTCATGTGATGGGATGAATTATAAAATCCCGAGTGGAGAGCGCAATCTTAATTCGAGAGCGTTTGGTGGGAGATACTGGGATCGAACCAGCGACCTCTACCATGTCAAGGTAGCGCTCTAACCAGCTGAGCTAATCCCCCAAACGTAGTACCAATTCACCAGAGGAGCCGAAATGGTAAACAACGATTTGTATGTTCATCAAAGAACTGGTAATGACTGAAAAATTCATCTTCGAGACCTGATTTATGTTTTGGCTTCTTTCTTCCAAGTAGGATCAGCTTATCTTTTGCCCTAGATATACCTACGTATAGAATTCGCCTTTCTTCTTCAATCTGCTCAAGCGGAGTATTTTCTGATACATTCCAACCTGCACTTAAATCAAGTAAGACAGTTTGGAACTCTAATCCCTTTGCCGCATGGATCGTCATAATTTTGCTTTCGGGAACACCGACCTCGATCCATTCTCTTTTCCTGTAATTTGATCTAACAAGCATTACAGAGTCTGCTTCGACCTGAAAGTTTCTTTTAAATCTTTCAAAGGCAATTTTTCTATCGTATTTGGGATCATCCAAAACGATTCTTTCTAAGCTTGCGATTCCCTCCCGGTGGTGTTTTACATTTTTTTCCATCTTTGTTTTGTTTTTCTTTAGTGCATGTGTAGATAGTTTAATGATACCCGCAAGTGATCTGAAATTTGTGGATAGTTGGAATTGTTCTGCACCTGGAAAGTAATTCGGAAATTTTAAGAAGGGATCTGGAGTCGCTCCACGAAATCCGTAGATTGCTTGCCAATCATCACCTACGACCGTTAGCTGTCTTGGAGAAATCAGTTTCAATATATTCAATTGAGTGAAGTCAGTGTCTTGAAATTCGTCCACAATGAATGAAGAAAAATTGTTTTGAATGTTTTTTGTCCACGCTTCTTCTAAGCTGAGCGAGCGTAATAAGACTCGTTGCAGATCCTCAAATTCGAATTTGAAATACCGTTGTTTGAAGTTAAAAAAGTCATTCGTATATTTTTGGAAGAGTTCTGGGTGCTCCATTTTAAACAACAATCCATCACGTTGGAAAAGCAAAGGAAAGGGGATTCCTCCTATTTGGAATTTGTATTTTTCCAAAAATCTAAAAAGAAATTCGTCTGCTTCACTTTGGGAAAGTAAACTCCAGGAAGTGTTTCTATAATCGGGATGGTATGATTTTAGCATCCGATAACAAAATGCATGAAAGGTTGAAATCTGGTATTCTTTAGAAAGTCCTTTTGATGCGAGTCGCTCACGAAATTCGTTCGTCGCTTTATTTGTGAAAGTTACGATGACTGTCCTCTTTGGTGGGATCAAGTTATCAGATTCCGCTTTTTGCAGTAGACCAATCATTGTAGCGGTTTTGCCTGAGCCTGCCGCAGCTATAACTTGTTTGATGGGTGCCTTAGATTCGATGACCTTCCGTTGTTCTTCATTCCACATACCCTTTCAGGTTGGAAAGTATAGAATCTGGATCTAAAAAATGATTTTTATGAAGTAGAAAACTGATGGGAAGGTCGGGAAGGAAGGATTCACCGCTTGCAGCTCGGTGTGCTAGCGGTGAATATCAAAATTACAGGAATGGAATCGAATGAAAAGTTAGCCTAATCGAAACTTTGCCATCGGAAATCCTTTCGTAATTTCGGCAACTCCTGCCTTAACTTTCGCCTTCCAGGCATCATCACCGTAGTGGTCCAAGAAATCACAAATGAGATTGGCGACTGCTTCCATATCGGCATCTTTGAGGCCACGAGTGGTGAGAGCCGGTGTTCCCAATCGAATCCCAGAGGCAACAGCTGGAGGATTTTTATCAAATGGGATGGCATTTTTATTTACAGTTACACCGATTTCGTCCAGTCCATCAGCTGCGTCTCGACCAGTAAGTCCTTTCACAGAAACATCAAGTAAAACCAAGTGGTTGTCGGTTCCACCAGAGATCACTCTGTAACCACGTTTTTGAAAAATCTCTGCAAGAATTTTTGCATTCTTTAGCACTTGTTTGATGTAAGTTTTGAACTCTGGTTGAAGTGCCTCTTTGAATGCGACCGCTTTTGCGGCAATCACATGCATAAGTGGTCCACCTTGGATTCCTGGGAATACACGTGAATTGAGGATTTTTTCGTTTTCAGTTTGTGATAAAATAAGTCCCCCTCTTGGTCCACGTAATGTTTTATGTGTAGTTGTTGTTACGTAGTCACATAGACCGATGGGCGTTGGGTGTTCTCCTGCAACGACTAACCCAGAAATATGAGCAATATCTGCCATGAGTTTTGCTCCAATCGAATCAGCGATTTCTTTAAATTTTGCAAAATCGATGATCCTTGGGTAGGCCGATGCACCAACTACGATCAATTTGGGTTTGTGCTCTTTGGCAAGAGAGGCTACTTCTGCATAGTCTATGGTTTCTGTCTTTTCTGATACACCATAAGGAATCGGTTTGAAGTATTTTCCGCTGATATTTACCGCCGAACCGTGAGTCAGGTGCCCCCCATGAGCAAGGTTCATACCAAGGAAGGTATCTCCCGGCTCCAATGCCGCGAGAAATACAGCCATATTTGCCTGTGCCCCGCTATGCGGCTGAACATTCGCATACTGTGCTCCAAACATTTTTTTGGCTCTTTCGATTGCGAGATTCTCTACCGCATCTGCATTTTCGCAACCGTTATAATATCGTTTGCCTGGATAACCTTCGGCATATTTGTTCGTTAAGGTAGAATGATATGCTTCCAAAACGGCTTGTGATACAAAGTTCTCACTTGCGATCATTTCTAAAGAATGCTCTTGGCGTTCGTCTTCATGTTTTAAGGCAGTAAAAATTTCTGGATCTTGGTTTTGTAGTATGCTCATGCGATAACTTCTCGATTTAAAATATAGGATAAACTTTCGTATTTTTGCTTACGAATATTTTCAGAATCTTTTAGGACGGATCTACGAAAAGAAGAAAACCCTCTGGAAAAGAAGGAAAAATCTTCTTTTGATTGAGAAAGATCTGTATCTAAGTAGCTATGAAATTCGTCAAAGAGATCTTTCCCAAAGGTCTGCACATCAAATGAATTTGGAAGAGATGTTAAAAAATCTCTATGATTTCTCGCTTTTCGGTAATCGGGTTCCTCGGGTGGATGTAAAAGAACTTCCGATACTTCATCAATCAATCGATTTTGTAAGATCAATGTGCCATGTTGGACGATACAATTTTTTTTTCGAAATTGGGCATTCCCAGATATCTTTTTTAAAATTCCATCCTCGGTGATTGTAATATCAGATTTACCTTTTGATTCAGATGCTATCAGTTGTTTCGCGAGTGATTTTCGGACAATGCCGAGAAGGATATCGTAAGAATCTTTTACAGAAAATAGCTCTTTCCTAAGCTCTAAATTTACATAAATCGAATAATTAATATTCCCAGATGGATCATGAAAAACAGTCCCGCCACCCGATGCGCGCCGAGCGATGTATGTAAAATCTGATGCGAAATCTCTATTTTTTGTGAGCTCATGCTTACCATTTGCAAAACGATCAATGATATGTTCCTTAATTGTAAGTTTTGGATTTTCAGAAAGACCAAGCACAATGGTTCTTGGATTTCTCCAAAGCCGAACCCCTCCCATCAGATTGAATTTATTCATATTCAATGAGATCGCCTCTTCAATCGCCAAATTTTGATAAGGCGATCTGATCTTCGATTCGGGGAAGTAGAAAGTTTGAGATGTCACTCGTTAAAGTATTTCTTTGAGGCTTCGTTCAAGAATTTTTTTTCACTTCTGGATAGGCTATTCATTCCATCTTTTGAAATTTTTTCTAATAACTGATCCACTCTTGTTTTTGCATCTTCACGAGAGTTCATTTCTTTTTGGTATCTTTGAAATCTTCTTTTTTGAAGGTATCTCGAAAGAGACCATCCGCCAACTTTCGAGTCAGATTTCCAACCATGGTAAAGTTTGATGAAAATAACAGCCCCAACGATCCCACCGAGATGGGCCATGTGTGCAATGTGTCCACCTTGAGAAAACACAATCATTAGCATAAGGATCATCACAAAGTACTTTGCTTTGAGAGGGAAAATCAGCATAAAAATGATTTCTCGATTGGGCCAAAGCAATGCGAATGCGGCAAGTAATCCGAAAGTAGCCCCACTTGCTCCGATAACGATACCTTGCGGAAATCCCAAACTAGAAACAAGTAAAGTCACAAGACCACCCATAAAGGCACAAAATAAATAAAATTTGAGAAATGGTTTCTGCCCGTATTGTCCTTCAATTTCTGAACCAAACATCCATAAGGTGAGCATGTTCATTAGCAAATGCATGATATCGCCATGCAAAAATGAATATGTGACAAGTTGCCATATGTAACCTTTTAGCACAGCTTCTGGCTGAAGGGCGAAAATCATTTCCAATGCGTTGTTTTTGAGGACCAAACGACCGAGGAATTGAGCAACAAAAATTGCTACATTCGTTATAAGCAAAATACGAACCATAGGCGTCAGTTCTGGTCCAAACCTGAGTTGAGATCCGGCGTAGCGAGGTGGCATAATTTCAAGTTCGTAAATCTTGAGTGACAAGGAAAGTCGATTTCCGAAAATCGAGGAAGTGGTCGTACAACTATTTGGGGTTCGCGGATCGATTGCCGCACCCCTCCGCAATCAAGACTATAAATCCAAAATCCTTGATATTGTATCAAAATACAAAGCGAGCGATGCATCTCTTTCACCCGAAGAGTTCTGGAAGACACTCCCATACCATTTAAAGTTTGTGACAGGGAGTGACACCACATGTGTCACCGTAACCGATTCTGATGGAGAGATCTACATATTGGATATGGGAACCGGGATTCGAAATGTGGGTGACCAATTGGTTGCTGATTATTTCAAAAAGAAAGAAAAGAAAAACATCAATATTTTCGTTACCCATACGCATTGGGATCACATACAAGGACTGCCTTTTTTTAAACCAATCTACTTCCCTGACTTCAATTTACGTTTTCATTCAGTCTATGGGGATCTTTCAGATAGATTGGAAGCCCAACAACAGCCGGAATTTTTTCCAGTACGGTTTTCAGCTGTGAGTTGTAGAAAAGAATACATTCATTTTCCACCAGGCGAGGTTTTTCAATTCCCAAGCGGTATGAAGGTAGAGAGTTTCCCACTACGCCATCCGGGAGGTTCCACTTCCTATAAATTTACGAATCGGGAGGGGAAAGTATTTATATTTGCTACTGACGCAGAATTTACTGGTCAGGATATGGAAATCATCCATGAATCTACTCCATTTTTTTCTGGAGCCGATCTTCTAGTTATGGATAGTCAGTACACTCTGGATGAGTCATTTTCAAAATTTGATTGGGGTCATACTTCTTATACGATGTCAGTAAACTGTGCCACATCATGGAATGTTAAAAATTTAGTTTTAACGCACCATGAGCCTTCATATTCTGATCAAAAAATTTTCGAAATATTTGAATCGGCTGTTGAACACAAACAGTCCTTAGGTGGACATCCATTAAAAATACATTTAGCAAGGGAAGGGCTACGTTTCCATCTCTAATATTTAAAAGAAAACCATGGACAAAGAAAAAACTCTAAAAATCACACTTTATGCCTTATTTATCTCCGCACTTTTGGGAGGTTTATTTTTTGGATATATACTTTCTGAAGTCAACCAAGGTAAGGAATTACAAAAGTTATCTTCTTATCAACCTACGACGCCTACAAAGTTGTATGATTCCAATGGAGTTTTGTTTGCGGAGTTATACCGACACAAACAGGAACTCCTAAAATACCAAGACATTCCTCCTCATGTGATTCAAGCTTTCCTCAGCGTTGAAGATGATAATTTTTTCAATCATTTTGGAATCGATTTTATGGCGATTGTCCGAGCGGCGATCAAGAACGTAATTGCAGGAAGGATTGTGCAAGGTGGATCGACACTCACACAACAGCTTGCTAAAACCATTTTACAGGAACGTAAAAAAACATTTGCACGTAAGTTTTTGGAAGCTCTTCTCACTCTCCAGATCGAACAGGAGTATACGAAAGAAGAGATTTTGGAAATTTATTTCAACCTGATCTATCTAGGACATGGAACAACAGGGCTTTCTTCTGCCGCCAATGTATACTTTCAAAAAGATGTTCGTGACCTAGACATTGCAGAGGCAGCACTGCTTGCAAGACTTCCGAAAGCACCAGTCCATTATTCACCCTTCAAAAATCCCATGGAGGCAAAAAATGCTCATTTGGTTGTCCTTGGCCTTATGGCAAAAAATGGATTCATTCAAAAAGAGAATGTGAAGCTCATCCACGAAGAGTTTTGGGAAAGGTACTGGCCCATTGTGATCACACAATCTCCTTCCAGATCTACATGGGGTGCAAAGCTCAACCGTGCCCCTCATTTTACTGAATGGGTACGTCAAATTCTAGAAAAAGAAATAGGCGAGGAAGCAGTTTATACCGGCGGCCTTCGTGTATATACCACACTTGATGTAAGAAAGCAAGAAATTGCAGAAGAAGAACTGCGCAACTCATTGATTGTTCAAGACAAATATGCGTTTGGTGCAAACTTTAGATATGCAGGTCGTGCAGATCGTTCTCTAGTCTCACTTTACAATTTGATGGGAAGTGTGTTTCCTGTTGGTGTCCCCTTTATCACAAACTTGGATGATCGCCAAGTTTTCCGATTGGAGCTAGAGAAGCAAATGGCACCAGCATTGGAGCTATTGACTTCCTTTGTTCCCTCGGAAGATGAAAACGCGGCAGTAAAAGAGTTCAGAAGGTCATCGCTTGTATTTTCATCAAATTTACATGTGGAAGGGGCCATTGTCACGATTGATCACCAAACAGGATACATCCAAACAATGGTTGGTGGATCTCGATTTACTCCCAAAAATCAATTCAATCGAGCTATGTCTGCTAGACGCCAAACAGGATCTGCCTTTAAACCTTTTGTCTATGCCGCCGCAATTCAAAATAGAACCGTTGGATCTGGAACGGGGATTATGGATGCGCCACTCACCACCTTAACAGAAGAAGGTGAGGGATATTCGCCGCAGGATATTTCTGGAGACTTCCGCGGGATGGTTCCACTTTCTCGCGCTCTTTCCTTATCATTAAACATTGTCTCTGTCCAAGTTCTCATGCGAACGGGAACAGATGCGGTGATAGATTTTGCCTCAAAGGTCACAAAAACAAATAAAGCACGTTTCCCAACAGGTCCAGCACTTGCATTGGGTGTAGCCGAGCTTACGCCGTATGAAATGGCGGTTGGTTATTCTATTATAGCCAACAAAGGCAAAGATGTAATTCCCTTTAGCGTGCGCTATGTATTAAACCAAAGTGGGACAGTTGTTTATAACCGTGAGAAACAAGTCCAAGAAGAACTTGCAGAAGAAGCTAAAAATGGAACCATCCAAATCATACCTGAGGCGACAGCCTACATCATAAAACAAATGTTAATAGGTGTGGCAACGGGCGGAACTCCTACTGCGGCGCTGCGCGATGCAGACAAGGGAAATTACAAAGGGGAATCAGGTGGAAAGACTGGTTCTACCTCTTCTTATACAAATGTTTGGTACTGCGGCTTTGATCCTAAGTTTACTTCAGTCGTTTGGATGGGCTTTGATAAATCCTCACTTTCGTTGGGCCAAGGTGTGACAGCGGCAGGTGTTGCGGCTCCCATTTGGGGGAAATTGTATTCCCGTTGGTACGATGGTGGTCCGTATCCAAGTTTTTATCCCAATGGAAAATCAGATGAGATTCCAGCAGATGTGGTCAAAGGTGCTACCTGTTCCTTTAACGGTCTTACACCGGGACCTAATTGTCCTCTTACAGGGAATTTATTTCTGAAACCGATTACCATTGCAGGAAGGACACTTTCGGTGCCTGGTGGAAGACAATGTGATGGGGAAAGGGATCACTTTCGGTCGATGGACCTAAAAGATTTCTTACAACGAGAGCTAGAAATCACTGACGATGAATTAAAACGGTAACAAATAAAAGCAGGTTGCCTAATATTTAGGCAAGTGTACCGGTTCTATACATTTGTCTCATCTCTATTGCTAGCCGATACCTGAAACAAACCATTTCCAACGCCTCTCTTTAATTATGTAGTCTGGCACGTTACTTGCAATAATATCAACAGAGTTTGCGTCCAATACTGCATCCTCTGGGGGTTTTATGAAACGATTCGCCACTCTTACGATGATGATTTTTTCAATCTCTACCTATGCCATGGAGATGCCTCAAAACCATGAAGACGTTTCGTCCATCATAGATGCTTACGACAAGGCGACACTCACAGAAATCTCCAATGAACTCGTGAAAATGGCGGCTCATGAAGAATCGATTGGTGAGTTCGATTTGGCAACTGTTCACTACAAACGAGCACTTAAAATTCGTGAATCGATTGGATTAAAATATCACAAAAGTTATGCGTCCATTCTATATTTATCTTCCAATGCGCACTTTCAAGCTGGTCTAATTTGTGAAGCAACGGGCCTCGCCAAAGACGCGAGCGTTGAATTTTCGAAACATGGTCTTATTAAATTTCAAGAAAAAGCAATGAAAGACCATGAAGCTTATGGTAGGGTGTGTGCGCTAGTAGCGCAAAAATAGTTATGATTCTTTGAGATGGTTACCTGATTTTGATTCTACCCTGGATCAATCCAACCTCTCGTATGTATATACGTGAGGTTGGAATTCTTTTTTTGTATACTTTGCTCGAATCTTTTTAAATAGCGCATCTTCTGCGTAAGGTGTTTTTACTTCCCACCCAATTCCAAAGTCCGCTTCTTTATACCCCGATTCAAATTGTAATGGTGCAAGACTCTGTGACACAGAGTCAAAATGATATAAAAGTCTGTGGTTTGATTCTTTAGAAATGAAGGGTGTCTCACTACATGGTTCATGTCGATTTTGATTCGCTTTTACTTTCTCTTTTTGATCAACTTTTGCGTATTGGCATGATTTAGTGAACAAAATAGAAGTGGAAAGTAAGACCCAAGGACCAACTTGTTTGTATGTACCTTTGCCTACAATGACTTCTGCTGAGTTCGATAAAGGATATTCGGCGATCGATTGCATCGTCTTTGTAAAAGATTTATCTTTTTCCAAAACAATCCACTCTCTAAAATTTAGTGCATGGCTCGTCGAATTCATCGGGGCACGGTTGTTCGTTGGTCGAATGTATGTGCCTTCTTTGAGTGAAATATTTTGCACTGAAATGGAATCAGGATTTGGTAACTCTCTGATCCAAGAAATACTGGATTGGCATTGAAAAAACATACCGGCTATTGCAAATAGCGCGGCTAAATAAATGTAATTAGAACTGGAAGTAGATAAAATCTTGTCCACCATCACCAAAAATACCCATCAATAAAAAGATCACAACCGCAAAGATCGGAAGTAGGATATTTTGAAATGGTTTTAACTTTGTATAAGTGTAATCCGAATACTGTAACCAGTTAAAAAATAAACCAAGTAACACAAGTACGGGTAGTTCATCAACTCGGTCAAGTGTCTCGCCTACGCTCCTAAAAGTAAGAACACCTTTAAAGATTTCGTAAACCGTTGCCATTGCTTCATCACCTCTTGCGGCGGCACGGAAGAAGACACCAGAAAAAGAAAAGGTAATATAGACAAAAATGAAACGGATGAAACCCACAAATGGAATCGTATCGGGAAGGATTTTCTGTTTGCCTCGAAACAAGTAAAGGGACCGCTCAATCCATAAAAATGCGCCAAGGTAGGCACCCCATCCGACAAAAGCCCAATTGGCACCATGCCAAAGACCACCCAAACACATCGTAATGAACATATTTACATTTGATCGGAAAACAGATGCTTTGCTACCTCCCATAGGAATGTAGAGATAATCTCTTAACCACGAAGAAAGAGTGATGTGCCATCTACTCCATAAGTCGCGGTAACTTTGCGCTAGAAATGGACCTTTAAAGTTTTCGGGAATTTCATATCCCAACAAATTCGCAGAACCTCGTGCGAGATCTGTATAACCAGAAAAATCACAGTAGATTTGTATACCAAAGGCAAGCGTTGAAAAGAATAAGGAGAAGCTATCGTATTTGCTTGGGTCCATATAAATCGGAGCGATGATCGGTGCGATATTTTCAGCGATAACAACCTTTTTAAATAAACCACCTATGATTAAAAAAAGACCCTTTTTCATACGATCTGGATCAATTTCTGGATGGTCAATTTGTGGAATAAAGTTATCCGACCTCATGATCGGACCGGCAATCAATTGTGGAAAGAAAAGAATAAAAAGAAAATAATCGTCAAACTTGACTTTGTCTTTTAGAATACCTCTATGAATGTCAACTTGTAGTGCGATGACTTGAAATGTATAAAAGCTGATCGCCAAAGGTAAAAAGATATTCATTGATCCTGCGAAAGATTTTACCTCTTCCCAGCCAAACATCGAATAAAGAGTTCCTGTAACAAAATAAAAATATTTAAAAAAAGCTAAGTTAATCAGGTTTAATATAATTACAGTCGCAAGTACAAGTTTATCCGACTTACCTTCGCTCTTTCTTTTAAAAATGATTTCACTAAATAAGAAATTGATGAAGATAACGGCTAAAAAGTGAAACAGGAATGGAAAGCTAAAATATGCGTAAAAAATCAAGGAGGAAAGAATCAAGAGAGGCTTGCGCCCCTTTTGAGAAATATTCCAGTAGATGATATAAGTAAAAAAGAAAAGAATTAGGTAAGGAATAGAGTTAAAAAGCATTTGATTCTAAAGATCCCAGAGATAGTAAAAACGAGCGTTAGAATTAGAATTGAATAATTTATCCATTCCACCTAACATAGAAGGTCTATTACCTGATTCATTTGCTAGATAAATATTATCCACTCTGCCGCCACCTCTTTGATACGTGATGAGTTTCGGATTGCCACGTCGATTTCCCAAGTAGTTGGGATGTAACATGAGCTGGATTTGGATGTCGTCAAAATAACCGATATAGTCGATCATACCTTCTTTTTTCGCCTGTTGGGCTGTAAAGATCCTCCCGTCACAAATTTCTTTCAGGCGAGCTTCAGAGACATTGGGTCGTCCTAATTTTACAATCTGAAAGAATCGATCATACAGATTGTCAACGATGGATTGTAAGATACGTCTTTGTTCTGGTGATTGCTCAGAGAATGGTGAACCAATGGCTTTATTTGCGCCTGATGTAATGGACTGGTCTTTGATCCCTAATTTGTCCATTCCTTCCTTTACATTAAATCCTTGCATAATCACACCAATCGAACCTGTAACAGTCGTTGGGTGTGCTCCAATCGCATCACTGCTCATCGCGATATAATACGCGCCAGATGCCGCCGTATCCATAAAAACAGAAAAAACAGGGATTTTTTTCCTTTCTTTAAAGCGTAAGATTTCTTGGTAAATGATATCACTAGCGGTGACGGTTCCACCTGGTGAGTTGATTTTGAGTAACACTCCTTTGATTTCAGGATCAGATTCAGCAAATTTAAGTGTTTCTTTGATTCTGGCGACCGGAGATTCAGCTGAACCACCGAAAAAGGATGACTCTCGATTCTCGTCTGTGATTACTCCTTCGATGGGAATGACGAGGATCTTGTCTTTGTCTTTGCCCGAAATGACCTTTTCTTCAAAATTTGGACGAGGACCGCCGAAGGTCGGGAAACTGGCAAAGATGCATCCTTGTAAAAAAAGGCTAGCAAGTAAGAGGGTGAGGCTGGTTAGATAAATCTTCCGTGAAGGCATAGAACCTTTTTAAGAACGGAAAGATTGGATTCAATCATTTTTGGAGGCAGTTCCTTGTACCAGCTAAAAACTAAACGAGCCCGATTTGACATCAATCCAGAAGAAGGGGGGCAATGGCTCGCCCTACAACTTGGCTCGCAGTTGAGTGATGATACAATTTCTGTCCTCTCTGGATACAAACATCCCGATCCATTTTTTGCATCAGGTTCATTTTTGATGTTTCCATGGGTCAATCGTCTGAATCCCAATCCATGGGCAAAGGCTCCATTTTATCCCAGCACACATTGGTTAACTGATGGGAATGGTTTGTCCCTTCATGGACTTTACCACAACCTTTCACGGCAGATTGTAGCGGAATTAACAACGAATAAAGAAAGTCGTGCGAGTTTTTGCTTCATTCTTCCTGACGAATGGAAACATACACAGCTGTCTCAAATCAAAATCATTGAAACTTTCGTTCTATCGGATTCCGAATTAAAAATCGAGTATACCGTTCAAAACATGTCAGATTCAGATTTTGAATTTGCATTGGGTATCCATCCGTATTTTAGATTGGGCGAAGATTCGAATATAGACGATTTGTATCTTTTCGGTACAGGTTTCCATGAAGTCAAATTGGGAGACTTTTTGCTTCCAGAAAGAATATTAGAAAATGAAATAAGACTAATTGAAGAATGTAAGCTGGAAGGAAAACATTTTGATTCTTTATTTAAATCCGTGCCTGAAAAAGGACAAAATTCGTATATTGGATTTTTCTCAATGAATAGAAAAGAAAGGGTTATTGTGGGTGGTGCAAATTTTTATCAAGTATACACTCCACCAGATAGGAAGTCACTTGCAATTGAGCCCATGACTGCAACAGGAAATTTTTTAAATTTCAGTCAAGAATATACGGAGAAAATTGTTCCAAGTGAAATAAAAAGGATTGAGTTTTTTATAAGATTAGAAAACTTCTAGAATTATTCTAGTGGTGAAGTTTTTCGGCAGGGAATAGATATTTAAATGACAGAATCAATCCTCAAATCATGCAAACAAGTTAGCAAATATTTGCTCGAAATCAAATACTATGCTGAGAAGAAGAATACGAGTCGAACTTCTGTTTATCGAGCTCTTCAAGACGGCAAATTGAATGAAGTGGTGATTGGCAAAAATTCACGATTTGTTATTTTGGATGACCAAGCGAAGAAGTGGCTTCCTGGCCGTCAGAGTTAATTAGTTTTTTAACAATTTCTAATGAAAATATATCCGGCTCAATACTAGTTATATTTTTCGACTTTTGTGGTGGATGTTCTTTGACACTGCGTATCATCTCTTGAGGAATTAAATCAAGTTGTGCATCCTTATCTAAAGGATGTAGATTCCAATAACCTAACAAAAAATTATCATTTTGGTTTTCTAAAAATCTACCTTGAAAGGCATAATAAACATTCCCAAATGTTTTATCATTATGTGTATCTCTTACTTTTAAATAAAGCTCTCCTACAATGGGTGCCTGATCCAAAAAGGTTTTTGTATGAAAGAGATACTTGATATGTCTGAGACGATAGATTTTGATAAAACAATCCACTTTGCCATCAAAATACAAAAGCAAATGAGATGAATGATTGGTTGTGAGATCACCGCGGGCCTTTGCCCTAAATTGAAAATATTCAGTAGATTCGATCACTATGTTTTTTGGTTTTTTCCAAAAAACAATTGGAACCTTATTGGAAGATTTAGTTGGTACTGCTGTCTGCGAGAGATCGTTCAAAAATGGAAGTAAGGTTTGGTGGACCGATTTTCTTTTTTTCCTGTCAAACCAATCTGGAAAACAGAAATAAAGGAAGGACTCCACCAGAGTCAATTGTATCTCAAAATCAATCCTAAGTGCGGAATTCAAAAGCGGTAAAGATTTGGTTTTCCAATCGATTTTTGTTACTTCAGGCAGAAAGAAGTCACAATAAGTTACTAAATTTTGGTTTAGGATTAGGTTCAGTTGTGATTCCGGAATCGAAATGTGATTCCATTCTATATTGATGTGGGTTAGGTGAAGAAAATAGGATTTGTACAATGATTGGAGTACTTTAAATGTTTTGGAAAGGAATTTCATCTCTGTAAAATCAAAACTCTGTCGATGTTAGAACAGAATGACAGAATTGGCTTTTGAAAACAAAGATTTTTTATGGGGCGATGAAGCAGGACCTGTTCGGATCTTATCCGAATACCTTCATCCGAAAGCAGAGTTTGGCAATAAGGGAATCACGGATACTGTTGTTGTTTTCGGCTCGGCCCGTATCCCTAGTTTTGATGCTAAAAATGGGGATCCAAACTTCCATAAAGGTTTAGAAGGTTTAGCTAGATATTATAAAGACGCCGTTGTGTTTTCCAAACTACTCACGGAATGGGGACACCAATTTGAATCTGAATTTCATGGAAGGAGTCTTCACATTTGTACGGGTGGTGGTCCAGGTATCATGGAAGCCGGCAATCGAGGAGCAAAAGAGGCAGGTGGCAAGTCGATTGCGTTGAATATTGTCCTTCCACATGAGCAACATGTGAATCCTTATTCAAATTCGGAATTGAGCTTTGAATTCCATTATTTCTTTATGAGAAAACTTTGGTTTATGAAATTATGCCGCGGCATGATTGCCTTTCCTGGCGGTTTTGGGACATTCGATGAATTGTTTGAAACGCTGACGCTCGTGCAAACTGGGAAAAAAAGTCGGATTCCTATTCTACTTTATGGATCTGAATTCTGGAAAAAAGTAATCAACTTTCAAGCGTTGGCAGATATGGGATTGATTTCACCAGAAGATTTGGATCTCTTCGCGTTTGCAGATACTCCTGAAGAGGCAGTACAATACTTCAAGGAAAAGATTCGTTTGGAATTGACCAAGAAATTGGGTACAAAAACATAGCGGAAACAAGGGAAATCATATGGCTAGAAGATGCGTAGTAACAGGTAAAGGAACGACTGCAGGAAATAATGTCGCTCACTCTCACAAAAAAAATCGTCGGATTTGGAAAGTGAATGTGATTACTAAAAAAGTTTTCTTAGAAGATGAAAACCGTTGGGTTCGTGTGAAAATCTCAACTAGAGCATTGAGAACACTACGTAAAAAAGGACTAAAAGTTGCTATTAAGGATCACGGTGGGGATCTCACTGCCATCCAACCAAAAAAATACGTTGGTAACGCTCCCGCAAAAGCTGCTAACCCAGCCGCTTAAACCACAGATACACTTTGCCCCGTGAAAAAATCGGGTCAAAATCCCCGCTCCAAATTAGCAATTTCCGTTTTTAAACGTTTGTATGCTGAATTTGGAGAGGTGGAAACTCCACTCCATTTTTCTCAACCCCATGAACTAGCCATTGCTGTTATTTTATCTGCTCAATGTACAGATGAACGGGTAAATCTTGTTACACCTGCATTGTTCAAACGTTTTCCCACTTTGCGATCATTTGCCGAAGCCAAGCTAGAAGAAATTGAGAAATATATTTTCTCTACCGGTTTTTACCATAACAAAGCAAAAAGTATCCAAGGATTTGCATCCAAACTTTTGGCTGATTATGGCGGAGTCATTCCAAATACATTGGAGGAAGCCGTTAAGCTACCAGGTTTCGGAAGGAAGACCGCAAATGTAGTGTTAAATGAAATTTATGGAGTCAATGAAGGATTTGTCGTCGACACACATGTAAAGCGGTTAACCAAACGATTGGGTCTAACCAATCATACGGATCCTGTAAAAATCGAAAAAGATATTATGGAGCTTCTGCCCCCAAAATTCTATCGAAACTTTTCGCTGTACCTGATATTTCTCGGTCGTAAGAATTGCGCGGCGAGGCGTACGGATTGTCCGACTTGCGTTCTTGCAAAGGTTTGTCCTTCTTTTCAGAAACACTGACCGGTAGTTGTGATTCGTCAACCGAATGGTGTTTGATTCGCCATGATCGATTTCGTGATATCAGGTTGATTGATTGGACTTCGTGATGTATTCGAATCAAATCTCTATTTCTGAAGTATAAATCCAATACACCTAATTTTCCGAACTCAGACGGGCAGTGAATTTCATGAACGTTGCTAAGGTATTTGAAACTCGCCTCCGCCGTATCTTGGGTTTTAATGATAAAAAAAGGAAGATTCTTATCTTCAGGAAACTTTGGCATTCCATTTTTATTTTCCATATCCGTTGCAAAATAAATCCAAGCATCCATATCAAACGTTTCTTCGTTTGTCTCAAACGCAGATAAGAAACCTAATCCAAGTTTTATGTTTTCTAATTCCAATAGTTTCATTTTATTTTTTTGATAGCCATCAAAAGGAAATGAATTTAAAAATTTATCCTTTGGATCGAGGAAAGGGAAGAGTAGATAGGCCCGGCCATTTTTTTTCTCATGGTTTAGTTTTTCTTCTTCTACATAGGAGAGTAGGCTGCCAAGACCACCTCGCCCTTCCGCATCCATGCGGGCAAAAGCGTTGTTTCCACAATGAAAGAAAATTTTGATTGGTCGGTCCTTTAGGCTGGGATGGGACTGTATGTCAGATAGTAACATCATGGAAAGCAGAGCGTAGATTGGGACGATTTTAGAATTAGCAAATTTCATTTGAGAAGACCCGTGTTCAAAGAAACGGCCAAAACTCATGAATCATGAACCAAAAATTGTAGGAACTGTCTAATAACGGACACATAAGAAAAAAATGAGATTCTTCCAAAACCTACGAACATACGCCTCAATGATCAAATTCACGCATACTCTGTTTGCGCTTCCATTTGCGGGCATATCCTTTTTGCTCGCCTATTTGGAATCGTCTCTTGAGAACGGTGATCTTCTACGGATTGGTTTCTTATGCATTTTGTGTATGGTAAGTGCTCGCAGTGCCGCAATGGGTTTCAATCGATATGTGGATGCCGAAATTGATGAACGAAATCCACGAACAGAAAAAAGAGAAATCCCATCGGGAAAGATTTCAAAAATTTCAGCTTTGTTGTTTATCGGGCTCTCTTCCTTTCTTTTTATTTTTGCAAGTTTCTTTGTGAACAAACTTGCCTTTCTGCTATCGTTTCCTGCACTCTTTATTCTTTTTCTCTATTCGCTCACAAAACGATTTACCTTATTTTGCCATATCATTCTAGGCATTGCTTTGGGTCTTGCACCTCTCGGGGCTTGGATTGCCATCTCGGAATCAATTAGTATTGTGCCTGTACTATTTTCGTTAGGTCTTTTGTTTCACATCGCCGCATTCGATATTTTATATGCCATCCAGGATATGGACTTCGATCAAAAAGAAAGATTACATTCAATTCCTGCAAAGTTGGGTGAAACAAATGCTAGGCGAATTGCAATCTTTCTTCACTCGCTTTCCATTATAGTTTTTGTCTTTGCAGGAAGAAGTGCGGAACTCGGATTTCCATACTATCTAATTCTTGGTATCATTGCCATTCTTATCATTTATGAACATCGGATATCATGGACACATGAATCTGGTGAATTGCCCATCGAATTCTATCAAATCAATTCCTATATCAGTTTGGTCCTATTTCTAGCGATCCTACTCGATAAATGGAGTGATATTGTTCTCAAAGTATCGGCAGGAATCAGCCTCCGATGAGACTGGTTGTCGGTTTAGCAGGTGCTAGTGGTTCTATTTATGCGGCCAGATTTCTGAGAGCCATCTCACATATACCTGGAGAAACTTTTTTAGCGGTTAGCCCACCTTCACTCCGGATTTTTTCTGAAGAATATGATACAAAGGTCTCAAAACCAGAAGAAATTCTTTCTTACATCAAAGATCATTCTGGTATGGGCAGTGCCAATACATTCCATATCAGAAACTTTCATGATATCGGTTCGGATATCGCTAGTGGCTCGAACGTATGGGATGCGATGGTGATTGTGCCCTGTAGCATGAAAACCATTGCTTCTATCAATGCAGGACTTACAGAAAACATCATAGAAAGAGCAGCGGATGTAAGTTTAAAAGAACGACGTCGCCTAATTGTCGTACCACGAGAGACTCCTTACAATCGAGTGCATTTGCGCAATCTACTTTCCCTGGATGAAGCAGGAGCTATCATCTTGCCTGCATCACCTGGTTTTTATCAAATGCCAAAAACCTTGGATGACCTGGGAGACTTCATTGCGGGAAGGATATTGAGTCTTTTAGGCCAGGAGCATACTCTTTTTCCTAAGTGGGAGGGGTGAAATTGCGAAAGTGTGGGAAAGGTTTGCCATTGTCACCTAAACAAACATAGGTGACTTCACTTTCGATCACCTCGGCAATTTTCCTAGTCTGAGGATTGTTTGTGACAGCCAATGTTTTGCTTGTAATCGAAGATTTTCCATACTTAATGATTTTACCATAGATTTGGATGATGTCTCCTGCCCGGGCAGGAGAGCGAAAGACGACGTTGTCCATGGAAATCGTGACAATATTTGTATATTGGATCTTCGTCATCACAAACATAGCCATTCCCTCGTCGATCCACGAGAGCATTTTCCCGCCAAAGAGGTTATTATGATAGTTCAGATCATCGGGTTGGACCAAATGTTGGGTGATCAGATCCATATCTTTGAGTTTTGCTAAAATCGATTCAGACATAGTAACCAATAAAATTTTGTTTTGAATTTATTCGATACCAAAAACCCTAGGTAAAAGATTTCGATCGTATGTATACGTATTCCCATCGCAACATTCTAGACACTCTGCAGTTTTCAAAGGAAGACCTAGACTTTCTCATTGAAAAAACTCGCATCATGCATACGCTCCATGAATCCGGTCGTGCCTTTGGGATTTTAAAGGGGAAACTCCTTGCTTCTCTTTTTTTTGAGGCATCCACCCGCACACGTTTGTCGTTTGAGGCAGCGATGGAGAGATTAGGCGGAAGGCTCATTTCCACAGTAGGATTTCAGTTCTCATCTATTTCCAAAGGGGAAACTTTATACGATACGATGAAGATGGTCGAAGCGTATGCAGATATTGCTGTCATCCGCCATCCGGTTGAAGGTAGTTCTCGTATTGCCGCTGGCGCTGTTTCTATTCCCGTAATTAATGCAGGCGACGGGGCAGGACAGCATCCAACGCAAGCCTTATTAGATCTTTATACAATCATTTCCGAAAAGGGAACATTCGATAATTTGAGCATCGCATTTATCGGTGATCTCAAGTACGGAAGGACCATACACTCTCTCATCAATCTTCTCAGACATTACAAAGTTCACTTATATTTAATTTGCCCTGAAGAATTGAAGTTACCCGATTCCTACAAAAAGAATTTGAATGGGTATCCGATGACATGGGAAGAAACGACAGATATAAAAGCTGTATGGGAATCCGACGTAGCTTATGTGACTCGCATCCAAGAAGAACGATTCGCTGATCATAGGGAATATGAAAAACTAAAAGATATATACCGAGTAAACAAAGAGCTCGTCCTTGCCTCCAAAAAAAATACAACCATACTCCATCCCTTACCTCGTGTAAATGAATTGTCTACAGATGTTGATGATCTACCGAACGCGGCATACTTTCGTCAGGCGAAGTATGGTGTTGTTGTTCGGATGGCTTTGTTATGTTTGAGTCTAGGCGTTGACTTTGGAGAAAATTCATAACTGATGGATAAAAAAATCTGGTCGTTAGCCGAGGCAAGAGAAATGCTTCCTCTGATCAAAGATATCACTGGTGATTATTATCAAAAATCCAGTGCCCTCGCGACTGAATTACGATCACAAGTGTTTCCAGAAAACATCCAAGAAGAGAAAGAAGAATCTTTATCAAGTTTAGTCAAATCATGGACACACGAAATGGTTAGCATTGGTGCAGAAGTCAAAGGGCTTTGGCTTGTCGATTTCGATCATGGCAATGGCTATTATTGCTGGACCTGGGGCGAAAATGATGTGTTATACGAACATGGATATAATGATGGTTTTAGAGCAAGAAAATTAATCGAAGAGACAACAGAGGAATCAGATGACGGGAATCAATGAAAATTATTTAAAACTCAAAGCTGGGTATTTGTTTCCAGAAATTGGCAGAAGAGTCAGATCCTATTCGGATGCGCACCCGAATGAAAAAATCATTCGTTTGGGTATCGGTGATGTTACTCTTCCACTTGCTCCAACAATCGTAAACGCGATGGTTGAAGCCGCAAAGGAAATGGGACAGGCAAATGGTTTCCATGGTTATGGCCCAGAACAAGGTTATAGCTTTCTCATCCAAAAAATCATAGAACACGATTACACAAAACGTGGAGTAAAGATAGATGAAGACGAGGTATTTGTCTCTGATGGTTCCAAATGCGATTGTGGAAATATTCAAGAGATATTCTCGTTGGATTCAAAGATTGCAGTCGTTGATCCAGTTTATCCTGTCTACGTAGATACCAATGTAATGGCTGGTCGAACGGGAGAAGTGGATGCAAACGGACGTTATGCAAACATAGTTTATATGCCAGCCACTGAAGCGAATTCGTTTGAGCCTGACTTCCCGAAAGAAAAAGCTGATATCATCTACTTATGTTATCCGAACAATCCAACAGGTATGGTTGCGAGTAAAGAGAGACTGGCGGAATGGGTCGCATTTGCCAAAAAGAATGGAAGTATCATTCTATTCGATTCTGCTTATGAATCCTTTATACAAGATCCAGCCATTCCAAAGTCCATCTATGAAATCCCTGGTGCCAAAGAAGTGGCAATGGAATTTAGATCCTTTTCAAAAACTGCAGGTTTTACCGGTACTCGTTGTGCCTATCTCGTTATACCGAAAGAGCTAAAAGGGAAAACATCGAAAGGTGAAGAAGTTAGTTTTAACTCACTATGGTCAAGACGTCACACTACAAAGTTTAATGGTGTTTCTTATATCACCCAAAAAGGTGCGGAAGCAGTTTTTTCAACACAAGGCCAAAAAGAAATCGGTGAACAAATTGCATATTACATGGAAAATGCGAGACTCATTCGTGAAGGTCTTGTAAAGTCTGGTTTTACTGTATTTGGTGGAACCAATGCGCCTTATATTTGGTTAAAAACTCCAAATGGTCTTAAATCCTGGGACTTTTTTGACCACTTGTTATCAAAAGCTCAAGTTGTGGGAACACCTGGATCTGGGTTTGGACCAGCTGGAGAAGGTTATTTTCGATTATCTGCCTTTGGGAAACGGGAAGATGTGATTTCCGCACTCGATCGCATACAAAAATTGTAAAAATTAGGAAAGGTTTTTCCCATAGCTCCGATATATATTCTAAGGTAGAGCTATGGGAAAATGGAAATACATCCTCTTTACGGCCCTTGCGGGATTGCACATCTCGCATTTGAGTGCTGTGTCCCCCGAACAAACAAATTTGGGGATTTTAATTTTTGAAAATAAAGAGAATATCAACTTTATTAATGTTTGTTTGAGTAATCTTGCACCTCCGCAAGAAGAAGCGGCGGCACCAGCGGCTGGTGCACCACCTGCTTCGGAACCTCCAAAAAAGAATATTGACCATGATTATTTCAAACTACTGAAAGAAGCCAATCAATCAGACTTTAGTGGAAATATGTGGTATTTACAGAGTAACTACACATATTCATTCCGTCAGTTGCGGAGAGCCCAAGGTGAATTGAAAAATATTTTTGAAGTAGTCCTACAAAAATACATAGAAGACTCGAGAGCTCTTCTTGAGTCAGCGGCACCAACAATCATCAGATCTAACGATAGCCAGTCGAAAGCTTTACTTCGTTTGGGCTTCCGAGATTTGCGATCGGCAGAAGATTTGTACACAACAGGTCTTAATTCGAGCCCGCACCAATTTCGTTATAAGTTAAAATTATACCAAGAAGGTATATTGACACTTCGACGTGCGAAACGTTTTGCAATCCTTTCTATGATTTATAGCAAAACACCTGTAGAAGATAAGGTAGAATACCAATACAGATCCAATGAAGACCTGAAAGAGGCGCGTGCGGAAGAAAAACAAAGAAACTACGACAAAGTTCGTGATACTCTCATTAACTTTATTGAGAATAAGCGTATGGAACGTACCGTGCAACCTCCAGGCAATCCAGATGCGAAACCATTGGATCTTCTCGAACAACACGATGATAACTACGGCTTTATTACAGCAAGAAGACTCGATCTTTTAGCTGAGGCAAACCTGATGATCAAAGAGACAGAAGGTGCCAAAAGAGAATCCGTTCCACCAGTACCAGTCATTGATGATAAAGGTGCAGTAACTTACCCAGAGACACCTAAGAAGTAATATGAAACCCATAGCTTACCTAATTATTTTGTGCATGAGTCTTTCCCTTTTGGGAAAAACAACTCTTTCCTACAGGGAAAGGAAAAAACAATTTGATCAAAAGATTTCTCTGATTTTTGACATCAGAGAAAATCTATCGATTGCGGAAGAGCCCACTGTCAGAAACCCCTTAGAGGCAGTAAAACAAAACGTAGAAGAGGCATACCGCGCCGGAGCACGGGCTGAAATCGAAAAGAGCCTAACACTGGCAGAAGGTGAAATCACATACGTAGCACGAAAACTTTGTGATCGTTTGGAAGATATCGCGGCGGACATCTATCAAAAGGCTCAAGTGAGTCATTACCAAATGGAAACAGAGGAAAAGTCTTCGGGTAAAAAATTGGAATGGGACACAAAGGAAAAAATTTCACGATACTTAGGTATGGCAAAAACGGAAAAAGACCATGCACGTGACTTTTTTGTATCGGGAAATTACCATATGTCTCTTCACACTTACAAAAGATCGATCGTCTATTCTTTACTTTCTCTGCGAGCACAAAATGTGAATCCCCCTGAAGGCTTTACAAACGCCGCCAATTCCTGGGCAGAACCGATTTGGCAATCGGTAAACAAACAAAAGCTAGGAACCATCCAAACAAACTAAAATTTAGATTTTCAACGGAAGGATTTTTAGTAAAATGACTCGAAAGTGAAAATCGAGTCATTATATAAACATTTTCTTTTAACAAAAGCAAGCCACTTACCAGTAGTTGGTATCGATGGCAATTTGATCGGATTCATTGCGAAAGAGCGAGTTCTGCGCGAGTTAGCCGACCTTGGTGAAGAAAGACCTGAATACGACCACATCCCAGAAGAGATTTTACAAAAAGATCTTCACGAAAACCTTCTCAATTTTTTTAAAGACACTAACAAAATTCCCGTCTTAGACCACTTAGGTGAAAGAAAAGAGTTTTGGGACAAACCTAGGTTCCTTGCCGAATTTTCCAAATTGGATTCAGTGCATAAAAAAGATCCCAAGTTAGAAGCCATTATAGGAAAAAATGAGAAACGTAAGGATTCAAAAGATTCTATCCATTGGTATATGGAGCTTATACTCGCAAATTTTCCAGATGGATTGCTATCGACAGACGTTGCCGGCAATGCGATGTTTTATAATGAAGCATTCGAAAGCAAATTTTTACCCCTCCCATTCTTTAAAGACTCGGTCGAGGTAGCAGAACGCTTCCTAAGGGACTTAAACCGTGATCTATTCGCTAAGTACTTACAAGAAAATGACCTTGAGATCGAATCAAATGAACATTCTGTACACCAGTTGCAATCAATTGTAAAAGAGGTAGATGCATTTATTAGAATCATCACACTTAGGGAATCCAAAAAAGTTGTCGGTTTTCTATACCAGTTGGCACCGCTTTCAACAAAATTTGAAACCGTTACAAAATCGGGAACCCTGTTTCCAGATTTGGATGAAGCATTAAGAGCAAAATATCCACTTGAACGCGTGTTAGAAGAAATGGAATCACGTTACATATACGAAACACTGAAACGCAACCGAAATAATATTTCTCATGCGGCATCAGATCTTTCGATTCCAAGAACAACTTTACAAAATCGAATCAAATTCTTAAAGATATCGGAGCGCTTTAAAGAGGAAGAGACCGACAAAAAAAAGGTCATTCCACGCAAAAGAGCCGAAGTAGAGTCCACAAAAACTAACAATACTGGACAAAAAAAGAAACCAGTATCAAAGAAGAAACCATTACCTAAGAAACAAAGTCCCAAAAAAGCATTAAAGAGTGTCCAAAAACCGAAAAAAAAATCAGTTCTAGACCAAAAGAAGCAGAAAACCAAAACAAAGGTAAAAAAAAGACGTTGACGTATTCGGTAAGACGGTAACATTTTCCATACCATTTAAGTAAACTTCTACTTCAATTCACAGTTGGCCTTTCAGCCAGAAATGGTTTCCCAGTTTTAATTCAAAATTCAAATACTATGTAGACTTTCCATGGCATCACGCAAACAAGAAGAAACGCAATTTACAAACCCCGAAGAACAACCTGAATACACAAACGGAATCATGGACCAGGAAGATGGATCCGAACCACCAAAGAATTTCAAAAAGAAACGCAATCGTTATGAGGGACCTGTTCCACCTTCTCTCGACTTAGTCGAGTTAAAGAAGAAAAATATAAATGAACTCGCCGACCTTGCAAAAGGTTTGGGTGTTGAAAATACACACGGTCTTAAAAAACAAAATTTGATGTTTGCGCTCCTGCAAGCTCAAACCGAAAAAGATGGCCAAGTTCACGCCGCTGGTGTGATGGAAAAGTTACCTGATGGTTATGGTTTCCTTAGATCACCTGATTATAATTATGTTCCTGGTCCGGATGATATTTATGTTTCACCATCACAAATCAAATTGTTCGGTTTGAGAACCGGTGACACTGTGGAAGGTTTGATACGACCTCCTAAAGAAGCGGAAAGGTTTTTTGCCATGCTCAGAGTGGAGTCGATCAATGGATACCCGGTCGAAGTGGCGCAAAAACGGAATTTATTCGATAACCTAACTCCTCTTTATCCTGACGAAAAGATCAATATGGAATTTGATCCAAGTCATTTGGACACAAGGGTGATGGATTTGATGTGCCCGATAGGCAAAGGTCAAAGAGCACTCATCGTGGCACCCCCTCGTACTGGTAAAACGGTGCTTATGCAATCTATCGCCAATGCGATCACACGCAACCATCCAGAGATCTTCTTGATCGTTTTATTGATTGATGAAAGACCGGAAGAAGTGACCGATATGGCGCGTCATGTGAAGGGTGAAGTCGTGAGTTCGACTTTTGACGAACCGGCACAAAGACACGTGCAAGTCGCAGAGATGGTCATCGAAAAGGCAAAACGTCTCGTGGAACATGGTCGTGATGTTGTGATTCTCCTGGACTCAATCACGAGACTTGCCAGAGCTTACAACCAAGTCGTTCCGACCTCTGGAAAAATCCTTTCTGGTGGTGTGGATTCAAATGCACTTCACAAACCAAAACGTTTCTTTGGCGCAGCAAGAAACATCGAAGAAGGTGGATCTCTTACCATTATCGCGACTGCTCTTATTGACACGGGATCCCGAATGGACGAAGTGATCTTTGAGGAATTCAAAGGTACAGGTAACATGGAAATCCACCTGGATCGAAAGCTCGCAGACAAACGGATTTTCCCTGCCATCGACATCAATCGGTCTGGTACAAGAAAGGAAGAGTTGTTGCTTCCGCAGGACGTACTCACTAGAGTTTTTATCCTGAGAAAAGTACTTTCTCCTATGAGCATCACGGAAAGTATGGAACTATTGATCGAAAAGATGCGTTCCGCCAAAACGAATGATCAATTTTTGGCGAGTATGAACACAAATTAAGAAAGGGCCCTATGAAAACTGACATCCATCCTAAGTATCTCCCATCGAAAATCAAATGTGCCTGTGGGAACGTGATCGAAACACGGTCTTATGCTGGCGATATGAGCGTTGAGATATGCTCTCAGTGCCATCCGTTTTTTACTGGAAAGTCAAAACTGTTAGATACAACAGGTCGCGTTGACAAATTCAAGAAAAAATACAAAATGAAGTAGGGTATCATTCCTTTACAGTCTAAGTTTTGAAATGTTTTTAGGAGCAGCTACATGGCAGTGATGGACTTTAATAAATACAAGGAAATCAACGACCAAAGGTTGAACTATAAAGAGATGGAGGATGCAACTGTTGTATCCTACTATCGCAATACTGGCTGTGGTGATGGATACCGTATTTACCTAAAAGTAAATCCCCAAGGTATCGTCGAAGATGCAAGTTATACGACAACTGGATGTGGATTCGGGATTGTTGCTTTAGCCATGGCTACCGAATATGCAAAAGGTAAGTCTATGGATTCACTTCGCGAGCTTACTCCTGAGATTCTTGAAACCCTTTTCGAATTCCCTGAACGACGCAAAAATTATCCTGAGTCCGCTGTCGCAGCTTTAAAGAAAGCGGTGATCGATTGGGAGAAGGGTGGTGGAGTGCCGCCCGAAAAACGTGTGACTCGAGCAAGTGCTCTCCAAAGGTTACAGACAGATGGCCACTTGCGTGGTGCAGACCTTTCTAGTGTCATGTTGGAAAAGGAAAATCTAAACGGTGTCGATTTTTCTTCTGCAAATCTAAACAATGCATTCCTACAGAATTCAACTTTCGTTGGTGCAGATTTCAGCAATGCAAACCTGCGTGCTTCTTTTTTTAATGGTGCTGATCTTCGAAATGCAAATTTCCGTGGGGCCGATCTTCGATGGGCAAAACTTGCGGGAGCAAACATTGAAGGGGCAGATTTCACAGACGCACTTTATGACATCGGTACGCGTGTGGACCAAAAACAAATGTACATCTTTGAAGTGATGAAAAAGGCCGGAAAAGATCTATACATCTCCGAGGGAGAAGCTGAATAGATGCAAGTGGGTGAAAAAGTAAAAATCACCAAGCGCACATTTTTAAACAAAGGTATTTTTATTTTTACAGGTTCTCTTGTGGAAATAAAGGGGATTCAAGGAGATACCGCAACCGTCATTTATTTTGATAAAGAAGGCCATCCTCACGATCTTGAACTTGCTCTAGGAGACCTTGGACCCAACGAGTAAAGTCCCGATTTTCTTGACACGATATTCCCATTCTGTAATCTATTGCTATCGATCTCAAAGATCGTCATTCTAATGCTCATTCAATCGCATACTCAGGAAAACCATATTTTATTCTCTATCAAAAGGGATATACTGATGGATAACTCACGAGAGTTTTATCATGAGTTTGAAAAGTCTATGGAGGGCAAATCGTTTGCTCGATTGACTCTAGACTTTGCTAGCGTTAAGTTTTTAGATTCATCTGGGATTGGAGCCGTCATAAAGGCATCCTCTGCTCTACATAATCGTGGGATCGAGATCTATGTTACAAATCTCAACAAGAACTTAAACTCTGTCTTTAGACTTTCCGGTCTCAATCACATCCTCTCCATCCTTACGATTGATGAATACCTATCAAAATTTCCACAATTTACAAAGGCTTTGGAGCCTTAATTTTATGATTCTTAGATTCTATACTGCCGCTATCTTTACTTTTTTCCTTTTTGGATTGGTCTCATGTGCATCTGGTGTTCGTTCTCGCGAACTCCTTTACCGAAATAACGATTTTGCAACCTACATCGTCAAACGCGAAAATGTAACAAGGAAAGCTGATACACGTTTGCCCAAAGCCTTTGCTCATCCTGTAGAAATTTCACAACAAAAGATTTTGGATATTCTTGGTAATCTTAGATACAAACAAGGAAGTTCTTATGGGAACTTAAATTTGTATGTGTTTGAAGAGGAAGAGATCAAGGACTTTGCAGAAGATTTAGCGGATGCGATGCAGAAAATCAAACCGAATGAGATGTTGCTTGTCATTTCAAAATACAATCCTCTTAAATCTGTAGTTTCACATTATGTAAGGACTGGCTTCTACTTGATGTCTACCGAAAACACTATTGAACTCGTGTTTGGTGAAATTCAAAAAGAAATCGAATTCGACGAACAAAGCAATTACTACGACTGGTCTCGTATCCCAGAGATTTCATTTGAGAATACGACGGAATCTAGCTTTATCATTCAAAACGCGAATTTTATGTTTAAAGAAGTCGACGGTTTTAGAAATCGTCGCTGGTTGGTTTTCAATAAGAATGACTTGAATCGAGTCAAATTTGAAAAAAGAAAAGTGAAAGCCAAAGAAGTAAGTAACACTGTTGATTCAGATTTAAATCCAGAAAAGCGCAAAGATAAAGATGATGGAGATGGTATCTTACAGGACTAAGAAGAAGCTATTTTGAATTTAATCTCTTTACCGTGAGGAAGAGGGAAGAGTCCTTTCTGCGTTTACATTACCATCAAGCCCGATTTGTAATATTGTTTTTCCAACAACCGAATTGATGATGGGTCTATAGACTTTTCCTACGCCAAAACTCACTTCTACTCCTGGGAATATTTCTCTTTGTACTTCAACGAATGCTGTTTTGCTAGGCTCATAAGATCCAAGTGCTGTATCGAACTGTTTTTGGAGGGTATCTAATAAACCTGAATACTTCTCATTCGCATCTTTGAGCTTTGCGACCATTTCCTTTTCTTCAGGTTTTAAATCCCGTTTTTGCGATTGTTCCAAAAGTTTTTGTAAGGTGAGTTGCACTTTTTTTAAAGTGGATTCCTTTTCAACTAACTCGTGTCTCATTCGATTTAGCTCTTCCAACAACTCAGGTGGAGTGCCGATTGCTACTTTGGTTTTGGTTTCGACGATCGCGCCCAACTTTTCGCAAGTAATTGAGTTCCCTGCGATGACAGTTCCTCCGATGATCTCACCTCGTCCACCAATGACGGAAATAAAATCTTTGGCAGAAAGTTCAGAGTGCATGGCCGCTTCTTCAATAAAAATGGATCCACTGGCACTTAGTTTGCCTTGTTCTACAAATTTAACATAGATATTTCCATCAGATTCGATAAAGCCTTCTCCTCTTCCCATAAAGCCTCCAGAGATCACAATGTCTCCTTTAGCCTTTAGGAATGCCTTTCCAACGGAACTATTGATGATAATACTTCCGTTAGTTGTAAGTGCAAAACCGTCTCCTATTTTATCCTCTACAATAATTGTGCCTGGAAAATCAACATTGCCCGTGGAGTAATCAACAGCCGCTAGGTTAATGACTTGGTCGACGCGAATTTCGCCATTTCTTTCAAGGACAGGTCTACCTGCGAGTGTAGAATACAACTTACCACCTTTTTCTACTACATTGGGGCCGATGATCCAATCTGTATCTTTTGCTTCCTGGCAAGGTATGTCCATTGATGTAACAGTTTTTCCAATCTGACCTGGTTTAGGCGGTATTTTTTCCGCCAATAAAACATCTGGTTTTACAGATTGTATGATCGCAATATTTTTGTAATCGATACGTCCATGTTCATCTTCTTCCAGATTGGGCTTGTTGTCTGATCTGAAATGGAGTTTGATCTCTCCATCTCTACCTGCAATGGGCGGAATACCTTTCGCAAACAGTTGTGGTACCAAAAATTCGGGGGATCGGATACAGTTGATGATCACTGAATCGACAATTCCGATGCTAATGCCAACGCCTGCAATTTTTTCTCGGAGTTGGTATTCTGTCATTAGGGAGCCTCCATGTTTCGGAGGATGTAGGGTTAGAGTCGCCGACATCTGGTCTTCAGTGATTGTAATATCAACGTAAGAATCTTCTGGTGTTCCTTTTGACCATGAACCGATTTCCGTTTCACGACCATCTGCGATGGCGATGATTTTTTTGATTTGATCCTCTTCGCAATTTTCCACACCAAAAAGTTTGATTCGAGAAAGTACATCTTTCAATTCAACTTTTGTACCCTTTGCTCCCGCCTTGGTAACTTTTAAGTATGCTTTTCCAGCTTTGTTTTCGATTTGAAAAAAACCGTTTTCATTGGCTTCCAAATCTTGTAAAATGCGATCTGTGTAGGAATCTGGGCTTGGCATGATTAAGAATACTCTAATACGGATTTGATGATGTTTTCTTCACCATCAAGCGTTATGTTTAAACGTTTCTCTGTTTTGTCCTGTTTGTCAATGATAGAAAAGCTCTTTAAAAAATCACAATTTGAGATTTCCGTATGGCTAATGTAATCACTGCGAAAGCCTACTTCTAATGAATTTACAAGAATCGGGTATTCAGCAAAGTCTCCCCGATCTGTATATAAGATGGGAGTTTCTGCATAATACGCTTCAGATAATATGCCATAACCTGGTTTTGTTAAAACATAATCTGCCGCTCTAACTAGATCCGGATAGTCAACGTCAACCTGCGGACTTAAAACATATTTTAAGTCTATTCCAGGGACACCAGATGCGACGAGTTTGATACCTTTGTCCAATTTATTCCAATTCATTTGAAAATCTGTGAGTCCATACGCCCCAAATGATAATAATATGTACTTTGTATCGTCAGAAAATCCTAAAAGTTTACGTGACTCTTCTTTCGATAGCGTTGGCTTTCTGCCCACAAGTCCGACATTTTTGGACTCTAAGAAGTGAGGCATTGGACAGGTAAAGGGAAGTAGGAGTGCTTCTGTAACAAAAGAATATTCGGTTTTGATAATATTTGAAATATCAAAAAAGTATGGATCATACTTCCCAAAATTTTCGTAAATAAAATCCCATGTGAAATTTCCAATAAAGATAGATGGTATTCCCGCTTCTAATGCAAAAACAATCGGAAGAGAGGCGGCATCCGTAAGGATTAGATCGATATCATTTACTTTGCAGTATTGTGCTTCTTCCGCGATAAAAGTCGATTTGTTTCGCTCTAATTCTTGTAAGGCTATTTTCGTTTTTGTCACGTCAATGGAAAGAGAGTCTTTTTGATATACGCCTACATCGAATGTTAAGTTTCGTTTGATGAGTTTTGGATCTTCCCAATCAATAAAGTGGACACGAGAAGATATTAGATGGATTGATTCTATTTCGGGTAGAGCTAGTAATTTTTTTAAGGTCACGGAAGTTCGGCTTATGTGTCCAAATCCATGACCAGAAACATAAAAATATAAATTCAAGACTATCCTTTGTCCCTTTGACGAAGGGATTCATACAATACGATTCCGCATGACATTGCCAAATTCAATGAGTCTGCCTCGCCAAACATTGGTAAATATAAAGTTTCGTCACTTGCATCCTTCGCTTTCTGAGTTAATCCATATTGCTCACTACCGAAAAAAAAGGCACATTTTTTTCTAAAATCTGCTTTGGTATACAGTTGTTTTCCTTCTGGAGTCACTGCAAATACATTGTATTGATTTGATTTCAAATTCTGAATCGTGTCATCCAAAGTGCTAGTAAAGATTGGCAAAGTGAAGAGAGTACCTGTGCTTGCACGAACCACATTGGGATTGAATAGGTCGATACGAGGGTCTGTAATAATTACAAGTTCGACACCTGCACCCTCAGCAGTTCGTAAAATGGTTCCCAGATTTCCAGGTTTTTCTACACCTTCAATGATAAGAATAGGATTTAAATTTAAGTTTTCGATCGATTTCCAAACCATTTGGGCATCGGGAGTTTCAGCCACAGCAATCAATCCATCTGGTCGATCCCGATAAGATATTTTTTCGAATATTTTTTTCGGTAACTCAAAAACTTGACAATTTACCTTATCAACTAACTTTGATTCGTTGTTTCCAAGGTAACATTCTGGTGAGATAAACAGAGACTTGATATTGATCGGAAATGTAGATAGTCCATTTGAAAGTTCAGAATTGGTGATCGCTTTTTGAATCTCTCTAAAACCTTCGATAAAGAATAATTTCTCCTCATCACGATTTCTTTTTTCTTTTAATGACGCTACCCATTTGACTTTAGGATTAGAAAAGCTAGTGATCTGCTGGATTACTTTTTTCATTCACTCTAAGCTTGGCGTTGGAAAAAAGAACAAAATCCAGATGGATACTTTTTGCCAGAAGTTTCGGGAATATAAAGTTCGTCTGTGTGATATATACCTTTTGTTTTTATACGACTGGAAAGAATTCGTTCTAAGGTGAGGGGACTATAACCTTGGCTATGACAGCTTAAGATTACAAATTTGGGAGAATGATCGCATAACTCCATAAGTGCATCCATAAGTTCTGGTAAGTTCTCTTCAATTTTCCAAACTTCACCTTTTGATCCTCGACCAAAGCTCGGCGGATCCAATATGATTCCTTGGTATTTTTTATTGCGCTTGATTTCTCTACGGATGAACTTCATGACATCATCCACAATCCATCTCACTGGTCTGTCTGCCAGTCCTGACAGTGAAGCATTTTCTCTTGCCCAATCAACCATCCCTTTTGAAGCATCCACATGACAAACGTTCATTCCCGCATCTAGACATGCCAAGGTGGAACCGCCAGAGTATGCAAACAGATTTAAAACTTCGAATCCATCTCCTGTTTTACCTAATTCACGTATCCGATCCCAATTCGTTTTTTGTTCAGGAAAAATACCGATATGCCCAAAGGGTGTGAGTTTGATTTTGAATTTGAGCCCACCGAATCCAATTGCAAAACTTTCAGGAATTCGTTTTTCAAAACTCCAAGAGCCCGAGCCTGAATCATTTTTGATATAACGTGCGTCAGCCCCATTCCATTCTTTGGGTGTTGCTTTCCCGTATGCGGAGGAGGGAGAGGAGCGTATGAGTTTGTATCCGCCAACCAATTCTAATTTAGAAAAGTCGCCTGAGTCGAGAAGTTCATATTCGTTTTTCATTTTGTATCCGAGAGAGAATCAGCGGGAAAAAAGCAGAGTGCAAGGCACTCTGCTGATTCATGTAAGGAAAGTTAGGCGTTTTTCTTTGCCGTTTCGTAAGGAGTTTCAACCGCTCCAGTGTAGATTTGACGAGGGCGACCGATCTTCATATTTGGATCTTCGATCATTTCTTTCCACTGAGCTATCCAACCTGGCAATCGACCCATTGCAAACATCACAGTGAACATGTTTGTAGGGATACCGAGTGCACGGTAGATGATACCAGAATAGAAGTCAACATTCGGATACAATTTTCTTTCTACGAAGTAAGGATCGTTTAATGCCGCTTCTTCCAATTCTTTTGCAATATCGAGAAGTGGATCTTTGATTCCAAGTTTGTTTAATACTTTATCACACGCAACTTTGATGATCTTCGCACGTGGGTCAAAGTTTTTGTATACGCGGTGTCCAAATCCATTGAGACGGAAAGAGCTATTTTTGTCCTTCGCTTGTTCAACGATCTTCTTAACACTAAGGCCTGACTTTTTGATGCCTTCCAACATTTCTAATACTTCTTGGTTGGCACCACCATGACGAGGTCCCCAAAGTGCAAGAATGCCAGCAGAAATCGCACCATATAGGTTTGCGAGAGAAGAACCAACTAAACGGACAGTGGATGTAGAGCAGTTCTGTTCATGATCTGCGTGCAGAATCAGAAGCAAGTTGAGTGCGGATACAATTTCTGGATCAATCTTATACTCTTCTGCAGGAACTGCAAACATCATATTTAGGAAGTTACTTCCATAGTCTAGATGATTGAGCGGGTGGATCGTAGGTTGACCAATCGACTTTTTATACGCAAACGCTGCAATGGTTGGAAACTTTGCGAGCAGTCGTATAATAGAGATATGTCGATGTTCTTCATTCATCGGATCATAAGAATCTTGGTAATAGGTAGAGAGGCATCCCATCATACAAGACATGATCGCCATTGGGTGACCATCTTTTGGAAATCCGTTGAACAGACGTTTTAGATCTTCATGAATCATCGTATGATGAGTGATTGATTCATTCCAAGTCTTTAGTTCATTCGCATTTGGTAACTTGCCGTGGATGAGTAGATATGCAACTTCGGTGAAAGTAGATTTTGCTGCTAGGTCTTCAATTGGAATGCCACGATAACGTAAGATTCCAAGTTCGCCATCTAAGAATGTAATGGCACTAGTACAGGCGCCAGTATTTAAATACCCGCTATCAATAGTCACATAACCTGAGATTTGGCGAAGTTTTGTAATATCGATCGCCTTTTCGTTTTCGGAACCAACTAGGACGGGTAGCTCATACTCTTTCCCATCGATTTTCAGAATTGCCTTTTCGGACATACCTTCTCCTGTCTATTCTCTTTCTTTGCTATAGAATCCGCAATGAAAAGCATTGGAAAAGCTATTTTTTAAAGCTTGTGGTATTTTTTCATAATATCGTAAGCATAGTAATTGGATACGACGATTCTGCAGTAATCACGGGATTCTTTGACGGGCAAGTCCTCTAAAAAATGGTTAAAATCACCTCTATAGACTGCTTTTTTCCATTTGCGTAGATTCCCTGGTCCGCCGTTGTATGCGATCGATGCCCACCTCAGCTGGTTCTCATTTGATTTGAGAAGATAGGCTAAGAATTTTGTACCCAAACGGATACTTATATTGGGGGTGTAAAGTGAGTAATCGGTAACACCCATTCTTTGAGCAAGTTCCTTGCCAGTTGCTGGCATGATTTGCATGAGACCACGAGCATTCGATCTTGATGTCGCCGTCTCTTTGAAAAAGGATTCTTGCCTCATCAGTGCATAAACCATATCTTCTGAGATTTGGTTTTCATCTGCGTACCTCGTAACGAGCTCCCGATGCGGACGAGGATAGATGCGAGAGGATACCTGTGTTGGAAGTAGAATAGGATCATCTGGTATCATAAGGCGTTTCAAAAGAGATCTTGTGTAAAAAGCCGTATAATAGGTATTTTTGGATTGGTCGCCAATGCCTACTAAGATCTCTTCTTTCTCTTCTTCTGAGATCTTTTCTTTGAGACTATAATGATTAACAAGGGATAAACCCATTGTATCTTCCCCGATCCGAAAGTACTCTGCAGCAAGTGCAAGTGTTCGATTACCTTGGATTCGGCTTTGTGCATTTGAAAGTTTGATTCCGAGTTCGTAAGAACCTTTGGGGTAAGCAAAACCTAAATTTTTGCCAATTAAATTTCCAGATTCCTCCGGAATTCCAGCTGTATGAGAGAGGTATTCAAATAACGACTCTTTGTTGTAAGTAGGGTTGTCTGGAAGTTTTAATTCTTTAATGATTGGTAGAAACTCTTCACGAATCACGCGAGTATAATAACTGCCAGGACAAAGCGAATAGTAACGTTTTAGTTCACTTTTTAGTCTCTCTCGATCAGAGTTTGAATCTAATGCACGTAAATACCAATAAACCAAACGTCCTTTGACCGGAAGATTGGGAATTTCGATCAAGGCTCTTTCGAATTTTTGGATAGGTGCATACTTGATCCCGTCACCATCACGTAACACGAGTAAATCTAACAAACGATCCTGGTAAAAAAGGTTGAATGGATATTTACCAAGGTAAAGAACTAAGTTTTCAAAATATAGATCCTTTTCACCCAATCGTTCGTAGGAGGCTGCCATTATACGATAGGCGCTAGCATCCTTGTTTCCGAAAGTTTTTACAAGGTCGATTGCCTTATTGAATTTGTTTTGTTGATACAAAACGTCACCTAGAGTTCCAATCCAGCTTGGATCAATTTCAACATAGCTCTTATTGGCACGAAGCGTTCGGAAAAGATCATCGGCTCGATCCAATTTGACAAGTTGGAGCGTTAAATTCTTGAATCCTTGGTAGAATTGAAGTCGTGTTGAAAAAATTTCAGGTCTAGACCTGAAAATGGCTTCCTTATCTGCGACCCCGATCGCTGGAAGAATTAATGTGAGCTCTGAAATAGGCAGTTGGTGTATGTTTCCATTGCCTTTCCACTTTCCCCAATCTGCGGCAATAAACTGTATTGTAGAATCTTGAATTATATCTTTTTGCAGGCAAAGAATCCATTCTTGGATTGCTCCTTGTTCATCACCTAGCATAAGCTTTGCTTTTCCGTATCGATATTGTGAGTCGGGTGTTACAATGAAATATTTCACCGACTCTGGAATGCTCTGCGTCCTATCTATAATTTCTTTCCATCGATTTTCAATCGCCAGTAGACGAATCAATTCATCGAAAGCTTTTCTGCAAACAGGATCTTCTTCGAAATTCAGTCTGGATAGGTATTGGATCTTTTCTGGATTATTAAAATGATTTCTTTGATTAATTTCATTGTACAATTTCCAATAGGACAAACGAAATAATGTTGTTTGGAAAGGCATCGTTTGTGTAAGGATTTTTTTCGTTTCCTCAGAGGACGTGTCGCTGACAAATACACCACGGACAAGGGAGATAAGATATTTAAATCTAGTTTCCTTGTCACCGTTAGGTGCCTTCTCATTGTATTCGATTAAGCTATAAACTTCACTTTCTCTAGAAGGGGAAGATTGTTTGAATTTTGCCTCAATTTTATCCCATTGGTGGGATTTTGTAAGGTAATAGAGGTCTTCTTCTGCTGATAAGTTTGAGGTTAGGAGACAAACTATCAGAATTCTACTTGCTAGACAAAAAAACCTCATGCATACTTCCTATACGTACGAATTTTAGAGGGAAAGGAAACCCTCCTTATGAGTTTACAAACCGAACTAAAACTACCTTGGCCTGAAATTTCCCTCCAAGCACCGCCGATGACAAGCAGTGAACCTGATGGGAAAACCGCACATGCTCTACAAACACCCGTTTATGAAGAACATTGGGGTGTCCTACGTAGCGCATTTCAGGGAAAATATAGTAGATTTGCAAACTATCTTATGTATCTATCGACCGATTTTTCGGGAGCTTTTAAAGTTTGCTCTGTTTTGGAACAGAATCCGTTACAAAATACATTTTCTGCCCCATTTTCGCCTCCAGGCCCCCCGATTTTGCCTGCGACACTGGAATCTATTTGGACTTTGACCCGGAATAAAGTGTGGGAGGAGTTAGACCGAGACGACTGGGAACTTTTAGGTTTCGGCTTTTTACTGCTTCGAGAGCTAGATAAATTTCGGGAATGGGTAGAGGTAACTAAAAGCGAATTTGAAATCTCACCTGATTGCCATAATTTTTTGTTTTTGCTTGGATGGGAATTCAGCCCAACCTCAAATGGAGATCCCATCTTGCGATCGTTAGCTTGCTATGCTTCCGGTGATTTTGAAAAATGTAATTTTCAACTGATCTCAAGCTCAGTCTTGAAAGATGGGTTATGGCAATTGTCAGGTGTTTTACTTGATTCCATCGAAAAAACAATTTGGTCAGGAAATGAGATTTTTTCTTTCTTAGAATTTATATCTGGTTTTTTTGGAAACTGGCAAACTTGGGAAAAGGTAAAATTTTTAAACTTAACATTAGGTAAAATTCCGGCATATATCGCTCTTAGGCGCGCTCAGAAGTTATTGCCCAAAGAAACATTTATAGAATATTACAAACAGGTCTCGAACCTTATGCGGGGAAATTTTGAAGATCCTGCAGATGACTCTGGATACGAATTATCTATACCATTTGATCCGTTTATGGATACCTTGATACGTTTTAATGAAGAGGGTGAGAAGTATGCTAGTGAATTAGAGGATCTTTTGAAATCTGCACCTTATTCTTATATCTACAATCTACAAGTTGCTATTTTGAAATTTAGACAGAAAGACTATGATGGATTCCTAAAAAATTATGAACTCGGTGGGCGCATGCGTTATATGCCGATTCCATTATATCTTTTTGCCAGGGTAAACTCATTCAAAAATAATGTTGCTATCGCAGATTCTATATTTTCTTCCCTCAAAAAAAGAAATATGACTCCAATTTTTCCTCATGAGTTAGGTGATCTATAATTATGGCATTGACACCAGAAGACATTCAAGAGCTAACAAAGCTCCAAAAAATGATTCGCAACTTGGAGAAGATAGAAAAGGGTGCGAAGGATCCTTTGCAAAAAGAACGTGTTGCTTTTGATATCGAAAGATACAGAAGGCGTATGCAAGAAGTATCGCCGGAAGGCATTCCAGAAAATTTAGAACAAACGATGCAGAATGCAAAACTTCGTGCTTCCGACCCAAATAACATGAAGAATAAAGTGATTTCTCAATATCCTGTCATGAAAATTTCACCGAATTCAAATGACACAGAAATCAATCAAATCGGAACTCTCATAAATATTTTGGATTTGGAATACATCCCACTTTTGGGTGAAGCTCATATCAAATTTGACTACTCTCATGCAACGGAAAGAGACTCTGTTTTGAAATACATGGAAAACCTCCGCCGCAACATGAAAATTTTAGTAGAAACAATTGAAGAATATGCAGCGGCAGACAAACAAGAGTTTCGTGAGCAGCTTTCAAGGATGAAGAACAAACAGTCACGGATATTTATCGCTGAGTCGTTTGAGGCACTTAGTAAATTCCAAGAATTTCTAAAATCGGTAAATCACGAAATCAAAGAAGGAAATAATGTGATTATGAACATGGAGGAGCCAATCAAATTCAATCCGAGATTTGAAAAGGCAACCATGTTGGAGGGAAAATCGATTATGGAGGCACTTCGGGAATTCAACCAATTTGTCGACGAAGCCTGTGATCTGATCAAACTGCCTTCCTTTCGAGGTTAAAAAAACCTTTTCATCATAGGTGAGTCCTTTCAAACTGGGAAAAATACTTTATTATGGATCGCACACAGCATGGCCCTAGTTAAAAACCAAACAGAAGTAACCAATTCCACAATCGGAGAAAATTCCTACTTCAATGGTAAATTCTTTATCAATGGATCTCTCAAAATTGATGGAAAATTTGAAGGGAAGTCGCTACAAGCGGAACACCTCTATATTGGCGTTACTGGCAAAGTGAAAACCAATATCACGGCATCCAGCGTAATTGTTGAGGGAATCGTTGCTGGCAATGTTACGGCAAGAAATAGAGTGATGCTCCTTCCCACATCTAAGATATTAGGTGATATTAAAACTCCTGAATTGATCATCCAAAATGGTGTGATTCTAGAAGGTCGTTGTATGATTTCAAATGATTTGAAGCATAGTGCCAAAGACTTGATCGAACTTGAGTATTCTAAAGACTCCCTCAGTGTTGAAAAAATCTTTGGGAAACAACCTACCACCAAAGAATAATTGAAAACCATTCTTATCTCGGAAGGGGATCCTGCCAGTATCAACTATGAATTGATTGAGGGTTCCCGGTCTGTTCTGCAAAAAATCTCAAAAACTCATCGTATCATTCTCATCCGAGGCTCACATAATTTAAAAGCTAAGTTTTTTAAGGAAGTGGAAGCCATCCCGAAATCCGTTGGACTCTATTCACTCTGCACACATTCCATCTCAAAGGAAGATGCGAAACAAATTCGATTGGGAAAACCCAGTGAAATCTCCGGTTATGTCGCCTATAAATCCTTATGTGATTCCATCACAATCCAAAAGCAGATTCCAAAATCGAGCCTACTCACATTGCCCCTTAGCAAAGAATGGGTGATTAAATCTGGGCAAACCGAATTTCGCGGTCACACCGAAACTCTAGCCGAAGCCTACAATCGACCCACATTTATGATGATGACAGGCAAAAAACTTAAAGTCATTCCACTCACCACCCACGTGCCGATTCAAAATGTTGCACAAGCACTCTCAAAGGTTGTTATAGCCGATTTGATCCTTTCGATCCGCAGTACAAAATTACTCAAAAATCCTAAAATTGCGTTGCTGGGTCTCAATCCACATGCAGGAGAAGGTGGCAAAATTGGAAATGAAGAGCTCACGATGCTTGCGCCGATGATGGATGCCTTTAAGTCTGCGAAATTTTCAATTAATGGTCCGATTCCGGGTGATTCGGCATTCCTCCGCGAATCAAAAAGCTACGATCTCTACTTAGCATGTTACCATGACCAGGGTCTCATACCATTTAAAATGATTGAAGGAAAGTCTGGGGTCAATGTAACATTGGGATTAGATTTTATTCGTGTCTCACCAGATCATGGAACGGCGTTTGGCATAGCAGGGAAAGGTCTTGCTGATCCAACGGGTCTCATTTCTTGTTTGAATCTTTTGGTAACATAAATGTCTTTGATAGAGTTTCTTGCATTCCCGATTTTGTTCGTTTGGTTTATCGGGCTTCTGCTAACATTTTTTAGGCGAGATTTAGAACCGCATTGGAAGTTCTTTTTTTTCCTTGTATTCTGTTTTTATATGGTTCAATTCTTTCCTGAATTTTGGGCAGGTGTTGCCAGATGGAAGGCAAATCCGAAATCAGAACTTTTAAGTTGGCTTTCTGCATTAGGGAATGCTACGTATGTTTTTTTATTTTTACTTTGGCCTTTGGTGTTGGTTCGGATTTATTATTCAGCGGCGAATAATCTTAGTAAAACGTTGATCCCACTTCTATCGTATGGAACGGTTATTTATTGGGTGTTGTTTCTTTTGTGGTCTTACTATTCTAAAGAGTGGAACGAGTTTTTAGAAAAATTTATAAGTAATAAAGTTTAAGGATAAAATATGGCAGTACCTTTTATTGATATCAAACGATTTGAGTCGGGTCTTTTGGACGAGTGGAATGACAAAGTGAAGTCCATGTCCGCTGTAGCACAGTTTATTGGTGGTTCAGAAGTTACCGATTTAGAAACAGAATTATGTGCTTGGACAGGCACAAAGTATGCGCTTGCTTGCGCTAACGGAACTGATGCGATACAAATTGCACTTCGAGCTGTGGGAGTGGGAAGGGGAGATAAAGTTTTATTGCCTGATTCTACTTTTTGGGCAACATTCGAATCCGTCGTGAATGTAGGTGCTGATCCATATACCGTTGATACGAATCCCACTGATCTCCAGATGGATTTTGAATCATTTAAAGATGCCGTTGAAAAAGTAAAACCAAAAGCTGCCATTATAGTACATCTATATGGCTGGGGAAGTGCGGAAATAGAATCTTTTCGTAAACTCTGCAAAGATAAAAATATACCTTTGATTGAGGATGGGGCCCAGTGTTTCGGCGTCAAATTCAAAGGTGAGCCTATTTACAAGGAAGCCTTGATATCTACAACGTCATTTTATCCTGCCAAGGTGTTAGGTGCGGCTGGAGATGGTGGTGCGGTATTTACGAATGACGAAGAACTATCTATAACTGCAAGAAGACTTGCAAATCATGGTCGAACATCTCATTATGAACACGGTCTGGTTGGGTGGAACTCTCGTTTAGATTCATTACAGGCCGCATTTTTAAGAATTTCCTTAAGAAAATTGCAGTCTAGAATTGATTCTAGAAGACAATCCGCAGAATATTTCTACAAAACACTTCCTTCTTTTGGTATCAATGTAATTCATCCTCCAAAGGATTATTATGAAAACGGTTATTGTAACGTAACGCTTGTTTCTCCGGAAGAACGGCCAAAGATCGAGGCTGTTCTTAAAGAAAAGGGTATTGGTTTTGGAAATATTTATCCAGGTGCCATGTCTGATCAGCCAGGTGCGAAGCCACATATCATTGAAAGATTGGGAAAAGATCAAAATGCAAAACGCATTGCATCATCTGTTTTGAATTTTCCTTTGTTTGCATATATGACAAACGACGAACTAGAAGAGATCATCGCCGCGATCAAAGACTATAAGTCAAGGTAAGTCATGGAAAAATTTAGAATCGGAATCTTTCTCGTCTTCTTATTAGTTGTATCCGTACTTACGTTCAGTCTTACCAAAAGCTGGAAGATATACGAATCAGGTTATGAAGTGACTGTTGAAAGTTCAGATGATAAAGAAAAAGATAAAGAAATACCTAATGAAACCACAGGCGCAATTGATTTAGAGGATGGAACAGGTCGAGTTTTATGGAAACAGTTCTTTCTTTATCCAATTGGCCTATTGACTGAGGCTGGAGGATTCGGTCCTGAAGGTATCATGTCTCATTCAAGAAATCTCATCTCTCTCAATTTAAAGACAGGATCAACAAAACGTTTGTTCCCTCGAAATGTTTATGTATGGGATTTTTTCCCTGGCGATTTTTCCAAAAAGATTGTCTATAACAACATCGATGAACCGAAAGAGGATACGTTGAGTTTGGAGCGACGGCTTGTCATACTTGCGGCGACTGTTGATTCAAATGCAGATGGTGTGTTGAATCACAAAGATTACAAACGATTGTATTTATATGACCCGGACAAGGAAGTTCTAACGGATGTTATGCCTGCCGGATATCAGTTCCGTAAGATTATTTTCAATACTCAAAAAAATCAACTTGTTCTTGTTGTTAAAAAGATACCGGAGATTTCAAAAGCCAGTAACGTAAAGCCAGACAAGATGGAAAAAACGGAAGAGAAACCATTACCACTTACGATTCATCAAGAGATCTTTTCTTTTGATATAAATACCGGAGTGGGACAGCTGAGTGGATCTTTAGAAGAATAAAAATATATATTAACAAACCGCCCCTCATTAGAGATAGGGCGGATTTTCCTTTGGCAATGTCTGCCCTTCTAGCTTAAAGCATCTTTTACGAGTTCCGCTTGTTCTTTCAAGTGTGTAACCACATGACCACAAGCAGGGCTTGGGAACTCAGATCTTCCAGCATAATGTAGACGTTTGTCTTCTGGAATGAGCCCTTCGATTCGATCTCGAATGAAATGCCAAGCACCTTGGTTCTTTGGTTCTTCTTGTACCCAAACAAACTTTTTTGCTTTTGAGTAGGTTGAGAGCATCTGCTTGATTTGTTTGTCAGGGAATGGATACAGTTGCTCCACTCGGACGATCGCAACATTTTCTAATTTTGTCGAGTCAACTTCCTTGCGAAGATCGTAATACACTTTGCCTGAGCAGAATAGCACTCGGTCTACCTTTTCCGGCTTTGCTATCGGGTCCATTAATACTTTTTTAAAGGCACCAGTAGTAATCTCTTCAAGTGTAGAACCAGCTTCCTTCAATCTTAAAAGTGATTTTGGTGTCATCACAATCAATGGCTTGCGGAAACTTTGCAAAATTTGACGACGAAGTAGATGGAAGTATTGAGCAGGCGTAGTTAGGTTTGTTACTTGAATGTTGTCAAGTGCACATAACTGTAAAAAACGCTCCAGCCTCGCTGAAGAGTGCTCAGGACCTTGACCCTCATAACCGTGAGGTAGGAGGCAAACAAGACCACTCATTCTTTGCCATTTGATCTCTGAGGAAGAAATGAACTGATCAAAAATTACCTGAGCGTTGTTTGCGAAGTCACCAAATTGAGCTTCCCAAAGAACCAAAGAATTTGGATCAGCAAGTGAGTAGCCATATTCGAATCCCAGACAAGAATATTCGGAGAGCGAAGAATTGATGATATCAATTTTTGCCTGTTTTTCGCTGATATGATTGAGTAAGGTTACCTTTTTTCCATTTTTGATGTCGGATAAAGTTGCGTGCCTATGTGAAAATGTTCCGCGCTGTGCATCTTGACCGCCAAGTCGGATAGGGAAACCGTTCTCTAAAATTGATCCAAAGGATAGTGCTTCCGCAAAACCCCAATCAATCGGCAGTTCGCCATTTCCCATTTTTGCACGGTCTTCCAAAACCTTTAAGTGTTTTGGGTTGATGCTAAAGTCCGTTGGTGCAGATGTGAGTGTTTTGACAATCCCACCCAATTGTTGCTGTAACAGCTCCGTATGAACATCTGAGTCAAGTGGTTCTTTCGAATACCTAGACCAAACTCCACCTAGCGTATCAACCGTAATGCGGGTATCTTTTTCTTTTGCCTGCTGGAAAGATCTTTCCAACCCATCATTGATCCCTTCTTTTATAAATTTGATTTCGTCAGCAGTAATATCGCCACGTTTGAGGAGGGCTTCTTCATAAATTGAAATTGTCTTTGGATGTTTTTTGATGATATCATACATCTGCGGCTGTGTAAAAGTTGGCTCGTCCATTTCATTGTGACCAAGCCTTCTATAACAAATTAAATCGATAATGACATCTTTTTTGAATTTTTGTCGGTATTCTAGTGCCAGTTTAGTCACACGGTAAGTTGCTTCAGGGTCATCTCCATTTACATGAAAAATCGGAATCTGATATCCCTTCGCAAGATCGGTTGCATAAAGTGTGGAACGAGATTCATTCGGCAATGTTGTAAATCCGATCTGGTTGTTGATGACGATATGGAAAGTTCCACCAACTGTATATCCATCAAGATTCATCATGTTCAGAGTTTCTGCGACAACACCTTGTCCAGCAAAGGCGGCATCTCCATGAATCGCAACAGGCATATACTTTGAACGGTCCAAGTCTTTCGCCATTTCTTGTCTTGCTCTGACTGAACCCGCAATCACGGGATCCACTGCTTCTAAATGTGAAGGGTTGAAAGCAAGCGAGAGTTTTACCTCTTTTCCAGAGTGAGTCATGACATGATTGGAGTAACCTAAGTGGTATTTAACGTCCGCATAACCAAGGTGTCCCGGATTGAGTTTCTCTTCAAACTCAGCAAAGATCAGACCTGCTGGTTTGCGGATGATATTGACAAGCACATTCAATCGTCCTCGGTGGGCCATACCGATCACAAGTGCATCCATTTTGTGAGAACCTGCTTCTTCAACTAACGTATCGAGCATCGGAATCATCGTTTCCCCGCCCTCAAGCGAGAATCGTTTTTTACCGACAAATTTCTTTGCCAGGAAGTTTTCAAAGGTGTCTGCTTGGTACAGCTTTTCGAACAATCGTAGAGCTATCTTTTTGGGGATGGGTTCGCTGTTGGCGAGGGGTTCCATTCTGTCCTGCAACCACTCACGCTCCTCATCATTGACAAGATAGTAGTGCTCACTACCGATTGATCCACAGTAGGTTTTTTCAAACCAGTCGATCACATTCTTTAACTTGGTTTTGCCAAGATTTGCAACACCCGAATCTACTTCAGTGTCGAGATCTGATTGTTTGAGGGCTTTGATTTTGAGGTCAATAAAATCTCGATTGGGTTTATTGATGCCCAATGGATCAAGATTAGAGGCAAGGTGACCTTGTCTACGGTATGCATTGAGAAGATTGATGATACCAAAGTCACTAAGAGAAGATTCCTTTCTGTGTTCGGATGATGAATAGTTTACGTAGCCATTTCCATTGAAGCCGTTGCTGCTTCCATTTCCGCCGATGGAAGACCTTTCTAACTCTTGAAAAAACAAAACCCAATCTGAGGATAAAGAAGTGGGATCCTTTTTGAATTGTTCGTAAAGCTCTTCGAGTACGATGGCATTGTCGCCGTATAAGCTCATCATCTGTTCTGCAGTCATTTTTTTCTCCGTAAGTTATAAATGAATATCAACTATCTTCTTGTTAAGTGTTTAGGAATGAATCGACCATTTTGCATCTGCATCCATTGCCGCTTCTCGTATGACTTCTGAAAGAGTAGGGTGTGCATGTGTGGATCTCGCAATGTCTTCCGCACTAGCACCAAACTCAAACGCGACGGCAATCTCAGCAATCATATCGGAGGCACGCGGTCCAACGATATGTACACCAAGGAGCTTATCCGTTTTTTTGTCGGAAAGGATTTTGACCTGTCCATCTGGCTCATTCATCGCTTTGGATCGTGCATTGGCTTTGAACATCGACTTTCCAACTTTGTATTCGATGCCTTGGTTTTTGAGTTCTTCTTCGCCATGTCCCACCCAAGCCACTTCTGGCCAAGTGTAGACTACCCAAGGGATGGCTTTGTAATTTACGTGACCTGCTTTGCCCGCGATCATTTCGGCAAGGGCGATACCTTCGTCTTCTGCTTTATGCGCAAGCATTGGCCCATCAATGACGTCACCAATGGCAAAAATATTAGGAATGTTTGTTTGAAAGTGATTCGGTTTGACTTTGATGCGACCACGTTCTGTGAATTCAATGCCTAGTTCTTTGGCACCAAGTCCGTCTGTATTCGGTCTTCGTCCGATCGACACAAGAACTTTGTCCCCTTCGAGAACCGATTTTTTGCCATCTTTAGATTCGATTTCTACTTCAACCTTTTTGCCCTTAACTTTGGCACCATGCACTTTCGTCTCAAAGAGGAACGTTAATCCTTGTTTTTCGAGGAGTCTTTGTGCATAAGATGCAGTTGCCGCGTCCGCTGTACCAAATAAACGAGGTAACAATTCGACTATGGTGACTTTTGCACCAAGTCTTGCCCAAACAGAACCGAGCTCGAGACCGATGACACCTGCGCCAACGATAATCAAATGAGAAGGCACTTCTTCCAGTGCGATGGCGTGATCAGATGTAATGAGAGTTTTGCCATCGATAGGAAGAGGAGGGATCTCGATCGGTGTGGATCCAGTGGCAATGATAATATTTGAACCCGCAATCGTTTCCACTTTGCCGTCATCGCCTGTGATAGATATTTCGGTCTTTGAAACAAATTTTCCCAAACCGAGGTAACGAGTGATTTTGTTTTTTTTCATCAAGTAATCAACACCTGAAGTCACTTCGCTCACTACTTTGTCCTTACGTTCCATCATTTTTTTGATGTCAATTTTAACGGAACCAACAGTGATTCCATGATCACCTAATTTGTGTTTAGCTTTGTCGTATTCTTCCGAAGAATCAAGAAGCGCTTTTGAAGGAATACAGCCAACGTTCAAACATGTACCACCGAGGGTTTTACGTTTTTCGATGATGGCTACTTTTTTGCCCAGTTGAGCGGCACGAATCGCCGCCACATAACCACCAGGACCTGCACCAATGACGACTACATCATATTGTTCCATTGTAAATTAAACCTCAAATAAAAGACGAGTCGGGTCTTCGACAGACTCTTTGATTTTGACAAGAAACTGAACTGCTTCTTTACCATCCACAATACGGTGGTCATACGAAAGTGCTAAATACATCATCGGTCTCACAACGATCTGGTCGTTTACAACTACAGCCCGTTTTACAATGTTATGCATTCCTAAAATGGCGGATTGTGGTGGGTTCAATATCGGAGTAGACATCATAGATCCATATACTCCTCCGTTAGTGATAGAGAAAGTTCCGCCTTCCATATCTTCCAACGCGAGTTTACCATCTTTGACCTTGCCTGCCAATCGAGAGATTTCGGATTCAATTTGCGCAAAGCTAAGTAGGTCTGCATCTCTAACAATAGGAACCACAAGACCTTTAGGTCCGCCAACAGCAACACCGATATCATAGAAATTTTTGTATACAACGTCTGTTCCGCGAATCTCTGCATTGATGGCAGGGAATGCCTTTAATGCCGCAACTGCCGCCTTAGTAAACAAAGACATAAACCCTAGACCTACACCATGTGTTTCTTTGAACTTATCCTTATATTTTGTGCGGAGTTCCATGATCTCACTCATATCAACTTCGTTGAAAGTCGTGAGGATAGCCGCTGTATGTTGTGCTTGTACCAATCGATTTGCGATCGTTTGGCGAAGTTTTGTCATCGGCACAACGGATTCACGTGGGCCGGCCGCACGTGCACCAGCAGGAACTTGTTTTGCGATCTCTGGAGAGGATGCTGGTTTTGCAGCAGCGGAAGATCCACTAGATTTAGATGATTCCATATAAAGAACGACATCTTCTTTTGTGATTTGACCGTTTCGGCCTGTACCTTTAATCTTCGTTACATCTAGGTGATTTTCTTCGATCATCTTGCGAGCGGCAGGTGGAAGTTCATCGTTTACTTTGTCAGATGTTGGTTGAGGAGATGAGGATTGGGCGGTAGGAGTAGGCGCACTTTGTGGACTGCTTGCACCTTTTGCACCTTCTTCGATGGTAGCAATGATGTCTCGGACTTTGACCACATCTCCAACCTTTTTGGTGATTGACTTTAGAACGCCAGTGGCAGGAGAGGGAATCTCTAACGAGACTTTGTCGGTCTCAAGTATTGCTAGAACTTCATCAACGGTAACGGAATCGCCCTCTTTTTTGGTCCAAGTGCTGATCGTTGCTTCTGTAACGGATTCCCCCATCTCGGGGACTTTGATTTCTATTGCCATGTAGTTTTCCTAAGATAGGTTTTGTTTGAAAAATGGGGATTGTTTGAATATGATTCCATTGAATCTAAGACTACGATAGCTTGGACAAAGGTAAAAACGCAAGTCAAAATCCTAAAAGAGGTGACGAAATTGAAGGATGTTACTTATCTTTCGGGGAGAAAGGAGGGAAACAATGAAGGCAATTCAAAGCCCAAAGTCATACGGACTCAATGATCCATTGACCGGGGCATTTTTTCATTTTACTGAAGATTTGAATGCGGATCAAAAACTGGCATTTTCCATGCCTCTGGCAAATCATATTCTATGGAATCGCTCCCATCAAAAATACACCTTTTTTTGCGATGACCAAACCGTAGTCATTCAACCAAATTCATTTTGTACCCTCACTGCACTTAACTTCGTAAAACTTCCTAAAGATAATAATAAATTAACTGCGATATCATTTAACCAAGAATTCTATTGCATCCGAGACCATGATCACGAAGTTTCATGTAATGGAATTTTATTCTATGGAGCGCAAAACTTTCCCCTTCTGCCCATTCCCTCAGTAGACCAACCTGGACTAGAAAAACTTTGCGATTTGTTTCTCCAGGAATTCAAAGAAGTGGATCCAGTCCATAATGAGATGCTTGTCACTCTACTGAAACTATTGATCATTCGGTTGACAAGAATAGGAAAAAGTAAAATCAGACGGGTGCAAGGTGACCATCAAAACATCGAAATCATTAGGAAATTCAACTTTTTGGTGGAATTAAATTTCAGAAAGAAAAAACAGATTTCAGATTATGCATTTTTATTGAATGTTAGCCCAAAAAAATTGTCGGAAATTTTTCGAAATGCAAAGTTAGATCCTCCACTGGTAACAATACACAAACGTATCATTTTGGAAGCAAAACGTATGTTGCTTTTTTCATTCAAATCAATCAATGAGATTTCTGATGAGCTGGGCTTTGAAGATCCAAGTCAATTGAGTAAACTTTTTAAAAAGATCACCAAAAAAACTCCATCACAATTTAAACTGATGAAGGATTGAGATTATTTTAAAGGAAAAATTGACAGAAAAAAGAAAGGTTTCGACAGACAAAAAGGGGAACTGTTCTGGTATAATCATTGATAGTTCTTATCTTTGACTCATCAAAGGAAATCATGAGCCCATTTTATCTTTCCCTCATCCATAAAGCCCTCAGAATTCTCGTGGCTTTGATTTTTCTCCAAACACTTTATTTTAAGTTTTCAGGAGCGCCTGAGTCCGTGTTTATTTTCTCCAGTTTGGGAGTGGAGCCTTGGGGGAGATTTGCCGCAGGTTTCATCGAACTCCTGGTTTGTGTTCTTTTTGTCTTTCCGGCTACAGTATGGCTCGGTGCATTTATGGGTCTAGGAACCATGTTTGGAGCCATGATCAGTCATATTTTTATACTTGGAATTGAAGTAGAAAAAGATGGGGGATTGTTGTTTTTTCTCGCAACTTTCTGTTTCATTGGAAGCGCCATTTTACTTGTATGGGAACGTCAAAAGGTCTTCAGCCTAATCAATATGCTTCTCAGAAAGGGAAACAAATGATTCTTGTCGATGAAGCTATTTTACTTTTGCAATCACTTTCACGGCTTGTGCTCCAACTGGACGAAGAAGCATATGCTCGTCCCGTAAGATCGCTTGGTGGAACACGGATTTCAGAACACATCCGACACATTTTAGAGTTTTACCAGGAATTTCTTTTGGGGAAAGAAAGGGGAGACATCGATTTTGATTCAAGAGAAAGATCTCAAAGATTGGAATCGGACAGTGAGTATGCCTCAGACTTTATTGCTACCTTGATCGATGGCTTGGAATGTATAGGAGAAGACCGGGAAACAAACATTCTTGTATCGACCCATCAGATAGACCGGCGCATCCAACTGAAATCTACTCTCTTCCGGGAGCTTGCCTATTGCAATGAACACTCCGTTCATCATATGGCGATGATCAAAATTGGGATACTCTCTGAATTTCCAGAAGTAGAATTATCTTCAGGATTCGGAGTTGCGTTTTCTACCCAACATGCCAAAGGAATCAAAGTTACATGCTAAGTAGAAATCTCGTTTTTACTTGAGATCGATTATTTTGAATTGGTTTGTATGATTTTTTGCCAATTCGCTTTTGCATTAGGTTTGAGCAAATTTTCCTTATCGTTCCAAGGTTTTAATGTATCACCAAACAGACCGTTATAGAATAGATTTAATTTTCCATCCACAATCTTAAATCGTTTCGGGTCGATTTCTACCTTATCACCGCTTTCACCCATCGCATATGCACACCAGCCGCCGTATTCGGGTTCAAATGCATCGGGACTCAGCAAAAATTTCTTTTTATTCTCCTCAGATGAAAACAGATATTTGATCCCCTTGTATGTGGAATGGATTTCACTGACTCCTTTTTGAGGGCTACCTTGAAAATAGGAAACGGGATCATAACCTTCAATGGCAATCCCTGATGAATTGAGAAGGAAGTGTTTGATTCTAGTTTGGTTCAGTTGATTGGATGGATCTGCTTTGAGCGTTGGCACAAAAAGGAGGATACATACCAATGAGAAGAATGCATGCTGTGTATAAAGGATCATATCCATCATACTACATCAAAAAAAGGAGAAATGAAATGGCAATTCTACCTTAAAAAAAGAACATTTTTCCTGGATCGTTCATAGAATCTTCTTTACATTCGAGAAATTTTGAAAATCTTACTGCATTGGCCTATAGATGCAGATACTCCTCCAATTTTTAAAAGATAAATCGTTTCTTTTTGCATTGCTAATCATACTTCTTTCGGAGTCATTACTGCAACTAGGTTGTTATCGACCTTTCCTAAAAAAAAGCTCTTACGCACAAAATGTAAATCATATCACAGAGACTGCAGTGCGGTCTTTGCCGAATCTTTCACCCAACCTTCTAATTGTTGGCACTTCGATTGCGTATGAAGGCATATCGGTAAAGAGGCTGAATGAACGGTTGCAGGGTAGTGGATTTGTAGCCCAATCGATTGCGATACCCGGATCCGAGCTCGTCACGCAAGAATTGGCTCTACGCAAAATTTTATCCACGAATCATAACATCAAGTATATCATCCATGTAAACGAATTACAATTACCATGGGTTGACCGAAAAAAGCTGATACCTTCCACCCTTGCGATGGTTTCTGAGTTAGATCGTATATCGGCAATTAAACGATTGAATGAAGATCGATATGAGTTAGAAGTTGGTGATTATTTAACACTGGTTTCTAGATGGGTCGCATATCGGAATGATATTGCAGATTTTATCCTACGACCTGATAAACGTGTAAAGGAAATTGGGAAAAGTTTTAAATCAAAATCAGATTCATTTTACGCGTATGAAAATAGTTACCCTTTCTCTCTTTCCCAATTCAAATTTCAAAATTTGGAAGATTGTAAAGTCGAGACAAAAAAAGGGTCTTTGATCCCTGAGGGTTCTGATCGACACCATCTAGATGCGATTTACAAAACATGTTTTCTTGTGGCAGATACAAAGCTTACATTGGAGTCAAATGAGTTAACAGATCTCTTTTTGTTAAGATTGAAAAATTTTTATTCTTATGTGCGCTCACAAAACATCAAAATAATCAATATCTATCCTCCTGTTTCATCCTATCTAGATTTAAAGGACAATGACCTAAGAAAAGAGTTTTGGGAGAAGGAGTTTTCTGAAGAATTGAACAATCAAAAATTCGATCTTTCTCGCATTCTCCCTCAAGATAAGAATTCGGATTACTTTTATGATATCATCCATTTGAACCAAAGAGGTATGGAAAAATTTACAGACGAACTTGCTCGCTCCATTCTATCACTTAACAGACAATAAGGTTAATACATGCTATTCAATTCATATCACTTTCTTATATTCCTTTTGTTTGTATGGGTTTTGTATCAATATGCTGGGCGATACAAATCGATTCTACTGCTCATCGCAAGTTATTACTTTTACATGGCATGGAATTATTATTTTATTTCATTATTATTACTTTCAACCGTAGTTGATTATTACGCCGCACTATCTATCTCTTCACTTCCAAAAGATGATCCAAAAAGAAAATTCTTTCTGATTCTATCTCTTGTGGTAAATCTAGGACTCCTTTCCTATTTCAAATACACAAATTTTCTTTTAGGTATTTGGAATGATTTGGGGATGACTGATTTTGTATTTCCTGTTTATGATATTATACTTCCAGTTGGTATTTCTTTTTACACATTTCAATCGATGAGTTATACGATTGATGTCTATCGAGGTTTGATTCCAGCAAGAGAGAAATTTTTAGATTTTTCATTGTATGTTGCATTTTTCCCTCAGTTGGTGGCAGGTCCTATTGTAAGAGCCACGACCTTTTTTAGAGATTTTGAAACCAGACTACCAGTCGACTTAGAAGTTTTTCGTCAGTCTTTTGCTCAGATACTATTGGGTTTTACCAAAAAGATAGTTTTTGCAGACAATCTTGCCATATGTGTTGATCAGGCTTTTCAAAATCCGCAAGGTTTGGGAAGCGTTGACACTTGGATTGCGGTCTTTGCCTTTATGTGGCAGATCTACTTTGATTTTTCTGGTTATACGGATATTGCTATTGGAGTAGCACGTCTTTTCGGATTTCAGTTTGATATCAATTTTAATTATCCGTTTAACATTACAAGTATCAGTGAACATTGGGCAAGGTGGCATATTTCATTTACATCTTGGATACGCGATTATATTTTTATACCGTTAGGTGGTTCTAGAGGTTCGGAGTGGTTAATTTGCAGGAACATATTTATTACCTTTTTGTTTGGTGGAATATGGCATGGTGCTGGTTTGCATTTTGTTGCCTGGGGTGTCTGGCATTCGATCATGCTCATCTCCGAACGAATTTACGCTCGGACTAGAGTGAGAGCCTTTTTCAATCAAAAGGGCGGGTTTAGTTATCTTGCACTTTGTAGAATTTTTACCTTGTTTTGTATTGGTCTAGGTTTGCCACTTTTTCGATCCGATTCCCTTTCTTTGGCATTCGATATGTTATACAAAATGTTTGACCTTTCCTCCATTGGGACGGAATCGATTCAATTTCTAGGATATAGCCGTTTGATTTTACTGCTATTTGTCTGTGCCCAAATTTTTGAATCCTTTAGAATTAAACATTTGTTAGGTAGCACTCCCCGTTTTACACTCTTCATAGTGGTCAATTTCGTTTTAATGTTGTGTTTTGGCGTGACAGAGTCGAAAAATTTTATTTATTTTGCATTTTGATTTGTTGAGATTTCTGCGGAATCATTAACATGGAGTCATGATTTATACATTTCAAGGCAAAACCCCTGTGATAGCACCATCTGCATGGATTGCGCCATCTGCAGATATCATCGGTGACGTAACGATTGGAGAGGAGTCATCCATATGGTTCCAATGCGTACTCCGCGGGGATGTAAATTTCATTCGCATCGGTAACCATGTAAATATCCAAGATAAAACACTCGTCCACGTTTCGCGTAATTTATACCCCGTCATCATAGGAAATTATGTGTCGATAGGTCACAGTGCGACCATTCACGCTTGTACCTTAAAAGATCATTCCTTTGTTGGAATGAGTGCTACGGTAATGGATGATGTGGAAATTGGTGAATGGTCATTTGTCGGAGCAGGAGCTCTTGTTCCACCAGGTAAAAAGATTCCAGCGGGCGTACTTGTTATGGGGTCTCCTGCGAAAATCATTCGTGACATTACCGAAAAGGATCGCGAGATCATAACCCGTACTGCAGACAATTATGTAAAATACAAAGAAAATTATAGAACCGAGTTAATGGTGAAATCATGACTAGAATCATTTTGGAAGCAATCGATCCGCAAGCAGTAAACCAAATTCGAGAATTGGCAAGGCGCTTAGATGTATCAATCATTGAGGAAGTAGATACAGAATCGGAGGTTACAAAAACTCAAAAAGCATTACAGTATCTCAAAGACATTGCAGATGCCGGTGGCCTTCAGGATCGAATTGCCGATCCGAAACAATGGAAACAAACAATGAGAACGGATCGTAACCTTCCAGGGCGAGAATAAATCATGATACTAGATAGTGATGTAATTATATTTCTTTGCAATGGTCTAGCTCAGGATAAAATTCCTAAAAACAAACCACTATTTGCTTCAGTTATATCAAAAATAGAAGTATTAGGTTATCACCGATTAACAGACTTTGAAAAAAGTAAACTGAGTCACTTTTTTGATACGATTACCGTATTGCCCCTGAATGCGATGATCGAAAAAGAGGCGATACGGATTCGACAAACTAGAAATATCTCATTGGAAGATGCAATTGTTGCGGCCACGGCAATCTGTCATGATGATACTCTAATGACAGCAAACGGTGATGCTTTTGATTGGATTTCTGGATTGGAAATCATTTCTCCAGTGAGTTGATGCTTTTATGTATCATTTGATGGATGTGTTCTGCAAGATCCTTGCTTGTCATATCTTTAAATGAACTGTAAGGTTGCAATGGAAGTATTGTTAGATGGATCTTTGCTGGTTTCATGATACCTTTATTTTTTTCCATTACATCGGCTGTTCCAGTAATACCCAAGGGAATGATCGGAACACCAGCATCCAATGCCAAACGAAAGCTTCCCGCTTTGAATGCTTTCATCTCGCCACCTTTGCTTCGCGTACCTTCGGGAAAAATCAGCAAAGAATGACCCTCTTGTAAAACCTTTACGCCCATTTCGATTGCTTTGGTTGAATCCGTGCGACTTTTTCGATCCATAAAGACGCAATTCATAATTTTCATCCAAGAGCCAACAATAGGGATTTTTAAAACTTCGATTTTCGAAATAAATCCAAAGGCTTTGGGTAAACTTGCGATGAGAACTGGGATATCAAAAGATCCAACGTGGTTTGCAACGAACAAAACAGGACCCTGATACTGAAGATCTCCATGGACTTGGATGTCTGCGCCTACGATTTTCAATAGACCCTTGGCCCAACTTCTTGGAACTTGATTTCGTTCCCAATCCGTTGCATCGACGGTAGGAAGTGAAACACGTTTTGCCTTCCATCGTGCAATAAAACTGAAAAAACCTCTAATAAAGAAAAAAGTATAAAATCCAATGGTTCGAAACATATAACTTATTATAAGTTTACTTTAAATATGGAAAATGAAAAGCGAAAATTCATTTAGATAATGTTAGTTTTCAATTTGTAACAGATAATGTTAAAACTCCATCCAACTCTTTTTGTTTGACAGATGCAAAAAAATACAAAAGAATTAAGTGAAACGGCTATGGCAGATGAGACCCAGCATTTTTTTCAAAAGATCATCGTAACCAATGAAGAGATTTTAAAGTTAAGGAATCTCTTGTATGGATTAAAACTGCGTGCCCTGAATGCTCAGATTCTATCAGCTAATTCTGGTAGCTTTGCCGTAAGTTATGGAGTGGTTGCCGTTGAAATCATTCGATTCAACGAAAAGATTCAGAGAGTCAATGAGTCGTTGGCAAATAGTATCGGGATCATACTTGGAATGGCTTGCGAACTCCAAAAGATTTCAAAGCGGAACCAATTGATTTTACTTTCCATCCAAAAAGCTGTCGAAAGAAAATCAAATCCGTCAAATTATTCCCAATTCAAATCAAATGCCAATTTCAATACCTCAGAAATGGATATGTTAGAGTCTCAATTACAAAAAGAATTTTCCGAACTCCACTTACAGGTAAAAAACTCTATCAAACTTTGTTTAGAAGGAAGAACTGTTTCCCTACAAACAAGGATAGAGTCTGCCACAATCATCGAAAATCAAAAATTATTTTTGGCCGTGGCTGAAAGCTTTGATACAGCTCTTAATATCATCGAATCCTCGTATCGTTATTTGATCAAATTATGGTAGGAATCATTTATGAAAAAAACTGAGATAATATTTTCAGATAAAGACCACAGATGGATCGCAGTAGCAAGAGATCCTGCCAAACCAAACTGGCTCATCGATACAAACGAATACTTGATTGAATCTGATGGAATCGGTCTCCTAACGGACCCAGGTGGAACGGAGATCTTCCCCGAAGTTTTTTCTGCTTTGACTGAAGTGTTTCCAGCATCCAAAATGACGAATATTTTTGCATCCCATCAAGATCCAGATATCATCTCCTCCATCGCTCTTTGGTTACAAGTAAATCCCAATATCAAATGTTATATCAGTTGGTTATGGACAGGTTTTTTACCTCATTTTGGTGGGAATGCTGAGACCTTTTTAGCCATGCCCGATCAAGGAATGGAAATCTTACATGGAAGTCTCAAACTAAAGTCTATACCAGCTCACTTTTTACATAGCCCAGGAAATCTGAATTTATGGGATCAGAAAGCAAAAATTTTATTTAGTGGAGATATCGGTGCCGCTTTACTGCCGGCAGATGAAACTTCTTTATTTGTAAAAAACTTTGATCGACACATTCCGTTTATGGAAAAGTTCCACCAGAGATGGATGGCCTCTGAGCAGGCAAAATTACTTTGGTGTGATCGTATAGCGGAGCTTAAGCCAGACATGATCTGTCCACAACATGGTGCTATATTCCAAGGTGAAGATGTGTTTCGATTTATCGAATGGTTTCGTTCGTTAAAGGTGGGAATGGATGCGCTAAAATTATAAATAGGAGGATCGTGATCCAACGGTTAGATTTTAAAAATTTGAGAGTCGTCTTCCTCTTCTTTTAGGTCATAATAACCGTAAATAAACGCCTTGCTTGCTCTTACTTCCATTCCATAAAAAAATTCAGAGATTCGACCAGATTTGACAACCTCCAATTTAAATTCTTCCGCAAGGAAGATCATCTTATCCAAAGATATTTTTTCATTGATCTTGGGTCCAAATCCCGACTCGGTTTTTGCCCAATCCACAATAAAAAGTTTTCCACCTGGTTTCATAGATCGTATGAGGCCGTCCATGGCGAGACCTGGGTTTGGGAAAGTTGACAGACTGAGGGATGCAAATATAATTTCTGGAACGGGAATCCATTCTGGTAGCAGGGGATGGTCAGATTGATCAATATAAAAAGGAGTTAGGTTGTCTAAACCTTCTAAGAGTTTTCGCCTCAAAACCATATCGATGATGTCTTGTTGGCATTCGCCAGCCCAGATCCAAGCATTGGGAAACCACTTTCTGAATTCTGTGAAATAAAAGCCGAGGCCAGATCCAAAATCTACTAAATTCGTAACTCCTTTCCAATTGAAAAAGTTGTACACATCATCTGGCGGACAAATTTCCTTACGATGGCTTGAAATCAAATATTCTTGGTATTTTTGCGACCGGTAGTATTCGGTTTCTGACATAATATCAATTTGCGGAGGTTCCCAAAGAAGTACAAGAGAAAAATTCAATTCAGCGTCTTTTGAAACCGAAAATGAAACTATGGTACTCTCATTGAAAAAATGGATTGTTGCATTCATTGCCATGGCATTGGTATTTCCGCTATTTGCGGATACTAGCTTGGATGATGCACGTACTTCCCTTGCCAAAGGAATTCGTGGAAATGTACTCAATGATCGAAAATCTGCGATCATTTCTTGGGAGCCCCCAAAAGAAGAAGGTGAAATCATTATTGCTCGCTCGAACTCAGTAATCGACAGCCCAGAAAAATTATACATTGCAGATTCACTCGGAAGATACAAATCAGGTGGGGCAAATGGAACTCGTAATTACTATGATTATAACCTAAAACCGGGAACGTACTATTATGCCGTGGCCCTTGTCTCTGATGTCCGAAAGCGAGAAGTGAAGCTAATCGCAAATCAAAACTATACCCAAATCCCTGTAAAAATTGATGATAATGGTGATACTCCGGAAGTTGGGGTAAATCCTTTGTTTCCTGCACTTGATAACTCTCACTCAGAGGGTTTATCGGTAACGGATATTAGAGCTTCTCTTGAAAGAAAGAACGTCCGTATTGATTGGACTCCACCAAACGGAGCTACATCGGGACGGACTATCTATACGATCTATCGTTCTACGAGTCCGCTTACCACTTTACCATTGATGCAGAAAGCTATCAAATTGGCCGAAGTAAGCCATCCCACACATACTTTTTTAGATCAAGGATTGGAAAGATCCCAGACATTGTTTTATGGAGTTTCGGTGAAAGAGGGCACGGGCCCAGAAACATTACCACTTATCGATAAAGTCTCTACTCTACGTATATTCTATGTCAAAGATTCTAATAGCGGTAATGCGGAAGTGATTGCCGATGATACACCAGCAAAAACGGAAGCTACAAAACCGACTGCAATACCTGTTGATGCGCCAGGTACCATGCATGTGCGTGGTGTGGGATACGAAAGAGTTGGACGTGGTGTCGTAATGAGTTGGCTTCCTCCGGATGGCGCGGATGAATCCGTGGTTTATTCTGTTTATGCGTCAACAAAACCTCTTAACCAAGGTGCAAGTTCCTTTGGTGCAGGAACAGTCGTTAAAGTTGCAACAATCGAACATCCAAAAACTAACTTTTTTATCAAAGAATTGAAAGAAATGGAGAGTCTATATTTTGGAATTACAGCCAAATCAAATGCTGTTTCAGAAGATTTCAATTTAAAAGAGAATGTCTCATATTTTAGATATGATTTCGGCAAAGATCTTTCTGTCCCATCCAATACAGAAGTGGCTGAGACCACACCAAACAAACAAGACTTAACTTCTAAAATCGATGAACCTAATTTGAATCAAAAAAATGATTTGATACCGGCTGATCTTCGTCCACTCACGGAAGATGAAAGCTTAAGGTTTGATGATCCCAACAGTAATCATTCTACTGTGGGTTATAATCTGTCAGAGGAAGATTTGAATCGAATTATTCGTGAGACTGTGCTCAGAAAAAAATACGAAACTGGAATATTCCGATTAGAACAGTTTTTAGCACAAGAGAAGAACTCCCATCTACAAGGGAAGGCTTATTTTTATTTGGCAGTAAGTTATTTAAAGTCAGGTGAAAACCGAAAGGCACTCAGGTATTTGATGAAAAGAGAAACCAAATCCTTTTCACCTGAGCGTACTGAGTTTTGGACCAACCAAACATTGGAAAAAATGGGTAGAGGTAAACTATGAATCGTTCCATCATCGCACTCGCAGGATTTTTGTTTATATGTGCAGGTATAATCACTGCATTTTATCAAACAACGATTGAGTCAAAACAAGATCAGTCAGCCAATCTACTTGAAAAAATCCAAGAAGGTGAAGAATACCTCAAACAATCGAGTCCAACAAGCAAAGAAAAGGCTGTGAGTATCTTTTCTGAGCTAGCCGGTAAACAAGGTTCAGTCGCTTATGGCTTTCGCATTAAATACAACCAAGCTCGTGCATTAGAAAGAAACGGAGACCATTATCTTGCACTTGATATTTATAAAAGTTTAAAAGCAAATCAAGAGATATCTCAGATTGAAAAGGATCAGCTATCATTTTCATTGGGCAATCTATTACTGAAACTTGATCAAGAGGTGGAAGGGAAGGGACATTTAGAATCCGTTCTCCGAACATCTTCAGATCCAAAACTTCGATCAAAAGTTTTACAGTCATTAGGTGAATATCAATACAATCATAAAGAATATGAATCTGCACGTAAGAACTATGTTTTAGCGCTCCAAGAAGATACAACAAACACGGAAGCGCGAATTGGATGGGGTAGAACACTTCGTAAATTGGGTAAAGATTGGGCTTCGTTTGATGTGTTTGATGAATATATCGATACCGAAAATCAACTTTCCGGTGCGAATGAAAAGGTAGTGGATGAGTATAAAGATTCTGTATTTGTTCAGGCAAAAAACCTCTATATAAAAAAAACATACTGGAAGGCAATCGAACTCTTTCAAAAAGCACTAACGCTCAATCCATCACCTTCTGTTGAAGAAAACTCACTGTATTACATAGCATCTGCATATGATGCACTTGGTAGAAATGTCCAAGCAATTCAATATTTAAATCAGACTTTGAACAATAGCAATTCTTCTCTTGACCAAGCGGCTCTTTATAAAAAAGGAACGATCTACTTTCGCCAAGGTAAATTTACGGAAGCGGCTGGTATCTTTCAGAGTATCGTTGATAAGTATCCCAAGAACCATATAACAGATAAGGCAATTGCTTGGAAAAAAGAGTCTCTGGATCAAATCCAGGATGAAGATCAAATGGCAAATACAACGACGACTGTTCTGGAAGATGACCTTGAATCTAAACCACGTAAGACTTCGATTTCACCCTTGATGGAAAAAAGAAAAGAGAAGATTGAGAATACGAACGATCTAGATTTTTAATTAATTCAAATTAGAAAATTCGTTATTTTGAATATTGAAAAGTGCATCTTCCAATCCAAAGGTTTTATAAATCTGAGGCACAATATCATCTAGTGATTTGATCTGTGATGCATATAGATCTGCATTTTTCCCATAAAGTATTGTAGGGACTTTATTTTCCGTGTGGTTTTTTTGAGACAGATCTTCCATATTTCCATGATCACTCGTGACAATCAAAGTATCCCGTTCGATATCCATAGTTTCCAAGATTCCATAGAAGAAAGATTCTAAGTTATCGATAATTATTTTTGCTTTTTCCCAATCCATAGCATGCCCAACTTTATCTGTTAGGAAATATTCGTAAATGCTTAGTTGATAGTTTTGAAACATATCAAAGATTGATGCACCGAGTATTTTTGGATCTCTGGGTTCCAAAAGGGGATCATCTGGGAGTAAAAAGTCTTTTGCAATTTGTTTGAGTACATCGTGGGTCAAATCCATGTATAGACCTTTACCCAGTCGCAGATCCTCCATTGTTTTTAAAGGTCTAGCACTTGCAAGTTGAACCAGAGTTGATGCGGAAACAAGCTTTGGCTTTTCCTCGACATGTTTGAGATAAGGGGATGTAAAACAGTTTAAAAAGTCTGCTTCGATACCATTTTCCGAAAGAACTCTGAGTATGGAATACTTAGCGATGATCTTCCTTAAGGTGATCGTTGGAAAACCGCTCACATGCCTGCCGAGAGTTTTTGCACCATTGATACCTGTCCATATCGCAGTTTGGCCTGTGGCAGATTGAGGCAAACCAGACACTCCCAAGTGCGCGTCTGTATCAATGTAGTGAAGATTCCCTTTTAATTTAGGAAGATTTGCATCGTGGATTGATTTTCCACCGAGAGGAGACAAAAAGCCATTTGCAAACTTGGAAAATGGGTTCGAATTTGGGTCGTGTTTGCCCATCCCAATTCCATCTAAAAAAATATAAAAGATCATTCCTTCCCTTGGACTGTCACATTTCGGAAAAAGTCGCCGATAATAGTAAAGATGCACCGCAAATTTGGACAACCATCAATTCTTTTGATCTTTCTTTTTTTGTCATTCTTTGTGGGTGCAATTTATCTAACATTTGCAACTGTTTTGGATACCCGTCTTCGAAGAGAAAGTTTTTTGGTGGATGTGGAAACACAGGTGGCAATTTCCAAATTAGATTTTTTCAACCGAATTGAATTTTCCATCAGAGAGTCCGAATTGCCGTTTCACGCTAAAAAAGTTGCAGAAGAAATCCAAAGTAGACAAGGGCTAGAGTTCCTAAAAATTTTTGATGATTCCCTTCGTTTGATTCATTCTACTGTGGAGACTAAAGAGGTTTTTCAGGCAGATCTGCGACACGATTCCAATCCATTGATACCAGGCAGTAGTAGAATATTATCTAATGGTGAGACAGCATATCGAACATTAAACGGTAAATTATTTTTAATTTATAAACAACCTTATATACCGAAGACCTTACTCAGAAACCCAAATTTAGAATATGGTTTTACATATTGGGTATTTGATAAAACGTTAGGTGAAGTCTTTTATACAAATGATTTTCTTTTGTTGAATGGAGACAAAGAGTCAAAAGAACTGCTTTCTCTTTTTGAGGGCAATGAAGGAAAATCTATCTCCTGGCAATTCGAGGGTGAAGATGGATTTTTGGAACGGATGGACTTTCCTAACTATTCCTTCTATATCCTTGAACGTGGAACCACCATTCCAAAAAAGGGGATCGCAAAGGCATTTTTAATCGTTATTGTGACGATGATCCTTCTTTGTTTGTTCCGATTTGTATACCAGTTGAAAAAAGGATTTCCATTCAAACTGAACAAAGACCAAAAAATTGGGATACTCTGCTTTTTATGCTTACTTGTATTTTACCAGGCAGTTAGTTTGATTCTACCTGATTTTAGATCTGGAACACCTTGGTCGCGTCTACGATATGTTCAATCGGAAAATCAAATTTTGAGGTTAGAAAAAAATCTTCTAAGTCAGATAACTTCTGATAATACGGAAATTGAAATTCGTAATCGTGTCTATGAGCCAATTGTAAAAGAACTTTATCTTTGGAAAAAAAAGGAGTCCAACACAGAGATCACAAATCGTTTCTCAATCGAGCTCCAATCCTTTATCGAAAACTTGGAGGTCGGAGTTTCGTCGCGAATGATTGATTTTCATTTTGAGCACTTGTTTCTAATTCCCATAACAAAAGAAGGTGATGAGCCTACTTTTGTAATTGTGGTTTTAGATCCATTGCTACTTGCGGCAAAGAAAGAAAAAGATCGAGACGAATTTTATGATCCCATTACTTACCATAGGCTATCAGAAGATACCTCAAAAGAAAAACTTACATTTTATCCGCAAAAAAGATTCAGTGAATTACTTATGCAGGGTAATCCTTTTCATTCCTTTAAGTTTTCTCAGGAAACTCAAATTCCAAGAGTCATGGATGGATTATTCGTTTATAAAACAGAGGGAGTCTTTCCCATTTTGGTTTATGCTTCCTTTTTGGCATTCCTACCTTTGATCGCATTTTCATTTCTTTACGAAGAAAAAAAGAAGAGGGAAGCTCTCGCCGAGCCGCCCGTATTAGGTGAAATTGTTCCTAAGAGAATTGAAATAGATACTTCGGAAATCGTAGTTATCGAAGATGCGAAACTAGAATCTAAAGAAGAGATGTCCTCGGAAAACCCAAAAGAAGCGATTGCCGAAATCGAATCGATCTCGGATCATGGAGGTGGAATTGTGAAAAAGAAAATCCGACAATACCTCCCTCCCAAGCTTTGGAAACCTACCGATGTAGGTTTGCCCTCAGCGATCCAGAAGAAAAGGGATTCGATTTTTAATGTGGAATTGAAGGAGCTTGTTGAACAGGTGACTTCGCCCGAAGCGGGTTTTGGAAAGAGGGAAGCTGACTTCAAAAAAACTTCCCCCGTTTGGCTTATACCAGAAGAAAAAAAATTTGAATTTTCACTTTTGGATCGAGTGTACCGCGGCGATGAAGTATCGTTAGATGGTATTGTTGAGTATACAAAGAACTTCATCCAACGATTGGGTTCGCCTAGATTTTCATTTCTATTTTTAAATGATACGATAGGTTCCTATCACAGTCAAATTTCGTTTGGACTAGATTATAATACTCGATCCAATCTGATTTTTTTATACAACGATCCCTACCTACAAAATGATGAAAGTGGAATTGTCGAAATTGATATAAATGAAAAAATGAAGTTGGATCGATTCATTGCCAAAAAGTTTTCCTGGGAAATACTCGCTCAAATCGAAACCATTGTCGCCTTTCAATTGGAAAAGTTAGGTTTCCCTGGTCTTTTCCTAATTCTACTCAATAAACAGGAAAAAGAAAAGTTTCTTGACTCCCATAAAAGAATGATCATGGACAAATTGAGACAACTGATCCCTGCTTTCCATGTTCTCAAGGAAAAAGAATACAAAACTCCCGACTTATTTGAAGACAGTTTGTCTTGGATGGTTCGATCGTTTCTACAAGCCACGCTCGGTGGAAGAAGGTCTGCCTTTGTAACACATGCTACCTGGAAAGACTATCATCCTACGGATGAGAACGAGTTAAAAAAAGCAGATATGCTTGCTGAAGTAGCATCTATCATTGAGAGTAATGATCGAATCATCGAAAATTCACCAGATGCTTTCTTGCTTATCAGCAAAAATAATCCTGAAATCCAATTAAAAGAAATTTTGAAAAAGTATCCGTTCCCATTCGAGACAAGATACATGAATTATCCTGAAGATGGCGAAAACTACTATCTTTACATTTAGCCTATGTTTGGCTATACTTGTCCAGTTCTCAGAGATTAATGCGGCACCCTCACGAAAAAAAGAAGTAACACACGATCTCCGAAAAAAGATTTTTGCCCATCATGCCGCGGATGAAGAAACTGTCTCCATTCCTTACTTGGAGCGTTATCTTGAGGTTAGTCCATCGGAAATTTATTTTAAACTTTTATATGCCAAAGCGCTCCTTTATCGAAATGATTTAGTGGTTCCAAAGAGTGAAGAACCGATAGAAACTCGAATCAATAAAACCAGAGCCATACAAACAAATTATACCAAAGCGGCAAAAATTTTCCAAGAGAATGTATTACATTTGCAAAGGATTAGACCAAGAGATGCCAATTTAGGTCGATGGTTTTATCTTTGGGCATTTAGTGAATGGTTTTCGGATAACAAAGAAAAGGCGATAAAGTTATTTCTAAAGGCAGTTAAACAAGATTACCGTCTCACCGAGGCATATTATAATGTTGCGGCATTGTATGAGTCGCTAGGTCAATGGAAAGATGCCGAGTTGTATTGGCAAAAATACGTCAAAGCTGAGCGTGAGATAGAAGATGAGGAATAGTGGCTAAAATTGACAAACGATTTCAAATTCTATTTTCCGAAGAAGAGATCCTACTTCTAAAAAACGAAGCGGAAAAAAGAAATATTTCGCAAGGAGAATTACTTCGGCTTGCTTTGAGAAATGAGATCACCCACAAATCGGATTTTACTCGCATTCGAGCGATACGAGCATTGACTGAGGTCTTTGATTGAAATTTTATCTATCAAATTCGCTTTTGAAAGAACTGTTATCTGGCAAAGATCGGAAAGTGGTAGCAGATAAATTAGAATCCTTAATCCATGATGGTGCCAGATTGTATACGTCTGTGTATACAATCGCAGAACTGATGAAAGATTTGAAACCATCTACGTCCACTCAATGGAGGACTGTCTTACATTTACTAGAAGTCACAACGGAGGAGATCCTTCCGCTCGACAAAGCTGTTCTAGAACTCGTATGCGAAAGTAAAGAAGACTCTTATTCCTTGGATATCGAAGTGGGTGTGGCTCTACTTGCTGGAATGGATCAAATGTTAATCACATCCCAGTCACAATCAAATGTTAGTTTTGGATTACCTTTGCGAAACATCCTTAGCGAAAGTTTTTGAGATGGGGTTCGAAAGTTTACTTTTTTGATCACGACCTTCCCACTCATCATAAAAACGATTATAGGCACTTATTTTAAAATAGTATGTAATTCCGTTTTGAAATAACAAACCTGACTTCTCTAGCCTAGAGGCAAGGATTGGGTCAGATAGAGTCGATGGTAATTCTTTGTCATCTTTGTCTGTAATATAAATATTAGTTAAAAGAGTTGTTTCGTCCGCACAAAATTTCAAATTTTTATAATCACTATTTTCTGATTTGCCATCAATATGCGATGTATTTCCATCCGATTTTACGAATAAAGTACCAATCATTCTATCCGGCTCAACTCCGTAATGAATCATATAACCACCTTTGTCTTGGACTTCGCGTTCGTGATTTGAATTCCAGGCAAAACAAATTGATTTTTCTTTTTCATCCACGTTTGTAATTCTAAAATGAGATGGAACTTCCGGTGGAAACTGTTCTTTCACCTTATAGTTAAGTCCGAAGAGAGAAGGAACAACTTTTCCTTGAGGATCAGACCGCAACCAAACTTTCCATTGGTGGTATTTGAATTTTTTTAAATTTTTAAATCCATTTGAATTTTCTTCTAATCGAATCCAATTCGGGCCACTTGTTTCGTTTTCTGAAAACTTTCTATTGTCGGATCTAAAGTAGACTGCAACTTGTGTATCTGTGGGTCGATCCGCTGAGATAACAAATTGTTCCAAGCTTGAATGACTAAACTTTGTTTCATAAACTGGAGATACCACATAGCTTCCGTCATGTGTCACGACTTTGGATGTGTCATCATATGATACTCGTCCATATTTTGAGTAGTCTTTCGTAGTCAGAGGTTCTCCACTGTGGATATGGAATCCATCAATGTTTCCAAAATAAGATTTTGCGAGAATCAAATTTGAGGTATCATCTTTCGGAAATCCTATCCCTATCATACTTGGTTCATTGGATTCGAAAGAAGTTGCCTCAAATCCATTTTGAAACAGAGTGATCCGATTCGAAACCGTATCGAAGTAAATAGAAATAAAAATCCATTCTTTTCGGGGAAGCTGTGACGCAGATTTTAGAATGGCAGATGTCGTGATTCCATTTTCTTTTTGAAGCAAGTTATTTACATAAAACACTAGCTTGTTTTCTTCGATTTCTAAACTGAACCCATACTTTTTTCCTTTGATAAAAACAGTACGATCCAAAACTACAGAAGAAGTACCTTGTTCACTGATAAGCAGGGGAATGGTAATTGTAAACGGCTCAGGATTGATGCCAAAAAAATGAGATCCACTAATACCAAGATGGATTTGATTTCGTTTTCCAGAAAAATACGCGGATTTTTTGCCGAAGATCGAATATTTGGAATCAATAATATAAGAAGAATTGATTACGGAAATGGTTTTTGCTTTTCTATAGATTGCAGATTCAGTTGTATCGGGCGCCTGGACGTCACCTTCAAAGTCGAGAAAAATCTCTCCAAAACGTGGCGTGTTTTCCTTGGGACGAAGGATGTCTTTTTTTCCAGCTTGGGAGTCAAAAACTGCGCCTACTTTTTTCCATCCCTTCAAATCAGATGAAAAAACAGTAAGGCTCTCTTTAGAAAAAAGAGAGCTCGCACAAAACAAAAGTAAGGCTAGGGCTTTTGTTCCTCGATTAATTGTAGCCTTCGCCCGTGGCGACCGCCTTCGAATTCTGTTTCGATCCATTTTTGAACTATCCGTAAAGCCAGATCTGTTCCCAAAACCCTTCCACCTAAAACAATCACGTTGGCATCATTGTGCCTGCGCGACATTTCAGATGTAAATTCATCGTGGCATAATGCGGCTCGAATTCCTGGAATTCGGTTTGCCGCAATGGATGCACCAATCCCTGTTCCGCATAAGGCAATGAGTCTCGGCACTTCGCCAGAGAGAACTTTGCGGCAGGCGTCACCGATGACCGTTGGGTAGTCTACAGATGCTTCGCTCTTAGTACCGTAATCGACCATTTCGAAGCTTTCCTCCAGACTTTTCCTTAGGAATTCTTTGAGGGCAAATCCCCCGTGATCCGATGCGATTCCGATTTTGGGTTTCATTTTTATTTCTCCGTAAACTGATTCAAAAATTGCAAGTAAGAGGCTCGAGATTCGATGGAAAGCGAAAGTAGGAATTTTTCTCGTTCTCGGAGGAGAGCACCATACCGAGAACGAACTTCTTCCTGCCAGTTTTGGGACTGCTTTTGCCAGTCTGGGTCAGAAAGAACGATGGCATCCAATGTCAGCCTACGGATCGCATCGGTCAATACCTCCCGGGTACGGAAATAATCCGAGACAGATGCCTCCTCCACTGGAGTGAGATGGTAATCTCGATTATTTGCGAGGATTAGTTTTTTCTCCAAAAAAACAAAATGATCCTCAATGAAAAAATTGGCTTCATAACTTTTCGAAAGAGCCTCACGGTCCTCTTTTGTGGTTAATTTTTTTCTAAGGCAATCAACGGAAGAAAACCGAGCCATTGTGGAATCAAGTGCCAGTTCATTGATTTGTTTGTTTTCGATGGACTGAGTCGTTTTTGAAATCATTTGTGGAGAAGGTGCTTTTGCCAAAGGAATGTAGCAAACTTCCGCTAGGTCTGCAAAGACTGAGCCCTTCGGAATCCAGATACTGGTCGCCCAAGACTTAGTAAACGTAAGTGAGATGATTAAGATGAAAAAAATTCCCCGTATCAAATGTTTTATCCTTTGGTGCGTTCAAATTCCTTCATGTAGGATACTAATGCTTCGACACCCGCTTTCGGCATCGCATTGTAGATAGACGCACGAAATCCTCCGACGTCCCGGTATCCTTTGAGACCAGAAAGTCCAGCCGCTTCTGCACCTTCCAAAAACAATTTATCCAAATCGCTATTTTTCATACGATATACAACATTCATCGTAGAACGGTTGTTTTTTGGAACCGGTGCATGATACAGAGATGATGCGTCTATATAGGAATAGAGTAAAGCGGCCTTTTCTTCATTTTCTTTTTCCATCACATCAATTCCACCTTTGTCAAGTAGCCATTGGAAAACTAGCTTAGCAATGTAAATGGAGAAAGTAGGAGGCGTGTTGTATAAAGATCCATTCTTTTCCATCAATGCATAATTCATCAAGTTTGGTATGGGATGATTTACGGATGGCAATCTGTCTTTATCATAGATCACTATGGTCAGGCCGGATGGACCTATGTTCTTTTGTGCACCAGCAAAAATTACTGAAAAATTTTCCACATCTAACTTGCGACTAAGAAGTTCACTTGTCATATCCGCAATCAGTGGTGCTTTTTTTAGTTTGGGGAATTTCGCATAACGAGTGCCATAGATTGTGTTATTGGAAGTAATATAAACATACTTTGCATGGTCATGGATGATCTCGTCTGTGATCTCTGGAATCTCCATATACCCACTCTCCTTACCATCAAAGATGGATTGGACATTGGGGTAAAATTTCTTCGCCTCGGCATGTGCTTTGGTCGCCCATACTCCAGTCTGCGCAAAATCAGCACTTTCACCTTCTGCGAGGTAATTGAGGGGAATCGCAGAAAACTGAAGTGTGGCACCGCCTGGGAAGTAGACAACTCCGTAGCGATCAGGAATGGAAAGGAGTTTGCGCAATGCAAAAATAGAATCATCCAAAATGGATTGGAATTTTGCCTCACGGTGGCTCATTTCCATAACACTCATACCCGAATTTTGGTAATTCAGGAATTCTCCCTGCGCTTTTTCCATAACTTCCGCCGGTAGCATGGCAGGTCCCGCATTGAAATTAAAAATACGTGAGGTAAAGGTTCCCATTTCTCTTCCAGATTCCGCTAAGAAAGTTTGGGGTAAATATCTTTTTCCAAAACCAAAACTTGCTTTGCAGAATCGTTGAAATTGTGGATCATTGGTTCATTCTTTAAAAAAAATCAAGAGGGTGAAATGAGAATATTTCGCGCCGCCACTTTGTTGGTGTTTGTTGTTGCATTAGGTCTTTCTGCTCAAACGAAGGCTCCACTTGGAGAATCGGAAATCAAAGGTGCCAAACGGATTGAGTTCATCAACCGATCGTACAAACGAGCTACGAACGATATCGTTCAAGAAAATCAGGAAATGGGCAAAAAGCTGGCTCAAGGAATCGATAAAGACGGTAATATCGCCATCAACGGTGTCTCCATCCAAAGAATCCAGCCAGGACAAGATGGTAAGTTAGGTGCTGATATCCTCACGATCAGTGAGTCACAATCATTCGACCACGTAAATTCAATCGTTCGAATCGTTTCCTCTTATGTTGAAACTGCCTTCCAATACAAAAGTGGCTCCGATACATTGGGTCAGTATTTAGTATATTACAATGCGGCTCACAGAAAGGATCTAAAATACTTCTCTGGAAAGTATTCGGCGGAAGTCATCAAGGTCTTGTCTGCGGATAAGGTTGGATTGGATACAAATTTTAAAAATTGGTCAGGCAAAACACAACTGATCATTCCTATTGAAAAGAACATATTGAAAGATGGTGGTAAGGATGTTACCACTGATGAGCTTGAGAAAGAAGTAAACAAGATCGTAAAAGACAAAGAAAAAGATCCAGATACAAAGAAGAAGATGCAGGAAGAAGCGAAAAAAATGGACACGCTTCAAACTGAGAAAATAAAAGAAGAGAAAAAGATCGTCCAAGAAAAGAAACAAGAAGTCGCAAAAGAGCAGCAAGTAGTCGAACAAAAGAAAGAAGAGATAAAGAAAAAAGAAGCTACCGAAGTTGCAAAGTTAAACGAACTTAAAAAAGATCCAGTTAAAAACAAAGACGAAATTGTCAAAAAAACGGAAGAAGTAAAACAAATCCAACAAGAAGTCGCTAAAACGGAAGCGGAAGCTAAAGTTGTGGAAGCAAAAAAAGAAGAGTTGGATAAAAAAGAAGAACAACTTGCTGCCAAAGAAGAAGCGCGTAAAGAAGGTGGCGACGGTACAGCTACCACTGCAACAGGCGATGGAACTAAAACAGAAGCTACCAAAACGGAAGAAGCTGTAAAGGTCGCGGAACAAAAAGTAGAAGCTCTCAAGACAGAATTGTCAGAAGTAAAAGAAGAGCTAAAGAAAAAAGAAGAACAAAGTGACAATGTCATCAATAACAAGATTCTTTTTATGAAGTTTATCAAATATGATGCTGATGGGCATTACTCAAATGAACTTTGGGCGATCGACACTACAAAAGACGATGCACTTTTCCGAAGCCCATACAATAACATCTGTTCTAAAGATTTCAAAGAGATCGCCAATCAAGGTGTGCTAGTACTTGGATACGATGGCGAAAAAGTTGAAACAAGAAAACACAAACTAGTTTTACTCGATCCTGACAAACTTGCTGTCAAAAAAACGAGCGAAGCGGCAGACATTTTCTGGAGAACTCCGATGGTAAATCGCGACGATAAGATTTATGTGATCGAAAAGTTTCAGGATAAATACCATGTATCTCGTTTCAAATCGGACCTGACATTTGAGGCAAGAACAGCAGAAGGCATCGAAGAAAATTCTGAAATCACATTCTTCGGTGAAAAGATCTATGTAACGGGAAAACCAAAAGAAGGCGAAAAGAACACGATCAAAATCTTTAAAAAAGAAGATCTAAGCCTAATTAAGACAATCACTCCGTAGGTTAGAGGGAACAAAAAAACGGCAGACCATCGTCTGCCGTTTGAGTCATTACACAATTCTTCATACAGAAGCATCACGGCTTCGAACACCACTCCACCCCTTTCAAATTAATCTCTCAGATATTCAATCCTCTCACGCAGTGTTTCATTTGAAGGAATTTTTTTGGAAAGGTCTTCTAACATTTTGATCGCTTTATCTTTTTTACCCATAATGTCCCAAAGGTCGGACAATTCGAGCGCGGGTCTTGGATCATTGGGAGATTTTGAAAGTAATGTGAGATAAATTTCTTCAGCCTTTGGTAAATCACCAATCAGTCGCAATGCGGCGGCTTTTCCGAGTAATGCAAAGTAATCGTCACCCGTTGCTAAAATTTTATTAAAACATTCAAGTGCTTTGTCATACTTTCCAAGTCCTCGAAGGGAATCTGCATAACGGTTGATGATGAGTTTATTGTCAGGATCAAAATCCAGGATCTTTTCCCAATAAATGATGGCTGTCTCAAAGTCTTTTTTCCCACGAAAGGATTCAGCTAATCCGTAAAGAGCAAAAAAGTTTCGCGAATCAAGATCCTTGGCTCTTTCATAATAAATAATCGCTTGTTCAAAATTTTTAATCTTTCTGTAACTATTTCCAATTTCGGTTAGGATTTTGATATTGTTCGGTTGCGAAGATAAAAGTTTTTCCCACCAATGGATCGCTTCAACATAACGTTGACAGGCGAAGAATAGATGTCCCAGTCCGACGATTACATATTGATCATTGGGATTGATTTGTAAAGCTTCCATGTAATACACTTCAGACTCTTTGAAGTTCTTTAGCTTTCGATGTGCATCAGCTACTCGAGATAAGATACTCGCATCGGTTATCGTTATATGGTGAAATTCTTCGGCGACTTCTATGATTTTTTTTAAACTGCTCAGGTCGCGATAACAATTCATGATTCCCATAAGGGAAAATTTATTTGCTGGATCGCCAGCCAGACATTTGCGGTAGTAGATGATCGCAGTTTCAGGTTGTTTTGTCTTTGCGTAATAATCACCTAGACCAACAAGCCCATAGGTGTTTGTTGGATCTTCCTCTAAAAGGATCTCCAAACGTTCCTTTGCCTCTTTGAATCTTGACTGATCGAGATAGCGGTATGCCTCTTTTGCGAGAGCTTTGATCTTTGAGAACTTTTCGTCTTCTGGTGGTTTTTCTATCTCGGTGTTTTCCATTGCGATTCAGCTTATGGAACAGCTTTAAAATTTAAGGAGCAAAAATCGACTCAAAAACGAGAGAACATTGACGAAACACCCTTTTTTGAGGGAATGGCATTGGGGGAACGCAAATGTCAACACTATCTGAAGCTATCACAGGCGCCCGACTTATGGTCGAACTTTTGGAAGAGGCAGGAGTGGAGATTGTCTTCGGATACCCAGGTGGAGCCATCCTTCCTTTTTATGATGAACTCTATCATAGCAAAAAGATCAGACACATTTTGGTTCGCCACGAACAAGGCGCCATCCACATGGCGGAAGGTTATGCTCGTTCTACAGGCAAGCTGGGCGTTTGTATAGCAACGTCAGGACCAGGAGCTACAAATCTTATCACTGGACTAACGGATGCAAAGTTAGATTCCATTCCGATCCTTGCGATCACAGGTCAGGTTTCCACGAAAGACATTGGAACTGACGCATTCCAAGAAGCCGATATTTATGGCATCACCATCCCGATCACAAAATACAATGCACTCATCAAACATGCGGATGACCTTCCTCGCCATTTTGAAGAAGCGATGAAGATCGCAATGGGCGGAAGACCGGGTCCAGTTTTATTAGATTTTCCAAAAGATGTACAAAATCAAAAAACGACAGTTCGAAAGGCTACTTCCTTAAAGATCGCCAAACATCATTATGAAAGACAAAATGTAAAAGGCGATATACAAGAATTTGCCGAAGCATTAAACAGGGCAAAACGTCCGTTACTCTACGTAGGTGGCGGCGCCATCAATTCGTTTGCCTCGGCAGAAATAAAAACGTTGGCTGAAAAAGCGACTTCTCCTGTGACCACAACGCTTATGGGAATAGGTGCCTTCCCTGGTACCCATCCATTGAGTGTAGGTATGCTTGGGATGCACGGCACAGCTTACGCAAATAAGGCTGTCATTGAATGTGATTATATTCTCAACTTAGGGGCTCGTTTTGATGATCGAGTCGCAAAATACCAAGATTTTGCTCCAGATGCGGTTCGGGCACACGTTGATATCGACGCGGCTGAATTTAATAAACGAGTCAATGTAGATTACATTTTACATGGCGATCTAAAGGATGCCATTCGTGAAATTTTACCCTTTATCAAATCGAGTGACCGGACTTCTTGGATTCAGCGGATAGCTGATCTCAAAAAAGACCATCCACTCGACTTTGATAATTCAACTGATGATATCAAACCTCAAGAGTTTATGCATCTGGTGTACCAAAGAACGAAAGGGAAAGCAGTTGTTTCAACCGATGTAGGCCAGCACCAGATGTGGGCCGCACAATACTACTTATTCGATGAGCCAAATACATGGCTTACTTCTGGAGGACTAGGTACCATGGGTTATGGTTTGCCTGCGGCTATAGGCGCAAAATTTGGCAATCCAGACAAAACCGTCATTTGCGTAACCGGTGATGGTAGTTTCCAAATGTGCATCCAGGAACTTGCAACCATCGCACAATCAAAGCTAGGCGTCAAGATTTTACTTTTCAATAATAACTTCCTAGGTATGGTTCGCCAATGGCAAGAACTCTTCTATGAAAATAGATTCAGTGAGTCACAATGGACGTATAACCCGAATTTTGTGAAGCTAGCCGAATCCTATGATATCCCTGCTATGAAGATTTCATCAAAAGCAGATATAGCCAAAGGACTTGATTTTTTTCTGAAAGATGATGGCGCCGCACTGATTGAGGTGATGATTCCTGCAGAAGAAAAAGTTTTTCCAATGATTCCATCTGGAAAATCGCAAAGAGATTTAATCGAATTTAAGGATTTGGCTAAGTTAAAAAAATGAAACATACACTCAGTATACTTGTAAACAATCACCCCGGAGTCATGAGTCATGTTTCGGGTCTTTTCACTCGTCGTGGATATAACATCGATTCCATTGCAGTTGGCGTTACAGATAATGTTGAAGTTTCATCTCTTACGATAGTAATCAATGGTGATGAAACCATAGTTGGCCAAGTCAAAAATCAATTACTGAAACTTCCAGATGTTCTAAAAGTACAGGACATGGCCTATGCGAGCTCTGTCCAAAGAGAATTGGTTCTCATTTCCATTCAAATAGATGAAAACAACAGAGGAGAAGCCTTGGCTGTTTGTAACGGATTCGGAGCAAAGATTTTGGAGATGACAGAGGATTCGTTGCTTTTGGAATTTTCAGGCAACACCAGACAAGTCGGCAATATGATTTCACTGATGAAACAATTTGGCATCCGTGAAATTTCACGCACTGGACAAATTGCCATAGCGTATCGCAACCAAGAAGCCGGTTAATCCACAGGCAAGATCTGACTTGACCGATCCTTGAATCTGAAAGAAATTTAGCACTTCAATCTAATTTGAGGTGCTCGCACATGCGATTTTCTTTCATTTCAGGCTATTTAATTATCCAAACGTTCTTATTCATTTTTCTGGCCATTGGACAAATTTCAAAGTTTTCCTTGGTTGCTCAGGAAAGTTCTGCTATCAATTTCCAAAAAAGAATTACCTATGAAGCAAATCCTTCACGAACAGGTCTCGTAACCTATACATTTCCTAAGTCAGCCGCAAAAGATTACAATGATTTCATCAGGTTAGACGAACCTAAAATAGGCGATCTACGTCTCAAATTTACAACTAGAACAAGTGGAACTTTTATTGGTCCCGACGGTGGAGTTGTAGATTTTTGGAAACCGGGATTGTATCGCCATACAAGAGCAGATGGTTCAATTTTTAGTGAGTGGGAAAGTGGACAATGGGAATTGAATATTCCCAATCTTATCACAATCAATTCTTTCAATCCTAAGTGCGCCGGATGCCAGAGAAATCTTCGATATGAATGGGCAGACGGAACAGAAAATTACAAAGAATGGATTCCCCATAGAAAGGAATACTCTATAAACTTTCAACATCGTTCTCATGTTCCGGCGCTTAACTGGACTTTGCCGAATCCGAAGAAGTTTGGTAGTAATTTTACAATCATCGGTCCGTTTGAGCTTTATCATTCGAATCTATGGAATTTCTTCCTAGAAGGTCTCCGTGAATCTTTTGATATCAATGGTTTTTATAACGAACTGAGAAGAGAATATGGGATGGCAAACGAAGGTAAAATCCCTGTCTTCCTGTTTGATCAAAATAAAGAGATGGTGGCATATAACGGACAAGAGTTGCCGGGAGGTTCGCTTGAAGGTGGGTTTGGAGGACAAGATTACATTTTAAAATGCTGTGGAGCGAGTCTTGCACAGAAAACTGAAAATCATGAAATTGATGAGGATGCAAAAAAGCGATTGTACTTCGGTACATTTATACATGAGGCTGTTCATAACGTATTTTATATCACCTGTCTCACTCATACAGCTTCCAAACCGGAAACGCCTTATAATGATACAGATCCTTGGTTCGTAGAAGGTTTTGCAAATCATGTAACGTCAAAGTTTGATCTCCGAGTTCAGGCAAATATTTACGATGGAATGAGAAAGCGCATTGATGAAAGAAAAATGCCGAACTCTTTTGATGCCATGTTAAAAGAAGGTTATTCGAATCTAAGTCCCTATGATTTAGGTGCATATCTTGTAGAGTATATGCATAGACGGTATGGGAAAGAATCTGTCAAAAAATATATCCAGCTCTCTTGTATGAATACACCTACTACCCAAGCAGTAAAACAAGCAACAGGTATCAACGCCAACCAATTTTACACTGATGCTATAATGGATTTTGAAGAAACGTATAAAAAATCAAAGAGCATCATGGATGTATGGAATTATAGTCACCTTACGCAAATTAGCCCTAAAATGCCGAAATCTTTTGAACAATTTCAAAAGAATAAACTTACACTGCCGGCAGATGTGAGAGAAATTCAAGAATATTCCGAAATGCCAAACTTATATGAACTTTTTGAAGCTGACGTATCTACGTATAGCGGAGTGGTTGTTGGAGATTTCTGGAGTAGGGCGGGTGTTCGACTTTATCTTTGGAAGGAGGGAACATATAATTGGTTCGGTAGTGACTATGACGCCACTGTTTTCCCGAACCATTCTATAACATTAAACTATAATGGTTGGCAAATCTTTCACTGGGCGAATGGCCAAAGAAAAATGGTCGCCCCAGACAAAACAAGTGTCCATTTTTGGAATGAGAATCAAAAGGCATACTTTGATGCAAAAGGCAAAGAGTATCAGTGACCTTCTAACCAACGTTCTGCTTCTAATGCCGCCATACAACCACTGCCAGCGGCTGTGATCGCTTGGCGGTAGGTTTTATCTTGCACATCGCCCGCTGCAAATACACCTTCTATATTAGTGCGAGTGGATCCAGGAACTGTGATAATGTATCCAGTGTCATCTAAGTCAATCTGACCTTTGAATATTTCCGTATTGGGAACATGACCAATTGCATAAAAAAGACCGCCCACAGGAAGTTCCGTAGCAGCATGAGATACAGTATCCTCTAACATAATGCTAGTTAGTCCACCAGCGCCACCTTTTGCTTCAGTGACTACTTTGTTCCAAAGGATTTCAATTTTGGGATGATTCATGGCTCGTTTTTGCATAATCTGTGAAGCTCGGAATGAATCTCGTCTATGGATCAAATACACCTTTGAGGCAAATTTGGTTAGATGGTTTGCTTCTTCGATGGCTGAATCTCCACCACCTATCACTGCCAATTCTTTTTCGCGATAAATTGGAAGCGCGCCATCACATACAGCACATGCGGAAATACCTCGTTGCCAGTATGTATGTTCTCCTTTGATATCCATTCGTTTGGCGGTCGCACCTGTCGCAATGATCACGGATTCCGCTTCAATTTGTTCATCGTCTGACCAAATTACAAATGGGCGTTTGGAAAAATCGACTTTTGTGATGGTCTGTGTGTGTATGGTCGTACCATATTTTGCGGATTGTTCGCGGAATAGGTTGGTTAATTTTGTGCCATCGATCCCCTCTGGAAATCCTGGAAAATTCTCCACTTCATTTGTGGTTGTGAGTTGTCCACCAGCCGCCACTCCACCTGCCATAAAGCCTTCGTACATCACAGGATTCAGATTCGCTCGTGCCGCATAAATTGCTGCTGTATGACCTGCTGGTCCTGATCCGATGATTACTACTTTATGTGCCATAAATTACTCCGTATAAACTGTTCAATTTGTAAATTAGACTCCCCAAAAGGGACTTAAATACGGCAATGTGCCTATATTTTTGATTCGCAAGTGCGAACCCAGGGAGCGTAATAAGGATCCGCTGCTAGAGGGCTCAATTCCAATACCTTCAGATAGTCTTTTTGTTTGGTGTTTCTTGTCAAACAAAGGTAGGTGGATTCAAAAAATTCGAGGACCTCTTTATTTCCTTGGAACCGAATCTCCTCAATGATTTGAAGGGCTTCCTTTTCGTATCCAGTCGTAAGATAGAGTCGAAAGAGCTCTCTTTTTACTTCAGTATCTTCTTTGTGATTTGTTTCATACTTTTCTAGGTAATAAAGTGCAGTGGCACGAGAACGGGGAGACTCAGCGAGAAGAAGGCCCATCCGTTTGAGAACAGGTTCGTAATCGGCATTTTGGCGTAAAGAAAGCTCATAAAAATAGAGTGCTTTTGTTTTTTCTCCTTTTTCTTCCCAGGCTTTGCCCTCATGGAATAGAGCGATTTCCTTTCCGCCACAGGAGGCAACTAACTGTAGGCTAAACGCAATTAAGAAAAATTTTCGAAAAAAAATGCTCACTCTGTCCTTTTTTATCCAACCGATGGAATGTGGCAAAAAAATAATAAGTCTCTAAACCGTTTTTGTCCGACTCTTTTAGTAACATAAGAGAGTAACCATGGGTTCCAAATTGCCAAGTTCGCAAAATCAATTATTACAAACTTTCCAAGAATACCTTTCCGTTGAGAAAGGGTTGAGCGATAATTCAATCTACTCCTATGGTTATGATCTCAATAAATTTGCGATCTTCCTGGAGAAAGAACATATCAACTTCCTCGAAGTCAAAACAAACGACATCATGCGTTTTTTAGAAGAAGAACGGGAACGCAAAATTTCAGCCAAAACACTTGCTCGCGAAGTTGTGGCGATTCGTCAGTTTTATAAATTTTTACGAGAGGAAAAGAGACTTGATTCCAATCCTACCGAAAAGATTGAAACGCCTGAAGTTGCAAGGACCATTCCTGATTATTTAACACAAGCAGAGATAGATGAGTTATTCAATATAATTAAAGATGATAACTTGTATGAACTAAGAGACAAATGTATTTTTGAACTTTTATATTCTTCTGGTTTGCGTATCTCTGAAGCTTGTAACTTAAAGATCGGCGATATCGATATGGAAAATATGACGATTACTGTTGAAGGAAAAGGTGGTCGCCAACGCCTTGTCCCGTTTGGTGAAAAGTCGTTAGACATTCTGAAAAAATACCTTCTGGAAAGTCGACCTGAGATTCTGAAAAAGAGGGCTTGTGAATTTGTATTTGTATCGAAGAAAGGTTCATATATCAATCGTAAGTCAGTTTGGAGACTATTAAATCATTATATCAAAAGAACAAAGATCAAGAAAAAAGTAACACCACATACTCTCAGACATTCTTTTGCAACGCACCTACTTGAAAATCATGCAGATCTCAAATCGGTTCAAGAACTTCTTGGTCATATCGATATATCTACAACTCAGATATACACCCATATGGCTAATAAAACTTTGAAAGAAGTACATAAGAAGTTCCATCCGCGGGGATAATGTCTACCGGAAAACCCAAAAAAACGGACTATGGAAAGATAGTCCGTATTCAAATTCCATCTCATCCTCGTTATATTTCAAATACACGAAATTTTTTCTTCAATCTAGCCTTAGAACAAGGCTATAGTTTATATGATGCGATCGACTTGAAGCTCATTTTAGGTGAAGCCATTGCGAACGTCATAAAACATGCATATGATGGTAAAAATGATCGTCCGATATTTATTGACTTTTATTTTGAGCGAGATCGATTAGAAATCAAAATTCGAGATTACGGAATCAAAACCCAACCAAAAGATATCAAAAGTTTTGATTTAGGTGATTACCGTGAAAATGGAATTGGAATCTTTCTTATCAAACAATTGACAGATTATTATTACCTTGATCAATCCTTCGAAATCGGAAACCAGATGGTTCTCATTAAAAAGAAATAATCAAATTCCTCGACAGCCTTCCATTCCTTCTAAAATTATCCTTATGGAAGCAATTCACGCAACAACGATTCTTTGTGTCAGAAAAGATGGCAAAACCGCCATTGGTGGAGATGGCCAGGTCTCTATGGGCCAAACCGTAATGAAACACACCGCGCGAAAAGTAAGACGTTTGTATGGTGGTAAAGTAATCGCAGGATTTGCGGGCTCGGCGGCCGATGCATTTACACTTTTTGAACTCTTTGAAAAAAAATTAAATGAACACGGCGGTTCTGTATCTCGAGCCGCGGTCGAACTTGCAAGAGAGTGGAGGATGGATCGCATGTTGAGAAGATTAGAAGCGCTCCTCATTGTTTGTGATGTTGCAGATTGTTTTTTAATCTCCGGAACGGGTGATGTCATTTCGCCAGATGATGGTGTTCTTGCAATTGGGTCAGGTGGAAATTACGCTTTGAGTGCAGCAAGAGCGCTTGTTGAAAACACACCAATGACTCCAAAGGAGATTGTAACAAAGGCAATGAAAATAACGGCAGATATATGCATCTACACAAATCACAATCTCGTCATCGAGGAATTATAAACCAATGGAATTCAAAGAAGTATTAGCAGAAGTTGTCGATCACTCCCAAGGAGAAGTCATTTCTTTAGAATTGACTCCGAGAGAAATCGTAAGTCGATTGGATGAATATATCATAGGTCAAAATAATGCCAAAAAGGCAGTTGCGGTAGCCCTCCGCAATCGTACACGCCGCCGGAAACTTCCTGAAGAAATGAGAGAAGAAGTTTATCCAAAAAACATCATTATGATTGGACCCACGGGAGTCGGCAAAACTGAAATCGCAAGGCGTTTATCAAAGTTATGTGGTGCGCCTTTTTTGAAAGTTGAAGCTACAAAATATACGGAAGTCGGTTACGTAGGTCGCGACGTAGAGTCCATGGTGCGAGACCTTGCTATCATTTCGCTCAATTTAGTAAAAGCTGAGTTTCGTGAGAAAGTAAAAGAAAAGGCACAAGCTCGTGCAGAAGAAGTGATTCTTGATATTATTTTTCCACCCATTTTTACAAAAAAAGAAGAGGACATTCCTTCCGAGGAGATGGAACGCTTTCAAAGTTATAAACTATCGCGTGAAAAATTTCGAACGATGCTTCGTGAAGGAAATTTAGACGAACAAGAAATCGAAATTGATATTCCAAAACCTTCAGCACAAACAGGGATGCCAATGCTCCAAGTGTTCGGAGCAGGTAACATGGAAGAAATGGACAACCAACTTCAGAATATTCTTGGTGACTTGATGCCCAAAAAATCAGGAAAAAGAAAAGTAAAAGTTAGTGAAGCCAAAAAACTTGTAGTAGAGGCAGAAGCAGAAAAGTTAATCGACAATGACAAAATTCAGTCGGAAGCCGTTAGGCGAGCTGAAAATATGGGAATTATCTTTCTTGATGAGATAGATAAAATCGCAGGTAGAGAAGGTAGACAAGGTGTTGATGTATCACGAGAAGGGGTGCAAAGAGATTTGCTTCCAATAGTGGAAGGGTCAACAGTATCTACAAAAATCGGTCCAGTCAAAACAGATCATATTCTATTTATTGCGGCTGGTGCTTTCCATATGACAAAACCTTCTGACTTGATTCCTGAATTACAAGGAAGGTTTCCGATTCGAGTAGAACTAGAAACGTTGACAAGACAGGATTTTGTCAAAATACTTTCGACTCCAAAATCCTCACTCACCAAACAGTATGAAGCACTTCTCGCCACTGAAGGTGTCCAAATCACATTTCTACCAGATGGCATAGAAGAAATTGCTAATATGGCATTTGAGATGAATGAAAAAAATGAAAACATTGGAGCAAGAAGACTCAATACGATTATGGAGAAGTTATTGGAAGATACTAGCTTTGATGCACCAGATTTGAAAGAGGGAGAAAAACAGATTCAAATTGGCAAATCTTTTGTGGAAGGAAAACTCAAAGGAATCATTGAAGATAAAGACTTAAGTAGATTTATTTTGTAGGCCTTCCTGGAGGTTTACTCTCTCCAGTCCTCTTAACGAATTACCAACAAGGATCTCCTCGGATTGTAAAAGATCATCAAAGGGGAGATCTAGTTCCTTTATCCATCCTTTTTGCAGGAGTCTCTTACGTAATGTGCCAGGTAGCCCGCCACAAGACAATGTGGGTGTATACCAGATACCTTCTCTTCTAAAAAAGATATTTCGAAGGGCTGTTTCGCAAACATTTCCATTTTGGTCGAGTAGAATGATATCGTCTGCTCCATTTGCAGATGCATATTTTAAAACATCATTATAGAAGTCTCGAACAGTGGTTTTGTGATAAAGAAACACATCGTTTTTATCTATACAAACATCGGAAAGACAAAGATTCACCTTCCTTTGTTTTTTTGTCCGCGTAAAATCAAATGTCTCCGCTCGAAAATCCCCTTTCCGATTGAGTAGCAACCTTACGCGGAGTAAACCAGAAGCAACTTGTGCGATGGATTCGAGTGTTTCCTTGGCTTGGTTTTGATCAAACGGATACTGGAATCGTTTTGCACTCCATTCCATTCGTTCCAAATGAAGACTTAAAAATCGATACCTTCCCGAATCAAATCGAATTGTCTCAAGGATTTCAAAGTCAGGAACATCTTTTCCCGTCAAAAAAGAAAACTTGGAGAGGCATTCTTCGTATTCAGCAGACGGATCAGAAAGAACGGTGATCCCACTTCCAACCGCATAGTCTCCTTTCAACTGACCGTTCTCGTTGGTCAACGTCATAGTTCGGATGGCGACATTTCCTACAGAGCGAATCTCTGTATCAGAATATTCAAATGTAAATATGGAGCCAGTATATATCCCACGAATCCGTTTTTCTAACTCAGAAATCAATTCAATGGATCTAATTTTTGGAGCACCAGTAACAGATCCAGAAGGAAAGAGCTCTGTTACCATATCTCCAAATTGAATGTCAGGTAAAAGTGTCGCCGAGATTTTTGATGTCATTTGCCATACCGAATCCAAAGCTTCGGCAGAAAATAACTCGTTTACTTCTACAGTTCCCATTTCAGAAATTTTTGCTAGGTCGTTGCGAAAGAGATCTGTGATCATCACATTCTCTGCACGTTCCTTAACAGAATTTTCTAAATTATGGGCAACTTCCAAATCCTCTAAATAATTTTCCTTTCGCTTTGCGGTTCCTTTCATTGGTTTGACTTGGATACTTTTTCCTTTCCAGTCCCAAAACAATTCAGGTGAAAATGATAACACGAAGTTTCCGGCATTTTCAAAATAAGCAGAATAGCGAGTAAATTGCCGTCTTTTTAATTTTTGATATAAAAGAAATGGATCCCCCTTTGCTACTAGCTTGGTAGGGAAGGTATAGTTTAGCTCATAACTTTCACCATCAGTAAGATATTGTTTGGCGGCATTAATTTTGTTTAGATACTCGTCTTTTGTGATCTGTGGAGTATGAGTGATGATACTTGAATCATCTAACTCGTTTAAGTTTGGAGATACATATTGGATTACTTGTTTGTTGTTAAAAAGGAAAATTTCGAGGAGCTTCGTTCCTTTGGGTAGATTTTCAGCAAGCGGAAACAAGCGATTTTCAAGATAGAATCCAAGTTCATAGTGAAACACTCCAAAAAGAAATGAACCTGCCTTTGCTTTGTTTTCTACATCCCGAATCGTTTGGAGAATCTGTGATTTTAAAGAATTGCAGTCTGGTCGATCAGAGGAAGAAATTAGGACGGATTCGCTTGGTTCAGTAAACCATTGCGCAGTATTAAATCCAGGCTTTGTAATGGAATCTTCAAATAGGAATCCACCCTGTTGAAGGTATTGGGAATAAAACTCAGACCATAAAAAAGAGCTCTTCGTAGTCAGAACTCCATTTTTTGTAGAGCTTCTATAGGATAGCTAAGGTAAACGGAAGTCGCATGTTTGCTTGTTTGGATATCAAAACATTCAAGCGGATCAAGTCCCAGATTATAAAAACCTTCGTCTATCATGGCTATGCCGAAGCCTGCGCTTTCCTTTTCATCTAAAAAATCTGGACGGAAAAAATCTCCCGAGTTGCCTGCTTTCGCAAGTTCTGCATGACGCGATCTACTTTTTTGAATGCGTTTTAAATCCAATCCCATGATAGGTGAATCATTTCGGATTCGTATGTACAATTCCTTTTCACGGATTTCGATCTTGATCGAAATTTTTAAATTGTATTGTTTCGTTTTCTCTCTTACGAGTTCTAAAAACTCTAGGTCATCATTAGTAAGTAAAACTTTCTTGGATTTCTTTTTATCAGAAAGAGTGAGGATCCTCTGCACCGTTTTTTTGATTTTGTCTGGTACAATGTATCTTTGCATCGCATCCCGAAGAGGCTCGGTCTCTAGAATCGTATCTAACAACTCCTCCGCTTCAGCTTCAGGTGTTTGACCACCAGATTTGAGTTTATATAAAAGCTCATCTTTAAAAATAACGAAACGAGCATTAGCTTTTACGGCATTTAATAATGCTTCCATAAGCCCGCTGAAAAGATGAAACGAGGTAAGAGGATTTGCACCCACGCGATCTAGGATTCCCTGAACGACTTGGTTGATGATATCTCTCGTCGACTTTGTAAGTCCTTTCAATTCAAAATGAAAGGACTTTCTTTTTAGAATCGAATCAAGATTTTCTAAAATTTCCTGACCTTTAAATTTGATTTTCTCGTTTCCCATGTAGTGATTCAGAACTTTTATGTATAAAAACTATAGAAAGATGGTTTTGTAAACCAGTTTTCCTATTTGCTAGAGGGGATATGGAAAAGAAAGAGTTTCTACTTAAGACACCAGATTTGGGTGACACAGAAAAGATCGAACTTGTGCGTTGGAGCTTTGGTCTCGGTGACCAGATTGAAATTGGTGATGAGGTCATTGAACTCGTTACAGATAAGGCTGCGTTTCCAGTAGAATCGCCTCATCGGGGAATTCTAAAAGATATCATCGTTCGGGCAGGTTCCGTCGTATCAAAAGGTGAGATTTTAGGAATACTGGAACTTTCGGAATGAGAATTGTTCATATCTCGGATCTGCACTTTCCGACCTCAATACCTTTTTTTTCTTTAAAGGGAAAGTCGATCATCGGATATGCAAATTACTATCTACGTCGGCGGAAAAAACACAACCTAACATTGATTGAAACCTTGATTTCCCACATTCGAAATATGGATTATGATGCACTCATTATTTCTGGTGATATCACCAATGTATCGGTGGAAGAAGAGTTCCGAGCGGCAAAAAGTTGGCTCGCGCCTATTTTGGATGAACGGACATTTATGATACCAGGCAATCACGATCGTTACAAAAAAGAGTCCATCGTGCCAGAGCCACTTTTTGAAAATTTTTTTTCGCCATTCATCGGTGAAAGTTTATCTAATGATTGTTACCTTCGAATGAAAATGATTTCTGGGCAAACTTTGATCGGCTGGGATTCCAATCAACCCCTCCCAGTGGCAAAGGCTCACGGTTTTATTGATCTAAAAATCATTGAACAAACGAAACAAAAAGTCAAACCGGGTTACATTTTGGTATGTCATCATCCTATCTGGAATCCAGGTTTTTATCTCGAATCTAACGGGCATAAGATGGTAAATCGAAGCGAGGTTGCTAAGAGTCTCAAAACGAATCCCCCATCCATCTATTTCCATGGTCATTCCCACTCAAATTGGGTCAAAAAACCTGGAAAGCTTGCGCCATACTTCGCCATCAACTCCGCCTCCAGCACAAGGCTTTCAGATTCCAGCCATTCGTGTGGTTTTCACATTGTGGATCTTGATGATTCTGGAAATGTGGATATAAAGCGAATGTCATATCATCTTTTATCAAAATCTTTTTTGGAAACCGAGCTTCTAATTTATGAAGAAGATTCAGGCCAAATATAAACTATAGGAAATTGAATGTCCCAGTCAAAACCCGATCTTTCTAATATACAAAGACAACTGATGCAGGTGAAACATCCTGAGTTAAAAAAAGATATCGTGACCTTAGGTATGGTATCGAAAGTAGAACCCAATGAGGAAGGAATAGAAATCACGGTCCAAACACCAAATGCGGACAGGCGATTGCAAATTGGATTGGAAGCTCAAATCCGTCAGTTGGTTTCGAAACTAGAATCGGTAGGCAAAGTCAAAATCAAATTCGAAGTGAATCAATCCATGAAGATGGAAGATGGCAATCGAATCCCTGGAGTCAAAAAAGTCATAGCAATCGGTTCAGGAAAAGGCGGGGTAGGCAAGTCTACTGTAACCGCAAATATTGCCGCAACACTACTCAAAAGTGGAAAAAAGGTTGGGATACTGGATGCAGATATTTACGGACCTTCCCTCGGAAAGATGTTTGGAGTCAGTGGTCGAGTCGCCTTAAAATCTGAAGAAGATAAGATCTATCCACTCGAAAAACATGGCATCAAACTTATTTCTTTTTCTTTCCTTGTTGCAGAAGACCAACCAGTAGTTTGGCGCGGACCCATGCTTGGGAAAGCCATAGAACAGTTCTTATACGATGTTGTTTGGGGTGAGCTAGATTATCTTTTGATAGATCTACCTCCAGGAACGGGTGATGTACAATTATCGTTGGCACAGCTTGTGGATCTTGACGGTGCAGTGATTGTAACAACCCCGCAAGAGGTGGCTGTTCTTGATGCGGGACGAGCAGCGGGTATGTTCAAACAAGTGAAGGTGCCGATTCTTGGTATCATTGAAAATATGTCTGGCTTTGCCTGTCCCAAATGTGGACATGTTACCGATGTATTTTCCAAAGGTGGCGGCAATAAACTTGCGACAAGTTTGGGCGTGCCAGAGCTCGGCCAAGTTCCACTTGTCGAAACCATAATGAAATCTGGGGAAATGGGCAAACCTGCTGTCATTGCAGAAGAAAAGGGCGCACTGATCGACTCGTATGCAAAGATCATTTCCAACTTAGAAGCACAATTAGCACTATGGGAAGATTAAAAATCACTTGTTTCTTCTTGAGACTGATCTAGTCTAACCTAAGAACTCTATGAATTTTGAACGAGGCTCCAAACCCAATCCCACTGGCAATCTAATTGCCTATTGTCACGTCTTCGGCGAAAACCCGATTGCACCTGGCGGAAAGATCATTGCATCCAATGTTGTAGTGAGTTTCCTCAAAATAGGGGATAACTACCCAGTTGTCACATTTCCACCAGTGGGTCTCTCTTCGAAAGAAGAACTAATGAAAGTTTTATCTGACAACATCAACCTCTATGATGTTGTTCAATTGCCAGATTTTCAGATGCCTGAAAATAAAGAACAAGGCAATCAATACATCCAAGAACGTATGGAACAATTCAATGCCATGGTTATGCGATATGTTGAGTTTTGTAAGGCGAAAGAAAAAAATATGGCAGCTCATGTAGATTCTAAGTTAGATGGTCTCAATGAGCCATTAGAAGCCCTTGCAAATCTTTCGATTGAATTTCGTAGCTCCTCTGGAATTGCTAGAGAAGCAACTCGGCTAAAAGTGGATCGAATCGTAGACTATTTTCACAGCCATCACCCCCAGCTTGACATTGATAATTTTAAAAAAGCTCTTAGTTATCCAGGAAAGGTTGGCGACGAGCTTGTTAGTCTTTATATTCAAAAATTTAATGCCATACAAGTTGAAAAATATGAAGACGCATCCGACTTACGTAGAAGAATCCTTGCGATTGAGTCAACTTCCAACCAAATCTAGCCCTTAAAAAAGCCATTGGTCTCCAGTGGCGTTTCCTTAAAGGAGACTTTCGACATGTCCTTGTCCTTTCCTGTCTCAATTGAAAAAAATGCCGCACTCATAAGACGTATGTCGGAATTAGGCATTTCAGAAAATGACCTCGTTGAGACATTTACTCGTTCTTCAGGAAAAGGCGGACAAAACGTCAATAAGGTGGCGACGGCAGTCTACTTAGTCCACAGTGCTTCTGGACTTTTTATTAAATGCTCCATCTACCGAACGCAAGGATTGAATCGATACAAAGCAAGAGCCTTGTTATGTGAAAAGATAGCAGAATGGAAATTTGGTGTTCAAGGCAGTAAGGATGATTTAGAAAGACTTCGCATCATCAAACGAAAAAAAGACAAACAAAGGAAGGCGAAGAAAAAATAAGATTAAGTGATAGCGAGCAGTATGACAAAAAAAGCCCGGGATTTCTCCCGAGCTTTTGGGTTCACCGGTAAAGGTGAGCTAGATGTTTCGGATTTCCGAATTACATCATGCCGCCCATTCCACCCATTCCTCCCATACCGCCGCCCATTCCGCCACCAGCGTCTTTTGGCTCTGGTTTGTCAGTGATGGTAACTTCGGTTGTGAGAAGCATTGCTCCAATGGATGCCGCATTTTGAAGTGCAGATCGAACCACTTTTGCAGGGTCAACAACACCAGCTTTGATAAGGTCTTCCCATACCATAGTGAGTGCGTTAAATCCTTCGTTTCCAGATTTTGCTCTCGCTTGTTCAACGATTACAGATCCTTCAAGGCCAGCATTGGAAGTGATCATTCTGATTGGTTCTTCCAATGCACGTAAGATGATGTTTGCACCTGTTTGTTCGTCACCGACAAGTTTAAGAGCTCTGACTGCATCTTGCGCACGAAGTAGTGTGAGTCCACCACCAGCAACGATACCTTCTTCAACAGCTGCGCGAGTTGCAGAAAGTGCATCTTCTACACGAGCTTTTTTCTCTTTCATTTCCACTTCAGTAGCAGCACCTACGTGAATCACGGCAACACCACCTGCAAGTTTTGCAAGGCGTTCTTGGAGTTTTTCACGATCGTAATCAGAAGTAGTGTCTTCGATTTGTTTTTTGATTTGGTTGACTCGGCCTTGGATGTCTTTAGAAGCTCCAGCACCTTCGATGATGGTTGTGTTTTCTTTGTCTACTACGACTTTTTTTGCACGACCTAACATCTTTACATCAGCGTTTTCAAGTTTCATTCCGAGGTCTTCAGAAATTACTTGTCCGCCAGTGAGGACAGCGATGTCTTCAAGCATAGACTTGCGGCGATCACCGAAACCAGGAGCTTTTACAGCCACACACTGAATGGTTTTTCGAAGTGTGTTGACAACGATAGTTGCAAGAGCTTCGCCTTCGACTTCTTCAGAGATGATGACAAGAGGTCTTCCTGCTTGAGCGATTTTCTCAAGGATAGGTAGAAGATCTTTCATCGAAGATATTTTTTTATCATAGATAAGGATAAATGGATCATTGAAAGTTGCAGTCATTGCTTCAGGATCAGTCACCATGTATGGAGAAATGTATCCTCTGTCAAATTGCATACCTTCTACGATATCAAGTGTTGTTTCAATTGATTTTGCTTCATCAACAGTGATCACACCTTCTTTACCAACTTTGTCAAAAGCTTGTGCGATAAGGCTACCGATCTCTGGATCGTTGTTAGCTGAAATCGTTGCAACGTTTGCGTATTCTGCTTTGCTGTTGATCTTGATAGCTCTTTTTTTGATCTCTTCCACTGCCGCGATCACCGCTTTGTCGATACCGTGTTTGAGTGCCATCGGGTTTGCGCCAGCAGTTACGTTTTTCAAACCTTCGTTTACGATTGCTTGTGCAAGGATCGTTGCAGTTGTAGTTCCGTCACCCGCGATGTCGTTAGTTTTTGTTGAAACTTCCTTCACCATTTGAGCGCCCATGTTTTCAATCGCGTCTTCGAGATCGATTTCTTTAGCTACAGTAACACCGTCTTTCGTGATCGTTGGTGCGCCAAATTTTTTGTCGATCACTACGTTACGACCTTTTGGTCCAAGTGTCACCTTAACTGCGTTAGCAAGCTTGTTTACGCCTGATAATAATTTTCTACGTGCTGCTTCGTCAAATTCTATTGTTTTAGCCATGTTTGATTCCTTTTTTGTTCCTTGTATTACTTAGAAACGATTGCGAGAATGTCGCTCTCACGGATGATAAGGTAGTCTTTCCCACCTTGTTTGATTTCTGTTCCGGAATACTTTCCGTAAAGAACGGTATCTCCCACTTTTACTTCGAGTGGAATTAGTTTGCCGTCTTCATACTTGCCTTGTCCCACAGCAGTTACTTTGCCTTCTTGTGGTTTTTCCTTTGCTGTGTCTGGTACGATGATGGATCCAATTTTTTCTTCGCCTTCATTTTTAGGCTCAACAACTACTCTATCTCCCAACGGTTTAATCGATGACATAGGTCAGTCTCCTTTCTATTTATTGATTTCTTAGTTTCTGGATTAGCAAACCTCGAAAGTGAGTGCTAATCCATGACGCCATGATAAAAGAGGGAGTGAATTTGGTCAAGCACTTAGAAGTCTAGAGTGCTAAAATCCGAAAAGGGTCGATTTTTTACGTCTCGTTTTTTTGGTGGAAGAGATTCCGAGCATGCCAAGCAGTCCTCTCGTGACTTCCCGGGCAACGGTTCTACCCACTTCCCGAGCTAGCGGATTTTTGGAAATGGTTTCCATCATGCTTGGATCTTCTTTTTCCGCCTTGCGTTTTGACCTCTTGCTCGATGTGCCCTTTTCTTCCTCTTCCAGCTCTTCTTCTCCTTCAGCGAGACTTGCAATTTTTTTGGTGAGGATTTCGTAAGCAGAGTCTCTATCGATTTCTTTGGCATACTTCGCCACTAACTTTGAATTACCGATCATTTCTTCCAATTCTTCTTTGGATAAAACATCCATCCTTGAAGAGGGTGGAACTAACATCGTACGTACAAGTGGAGTAGGGATACCTTTTTCATTTAAGGCAGTGACAAAAGCTTCACCAATTCCAAGTTTGGTGATTTCATCGTCCACATCATAAAAATCGGTAGATGGATAATTTTCGGCGGCTTGTTTAATTGCCTTTCGGTCATTTGCTGTAAATGCTCTTAACGCATGCTGGATTTTTAAGCCAAGTTGAGCAAGAACCGACGAGGGAATATCTGTCGGAGATTGAGTACAAAAATAGATACCCACACCTTTTGAACGAATCAAACGAACCATTGATTCTATTTGATCGATAAGTGCTTTGGATGCTTCATCAAAAACCAGGTGTGCTTCATCAATAAAGATCGCAAGCTTCGGAGCATCTAAATCGCCTTCTTCCGGAAAATTTCCATAGATTTCGGTAAGTAATGAAAGCATAAATGTTGAAAACAATCTTGGTTTGGATTGAATATCAGTTAAACGGATGATACTGATAGTTCCATATCCATTGGAATCTTTTGTTAAAAGATCCTCCACTTCAAATGAAGGTTCGCCAAAAAACATTTCGGCACCTTGACTTTCTAGTTCTATTATTTTTCGAAGTATTGTTGAGGTAGACGTAGATGAAATGGCTCCATACTCCTTTTCAATTTCTTCTTTGCCTTCATTTGTAAGGTATTGTAAGGCTTTTTTGATGTCCTTAAGATCAAGAAGTGGGATTCCTAAATCATCGCAATATTTGAATACTAACGACATCACTCCACTTTGTGTTTCGTTCAGGCTGAGAATACGTGAAAACAAAACGGGACCAAATTCAGATACAGTCGCCTTCAACCTAGCACCCGATGCCTCAGACATACTTAAAAATTCGACAGGAAAACCTTCCGCTTTCCATTCATAACCGATTACACTTTCTCGCTTTTTTATGATTTCATTTCCTTCACCTGGCTTTGCGATACCCGAGAGATCACCTTTTATATCCATAAGTAAAACAGGAACACCTGCTTTAGAAAGACTTTCAGTTAACAGTTGCAATGTTTTCGTTTTACCCGTTCCCGTGGCACCCGCAATCAGTCCGTGACGATTTAATGTTGCGAGAGGGATGGAAATTCTAGCATCAGATTCTACCGAATCACCCAGCATTCCACCACCTAAAAAAATAGAGTCACCCTTTGATTTATATCCGTCTGCAATTGATTGTATGAAATCTGAGCTTTGTTTTTTTGCCATCGTATCTTTCCTTAACTTATGTATTGAAGGTTAAGGAAGCATCTCTTGGCAAGCAAAGATCGAAAATCATTCGCTAAAATAGGGTTGCTTTCTATTCTCTCAACGGCAGAGTTTAAAGGAATGTTTGCCTTACCCCCGCTTATATTTCTTCTCCTATTTGGATGCAGAGAAAACAATACCTACGATAGAACCGTTCGAATCTCAGAACCTGGAGTATTGGATTTAAGAGGTATCGACGTGGAGCAGTTGGATATGTTCGCATTGTCAGGTGAGTGGCATGCATATCCAGGAGAATTACCAGTCAGTCAGGAAGAGTTTATTGCCTTGAATCAAAAAACTCCCATACCGTTGACTATACCAGGTTATTGGATCAATCAAAATTTGCCGGTTGAAGGATTTGTAACATACAAACTGAAGTTAATCTCTGAATCTCAGGGAAATCTAATGATTTATTTAAAAGAGGCATCCTCTGCTTACAAAATCTTTGCATTAAGTAAGGAGAGAGGGCTCGTTGAGTTAGGATCTTCTGGGAAACTATCAATAACCAAAGCTGAGAGTATTGGTTATTATACGGAGTCTGCCAGGGCATTTCGCCTTTATCCCGATACAACGCTTTATCTACAAGTTTCAAATTATTTGTATTCACGTGGTGGCCCATATTACAGTCCTTATATGGGAGGAGCCAAAAAAACACTGATTGCATTGCGCAACAAAGAAAGAAAAAAAATGTTTTTTGTCGGAACATTCTTTGTTCTTTTTATCTACCATTTGATTTTATTTCTTCATAGGATGAAAGATAAGTTTACACTTTTTTATGCGCTTATTTGCCTTTCATGGCTCATACGTTATCTTTTATTTGAGCGTCTGACGCGTGATTGGTTTGAGCCGAGTGATACCATGGAGATGATCCAGATTCGGATCGAATATTTGGCATTTATCGTGCTTGAAATATGCTCACTGAATTTCTTTTATCAGTTCTTTAATACAGTCGTTCAAAAAAAAGTTATATACTATTACTTGATCATCCCTTTTTTACTTCTGATCATAACACTTTTTAGTCCTTATTTCATCTATACAAAGTTTCTCTTTTTTACCCAAGGGTATATGGTTGTATTGTTATTATACTCATTGTTTTTTGTTATCAGGTTCTTAAAAACTTCCGAAAAAGATAAACATTACGTCGGACTCGTATTTCTTTTGGCTACACTTACCATTTTATTCACTACGATTTATGATTCCCTCGTATTCTTTAGCAGATCTACGCTACCTCTAATTAGCGAGTACGGATTTTGTTTTTATTCGCTTTGTCTTGCGGCCGCTATCGCGAGCCGAAATTCTTATGCCTGGGAAACAACAGAGTATCTTACTCTCAATCTACAAAATGAAATTGATTGGAAAACAATAGAGCTAAAAAGAGAAAAAGAAAAAGCTGAAAAAGCATCCGAATTAAAAGATAAGTTCATTTCTATTGTTTCTCACGATATTCGCTCACCATTGTTTGGTATCTCTTCAGTTGTTGATCTTCTTACATCAAATCCCCCAAGTCTATCTCCAACTAAAGCTAAACAAGTGCTAGGAGAAGCATCCCAGGTTCTAAAAAGTGTGCTTTTTATGGTTGAAGAATTGATACAATACTCTCGATTTCAAAATACTACTATTTTCCCAGATTATCAATTGTTTGAATTTTCTAATTTAGTACTTTCAGTAAAAGAAAAGGCAAAACCTTTACTCGATGCAAAAAGGATATCGCTCGATCTCACGATGAACGAGGTGAATGTCGGCATTGGAGATCCGCATTTGATTGAACATTTGATATGGAATCTTCTAAACAACGCAATTAAATACTCACCCTTGGAAGGAAGGATTCAAATTTCAATTTTAGAAAATGAAGGTTATTGGATATTCCGCGTAAGTGATCATGGAATCGGATTTCCCGAATCGTGGACTGAAAAAATTTTTGAAGAAGGATTTTTATATCTGAGAAAAGGAACTGCGGGCGAGATCGGAGCTGGCATCGGTCTTGCTTTCAGTCGAGAAGTTGCAGAAAGGCATGGGGGTTCTTTAAGTGCAGAAGTAAGGGATAGAGAAGGAGCTACCTTCACTTTTAAATTACCAAATTTCGATAAGGTTGTGATGATTCTGGATGATAATCCAGGTTACCGCAAAACGTTGAGAAAGCTGCTGGAAGGATTGCCATGCGTCATTTGGGAAGAGGAGTACCCCGATCACGCTCTCAGCTCCATCCCAAAATTAAAGCCAGATCTTATCATTCTTGATTTTTCGATGCCCGAAAAAAATGGATTGCAGGTGTTGCAAGAGTTATATGCCAACGGAGACTTTTTAGATATAAAATCCCTACTTTTATCTAGCTCAATGACAGACATCCATACTGGAAATCAATTAGAAATGGAGTTAAAAAAAATAGGTGGAGATAGCTTTCTAAGAAAGACTGTATCAAACGAAAAAATGTTAAATGAAATAAAAAAACTACTAGAGATTTCTTAGAAATGCTAAATTAACATTTGTTCTTTGGCGCGTCCAATGAGTTCGGCAACCGTCTTGGACGAAAATCGTTCCTTCAGTCTACCAACATGGTATTCTACAGTTCTTTTAGATAAACCGATTTCCGTTCCAATCTCCTGATAGGTTTTACCTTGTCCAAGCAGCGTTAAAATTTGTTTTTCTTTTTTATTTGCAACTTGTCCATCTTGAGGTCTACGAGTAAAACTCATCTTTAGATTTTTCGAATATACTGTTTTACCGGAAGCGATCTCAGTTAAACTTTTTGTTAGGCTAGAAAGATCATCGGACTTTAGCAAATATCCATCAACACCTGCTTCAATCGCGGAGTGTACGATTGCTTGTTCATCCAGCATCGTTAGAGTCACGACTTTTAAGTTTGGATAAGACTTTTTCCAATCCTTTACAAGATTTAATACGTTTTCACCAGGAATCCGGAGATCCAAAAGCATAAAGTCAGGAGCTTTTTCAGCGAGAAGCGGGGCAATTTGGCTAGAATGTTCAGCCTCTCCAACGACCTCGAATTCCGTTGATGCATTTACAACATGTTTTACTCCAACACGAGTAACTGCATGGTCTTCAACGAGGATGACTTTTTTTTTGGGATTCATTCCACAATTTCCTTTTGCACTTTGAATGCATTTCTTCTCAGTAAACAAGAAAACTTCAGGCAAGGTACTAATTCTACTCGAAAATATTTCTTCTGTAGTTTTTCTCTTGCCAAAATGATAAAAAGTCGCAATTTCATACGGAAATCTAGGAGTTTTGATGAATCCCAAAGTTGAGAGTTTGAAAAAAATCTACCTCTTCCACACCCTAAACCAAGACGAGATGTTACACATCGCAGAAAAAATACACGATATACACCTCCCACCTCGCAATGTTTTATATGATATCGGTGAAGAAGCCCAGTCCATGTTTATCGTAAAGTATGGCACATTACAAATTTCTGCTGCCACTACCCAAGGGGATGATATCAATTTAGTGAGTTTAGCCGCAGGGGATCATTTTGGAGAATTACCATTTTTTGATGGTGACAAGAGATCTGCCAAAGTGGAAGCCATGGAAAATTGTGAACTCTACGAGCTTCGTTATCATGATTTGCAAGATATGTTCACGAAATATCCCTTGATGGAAACAAAGTTTTACAAAGAAGTAACACATTATTACATCAAACGACTTCGTAAATTGACAAACGATTTAACATATGCCCGCGAGCTAAGAAAGCGGTTTGCGTAGAGAATTGTTCAAAAAAGAGTGAGATATTAAGATTTCGTATATTTTTTCTATCTGATTCACGAAAAAACCTTTTCCATTCCCTTGATTCTTTCTATTACAGCTAAGGAATGGTTGCAGGATACCGATAATCTTTGTAGGCAGGGAGAAGGAATGCATGGTGGACCCCGAAATCCTAACCGAGAAGATCGTGACTCAGAATAAGACCTTCTTGGTGGATTTAAAGAAAAACCAGGCTGGCTTTTATCTGAAGGTTTCGGAATGGTCGAATAGCAAAAAGTCATCGATTTTTCTTCCCGCAGAAGGAATCGATCGAATGATCGAAATCTTGTATCAATTCAAAAGCCAAATATCCGATAATGATATTACGAAAGACCCGGTCTAGGAGCCTTTTAGGAGTGAGTTTCATGGGGAAAATAGGAATGACCAAGCTGATGTTAGCTCTGTTCCTTTCAATAGGAATGTTGTATGCGCAGGCGGAAAGCCCTGCCGGCGGGCAAGTAGCAGCTAACGACGAGGATAGCCCTCTAAGAAAAATCATTTTAGATGATTTTGAAGAATCTGAGGATTGGAGAGTCAAATCTACCACTCCTCTTGGCGAAACTAAAACACTTAAGCTCGTTCAACGTGGGCTTATGAAAGACGTTTTTGATGAAAAAACAGTGCCAGATAACGGTGGCGACAAGATAGAAAAGAATCACATTCTTGGGGTAAAAACTTTTTTTGCCGCTAAGGGATTCGATCGTGTCGAGTTGTATCCGCCGCATGAATTTATCATCAAAGGTAAAGTAAGACAGATATCTGTTTGGGTTCTAGGACGCAAATACAGACACACTCTCTTTGCAAAATTTCGTGATTACAAAGATACCACTCACAATGTGCGTCTTGGTAAGCTAGATTTTTTTGGATGGAGAAAGCTTACCGCTACGATTCCAGGATATATACCTCAAAGTACGCGTTTTGCATTACTTGATAAAAATTTACATTTTGTATCGTTGTTTGTTACATCTGACAACCACGAAGTGGCAGGTGATTTTTATTTCTATGTGGATGATTTGCAAGTTCGTGCAGATCGCTCGGAATCTAAATACCCTGGTTCAGAAATCAAGGACAACTGGTAAAAAGGGCATAAGGTATTCATGATGGAAAATAGAAAACTAACAACCCTTGCGCTTGTTACAATTACAGCGATCGCTCTGACGGGCTTTGCTCAAGCACAATATAGAATCACAAATGGAGTCGCAACATCCAATGGAAATGATATCACTTCCATGGAATTGAAAGCGATCACCATTGAATCTTGGGACAATCCTGTTGCCGCGGCACCATACGGTTGGGAACTATCAACTGACAAAGACGGCGTCAACAAAGATGGTACTGGAGATATGAAGTATGATGAGAACAACAAATACACTCCCGTACTCAATGATCCAGTTAAGTCTCCGCTCGTGATGCGAGAAGTTAAACTTGTCCCAGGCAAACCTACTGACGTAAAGAACGTAGACCCAGCCAACGCAAAAGTTTTGGGTGTGAAGTTCCAGTTCACCTATCCAGGTTATAATGTTGTGACAGTGCGTCCTCCAAGAACTCCTGAATACGAAATCACTCGTCCAAGGCCGTACATTGATGACAATAACACCAAAAAATTCGACAAAATCTACGGAATTGAAACTCCAGGAAACGTAAAAGCGATTTCTGTTTGGGTTTTGGGACGTGGAAACGAATACAACCTCGAAGGTTGGTTGGAAGATTATAATGGCAACAGCCACATTTTTCAGTTCGGATCTTTGGATTTTGTTGGTTGGAGACCACTTCAAATCGACATTCCTTCTGGAATCCCTCAAGAGGCAGTGGCATTCCCTGCGACTCGAAACTTGATCTTCAAGCAGTTCAAAATACGCTCAAATCCACAAACTGGATCTGAGGCAGTGTATTTGTTTTTTGATGAGCTACGAGTTCTTGCGGATACATTTGAAGTCCATTTTGACGGTGCAAATCTCGATTTCGATGAAGAGGATTGTAAACAAAAGATCAAATTGGAGCAAATGCTACAAAAATCGGGAGCCATTTCTACAGGAGCGAAAGTTCGCGAATGTGGCGGAAGCACTCAAGGAAAATAAACTCACCCATTTTCTTTCCATCCCCAGAAACCCAGTCCTTGTGGCTGGGTTTTTTTATACTTTACAAGATGACATGGTTCTCAAATTCTATCTATAGGACTGTTCTTTTTGCGGATTCATCGCTAAATTTACCGTAACAACGTTTGGAACATTGACCACCCTTTATTGGAAATTCGAAGAGGGAGATTCTTCTCATGCCCGACACTATTACCGAAGACAAATCGAACAAAACAGCCGATTCTGATAAACTCACATCGCTTTTTAACGAAGAAATATACGTACGCGCCGATGCGAGTTCTGTACCAGCCTCCAAGTTTAAGATCTATGATGACATCATAGAAGCTTATAAGGCAGAGGGCACACTTCCCGTTGCAAAACAGAAAATAGAAGACCATTTCAAAGAGCATCCTGAGTCCATTTCGGCAAAGTACATGCTTATGATTCTTTCTTTTATGGAAGACCCGATGGGAGATGCAAATCTCGTCAAAAATCTGTTAGATTCTTTCAAAGCACATGGAAAGTGGACGATCATTGAATACATCACAGACTCCATCCTTAAATTTGGAGATTTGATACTAGCCCTTCGTGTCAAAGCAGAAGCACTAGATAAGCTCAAAAAAAATAAAGAGCTCAAAGTAGTACTCGAAAAACTCGCACTCAAAGATAAAAAGAACCCTGAGATCGCCAAAAAATATGCCCTCACCATTATGGAAGAGGACAGACCCAAGGCGATTTCCTATCTCAAACAAGCCGCTGAGATCTTTGCAAAAAACAAAGACTACCCACAGATGGAAGAGATCTGGGCGATTCTCGTTCAACATAATTATGAAGATGTGACCTTCTTTGACAAAATTGAAAGAATCCTTCTCGGTCACCGCGAAAAAACTCGTCTAGTTGGTCTCTTATATCCGTTAGTTGAACCTTTCAAGGCGATGGAAGATTGGGATCGTGTGATTTATTTCTTAAAGAAAATCCTAGAACACGAACCAGCATCACAAAAGGCTCGAAACGAACTCATTCGATCCTACAAACAAAAATACGCAAATCACTCGTTACTTGAAGATTTTCTCAAAATGAGTGAATTGGGTAACAATCGTAAGCCGGTAAAAGTCTGTATTACAAACTTCGAGCGAAACATTGTTTTCGACACCGACAATTACGTAATGCACAGAAATTGGGGAGTAGGTAAGATCACTTCCATTTCTCAAACTGGTGATTCCATCTTTGTTGACTTTGAAGAAAAAAAGGCACACAAACTTTCCATCCAAATGGCCATCACTTCCTTGAAACCATTGAAGAAGGATCATATTTGGGTTCATCACTATGAAAACAAGGATGAAGTAAGATCCTTGTTCAGTGATAAGTTACCTGAATTTTTAACAGAGCTTTTAAAATCATATGACAACCGTATGATGGTTGCTGACATGAAAAACGAGCTTATCGGAACATTCCTCAAAGCAGAAGAATGGTCCAAATGGTGGGCAAAGGTGAAGTCGGTTCTTAAAAAAGAAGCCAACATCGGAATGAATCCTAAGAAAAAGGATGAAATCGTTTATCACGAAAAACCGATCACTCACTCAGAAACTCTCACACAAAAATTTCAAGCAACAGCCGACCTCAATAAGAAGTTGGAGATCGCCATGGAAGCCGTTAGAGATGCGGACGAGGCTTCAGAAGCTGGTGAATTTTTTATCTCTCATTATGTGGAAGAGGAGACTGCAAAGGATCCTATCCGCAGACTCTCTGCTTATCTGTATCTGAATGAAGCAAGTGATGCCTGGCCAGGTGAGGAGTTCCAACACCAAATCCGTGAACCAGAACTCCAATCGATCATCCAATCACTCAGCAAAGAGGATGCTCTCAAGATTTCAAAATCACTTGAAAACACGGATATCAAAAAAGGGTTTAAGGATCTCATTCGCAAATACCATCCGAAGGCAATCGATATCCTTGTTGGACTTCTTTTTGAAGTTCCGGTTAAAGTAAATCGATCTGTCTTCCAAAATTTGGTATCTGACGAGAAGTTTGCTGAAATCAACCTCTTCATAGAAACAGCCTGCAACAAATCAAAAGAACATCCGGAAGTTTTTCTTTGGGTGGCCAAGTCGATCTTATCACACACTTGGAAGTATGATTGGATGAATGTCTCGGAAGACAATCTTGTCCTACGAGTATTCCGTATTTTGAAACCACTTGCAAAGATTGAAGATAAGGGAACCAAGCTTAAAAACCAAGCAATGGATATCCTCTTTGGTAAAGACAATACTTTGTTAAGAGAAACTTTGGAACGTGAGGACGATGAATATGTGCGAAAACTTTACGCACTATTTAGAGAAGTTCCGTATGTAACTGATCTAGAAAAAGACCAGTTGCTTAGCCTTATCAATGAAGTAAAACCAAACATTGTTTGGGATGAATACCAAGGTGAAGAAGAGGCAGATGATGATCCATTATCAAATCTTCCGTCCGATGTGGTTCTTGTCACAAGACAAGCGTTCAACGCTAAGAAACTTGATTTTGAACATTTAGTCAATGTCGAAATGGTAGAAAACTCTCGTGATATCGGTGAGGCACAAGAGAAAGGTGACTTACGTGAAAACGCAGAGTACAAAGCTGCTATGGAGAAACAAGTTCAATTGCAGGCGGCTATCAAACGTTTAGAAGCCGAGTTGAAAAGTGCAAGGATCTTGGATTTAAGTGAAGTAAAAACTGATAAAGTTGGCATTGGCTCTACAGTGAAGTTGAAAAACAAACAATCTGGTGAGATAGTGACTTATTCAATTTTAGGTGCATGGGATGCGGATACAGAAAGAAATATTATTTCTTATAATTCGCCTCTTGCAAAATCTTTACTCGGAAAGAACGTTGGAAATGAAGCCACGCTACTCTTTGGTTCAACCGATACTGTTTATGAAGTTTTGGAAATCACTCGTTACTCCATGAGTGGACAAGAGGCGTAAGGATCATTTTTCCAACCGCTGGTTGCAATCAGATCCAAATACGGTTCTGATTCATTGCCAGCATAGTCAAAGGCCCTAACTTCCAAAAGGAGATAGGGCTTTTCTTTGTACAGACTCTTTGGAAGTGAAACATGAATCGCTGTTCGATCAGGATCATATTCATAAGGATAAAATTGACCGTCGATCAGTAGTTCAACGGTGCTTTTAAACCCAGTTCCAGTATCACTCAGCACATAGTATCTATCTTCAAAACAATGATTTCTGACTTCCGGGAGTTCTATATGCCGAGCTAGTGCAGTCATGGGAGCAATGGAAGGTGGAGATCTATCTTCAAAAATCATGATGTATCCGAGTTTTGCTAAAAAAAACTGAAATCCATTTCCCTTTCGTTTTTGGCGAATAGTAGAAAACTTGCGAATCGACTCATCCCAAAAATACAGCGAATCTTTTGATGATGCAGGAGGAGAAGCATTGAATTCCCCAACACCTTCACCTTTCCATGTAAAATTTTGAGACGTGATTTGATATACCTTGCTTTTTAGCAATAACCCTTTCGGAACTTGGAAAGGAAGCGACTCTGTTGGTTCAAACACTTGGATAGAAACAAATCCATTTCCTGTTGATTCATTTTGAGATACATCAAAGGACAGAATTCGATCGAGGGACGATATTTTTTTGCCTGTCTGCTGTTTTACGATGGTTTCAGATTTTTGGGGCAGCTGATTTTTGATTTTAAATTCTACTGATGAACGATTTCCAGTAGCATCTAAGAGTCCGGCTTCCATTTTGATTTCTTGGTTGAGAGTATCTGAAGTTAGGTGGATAGAGTAACCTTCTTCATTCCAATTTTTTGATTGGTCGTATAGATGATAAAAGTAAACTGGTGGAGACAAAGATGAGCGATTGATATCATAAAACTGATGTTTTTTTGATCCCTCTTCAAATGATAAAAAGTCAAAATGGCGCTCAAATATCTTTGATCCATTTTGAATCAAATCCATACCATATACATTATTTTTATTCCGTGAACGAATCAAATCATACCCGCTCACACGAATTTTTACTTTTCCCAAAACAGAAATAGGTCCAATCTCTTCACCATTTTCTCCCACTAACTGGTATTTACCCTTCGATATTTCTTTTGCAAAAAATTGTAGTGGTTTGTTTAAAGATTCCGCTTCAATCAGCAGAGAGGTGATTGTCGGTGGCGTAACATCCTTCTGGTGTAAATCAGGAAAATATAATGGATTCACGATACCTTTCTCTGTTCTAAATTCTAGATGCAAATGGGAAATACCCGAACCCGATTCACCGGTTTTTCCAATCGGCATTCCTTTTTTTGCAGGGAACATTCCCATCGGAAGTTTGAGTGAAAAACCTTCTTTTTCCCCCATAAGAAAGAGTGCCTTTCTGAGTAGCTCTAAGTCGGTGAGCTCTCCTTCAAATGTATGTAAGTGAGCATACTTGGATTTGATTTTATATTTTGGATTATAAAAGTTAAGAGATAGACCATAGCCTATCTTTGAATAATTAATTTCTTCTACATAGCCGTCAAAGGTTGCGAGGATGCTATGTCCGTTTAGCCCATATGACTTAAAATCCGATCCCAGATGGAGATTGTGATTTCGGATTTCTGCAAATGTGCCCGTGACAGGTGAATAGTAAGGAAGGGGAAAGCCGACATCTTCTTTGGGTATGTTGGGAATTTTACCTTCGGAATGGAGAGCGATCCTAAAGAGGCATAAAAGTGATAAAAAGAGCGTCCAGTTGAATCTAAATTTGAATGTAAATGCTTTCAGAACCAAAGAATCTCCTGCGTCCAAAGGCAATGGGAAAGCAATGGATTTGGTTTGCCAAGTAAAGTTTCCATGTGACGATGACGGTGGTTTGCAGATAAATATGTCTCTCCGTTTCCTACAACAAATTGCTTACTTGCTTCTTTGCCTGTCCATCTCAGCCTGTTCCCTTTTCCAGGGCGAACCAGGTCGACCTCCAAAAATTGATGGAGTCCCAGTACCTGACAATTTGAGAACTCTATACATACAAAATGTTCGAAATAACACATATTCAGCCGGCATACATACCCGTCTTACTCAAATGGTAATGGAGGAGATTGATCGTAGAGGGAGATTTCTAACCACTCGCGAAAAATCCAAGGCATCGTTTCGTCTTTATGCAGAGATTGTGCATTACCAAAAGGTTGGTGATTTGATGGATCTTGCGGACCAGCAGTTGACTTCAGAACTTTTTGTTGTAACGAGACTCGAGATTGTTGAAAGTGAATCTGGCAGAAAACTCCCTCTGGAAAGAAACGAGATTCCGGGAAGAGCATATTTTTCTCCACAACTTGGTTACAGAGAGTCTGAGATAGAAGCGCAAAACAGATTGCTCCGTGTATTGGCTTTACGTATTGCAGAAGAAGCAGAGCGGTCATGGTACTTTTCCATTTCAGGGAAAGCGAATTGAATTCATTTGAGTAGAGGAGGTAGGTTTTGTCACTAGAAGAACAATCATCGGAAGATACAAAAAAAGAGATGTTGGCGTTTGAGAAATACTTAAAGGACAAAGGTCTCAAGATTACAAATCAGAGGTTACTTGTTGCCGAGAAGATATTTTCTTCACATAACCACTTCACTGCGGAAGGGCTCCTTGACGAACTGAAGGATAATAAAGACCGGATCTCAAAGGCGACGATCTATCGAATCCTATCCATTATGGTGGAAGCTGGACTACTCGAAGAACACGATTTTGGAAAAGATTACAAATACTACGAACACATCATCGGACATGAACACCATGACCATATCATATGCGTGCAATGTGGTAGGATTGTGGAATTTATCGATGAACAAATCGAGACCTTACAACGAAATGCGGCAGCAAAGAATGGGTTTACGATCACTGGACACAGTTTGAATATTTACGCATCCTGTCAAAAATTTGAAGTTTGCGAATTCAATAAAAATAAATAGTGGCTCTTACTTTTCAATCAGTGAAGGCCGACTCAGATAGCTTCGCTCGAGCTGGTGTCCTAGATCTGAACGGGGTGACCATAGAAACCCCCGTTTTTATGCCCGTTGGAACACGAGGTAGTGTAAAATCCCTCACATCAGAAGATCTCACTGAGATGGGCTACAAATTAATTCTGGGAAACACCTATCACTTGTATCTTCGACCTGGAACCGAGGTGCTCGATCACTTTGGAGGACTCAAAAAATTTATGTCCTTCCCGCATGCCATCTTGACCGATTCTGGTGGGTTCCAAGTTTTTTCTCTCTCTGGCCTATTTAAATTTGAAACAGATGGTGTTCGATTTCAATCCCATATTGACGGAAGCCATCATAAGTTTACACCCGAGTCGGTCATTGATATACAAAGGTCAATTGGTTCCGATATCATGATGGTACTGGATGATTGTGCACCTTACGGTAGTTCGCTGGATAGATTGAGACAATCACTCGACCGAACACATAGGTGGGCAAAGGTCTCGATCGACCATTGGAAACAGTCCGAGGGGAATCAGCATTTATTTGGTATCGTCCAAGGTGGGACGAACTTGGCACTCCGCGAAGAGAGTTTAGGTGAATTGCAGAATTTGCCATTTTCTGGAATCGCCATCGGTGGTCTTTCCGTTGGTGAACCCAGAAATGAGTGTACTCAAGTTCTGGAAACTCTTGCTCCAAGTCTAGATCCAAAAAGACCCCATTATTTGATGGGAGTGGGTACGGTGACGGACATTCTTGAAGGTGTGAAGAATGGGATCGATATGTTCGATTGTGTGCTTCCTACCCGCAATGCTCGGAATGGGCAGGTATTTACAAGCTACGGGAAGGTAAACTTGAGAAATGAATCTCTTAGGCTCTCTGAGGGCCCAATTGATCCCGAATGCCAATGTAAAGTCTGTAAATCGTATAGTTTGGGATACATCAGGCATTTACACAAATTGAAGGAATTGACCGCATTTAGCTTGTCCACCTATCACAACTTATACTTCATGAAAGAATTTATGTCCTCAATGCGAAAATCCATCTTAAACGGTGATTTTCCGGCTTTTTACAGGCATTGGAAAAATTTATATGCTTCTTAAAATTATTAGGTTGACGTACCTGTTTTTTTTTTGTGTGATTGTACCGTCATTTCTACATTGATTGTAGCTTCACTGAGGAGTCTCTAGACACACATGGAAATCACTAGAAGGGAAAAAGATAAAATCGTAGTCCTTGATATAAACGGGGAAATCGACCTTTACAACGCTCCTGAAATTAAGGATGTTATTGCAAAATTGATCGAAGAGCAGAAGTACTGCATCGTCATCAATCTAGAAAAAGTTTCTTATATCGATTCCTCTGGCATTGGAGCCTTGATATCGAGCTTATCTAACTTGAAAAAGTACCAAGGTGGCTTAAAAATCATCAATGTTGCGGGATCAGTTCGAAAGGTATTTGAACTCACAAAACTTACCTCTTTCTTTGAAATCTTCGATAGCGAAGACGAAGCTACTGCCGCATTCAAGTAGGAAGGAAAGCCTCTGCTTTCTTTCCTATCTGTCTTTTCTCAATAATATAGGAGACTATCATGTTACTAAAGTTTAAGACACCCGTCTTGCTTGTAACAATGGCGTTCGTTCTGCTCACAAGTGCAAATTGTGGGCAGGAATTGCCATTGAAAGAGCTTGCCCTTGCAAAGGCGCAGGTTGAAAGAGCCGAAAATTTAAAAGCCGGAGAGTATTCTCCAGACGAATTCCAAGAAGCACGTAAGAGCCTTACCGAAGCGAATGACTATGCCGCAGAGGAAAAAGCCTCGGAATCAAAAAAGAGCGCAGACTATGCGATTTCTAAAGCATATGATGCATTGGAAAAGACTCTCCCAAAGCTGACTGCAAAAGCCAGAGAGGAAGCGGTCGCAAGCCTTGATGCGGCAGAAGAAGCAAATGCATCGGAGACATCTCCTGAAAGCTTCCAAGCTGCCACTGCTGCAAAAGATGCAGGCGATGCCAAATTGACGGAAGCCGATCAATCACTAGCCGCTTATTTAAGAGAAGAAAGTGATGAAACTCTTAAAGAACAAAAACGCAGCAAAGCATTGAATGAGTATGAAGAGGCCTACCAACTTTACTTGACTTCAAAGAAGACAGGTATGGATGCAAAGACAGCCGCTTTGGGAAAATCCGATGGCATTCGCCAATCCGCCGATGAAGTGGATGCAACCCTACAAAAAGCAAGCCGCTATTCCAACGGAATCAACCCTTCAGTCGAAGAAGAAAAAGCTAGAATTCAATCTGCGTATGCGGATATCGAAGCGGGACGATTGAAAACTGCTGAAGAAAAGATAAAGATTGCTCGTGCGGCTTCTGGTCCACTCTTAGCATCATCTGTTCGAGATCATGCAAAGGAAAGAAACAGCCAGGCAAGGGATGTCGTTGAAGATGCCAATGCACGTTTTGGAGAATTGAATTCTGATACCCTTCTGAAGGCATCTGCAACAAAGGATTCCTACGGGAGCGCACAAGAAAATCTAGGTGCAGCGAATGAATCCCTTACTTCCTCATCAAATCTTTATGAACAAGAAAAGTATGAGGATTCCCTTTCTCAATCTGAAGAAGCGATTCGATTGGCGGAAATTTCGATTGATCAAGTGGAAACTCTGAAGTCATCCAATCCAAAATTAGCGAAAACAGATCGCGGGACCACTTCTACAGTTGGAACCGAAAACAAAAAAAAGGATACTACACAATCCTCTGAGGAAGATGGATCTGACTCAGCAGCTGGTTCTAGACTAAAAAGTTTAGGGAAAGGTTGGAAACAATATACTGTTGGGAAATCAAATCCAGCAGATTGTTTGTGGAGAATTGCGAAAAGAGAAGATGTTTATAAAAACTCTACCTTATGGCCACGAATCTTTGAAGCAAATCGAAAACAGATTAAAAATAAGAATCTCATCTATCCAAACCAAAAACTAAAAATTCCTCCCAAAAAAGGGAAGATCGGAAACCCACCAGGTAAATAATTCCAAACACTGGTCACATACGAAAAGCTGTCCACAGGACAGCTTTTTTTTTACCCAAAGGAGACAAATGGAACTGAGAGGATATACAACACCTATCACAAAGATCGGATCCGATGACTTTATGCCACTCGTTCAGTTGGCTTGGGATGAAGATCTGCCAGCTGGGGATATTACTTCGGAATCTCTTTTTTCTCCCAAAGAGATGAGCAAAGCTATCTTACTTTCGAAAGATGACGGCATCCTCTGTGGCACAGATGTAATTGAATGTTTGATTCAAAAGTCCCACCAAACAGTCAAATATGAGAGTCGATTGAAAGATGGTTCAATTTTAAAAAAGGGGTCTGAGATAGGGACTCTTTCTGGTTCTCTTGTCTCCATTTTAAAAATGGAGAGGATTCTATTGAATTTCATACAATACCTTTCCGGCATTGCAACCAATACGTATCAGGTGGTCTCAAAATATCCAGATTTAGTTATTTTGGACACTCGAAAAACACTTCCAGGTTATCGCAAACTAGCAAAATATGCTGTCTTTACTGGCGGTGGCTGGAATCACAGAATCAATTTATCCGATATGGCAATGTTAAAAGACAATCACGTTGCAAAGGCTGGATCGATTGAGTCGGCAGTCCATGCTGTGAAGGCACTTCATCCAAATCGTAAAGTAGAATTAGAAATTGACCATCTACAACAGTTAGATGAAGCGATTAAGTCGAATCCAGATATAATCCTGTTAGATAACTTTTCTTTGTCGGATACAAAACTAGCCGTTGAAAAAATCAGAAGCCTTGCTCCACAAATTCGTATTGAGTGTTCGGGAGGCATTACACCCACAAAGCTTGAAGCACTTTCCGAATTGCAAGGTATTGGAGTGAGTATGGGATATTTGACACACACAGTACGGTTTTTAGATATCAGTTTGGAGATCATATAGTGGGACTCTATCATGATATCCAGGGCTCGGATGAACTTTTTTCCGCTATTGAAAAAAGATTGGGCAATGAGAAGGCAGAACTCGTAAAAAAAGCATACGGCGTTGCAGATCGAATGCATGAAGGCCAAAAACGTTTGTCAGGTGAGCCGTATATCATTCATCCAATGAATGTTGCCTCAATTTTGGATGAACTTGGATTGGATGAAAGAGCGATTGCCGCTGGGTTGTTACACGATGTGGTGGAAGATACCTCGTATTCAAAAGAGAATATGGCGGATGAATTTGGTGAGGATATTGCCAATTTAGTCGAAGGTGTTACGAAGATTTCAGAAATCAAATCACAGTCGAAAGAATCGGAAGCCGCAGAAAATATTCGAAAAATGCTAATGGCGACCATCAAAGATGTGAGGGTGATGTTAATCAAACTTGCTGATAAAACTCATAATGTTCGTACGCTCAAATTTCAGCCTCCTGAAAAACAGAAACGAATCGCAAAAGAAGTATTATCTTTATATGCGCCGATTGCCGGTCGTTTGGGTGTTTATAAGGTAAAATTTGAATTAGAAGATCTCGCATTCCAAGCTTTACACCCAGAAGAATACCAAGAGATCAAAAAACGGGTAGCTGCAAAAAAATCGGAACGTGACGAGTATATAGAAAAAATTAAGATTATACTCAAGCAGAGATTAGCTGAAATCAGTATTGATGCAAAAATTGATGGCAGGGCAAAACATTTTTATTCCATTTATCGAAAGATGGTCACTAAAGAAAAAACGTTTTCAGAAATCTTTGATCTGCGAGCAGTACGAATCATTGCAAACGAAATCAAAGATTGTTATGGTGTATTAGGCATTGTGCATACTCTATGGACTCCGATTCCCGGAAGATTTAAAGACTACATTGCTACACCAAAAACTAACCTTTACCAATCCCTGCATACGACTGTATTCGGTCCCGACGGCCGTCCTATGGAAGTTCAAATCCGAACTAAAGAAATGAATGCGATTGCAGAAAATGGAATCGCCGCTCATTGGGCCTATAAAGAGTCTGCTAACATATCTAAGACGAGTCTTGCTATGCAACCAGGGCTTGAAAATGCCTTTCGGTTGAAATGGCTGGAAGTTTTAAAATCCTGGCAAGATCCAAATTTAGATTCAAAAGAGTTTTTAGAAGAGCTTCAATATGATCTTCACGAGGATGAAGTTTTTATTTTTACCCCAAAAGGGGAAATCATCGAAATGCAAAAAGGTGCGACCGTTTTGGACTATGCATTTCGTATTCATACGGACGTTGGGTTGCATGCAAGAGGTGGAAAAGTAAACGGTCGTATGGTTACATTGCGTACCGAACTAAAGTCTGGTGATCAGGTTGAAATTATAACCGAAAAATCATCAAAACCATCACCTATCTGGCTTCGGATTGTCAAAACGCCTTCCGCAAGACAAAAGTTAAGACAATATTTCCGAAAGATTCAAGAAGAAAGCCAAAAGGAGACAATCGCATCTGTCCTTGATCAAACGAGTCATAACATCGATGAAAATGCGATCAAGGAAATTAAAAAGGTAAAGATCAAAAAGCCGAATAAGGCGGGAAGTGCCAAAGTTGAACCTAAAGAATATGGTATCTCCGTGGCAGGTTTTAGTGATGTGCCAGTGAGAATTGCATCTTGTTGCACTCCCATTGCTGGTGACGAGATCATCGGTTTTATTACAAGAGGTAGGGGAGTCAGTGTTCACAAAAAGGATTGTGATACTGCGACAAAACAAGTCGAATGGATGAAGACCATCCCTGTCAGATGGGAAGGTCCAGGTGAGCCGATCCCGATTCAAATAGAAGTAAGGGCTCGTGATGTGCAAGGAATATATCTTTCTATGGTTGAATGTATATCCAATACAGAAACAAACATACTTGAGGCGGGTGCAAGTTCCCATCCAAATGGAACCTTGACCGCCAAATTTATGTTAGAAGTAGACCATTTGGATCAATTGAAGGAGATCTTAGATAACCTTCGTTTGATTGATGGAGTTATATTTTCGGAACGTGTTAAAAAGTGAACCATTGGGCAGTGCCTGGTTCCAATTTGAAGTAAAACCCATTTTTCAGATCTTCAGGGGATTGTGTCGGAAAATACTCTCCCGTCACAATGTTTTCTATTTGATGTGGCAATTGGATTTCAAATGGAAAATGTACCTTACCATCCATCAAATGAGGCATGGGATTCCAGAGCAGTAATTCTTTAGATTTTTGAGAAGTGAGAAGATATGCGATAATTTTTCCTGCTGTATAATAGGAAATCTCTAGGGAATACCTTTCCAACGGTTCTGATCTTATTTTTAAAGTCTCAAATACTCGATTATAAAACGTAACGATAGTTTGATTAGGAATTTCCAAATCTCTTTTTCCTAATTGTACAGGGAGTTTGATCCGGTTGCCCAGCTCCTGTCCAAAATAACTAAGTAAGACGCCCGGCAAAAAAGTGAGAAGGGAATAGAAATCTTTACTTTTCGAACCAAAATGGGTTAAGGCACGTTCTTCATCATGATTTTCAATAAAGCGTATGGATTTGTTTTGGTATGTCAAATCGGCAAGTAAATGATCGAGAACGGGAGATTTATTTTCATTAGCCAATCTATCGTAAAGAGTTTTGTCATATGTTGCATCAAATCCCAAAACTTGCAAATCATACTCTCGATTCCAGTAAGCCTCTGCATAAAATTTAAAATTTGGGTAGTGCTCTTTTACGGTTGTGATTATTTTTTCCCAATAAGGAACACCCAAACGACCGTGAGTTGATAAAAAAACATCCGGCAATGCGAGCATCGCCATATCGCAACGAACGCCATCACAAAGTTTTGCGATATTCAATAGCAATTCTATATGAAGAGAAACCGTTTCTGGATTTGAAAAGTCCCATTGCACGGTATCAGTCCAACCATCGAAATACGGATCCTTTCCGTAGGCATAGATTCGGTTTTTGTGTTGAAAATGATTCTGATTAAGACTATCGCCAGAATAAAAACAATTAGGATATAGATCAAGATAAGGTGTATCAATTGCCATATGATTTGGAACAAAATCCAAGATGAGTTGTTTGCCCAAGGAGTGTAATTTTTGCCGGAAGCTAGAAAGGCTGTCAACTGTCGCTATCTTTGGGTTAAGGTTGTATTCATAAATTGCATAAGGAGAACTTAGAATGTCAGAATCAAACAGAGGGTTCTTTGCCTTCAAAAATTCGGAACGAAGGCCTTGATGTGATCTCGCAATCCCTTGTGAAGCCGCGCTTTCTGCCCAGATGCCCATAAGCCAGATTTCATTTGAGGTTCGGACGGCTAAAGATTCAAAAAAAGATTCCGGAACCGTATCAATTTTGCAGTCATTTTCAATACAAAAAATCCTTGAGTGGATCTCGTATAAGCGGGTTTGATGGAAGGGAACTTTCATTTATGATGACGTAAATAATGACAAAAGGAATCTCGATGCGCAAGTCACTTTTTCTGCTTTCACTTTTTCTCTTTCAAATTCTCTCGTTCACCTTGACCTGTTCGGACACAGATCAATCAGCTGACACTCCTTCAAAGGTTATCGATCTTCCATGGTCTGGTGACCCAAATTCGATTCCAGAGCTTATGAGAGCGGAAAACCCTGTTGCAAGTCCATCGGCCGTTAAAGGTGGAAGGATAAGGTTCTATTCTCATCAATTTCCCAAATCATTAAATTATTATTTGGATCAATTTACAACAACTGCACGGATTTTCACTTCGTTATACGAACCATTGACATCGTATCACCCAGTAACACTTGAGACCATGCCGCATCTAGCCAAGTCTTGGAAAATATCGCCTGATAAACGTAAGTTTACATTTTATTTAGATCAAAATGCAAAGTGGTCAGATGGAAAACCTGTATCAGCCGATGATGTTATTTTTACTTATGATACAATTATGAATCCAGCCAATGCGACGGCAGTATTTAGAATTTCACTCTCTCGTTTTGGTCGTCCTATAAAAGAGGATGAGTATACTGTTACATTTGAAGCCAAAGAAGTTCATTGGAATAATTTTAATGATATTTCTTCATCAATCTTTATTTTACCAAAACATCATTTTGAAGGCAAAGATTTTAATAAGGAAAATTTTGAATTTCCAATTGTGTCTGGGCCTTATCGTATCGTGGAAGCTAAAAAGTCAAGATATATCAAATTGGAAAGACGCGGTGATTATTGGCAAAGAGCCTATCCTTTCAATAAGGGAAAAAATAACTTTGATCAGATAGTTTACAAAGTTTACAACGAAGAGGCTGTTGCACTTCAAGCTTTCAAAAAAGGTGATATGGATATTTACCCCGTATACACTGCGCATATATGGGTTGAAGAAACTAAAGGGGAGGCATTCGAAAAAAAATGGATCGCCAAACAAAGAATTTTTAACTTAAAACCCGTAGGTTTTCAAGGTTGGGCGATGAATTCGAGAAGGGAAATTTTTTCTGATCGTCGAGTTCGTGAGGCCATCGCTCTGCTTGTGGATCGAGATTTGATGATCAAAAAACTTGCATTTGGTGAATATGATCCCACAAACAGCTATTATCCTGACTTTTATCTAGGTTCAGAGAAAAATCCAAACACTCCTGTCCAATTCAATATTGAAAAAGCAAGAAAGCTTCTGGCGGAAGCAGGTTGGAAGCCCAATGATAAAGGTATTTTAGAGAAGGATGGAAAACCGTTTACCTTTACGATTCTGGATCGAGACAAAAAGACAGAGAAATACTTCACCGTCTTTTTAGAAAAAGCAAAAGAGGTGGGGATATCGGCGAATATCGATACTTTGGATCTAGCCGCTTGGAGTGCAAGAGTCGACAAGTATGACTTCGATATGACTTGGGCGGCATGGGGTTCTGGAGTGTTCAAAGATCCTGAATCTCAGTGGCACTCAAAGTATGCGAATGAAGAAGGACAACCAAATCTACCTGGCTTTAAAATGGCCGCTGTTGATAATTTGATCGAACGACAAAAGACGGAATTTGATTTATCAAAAAGAAATGAGATCATTAAGGCGATTGACCGTTTGGTTTACAAAGAACATCCTTATGTTTTACTATGGCACTTACCTAGTGTTAGACTACTTTATTGGAGAAAGTTCGGTCAGCCCAATTTGCCACTTGGGATCTATGGAGATGAGAGTTTTGCAACTGACTATTGGTGGTATGATGAAAAGAACGACGGTGATTTGAAGAAAGCGATTGAAGAGAAGCTTCCACTAACAGAGTATCGCGCAGTTGTGAAGTGGGAAAAATAAATGGGAGAAGAGGAAAAACCATCCAGATTCAAATCAATTCGAGATAAGGTTTTTTCTCTCTGGAATTCAAACCAACCATGGAGTAAAATTCCTCAATTTTTAGAACTACTCGAAAAGGGGTTAGACAAAGAGTTATTTCACGATCCAGAACGAGAGAGTGAAGAAGAACCGATTCCAATCGAGGACCTTCCTGTTGATGAAGTTCTCCGACAATCTGGCCCATTTCGTAAATTTTACGAATGGGCATTCCCTGTCTCTCATGTGTTTCGAATCACTCATAGATACCATCGAGAATTTTTAGACAATTTTTTACCGCTATCAAATGCTGATTATATTGGCAGGGGCTCATATAAGTTTGTATACAAACTACCTTGGAACCAAGTTGTAAAAACAGGTAAGTCCAAACTGCCATCAGATGCTTTATTTGGAACATTGTACAAAGAAGTTGGACGTGACCTTGAAAAGTATTTAAAAAAGGAAGAGATAGCACTTAAAAATTTTTTACAGGGTAAATCAAGATTTGAATCCACACAAGATGAAATTGAGTTCAAATTTCGTAGGTTGGGTCTAGAAAGATTACACTATTGGAAATTAAAATCTTTGATCCCAGATCTAGTGATTCCAACGAGATTTTTTATGGGTGTAAGATATCGAGATACTCCTTGGAAAATCCCATCTATCTCTCTGACTCCTTGCGATCAACAGCTGTTACTTGCAGGGAAACATTTAAAAGAATTTACCATTCGCAACGAAAAGGTAGATCAAATTAAAATCATGGATACCTTGTTTCCAAAATGGAAGCTGAACTTTAATTCCCATCGATTTGGTGTTGTCTCAAAATCTAAACTGAAAAAAATTGCCATTGATTTCAATCGAGTCATTGAGGTTACAAAATATCTTGCCGAAGTAGAAAAATTGATTTTTGATGTGCATTCGGAAAATTTAATCATTACTCTTCCTGATTTTGAACTCAAGATATTTGACTTTCACTTATTTGACGATTATCTATATGAACCTTCTCAAGAAAATCCAAATCCGGAAATGGATCATATCCTTTTAATGGAGGAGTTTATCCGTTCTTTTGAGTTAGATAAATGAAATTTATTTCTAATCATTTATTTAAGATTTTATCTTTTATTGCAATCTCTGCAAGTATCTATGAAGCCTGGATGAAACGTTGGGTATGTGACGATGCATTTATTTCTTACATCTATGCTCGAAACTTACGAGAAGGATTGGGACTTATTTTCCAAGTAGGCGAGTATGTTGAAGGCTACACAAATTTTCTTTGGACAATTCTACTTTCTTTATCATTATTCGTTCTCGATTCGCCGATTGTGTTTTCTCAAGTTTTTGGGATTTTGTTTTTTTTATTCTTACTAATCTTTTTCTTTCGTGAGGAAAGAAATCTTCGTCCATATACAGTGTTACCGATATTTGTCGTTCATCTCGCTTCATTTTACCATGGCATTTTATTTGCTACCTCTGGGCTTGAAACGATGATGTTTACCTTCTTCCTTTCAGTTGGCTTGGTTCAATGGAATAAAAAATATCGTATTGCGGGGATTTGGTTGTTGTTTGCGGCTATGACGCGGCCGGAAGGTGCTTTGTTTTTATTTGGATTTTTGGTTTGGTTTTTATTTTCCCTTTATAAGGAAAGTAAGACAAATTCCCTCGTGGAAAACACAGCACAAAACAAATGGGAACCAAAATACTTGATTCCGAATCTGATCTTTATTTTCATAATTGGATTAGCTTTTTTGATTTTTATTGGCTTTCGATACAGTTATTATGGAGATTTTTTACCGAATACATTTTATGCCAAAGCGGGGAGGAGCACTTATGTTTCTCAAGGATTCTTTTATCTGCTTTATTGGTTTAGAGCATATCCATTCTATATTCCCATCTTTGTTACTTCAATCATCCTCATTTTAAAACCTATTTTTTTGAAAAGATTGATTTTTGATTCTATTCATTACATTTGTATATTAGGATATATATTTTATGTAATCATTGTTGGTGGAGATTTTATGGCCATGCGATTTTGGTTGCCTATCATACCTTTTTTATCTTGGATTTTTTATTTATCTTTTTCATCAAAATTGGATGAGTTACAAATCGAATCAAATATCAAAAATACATGGAATCGGATTTTTAAAAAAAATACATTTTATATTCAATTTCTATTTCTTTCTTCACTTGCTATTTACATAAATCCAATTCGATCGGTTCCCAACGTAACAGAGTTATGGCATGGGATCGGAGAGGAGAGAATGTTTTATGAAAATTCTCTATCACTTGGTTCTGGTTATGATGGCGAGGCATTCCGTGACTTTCGAGTCGCATTTTATGGAGCGCAGGCACATTTTATTTATTTTATGAGGCCAGCGTATGCTTTGGAAGCCGAGACTGGACTTACTGACTATTTACTTGCGAGAGAAAATAGAAGGTTACACCGTGGAAGAGTTGGCCATGAAAACTCCGCTTCCTTAGAAATGTTAAAGGTTCGTGAGATAGATTTTCTTCTCGCAAATAAGTTTCCAGATTTGAATTTGCCTTCCATCATCTATCAATTTCGAAATTTTAGCTGGCAAATTTATGTTTTAAAATATGATCCAAAAAAGTTTCAGTCACTTTGTACTCGGGAGAAATGGGATTGTTCCTTACTTTACAAAGAATTGGAAATGCGAAAGTTGGATATAAATAAGAATCATGGATTTTACAATGATTGAAAATTCAAAAACAATGGAAGTTGAATATGGAAAGATTCATTCTTTTACGCTTGGTAAAGAGGCATGGGATCTAACTTTTCCAAATTCAAATCATTTTCCAACAGATTTTGCAAGTTGGCAAGCCGCCACCAACATTATAGTTTCGAAGTTTACTCATATTCCATCAGATCAAATTATATCAATCGATCAGGAGCATAAAAGTGACATCGGTTTCATTGAGAACTCAAAGATTTCACATTGGCTACCAGACTATGTTACAAATCCGTCTGATATCTCAAATTTGCCTTTGACCAATCCAAACAAAATGAATGGTGACGGACTAGTCACCTTTCAACCGAATACGGCACTTGTTATACGCACGGCAGACTGTGTCCCTATTTTTTGTTATTCGAAAATTCGTCCTATGGTCGCTCTTATTCACGCAGGTTGGCGCGGTGCTTTAAATGGTATTTCAGAAAAATTGATCCACTGGCTTTTAGGCAATGGGTTTACGGAAGAAGAATTGCAGGTCTTTGTTGGGCCCGCCATTTCCAAAAAAAATTATTTGGTCCAATGGGATGTTGCACAGCATTTTATGGCGATGCCACCTGGTGTGGTAGTTGAGACGCCTGGCATGAGATACTTGTTAGGTGTCAAAGAAGCAATACTAGTCAGGCTTCGAAAGGAGTTCTCCCATTTGTCTATGGATCCTCAAAACTCAGATGTCTTTCTTTCTGCTAAATATTTTAGTCATAGATCGAAAGACATGGGTAGAAATATCAATGTTATATTTTGGGAATCTTGATTAATACTTCTTTGATCTTTTCTAATACCTTTTCTCGTTTCATTGGTTTGATCATATAATCTATGGCACCGTTTTCTAGTAGAATCTTTACTACGCTAGGTGTGTTTTCTTCCGAAATGAACATGATTCGGGGCATGATACCCATTTCTTTGATTTCCCAAAATGCGGCATAACCATCAACCTCTGGAAGAAATATCTCTATGGTTACAAGGTCCACTTGTTGTTTGAACTCTTTATACATTTTGATTAATTCTTTTCCAGTTTCAGCGATCCCTAAGATTTTATAACCTTCTGATTCTAAAATCTGCTGTAACTGTTTTGCCTGAAATTTTGAATTTTCAGCGATGAGAATGTTATACGGACGTCCTGTAGGTGCGATACCTGCTTGCATAAATGCTCCTTTAATTTCCTAAAGCGTTTTGGATCTCTGATCCGATTTCTTTTGTTCCGAGAACCGTCGAGCCTGCCTCAGCAATATCTCTTGTTCGCAATCCTTTTTTTAATACAACACGAATGGCATTTTCTATTGCTTGTGCTTCAGCTTCCAATCCAAATGAATATCTTAGCATAAGTGCCCCTGATAAAATTTGTGCAATTGGATTGGCTATCCCTTTGCCCGCAATGTCAGGTGCGGATCCACCCGAAGGTTCATATAATCCAAATCCCGATTCAGATAGGGAAGCAGAAGGTAACATACCAATGGAACCCGTGATGATCGATGCTTCATCAGAAAGGATATCACCAAACATATTTTCACATAGCATAACATCGAATTGTTTTGGTTTGACGATCAATTGCATAGCGGCATTATCCACATAGAGGTGATCCAAAGTGCAATCAGAGAATTCTCTTTTATGTAAATCCACAACTACCTCTCTCCAGAGAACGGATGTAGTGAGAACATTTGCCTTGTCGATGCTTGTAACTTTTTTATTTCTTTTTCTTGCTGCTTCGAAAGCCTTGCGTGCAATTCGTTCGATTTCCCGTCGAGAATACTTCATAGTATCGTAGGCAAATTCTTCAGGTCCAGATCCTTCCCGACCTTTGGGTTGCCCAAAATAAATACCTGAGGTGAGCTCTCTCAAAATCAAAACATCAAGTCCATCTCCAATAATATCTGCACGTAAAGGGGAGGCGTTTTTTAATTCAGCATAAATGATAGCTGGACGAAGGTTTGCAAATAGATCAAAGTGTTTTCGAAGTGGGAGCAGTGCTCCTCGTTCTGGTTGTTGGTTGGGTGGAAGTGATTCCCATTTTGGTCCACCAACGGAGCCAAAAAAAATTGCTTTGGAATTTTCACATAGAGTAAGTGTTTCCTTGGGTAAAGGAGAGCCAGTTGCATCAATTGCCGCTCCTCCAACTAACGCAGGTTCAAATTTAAAGTCTTTCTTTTTTGATCCAAGTGCTTTTTCTAATACGGTTAAGGAAACTTCCATAACCTCTGGTCCGATTCCGTCACCGGCGAGTACAGCTATTTGATTCATATTGTTCCTTTTAAAACAGATTCTAAAATGTCCATTCCTTCGGCGGCCTTTTCTAGCGAAATGGTGAGTGGAGGCATAATTCGAATGACATTGTTCGCCGTGCTATTTACGATAAGGCCTTTTCGTAAACATTCTTCAACAATCGGTCGTGATGGGATCGTGAGCTCGACACCTATATGTAAACCTCGTCCACGTACATCTTTTACTATCGGAGAGGTTGATTTCATGGTTTCTAATCTCTGAAACATATTTGTGCTGATCGTTTCGATCCCTTCTAATATATTTCGTGATAGTATGATACGAAATGTTTCGTAAGCGATAGCGCAGGCTAAATGATTGCCTCCGAATGTTGAGCCATGCATACCTTTACCGAGTAGGGGAGTAAATTCTTCCGCAACTACAAGAGCTCCTATCGGAAAACCTGATCCCAATGCCTTTGCGAGAGTGAAAGCATCTGGTGCAAATCCGTAATGTTCAAAACAAAACATCTTTCCAGTGCGCCCCATACCTGTTTGGATCTCATCAAAAACTAACATTGAATTTGTTTCTTCTGTTAATTTACGCGCAAGATTGACAAATCCGTGAGTGAGTGGGATGATACCACCTTCTCCAATGATGAGTTCCATGATGAGTCCGGCAATATTTTCGCCATATTTATCAAATGCACTAATAAGTGACTGTTCATCATTTGGAGTTACAAAGTGTACATCACCAATCAATTCGCCAAAACCATCGCGTATCGCTTGATTGCCGGTCATACTCATGGCGCCAGTTGATCTTCCGTGGAAACTACCTTCCAATGCAAGGATCACTGGGTGTTCTAAATTTTTAGTAATTCCATGGCGACGGATGAGTTTAAACGCGGCTTCATTGGCTTCCGTGCCTGAGTTACATATAAAGACTTTACCAGGTGCTGAGTTTTCGATGATGACTTGGGCAAGTTTTGCTTGTTCTTCCGAATAATAAAGATTCGAAGAATGCATAATCTTGTCCGTTTGTACCCTTAAAGCTTCAATGATATCGGCTTCACCATGTCCAAGATTTGTTACGGCAATGCCGGATTGAAAGTCGATATAGGGCTTGTTGTCCTGGTCATACAACATTTCACCCACACCATATTGAAATGCAATCGGGTAGCGGTTGTAAGTATTAAGTAAATACTTATCCGATAATTCTTTTATGGTGTCAAGTTTTGACTTTGTATCATTCGTCATGCGAGGCCTGCTAATTTTAAAAATTCTTTTTCTGCAAATTGTATCTCTTTGCCTAATTCATCCCATGCATCTGGAATCTCGGATTCTTTTTTTATATCGGTGAGGCTACGAAAAGAGGAGTAAATTTTAACTTTGGGTTCTGTTCCAGATGGTCGAATGGTAAGTTTCGCATCTCCAGAAAGTTCCAATTGGATCACATTAGATTTTGGCATTCCTTTAAATACAGAAGGTTTTGCTTTGCCTTTGGCTGTTAAAGTTCCATAATCGATCACCGAGATCACTGTGCGCTCACCGATTGACTTTCCTACCAACTCTTGTTTGCGGAGTGATTCAATCGCTGATTTAATTTTTGTTTGTCCTGCACTGCCTTCCAAGGTAAGTGAATAAAGACTTTCTCTAAATAATCCGTATTTGATATAGATCTCATTCAGATAATGGAGAAGGTCTTTTTTTTCTGCTAGGATTTCCAAAAACAAAAGTGCACTTGATAGGGAATCTTTATCTCTAACAAATGGGACAGGCAAATATCCATAGGATTCTTCACCACCAAACAAAAATTTGTCTGATTTTTTGGAATCAAGCGCCTTCATTTCTTCTGCAATATATTTAAAGCCTGTAAGTACATTGGCTATTTTGATTTTATTTTTTTTTGCAATGGAAGACTGGAGATCAGTGGTAACAATAGTTTTGATCAAATGGTAGTTGATCTTTGATTTTTTAGAAGAAACTTTTTCAGAGAGATATGCCGCCATAATGGAACCAATTTGATTCCCATTCAGATATTCATATTCTCCATCACCGCGTCGAATGCCCACACCTAACCTATCTGCATCTGGGTCAGTTGCAATAAAGATTGGAGCTTTTTTTAACTTTGCGTATTTTTCACATAAGGCGAGAGCTTCTTTCTCTTCTGGGTTTGGATATTTTACTGTAGGAAACTCTCCATCTGGTTTTTTTTGCTCTGGAACTAAAAATACAGATTTATATCCAAAGGCATTGAGTGTTGCCTTCATAAACTCTCCACCTGTGCCGTGTAGCGGAGAGTAGACGACTTTTAATTTTTTTCGATCAGCGGGCTTTGCTTTCGATTGTAGTTTGGCTTTTTTTAAATCAGAAAGATAAGCTTTGAAACAATCTTTTCCGACAAGAGTTACAAACTTTTTGTATTCTTTTGACTTTACTTCTACAAATTCTATCTCATTCCAATTTTCAATTGATTCGATATTTTTTATAATTAGTCCATCATCAGGTGGAACCAGCTGGCCTCCATCACTTAGGTATGCCTTAAAGCCATTGTATTCCGGAGGATTATGGGATGCTGTGATCACAATTCCACCACTGGCTTTATAGTAACGAACTGCATAAGACAAGAGTGGAGTAGGAGTGACAGTAGGAAAAATTCGAACCTTAACTCCTAGTTTGGCGGCAACGCCTGCAGATATGGTCGCAAATTCTTTGGACATCCTTCTGGAATCGTAGGCGATTACAATAGAGGGCTTTTTATGATGTTTAAGTAGGTGGCGCACAAAACCAAGAGCCGCTCGACCTACGGTATATAGATTCATCCGTCCGACACCGTTTCCAATTTTCCCTCGGATGCCACCCGTTCCAAATTCGAGTGGAATGGCATAGGCATCGGTAAGTGGCGAAGTAATACCTTTTTGAAATTCAGTGAGGGCGAGATTCGCTTCGGATTTTATTTCCGAAGAAAAAGGAGATTTCGTCCAGGATAGGATGTGGTCTTCTGGGTTCAACATAGCTTCCTTACTATATTATAGAAACTATGCAATTGGGAAATCAAAAATGGAACCGAGAGAATTTTTCATAGAAGAACGGCTTGAACGGAATCGCAACAATAGCCAGGTGAATTTGGGAGAGAGCGGCTACCATGCTTTCCAACTAGGCGATGTCCTGAAAATGGCAGGACTGAATTGGGAAGAAATTTCCAAAATCCCGCTTTATGATTCTCCCAACCAAGGTTCCCTCTCCTTACGGAAAGAAGTTGCCGCATTGTATCCCGGAGTGTCTCCAGATCAGGTTTTGATATGTACGGGAACCTCTGAGGCATTGTATCTTGCCTTCCATTTACTTTTGGCTCCAGGGCAATCTGTGGCACTGTATTTTCCAGCCTTCCAAGCATTGTATGAAATTCCCATGATGCTTGGCGCAAAAATCATTCCTTTACCCCCAAATACGACGTTGAAAGCGAGTGATTGGGAAAATGTAGAAGCAGATTTGTATGTCATCAACCAACCGCACAACCCCACTGGGTTTGCGTTTGAGGAATTGGAACAAGGTAAACTTATAGAAATTCTGAGCAGAAAAAACAAGCCCGTGTTATTTGATGAGCACTATCGACTGTTAGATAGAAATAGTGATTTGGGTTGGACGGGAGTTTCTCCCAAATTAGGTTTTTATGGAACAGGTTCATTTACAAAATGTTTTGGTGTGACTGGATTGCGAATCGGTTGGTTGATAGGAGACACGGATTTCATTCGAAGGGCACGTTCTTTTAAAGATTACTTGACTCATACAGTCTCTCCCATTTCGGAAAGTATTGCCATTGGGTTATTAAGGAATCGGCAAGGTTTTCAAAACGCAATCAAATCAGAAATCATTTCTAATATCGATTACTTTGAGTCGAATTTGTCCCTACTTACTGATATTGTTAATTACGAAGAGGTGAAAGGAGGATTGGTAGGATGGGTCAAGTTAAAAGATGGTCTCAAGTCAGAACAGTATGCAGATGCATTGTTGGAAAAAACAGGTGTATTTGTTTTGCCTGGAATTAACTTTGAAATGGAAGGGTATTTACGAATTGGATTTGGGGAGAAACATGCAAAGTTTTGTAAAGGATTGGATTTATGGATAAAGTCGATTCCTTTGATTTGATTCAATCTCATTTTGCTCTTTTCCCCGGTATCGGACCCAAACTTGAAGCACTGATTTGGTCCTATGGAATGACGACTTGGGATAAGATGCTCAGCTTCAAACCGGATCCACTGCACCCATGGTTAACATCTCGTTTGCCTCATCCCGATCGTTTGAAAGAGGCGATTTTGATTTGGCAAAAGGAACTTTCTGCTAACAATTTTTCTTTTTTTGCAGATGGTCTATCCAATTTGAATCTTTGGCTCTTGTGGAAAAGATTTCCAAATAAATTTTGTTTTTTAGATATCGAAACAACAGGAATCGACATCAAGTCAGTAATGACCGTTGTTAGTCTTTATATGAAAGGGGAGATGTTTACTTTTCAGCGCGGAGTAAATTTAGAATACTTACTCGATCACATTGAAAAAGACATGATTCTGGTTTCCTATAATGGGAGGAGATTCGATGTCCCTTTCATTGAACGAGAGTTACAACAAACGATCCCAAATCTTCATTTAGACTTAATGAATGTGCTTCATGAGATGGGAATCAAAGGTGGATTAAAGAAATCGGAAATCATTTTAGGTTTAAAACGTTCCGAAGAAGTTGTATCAATTGATGGAAGTCTAGCTCCAAGACTTTGGTATGATTATATAGAAAATGGGAATTTACGTTCCTTGTACCTACTTATCGCATACAACCAAGAAGATACAAAAAACCTTGCTCTAGTGCTAGATGAGGTTTTTATTCGAAAGAAAAATTTATTTAAAGAAACGTATCTAACAGATCAAATTTGATCTTGGATCTAATGCGGACCGTACATGTATTCCCGTAGGATGTGCATTTCTGCTTGGGTTTTGTTCAATTTGGTTTTGACTGCATCGCCAATTGAAATAAGACCAATGATTTTCTCTCCATCCATAACAGGCATATGTCGGAATCGTTTTGAAATCATCGTATTTAAAATATCATCTACTTCCTCATCGGGTCCTGCCACAGTAAGTTGAGTGGTCATCACATCTTTGACCTTCAATGTGGGCATCTGGTCATACCGTTCCGCAACGAGTCGCAGTAAGTCGCGTTCTGTAAATATGCCAGATAGTTTGCCCTCGAAGGTAGCAATGATGGAACCTACTTTGGCCTCAGCCATGATCTTTGCAGCTTCGAGAACTGTTCGATTTTCATCGATCGTTAAGACGGTAAATTGTTTGTCTTTGAGGATTTCTTTTACGGACATGGCTTGTTCTGGTTTCCTTGATTTTGAATCACTTTGCAAGAATATTTTTATTTCTTTTCGATGACAAAAGAGAAATCCGCATTCTGACGCAGGATTTGTGAAGAGAGAGAAAGGTGTCAAATTAGCCTTTAGTTGACAGCAAAGTTCCCAAATCTAGACTCCTTATATTGATATTTAGCGGTGTTCGTTATGGCCGCTTGTAAGGAATTTACTTATGTCTCAAACTTTAGAAACGGAACGGATCCTGACTGACAAATCCAGTGATGCAATGCGGAAATCACGACCAGTAACTCTGGACGGCCCCCGTAAATCGATTCGTTCCGAATTATTTCAACCCAACATAGGGAAAGCGATCCGAGTCCTTTTCGTGGCTATCGCCTTTCAATTAATTAGTTATGCGGTAATTTACTCTGGCATCAAATTAGGGCAGTCATGGCTTACGGGAATCGGTTGGATACTCACGAGTATGTCAGTGACCTCTCTTTTTGTGATTGGACATGACTGCGCGCACGCATCCTTTTTGAAGAACAATAGAGTGAATGATTTCATTGGTCATATTGCGTTTCTCTTTTCTTTTTATCCGTATTATGCATGGAAATATACACATAACGCACATCATGCGCATACAAATGATCTCACATCAAACCAAAGCAATGTCTACTTTGATAATGCTTGGCTCCCATTTACTGTAAGTGAATATAAAGGCTTAAAGGAAAATTCGAAAGCACTTGCTTTTCTTTATCAATGCACGCGGTATTTCCCACCGATTGGTTCCCTTTTACACAATTTCGTGTTTCATGCCTTCCCAAGCAAATTTATCGAAAGCCATCGAAAGAAAGTCTATGTATCTTATGCAGTCCTACTTGTTGGTTTACTCACACTTGGTTTCGGATTTTATTTGTTAACTGGTATATGGATTGCATTCATACATTTTTTGATCATTCCGGGACTGCTCTTTCAGTTTTGGATGAGCTTCTATACTTTTTTACATCATACATCCACCGAGATTGCCTTTTATAAGAAGGAAGAATGGACGCCATACCTTGGCCAAATTGTATCAACTTATAATTCACTAGCTCCAAAGTGGCTTTCCTTCATTCACTTTCATATCGACATTCACACGCCTCACCATCTATCGACAGCGATTCCTTGTTATCACCTTCCAGCTGCCTACGCGGATTTAAAACATTCGGTCTATGCGGAAGACTTGAAAGAGGGAAAATTTGAATGGAATTACCTGAAAAAGCAGCTCATGGAGTGCCATGTCTGGGATGAAGTGTCCATGCGTTATTTGAAGTTTTCCGATGTGGAGGATTGAAATTTGGAGCGTATCGGGATCGAACCGATGACCTTCTGAATGCAAATCAGATGCTCTCCCAGCTGAGCTAACGCCCCGTTTGAAACGGTATCCTATCTTGGGCCTGATAAGACTCGAACTTATGACCCCACGCTTATCAAGCGTGTGCTCTAACCAACTGAGCTACAGGCCCTGGATACAGACAGTCTTTTTCAGGGTGGGGTTACGGGCAATCTTTTTTCAGACCAATTTTTACAAACTTGGTTGTTTTTAGCACCAACTCACACTAGTTGAAAAATTAGATCATCAAGTTGAAGTAAGGCGGATGATTTCCACTGGAATCTTTTTCCATCCCAATCACAAAGACCCAAGTTTTGAAAGGATTCAATTTTCCGAACCATAGGTTCCCAATCATTTTTTGTTAAATACATTTGGAAGAAAGAATCTAAGTCGATTGGAACAAACAATCGAAACAAAGAAATCGCAATTTCGGTAAGGGGCGTGGACTGTTCTTTCCGTGCAGAGGTTGGACTTTTAAGATAGGATTCAGTGTTTCTCGCATTGCCATACCTGAATCCATCCAAAAATCCATGTGCACCAGGTCCTAAACCAATGTATGGTTCATTCATCCAGTAACGTAGGTTATGCCTAGAAAATTGATCTGGTTTGCAATAATTGGAAACTTCATACCAAACGTATCCATTTTCTTTCATCTTTTGCGGAAGGGACTCGAGAATTTCTCTTTGAATCTCTTCGTCTGGCGGTGGAAGAAGTTTATCTTTCACCTTGCGAGAATAAGATGTTCCTTTCTCCATTGTCAGTGAATATAAACTCAAATGTGATAAACCAAAACTTAAAAAATAGTCTAAGTCCTTCTCAAAATCTGCCTTAGTCAAAGAAGGGATCCCGTACATAAGATCAATACCTAGTCTGCCAATCGGTGAATGATAAAAAATCTCTTTTAATTTTGAGTATTTTTCTCGATCAACATATCTGCCCAAAAATTGAAGTCCCGTTTCGTTTTGGGTTTGAACACCCACATTCAAACGGTTGATGCCAGCGTCATAGAGCGCATCCAACATCTCAGAAGATAAATCTTCTGGATTGGCTTCCAATGAAATCTCTGCGTTCGCATCAATGTCTATTTCATTTTTAAACCATTCGATCAATGTTTTCCAATGTTTAGGTGAGGCTTTACTTGGTGTCCCTCCACCAAAAAAAATCGTATCTACTTTGTTTGACTGGAGTTGATTGGATTCATTGCGACGATGTAAAAATTCTTTTTTGTAAGTATCAAATAGCAGAGATTCGTTGGAAGAGGGGGATGCTCCTATCCCTTCCGAATAAAAATCACAATAATCACATTTCTGATAACAATATGGGTAATGAACATATATTCCCATCCATCCGTTTCTTGCTTGCAAGGGTTTGGATAAAATAGTTTGCTCAGGATTGATGAGGGTCATACTAATTTTTTTGTTATTTGCGCTCTCGGGAAACTTTGTTGTCTTTCCGCAAGAACTCAAACTTAAAGATGTTCAGATCAATTGGCAAGGATTAACATTTATTTTCCCAGAAGATGTTGTGATTAAAGAGACAAATCTCACGACAGAAAAATCTCTGCATGTATATCCAGCACGGCGAGAGCCTTTCTTTGTCGTCATAAGAAAGATACCCATCACACAAATTAATTTTCCAAAGGCAAGTTGGGAATCGGAAATATTTTGGCATGGCGAAAACATGGAGGCAACGGAGCTCGTTCTTGGAAACCAGACCTTCACAGTTTATAAAGCCGACCAAATTCGGAATCAAAATCTGCTCCGCGCCAATCTTTGGATATGGAATCAAGGTGAGTCAAATTATTGGGTATGGATTTTGTGTCGAAAGGACAATCTCGAACTAGTCTCGTTTTTCGAATCGGGTCGCTTTCTTAAGGGTCTAGCTCCACCTTAATGTTTTATGCTTGTCTCTGCGATTTTCTCTAAAACATTGGAAAGGGTAAGGGGCCTATAGCTCAGTTGGTTAGAGCAGCAGACTCATAATCTGCGGGTCGAAGGTTCGAGACCTTCTGGGCCCATTTATATTACAAAGAGGCGACGATACCATGGAATTTTTCGAAGTAAAAATCTCTGACATTAGCCTCACAAATGTGGGATTTGCAGTTTTTTTACGCCCGAAGGATGGTGAGGACAACCGAGTGGTTCCCATTTTTATCGGACCTTTGGAAACACATTCGATCACAACCGTCATCGATGGCACAAAGCCACCTAGACCCATGACCCACGACCTTATGTTGTATATGCTCACTGCGATGGGAGCGACCGTTTTAAAGATCACCATCGAAGAGATCATCGATAGTACATTTTATGCAAAGATCCAGCTTAGGCGAGATGAGGAAATCATCACCTTGGACGCAAGACCTTCGGATTCCATCGCTCTTGCTCTCCGGGCAAATGCTCCGATTTTTATTGCAAAGTCTGTTTTGGAAGAGGCTGGCATCATCATGAAAGAAGATGAGATCCAAACGGAGAGCATTTCTCCTGAAAAAAAAATACAGGCTCTCCCCAAGTCAAATTTGCAAATTCTAGAAGAGACATTGGAAAACGCATTGAAGTCGGAAGACTATGAAACCGCCGCTAAAATCCGAGATCAGATCAAAAAGCTCATCGGTAACAGCTAAATTTGTAACAATCCCGTTTATTTTTTAATTGTCAGGTGGGTAGAGTTGCATTAAATTTGGGATACCAAACAAAGGGACTTTTATCCCGATAAGGAATGTTGCATGGAAAAATTGGTAATGGATGTAGTTAACGCAGGGATCGCGCTCTTTCGTTCAGGCGAAGAAAAGCTAAAAACAGCGGTAATTGACCTAGACAAAGTTTATAATGAACTCAAAAGCAAAGGCGAATTAGATAAATCTCCGGAATCTCAAAAAATCAGAGATTTACTGAGCAAAACAATATCTGACGCACAAGAAGCGATCGGTAAAACAAATGCAAGCTACGAAGAAATCGTAACAAAATTGCAAGCAAACTACCAGTCAATTTATGCTCAAATCGACACTGCAATCCCACCAGATTTGAAAGTAAAAGCAAAACAAGCTCTTGATGAACTCAAAGCATTGATTGAAAAAGTTAAGAATAAAGGTTAATTCTAATTTTCTAACTAAATTGCAGAGACGGAAGTCACAGAGAAATCTGTGACTTTTTTTATTTTATGCCAAATCAAACCAGTCGCTCCAAACTCATTCTTTTTTTAATCGTCTTCACAGATATGATGGGATTTTCTTTGCTCTTCCCTCTCTATCCAAAGACAATCACTCATTTTTTAGAAAAGGGAAGTGATTCCATTTTTACTCTTTTTTATACTTGGTCTCTATGGCTTGGTGAAGGTGGTGATCCAAAATACACCTTGGTACTGTTTGGTGGAATCCTTGGATCCATATATTCTTTTTTACAATTTCTTTCCGCTCCATTTTGGGGCAAACTTTCCGATCGAGTGGGACGGAGATCTATTCTCTTGTTTACGACTTTTGGTTCTGTTTTTGGATACGTTCTTTGGTTATTTTCTTCCAATTTTTGGATGTTTGTTTTGTCGAGAGTCATCACAGGATCGATGGGTGGCAATCTCAGCGTCGCTTCGGCGGCAATGGCAGATCATACTGATGAAAAGACACGCGCTGGTGGGATGGGAATGTTGGGTGCGGGTATCGGATTGGGTTTTGTAATGGGTCCACTCTTTGGTGGTATCTCGTCTACTTGGACATTTTTGGATTCATTTTATGAAACGGGTTTATTTGTAATATTTCCGGCTACTGCTTTTTTTGCGATCATTGTCGCTTTGCTGAATCTTGTATTGATTCAGTTTTTTCTACCAGAATCAAAAGTTTCAAATACTCATTCGAAAATGATTCATCCCATTCTAAATGTAAAAAATATTAAATCAAAAACATTGATTCGATTGTGCGTTCTCAATCTCATGTTCGTGCTGAGTTTTTCTGGCTTTGAATTTGTGATCAACTTTTACCTTTCTGAGGGTTTCCAGTTCTTACCTAAATCGATAGGTCTCACTTTTTTATATATCGGAATTATCATTATACTTGTGCAAGGTGGTGTTGTTAGAAGGTTATCAGGCAAAATTTCAGAAAAATTGATGGTCCAAATTGGCTCTTTGTTAGTTGGGATTGGTTTTTTGATTTTAATTTTCGGAAAGGATATTTACACAGTTTTTGGTGCTTTGTTTTTTCTCGCTTTCGGTAGCGCGCTCGTGAATCCAGGTTTATCCTCATTTGCATCATTGGAAAGTGAACAGGGAGACCAAGGAATGACTCTTGGTCTATTTCGGAGTTTTGGTTCCCTTGCTCGTGCGATTTCACCAATCATTTTTGCAGTCCTTTACTTTCAAAAAGGCCCGGTATTTACGTTTATTCTTTCTCTATTGATTTTAGTTGCCTTTATGACTTTGCTCTTCCAAACCAAAGGCAGAGAGAAGCTTAACTTTGATTAGTATCTTTCTCCAGTTACACCTTGTTCAATAATAGAATTGAGCTCAAACAAATGTGTGTCGCTAAGTTTAAGATTTTGAGAGCTCCAATTTTCATCTAGACGTTCTATACTTCTAGTTCCAGGAATTGCAGAAATAAAATTTTCTCTAGAAAGAACCCAGGCTAACGAAACCTGCGCGGATGTGACACCTAACTCTATGGCAATTTTATTTACTTTTTCAACCAAGCCTATGTTTCTCGAAATGGCTTCTTCGGTAAACCTAGGGTTTTCTAAACGCCAATCTCCCTTTTGTAAATCACTTTGGGATCTTATCTTTCCGGAGAGAAATCCTCTTCCTAACGGACTATAAGCGACAAAGCCAATGTTATTGCGTTTCAGTGTTGGAAGGATTTCCATTTCAACATCTCTTGACCAGAGTGAATATTCAGTTTGCAACGCGCTGATAGGATGTACGGCATGTGCTCGTAGAATGGTTGCAGGATCTGCCTCTGAAAGTCCCAGATATCTAACTTTGCCAGCTTTCACTAAATCAGCCATGGCACCTACCGTTTCTTCAATCGGTGTGTTTGGATCCATACGATGTTGATAATAGAGATCGATATAGTCGGTATTCAATCTTTTTAATGAGGCATCACAGCTTGCTTTTACATATTCAGCTTGTCCTTTAATTCCGAGCCAGCTTCCATCTTCACCACGAGCGACACCAAATTTAGTTGCTAAGATGATCTTATTTCTACGCCCTGTTAGTGCCTTTGAGAGTAAAATCTCGTTAGTAAAAGGGCCATACATATCAGATGTGTCCCAAAAAGTGCAACCCAAACTGATAGCTCTTTCTAGAACTGATAGATTTTGAGCTTCCGAAGAAGATCCATAAAAATCTGACATACCCATGCAGCCTAGTCCAATTGAAGGAACTTCAAGTCCTTGGTTTCCTAATTTTCGAATCATTGTTGTGAATTCCCCTATTTGATCAAATAAACTACTTTATTTTTCAATAAATCAAGTGATTTGAATAAGCTAAATATAATCGCCAATTGGTAAATTACAAGGAAAGAAACTCTTTTTTTGCCCAATTCTACAAATCATTATCTATTAATTTAAATGTCACCACAAACGATTGTTTGGTGTAAAATTAGATAAAGCTGTTTCAATGGTAAGCCGTTAGTGTTTTTATTTTTTTAGTTCGTAGCTATCTCCAATGGAAAGCATCAATGCTTTATCGCCGAGTGGACTAAGTGCCTCTTGCAAAGCAGGCATTTCTGATTCCATTGTTCTATAGAAGGTGCCATAATGCATTGGCATCATCAGTCTCGCACGCAGATCTAAAAATGTATCAACTGCTTCATAAGGATTGATGTGGACAGGATTATTGGGCCCTTTGCTTGGACCAACTGGCAAAAACGCTAAATCGATGTTAAACCTTTTTCCGATTTCTTGGAAATTGTCTTTTTGATACCCTGTGTCTCCCGCAAAATAGAAGGTTACACCTTTATATTCTATAATATACCCGGTGTAAGGATCTCCATCCCAAATATTATCGATCAGCCAACGCCCACCAAAGTGTCTAGCCGGAACGGCTGTTAAAACAAGGCCATTTGACACTGTTGATCCCCAGGGTTCGAGTTCTAATTTTTGTTCTGACAAACTGTTTGGGATATAAAATCCGGCACCTTTCGGTACAAGAATTTTGCCTTTGATTTTGAGATTTTTAAGTGTCGTTTGGTCTAGGTGATCAAAGTGAGTATGTGAAACAAGAACAGCATCTAACTGCGGTAAAGCATCAATATCCAGGGGTGTATCTATATGTCTTTTCACCACAATGCCAAGACTCTTTGCAAAATTTGGATCGGTTAGGATCCATTTATCATAAATTTGTAAGAGTATTGTCGCATGGCCAATCCAGTAAAATTTTACTTGGTTTGGATTTGAATCAGTTAACGTAATCGATTTCGGTGGGCGTTCAATTGATCGAAACAGAAAACACTGGTTGAGCGAAACAAAAAGTAGAAATAGAATCGGAGAAAATACAAATTTTAATCTCATATACGATTAAATGACCCAAATTTTTTTAAGAAAGTTCCATTGATCAAAAAATTCAGAGATTACGTTCTATTGGCAAGACCGTACAAACTTTTTTAGATCTAAAACGATTCGGAGGGCTCTGTTTATTTCAAAGATATCGAAGAGAACCCGCTTTATTTTTTTCCACTGATTAGAGAAAAGATTCTAACTTTGAACGCAAATATGGGAACATCATCTTTTCATCCAAACGAGTTCCTGTCAGCGAAGTACGAAGCAAAAAGCTATCTCGGATTCTGCCGTCAGAAGTGATCGCGGTAAAGCTTATGATGTCGATTCCAAGTCCATGCAAAGCTTCTGTAATTTGAAAGAGTATGCCTGGAGTGTCTCTCATCCGAAGGTCCATGACAGTGAAATCTGAGGAGATCGGATTATACAGTTTGAGTGAGGCATCGGGATCTCCAATTTTGCGAGTCAGGATTTCTTCCTTTCCATTTTCACTAAGGTAGGTGGACACTGATTTCTCTTCGTAAAAGAGAGAATAGAGATCCTTTCTGATCTGAGAAAGGAGGCCTTCTGTCATTTCTAGGCCATTCCAACTGCGGATGACGAACAAATCTTGTACATGTCCTTCGTAACTCGTTTCTGCAACGGCTTCTAAAATGTCCCAGCCATGGTTGTAAAGGACGGAGGTCACCCGATAGAGGATCCCAACATCATCTTCTGCAAGAGAAATTTTCAGTATGGTCGTATCCTTTCTTGGGACACAAGAGACATGGAGGGATCTTTTTTTCGTTTCCTGAGGAACTGTCACTTGCATAAAGTACTCCTTTGCGACCAAATGCTCAAATATTAGGCAATATGAACCTAGAGAGGCATACTGACTCTACAAAAGAGCTCTTACTGTAAAGATTGCAAGAATGGTACCAAACTTAGAACGCGATCTTCGCACCGATCATAACAGATTGAACTTTTTGAGCAACAATGGCTTCGAGAGTAATCTTTGTAATCAGCGCGTTGAGTTCTAAACCTGCGATCAAAAAGTTGGTGGTGTTGGGAGCTTGAGCAGTCCCTGATAAATCTAAAGCAAGAGTACCCGTCCTAGCTTGTCCTAAACTTGAAGTTGGAATCAATGCCGCAATTTCCGAAGAAAGACTGCTAGCTATGGCGCCAGAATCCAAAGCCAGCGTGAGTGGCCCCGATCTTTCTATTTTTAGATTGGTGGTCCCAAAGTTAAGGGATGTTCCGCCACCTGCAAAAAAGGTCAATAAATAGAACATCCGAAACCCAGTTCGAACATCTAATGGAACACTTGTAATCGTACTGTTGTAATTAAAAGTACTTGCTCCACCCCATGTTCCGATGGCAGGCCCAATGGTCACACTTTGTGTTTTTCCATCATCGTAAGAAACATTGATCACCTGACGTTGGTAATGCATTCCCATACCGAGTGAAATACCGGAAAACTCAAAGAAACCGATCCCGTCAGAGTAACTATCAAAAACATGAAATCGAAGTGTAAATCCACCCGAAGTAATATCTCCTCGCAAATCCACATTTTTGTTTTGGGCTTCAATCGCTTTTTGGACATCACCTTGAGCAAAGTTAAAGCTAAATCCATGAAGATATAAATTAAAGCGATGCATAAACGTTTTTAGGTCGGCTTCCGTATCTGATGGTCCACCGTCCAATAACCACCCTAAGTTGACCGCCACAATCAAGTTTGGTGAAATTGATGCTCCTACATTGGGAAGCTTTTGGAAGTTGATACTCTGGTATTGAACGTTGATATCTTCTTTTTTTTGTCCTGCAAGCGACATTCCGCCACCGATTTGAAATCTGTTAACGATACCAGGACCCATGAGTGAAGAATTGATGCTCGTGAGTACCGCCGATTCTGCCATGGAAGCCAATACTTTATCTGTATATTGCGTTTGGAGTGCTTGGTCAACGCTGTTGAGTTGGGATTGTACACTTGTTGGTAAAATCGCGCAGGCATCACCAGTGCAAGTGACTTTGGCATCGATGGGTAAGCATAAAATAAATAGTAAAATCGTTGTAAGAGCACTATAAAGGTGCAAGTAGCTGATTCCTAATTTTATACGTTGAGACATCTTTAATAGTATCGGGTGATCGCCTTTTACTCTATACTTTCAATTCAGAGTTTACAAGTGGTTTTTTTCTGAGAAATTTGTTGGAATGGTGGCAACGACAGAAAGGCGGAAGAGTGTCAGGGTTTGTCCATTGGATGAAGATCCTGTAATCGTACATTTGATGGGGTCAGCCCTCATAGATGTGTTAAAGGCACATGACATCAGCATGGGTGGTATAGGAATCCTTGCACCACATCACTTTGATGAATGGGATTTACATGAAAAGATAGAAATCATCGTCGCATTGCCTGGTGATTTGGCTGATTTTCGGGCACGCGGCATCATCAAACAAATTGGAAAAAAGTCCAAGGAATACGGCCTTTACGGTGTACAGTTTACGGAAATAGGTCCGAAGGGCAAACAAGATCTTCTCGTATTCATCAATCGTCTGATACGCAAAAAACGTGCCTTAAAATAATTGTTGAAGTGAATTGAATCTGTGATCCCTTAGTGACATAACCGTTAGGGGTGCCAAAGAAATTTGGCTGAGAGAGTCCCTAGGAACCTGCCAGAGATAATGCTCGCGAAGGGAAACGGGAATGAATCGATCGACTTTGTAGAATTACACCTACACTTTCCTTTCTTCTATTTTTCTTGTGACTTCATCTCAGTAGTTTGCGGTTTAGGAGCAAACAGATGCACGAGAAAGTCCCCACAACCCAAGAATTCAACGTCCCAACCAATGAAATCAAACTAACAGATGGTAGCACATTTCAAACCTATCGAACTGCAGGTTCGCTTTGTTCACATGATGATGCGTTTGATTACAAACTTGGTATCCATAAACTCAGAAAAACATGGGTTGATGAAAGGCTAAAAAATCACCTAGAGAACCATTCCCAAATGTACTTTGCCAAAAGGGATATCATAACAAATGAAATGCGTTATGTGGCAATTCGCGAAGGTGTGACACCTGAATTTGTATTGAACGAAATCAAAATCGGAAGAGCCATTATTCCTTCTAATCGAAACCATTTGGAACTTGAACCCATGATCATTGGGAAAAAATTTCTTGTAAAGATCAATGCAAACATCGGCAACTCTGCTATCTCGTCTTCGATTGAAGAGGAGGTGGAAAAACTTCGTTGGTCGCTCCATTGGGGAGCAGATACTGTGATGGATCTTTCAACAGGTAAAAACATCCATGAAACGAGAGAGTGGATCATCCGAAACTCCCCGGTTCCGATCGGAACAGTGCCGCTTTACCAAGCACTCGAAAAGGTGAAAGGTAAAGCAGAAAATTTAAATATCAATGTATATCTCGAAACATTAGAAGAACAAGCAGAGCAAGGTGTGGACTATTTTACAATTCATGCGGGTGTCTTAAGAGAATATGTAGACCTCACCAAAAATAGAATCACTGGTATTGTCTCACGAGGCGGTTCGATTATGGCTAGATGGTGTTTGCATCACAAAAAAGAAAACTTTTTGTATGAACACTTTGACGCGATCAACAAAGTAATGAAAGAATATGGTGTTTCTTATTCCTTGGGTGATGGTTTGCGTCCAGGTTGTATCGCAGATGCAAATGACGCCGCACAATTTGCAGAACTTAAAACACTCGGTGAGTTAACGGACAAGGCTTGGTCGGAAGACATTCAAGTGATGGTAGAGGGACCGGGCCATGTTCCATTGAACTTAATTGAAGAAAACATGCGCTTACAAAATGAAATTTGTAAAGAAGCACCATTTTATACTTTGGGGCCTTTGGTAACTGATATTGCGCCAGGTTATGATCATATCACTTCTGCAATTGGAGCGGCGATGATTGCTTGGTATGGAACAGCGATGCTTTGTTATGTGACACCAAAAGAACATTTGGGTCTTCCAAACAAACAAGATGTTAAAGATGGTGTGATCGCTTATAAAATAGCGGCTCATGCGGCGGATGTTGCAAAAGGACATAAAGGTGCAAAGGATAGAGATGATTTATTAAGTAAGGCTCGTTTTGAATTCCGATGGGAAGATCAATTTGCGCTGTCTCTTGATCCTGAACTTGCAAGGTCATATCACGATGAAACATTGCCGCAAGATGGAATGAAAAAAGCCCACTTTTGCTCGATGTGTGGCCCAAGTTTCTGTTCCATGCACCTAACGCAGGAACTCAGAAAGGAAGAGGCCGTTAGAAGCGAAACTCATGTTTAGCAAATCTGAACGAATAGTGAATGCTTTTGCAGCTAGTCTCTAAATGAAAAGAGCAAAAAAAAACCTTGTTCGAAATCGAACAAGGTTTAGATCAAAATCCTCTGGACTTATATTCTAGAACAAATCGCTTTTGGCAGATCAGAGAGTTTTAAAGTCCTAAGCTACGACCGATGATTTCTTTCATGATTTCCGTTGTCCCTGCATAAATCGTTTGGATTCTTGCATCGATATAGGCACGGGCAATCGGGTATTCCATCATATAACCATAACCACCAAAGAACTGTAAGCACTCGTCCGTATGGCGTTTTTGCATCTCAGTTGTGTACCACTTCACCATCGCCGCTTCAGATGATGTATTGTTGCCTTTCATATGATCGATGAGCACCCGATCAGTAAAGACTTGTGCCATCTCCAGTTCGGTTGCCATCTCAGCCATTTTAAACTTTGTATTTTGAAATGATCCAATCTTTTGACCGAATGCTTTTCTTTCTTTGATGTACTGCAGAGTAAGATTATGAACAAGTCGAGTTGCTTCCACAGCCGCCACTCCAAGAATCAATCTTTCCTGTGCAAGTTTTTGCATAAGATAACGAAAGCCTTGCCCTTGTTTACCGATAAGGTTTGTTTTAGGAACCACTACATCGTTAAAAAATAATTCAGAAGTATCTTGGGCTTTGAGACCAATTTTGTCTAAGTTGCGTCCTCTTTCAAAGCCCTTCATCCCTTCCTCAACCATCACAAGAGAGATAGTTCCATTGTCGTGTTTTACGGCGACGATGATCAGGTCTGCCAATTGACCATTGGAGATAAATGTCTTTTGCCCATTGACTATAAAATGATCTCCTTTATCCAAGGCACTTGTCCGAATCGATTTTAAATCGGAACCGGCACCAGGTTCAGTCATGGCGATAGCAAGAATCGAATCTCCAGAGATCACTCTTGGCAACCATCGTTTTTTCTGCTCATCATTGGCGAAGGCAGTGATGTAAGGTGCAATGATGTCACTATGTAATGACATAAACAAACCACTGTTACCTACTTTTGATGATTCTTCAACGACGATTACGTTGTAAAGGAAATCCCCTCCAGCACCGCCGTACTCTTCAGGAACGTCTGGGCAAAGAAGCCCGTAATCACCTGCTTTTTTCCAGACGGATTTGGGAACGATATGATTTTTTTCCCACTCTTCGTGGTGGGGTTTGACTTCTGTTTCAAAGAATTTGCGAGCCATCTCGCGGAACTGTTCGTGTTCTTCTGTAAAAGGTAGGATGCGATCCATTCGGGAACTCCTTATGATAGGAGAATTCTAGAATGTGGTTCAAATTTGGTCAATTATAAACGGTGTTCAGCTTCATATAGACGCCTGGATTTTTTTTGATGTACTGGATGGCGTCGTCCTGACCCAAAACATAGAGTTCGGTTCCTGGCCAGGCGATGAAAGTATACGAGGAAGGCATTTTTTTTGTAAGGGGGTAGATCTCCCCTACAAAGTCACCAGGGCCAAGTTCTCGGATCGTGCGGTGGTTTTGCATCACAACGACGGTGCCTGATTTAACGATAAAAGACCGATCAAAGGGCGAACCTTCCTCTATCAGAACTTCTTCGCTTTTTACTTTTTCAAACTTTAGGATCAATTCGAGTTGGGTCACCTGGTAGCTTGTCAAACCACGAAAAGTCTGGGACTCGGTGAGTGTCTTCCAGGTATTGGTCTCACGGATGGAGTTGAGTTTGACCAAATTTTCGTGGAGCTTCGATCCACGGATGAATTGGAAAAAGCGCGTTTTTTCAATGGTGATCGCCAAAACATCTGTCTCGGCAAAAACATCTGCCTGACGAACTGTATCTAAGATGAGTGAAGCCTCTCCAAAGTATTCGTATGTACCGTAACGTTTGATCGCTGTATGATCTTGGCTTAAACCTTCAAACCTGACGTTACCGGAGGCGATGATAAAAAATCGATCCCCATGTGTACCTTTTTTGATGATCTGAGTGCCACGTGTGAATCTTTCTTCCTTGGCAACCTGGAGAAATTCCTTTGCCTTCTCAATCGGAAAGCCAGAGAAAATATCAATCTGAGAAAGTATCTCCAGCAATTGATACGCCTCTTGGTGTTTTGGCGGAGTGATTTGTGGATAGAGAGTGTTTTCGATTCCGAATTTAGCAAGCGTTAAATGGTTGCCAGGTGGCATATCTTTTGCGGCGATATGGTATACGGTAATCCGTTTTTGTACTTCTTCTGGAAGTGATGCCAAATAACTGATTTTAGTATGAAGTGGAGGAACTCCCGCTTCGTGATAGATAACCTTTCTGTCCCACGGGAAGTCTTTTAAAAACTGATATCGTGATTCTGGGAGAACTCCCTTATTGTACATATCCTCAAAAGCGGCAGGATCATTTAAATGATCAGATGTATAATAGAAGGATTGGTCTTGAAAGAAAAATTCAAAACCAACCGAGGGAATGGAATGGATTGCATAATGAAAATAAAACTCACCACCGTTGATGATGGTAGCTCGTCCAATCACAACAGGTATAAAATCGAAGAGATCAGTGATTTCTTTTCGTGGAATCTTTGTTAAACTACAATATTTTCGTAAAAAAGATTCCATCACTGTTGCAGTAGCGTAGATTGTGATTTTGGATTCTTCTAATATTTTTTGGAATGTTCCAGCATCATGATCGGCGTGACAATGTGTTAGAATGATGGAGTTGATGAGTTTTGGATTTACATTGGATTCGCGAAGCCATTCGGTCGAATTGACTGGAGGATCCACCATAATCCCTTGGCCATTTAACCAAATGATAAAACCAGATGTGTTGTCATCTGGATCAAAGCCGTGAGAAGGGCCTAAACAAGTGATCCCAATGATGGGTGGTTGAAATGGCTCTTCCAATCGTTTTCCGATATCAAACTTTACATGGAAGTCTACTTCACCTGGAATTTTTATCTGGCGATCTTTATCGATCAATAGAAATTCATTTGATGAAAGTTGTTCGATGGTAATCCCACCAAATACGGCCTTATGCGAATCATCAAATAATACGAATTCAACGACATCATCCATCGATTTGTAGGATCGAAAGTAAGCCATTTCTTTTTTGATATCTGGGAAACCATAGGTCGCTTCACCATCGATAAATTCAGATGCAAGATCCAATTCGGAAGGTCCCATGAGAGACTCTCCTAAAACTATTGTTAACTGTTCTTTCTGTTCTTTGGTGCAAACGATAAAGGTCTTTTTACCACCGCGAAAAAAGAAGTTAAAATAAATCGGGAATTCAAGTTCGGCAACAGAAATGCCCTTTTCGACATGGAAGAATTTGTTTGGGAGAACGAATACAAGTGGAGTCTTTTTTTCAAGACTCATCGTATCCTTGATAGTTTCGGGAGGTGATCCGAACTGGATGTATCCTTCCGAAGTATCTACTAGGTATCCCCCTCTTGGGAGCGCTGTAAAACCGATCGGTTCTGAACTTACCATGAGGGGAATTCCTTGGGTTACTTATGACTTTCTATAAATTTTTTGATTTGAGGCTTAGGAAGAGCTCCTATCGCCTTATCCACAAGTACACCATCTTTATAAAGTAACAGAGTGGGGATGGACTGTATACCAAGCTCCTGCGCGGTCTTCTGGTTGAAGTCAACGTTTAACTTAGTAATCTTTATATCCGCCATTTCTTTTGATAGTTCATCTAGAACTGGAGCTACCATGCGACATGGGCCGCACCATTCCGCCCAACAATCTACAAGCACGATTCCGCTTGCGGTTTCTGTTTTGAAATTGGCGTCGTTGATTTCAGTTAGTGCCATGATTCATTTATCTCCTATGGAAAGCTATCAGCCTTTGTAGAAACTAGACTGGAAAAGTAGGGGTAAATCGTCGATTATTGTTTCTTTTTTTTCTTTTTATCATCTGACTCTAGATCCGTAATTTTCTGTTGGAAGCTTTCGATCAAAGTTTTTGTTTTTTCCAAGTCATCCGTTTCTCCCGTAATCTGGAAGATTTTGCGGTTCATTTCTAACATTTCCACAGAGTGTTTCAAATCCGTGGAATCTTGTGTCGACATGTCAAATTTTGAGCGATAGTCTTGCGCGGCAGAGTTAGCTAGTTCGATGATTAAATTAAAATGTTCTCGTCTTACGTAATAAAATGGATTGTCAAGATCTTGCTCTTTTTCATAGGCAATGAAATCAAAAAGATTTTTAGCACATCCTGCAAGTCTGTAGTGAATATCCGGCCAACTCCATTTCCATTTCGAATTGGAACCAAAGGCAGTAATCGTTTTTTTGATGGATTCCCTAAGACCCTTTACCAGGTTCAATCTTTGGACGGGTGTAATGCGTTCAATTCGAGAAAGTAGCTCTTTGTTCTCGGAAAGAGAACCGTCGATGTTATTGGAAACGGTTTTTTCGATATAGGAAATGCAATTGTAAATTTCTTTCCGTCCAGTCTCTAAATAGTTATTGTTATTGATATCAAGTATAGAAGTCGAAAGTTCATTGATCACGAGACAGGTGTTAATCGTCTTTACTGAGTTTATGGCAAGTGCGATGTTAAAATATGCCTCAAGATCCTTGCTTTTTTTGCCCTGCACCTTGAAGATATTTGCTTCTTTCTTCAGTTCTTCCAGATAGTTTTTGAAGTCCGAAAGTTTTTCATTGAAATCAGCTTTTTTTTCTTTGGTGATCGCCATGGTGTCCTTTTCATTTTCGGCCAATATTTTGACTTACTGGTTCAAAAAAGAGGCTCCTATTCTAAAAAACAAATCGACCCCCTCCGATTCTTATGTATGCTAGAAAAAAATGGAACATTTCACTCAGCCCAAAAGAGATTTTATGGACCTACTCGAGACGTATAAGTACATGAACGAGCCTGTCTTTTGGGAAAAAATGGAGCTGGATGGTCGATTTGACTATGGACAGGGTTGGGTGGAGCTAAACATACCTGAGCTTGAGTGGCGACTCCGCCTGGCTGAAAACCTATTCCAAAACTTCCCAGAAAGTACGGACAAATGAATGTTTCCCGTTAATATTGACTTTTGGATCTTCCATTTTCGAGGATATGAGGGACATTGGGCTGTTGGGATTTTGATCCTTGGTTATTTCTATCAAAGAGCTAGATCACTCAAAGCCGGATACGATTTGGATTGGTACAACACTGCTTGGGCATGGGCTATCATTTCTGGATTTATTTTTGCGAGGGTGTTTCACTTTTTGTTTTGGGATACAAAGCAGTTCTTTTCCAATCCACTGATTCTATTTACATCGACTGGCGGATTTGCCATCTTGGGTGGAACGATTGGTACTGCTTTTGGCGCTTGGGTCTATTGCCAATATACAAAAGTTAACTTTTTGCATTGGTGTGATTCTCTTATGATTCCACTAACGTTAGGACTTGTGCTCAGTAGGTTCTCCTGTTTTTTTAATGGGGATGCGTATGGACTTCCTACCGCATCGATATTCGGTGTAACATTTTCTGAAAATAGTGACGCTTGGATGGGAGAGTGGCGAAGCCTGCACCAGTATTATGCACTCGATCCGAATCCACTTTCGGTCATCTCTCAAATCTTTGCTCCCTATGTCAATTTGGTGGATATGCCAATTCCAGATAGTATGGCAAATTTACGCACATTAGGTTATCAAAACCTGGCCGATCTCACTCGACTTTATCCACCAACGGCAACAGGTGATTACAAAAAAGAGCTCATGGCTTTGGGTTTGATACCATTCCCAGTCGTTTACCCAAAAGTACATCCAACACAATTGTATGAAGTGTTCAATATGTTTGTGATTTTACTCGCTATGTACCGTATCGAAAAATTTGATTTTTCAAAAGAACGAATGTTCTTTATCTTTTGGTTCTTTTACGGATTCAATCGCTTTGTGATTGAATTTTTCCGTGGAGATCGCAATCTTGCGCTTGGCAATCTGACATATGCACAAGTGATTTCGCTTTCTATTGTCGCCTTTGCCATCATCGGTTATTATTTTAAATCAAAACAACTCAATCAATACAATAAACTTTCGGAGTCCAAACATTGAAATTTTCTATCTTTCTACTCATTGCAATATCGACTTTCTTTTCATGTGCATCTACTAACCGTTATTTTAACGCCGCAAGGAGCGGGGACGAAGCAGTCATACAAAAGTATCTCGCTGAAAATGGTGATGCCAATATCAAAGACAAAACAGATTCAAATATGTTAATCTATGCGGCTGGACATGGAAACAAAGCGATAGTAGAAATGCTTTTGAATGCAGGAGTTGACGTAAATTCAGCAAATAACCAAAAGCGTACACCACTCATGATGGCAACCAACTTCGGTCATTTAGAGATTGTTAAGTTATTGATCGCACGAGGTGCTGATGTTCGCAAACAAGACATCGTCAATTGGGATGCACTTATGGTCGGAATTTTAAGATACCAGAATGATATCTGCAAAGAACTTTTGAAACACAAACCGAATCTCAAAGCGGCAAATAGCGATGGTCAGTCAGCTTTGATCCTAGCAGTTCAAGTTCAGTTTTTAGAAATTTTACCGCAACTCATTGCGGGATCGGATCTCAACCAAGAGGATTTGTATGGTGAAACAGCCCTTGTCAAAGCGGTATCTCGAAATGATGTAGAATCAATCCGCCAGTTAGCGAAAGCGCGTGCGAAGATGAATGCAAGAAGTAAAGACGGCAAAACCACAGTCATGATGGCTACAAAAAAAGGCTCTGTAGAAATGCTCAAAGCCTTAAAAGATGGAGGAGCCGATTTAAACTTACAGGATAATGCAGGTTTAACGGCAACCATGTGGGCAGTAAATATGCGAGAGATTACAGTCTTACGAACACTTGTGGACTACGGCGCAAATCTCAATGTACAAGATAAATTGGGTCAAACTGCACTGATGAAGGCAATTCTACAAGGCAATCAGGAAATGACGAGTATCATCCTATCCAAACGTCCCAATCTCGCACTAAAAGACAATAATGGCGACAATGCTCTGGCTGTTGCTCGTAGTGCAAGTCAAGGTGAGATTGCCCAGCTTCTCATCAAAGCTGGGGCGAAGTAGCCTTCAGTGGTAGATAATTTAGAAATAATTTAGCTTCTAACTGAAGTTATATATTTTAATAAATCCGTGGCAAGGTCAGGGATTCCGGATTTGAGGATGGTGATTTTCCCTTCCTTTTGTCCAATCTTATCTAACAAAAGATTGGTTACGGATTTAGCCATGACATTGGTTCGTTCCATAAAAACGGAGTGATGGTTTACATACACCCAATCTCCAATAAACAATAAGTTCTCGATCGGTGATTGAATGGTAGGTCTGTTTGCTTCGTCACCGGGGCGCATTCCCGTGTACGTATCCCAATGGTTTATGTAAAATTCAGTGTATTTTGGCAGGTCAGGAATGATGAGACGCAGGTCTGCATCGACTTTTTTGGCAATCTCTGGAAACGGAAGTTTTAGGAGTTCTTGCCACTTAGAAACTTGGACTTCGATGAGATCGATTTTTTTCTTTCTGAGTTCTGGGATTTGTTTTGCCGCCCAATTGGAAGTATAACCTAAGTTATCATATCCAGTTGGCATAAAATCAAAGGCTTCCCATTCTCCTTCAGGAAAACGTTTGAACCAAGCTTCACTATTTTCATACAGAAGGTTTACGCATAGAATGTGCGCATTGGTCAACTTCATGATTCTTTTGAAGTAGTCGTCTTCATCTGACAGACGACTGGTGCTTAAAAATTTCTGTGTGCCCGGAACGTCACCTGCAACGATAAAATAATCGGCATTAAAAACGCCTGGTTTCATCTCTAATACTTCTAACTCAGAATGGTGGGCACCACAGAAAGGACAGTGGTCATATTCTCCAGGAGGGATGACATTCCCACAAATGCGACAGCGACGGATTTTGCCTTTCGGAAATGTTTCATTGGTGCGAACCGACTTGATTTTACCATGCACATCTTTTTCTATACCAGAAACTTCTTGGTAGTATAAGACCTTTCCACCTTTGGATTCAATGTGTTGGACCATGGGTTGGATAAAAGTTTTGCTAGGTGGCCAAGCATACAAATCCACTCTGGAATCGCTGGGTTGGTTGCCCAACTTCATAAAATTTACAACAGCGAGAGCCGAACATTCTTTCGTGCTCATAAAAAAGCCCATTTCGGATAAAGCTTCAAAGAAGTGTTTGATGTATTCTACACTCATTCCATTTTTGATTGCCCAATCGTAAAATGTAATGCTATCAAGATACATTCTGTCCTTTTCATTGGAAAAATCAAAACCCCACATCTTCATAGAGACCATCAAAGTCTCAAACATATTGGAGGCTGGTTTGTTGATGTCTTCTCTAGATGGAACATAAATTCCATTATTGAGCATCTCTAATCTATCGAAAGGGATGGGCCACGTTGTGCTTCGGATTTTGCTTTGGACACCCCGCTTTGAAACGAAATAGTAAAAAGAATCGTTTTGGGAGAGATGTTTGATTTTGATTTTATGCCGACCGAGGAACTCTCTTAAATTCTTATAAAATCCCCAGATTGCGTGTAATCCGTGTTCGCGTTCATATCCTTCCTTGCCAAAATGTTTTTTTGCAAAGTGTTTGTCAGTCCACGTTTTGAGTTTGCCACCAGCGATGCCAGTCTTCTCTAAGATTGTTACTGCGAATCCACGATCTGCAAGTTCACATCCTGCTTGGAGTCCGGCAAGTCCTCCTCCGACGATACAAACTGACTTCCCATTCGGCTTTAGATTTGCAAAATTTTCTTCAAGAAGGGGAAAGTCTTTTTTAACATTGGAATTACCGAAATATGCATAACCAATGCCACCTGTGAGAGATAAGGCGGCACCGCTTCCTACAACTTTAAGGCCTTTAAGAAAGAAATCTTTACGATTGAGTTTGGACATCGGAATCGTTAGTTGCTAGATGTGGCTTGCAAATTTGATGAAGAGTCTTTTTGGAGATTATAAAAGATCAAACCAAAATAGACACATGTAAAAAACAAAGCGGCGTCAATACTTTGCGGAAGGATTGAAATGCGCAAAAGAAATGCAAGTGAGAGCATTCCTAGTCTTAGATATAAATATTTTTTGAAAGTCGCATCACTAAACTTATCTTTTTTCCATAAGATGTAATCTATGGGTGTAAAGACTAGAATCATGATCGTATCATTCATAAACGGAAAAGAAGTAAGTAGAAGGACAAGTAAGGTAAAGGCACCGGCAACAATGGAGATAAATCCAAACACTTTTGTACCAAGATTTGAAAATCTTTTTCTTAGATAGCCGGGTATTTGGGACAAAACTATTCCAACAAACAAAGCAAATACGAAATTTCCAAGCAGGTCAAAGGATTCTGGCATTTTGAGAAAATCAGGGTGAACCATTTCTTTTTCTTTGGTTATTTTTGCATCTTCGACAGCGAAGAGTAGATCATAAGGAAGATAGATGATTTTATTCGAATCTCTTTGTATATCCGTATCATGATCTAATAGAAGTTTCTCGCAAAATCGCAACCAAAATATCGTTTGTGAATAAGGGAGGAGCCTTGCTCTCCATGTGCTTTTGTTTGCGTCTGTCTCAAGTGCAAGTGCTTTGCCATAAACGTCGCCTATGATGTCACGAATGAAGGTTACGCAATTGGATCCGAAGTTGTCATATTCATACCCATTTTTTTTATCAGACATCACTTTTAGGATGGCATTGGCAAATTTCATCTTCTGCGTATCATCAAGGATAAATTCCGATGTATAGATACCTCGTCCGGTGGTATCCCAGAATGTATAAGCATTGGCCATAGTGCGAATTTTAACAAAGAATAATGCTTCACCTTTTAGGAATCGCCAAACAAAGCCAGGTGATTCGTCATACTCGCCAAAATCGATGTAAAAATCTGTTTTATCAAATTGTTTTCCTGAATACACTCTGAGTGCGGAATGACCAAATGCCGTCGTCACGGTGTGAGCGGGAGTCACCGTTACCAATTGGAAATGTACGTCGCTCAGTTGTTTTGGATTCAATCCTTGTAAAAAAGAGACGACCTGATTTTCCGGGGTGGGTGCCGAAGAATCACTGGGAGACTGGGCATAAATTGAGGAGAAAGATAAGAGTGTGATGATAAAAAGAGAATGGATACGCATAGGAATTAGTTTTCTTTGTTTATTTGATATTTTTGGTTTCGATGATATATGTAATGAAAGCTTTCATTCTTTCTTCAGGCAACGGGACTCGGAAATAATGATCATTTCTCCAGCTTGGAAAAAGCGGTGCACCTGGAATGTATCCATCCGAAAGCAACGTCAAACCTTCGTTAGGTCCGAACTGGGATAGATAGTCGTACAACGGACGGGCTCTGTCTGTCACTACTTGCGACATAGGAACACCAACAATGTTCACAACAATCATAGATTTTGGAAATTCAACATTTTTTGCGAGTGGTGCATCAGGACCACCGCGAAGGGATTCGAGACCTTTCCAGTTATAATTATTCCACCAGAAATAGAGTTTACCCTCTTTGCTGTACAACCAATGTTCCATCATGGCATTCATCACAAGGCTTCCTTTAGTGAGACCACCAAAGTTGAACCATCCTGACACCTTTGCAAAGTAAGGCTCTTTGCCACACTGGTCGATCGCCATCTTGAAGTCTCCACTGCCTTTACTTGCAGTTCCGATGATGATTGTATTTTTGTCTTGGTTGTTGCGAATGAACTCGCATATGATCGCACCATTTCCTTCCACAGTACCGGTTTGGTCTGTCGGGATAACGGCGTCAGTAATCCCCATGGAACGGACCATACTGCGAATCATTTTGCCATCGGCATCGACTTCAGTATTGTCTTTGTAAAACATTCCAGGGGCAATTGCGAACATAATGTTCTTTTTGCTATAATCTGGACGTTTTCTCAACATTTCATTTTGTTTTGTGAAAACGTATTCGATAAACTTACGGTTGATAGGTTCGGTAATCGCTCGATGATAAAAAACGGCCGCCGCATGATCAATGTCAGTCTCGTTCTGAATCTCGAGTAAAACTTCTCGAGTGAGATCGGAGAGTTTGCGATACTTTGGATAAGCCGCCGCCCAATCCAAAATTGCCTTTTCGCTTTCGCAAATTTCATCTACGTAGTAGTCAATGCCTTCACATTGCATACTTTTGAGCGCCTCTTTGGGATCATTCAATCGTCGATCGGCAGTGCAGGTAACAAGGAATAGGAGGATAAGGGTATAAGAAAAACGAAAGTAGGTCATGTGATTGTCAGCTTGATTGGAGTTGGAGTGAAAAAGAAAAAAGATCATGCTGTAGTTGAACTACAGCATGATTGGTTGTGGAATTAAGTTCCGTTAACAAGAATGCAAGTTTCTACTAGAACTGATCCAAGTAGAGTGTTGCTTTCTGCATCAATAGAAGTAACTTTTGTGATACCACCAGCTTTAGCACCAGCTGCAAGAGACATGTCTCCGCTTCTGATTAGGCCAAGGATAGAGTTTGTGCAAGCGCGACCAGTTTTTGTTCCAACTGGTTTACCACCGTCTTTACCCCATACGCAACCAGCTTCTGCTTGGTTAGCAACAGTATCGCCACCCCATGTACAGTTTTGGTTTGATTTAACGTTGTCCATGATTGAACCAGAAGAAGCTGGTTGAATAGAAGGTCCACCAGATCCAGATCCAGAACAAGCAATAGCAGCAGCTACTGCGAACGCAGTTAAAACACCCAAAGAGTTTTTGAAGTTGTTAGTCATATTTTTCTCCGTGAAAAATTAAGAATCGATGTAAATCGAAACTTACCAAGCATTTATACGTCATTTATTACAATAGTCAATAGAAAAAGAGTAGAACGAAATAAATTTTATAATAGAGGCTTAAAGTTTTTTGCATTGCGCAATAAAATGAAACATGATTGTAATTTTTATCAATAAATATAGGGGATTATACGCTTTTTATCTGTCGGAAAATCTTTGAATTTAGAATGATACCAAATCAATGTTCGCTTGCTCCTCCCGAAAAGGTAGCAACTCATCAGAAAAAAAATGACATATGATTCCCAATGCTTCGAAATTACCGCCATTCCAAGCCAAGACAAGAGTTCAAAAAAGTAGTGTGGACAGATCACTTTATCGAATAACGCACCTTTGGGGATGGTGTATTCATTACTTTTTTGTTTCGATCGAAGATTCCTGAGGATGAGGTGATGGTAAAAATTACCGCACTGTCCTATAGTAAAAAGTAGAATACCTAAGAGAAATATGGGATCCAAAAAGGAGATGTTTTCCGGATAAATCATTTTAGCATGGTTGGAACCAAGTAATAACCCTATATTTGTATATGCTAAAGTAATCACGATCACTCCAATAATGCCGATTTTGCCTGAAAACTGATGTAAGAATAAAACTTCTAAACAACGTTTTGCAAAATGAAACGTAAAAATTAGGAATAAGAGGATCTGGAATGAGGATTGTAGCTTCCAGTTGGGAACTGTAGAAGCATAACCTAAAATGGGAATAAAATAAATAATGAACATTCCAATTCGAGGAGAGATACCTTCCGAAGAGGCAAACTTGCTATAGGGGAGATTGAATTTACCGGAAGATTCAAGATAAAATACAACGATACCGAAGCTCAAATAAAATAGGACTTGGATGTAAAAGATGAGAGAGGGTTCGGGTAAATAGATCATGTAGTATTATCCTTTGTCTTTTTTGTAAAATACCATTCCACCTGTATCTGGAACAAATATACATTCGCGTGCACTCCGAAAAAAAACACGCCAGATGGACTCTTTAGACTCAAGATAATCATCACCCAAAAAAATCTTTAAACTCTTTTTGGCTTCTTTCAATTTATAATGGGGAATCGTCGGAAAGAGGTGATGGACTACGTGAGTGCCAATGTTGTGGTGGATGGGTTCAAAGATTCCATAGCTTCTATCTACGGTTGAAAGTGCTCCGATTGTATACTTCCAATCCTTTCCTCGATACCAAGGTACAGTCGTCTCTGTATGATGTAAGAACGTTACAAGTGAGAGCCAGATCACAAAAATAGAGTAAGGAATAAAGTAATAAGTGATAAAAAATAAAATGCCATCGATGTAAGTCAGATAGGCAAGGAAACAAACGAAGCCGAAAATCCATATCGTGCTCGTTAAGGCATTCTTTTTTTCACCTCGGGGAAAAAGTTGACTGTTTGGGTGAAAATGGGAACCATCTCGGCCAGAAGAGCGAACAAAGAGATAAAGAGGAAAGACAATCAAAAACAATTTGAATCTAGCAATTTTGGCAGGTAGGGAAAGAGCTTTATATTGTGACTCAGTGAGCGGATGCCAACTTTCATCTCTGTCGATATCTCCCGTATGATTGTGGTGGGTTCTATGTGATACCTTCCATCCATGAAAAGGAACAAGAAGAGGGGTGTGAGCAAGATGCCCAATTAGAAAATTAAGCCACGTTATGTGAGAAAAAGATCCATGACCACAATCATGACCAACAACAAAGAGGGCCCACATCATAGTGCCTGTTGCAAACCAGAAGAATGGTAGAAACCATACTGAATTCAAGTAAAATGCGAGTGCATACAAGACTGCAATGATTGCAATATCCCAAAAAAAATAAAATAAGCTCAAAGGTACGGAAGGACAAAAAGCACTGTCGGGAATTGAATGTCTCAACTCTGGAATAGAATAAATATGTTTCATGAAAGGATTTTTTACAAACTTACAGCGTTAACTATATTTTAAAACAAAAAAAAAGGCGAATGAAGATTCGCCTTTTGATCGGAACCGATAGAATTTGTAATTAATTTGACATTTTTAAATCTTTGATATCATAAAATTTACGGAAGAGAAGTCCGTTCGTTTGTTTCTTTGTATCAAAAATTAAAATCGCAACTTTATTGAAGGAAAGAAAATTCGGACGATATTGAGTGTAGTGGTGCGATGTGATAGACGCCTGATATTTGTTATTATAGATAGTATACGTATGTTTTGGTAGCGTATCGTGTATCTGCTTCTTTTTTTCTTCTGGCGTTTGAGCAATGTAGTTATGAACTACGATTTTGTCTGGAGTAGGACCGCCTTCACCGAATAAGGTGAAAGGTAACGCTTTTGCTTGGTTTTTGCAAAGATAATCCACTACTTCTGTAAACGTAGGTTCAGGAATCTCTGCTTCAAATCCTTGCCAGTGAAGTTTTTCTACAGCTTCGATTTTCTTTTTGTAAGTTTCTTCGCCCCACACTTCTTTCGCGGATACTGGCGTAGGCATTACATTTGTAAAAAATAGGGATTTTGCTTCTTTTTTCGGATCAAACTTTCTCCATTCTGGATACGGAACAAGGCGTCTTTCTGATTCGTTGATTTCGTTTCTTTCGTGAGCCGCTAATACATAGATCGCATAATCTTGGTTATCCATCACTCGAGATTCAACTTCAACGAGTACATCTAGGAATTCTCCTCGGCCCGTTTCTGCATGTCTTTTGATGAATGAAACGTTTTTCAATCGAATGCGAGTGTCATAGATCGAAAGGGGATAAAGGTCATGGATGTCCTTTGAGCCCTGTGTTGAAGTTGCACCGCTATTTGAAGAAACTGTCGTGCCGTTGTCTTGAGCTCCCAGAGCCAGCGCAAGAATGCTGAAGAAGGAAAGTATGTATAGTTTTTTCATGTTCCGAGTTCCGATTTGATTCTACATTAAGTATCGTAGGTTTGCCCTAGAAAGATTAGGATAAGATTAGGCTTTTTTCGGATGATTGTGTTCGTCCACAAAAACTATCTTGGGTTGGTAGTGAGGGGGAATGGAATCTTCATCCACGAGGCCATAGGTGATGATGATGACTTTGTCACCTTTCATACCGAGTCTTGCGGCGGCCCCATTCAAACAAATGGTTCCAGAGCCTCTTTTTCCTACAATCAGGTAGGTTTCAAATCTAGCACCGTTATTGACGTTTACCACGGAGACCTGTTCGAAAGGCCTCATACCCGCTCCATCCATCAAATCTTGGTCTACAGTGAGACTGCCTTCATAGTGGAGTTCGGCTTCCGTGACAGTCGCCCGATGGATCTTTCCTTTGCAAATCGTAATCATCATTCAGGAGACCTCTCAAATAAAACCCTAAACATTTTTCCCGACAGCTGTAAAAGGCTTTTTTTCATTAAAACATGGATTTTCGTATTGATTCGATCGATAGCGAACGGAATCGCTTCATACAGTGGAGTGACCACATAATTTTCATATAAATTGGGATAGTGCCTGCTTTCGTCAAAAACCCTTCCCCGAAACATTTCCACCACTTTCATCATGACACGTTTTTCTTCCTTGGAAAGGACCAATCCTTCCAAGGCTTTTTTGAATTGGAGGGAAAAACCTTGGACACCTTTCGGAGAGATCACTGGAAATGCTTCGATGCAACCCTTCTCACGCAGAAAAAGGAGTGCTTCGTTCAGTTTGACGGGATAGGGTGAATCTTCCAAATGGATGTAGACTCCTCCCGTAATCATACTTGCATGTTTTTGAAAGTGGACTCCGTCAGAAAAGTATAGGAGTTTTGCTAGATCAAGTCGGCTTCGACCGTTAGGAGATTTTTCCAGGATCCATAAAATTGCATGGCAAAGTTTCTCCATTCTAAACTATTTCCTTCTTTTTCAATGACGGCACCTATTGTATATGATCGGTATTTAACCTTCCAAGAAAAAGCCAGATTCCAAAGAAAGGAATCCATCATTTTTTTAGAACACGATCCATGTTTGACAGGGGGGCTTGGGGCGAAAGCTGAAAATCTATTACTTCCAGTGGAGTCCCTCGCCTCGAAGGGAGTGGGACTCTATTCTCTCCAAAGAGGAGGGGATTACACTGCCCATGAACCGGGACAAATCGTTGGATACCTTCATCTTGATTTAAAAAAGCGGAACAAAAACTTGGGCGAGTATCTGTCATTCCTCTCTTTTGCCATCCGAAATGCCTTACTTGAAGTTTGGGGCATAGAAGTTGAAGAAAATCGCAGTTCACCAGGATTGTATTTAAGCGAAGAACCATCAAAAAAACTAGTTTCTATGGGTATTTATGCAAAATCCTATTTTACTAGCTTTGGATTTGCACTCAATGGGATCAATTCGCTACAAACTTTTCAATACATCAATCCTTGCGGGGGGCTCTCATCTAACGTTGTTTCACTGAATGGTCTTCAGAAAGTAAAGGATTGGGAAAAAGAAAAATTTAGGTTTTTGGGAGCCTTCCTCTTTCACTTGGATGGTTTCTTTTCTTAGTAAAATCCACTAAAATAGATCGGTCCAGTCTCAATTTCTAGCCGAATATCTACATAGGAGACCTTTCTATGTTTATCCTAAGATCAGCTATTTATTTTATACTTTTATTCTTTCTGCTGGAAGCGGTTGCCTTGAGCGCAGTTGCTTGGTCTTTTTACGAGTCCACGTCTCAAACTTTAAAACATGAATTGTTACTCTCTGATCACAGAGCGCGTGACTTTACATTAGCCATCGCTAAGGCGGCAGAAGTAAGACTTAATCCCAATGGATATGCGGAAATGAATACCGCTTTCGCTCGTTATGTGGAAGAGACACAAAAAGATCCTGAAAAATTCATGTTAAAAGAAATTCGTTTTTATGATCCGAGTGGACTACTTCTTTCTTCTTCAAAGGCAGAGGAAGTAAGTATCCCTTTCGAAAAAAGAAAACCAGATACGGAACTAGCTAAAAAAACATATTTTCGTAAGGCGATGCGTATGAGGAAATGGGAGTGGCCAGAAGAAGATTTGGAGACAGGCATCACTCTAAAAAAAACAAATCCTACCTTGCCAAATTATGCCAATGAAATAGTGAAATTTTTCCCGGAAGCCAGTGTGTTAGAGGCTGTCATTTACGCACCAGTCTATCACGAGACCAAATTAGATGTATTAGGCGCAGTATTTGTAGTTTATGACCGCGGTAACTTAGTTTTACTTTTTGAAAACCAATTTGCTCTGCTTAACTGGATGATTATCAATTATAGCTTAATTGCATTTGTATCTACAATCGTTTTATGGTTGGTATTCTTCTTGTTTCAGTATGTAGCAAAAAGGGAAGGTTCGAAGAATCTATCCTCATTCGAAACGACAGAAGAAAAAGATATGGGCCTTCCACTGATTCAAAAAAGGACAGTTACGAGTGTGGAAGAAGTTTCAGGAATGGAAGAGGTAAAAGAAGGCAATGTAGATGACGCCGTCCAAACAGCCGATGTCATTCCAGAAATTCAATCAGTCGAAAAACTGAAAGCAGGCGTGATCGACGCCATTTATTTAGGATAAAAAACATGAGAACATCAGAAACTGACGAAAGAATTTTTTCGATTCAATTGAAAGGTGCTTTAGATGGCACGAGCTCCGAAGATTTATTATCTTATTTGAATAACCAAATTGAAGCTGGTTATACAAGATTTTTATTCAATTTTAGTTTTGTACAATTTATCACATCAAATGGGATCAGTACACTACTTAAAATCCAAAATCGTCTTAGCTCAGAATCTGGCTTTTCCTTTGCATTCTATGGTTTAACTGAAGAGGTTGAAAATGTTCTACAACTATTGGGTCTTTATAAAAAATTGCCAATTTGTAGATCCTTAATTGAAGCCGAAAGTTATCTCCGATCAAGTTATCACACTTTGATCGAAAATACAAAGGCTCAAATAAAAAAAGATGCTGAGTCAGTGAGTGCATCATCTGCACGTCAGGCGACGGATCGTATAAAATTTTATTATACGGGAAGCCCTAAAACAGATAAAAAAGGTGGGGATGTTTCGTCGCTTGCTGTTTCCAGTCTAGAGCAATTACATGCGACTGAAACTCATAGAGTCATTGAAACCAAAGCGGAAGCAGAGACGATCCTTCCCATTCCTGCGATGGAGAAACTATTAGAAGAAAAACTCTCTCATCTCAGGAATGAAATTAAAGCCACGCTTAGTTCAGAATTAGAAAAAAAGTTTTCCGTGAGTAAAAAAACTCCACCAAACTTAGAAGAGTTGAATGTTTCAATGCCCAGTTATATTCAATCTAAGTCAAAAAAAAGTGGAACGTCATTTGAAAAGATTTTTCCTTGCGAGGCTTGCGGCATTCGACTTCGAGTTCTTCGAGTCGGAAGCCATCAATGTCCAAATTGTAAAACAGAAGTATACGTGAATGCCTATGGGAATACCCGCTTTATTGAGAAATTGAACAAGTGATAGAAAAAAATAAGGAGCCTTCGGTTTCTAGCGCGAAACGAAGTCTCGCATTATCCTTTTATACATTCCTGTCTAGAATTCTCGGTCTTGTTCGTGATCATTTTATGGCTGTTAGTTTTGGAACGGGTATGGTAGCCTCTGCATTTAGTGTCGCCTACCGACTTCCCAATATGTTTCGGAATTTACTCGCAGAAGGTACGCTCTCGCAATCCTTTATGCCTATTTTTTCCGAATATGAAGCCATGGGAGTCGAAGCCGCTCGAGTGATGGCTGGCACAGTCCTCAGTTTTTTATTTTTATGTCTGTCTATCTTTGTCGCTTGTTTTTGGCTATTTGCGGCTCAATTTTTGCCAACGTTAGTGGGTGGAAGTGAAGAATACGGCCAGCTTGTCGTCAATCTTTCTCTGGTGCTCTTTTTTTTGATTATGACGGCGAGTCTTTCATCTATTTTTATGTCCATTTCCAATTCTCATCATAAATACTTTGTGCCGTCATTATCACCGATTATATTGAATGTAAGCTATTTGGTGGTCTTTATCGTATTTTTTCCTATGATTTCTGGTCTCGAAGAACGAGTGTTTACTTTGGCATACGGAATTGTGATCGGTGGTGTATTACAACTTTTTGTTCAAGCGATCTTTGTTTATAAACTGGGTTATGGACCAATCTTCAGATTGAATTTCAAACATCCTGCCATAAAAAAAATCTTCAAACTCATGTTACCCGCCGCATTGGGTGGTAGTTTTTATCAAATCGGTTTACTCGTTGATATTTTTTTGGCAAACTATATTCAAAATGCAAATCCAGGGCTTGGCGCTGTTGTGAGTTTAGATTATTCCCAACGCCTTGTCCAACTGCCTACAGGAATTATTGGAGTGGCTCTTGCTACTACGATCCTTCCATCACTATTACGAGACTTGCGTGCTGGAGAAAAAGAAAAAATACCAACAGAAATTTTAGATGTTCTAAGCTTTGCTTTTTTTCTAACCATACCTGCATCGATTGGACTTGCGATTTTGGGTGAGACAGTTTTGGATGCCATATACTTTGGCGGAAGGTGGGATGCTCTTGCAACAAAGACTGCATTTGTTCCATTGATTTTTTATTCTTTGGCAATACCGTTTTATAGTTCGAATAAAGTTCTGGTATCATCCTATTACGCATTTCAGGATACACGGACTCCACTCCGAGTACAGTTTGTATCATTTGGATTAAGCATTGCGCTAAGTTTGTCGCTGATGGTTTTTTTGAAACACGGAGCCATTGCGTTGTCTTCTGCAACCTCTGCTTTGACTACCACCGCACTTCTTTTGTTTTTTCTAAAGAACCATGATGTAAGAATCCCATGGAGGTCTCTTGCAAAAAGACTTGCAGTGATGATTATTCCTTTTTTGGGACTGACTGTTTGGATATTGCTAGGAGAGTATGTGATCAAGGATACACTCAAAGTTTATGTATCTGAAAGTATATCTCATGCAAATTTATCTCGTTTATCGCTCGTTATTTCGATCCTTCCTGCCATGATATTATTCTTCGGCCTCTCTGTCATCGTAAGACTCAAAGAGGCAGAAATTATTCTGGGAAGATTTTTTAGAAAACGATTTAAAAAGTAAACTTGGATCACATAATCAGAATTATTTGATCGCATCCTCGCAACGTTTACAAAGTTGACCTGCTGATTTTACATCTCTTGTGTGTCGCCAGCATCGAGGACATTCGTGTTCTTCGGGTTTTAACACCTGAATTTGGAAAAAATCCGTTGTAACTGAAGAAAAGGCATGGTCGACTGTGGATTCAGAAATTTCCACTTGAGATACAACAAAAAACAATTCTAGGTCTTCATTAGAAAAATCAGCTAAAACATTTTTACTTTTATCGACAAGTTTCATGTGAACCTTTGCCTCCAAAGATTTTCCAATATTTCCAGACTTTCGAGCTTCTTCCAATGCCTTTTGCACAGCTTCTTTTGTTTCAAATACAATCTGTAACTTATCTTCCAGACTTCCATTACGCATTTGAGATAAATTAGGGAAGTCATGGAAAAATACAGAATCAGAGAAACCAAATTCTTTCCAAACTTCTTCTGCTGTAAACGAAAGTATGGGTGCAATGAGAATGGCAAGGGTTTCCAGAATTTTTGCGAGTGCATACTCACTTGACTTTCTGACTTTTGAATCTCGATGTTCGCAATACATATGATCACGGATGATTTCAAAGTAGTCCTGAGAAAGATCTACCGTGCAGAAAAGTAAAAACTTCTGATAAACTTGGTGGAATTGATACAACTCGTAATGTTTTTGGATTTCCTCAGATAACACAGAAAGGCGAGATAAAAAGTAAGCATCAATTTGATCTAATTCATCACCCTTGGTAAAGAAACTGAGTGCGTTTTTGTTCGTGTTGCCGAGTAAATACCGAAATGTATTTCTGAGTTTGCGGTACGTTTCCGCAACGATTTTGATCGAGTCTTTGCCTATCTTCACATCGTCACGAAAGTCCTGAGTGGAAACCCAAAGTCTTAGAATGTCAGCACCATATTGGTTGATGATATCGGTTGTGGGGTTGATGACGTTGCCAAGAGATTTGGACATCGCGTGACCCTTTTCATCCAAAACATAACCATGTGTCAGAACCGATTTGTATGGAGGCACACCACGAATCGCCATCGAGGGCCAAAGTGAAGACTGAAACCAGCCTCGATGTTGGTCTGATCCTTCTAGATAAAGGTCGGCTGGTTCTTTACCTATGGAATCGCCAAAGACGGCAAAGCTCGAAACACCGGAATCAAACCATACATCCAAAATATCTTTGTCCTGTTTCAAATTGTTTGAACCGCACTTCTCACAGGTAGTGTTTGGTGGCAAAAGATCTACAGCATCTTTTTCATACCAAACTTCGATGCCTTCTTTTTTGACGATGTCGATAAAATACTGAATCGTAGCAGATGTTAGGTGAGTGCTACCACAATCTTTGCAGGTAAAAGATGGTATGGGAACACCCCAATTCCTTTGTCTGGACAAACACCAGTCAGGTCTTGATTCAACCATCGATCTGATTCGAGAAATTCCCCACTCGGGGATCCATTGCACTTTATCTATTGCCTTCAATGACTTTTCGCGTAAACCATCATGGTCGATCGAAAAGAACCATTGTGGAGTGGCACGAAAGATCAGTGGTTTTTTGCTCCTCCAACTATGTGGATAAGAATGTTGGAATTCGGAAAAATGTAGAAGTGCATTTTTTTCACGAAGGAGTTCTACGATTTTGGGATTTGCGTCCCAAATTTTGACTCCTTGCATCAATGGAAACTCGTCAGTAAAACGACCGTAATCGTCTACGGGGGAATAGGTGGGAAGTCCCGCGGCAGTTCCCACACGGTAATCGTCCGTTCCGTGACCTGGAGCAGTGTGAACACATCCTGTGCCCGCTTCCAATGTGACATGCGGTCCAAAGAGCGGCACCGAATCTTGATCAAGGAATGGATGCCGGAATGTCATCGCCGCAAGATCTTTTGTTTCTAATGATTTTATTTTTGTGAGTAAAACACCTGTTTTTTGGGTAACGGATTCGGCAAGACCTTCCGCAAGGATTAATTTACCATGTTCCGCTGTTTCATATAACGCATAATTCAAAGTTTCGTTAAAGCAAATCCCCAAATTGGCAGGTAATGTCCAGGGAGTAGTGGTCCAGATCAAACAAAAACTATCTACTTCGCCCTTGATGGGAAACTTTACATAGATGGAAGGTGATGTATGATTTTGGTATTCGATTTCGGCTTCCGCATGTGCTGTGGCAAGATCAATGCACCAATATACCGGCTTTTTACCTTTATAAACGTAACCTTTTTCGAATAGTTTCCCAAAAATTTCGACAATCTTTGCCTCAAATTCTGGCGCCATAGTTAGATACTTTCTGTCTTCTTCCCAAAAACATAGAAATCGACTTAAGTCATCTCCTTGTTTGGCGACAAATTCGCTCGCGTATTCTCTACATTTTTTCCGGAGATCGGTAGGCGATGTATTGCGAGCTTCCTTACCCAAGTTCTTTAAAACTTGGACTTCGATAGGTAGGCCATGGCAGTCCCAACCCGGAATCATGTCAGAAGCAAACCCTGCCATGAGTTTTGATTTTACGATCGTATCTTTTAGAATTTTATTGAGAGAATGACCCACATGGAAATTTCCATTTGCGTATGGTGGTCCATCATGAAAAACAAACGGCGGTTTGTTTTTTCGGATTTCCTTCATTTTTGCAAATGTTTGATTTGATTTCCATTCTTGAATTTGTTTAGGTTCGCGAGAGGCTAGATCTGCCTTCATGGGAAAGGCAGTTTGAGGTAATGCTACCGTTTTTGAGTAAGGATTTTCCGATTCCGTTTTAGCCATAGTATGTCCAATGTCTGAAATTGGGGGCTTTCGGAAAACGGAAAAAAAACAGGATGCTTAGAGTTTGACTCTGACTTTTGGGAGTTCGTCCCTAAGTCGTGCTACATCTGACTTTTCAAAGGCAATTTTTTGTAAAAAGATTTCATTCAAAAAAGAAAGTTTTGAGATGTTTTTGGGGAGTTTTTTAAAATTCCGCAGAAGCGTTAAGTCGAGTGTTTTGAGGTTTGGGATCTGGGCGAGAATCTCGACGTCTGCTTCTGTTAATTCAATCTTGGTTTCGTCTAAGGCTAATGTTTTTAGTTTCTGTAGCTTTGGTAAAAAAGATGGCACAGTTGTCAGATCTGTTCTTCCTAGTAAAAGCACTTCTAAATTTTGTAAGTCTCCCAATGAATCAGGTAAACTAGTAATCGGATTACCAAATAAATTCAAAATTCGCAAGCTTGTTAGACGACCCATCTCGACGGGAATAGATGTAAGTGAATCATACTGTAGGGTCAACTCTTCGACAGAAGTCAATTCTCCAATTTTTGAAGGCAGAGTCCCAATCTCTTTTTTGGATAGATTTAATACTTTTTCATGGCGATTGGAATCGATCCAGGAATCTACGGATACCGTTTCTTTGGCGCAATTTGTAAAGCCAAGAACAGAAAGGAATGTTAAAAAAAAGATAGAGGAAGATTTCATCGTTCTGAACATAAAACTTAGACGAAACAAAATCGACTAGCGTTATTGTTCAATAAAATTTAGAGAGGGATGTCAATTTGTTTGTAAAATTCATTGGAAATTAGACAGCTTTTGCATAAAAATTTTCCGCATCAATTGTGTTTGATGAAAGCAATAGAGAAGTCAGTTTCAATATTTTCAAAATCCTCTCTATGCTTTTGCTTGTATTGAGTAAATAAATCTCGATTCCCTTCTTTTTCATTTTCACTTTTTTATGAATCAATATTCCAAGCACGGCTGAAGATACCTCTTCTACCTCACTAAAGTCCAAAAAGATATTTCGTGTGGTTGTGGATAGAATCGACTCCAGTTCTCTTTCGAAAGAACCCATGCTCAAAATATCGATGTATTTGGATTCTATTTTAAAAATTGAGGCGTTTTGTGTTTTCTGTATCATCTTTCTAACCGTTCCCTTCACTAATCCAGAACGGATTCTGGAAAAAAAAGTTTAGAGATTGGAGAAAGAAAAAAACAAAAGAGAATTTTTTTGTAGAGGAATGTGCCAATTTTTTTTTCACCGAAATACGTTTTCTATGAAAAAGTGTTAAAGTCATTTTTTTTGACTTTGCGTCAGGTATGACCGTTTTACTCTGTTAAATTATGAGATATTTATTACTTCTTTTATTTCCTTCGCTTCTTTTTGCAGTTCCGAACAACACGCGGACTCCACATTCCGTCGAAATTCGTGGTGGTATTTCTTCATCCAATGGAAATACAAATCCGATGGGTTCATTTCTCTATCAGTACTTTGTTTCTGAAAACTGGGCAGTAGGGGCAGCCGTTCAACCGATTCTCATTTCTAGAGAATTACAAGGTGGTAGTTTTTTAGAGACAACAAAGCAGACGATCACACTCATCCCAGTTGATTTTACCATGTCCTACTTCTTTACCATGGATTCCAACTTACAGCCGTTTATACGTGGCTACATTGGACCTGCGGTCATTCGAGGTGCTGGTAGCCAAGAGAATCTATTCCATGCGGGAATCGGTGGTGGCTTTCGGTATTTTTTTACGGATGAGATCTTTGCTTCTGCCGAATTGAGTGGGAATGCATTCTTGCTGCAAGATAAAACGAGACCACAAAATGGTCCATTTTTCCAAATTGGGCTCGGTGTAGCATTCTAAATTTGTAGAATTTGATCGCCATTATAAAACCCTGGATCAGACGGATGTGAGGGTTTTATAATCGATGATCAAGATATCCAATCTCAATAAGTCTTATGGCAGTCAGGTTCTCTTCGAGGATCTGACTTTTAGTATCAATCGCGGTGAAAAGATTGGAATTGTTGGTAGAAACGGCCATGGGAAATCCACTCTCTTTCAAATTATGCTGGGTAAGTCTGATTATGATTCCGGCACAGTCACAGTCCCCAAAAATTATAAAGTTGGTCATCTAGAACAGCACCTCAAATTTTCCAAACCTACTGTTTTGGAAGAATGTGCACTCGGACTTCCTGAAGACGAAGAATATGAAACTTGGCAAGTAGAGAAAGTTCTATTCGGTTTAGGATTTACCGAAACAGATATGGAACGCAATCCAAACGAGTTTTCGGGTGGTTACCAAATCCGTATGAATCTCGCCAAACTTCTAGTTTCAAAGCCAGATATGCTCATGTTAGATGAGCCGAATAATTATTTAGATATTGTTACTATACGTTGGTTAGAAGAGTTTTTACGAGAGTGGGAGGGCGAAGTGGTGCTGATCACTCACGATCGAAGTTTTATGGATAGTGTAGTTACCCACGTCGTTGCGATTCACAGACAAAAAGCGATCAAGGTTGAAGGAGATACGGAAAAGCTTTACACCCAGATCAACCAAGAAGAAGAAATCTATGAAAAGACTCGCCTAAATGAAGCAAAAAAGAGAAAACAAGAAGAGATCTTTATTGCAAAGTTCAAAGCGAAAGCGAGTTTCGCAAGTCGCACTCAATCAAGAGTGAAAAAATTAGAAAAACAAGGTGAAATGAAAGCCTTGGAAAATATTGAAGATTTGGAATTGTATTTCAATTGTGCGAGTTTTGGTGCCAATCAAATGTTATCAGCCGAAGGTGTTAGTTTTTCCTACACTGGTAGCGCGCCACTTATGATTGATAATTTTTCACTTGCTGTGGGAAAACGGGACCGAATTTGTATCATCGGAAAAAATGGTAAGGGAAAATCGACTCTCTTAAAAATACTTGCCGGCGAACTTTCGCCTATTGCTGGTTCGGTAACAAAACATCCGATTTTAAAAGAAGGTTATTTTGGTCAGACAAACAAACTCAGTCTCAAGGAAAATGCTACCATTGTTGAAGAAATTATGAGTGCTGATTCTTCGTGCAATGAAGGCAAGGCACGCAATATCGCCGGTGGACTTATGTTTTCTGGTGATTCCGCTCTTAAAAAAATTAAGTTTTTATCTGGTGGTGAAAAGAGTCGTGTGATGCTGGGGCGTATTCTTGTGACTCCATGCCATCTGTTATTTTTAGATGAGCCGACTAACCACTTGGATATGCAGTCCTGTGATTCACTCATTGAAGCAATTGATAATTTTGATGGCTCCGTGGTAATGGTAACGCATAACGAAATGCACCTGAGGGCTGTAGCAACTAAATTGGTCGTTTTTGATCAAAATCAGATTCGGGTGTATGAAGGCACGTATGATGAATTTTTAGAGGATGTTGGTTGGTCAGACGAAGACGTTTGATTACTTTATGTCTAGGTTAAGCTTTCAATTGGAGGCAGAATGTACTGGGTCAAATGCCCGTGCTTCTACCTTTACCACTCTTCACGGAACTGTAAACACTCCGATTTTTATGCCCGTTGGGACTCAAGCCACAGTACGGACGTTAAATGTCGATACCCTACATCATGTTGGCGCAAACGTACTTCTTGCCAATACCTACCACCTTTTGATCCGGCCAGGAATCGAGGTGTTCCAAAAGCTTGGTGGGATTCAAAAATTTATGAATTGGAATAAACCGGTTCTTACGGATTCGGGTGGATTTCAGATTTTCAGTTTACCCAATGCAAGGCAAATGTCAGAAGAGGGAGCCATCTTTCGAAGTTATGTGGATGGTCAAAATATTTTATTGTCCCCAGAAATAAGCATAAATATGCAAAAGGCAATCGGTTCTGACATCATGATGGTACTGGATGAATGCGTGCCTTCGACAGTGGATCATAGCCGTGCAAAAGAAGCCATGTTGATCACCCACCGTTGGGCAAAACGTAGCTTAAAAGCAAGGGGTGAATCTCCTCAGTCCATGTTTGGGATCGTGCAGGGAGCTTGTTTTCCTGATTTAAGAAAAGAAAGTGCAAAAGTTCTTACCGAACTTCCATTTGATGGTTATGCGATTGGTGGACTTGCCGTCGGTGAAACGAAGGAAGAGCGCAATGACTTTTGTGAACTATCTGCTTCTCTTCTTCCAAAAAATTTGCCTAGGTATCTTATGGGTGTTGGCACTCCGCTTGATTTGCTGGAAGCAGTTCATCGTGGTGTGGATATGTTTGATTGTACGATTCCTGTCGAATTAGCTCAGAGAGGAGTCGCCTTTACTAGTTTTGGAAAACTACAAATTCACCGAGGGATCTATAAGTTTTCTTCCGAAAACTTAGATTCCAATTGTAAGTGTCGTTGCTGTAGGCACTATTCCCGCGCGTATCTCCATCACCTGATTAAATCAAATGAAATTCTTGGATGGCAGTTGATCGCTGAACATAATTTAACATATTATCATACGATGATGCAAAGTATCCGAGATTCCATTCTAGCAGGAACTTTTTTAAATTTTTATAATAAGAAGAAAGAAGAAGTATTACGTAGTGATAATGTAAATCCTCCGTTCACGGTTAAATCTCCTAAAAAAGACAAACGTCGTTTTTTAGGCGATTATGAAGTAATTGAAAGTTTGGATCACAAATTTTATAGCATTCGCCAGATAAGTTCGGGGGAGGTGATGCATTCCGTCAACGATCCTATGTTAGAAGCAAAAACACTTTATGTAAATCAATCGAATCTAAGCGAAAGATTAGATAAAAATCTAGACGATAATGATTCCCTAGTAGTATGGGATGTAGGTCTTGGAGCCGCTACAAATTCCATGGCGATCATCAATAGTTTTGAGGACATTTCACCCATCACACGAAAATCTTTAGTGATTGAAAGTTTTGAAATTGATCTCCAACCCTTAAAACTTTGCCTTAGAAATCATGGAAAATTCCCACATCTATTCCACAAGGCACCTATCGAATGTGTAACGAAAGGATATTGGGAAAATGAAGATGGCACTTTATCTTGGTTTATTCGAGAGGGAGATTTTTTAGAAACTTATACAACGGCAAATGCTCCCGATATCATATTTTATGATCCTTTTTCTTACAAAACAAATCATAAACTGTGGAATCCTGATTGGTTTGTGTCTTTCCATAATTATTTGATTCAATTCCAAAAGCCCATTTCATTGTATACATATTCCGCCTCGACATCCATTCGAGCATCCTTGTTAAATGCAGGATTTTTTGTAGGCAAAGGCATAGGCTCAGGGCCAAAATTGGAAACTACGATTGCGTATGTAGGAAAACCGTCCAAGGCAGCGGAAGTGCAGTCTCTGTTGGGTAAAGAATGGCTTAGCAGATGGCAGAGAAGTGATGCAAAGTATCCAATTGAAGTCGAGATAAATAAAAATGAATGGGAGGCTCATATTATGAGCCACCCACAATTTCACTTAAAAGATGAACCAATCACGGGTTCATTCGATAGCTATCCTTTAGTGTGAGAATATTTTTCGAATAGAACATATCAATTTCTCCTTGATCGTAATGCGCTTTTTTGACAAGACCAAGGCAAAGTTTAGAATGTTCCTCTGAGATCTTTTCTTTGCCAGCAAGATCTGTTGCATATTTTGAAAAATCTCTTACGAATACATGGAAAATCATATCTAAAGTTGAAATTTCAGTCTTATCAAATTCCGCATATTCTAATATCAATTGTCCATAAATGATCAGCGAAAGCAGTTCACCTATGGAAAGCATAAGATCAATATCTGTTTGGTCTTCTTTGGAAAGATTTAAAGTTTTGATAAGCGAAACAAATAGCTTGATTTGTGTTTTAAAAGTATCTATATTTTTGGAGCTAAATTTTCCGTAAACTTCTTCATAGTCACCTAGTGCTACATTTCGAGTTGCTTTGGTGGTTGCACCTTGGGCAAAAAGGAAATCATCACTTGTGGGACTTGTGATATGTGGTACCTTTGACGCGGGCTTTTTCTCAAATAGATATGCATTCAAAAATTGGTTCACGAGCATCATATTAATATGCACAGTTCCTTCTAGCTTTGGAAGCATACGAACGTCTCTAGTTGCCATTTCGAAATACATGTCTTTTTCAAAACCTCTTGCGGCAATGACATCCCAAAGGTGGTTTATTGTTTCCTCTGCTTGCATCGTTACTTTCATTTTGACCATAGGATTAAATAAAAGGTAGCGCCTGTCTTCAGTTGAAGCGGCACGCATATAGTCACAGGCTCGGAAGGCAAAGGATTTCATCGCAAGGATTCGGACATAAGCATCAATGAATAAACGTTTGATGTGAGGGAAGTTCGCTACAGAATCATTGAAAAGTTTGCGATTCGCGGCATGATTCAATGCCTCATGAAATGCATGAGAAGCAATGCCAATGGATGCCCAACCTAGATTGTATTTTGCATAGGCTACGGTTGCGAGCGCCGCATCCCAGGCATCACGATCTTTACTCAGAATATCATCCTCAGTGATCGGATAATCATCTAACATAAATTCAGCTACATATTTTTGAGATTGAACTACATTTTGAATCAGTTTGTATTTTGGATGGTTTGTGCGTACAACAAAAAATACAAATTTCCCTGTCTTAGCATTTTTACCAAAAACAGAAATCCTGCTGCCTAAGTTACCATTACCAATATAATACTTGGAACCACGTGCCGTATATGTTCCGTCTTCATTTGGATGTAACATCATTTCCGATGAAATGAGATCTGCACCATGTTCTTTTTCGGAAAGACCGAAACCAAAAATGCCACCGTTGTTTAGATCTTCTTTGGTCTGTAATTTTACTTTTTCGTTTTTGGAATTCCAAATGGGACCAAGTCCCAATATGCTTACTTGCCAAACATACCAATAGGACAGCCCATAAAATCCAAGTATTTCATTGAAATAACAATTCCGAAAATTATCAAACCGACTCGCCTCACTTCCGTAATTTGGCGGAGCGAGTAATGTGGCAAAAACCTTTTCTTTTTTTAAATGTGCAATAAAATCTTCATACCAAACATAGCCATGATCGTCTGCTTTGAGCTGTTTTTTACCTTTTGCTTCAAAGAAAGCAATCGTTGATTTTAAAATGTTCTGAGAGACAGGATCCAGATGTGAGTAGTCTACTTGTTTTGGATTCAATATTTGCATGAATTGCATTCCTAAATTAGATTTGTAAGGTAACTTCTATATTTATGAATAGATTTGCGATCTTTTTTAATTGTTCGATTTTCAATCTAATGATGTTAGTTTCGACTGGACGGAAAGGGGCTTTGTATTACTTGTAAGGAATCAGCGATTTGATTATGTTTCCATTCCAATCTATCACATCATTTAAACGAGTTCCGAACCAAGAAAATGGAAAATGTTTTGCCTGTGGGCAAGACCACTCAACGGGACTTCGGATGAAATTCTTCACCGATGAAACAAACGTTTTTTCCGAACTAGTAGTACCAGAAAGATTTGCAGGTTGGAGTAATCTAGTCCACGGCGGAGTAACGGCTACAATTTTGGATGAAACATTAGCTTGGACGGTAATTTATTTAAAACAACATTTTATCTTAACAAAATCTCTCCACATCGAATACCTGAGACCCATGTTCGTAGAAGAGAAGTTATACTCTATCGGTAAGATTTCAAATCAAATATCAGATCGGGAAATCCAAGTGGAAGCATCCGTTTATAATTTGCAGGGAGACCTCTGTGCCAAGGCAACAGGCAGTGTTGTAATGTTTAGTGCAGAACAAATGAAAAAGAAAAGGCTGTTTCCTGAAGACTTTTTAAAACAATTTGAATCCTCTGTTTTTAATTTGTGATGGGAACTAAACTACTTTGTTACTCCTTTAAACCTATCAAATAGGATTGTATGCTCGGGGCAAAAAATAAAGCGATCGTGCCGTTGAAATGCAAAGCTCCTTTTTCTGTTAATGACAGACAATCCTTAGGATAAGAGGATCCGTTCTCTAAACTAAGCTCAGATCCATTTTGGGATGAAGTGTATTCCATAAGTCCTTCGCTAAGTACAAAAGGTACGGCATCTGGATAGGCGATTTCAAGTTTGACTCCAAATTTTGATTCAAAAGCATATAAGTTGATTTCCCCAAAATAAAAGCTGACTGCGATCATTTTTGCCATCATTTGAGTGGCGGGTAGATCATAAAAATCTTGAATGGGAATTTCATTATTTTGAATCCGATTTATGTACGGTGAAAGGTTTTTGCCAGCAGAACCTGAATTATAAGAAATCGATGTATGGGTGAATGACTGTGCACCAAGTCCAATTCCAAGATAAGGAGTGCCACAAATGACTCGTTTTGTGAGATAGGTGCTTGTTCCAGTGTCAACGATCCTCTTTGTATACGTGTTTTTTCCAGGATTAGCATAATATCCGTTTGTTGTAAGGATTTGTTTTGCAAGTTTTGCTTGGTCTCTAACTTGTTTTAAACTCACTAGATTCATTTGTTCAGAGATACGGGTGAGTTTGTACCGCATTCTATAAAGTGTGATGCTCTCTGGTTTGAGATTGATTGCATGAAGTAGTGTGTGTTCCCAAGAGTTAAGATCTTGGTTGGCAAATCCATACATCAAGTCTAAGTTTACGTTTTGGAAACCTGCATCTCGAATGTGCTCCATGGCAACAGAATGGTGGACGATTCCATTTTCTGATCTTCCGAGGATTTTGAGTAAATTTGGTTCGGCAACTTGGATTCCCATACTGATTCGTCGGATTCCCAAGTTGTGGTAATGCTTTAGTTTGTGAGCTTCGTTGCTTGCAATCTTGGGTGTTGTTTCAATGCTAATTTCACAATCTCGAGTCAACCGAAAGTTAGAATGAATCAATTCAAGATGTTCCGCAATCAGATCTGAAGAAACGAAAGAGGGAGTACCTCCTCCAATATCAAAGCCCGCAATTGCAACAGGACCTAGGAGGGATCGGTAATATAGAACCTCTTGATTGAGAGATTGCATGTATTCAACGGTTTGGTTTAATTCTTTTTGCCCGACTACTGTATATTCACAAAAGTAACACCTCGTCTCACAAAATGGGATGTGGCTGTAGAGATTGATTGCATCCAGACCTTCGAAGGCTAGTTGCACATGATTTTTAATTTGAGGCGGTGCAATCCGATAGGGTTTCCAAGTTGTGGAGTGGGCAATGGGATAGGCAGTATTTGATATATGGTGATTTCTTTCTCCTGCGGCAAACACATCGTTCATTTGAAATGTTTGTGAGTCAGCTAGGACTGGTCTGTTCCAAACTTTGATGTGATGGTTATGTTTTGTTTGCATAGAGTGAATAGAGTTTGATTCCACCATTGATATTGATTACGGGGATATGATGCTCTTTCAAAATACGATAAGCCAAATGCCCTCGCCTACCTGATTCACTCAAAGTTGCAATTGTTGTTGCACCTGAGGCCTTAAACTTTTGTAAAAGTTCTGGAATCATGGTTCGAATTGATTCCACAGGAAGAAAGTGATTCGTTTTTACTGTGTTAGTTGGTTGACTACCAACATCCAAAATAAAGAAATTTTTCCTCTGCATGAGTAGGTCTATGGGTTCGAGAGATTCGGTTAACTTGGATTCTTTTTGAAGTGCTACAGTAGCGACAACATTTAGAACATCTCTAGAAGTCCCGAATGCGGGCGAGTATGCGAAATCTAAATTTGCAATATCTTCCAAAGTTTGTCTATTAGTGAATGCGGAAGCGAATGCATCTAATCTTGACTTGATATTATTTCCTAAAGCTGATAGTCCCAAAATACGGTGATTTTTTTTGTGATAAAGAATCTCCAAAATCACAGGCGCATTTGTCGGAAAATATGATTCTTTATCTGTTCCGTGAACCAATGCTTTACCGATCTTATCTTTTCCGAAATACATTTGAGCCTGGGTTTGGGAGAGGCCAACTTTTCCGACTTCGGCATTGGGTGTTCTTATGATCATGCTAGATGAAAACTCTCGTAACTTGACTTTGCTCCCAGCGGCATTAGCACCCGCCACTTGTGCGGTTTTGTCGGAGACTGCCGCTTGTGGAATCCACATATGGCCGAAACGTGTAGGAAGTGAAACACAGATACTACAAGCGTAGATATCTTTGATGTTGGTTTGACAATATGAATTAATTTTTATCGTTCCATCTTTGTGGAGTTTTACTCCCGTTTGCGCCAGTAATTCTGTGCGTGGTCGAACCCCAATGGCCGAAACAATGAAATCTATTTTAATTTTTTTGCCATCAATGATCACTTCACTGACCAAATCGTTTTTGCTGATATATTCGATATTCTGAACATTCTTATATATTGAAATAGAACTCGACATCATATGTTCAGCCATAGTCGCTATGTTTTTGGTAAATCCTGGCAATATTTGATCCGATTTCTCGATCAAAGTTACCTCGGCTCCTCCTCTCACACACCCATCAACTGCCTCTATGCCCATAGAGCCACCGCCGAGCACGAGTATTTTGTTTTTTCCGGTTTTGATGTGTCTCTGGATTTCTGCCAAATCATCTAATGTCCGGAAGTATCTAAAATTCTGAGTTGTTTTGGGTAGACCAGTCGGATGGATAGAAGCCGCACCTGTTGCAAATATGAGAGTATCATACTTTAATTCAGTAAGATCGTCGCTTGAGTTTAGATAGAGAATTTTGTTTTTGCTATCTATCTTTGTAACTTCTGTTTTTGTATGGACTTCAATGTTATAAACACGTTTGAAATAGTCTTCTCTTTCGCGATTCAGGTCATCAAGAGATTTTACTTCACCGCTCAGGTGAAAGGACAACCCAGCCATCGCATAACTTACTCTTGTGTTTCTTTCGAGTAAAATGATTCTAGCTTTTCCATCAATTTCTCTGGCGCGGGATGCCGCAACCGGACCTGCGAGGGCGGCCCCGATAATGATGATGGTTTTGGGTAGGGCAAATTCTTTTGACATACGCTAAGTATGAAAAAACTGAATTTTGAATGCAACTAATTCCTTGTTTGAGAATGTCCCTTGATTCTTTCTATGTAGGTCAACGCGACAGTATCATGCGGGCAGAGACGGACACATTCTTCAAAAGAGGAAAGTGCTTTTTTGGGATCACCTTCCTTGTATTCCTGTAAAGCTTCAAAGAAGACAGAATAAGATGCAAGTTTTGCCTCTCGAATCTCCAAAGAATCCACATTTAATACTTCGTATATTACGATTGGAATCGATTTTCCTTTCACAATGACTGAGTCTATCTCTCGAAAATCTAAACTACTGTCCTTTGAAATGTTTCGACGAATGCTATCGCTAACGATCAAGGGAATGCTATAAGTTTTTGTAAGTCCTTCCAAGCGAGAAGCAAGATTCACATGGTCTCCGATGACAGTTGTATCCAATCGATTCAATCCACCAACTGTCCCCAACATGACGTTTCCGTAATGGATTCCATAGCCCGCATCCAAATGAAAATCTTTAAAGATCGAATTTCGCATTCCTAATACTGCTGTTCTCATTTGAAGTGCGGCTTGAACAGCATCTTCTGGGCTATTCGGAAATAGTGCCATAATCGCATCACCAATGTACTTGTCCACAAAACCATTGTTTGATGCAATAATTGGTCCCAACTGCTCCATATATTCATTGAGAAGATAAAAAACATCTTTGGCGGGTCTAGACTCTGAGAATTGAGTGAAATTGCGAATGTCAGTAAAAAGTATGGATAATTTTTTTTCTACTGAGTCACCACGGTAGACATCTACTATCGTTTTTCTTTGTAAGATTTCTAAAAATTGATTCGGTACAAATCTCGAGATTGATTCATTGATCTTTTTTTCTTCATCAAGAGCTTTTAGTTGAGATTCTAGAAGTGCTTTACGCGCGTCTTCTCTCTCTTTTTTAAGCCGATTGATTCTGTCTCCTATACCAAGACTCAGGAAGATTCCCTCTAAAACACTTCCATACATCGGTCCATATGAAACAAAATTGGAAAAATCAATGAGCCCTAAATTCATTGAAATAAATAATAAAACGGAGACTAATAAAAATGACCAAGCAATGATAAAGTATCTAGCTCCAGAAAAGCCTTCGCGAAAGCGCATTACGGCTGCTATTGATACGGCAAATATCCCAATCGCTGGAGAGATGTTCGCTAGGAATACGCTTACTCCGACAGAAGAAAATAAAGTAAATGGGAACGTAATAATTTGAAGAACAAGAGCAAATATGATTATACTTTTGACTTTTCCTTTCTCTTTGTCCGGAAATAAAAACGCCTTTGCAAATACCAAAGCAGCAATGGTAGTCAACATTGAGAGTGCTGGTGCCATTCTTTGTATCCAAGGAATGGAAGATAAATCTATCAATGGCATCCACTGTCGATTGATAGTAAAAACAAAACAGGTGAAAAAAAATAAATATGTGCAGTAATATAGAAAAAGTTTGTCCTTCATCGAAAAGAATAGAACAAGATTGTAAAGGAGAAGAAGTAACATCGCTCCATAGTAAGCTCCAGCAACAAAACCTCGAAATGTTTCGAATTTAAAATATGAAGATTGAGTAAAGAAACGAAGCGGGAGTAGTGACCTAGTTGACATATCAAAACGGAAATAAATGCGTTGTTTTGAATTTGTTTTTATATGAAACGGAAAAATAGGAAGGCGATTCGGTATCGACATTTCCGAGATTGGTACGCTGATACCGCTTGATTCTATTTTGTAGTCATTTAAGTTTAAAGTTGGATAGTAAAAATCTACTCTTCTAAGTTCTGCATTTTCGATGTTAATGATCCAATCTTCAACTTTTGTATTGTTCTCGATATCCAATTGAAACCAGATAACTTCTGGAAGAATTCCAAAGGATGTGTTATGTGCTGTTGAGATCCAATCTTTGTCTTTTAGTTTTTGGATAGAGGGGAAATCTAGATTTTGCTGTTTGTCAAAGTAATATACAGCCGATGCATTGCCGAAGAGCCAAAGATTGTTGTCTTCTAACTTAAAAATCCCTGTCCCATCATTTCCTCTTCTAACCGCACATCCGAGTAAGGAAAAAAATAGGAAAGTCAGGAACCAGGCTTTCATTATTGAAATGTCGGCATAAGTCCCGATTCAAAATCATATGTTAACTCATCCAAACTCCATTCGATCTTTCCGCCATTGAGTTCAATCTGTAAATTTGAATCACCTTTGACATTGCCTAAAGATAGAAACTCTAGTCCCTTTTCGAGTATCTCCCCTTGGATTTTGGTTTCATCAGATTCAATGTAGGAAATCAAAAAGCTTGCGCCTGTTTCACCAAAAAGAAGGGAATCTAGTCGTCCTACTTTTTTTTCCAGTTCAGATAAGTCGAGATTGAGTCCTATCTTGCCTGAGATCGCAATTTTTGAGAGTGCAACTAAGAGACCACCAATAGATAAATCTTTAGCAGAGGTTAGTAGATTCTTTTTGGAAAGAGAGAGTAGTGTTTCTATGGTCGTTTTTTCGTCTGCAAGATTGAGCGTAGGTACCTTGCCTGTTTCTTTTTTGTGAAAGAGAGATAGGTATTCAGAGCCCGAAATTGTTGGGGAAAATCTTCCGATCAATGCAATTTTGATTTGTTTATCTTTTGCCTTGGGATATGTAGAAAGTCCATTTGCGACATCATCGATGACTCCCACCATACCGATGGTAGGTGTTGGATAAACTGGTCCTTCAGGAGATTCATTGTAAAAAGAGACATTTCCACCAGTAATCGGCAGTCCAAGATAACGACAAGCATCTCCAAGACCACGGACACATTCGCTGAATACATAGTAATTTTCTGGAATGTAGGGATTACCAAAATTTAAATTATTCGTAACTCCATAAGGCATGGCTCCTGTTGCGGCGACATTACGTGCCGATTCACAGACTGCGATTGCCGCGCCTTGGTATGGATCTAAATAGGTATAGCGAGAGTTACAATCCGTAGAGACGGCCACTCCCTTTTTCGTGTTGGGTATCCGAACGAGTCCGCCATCTTCTCCGGGAGCGACAACTTTCACAAGACCAACTTCTGTATCATATTGTTCATAGATTGGTCTTCGAGAACAGACATTCCAAGATGTCAAAAATTTGAGTAGTGTAGATTTGATTTCCGAATGGACAACATCTTTTACTGTATTTGCATTGAAGGACTGGACTTCATCTAGATACGCAGGTCTCTTTACCTCACGGACATACCTGGGTGCACCACCACCTAATACGAGGCAATCTGCAGGGATTTCGCTTTTTAACTTCCCGTCTTTATGGATGCGTATGATGCCGTCATTGGTCACAACGCCTATCTCGGAGGAGTGAAGTCCCCATTTTTGAAATATAGAGATCAATTCTTCTTCTTTGCCTAATTCTGGAATGACAAGCATACGTTCTTGAGATTCCGAGAGCATAATTTCATAAGCATTCATTCCTGCTTCACGTAACGGGACTTTGTCGAGATCGATATCCATTCCCGTTTTGCCTTTGGCACTCATTTCGGAAGTGGCACAACTAATCCCTGCGGCTCCCATATCTTGAATCCCAACGAGCACTTTTTTCTGAATCGCTTCTAGTGATGCTTCCATAAGTAGCTTTTCCATAAACGGATCTCCTACCTGGACTGCAGATCGTTTTTCTTCAGATTCCTTGGATAGATCTTTTGAAGCAAAACTTGCACCATGAATGCCATCTCTCCCAGTAGTTGCACCCACGATATAAACTTTGTTTCCTACCATTCCTTTGGTTGATGCGGATGCCATCTCGTCGTGTTTGGCGATACCTACCGTCATAGCATTGACCAATGGATTTTTTGTAAATGTTGAGTGAATGAATAATTCACCACCACCGACAGCGATTCCCAAAGAATTACCATAATCACCGATACCTTTAACGGCACGAGTGAGTAGATATTTATTCCGTGCGTCCGTTGGCTCACCAAATCTAAGCGAGTTGAGTGAAGTGATCGGTCTTGCTCCCATCGTGAATATATCACGCATAATCCCACCTACACCTGTTGCGGCACCTTGGTATGGTTCAACGGCTGTTGGGTGGTTGTGACTTTCTATTTTGAAGACTAGAGCGAGGTTATCGCCAATATCCATCGCACCTGCATTTTCTTCACCGGCTTGCGCTAAAAGTTTATCAGATTTGGTCGGCAAAGTTTTTAACTGCAAAATTGAATTTTTATATGAACAATGCTCCGACCACATCGCTGAAAAAATACCAAGCTCCGTTGAATTGGGAACACGACCTAAAATTTTATTGATTTCTTGAAACTCCGCTTCGGTTAATCCGTGTTCCTTGGCATCTGAAAGTGTGACTTGGTCTTTTTCCATTGATAAAAAATCCTTATACTAGATTTCGATAATTTCTGTTGAAGTAAAGTAATGGCTGCCCTTCCATTGCGATCGCCTCTTCGACGTGACCGATCACAATCAAATGATCACCGGCATCGATCATATTTTCCAACCGACAATCGAGTGAGGCAAGAGAACCAGATAGAATGGGGGATCCAGTCGCAGCCGTTTTTGGGTTGAGCTTGTTTAAAACTTCTTCTTTGTCCAATGAACCAGAGGCAAAATCAGCGGAAATTTGTTTTTGTTCATTAGAGAGAATATTCACCGAAAATGCCTTACTTGATTCAATGGCCTCTTTCGCTTGGCTACTTTTCGCTAAACAAAAAAGTATGAGCGGTGGATCCAAAGAAACAGAGCTAAAGCTGGATACGGTAATTCCGCCGGATTTGCTTTGTGATTTGTAACAAATGACAGAAACACCACTTGCCCAAAGGGATAGGGCGGATTTAAAAGAGTCGGGTTGGACGGGCATGAATGAGCCTCCAGTATTGATAAATATCAATTTCTAGAATAAGAATAATTATGAAAATCAATTTGACCTTTTTTTCCTTCTGATGTCTCTGAAAAACGAGGCAAATCATGTTAAAGAAGTCACTCACAAAACACAGAGATTTGATATTACAAGATCTGAAGGTTAGAAAAGACCATCCTACGGCAAAGATGGTATTTGATTCCGTGAAAGAAAAAGCAGAAAGAATCAGCTTTGCAACGGTATACAATTCATTAGAATATTTGGTCGCCCATGGAATGGTCCATAAACTGAATTTGGAATCCGATTCGGTTCGCTACGATGCATTCCTCGATCGACATGCGCATATGGTTTGCCAAGAATGTGGTAAGATCATGGATCTTCCGGCTATGGCTTTACAATCTGAAAGCGTCAATTTTGAAGAATTGGGCTTTGCCGTAGATCATGTGGATGTCACAGTGATCGGACATTGCAAAACTTGCTAAATTTTTTATAGGAGTCTTCTCCCACTCTCCTAAGCTAGCCCATTATGGGCATCATTCGTACACTTTCCCCAGAACTCGTAAACCAGATTGCGGCTGGGGAAGTCATTGAATCCGCGCATTCCATTCTAAAAGAGCTCATCGAAAATTCGTTGGATGCAAAAGCAAAACGGATTGAGGTTCTGACTGAAAATGCGGGTCTGAGTCGTATATTGATTTCCGACGACGGGGTCGGGATGGCTAAGGAAGATCTACCTCTCTCCATTCAGCGTTATGCGACCTCAAAAATCAAACAATTCCAAGATCTAGAATCCATCCGATCATTCGGATTCCGTGGAGAGGCACTTGCCTCGATTGCTTCCGTATCAAAACTTACCATTTCCAGCGGAGTCGCTTCCGAACGTGTCGCCTATCAAATCTATGTGGAAGAGGGGAAAGTTTTAGAGACAAAAGAAATTCCTCATTTTGTGGGAACAAAGATCGATATCGTGGACTTATTTTATAACACACCTGTTCGGCGCAAATTTCTAAAAACAGAAGTCGGTGAGGAAAAAAAGAATCGAACACGTTTGCAAATTATGGCGCTCTCTGAACCATCAGTTGGTTTTCGTTATGTGCAAAATGAAAAAGAAGTAGTCCATGTCCAACCTGAAGAACCACTAGAAAGAATACTGTCACTTTACGGTGAAAATTTAAGAGACCATTTACTTCCCGTAAATTCGACAAGGAATGGGATTACACTTTCTGGTTGGATCTCACATCCAGATTTTTATAAGTCATCTAGAACCGGACAGTTTTTCTTTGTAAACCAACGTTCCATCGAACTTAAGTTTAGTGCACAAATTCTGAAAAAGTGTTACGGTGAATTATTACCTTCTGGTGCTCATCCCTATGCTTTTTTGTTTTTTACACTTCCTCCCAATTTTGTAGATGTCAATGTCCATCCGCAAAAAAAAGAAATTCGTTTCCTGTCTGAAGAAGTGATCTCCGGCCAACTTTTTTTTGGGATACAAGAAGTTCTTCGCTCTTCCACACCTGTTGAATTTTTGGAAATGAGGAGAAGGTTATCCATGCCAATTCCTTATACGGGGAGTAAGCAAGAGTTTGGTGAAGAAGTAGGCTTAGGACTTAATCCAACTCTCAGTTACAGAGAGCATTTTTCTTTGGAAGGAGTGGCACCCGGTGTGCAATTGAATCTCCTGTCTGAAAATCCACAGAAACACCAAGGATTTGTTCCCAAAAAACACTATGGCATTATCTTTGAAACCTTTATACTTGCGGAGGCAGAGGATGGGCTCTATATCATTGACCAACATACAGCCCACGAACGGATTCGATATGAAGAAGTACTCCGTGACCTGAAACAAAAGGCTTATAAAACGCAAGGTTTGCTAACGCCTATTAAGCTAGAATTTACAAAAGAAGAAGCGGAAGAGATACTCAAAGAAGTGGACTCTTTGAGTGAGATCGGTGTCTTAATTGAACCGTTTTCTGGAGGAACCATACTCGTCAGAGAGGTTCCGAGTTACATCGACGCGGGGAAAGAACGAGAAACCATCCTTGATTTTTTAGAAAGAAAAAAAAGCAAACATCTAGAGATCAAAGAAATGTTCGATGAAATGGCAAAATGTGTAGCATGTCGCTCTGCCATCAAAAAAGGAGATATGGTTTCCGATCAAATCATAGCAGAATTGCTACAAAGACTCTCCTATTGTGAAAATCCATCGCTTTGTCCTCACGGTCGACCCACTCTTATCAAACTCTCCCGTTTTGATCTGGAAAAGATGTTCCACCGGATATAAAAACGAAAAACATTGATGGAATTCTTGGATCGCAAAACCTTGTCCTGATGCCACGCCCACTTGAAGGCAAAAATATGACCCTCCGCGAGAAGGAGAAAATCCTCCTCCAAAAGATAAAGGCGGGAGATCCGACTGCGTATATGACACTCGTCTCACCTTTTCGGGAGCGTTTGTTTCGGAAGGCAGTTTCCATGGTTAAGGACGCAGATGACGCTGAAGATATCGTCCAAGACGCTCTCATCTCCGGATACAAATCCATCAAAAATTTCCGAGCAGAAGCAGGAGTTTACACCTGGCTCTACCGAATCGTTGTGAATAAATCCAAGGACTTGCTCGCGAAAAAGAAAAGAGGTCGTGAAAAGCCTATGGATGATTCTGGTGACAACCAATTTGTTGATGAGAGAGAGGGTTACGAAAAAAAACTCGAACTTTCCGAGGAGTCTCGCTATCTAATGGGTAAGATCGACCTTTTGGAAGAATCCTACAAACAAGTCCTTGAACTACGATACTTCGAAAATCTTTCTTATAATGAGATTGCCGAAATCATGGAATGCAATGTAGGAACTGTCAAAAGCCGACTTTTTAAGGCGAAGGAGTTTTTGAAACACCTGATTCTCAAGGATGAAAAAGGAGAAGGGTTTTTCGAAAAATAGCAGTTATGAATATTACCACCTGGTTACAAGTTAGATACCCGCAATTATTCACAGAATCAAAAGAATCTGTTGTTCTCGACAATTGTCTATGCAATGTTTTTTCTGAGAAAAGAAAAAAAGTCGAAACGATCCTGCCTCGAATGTCAGAGGACTTCGACAAACGTCTATTAAACTTGCTTGAAAACGAAAAGATTGAGAATGTTGAAAGTTCCTATTCAGTGGTTCGTTCCTTATTCGAAAATCGTAAATTACAATATTCTTTTTCCGCAGTGATGGTTCTTACTCTGACATTTGTTATGGTAGGGAAAGTCAATAAGTCCGAGACTCGGATCAATGAATCTGCTGGTGTGATTTTAGAAAATTCATCTTACCTAAATGAACCAACAAGCATCGACCTAAGTGAAAATTACCAAAAAAAGATTTTGGTCGACCACATCAAAAATGACCCAGCTTCTATCTATGGCCTAAAAGAGTTGGAATTGTATTACCAAAAAACGGGACGTGGTAGTGCTGCTGAAGAAGTGCATTATCTCATCAACGCAGCAGAAAACTAGATCTCTTTTAGAATTTGTTTCGCCTGCATGATGGCATCACGAAAGAGATTTTGTGGTGCCATTTCTATTATGGCATGCGCGTATTGTTGGATTCTACATTTCACTTTAAACTCGTTACCCGCACCCCTTCTCAGCGCATCCAACAACCGGTTCATCTCATTCACCCAAATTTTGGATTCGTGTTCGCTTGCAATCCGATCCGTTAGGAATATCCGAGTTTGCCAGGCTCGCACTGCCACATACTCACTTACTTCTTCTTCAGAAACGACGTTCCTTGCTTCGCTTATCAATTGACGGAGTGGAGCATATTGTACCAATTCCACAGGAAACAAACCTGGATCATCCAAAAACGCACTTAAATACTGCTCCTTGCCTTCTCTTTCCCGAGAAGACATACAAAATGCTTCGGCAAGATAAAATTTAAGATGTGGGGACAAACGTGATGCCGGATCGGAAAATGGCAAAACTTCCAACGCGGTTTTATAATCTCCAATTTTAATGAGACAGATAGCAAGTTCCGTAAGCGCATCTGTGTCAAGGGCGTTGGCTCCTTCCCATCCATATGCCAGCTTTAAATGATTGGAGGCTTCTTCGAGAATGCAACGTAAACAAGTAGAATAGGCGACAGTATGTTGGATGTTGCGTTTTTTTGCTTCTGATTCGAAGAGAGAAAAGTATTCTAAAAGTAACTTTCCTCGATCTTTTCCTTCCCTTGTCCGAAGGACCAGATCAAGGCGGTTGTCCCAGTAACTGGCAACAAAGTAACCACTGATAAAATCTAAATCCTCTGGGTCTTTATCCAGTAAAACAGAATATAATGATTTTGCCTTTTCGAATTCTCCTATGGAGAGAGAGTGAATGGCCTCATCTGATTTGTGGAACATTCCTATAGAGGATCCCTCTGTTAGTGGTGACTTTTTTTATCGTGTGCTTTACTGACTTGGGATAAAATTTTATCTTCTAGTCCGTCAATACAAACGTAAATATCCTTATTTTGGTTATGTGCGTTGAAATGATTTCCATCCGCGTTTAGATTGAGATTTGCATGAATCTCTCCATGAATACTTTCGAAAGAGACATCAGTTGAAATAACAGTTTGAACAAATTTCGTTATGCGTTCTAGCTTTTCATTGCTATATGTTTCAGCCGCCTCTGAACGATCTAAATGTTTCCAAGTGTACTTAATTTTCATAGTTTCCTTACTTTTGAGTTCCCACTTAGTCTGAAATAAAAAAAAATAGAGTCAAATAAAAAAGAATTGCTAGTGTCTAAATCTGTCCTAAAAATCACTATGTATTTAAGTCGAAAAATACGAAGGATTTGATCTTTATGGTCGATAGCGAACTAAACCAACAACCGGCGAAAAAGAAAACACCCGCTAAAAAAAAGGTGGCTGTTAAAAAAAAGGCAACACCTCATGCGGTTGATTCCTTCAAAGTTTTTGAAGACCCAACATTCTTAAAACCGGCACAATCTATGGATCGTGATTTGGTAAAAATTCTAGCCAGGAATCCCTTCCAAGCTTATGTATTTTGGAAAGTCCATCCAGGGCATTTTGATCGAATCAGAAGAGAATTTGATGCAACCAGCGAAGCAGACATCCAACTCAAATTAAAATTAGAATACTTCAACCAGAACGGGAAACAAGAAGAATCCTGGTATGATCTTGCCCCCATGACTAAATCGTATTTCTGTAATTTTTCAGCTCCCGTAAGTCGAATTCGAGCCTTTGTTTATGCCAACTACCATGGCAGACTCAGGTTATTTTTGGAGACTGCCGATGGAGACCTTCCACCTGGCGTCGAATCTTTTCATCTGGATAAGGAATGGATACATCCCAAATGGATTGAATTCGGATGGGTCAAAGAAGACAAAAAAGGTCATTGGCATTTTACCGATAGTTACGACAGCCAAGGAAAGAGTTTTTTTGACGAAGAGCTTTTCTCTGCTGGTTTTGATGGCTCTTCCCGTACATCCTCACGTGCGAGTTCTCATTCACTTTCTAAGGATTTACTTTGATGAATCAAACCAAAGGCTATTTAGTCCTAATGCTTCACGCTCACTTGCCATTCGTTCGGCATCCGGGCTATACAAAGCCATTTATCGAGGAGAATTGGCTCAACGAAGCCATTCTAGAAACTTACATTCCTCTCATTCGTGTTTTTAAAAATTTGAAAGCCGAAGGTGTTCCATTCAAAATTACCATGTCCTTCACACCGACTCTTTCCTCTATGTTAGTCGATGAATACTTGCAAGGTAGATTTAGAGAATACATATTAAATTTGATTGCTCTTGCCAAAGAGGAAACCAAAAGAACCACATACGATCCGCATCTTAATTATTTATCGCATAAGTATCTTTCTCATTTTGAATCTACAAGAGATTTATTTGAAGAAACAGGTGGGGATTTGACAAAACAGCTGATCCCTTTTATGGATTCCGGGAATTTGGAAATCATAACGAGTCCGGCCACACACGGATTTTTGCCTTTTTATGAGTCTGAAAACAGCATCATTCGCTCCCAACTAAGAAATGGTAGACGGACATTTCGTCGCATCTGGGGAAGAGACCCTAAAGGGATTTGGCTTTCGGAATCCGGTTTTCATCCAGGCGTTGAAGATGCGTTAGATGCTGAAGGATTCCGTTATTTTTTTGTGGATACTCATGGAGTAACTCATTCCACTCCTCGTCCCATGTATGGAGTTTATGCACCGGTTGAAGTGGGGCATGGAATATTTGCATTCGGTCGTGATCCCGAAAGCTCCCGCCAAGTATGGAGTGCAACGGATGGATATCCCGGTGACTTTCGTTATAGGGAATACTACCGCGATATTGGACATGATTTAGAATATGATTACATTCATCCCTTCCTCAAGTCAAATGGCATACGCATCAATACTGGTATAAAATACTACCGCATAACAGGTAAAGCATCTTATAAAGAATACTATCAGCCTGATTGGGCCATGGAAGCATGTGGGCATCATGCGGAAGATTTTTTGCGAAATCGAATGCGCCAAGCAGAGTGGCTTTACTCACAAAACAAACAACCAGCCGTGATTGTATCCCCCTATGATGCGGAACTTTACGGCCATTGGTGGTATGAGGGTCCGCAGTTTATTGAGTTTCTTTTTAAAAAAATGCACTTCGACCAATCTGTTGTGAAACCAGCATTTCCTTTAGAAGTAACCCGTCTTATCCCGAGAATACAGTCTGTCAAAATGAAAATGTCAAGTTGGGGAGAAGATGGATACGGGGATGTTTGGCTAAACGGAACAAATGAGTGGATTTACGAACACATTTTTGCACTATCCATCGAAATGCATCATAAAGCGCATCAATTCCGGGAAGAAAAAGATCCGCTCAAATTGCGTGTTTTAAAACAAATGGGAAGAGAATTACTTCTGTTGCAAAGCTCCGATTGGGCTTTCATTATGAAAACAGGTACAATGGTGGATTATGCTGTTAGACGGACGAACGTCCATACAAATGTCTTCATGTTTCTCAAAGAGATGTTAGACAACGGAACCATTGATGAAGAAAAGCTGACGCACATCGAATCAGAAAACAATATCTTTCCGGACATCCAGGTAAGTGATTTTTTATAAATTGATTGGGATATAAAGTGCTGTTTCGAAATTACGCAACTGCACATCAAAATTGTTTTGTTTATAATCAATGACTGTTACACCCACCCGCCAATTGACAACACCGAACGGAACTTCCCAAAAAATAAAGTAAGACCGAGCAAACTGGGAAGATGTATTGACTCTTCCTTTTAATAAACTGCTTACTGCATACAATTCTATAGGAGAATATTGTCCTCCCGTAAGTGAGTTAAAAAAGAAAACTGAAATGGGATCGAGGGATTTTGGTGTCACCTCACCTTGAGAAATGGAATAGATCCCCAGTGTTTCAAGATTATTTCCTTTAGACAATTGGCTAAGTAAATAGGCTCGAATGGGATCCCCATCGATATTGCCTGAACTCAGTAACGAATAGTTTCCTAGAGCTGTCAGTCGATCTTCTTCAGTGCGACCACCTGAAAAATATACTAACGTATTGTTTTGAAGTGATTGGCCATTATTAAAATCACTTGTTCCTTTGATCTGTAATCTAGAGATACCATATCCAAAACCGAAACGGTACCGATCATTACCTTTTGCGCCGTAATAGAGCACTGGAAGAAACATAGAGTAGGATCCTTTTGTTTGAGTGCCGATGCTTGCGGTGTAGGAACTACCTTTTTCTGAATCTTCGGGTGTTGCAGCGAATTCGGAACGTTTTAACACTTGGCTGCTCATTTGAAATTCACCATTTTTATTGAATAAAAACAAACCCCAAGATTCACCGAATTGCCACTCAGGCGATTTAACATCAAAAAAGAATCGAAGGTTTTTGCCAATGCTAGTATCATTAGTCATTATCGCCTTACTACCATAAGGTGATGTGATTGTAAGATTATTTGTTGTGATTTGCAAACCTGGATAGATGGTAAAAAATCGAGGTCCAGTTTCTTTTTTTACTTGAGGAGCGGGAGATACCTTTTCTTCTTTTGGTGTAATATCGATATTTTCTGATGGTCTTTCTTTCGGGAGTTCTTGTGCAAACAGTGGATAGTATAGATGACCAAGTATTAGGAGAATATATGTATATTTGCAATTCAGAATTCTCATAAATGAATGTCAGCTAACCTTGTATAAAATATTTGACAAGTTTCTGAATTTGGCTTCTTTTTGCAAATGCTTCTCAAGTTTAGATCAGAATAATTTACTAATTTCTTGGAATCAAAGTTTCCTTCGCGTCATTGTCTTATGGAAATTGTTAGTAAAATACACATTGATCCTTATACTCGTTAATAGTAAAGTTTGCCTACACAGATTCCGCAAATCTCTGCTCCAGCATTGGCACTTTTGGCCGCTGTTGTACGCATCTTACTTGCATCCATTGGTAGGGAAGATTTTTCTAAAGTAGCGTTTGATGCGTCAAACTTACATAAATAGTTGCCTGTTTTATTGACTTCTACTAAAATATGTGCCGAGTCTATGTTTTCAAATCTCTTGATTGTATATGTTGTTTTCATTTGATTTCTCATCCTTTTATTTCTTAGATTCAAATTAACGCTTTCATTTCATATCAAGAAATTCCTAGTTTATAAATTTTGGAATCCTTCCTATTTTGGAAGAAGAATGGGAATGACATTTTTGCCGTCTGGAAAACAATATTATTAGAATGAAAAAGATCAAATTTAAATCCATTTTTATTTCGGATATTCATCTGGGAACAAAACACTGTAAAGCTTCACTTTTACTTGATCTTTTTAAAAAAGTTAAATTTGAAAATTTGTTCCTCATAGGCGATATTGTAGACCTGTGGGCTTTAAATTCGCATTGGTATTGGGATAGAGATCACGGAAAGGTAATTGAGAAGTTTTTAAAATATAGCAGAAAGCGAAACGTTAAGTACATCTTAGGAAACCATGATATGTTATTCCGCAATCTACTCATCAGAAATTCATTTCAATTTGGTGAGATTCCTCTTTCTGATCATTTGATCTATCAATCGATCAAAGGAAAAAGATTACTGCTCATACATGGAGATCAGTTTGATGGATTCATGCGAAATCTAGGTTGGCTTTACCATCTCGGTGATAAAACATATGACTTCGTTGTCTTTTTTAACACAATTTTGAATAACCTTAGAAAGTTATTTGGTAAAGAGTATTGGTCTCTTGCTGGGTATTTGAAATCAAAAGTAAAAACAGTTTTAGCTAATGTAACAAAATTTGAAACGATTCTTTTGACATACGCTAAGGATCACAACGTTGATGGTGTGATTTGTGGCCACACACATTCACCTAGCATGAAACAAATGGATGGTTGCATCTATATGAATGATGGTGATTGGGTAGATAGTTGTACATTTATCGCTGAATCATTGGATGGAGATTTTTATCTTTTTGATTTTAAAATGAATGAAATGGCTCGGATTTCCCTATGATCGTCTGGAATCATTAGCTCCAGATGAATTTGTCTTATTTTACGCTGATAGGCACAAACCATTCTTCTGTTGTTCTTAAAAGCAAAGTTTAGGAATTAGAATGAATCTAAAAAGTGGTTGCCACCGTGAGATTTGGCTCTAATATGGGAAAAAAGCGTCGGTCAGGAGGATTTTTATGAAATGTTTATTTCGGTTTCCTGTGGTCTTTGCACTTTCCTTATTTGCTCTCAATTTTGTAGTATGTAGTCTGACATTGCATGAGACCAAAGAAGCACCTTTCCGTCTCGGTGAATCAATCATTCGTTATGGGGAAGAAATGGAGAGAACGGAAAAAGACCTCCAAGTCCTAGATCGAAAGAACGTTCGACCAAACATCCTGTAGTTCGCCTGACTGGTGGTATGCGGTATTATTGAACTAATCTTTTTCCTTTCCTGAGAGTTTCCATTCGAGACCTGCTAGGCTCAGTACTACAATCTTTTCTGAAATAAAATACAAATATCCGAACATACTCAAATGCTCCCAATGTTTGATCATGAAGGACAATGACAGAAAAACGTAAATCGTATTGAGTATTGCAATAATTCTCAAAAAAATCTTCCAACGGGTCATATAGATTGCTGAGCAGGAAAGCGAGTAGATAGCAAGGGACAGCGCAATACTTCCTAAAATATAAACACTTTCTTTCGGCATTCCAAAATATGATTCAAATGGAGCGACCAAAAACACCAATACGGAAAATGAAAAGAAGGCACCTATGCCATCGATCAAAAAGTAAAGTCTTGGGTGTTTGATAAAGGCCATGTTTTGCATTTTGTGCTTCCAATTTAAGTGTCAATCATTTAACTCATAGATGGAGAAGTGATCAAATCACAATTTAAAAAAACACAAATGAATATAAATGTCCAAGCTGATACAAAAACCTTTTCGATTACAGAGATGAACTTTAGTGATGTCAAAACAATCCGAGATGCATGTAAACTTTATGCAAAAAATGGATCGGCGTCTGCTAGTAAACTCCTAGAACAAATCGAAAAAGCACTAGAAAATGCTGTCATTTAGTGGTAAATCTGCTTATTTGGGCTTAAAATCTACATTATCCCAATAGTCCTTTCCATAATCAAAAAAGATTTCCTTTCCTTCTGGAATTGTTTTCATAACCTTAAATCTTGCCGTTTTCCATCTGACGGAGGTTACGAGTTCCGCATTGGGTTTATCGGAATGGTTGATATAGCGGGTGTAATTTGATTCTTTACCTTCGCCATAGATCCACCAGTCTTTACATATCCAAAGCAGATATTTTGAGTCGATATATTTTGGTGATTCAGCATCGTCATCGGTGATGATTTTACCCATGTAATATCCAACAGTATCGCCTTTATATAATGTCTGTTTTGTGAAAAGCCCCATTCCAATTCCTGGAACTGAGGAAGCCTTGACAATAAAATCTTTTTCAGTATAGATGATGGGCTTTCTTTTGCGAGCCGTAGTCTTTTTCTTTTTTGGAATCACTTTCTTCTTTTTCATGCGTATAGGACATAACTTTGAAGGATTTCTTCTTTGTAAAGCGAGTACCCATTCAAGAATCGGGAGTCTGCCATCCGATTATCCCTTAAGAGGGCAAATTATGTTTCCCAAAACCCAAATCGTGCCGTTGAAGACAAATGTTGTGAACTTAGCATTGTATCGAGCCAAAAAAGCGCTGGAAAAAGAAGGTTTTGAAGTGGTAGAAAATCCAGAAGGAAAGATCACCCTTGTCATTCGTCTTGCGAAATAAGAAAGGTTTAGGATTGTGGAAACTAAATGGCAGTAAATAGAATCGAAGGCAGTCGCATCGGAAAAGGTCAGAAACATTGTATCATTGTTTCTAAGTTCAATGAATTCATTACAGAAAGTCTTCTGAAAGGTTCTCTTGATGCCTTTCGCCAGCATGGCATTTTAGAAGCAGACGTAACAGTAATCTACGTCCCAGGAGCTTATGAACTCCCACAAACTGCCGCCAAAGTCCTTTCTTCCAAGAAGTATTCTTTTTCTTCCATCATTTGTTTGGGTGCTGTGATTCGTGGTGCTACCTCCCATTACGATCTCGTGTCTGGTGAAGCCGCAAAGGTTGGTGCCCTTTCACTTTCGTCTCAGGTTCCAGTTGTTTTTGGTGTCATCACAACGGAAACCATCGAACAAGCGATTGAACGGGCAGGTACAAAGGCCGGCAACAAAGGCTACGAGGCCGCAACCACCGCCATCGAGATGGCAAATCTTTTCCATGAGATCGGATGAGTAGCAGACATAGGGGTAGGTCACTGGCACTGATGTGCCTTTACCAAATTGACCTTGTGGGCACGGATCCAAACCGTGCGATGAAATTTGACTGGTACGACAAAAAAATAAGCAAAGAAGAAAAGGATTACGCCATCTTTCTCGTGAAAGGTGTAGTGGAAAAGCGGCTTTCGATCGATAATCTCATTAAGAAGTATTCCGAAAATTGGGAGCTATCGCGGATCTCCGTGGTAAATCGTTGTATCCTTCGGTTGTCGATTCTAAGTCTTCAAAAAGAACCATTCCTCGCAGGCCCTGTGGTCATAAGCGAGGCGGTTGAACTGACAAAGGAATTTGAAACAGAAGAATCAGCAAATTTTATCAACGGTTTGTTAGATGCATTCTACAAAAAAGAGATCTTAGCAAAGCAAAAGCTAGGTGAAGATGGAACCGATCCACAAAAATAGATTTAGAATCGAAGAAGACTGGAAAAGTTCACAACCAAGTTATTATAAAGAAGATCCATACCTTCGTAGATTGGATGAGAAAGAACAGGAAGCATCTTTTGCATCGAAAACGGAAGCAAACAAACCAGTCCTCAGCTTTTTATTTTGGACAACTCTTATATTGCTTATTTGTGCAGTTTGTACGGCAGGTATCTATTATTTTTATTATTATAAAAAAACAAATCCCGATCAAATTGCCAAAACATTAAAGGATGCACCCGTGGATCGCAAGTCTATGGAGCTACTTTTAGACAAGGCTTATCTTCCTAAAGATTCTATCAATCCAGGTCTGGCCAATTGTTTAAATTCATATTACGATCGCTATGTGAATAAAGCATTTCGGGTGTGTGAAGAATTTTTAAATACCCCAGGTAAAGATGAAGATAAGTCCATTGCACTGACAGTGCTTGGAGTCATGTTTGACGAAGCAGGTCGTTATGTCAGCGCCATAGAAAGATTTGAAAAAGCGGTTCAATATGACAAAGACAATTATTTTGCTTTTTATAACTTAGCACTCGCGTTCAAACATTCTGGCAAATTTGATGAAGCAAGAAAGGCGGCCGCACGTGCAAAGGAGATTGCACCGAATGATTCTCGCATTGCACTCCTTACCGGCAATCTTTACCAAGAAATCGGGGACCCTAAGGCAGCAATTGAGGCATACAAAGAAGGCCAATCTCTCGCACCGAATGATCCCGTTCTCACTTACAATCTTGCGATTAGTTATTACAAACAAGGCAAAATCCCTGAGGCCATCGAAGAGTTCCAGAAAGCGGCCCTAGCGTCACCAAACTCTAATGTAGCGGCACTTTCATTCGGTCACTTGGGTTCAATTTATTATGGACGTGAAGACTTTGAACGTGCTGAGTATTACTTTCGAGAAGCCTCAAAACTGAAGCCCAATGAAGCAAAATATTTTTACAATTTAGGTCTCATTCAACTCAAGAAAAAAAATTCGGATGAAGCGGCACGATACTTTCAAAAAGCACTCGATAGCGGAACAAATGAGCCCGAATTGTTTCGATACATTGCAGAAGCGTTTACATCCATGGGACAAACCTCACTTGCGATCCAAGCCCTAAAAAAAGCGCTGGTTCTGAAACCGACGGATGTGGATTCGATGTTTGCTTTGTCTGAACTCTACTATAAAAAAGGTGAGCTCATCGAAGCTGAAAACTTGTTTCGGAGAATCATACGACTCACTCCTGGTGACAGTTATACGGAGACTTCTTTTGTCAATTTAGGCATTGTGCTCGATGAAATGGAACGGTATGGTGAAGCCATTGAAGCGTTTGAAGGTGCCATTGCACTCAATCCAAAAAATTTATCCGCAAGATACAATCTAGGCATTGCCTATTTGCATGCTGGTATGCCTACAAAAGCTATCGAGAGTTTAAGAAAGGCTTCTGCTATCGATCCAAACCATACACCAAGTCGACTTGCAATCGCAGATTATTATTTGGAAAATAAATATTATACCGAAGCTATTTCTGAATACGAACAAGTACTTTCAGAAAAGCAAGACTTGCATGAAGCAAGACTTAAGTTAGCAGATGCTTATATACAAGTTAGTAATTTTCAGGCCGCAGAAAAAAGTCTAGTTTATGTTTTAAATCACTCACGAGATGGCAAAGAAATTAAACTGGCTCACAGAAAACTTGCGCTCACATATTCAGGAAGTGGAAGTCTAGGATCAGGAAACAAGGCAAAGGAAGAAGCATTCCGAGCCGCTCATATCGATCCGGAAGACATGGAATCAAAATTAGTACTCTCAAAGATTCTCATTGATTCAGGCTCTCTCATTGATAGAGAGAAGGCAATCGACGAATTGAATATCATTGTTCGTTCGGATGTAACCCCCACACTTTCAGCAAAGGCTCATAATTATTTAGGAGTATGTTATTTTAAGAATGGGGAATTCAAACGAGCAATGCAAGAATTTCAGATGGCATTGGATCTAAGTCCAAGTCTTACGGAAGCATACGAAAACAAACGAGCGGCAAGAGCTCAATATGAGAAATCCCTCGAATCCAAAAAGCGGACTTTCTTTTGAGTTTATTTGAATTCAAAGCGCACTCAAAATTTCCAGAAATATATGATACTTGTCAGTCGACAGGAGTCTTAAAGTTTAAACCTGCAGTTTATAGAGACTATGGTGATTCTTATTTTATGGAAGAATATAAGAATCAATATAAAAAAACCTATTATGATGATGAAATAAATCTAAGACAAATGGCGATTAGGCGGCTTTCGGTTGTTTCATCTATTTACTCCGGATCTGTATTTGGAAAATCGCTACTTGAAATTGGATCAGCCGCAGGATTTTTTCTTTCCGAAGCAAAACAAATGGGATTTGAAACCAAAGGATATGAGCTTTCTCCTCGTGAAGTCGAGTATTCGAGGAATAAGCTTTCGTTAGATGTAGAGTGTGAATCCATTCTTAACATTAATACAAATGTCTATCAAAATCAAGTTGATGTGATCTGTGCCTTTTTTGTGCTAGAGCATATCCAAGAAATTGATGCTCTTTGGGAACGGATTGCATCTTGGATAAAAACGCATGGAATTCTTTTCCTCGCAGTTCCATCATTTTTTGGTCCAACTTTCCAAACAAATCCATCAAACTGGTTTGAAACCCACCCACAGGATCACTTTTACGATTATGACCCAAGTTCTTTGAAAAAACTGTTGTCAATCCTTGGCTTTGATTTGAGATATGCTAGACCCATGTCCTATCATCGGAAACGGGATTTGGGCCTTCTCGGTAGGCTTCCAGACTGGGCCTACAAACTTTATTCCAATCAAACTTGCTATGGCGACACCATTGAGCTCGCATTTCAAAAAACGAAACACTAAATTATGAAATTTACAGAACTACCTTTTCACGAAAAAATCCACCAAGCCTTAGAAAAAATAGGCTACTCAGAACTAACACCCATTCAGGAAAAATCCATTCCTTTTGCTATGGAAGGAAAAGACGTCACGGGACTCGCTCAGACTGGTACCGGTAAGACGATGGCATTTCTCCTTCCCACATTGCACCGGTTACTTTCTAGCACGGAAGAAGAACCGATTCCTTATGCCTTAGTGCTTGCGCCTACGAGAGAGTTGACAATTCAAATTGCTGAAGAAGCAAAAAAGTTACTTCAATTTACGGAGTTTGGTGTCGCTACAATTATCGGTGGAACAGATTACCGTTCCCAAGAAGAGGCACTGGGAAACAAAGCTTGTATCATCGTTGCGACTCCTGGTCGTTTGATTGACTTTGTTAAAAACCATGGGCTTTCCTTGGATGCGGTGAAAGTCGTAATTTTGGATGAAGCGGATCGAATGTTTGATATGGGATTTGTTATGGATCTCAAATACATTTTTCACAAATGTAAAAATCGAAAACAAAGCCTACTATTCAGTGCCACATTGAGTTATGAAGTGGTTCGGCTTGCTAGTAAGTATCTCATTGATCCGATTGAAGTTCATATTAACCCAGAAAAGGTAATCACAGAACGCATTGATCAAACTCTCCTTCATTTGGGTAGAGATGAAAAGCTACCTTATCTCGTCAATTCTTTGTTAAATTATCCTATTGAAGGCTTAGGTATCATTTTTACAAATTACAAAATGAACATCCCTAAAATTGTTTCCACCTTGCGAAAGTATGGTGTGACGGCGACTGGTCTTTCATCAGAGCTTGATCAAAAAAAACGGATTCGACTCCTTCGTGATTTTAAAGCCGGCAAGTACAAATATCTGATCGCAACCGATGTTGCTTCACGTGGTATCGATATTGAGAATATCGACGTGGTTTATAATTATGATCTCCCTCAAGATGCAGAAAACTATGTGCACCGAATCGGCCGGACTGCTAGAGCCGGAAGAAAGGGGAGTTCCATCGGCTTTTGCTCTGAGACCGATTATACGGAACTAGAACGTATCGAAAAGTATCTCAATTCTAAATTGCCAGTCGCAGAAGTGAAGGAAGACTACCTCTCGTTTCCTCAGGGTGATTTTGTTGCAGTCCTTACCGACGAAGCCGTACCGGGTGAAAAGAAGTTCCAAGATAGAGAAAAACGGGATCATCGGGACAAACGTGGAGGAAGTCGAGATGGGGGGCGTGATAGAAAACGTGAACCTAAATCTGGTGGTGACAAAGATCGTAAGCCGCATCATCCGCCAGCAAAGATGGCTCACCCTCACGAACACCATAACGAACATCAGACGCACTCCATGGACGAAAGCAAACCAGCACGAAAGACTGGAAAACCGCACCATCAAAAAACACCAAAACAACAAGGTGGCAGAAATTCACAAAACCAAAACCCAAATCAAAAGCAACACAAGAACCAACAATCAAATGCGAATGCTTCGAGAAGGAATCTTTTTGATAAAGAGGCGGTTTCAAACTCAAGTCAAAAGAAAAAATCGATTTGGAACAAAATCATTTCCGTTTTCAAAAAAAGCTAATTTATTTTTGGGTAGGTTTTTTTCTCTTAAACTTACCCTTGATTGGCGAGACAGTCAGGTTACCGTTATACGGCAAAGGTAATTATGTTTCATGGGTGGACCTATCGCCCATTTTTCCTGAACTTGGCACTGCCCATAAATCCTCGTCGCTTATCACCACAATCAATAGTCCGCAAGGCAAAATAGCGTTTCGAATTGGAGCTAGTTTTTTTACATTCGACAACAAAATATCAAAACTTCCAAAACCACCACTTATCAAAGAGGATGATCTCTATCTTCCCGTCGACTTAGTCGAGGCAATTTTTTTAAATCTGATTGCCTATGACTTTCGATATAAATTTAAAACCGCAGAACTATTGGTAGATGTGCCTAGAGAACCTCAGGCAAAACGCAATATCAATGTGAAAGCAATCATTATAGATCCAGGTCATGGTGGAAAGGATCCTGGAACTTCTGATGCGACTGGACATTATGAAAAAGAAGTAAGTCTAGGTGTGGCAAGGTATCTCTATTTGTATTTAAGAAAATATTATCCGGAGATTCGACTTCACTTAACAAGAAAGACGGACACTTTTATCGAATTGGAAGAACGATCCAAACAAGCAAATACTTTGCTTAAGGATACGAGAGACTCAATTTTTATTTCCCTGCATTGTAATGCTTCTTTAAATGAAAAGGCAGGTGGCTTTGAGATATACTATCTTTCTCAAAGCCCAAGTACGGAACAGGCAAGAGAAACCGCACTCATCGAAAATCGATTTGTTGGACCCAACTCAAACCGCATTGTAAGTGTCATCCAGTCACAAATGCTTTCAAGCATCACCCAAAGGCGTTCCAAAAAACTGGCAGAATCCCTAGAAGAAGAGTATGGCAAAGGTTTAGGGACCTCGATGTCTTCTCGTGGAGTAAAAAAGGCAGATTTTTCTGTCTTGCGAGGAAGCCTTATGCCTGCTGTATTGATCGAAATGGGGTATTTAACCAACCCCGACGAAAGTACTATTTTGAAAGATAAGAACTTTCAGAAAAAAATCGCACGTAGCATTATCAAAGGGATCCGTCAGTATGCCACATCCAAAGATTAAAGAATACTCTAAATCGACAAAAGAGAAATTGTCGTTTTGGAAAACAAGATTTTACAACATTGGAACTGAACGTGAGAAATCCAGTAGAGAATTTCAGTTTTTATTCTTATCTTGGTTTAGTTTGTTATTGTTCTTTACTTTCTTTATTTTAGCTGAAAAGAATCCGTTCAATTTGCTCGTACCCTTCAATGTATTTCAGTGGCCACGGTTAGACAGTAGGGAAGAAGTCAAAATAGTAATATCCGACGGCTCAGCCCAACAAATTCCTGTCAGTCGAAAGATTTTAATTGCAGAAGAGAAAGATCTTTTTATTTACCAATTAGTTGATGAAGTGGGAGCTCCTCCCTATTTTTCAGTGAAAGAATCATCTTCAAAAACAGATACACTTTTCCAACCTAAGAAATTACTTAACTTACAGTTTGCGCTCAAAAAAGTCTGGATCAGGAAGGAAGGGTCGGAACTGATACTTGATTGGAACACAACGATGTTAGAATCTGTTATGAATGATTACAGACTTCCTCGTCTCATCCAAACCGAATCAAATTTTGAAGAGGAAGCACAGGCCAATGCTCCAGTCGATACGATTACTTATTATTCTGGCGGTGAAGTGAGCAAGACCGAAGGAGAAGAGGTGACTCGAGCAAGAAGACTGAAGGCCTTGGCTTTAACGTTCAAAGCTGTAGAAGCCACTCTCTTTTTAAACTTTCCTAACCTGAAGACCATCGAACATCGGTTAGATGGTTTCAAAAAATCATTTGAAGGTCTAGAATATTCTCTGGGAGATATAAAGCAAAGACCTGCCACTAGCCCGTAAGCTGAAGGGACTGTGTTAAGTTGGGTCCACCCACATTTGGTTTTGTTTGATTAGTTCGATCAATTTTTCAGTCGCCTCTGACTCGGCCACACCTTTCATTACGATCTCTTTACCTTTGTAAAGGTGCACCTTGCCTATGCCCGCTCCCACATAACCGAAGTCAGCATCAGCCATCTCACCCGGGCCATTCACAATGCAACCCATCACCGCAATCTTGACTCCTTTTAAATGTCCTGTAAAAGATTTGATTTTTGCAGTCGTTGACTGCAAATCAAACATGGTTCGACCACAGGATGGGCAGGAAATGTATTCAGTTTTGGTGAGACGAAGCCTTGTTGCTTGTAGAATATCATAACTTAAATTGATCGTATATGTCGGGTCTGGTTCCTTCAGGCGGATACGGACAGAGTCACCGATTCCATCTAATAACAGACCGCCGAAGTGGATTGAAGAACCATACATTGAGTCTTCTTCACCTTCAAAATTGGAGACAAGACAGATTGGATAGTCGGAATCTTTTAAAGCAAATGCTAGTTTCCTTGTCTCCAGCAATTGGGTTTCCGTTAAAGAAAACGAAACGTTTTGAATTTTCCGTTTGCGTATCGCATTAAGTATGCGACTAACGTTCGGTATTTCTTCTTTTGAAATAGAAAATTCGACGGAACGAGAGTCTTTCGCATAATTTGATATGAAATCAAAGAAATCGTTCCAAGCGATTCTCTCTTCATCTTTTGGATCCCAAAATAAGAAAGGATCTACAACCCATTTTTGAAAGGCAAAAAGTTCTTCCACCAAACTATCGTAAGTGAGTGTTAAATTTTTTGACAAAGCAAATGAGATCGGATTCGGAATGACTCCACCTCTTTTCATACCCGATGCAGCGGTAACGGACAATTCGTCTTGAAAGGAAAAAAAGATGATTTCATTCTCTTTCGAACTTTGTTTGCCATTTTCATTTGCGGAAAGTATATCCGCAACGGTTTGGTTGCCATAAAAGGGAAATTCAGTTTCGACTCGAACGGGATGTTTGTCACCCATGCCCATTTCACTTAGAAAAATTTCACGTGAATAAAATCGAGAATACTCGAACGGATCTCGAAATTCGGTAAAATTATTTTCCGGAATCTTCGTTTGTTCCAATTTTAACTCATTGTATTTTTTAACGAGAGCCCGAGCTACCGGAATTTCATAAATTGCGTCTTCCGTTAATGACACCCGAATCGTGTCTCCAAGACCTTCTTCAAGTAGCGATCCGATTCCGATAGCAGATTTGATCCTTCCATCTTTGCCATCACCTGCTTCTGTTACACCTAAATGCAATGGATAATCCATTGATAGTTCATAAAATTTAGAAACGAGTAAGCGATAGGCTTGGATCATCACCTGTGGATTTGATGCTTTCATCGAAACAATGATATCTTTGTAACCATTTCGTTCTGCGATGCGAATAAATTCGAGAGCACTCTCGACCATACCAATAGGCGTGTCTCCAAATCGGTTCATAATGCGGTCAGATAAGGATCCATGGTTTGTTCCAATCCGCATGGAAACACCGAGTTCTTTTGCTCGCAGAACGAGTGGTGTAAAAACCTCTTCTATCCTTTCTAATTCTTCTTCATATGCTTTGTCAGTGTATTCAATGATATTGAAATTTTTGCGGTCAGCAAAATTTCCAGGGTTGATCCGAACTTTTTCGACCCATTCCACACATTTGAGAGCCACTTGTGGTGTGAAATGTATGTCTGCAACAAGGGGAACACGAAGACCAAGTTCTTTCATCCGCTTTCTAATATTTGGTAAATTGTCAGCATCCGCTTGACTTGGTACTGTTAGTCTTACGATTTCACATCCTGCTTTTTCTAGTTCGGCTATTTGTGTGATACTTTGTTCCGTATCTCTCGTGTTAGATGTAATCATGGATTGGATACGAATTGGGTTGTTGCCACCAATGCCCACAGAGCCAACTTTTACTTCTCTCGTGGTTCTTCGTTTGTAATAAAAAGGAGATTCGTTGTATTTTGGATTCATCTGTTATGGTCTCATTATCTATAAATTTAGAGGCGAAAAAATGGGCAAGCAGTTCGAATTTTTGTTGGATGCTTTCAATTTCACCATCTGATCCGTCGAAACTCTAAATAGGGATCGGGATTCCTTAGAATTAGACATGAGCGTTGAAGTAAAACAAAATCTACGTAGAAAATATCGCGTGCAAGTGACAGTTGCCATCTACAGAGAGGGGAGTCTTTCTTACAAAAGTGAGATCCTTTCCCCTGCATATTACTCGAAACGCGCAGAAGCCCGAGACCACATCCGCCAGGAAATCAGGGAACGTTTGGCACATTCACGTTTTTTTCGGTCTGCACGACTGGACTATGATTTGGTCCGTTATACGGAAGAGGCATCTTGTAATACTTATTTAAGGTATTCTATCCAAGATACGGAAGTTTGAACCCTCAGAATCAACTCTTTTCCTGGTTTCACCTAAACAAAAGAGACCTACCTTTTCGCAAAAAAAAAGCCGCTTACGAGATCTGGATTTCGGAAGTTATGCTACAACAGACGCGCGTTAATGCAATGTTGCCATTGTATGAAAAATTTTTAGATAGATTTCCCGATGTATTTTCACTTGCAAAGTCTTCTGAAGAAGATGTGGTTTCCGCTTGGCAGGGACTAGGCTATTATAGCCGAGCCAGAAATCTGCGTAAGGCCGCCATCTATGTAACTCAAAATTTTAATGGTAGATTTCCCAAAGAATTGCATGAAATGCTTTTGATTCCCGGAATCGGACCTTACACCGCACGAGCGATTCTTTCAATCGCCTATGATCTTCCGCATGCAGTATTGGACGGAAACGTCAAAAGGGTGTTAGCTCGCTATTTTTTATACAAGGATAACATACTTGGAAGCAAGGCAGACAAGGAATTACAGATTCTTGCGGATTCATTTTTAAATCCAGAAGCTCCAGGCGATCATAACCAAGCGCTCATGGAACTAGGAAGCAGTCTTTGTCTTCCTGAAAATCCGAAATGTTTGCTCTGTCCATTATCCGAACCCTGTTTGGCTAATTCCGAAAACATGACAGACGTTATCCCAAAAAGGGAAAAAAAAGAAAAACAATTCCTTCTCAACGGGAAAGTATTGTGGATTCAAAATGGAAACGAGGTGCTCCTTGTCAGAGAATCCAAACAGCGATTTCTGAAAGGTATGTTCACATTGCCCATACTCTTTGAAGGTGAGTTGCCTTCAGTTCAATATGAACCAGACAAGAGAATCCTCCAATTATTTCGCAGTCTAGATTTTAACGAAAAAGGGAAAATCAAACATACCATAACCCATCATAAAATTTCTTTGTCATTGCAAGCGGCAGTTCTTATACCAGATTTAGTTTCTAAAATCAAACAAATTCTGGATGATCCCATTGAATGGAAATGGGTGGATATCAAAAACTTGACATCGGAGTTTCCGTCCTCGATTGCAGGAAAGGTCTTAAAATATTTTTAATTTCAAATCGAAACAATTTCTGAATTGTGAATTCATTTAGGAAGCTTATTCTTTCCCAAGGCATTCGTTCGCCCGGCATTATGATTTATCAGTAGCTTATCTAAAGTTTTTTTGGTAACTCCATATAGCTAAAATTATGGCCATATTTAAAATTCTGTTCATCGCAAATTCCCGCGTGCAAAGTTAACACTTCTTAAAAATTCCCTGGACATTCTATCAAGGATTGAAAGCGTTATTGTCAAAGAAGAATATGCGCATCATTACCATCCGCCAAATGAGATTTGAAGAAGCACGCATCAAACTAGAGCGCGAAATGAATGATGCCTTTATGGATGGGGAAAACTTCGTCGAAATTTTACATGGCATTGGAGAGGGGATTTTGAAAAGAATGGCGATTGACTATGTAGAGTCCTGCGATTTTTTGAAATTGGTAGACCGAGATCCAATGTTTCGGGGCAATCCTGGCACGACGTTGGTCGAGGTTCTTGCTCCTTCCAAGGAATATATCAATCGTTACAAAAAATGACAGATCCTAATGCGCACATTCAAATTTTAGATGTCACCCTCCGAGACGGCGAACAAACCAATGGAGTATCTTTCTCTTGGGAACAAAAATTAAACATCACTAAATTTTTGTTATGTGATCTAAAGGTAAATCGCGTTGAGATTGCAAGCGCTCGCGTGTCTCCTGGTGAGTTTGAAGCAGTCAAAAAAATCATCCAATGGGCAAAGTCAGAGGGACTCCACGACAAAATCGAAATTTTGGGTTTTGTAGATTTCGACAAAACGGTAACATGGATGCGCGATACGGGCGTGAAGGTTCTTAACCTTTTAACTAAGGGCTCGCTCAATCACTTAACCAATCAACTACGCAAGACCCCTGACGAACATTTTGATGATATTCGAAAAACTGTTCTTTTTGCAAAAGAGCATGACATCGAAGTAAATGTTTATTTGGAAGATTGGTCCAATGGTTACCTGCATTCTCGCGATTATGTGATCCAATATCTAAATGCGATTTCAAAACTTCAGGTAAATCGCTTCTTTCTTGCTGACACTTTAGGCGTAATGTCTCCCGACGAAGTCGAGCGAGCCATCACCGACCTTACTACCTTGTTTCCTGCTCTATGGTTTGAATTCCATGGTCATAACGATTATGACTTAGCGGTCGCTAACTGCCTTGCCGCTGTTAAATCAGGAGCGAAAGGTCTGCATGTTGCTGTGAATGGTCTTGGGGAGCGTGCTGGAAATTCTCCTTTGGAAGCAGTTATTACTGCCCTTCATGACAAAACAAAATACCGAACACAGGTCGTCGAAAAAGAAATCACCAATGCATCCAGACTCGTTGAAGTTTTTTCTGGCAAACGCATCAGTGACAATCGACCCATAGTCGGCGAAGATGTTTTTACTCAGACTGCTGGCATTCATGCTGACGGAGACAAAAAGGGCAATCTCTATGCAAACCCAATTTTACCTGAAAGATTTGGGCGCAGTCGTGTTTATGCTCTTGGTAAACTTGCTGGCAAAGCGAGCATCACAGAAAATTTGAAACAGTTGGGGATGGTGCTCTCTCCTGAAATAGAAAAGAAAGTTCTCGCTCGTGTGATCGAATTAGGTGACCAAAACAAAACTGTCACCAAGGAAGACCTGCCATATATTATTGCTGATGTTTCTGGGGAAAATCTATCTGTTCCATTCCATATCACTTCTTGCACTGTAACAAGTGGCATTGGAGTGAAGCCCACTGCAAATCTGCGTATCACATACAAAGAGACCGTTTACGATTCGCAAGGTGAGGGTGATGGCGGCTATGATGCATTTATGAATGCTCTAGGGAAAACTTTACAAATTCTGAATATAACGATCCCACCGCTTTTTAATTATGAGGTCAGAATTCCTCCCGGTGGGAACACAAACGCACTCGTTGAAACAGTGATCACATGGAAACGAGAAGGGGATCGTCAGCCCATTCGGACTATAGGTATCGATTCCGACCAACAAGTGGCTGCTATCAAAGCAACGGAAAAGTTATTACACATTATATTAGGTTAACTTATGGATCATTTGCTCATTGTAGGTCTTGGAAATCCAGGCGAAAGATACAAAGCAACCAGGCATAATATTGGTTTTATGATTTTGGATGTCTTTGCCAATCATTCCCATTTAAATTGGAAGGATAACAAAAAAGAAGAAGAGACCCAGACGAACCTAGACCAAGTTAAATTACATTTGCTAAAACCCAAAGAATTTATGAATCTATCAGGAAACGCAGTGGCAAGGATCGCTAAGACCTACAAAATTCCTGCAAGTCAAATTCTTGTAGTGCAAGACGAAGTAGATCTACCATTTGGCAAAATCAAAAACAAAATCGGCGGTGGGACTGCAGGTCATAATGGTTTGAAGGACATTGTTGCAAAGATTGGTTCTGGGGATTTTCATCGATTGCGTTTTGGCGTAGGCAAACCAGAAAAGGGCCAGATGGAAGTTGCCGACTTCGTACTACAGAATTTTAATGCGGAAGAAAAGGTCACACTCGATTCACTCATACAAGAGTCTATCAAACGGATCGATGATTGGATCAAAACATCTATAGCATCATTGCAAAAACAAAGGGATTCCGAATGACACAAATACCGCCAAAACACGATTCGGAAATCTCTCAAAACAAAGAGCTCACTGTTCTACTTGTGCAAACAGTAGTTAGCATCATCCTCGTGATCGGAGTTGTCTTTTTACTTGCATACTTTTTTAGATCAGAGCTTTTGACCTACTCTTCGGTATTCGTAAAAGAATTTGGTTACCTGGGTTTATTCTTTGGTATGGTTCTTTCTGATAGTTTACCTGCTTTCATTCCACCGGACGCATTCCTTATGTTAGCTGTGAGTGGAGGTCTTGGTCATTTTATGACATTATTATCTATGTCAACGGGTAGTATTTTGGGTGGAAGTATTGCCTATGCGATTGGAAGATTTTTAATTCCCAGCTTTCATTTGGGTAGAAAATTTGTATTGAACTATGAAGAAAAATTCCTTCCTTATGTTTGCCGCTATGGATTTTGGGCAGTTGTCCTTGCCGCACTTACTCCCATACCTTATTCATGGATGGCATATACAGTAGGCACATTTAAGATGCGGTTTTCTTTATTCTTATTAGGTTCCCTTTTTCGTATCGTGCGGATGACTGTTTACTTTTATGCGATGTATGCAGGTTGGATTTCGGGAGGTTAAGTTTTATGGAAGAAAATCGTCTCTTTCCCAAAACTTTGGATGAAATCATTTCTGAAAAGGTTCGTTTCTTTTTTCTGCCTGATCGTTCAGCCGCATTGATTAAAAATCTGATCGAAGGTCATGTCTCGGAACGTTCTTTGATTTGTTGTCACTCGGGTTGTGATGTTTGCAATGAAACTATTTTTAAATGTTATGAATCTGTAAAAAAAGAGATCTCACCACCCAATACTGTATGACCTCACTCTTTCCCCCAAACAAACAAGTCCCACTTGCACATCAAATGCGTCCCAAAACTTGGGAGGACTTTTTTGGTCAGGAAAGAGTTGTCGCCCAATTGAAAAATCTCTCAAAACCCATGTCTGTCATTTTTTATGGTCCACCAGGTACCGGAAAAACGACATTAGCTCACATCATCGTTGAAAAGTGGGCTCTACCCAAACGGTATTTATCAGCCGTTACAAGTGGTGTGAAAGAGATTAGGGAAGTCATTGAAGAATCAAAAAAAATTGGAACCATCGCACTTTTTATAGATGAGATACATCGGTTTAGCTCAGCACAACAGGATGCCTTACTTCCTTCTGTGGAGGAGGGAGATTTGGTGTTAGTTGCCGCCACAACTGAAAATCCATCTTTTCGAATCAATCGAGCATTACTTAGTCGCTCCCAAGTGTTCCGTTTGGAATCACTTCTCCTCCAACAAAATCAAGAGATTCTGCATCGGACCTGGTTTAAGGTAGGAGCTGGGAAAACGTTGGCAAAAGATGCGGAAGAAAAAATCTTAAACGCGGCGGATGGAGATGCACGCAAGTTGCTTGTCATTCTCGAAACACTTCTTTCAAAATCGGCGACAGAAGGGGAAATTACAGCGTCTGACGTAGATGAAGTATTAGGTGCAAGACTTCTTGCCTACGACAAAAACAAAGAGCAACATTACGATGTAATATCTGCCTTTATAAAATCTCTCAGAGGATCAGATCCTGACGCCGCATTATTGTATCTGGCCATTATGCTAGAAGGGGGAGAAGATCCCCTGTTTATTGCTAGAAGACTCGTCGTTTTTTCCGCTGAGGATGTTGGCAATGCCTCAGTTCATGCCCTTCCTTTGGCAATCGCAACCTGGCAGGCTGTGGAGAGGATCGGAATGCCCGAAGCAAGGATTCCTTTAGGTGAATGTACGACATTTCTCGCGAGCGCTCCAAAATCTAATGCCAGTTATTTGGCAATCGACAAGGCATTACAATTTGTTCGAGAGCAGAAATTTTCCTATTCCATTCACAATCACCTACGCAATGCACCGACCGCCACTCACAAATCAGAGGGGGCGGGAAAAGGTTACAAATACCCCCATAATTTCCCCAATCATTTTGCGGAAGAGTCGTATTTCCCCTTAGAATGGAAAGAAAACCCGCCGAGTTTTTACCTTCCGACAGAACAGGGTATGGAAAAGCATCTTCGAGAAAATTTACGTAAGCTCTGGGGTCAAAAACGATTCTAGCCTTGACAAAGCTCGAGATGAATGAGATGATTCTATCAATGGGTTCAGCACCTGATAGTTTCGCACCAGTCCTCCTCCAACTCGCTCTGGGAATCGGATTCTCAGCCGTCATCTTATCCCTCGCTTTTTTACTAAACCCCAAAAAAAGGTCAAAACCACAAGATACCTTTGAGTGTGGGGTCACCTATTATGGCGATGCGAGAGGATTGTTCAATATCAAGTTCTATCTTGTCGCCGTCTTATTCATATTATTCGATATCGAAGCGGTCTTTCTTTATCCATGGGCAGTCAATTTGATCAATTTTAAAAACGCCGGTCTCGGTGGGTTTTTTCTCATTGAGATGTTTTTTTTCCTCGTGATCCTTGCCGTCGGTCTATACTATATCTGGAAAAAGGGAGCCTTAGAATGGGATTAACAGACGTTCTTTCAAAACCTGGTGAAATGTTCGGCGACATGTTTCAAGTTGCAAAACTTGAAAACGTAGTCCAATGGGGACAAAGTTTTTCGTTATGGCCTTATCCGTTTGCCACTGCTTGTTGTGGGATCGAATACATGAGCACATCCTGCTCCGATTATGATATTGCAAGATTTGGAGCAGAGAGACCCTCTTTTTCTCCCAGACAAGCGGACATGATCCTTGTACTTGGCACCATTACTTATAAGATGGCTCCTGTTCTCCGTCAGATTTATGACCAGTTAGCTGAGCCCAAGTTTGTCATTTCAGTCGGTGCCTGTGCATCCTCCGGCGGAATGTTTCACACCTATGGCGTGTTACAAGGCGTCGATCGTATCTTGCCTGTCGATGTTTATGTTCCGGGTTGTCCTCCGCGACCAGAGGCTCTCCTTGACGCATTAATGAAACTCCAAAATAAAGTGCAGTCTCAAGGATTGGAGGCTAGACGCCAAGAGATCATGAAAAAAATTCAGGAGATCAATGAGAGAAATAAACCTCTCGTTGTTGTATGAAAGAACAAATTTTATCCTATCTCAGTTCCGAATTCTCACACTTCCTAATCCCAAATCGTGAGATCCAAACGAACTTACCTTTCGTAACACTGAAACCAGAGGGCATTGTTCCCGTATGTAAGGCGTTAAAGGAACATCCGGATTTTTCCTTCACCTTTCTCAATGACCTGACATCAATTGATTGGCTAGGAAAACATCCCATTCGATTCGAACTGATTTATTTACTCAAATCTCCAAAAAACAAACACTTCCGACTCCAAATCCGTGTTCCGATTGAGGAAGGTGAAAGTATGCCGAGCATTGTCTCCATCTACGCTGGGGCAAACTGGCCAGAGAGAGAAGTATTTGATCTGATGGGTATACCATTTTCAGGTCATCCTCGAATGGAAAGACTCATCATGCCCGATAACTTTGTGGGACATCCACTTCGTAAAGATTATCCTTTGGAAGGGCCAGGGCAGGATTATTTGATACAGGATTTGCTCACTCTACATGTGAAAGAGGACATTAGCCCTAACTAAGGCCAGGCATCAATATATGACAATGTATGAAAAAACAGCCGAACACTTCGGTCAAAAATACAAAGAGCTTCCAGAAGGACACCTTCTTGTCAACTTAGGACCGTCACACCCTGCTACACATGGGATCCTACAAAATGTGATTCAGATTGATGGAGAGCGTGTCGTTGAAGCAGAATCAGTGATTGGTTATGTTCATAGGTGCTTTGAAAAGTTAGGTGAACGATACGATTACAATCAGTTTTTAGTTTGTACTGATCGTATGAACTACGTATCTACTCCGCTTAATAATATAGGATGGATACTCACCGTTGAAAAAATGATGCAAATCGAAGTTCCGGAACGGGTCACCTATGTGAGGATGATCATTTCCGAACTTTCAAGAATCATGGATCATATCATCTGTAACGGAATTATGGGCGTTGATTTGGGAGCATTTTCGGGTTTATTACATTTGTTTCATCATAGAGAAAATATTTACCAGATTCTCGAAAAGTTAACGGGCGCAAGACTTACCACCACCTTTTGTCGAGTAGGTGGAATGGAAAGAGACATTTATCCAGAGTTTCAGAAAGAAATCAAATTAGTAATCAATGGCCTCAAACCAGCGATTGCAGAATTCCGTGAACTTTTGATCCGCAATAAAATCTTCAACGAAAGAACTGATGGCATAGGTGGTATCTCTGCTGACAATGCGATCGCCTATGGCTTCTCAGGGCCAAATTTGCGAGCGGCAGGTGTTCCTTGGGACATTCGAAAAGATGACCCATATATGCTATATGACAAGGTGGATTTTGATATTCCTGTTGGCGAAGATGGATCTGCTCTTCATCGCACTCTTGTTCGCATGGAAGAAATGACTCAATCCATACGTATCATAGAACAACTCATTGACGGTATCCCAGAAGGCCCTTATCATGCAGATGTTCCGCATTCTTTCCTACCACCAAAAGACCGTGTCTACCATAACATGGAAGAATTGATCTATCATTTCAAAATCATCATGCACGGCATCAAAGTACCGCCAGGTGAGTACTACCATGCGACCGAGGCGGCAAATGGTGAACTTGGATTTTATGTAGTTTCCGAAGGTGATAAAACACCGTGGAGAGTGCATGTTCGTAGACCATGTTTTTGGTATTACCAGGCATTTCCGATGATGGTCAAAGGTGGACTGCTAGCGGACACCATTGCCACAATGAGTTCTTTAAATGTGATTGCAGGGGAGTTAGATTGTTAAATGGCTTATCAATTTTCTCCAGATTCTGAAAAACGCTATCAAAAGCTTGTCCCCCAATTTCCAAACAAACGTTCTTTGATACTGCCATGTCTTTTTCTTTTGCAACAAGACCAAGGCTTTGTTGACCAAGATGGGATGCAGTATATTGCGGATCGGATCGGCTCTCCGATTTCACTGGCCCATGTTCATGGTGTTGCAACATTTTATACGATGTACAACAAAAAGCCTGTTGGGAAGTTTCATGTTCAAATCTGCGCAAACATTTCCTGTTATTTGGCAGGCTCCGATGATATCACTAAAAAAGTATGTAGTAAGTTAGGTGTTGAAAAGGGCGAAACAACGAAGGATCGTCTTTTTACCGTAGAAGAGGTTCAGTGTCTTGGAGCTTGTGGGTTCGGTCCCGTAGCTCAAATCAACGATAGCTATTATGAAAACCTGGACCCAGAAAAAATAGATCAGATCTTAGAAACATTGGCAAAGAAGGCTTAGTTATGGGCTTACGCAAGCTACTCACAACACATATTGATCATCCCGAATCAAACACACTTGCTCACTACTTATCTGTAGGCGGGTATGAATCGTCCAAAAAAGCACTCAACACAATGACCGCAGAACAGATCGTCAACGATGTGAAAAATTCTGGGCTTAGAGGACGAGGTGGTGCAGGATTTCCAACTGGTCTTAAGTGGAGTTTTATCCCAAAAATAGACAAACCCAAGTATCTTATCTGCAATGCTGACGAAGGAGAACCTGGCACATACAAGGACCGCCTCCTCATTGAAAAACTCCCGCACATGCTGATTGAAGGGATGGTCATTGCGGCAAAGGCGATCGACTGCCACCAAGGTTATATCTACATCCGTGGTGAATTTATGAAAGGCATTGCCATAGTGGAGAAAGCCGTTGAAGATGCGTATGCCCAAGGATTACTTGGAAAAAACATCCAAGGTTCAGGATACGACTTCGAACTTGCCGTTTACTCGGGAGCTGGTGCGTACATTTGTGGAGAAGAATCCGCTCTTATCAATTCTCTTGAAGGTAGGAGGGGTCATCCAAGACTCAAACCACCCTTTCCTGCAGTTTCAGGATTGTATGCCTGCCCCACAGTTGTAAACAATGTAGAAACATTTTGTAACGTCCCTCACATCATTCAGATGACAGGGGAGGAATACAAAAAGATTGGCACGGAAAAATCTCCTGGCACTCGACTTTTCGCTGTTAGCGGTCATGTTAAAAACCGAGGCATTTATGAAGTAGAAATGGGCACGCCAATGAAGGAGCTCATTTATGATATCTGCGGAGGCATCCGGGGGGACAAATCCTTAAAAGCTGTGATTCCTGGTGGATCTTCTTCGCCTATATTGACAGCCGACGAAGCGATGACGGCAACGATGGACTATGAGTCCATTGCTAGTCTCAAATCAATGTTAGGTTCGGGAGCGGTGATCATTTTATCAGAAGAGGCGGACTTGGTAGAGACTACGTATCGACTTGCCGAATTTTATTCTCACGAATCTTGTGGGCAATGTACCCCTTGCAGAGAGGGAACACATTGGGTAAAAGACATTCTCCACAAGATCAAAGACGGACATGGCGAGCAGAAAGATGTGGACTTACTTTTTTCCATTGCAAGAAACATGGAAGGTGGAACCACGATTTGCCCGTTAGCTGATGCCTGTGTCATGGCTGTGCGCCCAACCATGCAAAAATTCAAAGACGAATTCTCAAAGAGACTGCAAGGGACAGCTAACTAACCATGGAATGGGGAATCATCATCGCCTGGGCAATCAAAATATTTGCTCTATTTTTTGTTATTTTGACTGGTGTCGCATACTACACCTTAGCTGAACGTAAGTTTGCTGGCTTTATCCAAGATCGACCAGGTCCCAATCGCGCAGGTCCTTTCGGAATATTTCAGCCTCTTGCCGATGGAATCAAGTTTATCTCGAAAGAAGAAATCTTCCCCAAGAATGTATCAAAAGGTATGTATCTGCTTGCGCCTACGATCTCCATGACTTGTGCCATTCTTGCATGGGCGGTAATTCCTTTTGGAGGTACATTACCGGCTCCTGTATGGCTCACTCAATTAACGGGAGTCACTGCAATTGATCTACAAGTTGCCAATCCTGATTCGGGAGTGCTCTACATGCTAGCGGTATCATCGTTTGCCGTTTATGGGATCATGATTGCAGGTTGGTCATCAAATAACAAATATTCACTTTTGGGTGGAGTTCGTTCCACTGCTCAAATGATCAGCTATGAACTTCCCATGGGACTTTCCATAGTAGTTATCGTAATCATGTCTGGATCCCTTCGGTTAACGGACATTACCGAAGCACAAAAAGATTTATGGAATATCATGACTCCTCCTGGTTTCATTGCTTTTTTTATTTACGTAACCGCGATGTTTGCCGAGACAAATCGTTTGCCTTTTGACTTAGCTGAGGCAGAATCTGAGCTTGTAGTAGGCTTCCATACAGAATACGGAGCCTTCAAATTTGCCATGTTCTTTCTTGCTGAGTACATGAATATGATTACCATGTCTTGCCTCACGACCTTACTTTTTTTTGGCGGATATAATGTTCCTTTTGGTATTGGAAAAGGTGCAGAATATGAAGCCTTTATCGGTTTGGGATTTTTTATTGCAAAGGTCCTCTTTTTTGCCTTTCTCTTTATTTGGGTTCGTTGGACCCTTCCAAGATTTCGCTATGACCAATTAATGCGGATCGGTTGGAAAAAAATGATCCCTTGGGGTTTGTTTGCAGTTATGTTTGCTTCTATCTATACTGTATATTGGAAAGAATCATGGGTGAGGTTGTTTTTATGAATCTGCCAGATAGCCCTGAAGTTTATCTTTTTCTCTTCTTTGGTGCAACAACCATTCTTACTGCGATTAGTGTGATTTTTCAAAAGAATCCGGTCTTCTCAGCCGTTTCTCTCGTCTTTACTTTTTTCTCGCTCGCAGGAATCTACGGGATAATGGGCGCCATTTTTATCGCCACCATGCAGGTGCTTGTTTATGCAGGTGCGATTATGGTTTTGGTTGTGTTTGTTTTGATGTTGCTTTCCCAAAGGGCTGAATCACTCTCAAAATACTTAAAACACCCATTTCGTGTTTTTTTCCTCTCCGTTTTTGCCTTTTCCTTTTTCTTTGTCCTTCAATCTGCCCTGAATACGGGGGTACCGTTTTCACAGTCTCCAGGTAAAGGGTATACCAATGGAATAGAAACTCAAAAAACCTACGAATACGCCATTGCCGGCACATCTACGGTTCAAGCAAAGGGAAACGTTGCTACGGTAGGTGCTTCAACTTACTTAGATTATGTGTTACCATTTGAAATGATCTCTTTGTTACTCTTAGTTGCTGTCATTGGTGCAGTTATCCTGGCAAAACGAAAGCTAGGTGATTCCGAAGCGGCAAAGGACCCGATTTTATGAACCAAATGATTTCTGGAATACCCATTCCTTTCTTTTTAGGCCTAGCAGGCATTTTATTTTCCATCGGTGTCCTTGGTGTTCTCATTCGTCGCAATGCCGTAGTTATTTTTATGTCCGTAGAACTCATACTCAACTCGGTAAATTTAGTATTTGTAACCTTTTCTAAAACTTTGTCAAACGTGTCGGGCGAGGTGATCGTTTTTTTCGTGATGGCTATAGCGGCCGCTGAGGCGGCAATCGGTCTTGCCCTTGTCATTGCCATCTTTCGGCAAAAAAAATCCACTAATGTGGATGAACTCCAATCGTTGAAGTGGTGAATATGTTAGATTTATTTCCATTAGTTGTCCTTCTTCCTTTACTTGGATTTTTGCATAATGCTTTCCTACGTGATCGCATACCTCACCGTTTTGCGGGAGCGATTGGAACGATGGCAGTTTTTTTGCCATTTTGTATATCCTTGTTTGCATTTATGGAATTTCGTCCGATGGAAAGGACGGCACCTCATATGGTCGTTTTGTTTCCCTGGATCCATGTTGGCAGCTTTCAAGCAGACATAGCATATCAAATCGATCAACTTTCGCTTTATATGGTTCTCATCATAACCGGCATTGGTACCTTAATTCATTTGTACTCAATGGGATATATGAAGGGGGAACATGGGTATGCAAGATTCTTTGCTTATTTGAATCTCTTTGTTTTTTCAATGTTAAATCTGGTTCTCTCGGATAATCTACTTCTTACTTTTTTAGGTTGGGAAGGGGTAGGTTTGTGTTCTTATCTATTGATTGGATTTGAATATGAAAAAAACTCTGCGGCAAACGCAGGGATGAAAGCCTTTATTGTGAACCGAATTGGTGATGTTGGTTTCATTATCGGCACCGGGTTTCTCTTTTGGTTGACTGGGAGTTTACGTTATGCGGAGATTCAAACAGTCATTCCAGGACTCACTGGGTTTTTACCATATGCAGACCTGATCGCACTTTTCTTTTTCATCGCTGCGATGGGAAAATCGGCACAGGTTCCTTTGTATGTTTGGTTGCCTGATGCGATGGCTGGTCCTACGCCCGTTTCCGCTTTGATTCATGCCGCAACGATGGTGACAGCGGGTGTCTTTCTCATTGCACGACTCAATATTGTCTTCTTAGTTGCACCTAATACTTCACTATTTATTGCATGCATTGGAGCCTTTACGGCACTCTTTGCCGCTACGATCGGAACCCTACAAAATGATATCAAAAAGATCTTAGCTTACTCTACTGTTTCTCAGCTCGGTTTTATGTTCTTGGCTATGGGTGTCGGAAGTTATGTGGCTGGACTATTTCATTTGATGACTCATGCATTTTTCAAAGCACTTCTATTTCTCGGTGCAGGTTCTGTGATTCACATACTACACCATGAGCAAAACATACGTAAGATGGGCGGACTTTTCGGTAAAGTCAAAGTTACATCCATAACATTCTTAATCGGCACACTTGCCATTGCTGGTCTCCCACCGTTTTCAGGGTTCTTCTCAAAGGATTTGATTTTAGAAAAAGCTTATCAATTCCCTGTTTTTGGACAAGCACTTTGGACCATGGGAATCGTGGCGGCTTTTTTTACTGCATTTTATATGTTCCGACTGGTGTTTGTTGTTTTCTTTGGAAAAGACAATACGGACACTCACGGAAAACAAATTCATGAATCACCGATGACGATCACACTTCCACTCGTCGTTTTAGCGGTGGGTGCGGCCCTTACCGGATTCTTGCAAACACCACACTTCTTTTTAAACCTTCATACTCTCGAGTCTTTCTTTGAGCCTGTTCTTTTACCTGGCAAAACATTTGCCGCAAGTACGGGACTCGCCGTTTCCTACCTTGAGATTTCTGAAACGCAAGCGGTCGGCCTTGCTGGATTTTCTGTAATCATCGCTATAATTGGAATTTCCATTGCGTATATCTTTTATATGTCGAAGTCAGCAACCATAACAGAGGAACACACTGGTTTTCGGAAGATACTATTTCATAAATATTATATCGACGAGATCTATGATATCGTTTTCGTAAAACCATTTATGGCAGTATCGAAAGCCATCGGCCTTGTATTTGATCGTTATGTCATCGATCGTTTTTTTGTTGGTATTGGCTTTCTGTTTTATGGTATGGGTGGCATCCTTCGAAGAGTCCAAACTGGATTTGTCGGTGACTACGCATTGCACATATCAGTTGGGTCATTTCTCATCGTAATCTATTTACTCATGAAGGGAGTTTAATCGGTGCCTACTCAAATCATATCGGTCATTCTCGCAATTCCACTTTTAGCTTCGCTTCTCATTGTTTTTCAGAGAAGGGTGGGAAATATCATCGTTATTTCTGCGTTATCCTCAGCATTTTCAACCATCCTTTCCTTCGGGTTGTTTTTCTTTTTTGACCCCAATCAATCGGGTCTTCAATTTGTTCATTGGATTCCAGATTGGATTGTTTCAGGAAGATTGAGTATAGACTATCACGTAGGTCTAGACGGAGTTTCTCTCCTTCTGTTTAGTCTCACTGCATTTTTGTTTTTTATATCGAGCATTGCATCTTGGTCCAATATTCCAAAAAAGATAAAAGAGTTTCATATCTGTCTTCTCGTCTTGGAAACATCTGTGTTAGGTGTTTTTGCGGCAGGAAACTTGGTTCTCTATTATGTTTTCTGGGAAGTTATGGTGCTTCCCATGGTTCTTATGATTGGTATCTGGGGTGGTGAAGATAGAACAAAGGCGGCATTAAAATACTTCCTGTTCTCCATGGCAGGATCCTTGTTTATGCTAGGTGGCATTTTGACCTTGTATTTCAAAACAGGTAAAACTTCTATCGAATCGCTTGCGACTATGGATCTTTCCATGTTCACTACGGAATTACAATGGTTTTTATTCCTTACGTTTGCGCTCGCATTTGCTATCAAAATCCCTCTCTTTCCTTTTCATACTTGGATGCCTGATGTTCATACCCAAGCGCCTACGGTTGGTTCGGTGGATTTGGCCGGTGTGCTATTGAAAATCGGAGCATATGGCTTCATTCGTTTTTGTATTCCATTTTTTCCAGGTATCAGTTTGGAATCGAAGGATCTCTTCCAGATTCTGGCTGTCATCGGGATTATTTATGGTGCAATGGCGGCTCTCGCTCAAAAGGATATCAAGCGGATCATCGCCTATAGTTCCTTGTCCCACTTAGGATACTGTATGTTAGGTCTTTTTTCTTTCACGGAAGAGGGAGTGGTCGGCGGAATGTTACAAATGATTTCTCATGGTATCTCGACCGGTATGCTCTTCCTTATGATCGGAATGATTTATGAAAGGGCAAGAACGAGAGATATTTCAGAATTCGGTGGATTAGTCCGCCATATGCCTGTTTATTCTATCTTTTTTATCATCGCAGTCTTATCATCTGTGGGTTTACCTGGGACCAATGGTTTTGTTGGTGAATTTTTAATCCTCGTTGGAAGCATCAAAAGTAATTATTATTTCGGTGGCATCGCGGCAATTGGAGTTGTGTTGGGTGCACTCTATTTGCTTTATTTTGTAAAAAGATTTTTGTTTGGCGTTAGCAATACGATTCAGGCAAAACCATACTCTGATCTTCATTTTAGAGAGATCGGACTTCTGACTCCACTAGTAATCTTGATTTTTTGGATTGGTATTTACCCAAAACCTCTTCTAGATATTTTACAACCTTCCGCTAGAGTGTATCTCAATTCTGCATCCGTTAAGGCGATCTCTGAACGCACCAATCCGGTCCGGGACTTTGCTGGAATGCCTGTAAGTCGAGTGTATACAGATTACATTTCATTGGGTGCGCCTCTTCTTGATTATGAAACGAGACTTGGCAAATATGCTTCTAAGTTTAGCATTCAAAATCTAAAGAATTCAAAGAGCAGTTCAGTCGACCCAGAAATCAAAATGGACGGAATTGAACAAAAAATTGAGAAAGATTTTCTCCCCGAACCAGAATCCTCATTGGAAGGACACAAGTAACATGTCATACATCCCCAATTCGAACGATCTCTTCGCCATTCTTCCCATGCTCATTTTATCTTTAACGGGCATCTTATTACTCGTCGTTCAGTTTATCCTGCCCAATAAAGAGGATACATCTCCGTTATGGCTAATTTGTTTCTTGGGATTTGGATCTGCCTTATTTAGCGTTTGGTATGGCACAACTTCACCTGGATATGGAAAATACTTTCTATCTCAAATTTCAATCAGTCCGATGAGCGTTTGGCTAAATGCGATCTATCTTTTATGTGGAATGGGCACACTTGCGATCGCCCCTCGTTCTCTCAGCATCCAAAAGTCATTATTCCCTGAATTTTATTCACTCTTGGCTTTTTGTGTGACTGGGATGATGTTCCTAACTTCTGGATATGATTTGATTGTCATCTTTGTTGGTTTGGAAATCTTTTCACTTTGTCTCTACATACTGATCGGAATGACGCGCAATTCTATATTTTCTTTAGAATCTGCGATGAAATACTTTTTATTGGGAGCGTTTAGCTCCGGTTTTATGCTTCTCGGTATTGCCTTTTTATATGGTGGATCTGGATCAACCAATCTTGATGCAGTCATGCGGGGATTGTTTTTACAAGGTTATGAATCCAATTATTCTAAATTGGGTTTTGGATTATTTTTGATCGGTCTCTTTTTTAAGGCGGCTTTGGTTCCTTTCCACTCATGGACACCAGATGTCTATGAGGGCGCCCAAACACCTATCACAGGTTTTATGGCCTCTGCGGGTAAAGCTTCGGCAATGGGATTATTGATGATACTTTTCCAACATATACCTGCAGGCGCTATGGGTGAAACTTGGAAGTATCTAGTTGGTGGTATTTCGTTACTTTCCATGACTTGGGGAAACATCATTGCACTGCGGCAAGACAATTTAAAACGTATGCTTGCATATTCATCGATTTCGCATGCAGGTTACATTTGTGCAGGGATTGCGTGTGGTGCAAATGTTGAGGCTTTGTATTACCTTGTAATTTATGCGACGATGAACATTGCTTCATTTGCGATCATCACTCACCTGGAGCATAACAACAGAATCATCACACTTTCTTCCATATCTCATTTGAGTTCCAAATTTCCGTTGAGTGCTTTGGGACTATCGATTTTGTTTTTATCTTTCGCTGGATTTCCACCTTTGGCCGGATTTTGGGCAAAACTGTTTCTATTGCAAAAAATCGCAGAATCAGATCTGTTTTTTCACCGAATCATTTTATTTGGCGCCGTTGCGAATTCAGCGCTTGGCTTTTATTATTACATGAAAATCACCATCCAGTCTTATATGAAGGTAGAACTCGGTGAGGTTGCCGAAGGGAGTGACTTTCCTTCCAATTTTGGGATCAGTTCCGTGGCCTTCCTCTCGATTTTATTTATGGTTTTTGGATGGATCGTCATCCAGCCAAATGCCTTTTTGTAATCGGCAGTAAATCCATTATAACAGAATAGTGTTCGCAATAGCGAAACTCTTCTTGCAGGAATTGTTTCGATGGGATTTTCTGGCAATATGGCAACTATCCTACGAAAAAACGAAACCCTTACAGATGTGACATCTATCAAAGATTTTTTGCAAACAAAAGGGATTCTTTATGAATCCTTTGCAACGCCACAAGCGTTGGATCCACTTTTATCCCAAAAGGGGCTCGGCGATTCTGAAAAAGAAGAGCTTCTCGCAGGATTGGAATATCGTTTTGACCAATTAAAGAAACAATACAATTACAAAGCTCGTGATTTGGTTGTTCTCCATGATGAAGTTCCTGGTATTACAGACATCTTAGCTAAGTTTGACAAATTGCATTTTCATACCGATGAAGAAGTAAGATACATTGTCGATGGAAGCGGAGTCTTTGGATTCATTGTCGGTGGTGAAAAGTTTGAGGTGCATGTTGGTAAGGGCGATTTTATTTCTATCCCACAGAACACCAATCACTGGTTTACACTCGATGCAAAAATGAGAATCAAAGCAGTTCGATACTTTAAAGACAATAGTGGTTGGGTGCCTGTTTACGTTGACGAAAAGGAAGCTCTAGCAATTTAAACTTTGATGAAATGATTTGGCATGGGGACTGATTAAGCTTCTGTAGCTTTGCCAAACCATTCGACCATAAATTGCAAACTTGTTTTGCCACGGAATGTATTGGTTTCCAAACTTCCAATCAGATCTAATGTATCAAAATTGGAAGTCATATTCTGAAACTCTTCTCCTTTATTCCAAATCATATACTTCAGAGATCCGCTTCCCATACAGTGGAATTTAATATGTTTGCCTCCACTAAGCGGGGTTAAATGAAAAGGCTTCACTGCCTTTACACCTATTTTAATATCTGGATTGCCTTGACCAAATGGTTCTAAATCTCTCCATTCCTTAAAAAGGCTATCATTGATTTCACTCGGAAGGAGTGTAATGTCTGTTATATAATCGAAACCTGACTTATTTTCAGTTTTTTGGTTTATCCATAAGTCAGCTTGAGTGTACAGTTCTTTCTCGAAGTCAGGTAATTTATTTTGTAGAATGGAAAAACCAGCCGCTTCAGGATGTCCGCCATAGTGTAAAAAGAGATGTGAAAGCCTTTGGAGTAACTCCAAAACATTTTCTTTTCCGTAGGATCGGATAGAACCTCTCGCATCACCATGATCTGGTGTTACAAAGATGGCTGGTTTTTTGTATTGGGTCGCCATTTTGGTCGCTACAATACCACTCACTCCCGGTTCCATATCTGGCTCATAACAAAACACAACGGATTGTTCTGTTCGTTCTGGCTTTCTCAAAAAGTAACGTTCCATCCGATCTACATTTCTTTTGGTCCTTTCCTTTCTGTCCTCATTGATTTGTAGAAGTTCTTTTGCACGAGATTCAGCGATCGATAGATCTTCGCTTAGTAAAAGTTTAACGGCTTCTTCGGTTTTGCCCATTCTTCCTGCCGCATTGAGTGCGGGACCAATAGACCATCCCAAATCTTTCGTTGATAGTTTGTCTTTGGAGAGATTGAGGTGTTTAAGTAAACCGTACACTCCAAAGCGTTTGTTCGGGAAGCTTGGATCAATGGTATTTCTGAGAGAAAGTATTGCTAATTTAACAATCATTCGATTCTCGCCAGTTAGTGGCATCATATCTGTGATGGTGCCAATACCTGCTAAATCGACTTCTTCCATTAGTGTTGTGAAAAGATCTGGAATCATGGAATTTTGATAGTGAAAAATAAAACGTTCCTCATCCGATGAAACTTCGTTTTTGCTAAAAATCTTTTTATCGGGGAAGGGCAAAGGATTGAGATCTGTTGGAATCGGAACAAATTCCAACTTACAGCCGTTCTTGAAATATTTTTTTTCACCGTTTTCATCGATTGACTCGTAAACTTTTCCATATTGATCACTCAATCGAAATAAAATCGCATGAACTACTTTGAAGGATAAAACCGATGTACATATTTTTTTCTCTGGATACTTTGAATCGTTCCTTCTGGGACTTATCAGGAACGTATCTTTGGGGATTCTTTCAGGAATCTCATGATGGTCGAGTACAATCACTTTTATTCCCAAAGCCGTGAGTTCCTCGATCTCATTTGCTTGCGAGGAACCAAAGTCTAGAGTGATAAGCAGATCTGGTTTTGTTTGTTTGATTTTTGAGACTGCTTCAGGGCAAAGTCCGTAAGGATCGCTATCAGAAGATGTAAGTATCGTTAAACGAATATCTTTAAAATACTGATTCGATCGAAGAAAAAAACCCAAAAGACATGTAGATGAAACACCATCCGAATCTCTGTCTCCATAAAGCAAAATATGTTGGTTGTTTTTGTATGCATCTAAAATGCATTCGACGGCGTCTTCTAAATCGGGAAGCAAAAACGGAGAGTGAAGGAATCCTAAACTGGAGGAGAGAAACTCATGCGGGGGAAGGTTCTTTAAATCTTCCCTCCCATCCACCAAATACCTAAGTAACGGTTTCTTTGAATCAACTTTGGCTCTGATTTCGGAGGGAGTTGGTCCGAACAGAACCTTTGTTACATGATGCAATTGCCAATGATTTTGGAGCCAGCTTCCACTTCTAGACCTGGCGTTTTGATATCACCCACGACCTTGCCTGGTTTGCGTAGCTCAACTTTTTCTTTTGCTTCTACATTCCCTTTTAAATTGCCGAGAACCAGAAGAGATCCGACTTCCACATCAGCCTCTACGTCGCCAGTCTCATCGATGATAAGTTTGCCTGGTGAAGTGATGGTGCCTTTGAATTGCCCTTTGATTTTTAAGGTTTGATTAAAGGAGAGTGTCCCTCTAAAACTGATGTCATCACTGATGATGGTATCTACAGATTCGTCTTTCATAACTAGAGTAAAGGGTGTTCCGTTGGGTTTCCTTGGCAACTCGTTCCTCAAATGCATGCGAGCATTTTGAAAAAAAGTGCATATTTTTCACTTTTAACTCTTGAAGCCTCCGTTTCTCATTTTAAGTTGGAAGAGAGCGTTCTTTTTTGAAGATGCAAAAGTTCTTACATTCACTGTTTCTTTTGATCCTTTCTGTATTTATCAATGTAAATATCATTGATGACCGCTTTGTCTCACCTCTAGAAGACCTCTCCCACCAATACCAGTCCTATGAGTTAGAAGAAACGACTCGGGTCTTGGCGATTCAGACAAAAAAACACGAGACTATGCCCATCACGTCTCAGGTTCCCTTTCAATTGGGGGGAATTTTATGGTTTTCGGAGACAGAAACTCGGTCTGAGCAAATTTTTTATTTTTCAATTCCTTACCTACATTCTCATCTTTTAAATCTTCCACCGCCTATCTTGGTCTGATTTTTGCATCTCTCTTGGATTCAGGAGGGGCATTTCGTCATCAAAAGGTTAAGGGGCAACCAGTTTCATGTTAGAAAAAATCATACAGTTTTCCATCCAAAAGAGAGCGACGGTTCTCGTTATCACAGCCGTTCTTACGATCGTCGGCTTTTACAATGCCCTACATTTGTCCATTGATGCCATTCCCGATGTGACGAATGTTCAGGTGTCAGCGGTGACTTCCGTTCCGGGTCTCTCGCCTCTGGAAGTAGAACAGTTTATCACTTATCCCGTGGAACTTGAGTTCAATGGTATGCCTCGTGTGACTGAAATACGATCCATCTCAAGGACCGGGGTGAGTTCAGTAACGGTGATATTTGAAGATGGAACGGATATCTATTTTGCTCGACAGCTTGTGAATGAGAGGCTCAAACAAGCTGAAAATTTTATTCCCAAGTCTTATGGTAAACCCGAGCTCTCTCCCATTTCGACAGGTCTTGGTGATATTTATGAATTTGTCTTAGTAAGTGAAACGCACACACCCGAAGAGTTAAGAACCACAATGGAATGGGAAGTCGCGCGCCAGTTGCGATCCGTCAAAGGAATCATTGACGTGAACGTTGTCGGTGGAGATGCAAAACAATTTCAAATCAAAATCGATCCAAGAAGACTCATGTCTCTCAATCTTACACTTTCCCATATAACAGAAGCATTGGAAGGTGCAAACATCAATTTGGGTGGTGGTTACATCCAAAAAGGAGAAGAACAGTTTGTCATCCGTGGAGAGAGTCAGTTTACATCTGTGGAAGATATAAGCAATTTATCTGTTCGTACTTCAAAGGATGGAATTCCTCTAACACTTGGCCAAATTGCCAAAGTAGAAACAGGACCTGCACTGCGTTTTGGCGTTTCTACAAAAAATGGAAAACGGGAAGTTGTTGGTGGGACTGCAATGATGTTACTTGGCAGTAACTCACTAGAAGTCGTGGAACGAGTCAAGGTGAAGATGAAGGAAATCGAATCTCGTCTTCCTCGAGGGATGAAGATTGAGGTTTATTATGATCGATCCGAGTTTATTGGACGTACCCTTTCCACAGTTTTTACAAACCTCGTAGAAGCCGCGATCATCGTTTTAGTCTGTTTGGTTTTGACCCTTGGAACAGTCAAGGGGGCCTTTGCTGTGGCTCTTGCCATTCCCGTATCCATGCTCATCGCCACCATTCTAATGAATGCCTTTGGGATTGTTGGAAATTTAATGTCACTGGGGGCACTCGATTTTGGTCTCCTTGTCGACGGATCCATTGTGATGCTTGAGTCCACCTTACATGGGTTCTTGATCAGAAAGAGTTTTTTATTATCTAAAAAATCTGCTCAAGATATGGAAGATGGAATTGAAGAAGTAATCACCGAGTCTTGTATGAAAGTGGTTCGGGCCTCTGCGTTTAGTGTGGGTATCATTTTGCTTGTTTATTTACCACTAATGACTCTAGAAGGCGTGGAAGGACGTATGTTTCGTCCGATGGCGATCACCGTCGCTTTTGCCTTGGGTGCGGCTCTTTTATACTCGATTACCACCTTTCCGGCGTTAATGACTCTCATTTATAAGAAACCGCTTTTACATGAGTCTGCATTTTGGGAAAAATTCCAACACAAGTATGCTGAAGTTTTAAACTACGGAATGAAATTCAAAAGGGAATTTGTGTTCGCAGGGATTGGAGTTGTTCTTTTTTCCTTTTTGTTAGCTGGCACTTTAGGATCTGAATTTTTACCAAGGATTGACGAAGGTGAAATTGCAGTTGATATCAAAAGACTTCCCTCTACTGCCATCAATCATTCACGCGATCTCAATTTAGAAATCGAAAGGACACTCCTTCGTTTCCCGGAAGTTGTTTCTGTTGTATCCAGACAAGGTCGTGGCGAGTCCGCGGCTGAACCGATCGGTTCCGAAGAAGGGGAGTCGATGGTCAAGCTAAAGCCCAAAAAAGAATGGGTCTCGGCACATGATAGAGAACAATTGATGAGCCAAATGAAGGAAGCCATCAATCAAAGCGTTCCATCTTCCTACATCAGCTTGTCACAACCGATCGAAAACCGAGTCAATGCTTTGTTGTCCGGCTCCAAAGCAGATATCGTGATTAAAATCTATGGTGACGACCTGAAAACTCTGAAGTCTATTGCGGATAATTATGCAGGCAAAATCAAAAAAATTCAAGGTGCCGCCGACTTACGTGTGCAAAAACTTCTAGGACTACCGCTCCTAGAGATCAAAATGAACCGTTCAAAGATGGCCCGTTATGGTGTAAGAGCCGAAGAGGTTTTGACGACGATTGAAACGTTACGGGTTGGGTTCAATGCCGGAAAAGTGTATGAGGGTTATAAACGATTTGATCTCATTGTCCGGCTGGATGCAGATGTTCGAGATATTGATGTAATTGAAAATGTTCCAGTCATGACTCAGTTAGGTGGCACGGTTCCATTGGGTCAAGTAACCGACATCAAAATGACGGAAGGACCTGCCGCTCTTTATCACGAAGGCTTAAAACGTAGGATCCTTGTTGAAGTAAATGTTCGCGGTAGAGACATGATTGGTTTTGTAAATGATGTCCAAAAAGTCACAACGCCAATCGAAGAGAATCTGCCAGAAGGGTATTATGTGGATTGGGGCGGTCAGTTTGAAAACTTCACTCGTGCCAAGGCTAGGTTGGGTATCGTGATTCCGATCGCAGGAGCGATCATATTTGTTATGTTGTTTATCGCTTTTGGAAGTGTTTACTATGCATTAGGCGTATTTATGCTAGTGCCCCTTTCCTTGGCTGGTGGAATTATTGCCATAGTCCTCCGCGGACTTCCCTTTTCGATTCCTGCGGGTGTTGGGTTTATTGCCGCAGCAGGAATTTCCGTGTTAAACGGTGTGGTTTATGCTTCCGCACTCAAAGACCAACTCAAAGTTACTAAAGACGCAAGTAAAGCTGTTGTATATGCCGCGGTTTACACATTGCGAGCGGTGGCTACAACTGAATTGGTTGCAATCATCGGATTTTTGCCGATGGCAATTGCCACTTCCGCTGGAGCTGAGGTTCAAAAGCCGCTAGCAACAGTTGTTATGGGAGGTGTGCTTGTTGCAACTATCCTCTCGCGTTTTTTACTTCCAATTGCGTTTGAATTTTTGGTCAAACTTGCGCAAAGACAAGAGCTTCGCCAGGCTGAACGCGAAAAGAAGATGAATGAATACTTTTTAGAAGAGATGAAGAAGATTTCGGATCATGATGGTCATCTTCATGAAAGTACAATGGAAGAACATACCTCTGATTCTGATTCAAATCTTGATGAAGAACCGGAAAGTAAATCTAAAACGTCTAAAAAAAGAAAGGATAAGAAACTAACATGAAACCAAATTACTACGTAGCACATCCATGGCATGGAATTGAGCTTGGACCAAAAGCGCCCGACGAAATTGATGTATTCATTGAATTGACGCCCCAAGATCCAGTAAAATACGAAATAGATAAGGCATCTGGTTTCATTCGAGTTGATCGTCCCCAAAAGTATAGCAATCGTTCACCTACACTTTATGGCTTTATACCGCGCACCTATTCGGGTGATGCTTCTGCCGCTCATTGTTCAAAGGTAATAGGGAGAAACGATATCCAGGGCGATGGGGATCCCATTGACATTTGTGTGTTAAGTGCAAGTCCTATCAATCATGGAAATACGATTTTATCAGTGATTCCTATTGGTGGACTGCGCATGATCGATAAAGGTGAAGCGGATGATAAGATCATTGCTGTATTAAAGGGAGACGAAGTTTTCGGACTCATGAGAGAAATTTCGGACGCACCACAAGCTTTGATCAATAAACTTCACCATTATTTTTTAACTTATAAATTGGATCCAAATTCCCCTTCAACAGGTACTGTCGAGATTACGGAAGTATACGGAAGAGAAGAGGCACTTCGTGTGATTCAATTCGGCATTGAAGACTATATTAAAAAGTTTGTAACGGTATGATCAAAAAAGTAATTCATTCATTTGTTTTATTTTGTTTTTTTTCTTTGGGTGGATTGGGTGCCATTGACAAAGGGGAGCGCAATATAACGGCGAACCCACTTTTTGCTGGTGAGGATCTGTATTCATCAGACTACGATTCAAAATGGAACATCGAAGAACTGGAATCATTTGCTGTAAGCTCGAATCCTCTTTACCTGCGTGAAAAACAAAACATTGGAATGGCTCGCGGTGATATCATTACAGCTAGCCTTTACTACAATCCTTTTGTTAACATGCAACAGCAGTTTATCGGTGCGCGAGCGAATGCCGGAACAGGTCTTCCTGAGTCGTCGATCATTTATAACCAACCATTCGATTTGAGTGGAGTCATACCTCAAAGGGAAAAAGTAGCAAAACAAGAGTTTATGGCTACTATTGCAAGTTTTAACGATTTCGATCGACTCTTTCGACTTCGACTCCGTCAGAACTACTGGAGTTATCTTTATGTTACCGAACAGATCAATTACCAAAAGGAATTTTTAGAAAACTACCAAGACCTCTTGGATTTGACCAAACTTCGTGCAGAAAAAGGTGACATATCCTTTCTAGAATATGATCGGTTAACGCTGGAAAGAATCCAAATTGACCGCGAATATCGAAATGCAAGGATACTTAGAGCACAGGTCGTTAAAAATTTACGCGTACTCATTGGGATTCCTGATACAGAAAACGCCCTCCAGATCAAAGGACGTCTAGTTTTTATTTCAACCAAGGAATTCGGTTTAGATTTGAGCGACTTTGATGTAGAAAGTCGTCCCGATCTCATAGCTTTAAAGATTCGCCAACAAAGAGAGCGAATGAATGTTGAACTAAAAAAACGAGAGGCAATTCCACCATTGACTCTTGGGATCGAATACCTCAATAAGGGAAATGAAAATGTGACGGGAATTTACGCCACCACTCCAATTCCACTTTTTGATCGAAAACAAGGTGAAATTTTAAAGTATGAAGAATCTTACAAACGTTCCGCCTTCGATGTAGAAGCAAAACGGAATGAGATCATTACTGAAATTTCAGCGGCTATAAAAGAACTCCAGGCGAGAGAGTCACAATTACTCGACTACAAACAATTCAATCTCATCAATAAGAACAAGGAAGTGCAAGAAAAGTCTCGTCTAGCATACATTCGTGGAGCTTCCAATCTTGTCACGTTTCTAGAAGCAGAAAAAAACTACTTAAATGTGTTACGCAGTTACTATGAAATCATTTACCTTTATTATAATGCATTGGAGGCATTTCGAGCTTCCATTGGGAAAATGGATTCACCAGAATTATAGGAAAAAATATGAATACAGATTTTTTAAAATCACCTTTATTTAAAAAGATAAGCATTGGGGTTCTGATCGCAAGTCTTAGCTATTTTGGCTACGTGAAGTTTTTTGGTTCTGGTAAAAAGACAGAAGCATTAACCGAAGACAAATCTCGATTTAAAATCTCATCAGAGATTCAGAAGAATCATCCGTTTTCAGTTGTTTACCTGGAAGAAAAAGCAGTCGAGGAAGAGTTACAATTGCCTGGTTCTGTTTCGTATGACATGAATAATGTGGCAAAAGTAGGATCTAGGGTGAACGGCAGGATTCTCACTGTATTTGTTAAAGAAGGTGATCAAGTCAAAAAGGGTGCCCCATTGGCATCCATCCAATCAGTGGAACTTGGCACTGCCGAGGCAAATTATTTAAAGTCACGCGCACGACTCGAAGCATTGAAAGTGCAAGCAGACAGAGCCAAGGAACTCTATGAGAAAAAAGTAACGTCTGCTAAAGAGTATGAACTGTCACTCATGGATTATAAGTCTGTAAAGGCAGAGATGGAAACCGGTAGGAATGCTCTTGAAAATTTAGGTTTGAACGATGCTGAGATTACCAATTTGGAAGGTGGAAAATACAATTCAAAAAATCTTTACATTCGGACACCTATCTCTGGTTCAGTGACAGTTCGGGAAGCAATCATTGGTCAAGCTGTGAACTCAAGGGACAATCTTTTCACCGTTGCTGATTTGTCTGTGTTATGGATCAATTTAGAAGTTTTTGAAAAAGATTTGAATTACATACGGGTAGGAAATGAAGCACGAGTTGTTCCAATTGGTGCAAGTGCGGATGATTCTTTAAAAGCAGTTGTTTCCCATGTTTCCGAAATTATTGATTCCGTCAAAAAAACGGCCGAGATCCGTTTGGAAGTGCGAAATGCCAAAGGAATGCTTAGACCCGGCCAAAGTGTAACAGCAACCGTAAAAGGTATGATCGCAGAAAATCAATTAAACAAAATCAAAGTTGTCTCCACAGATTGTGTACATAAAATTGAGGGAGACAACTATGTGTTCGTGCGTAATGGAGATGGTTCATTTACGGCAAAAAAAGTAACACTTGGTAAAGGTTATGAAGGTTGGATCGAAATTGTATCAGGGGCAGAGATGAATGAAGCGATCGTAAAAGACGGATCCTTTGTCCTAAAAAGTGAATACTTGAAATTATAATTTTTATTTGACATAACATACATTTCCTATTTTTCTGTATAGTATGAAGGATTTGACAGAAAAGCAAGAACAGGTGTTACAATTTATCACCGATACAGTGAGAGAGAAGGGGTTTCCTCCTACAATTCGTGAGATCGGTGATCAGTTTGGGATTACGGCTAAAGGAGCCTACGACCATCTAAAAGCTGTCGAAAAAAAAGGCTACATTCGCACTTCCAAAAACCAAAGTCGTGCGATCGAACTTTTAAAAGGAAATCAGGATGAAGCACTTCTCGTTCGTGCGTCTGGCATTCCTCTTTTAGGTCAAGTGGCGGCAGGTTCACCAATACTTGCGGAAGAAAACATTGAAGAATACATCGCCGTTCCTGATGACCTAGCCACAAAGCCAGGTACATTTGCACTTAGAGTCAAAGGCGATTCTATGGTCGAGGCGGGGATCAGTGATGGAGACATTGCCATCATCCAAAAAAAAGACTCCGCTCGAAATGGTGAGATTGTCGTTGCACTCATCGAATCCGAAGCGACATTAAAGGTCTTTTATAAAGAATCAGATCACATCCGATTGGAGCCGCGGAACGCGAGACTCAAACCCATCAAAACCAAAAAGGCAACCATCATCGGCAAGCTCATCGGCCTCTACCGAATTTACTGATTGACCCATACCCGAGCCTAATCCATCGTTTCGGGGTATGAAGGATTTTATATCACGTATTCGTTTGCTTGCTTGTCTATCTGTCTTATTTTTGATTTTCTTTGCTTGCGCACCTAAGAAGGAGAGCATCTCTGAATACGACATGAAGCGAGTTCTAGAGAGATTTGCATCAGCACGGATACAGACCGCTATTGTCCTTGAAGGCGACAAACCAGCTCCCTCTGACCAGGCACTTTTCGAAGAAGCCTGTGAGGTATATCGCCTTCCCGTCGATTTGGCAAAACAAACTTTACGTGAAAAAAATCTCTCTCTCTACGAATCCATTTACGGAAATTAATATCTATGAAAAACAAAGAACGCATCGTCTGGGTTTCTCTCGTTCTCATTCTCCTTTCAATTCTCGTTTTTTCTCCACTCCAACGCGTAAAAGCGATTTCTTCAGAAGGGGAAGCTTACCTTCAAATCCTGCATGAGGTCATTGCCTTCATTGAAAATGATTTTGTAGATCCTGCTGAAGAAAAAAAAGTATACACTGGCGCGATTCAAGGCGCATTGCAGAGTCTAGGCGATCCGCACACTCGTTTTTTAGACCAAGATGAGTTCCAAGAATTACAAAATGAAACGAAAGGAACATTTGGCGGTATTGGAGTAGAGGTCAGTTTTTCAGACGGTGCCTTTGTCATTATCTCTCCTTTGGAAGGCACACCTGCATGGAAGGCTGGTCTACAACCGCAAGATCGAATCATTGAAATCAACGGCAAGGCCACTAAAAATGTTTCGCTTGCTGACTCAATCGGAATGATGCGAGGCGAAGTTGGATCTTCCCTGACCATGAAGATCGAAAGAAAGGGTATCAAGGATCCATTTATAGTCAATCTGATTCGAGAACTAATTAAAATACAATATATCAGATCGGCATATATTCCGGAAACAAACACGGGTTATATTAAGCTTGCTCAGTTTATGGGAAGAGAAAACACCGCAAAGGAGTTTTCGAATCATTTAAGCAAATTGATCGAAAATGGAGCCAAACACTTTGTCATCGATCTTCGCATGAATCCTGGTGGCCTGGTTGATTTATCTATCGAACTGGCGGATTTATTTCTTCCAGCAAATAAAGAGATACTTTCTGTTCGTGGGAGAGGAGGTGTGCTCGTTCGTACATTTCGTTCTGATAAATCAGATCCAAAGTTTTTAGATATTCCCGTTGCAATTTTAGTTAATGGTGGTTCTGCGAGTGCCTCTGAAATTTTAGCTGGAGCACTTCAAGACAATGGTCGTGCCAAAATCGTAGGAACACAAAGCTTCGGTAAAGGCTCGGTTCAGTCCATTTTTCCTCTTTCGCATAAAACAGGTGTTGCGATTACGATTCAGAAGTATTTTACACCTTCAGGTAAGTCGATCCATGGCAAAGGCATCACTCCAGATATCGTTGTTCAACCGATCACAGCAACTGATGAAGAAAAATTCGCGTTTGACAAATTGCAAAAAAAATCCAAGTTGAGGACTTTCTTTTCAGAACACTCGGAGTTCAATGATGATGCTGTTAAAGATTTTCAAGATTTTTTGGCATCAGAAAAACTTACGGTCTCGGAACCTGTCATTCGTCTCTATTTGTTTAATGAATTGAAATCGACATCATCTCTTTCAAAACCGAACGTCGAATTGGATCTTCAGTTGAAGGAAGCGATTCAATCTCTTAGCTCAAAGCGTTAAGTTGAGATGGCGTTCGGTCTTGGAATCGAATCTAGTTGTGACGAGACATCCATTGCCATCGTTGAAGATGGCAAAAAGCTTATTTCACTTCAGATTCATAGCCAAATTGAAAATCATGCTCCTTTTCGTGGTGTGGTACCAGAGCTTGCTTCAAGAGCCCATTTAGAAAAGATCAATTTTCTATTAGATCTTGCTTTAGATGAGGCACATCTTCCTCTTTCAAGCATGTCTTATGTTGCGGTCACTTGTTATCCTGGGCTTATGGGCTCACTGATGATAGGTGCGCAATTCGCACGTTGTATTTCTCTCGTGCACGATATTCCCATCATTCCTGTAAATCATTTGGAGGCACATTTTTCTGTCTTGGCATTGGAAGAAAAATTACCAGCTTTCCCCATGTTAGGTGTTCTTTTGTCTGGTGGCAATTCATCCATTTATATTTATCATGGTTTTGGAAACCTTGAGCTAATCGGTGATACGATGGACGATGCATTGGGGGAGGCATTTGATAAGGTCAGTTCGATATTATCTCTTCCGTATCCGGGTGGTCCGTTTATCGAGCGGGAAGCAAAAGTTTATTCAGAAAGAACTACGAAACCTTCGACCCCGCTCTTTCCCAGGCTCTTAAAAGAATCGCCATCCGACAAAATAGAGTTTTCCTTTAGCGGATTAAAGACAGCCGTTTTATATCATGTGAGGGATTCGAAGGATACATTGGATTTGGGCCGAGTTTGTTTTGACTTTCAGAATTCGGCATTTGAGCTCGTGCTTCGCAATGTAAAAAAAGCGGTGACACAGACTCGTATTCAAAATGTCATATTTGCGGGCGGAGTTCTTGCCAATGGTATGCTTCGTGAACAAATCCGGCTGACTTCGGCCAAAGAAAAATGGTCATCTTTTTATCCAGATAAAAAAATTTACTGCACTGACAATGGAGCGATGGTAGCCTGTCTTGGATACTATCTTTGGAAAGATGGAGTTTGTGCTCCTATCGATTTCCATGTTTCACCAAAACGAAAACTCAATCAAAAATCATGAAAAAAAAATTAGCCTGGATTCCTAACACACTCACCCTCGGTAACCTAACACTCGGATTTGTTTCAATGCTGATTGCTTCCGAAGTAGGATTGAATCAATCCAACCCAAATGATCTTTTTGCCCTATCTGGTGTCTTCATCATTCTTGCCGCCATCTTCGACGGTTTCGATGGTATGGCCGCTCGGGCTTTAGATGCGACCACAGAACTTGGTGCAGATTTGGATAGTTTAGCAGATCTTACAACATTTGGTATCGCGCCTGGATTTTTAACGTACAAGATGTTTTTAGATGATTATAAAATGGATTTTTTCGGAAGACCCGAATTTTTCCCGATCGGTATGTTGCTTGCGGCACTCTTTCCCATCTGTGCGGCATATCGCTTGGCACGTTTTAACGTGATTCATGATCCAACATTTTTTCAAGGTCTACCCTCGCCGGTTGCGGGCGTTGTAGTTGGTATTTTCCCACTCGTGTTTCATCCGAGTGAGGTTTCAACTCCGATCGTTATTGGATTCTTTGTTTTGACTGCGCTACTTATGGTCTCTACCATTCGCTATTCAAAACCCCAAGTCGCGATTCGAGGAAGGTTTAGCTGGAAAAAAATAGCTATTGCATTGACAGGACTACTTATACTCGTGTTAGCTGTCGGTTTTAACAGATGGCCTTATTTTTTGTATGGCGCGGTGGGATTTTATGTATTCTCCGGTATCGTGTCCTTTCTGATTCATACGATCCAAGAGTTGAGAGTGTAAATCCTACGCTATGTAGCGTATCATTGGACATTAAAAGCATCGATCAAGTTGGAGATCATAAATATGGTTTTTACTTCTGGGGACATATTGATAATACGGATTGTCCCCTGTTTTTCTTTTGTCCAATTGTATGCATGAAGTAATACACCAATTCCGGATGAGTCTAGATATGCCAGTTTTCCAAAATCAAAGGTCAATCTTTTTATACCTGCTTCTTTCAATTGAATGAGTTCTGACTTTATCTTGGAGGAATCTTTAACTGATAAATTCCCGATAAATTCAATGGTGGCTTCTTCGCCATTTTTGGTGATATGAAACTCGAACATAACTCCGGTTATAATCGTTTATTTACTAAGTGGATCAACCAAAAAACGTTTGATTTTTAAAAAAAGGATTCTAAAAAAAGACTAATGAAAATCAAGTTTTGGGGTGTTCGAGGTTCTATTGGTTCTCCCATTCGCGCCGAAGGCGTCAAGCAGAAGATTCAAAAGATTCTATCCCTCGTCCGACCCACAGACATTCAGAATGAAGATAGTATCAAAAAGTTTTTGGATTCTTTGAGTTTCTCTGCTTCTTCGACTTACGGCGGCAATACGACTTGTATTGAGATCACAGACAAGGCAGGAAACATTGTTATCATCGATGGCGGAACAGGACTTCGTGAACTCGGAAATTCCATGTTGGCTCGTGGATTTGGTAAACCGACGGGTCATGCGTATTGGATTTTGACACATACGCATTGGGATCACATACAAGGGATTCCATTTTTTGTCCCTCTATTCATTCCGACTAATCATTTTGAAATTATATCTTCATTTGAAGATGCAGAAGAAAGACTCAAACACCAATTTGTCTTCACTCATTTCCCTGTTTCTTTTGATCACTACGCGGCTCAAAAAAGTTTTAAATATATACCAGAAGGGGAAGTGTTTCCACTTGGTCCTCATATAACTGCGTTTAGTAAATCAGTACGACATCCAGGTGGAAGTTTTTCCTATAGATTTACAGAGGAAGGAAAATCTATTATATTCGCTTCTGATGCGGAGTTCAATTTGGACGAGATGGAAAACATTGATACATATATAGATTATTTTCGAGATGCGGATATTTTGGTTTTTGATACGCAATATACATTTGAAGAGTCCCTACAGAAAATTGACTGGGGTCATAGCTCGGCCTCCATTGCGACAGACATCGCACTCAAAGCGAAAGTGAAAAAACTCGTAATGTTCCATCATGACCCATCGTATGATGATGATAAGCTGGACTTAGTATACCTTAGAGCCTTGAAGTATAAAGAGATGTTCGATCCTCATGGAAAACTCGAAATCATAATGGCATATGAAAATTTAGAATTGGAGATTTAAAATGGCAAATAAAGCATACATTATTGGAATTGATGCAGGTACTACAGGTATACGTACATTTTGTTTTGATCAAAAAGGTAAAGTGATATCGTCCGCGTATGAAGAGTTCAAACAATACTATCCTAAACCAGGTTGGGTTGAACACGATGCGGAAGAAATTTGGGCAAAGACCCAAAAATTGATAGGAACTGCGATTCGTAAAGGAAAACTAAATCCGAAAGAAGCCGTTGCAATAGGTATAACAAACCAAAGAGAGACTTCAGTAGTTTGGGATCGAAAGACTGGAAAACCAATTTACAAAGCCATCGTTTGGCAATGTCGCCGAACATCTGATATTTGCAAAGAATTAAAAAAACAAAGTTTAGAAGGTACATTTCGGAATAAAACAGGATTGGTCGTGGATGCCTATTTTTCTGGCACCAAAATCCAATGGATTTTGGATAACGTAAAAGGTGCTCGGGCAAAAGCTGAAAAAGAAGAGCTTATGTTTGGAACGATTGATACTTGGTTGCTTTACAAACTAACAGGTCATAAAGAACACAAAACTGATCACACGAATGCTTCACGTACTCTTCTGTTTAATATCCAAACCAAAGAATGGGACGAAGAGCTATGTGAGATCCTTCGAGTACCTAAGTCGATGTTGCCAGAGGCATATAACTCACGCAATTTGTTTGGCTTTACTTCAAAAGTCAAAACCTTACCAGACGGTATCCCTATCTCCTCGCTTGTGGGAGACCAACAAGGTGCGCTTTTTGGTCAGTTGTGTACAGAACCTGGAGAAGCCAAAAATACTTATGGAACAGGCTGCTTTTTCTTATTCAATGTCGGTGAAGAATTTCGTATTTCCAACCAGGGACTTATCACGACCTTAGCATTAGGACCAGAAGGTAAGACGGTATATTGTTTGGAAGGTTCTGTGTTTATCGGTGGAGCCGTCGTACAGTTCTTACGTGATAACTTAGAGTTTTTTAATGCTTCGAAAGATTCCGAAAAATTAGTGAAAGCGATCAAAACAAAAGATGATATCGTTTTTGTACCTGCCTTTGCTGGACTTGGTGCTCCGCATTGGGACCAAGAAGCACGTGGAGCTATCTTTGGGCTTTCCAGGGACACTACACCCGCGCAAATCACGAGAGCCGCATTAAAAGCAATTGCACTCCAGTCTTATGAACTTGCGCATGCGATGGAAAGAGAAACCGGTAAACGCTTGAAGTTTTTGAGGGTGGATGGCGGAGCAACGTCCAATGCATGGCTTATGCAATTCCAAGCAGACATTCTTGGAACCAAAGTGATTCGACCGTCAAACGTTGATACTACGGTTTTAGGTGCGGCTTATCTTGCTGGCTTAGAGCGTGGATTTTTTAAAAGTGTTGCCGCATTGAAAAAACTGGAAACCAAAAATACAGAATTTTCTCCAAAGATGAAGGAAGCAGATCGAAACGAAGAAATCACAAAGTGGAACTGGGCAATTGATAGAGTGAAGACTACTGACTAATACTCAAACCATTGTAAGCTAAATTCAAATGCCTTTCTTTCGTCGGTGATGCCCCCTCCGACCACACATTTTCCAGTGGAGTAGAAGGGGATTTCCAAGATGAGTCCAGGTGGGAGCCTATGGAATACGATAGGTTCCCATTCTTTTCTGGATAGAAACCAATCAAATCTTAAGTTTTGAATCCATTCTTCTGTTCTAAAAAATAATTTATGTTTGGTGAGTCCAAAAAAAGTAATTCCATTACCCGTTTGCCAAAAATTTACTTTTTTTGAATCTTCAAAAAAGAATTTTAATGTATGATCACTTTCTTCTATTTTTTCGCGGTAGGTTTTAAATGAACCGTCCACATAATAGATGTTCCTTGAAAATTTTTTATACAACTCTTCCTCTAGTTTTTCTACAAATCCTTCACCATATTTTGGCTCTAGACTTGGTGAATCCAAAATCATCTGGAGTTTGCCTTTAGATACGGATTTTTGTAAGGTTGTTTTGACAGGACTTGAAAGTTTTGGATAAACATACCGAATGTATCTCTCATCAAAACTACCGATAAAGGATTGTAAAAATGGTCCATGTATCATAGGTATGATCTCTGCAGTAAAGATACTTTGACTTAAGAATTTTGCAAATTCTAGTTCGTCCGAAAATAGATTGGAGATGATCTTATATTCTTCTTCTGGAGTTCCTGCGTATAATATTTTTACGAGTCTATAAAGGTAAGCTTTACTTTTTTTATCAAAATATAAGTTTTCGATTTTTTCTAAGATTTCTTCTTCGCTAAGAGTCGGATTCACAATATCTCGAAGGGATAGATACTTTGCGGATTCATATTTGGTTCTTGTTAAAACACTAAGCTCAAGACTTTCATTTTGTTTGATCCCTCCGATTTGAATTTTTTCTTTTTCTTCCCATCTGATAAAAAAAGGTAATTTTGAAGGTGCAGGAAACGGTGAACTTGTAATTTCTTTGACCGATTCATCTTTTGTATTCATATAAGATGCATAAGGTGGCCATTTGCCTGCGATAGATATTTCTTTGCCTGAGTATGTAATGTAAGCGGGTAAAGAGATTGAGGTAGTAGCGAAATGATTGCGATTCCAATCTATTTCATAAATAAATTTTGGAACTAAAATAGGATCACTTGAAATGGACGGTAGATCTGTCGGCTTAACCTTAAGGAAGGGATAAAATGGATTGATGTTACTTTGAATTCTTGCAATGGAATTGGGAGTTGCAAAAAAGAAATGATAGTTTGCACCTAATTTATGTATCAAGGACTAAAATCAGGGCTCGTTTTTTTTAATTTTTTTTGGATTCGTATTCTGAATTTTTCCCAGTTATAGTCCTTGCGTAAGTCTTCAAATTCTTGTTCTATACCGAATCGCATAAAATCGAAGATTTCGTTCGAGTCCATTCCTACGATTATGGAAAGGTCAGTAATGACTCTGTCAAGACGCCGTGCATCCCTATCACTTAGGTGAAATGTCTCTAGAAGTAGAGACTCAAATTCGGTAAGCTGTATCAAGGTTTTCCTTTCCTAAAATGCTGCAACTAAGATTGTTTCAATCTCATTTTTTGGAAGTTCGCGTGGTAGACTATCTAAAAATGGATACGTTGCCGCAAGAGTTGCAATGCTGGGAAGGTCAATTTTTTTAACTTCGTATTCAGATAGTCTTTGCGGAATTTTGAGTTCCAAATATATCTTTCGAATACCTTCCACCGCTTTGATGGCGGCTTCGATGACGGAAATATTGGTCACGTCTTCATCGAGTGCCCTTGCAATCATCACATACTTTCCTGCGGAAGATGTTAGGTTGTATTCCATAACATGTGGAAGTAAAATTGACATTGCTTGAAAAATATCCAAGTTTGTGATCGTACATACAGAGAGAGAAAGTGCATAACACAAACCGAGAGAACTTGTAGATTGTGCGATACCTGCAAGCAAACTTGCGGCATAAATTGAATTTTTAGGGCTTAAGTTTCGTGGTTCACGAATGGCAGGCACAATGTTTTTGGAAATTAATTCGATGGCGCGTAGGGCAGAGGAGGAGGTTATCTCATTTGCATACTTCGATAAAATGCTGTCAACTGCCGCAGATAGTATGGCAATCCCGGTCTTTGCCGTTTCAGAAGAAGACATACCAGCTCCGATTTTTGGATCTGATACTATCAATTCAGGAAAACACCATTCATGTGAAAAATACTTTCGATTTTTATCTCGATCATCAATGATCGAAAAAAATGGAGCACATTCGTTTCCAAGTAGTGGTTTGGTGGGAACAACTATAACAGGAAGCCCGCGTCGTTTTAACTGCTTTTTTCCGTTCATCATTTCTTCAGCAAACAAATCGTTGGTGGCAAGAAGTGCCGACGCTTTGCCTGCATTGATGGATTCAAAAGACCCATAAGCAACTACACAGTCTGCATTTGAAATTCGAAGGAAGTGAGCGGCAGAATCTAAATCTTTAAAATGGACGCGATCTACAATATCATCATAAATGATGACACCTTCGGAGTGTTTTTCGAGACTGGTTTTTATAATTGAAAGTTCTTCTGCGTTCTCGAGTTCGCGTTGAGTAGCGATGAGAACAACTCTGGTTCCAATGTTTTTAACAAAAGAACCGAGTTTGTATCCACAATCGATTTCAAAGTGGATTTTTGGTGAAAACTGGAAGTTGATCCATTCCGGAAGGACTGGCACACAACTCTCCTAGAGATAACGACACAAAGGTGACAACATCCAATAAGAGGACAATTCTTTAGGACCCCCCACCTCCGGTCCTAATTACTGTTGTCCGAGAAATGTGGACGCAATCTGATCAGAAATTTTGTCTAACATCTCGCTTGAGAGATTGTCATACTCGCCATTTTTTAAGCGTTCTTTGACAGCTTTGATTTTTTCAGATCTATCTTCTTCAGGTGGCATCGCCACGATTTGTTTTGCGATCTGTTTTACTTCAGATTGTAACTTTGCTTCAGATGCAATTTTTTTAGCTGCATCAGAAATGGAAATCGTGTCTACAGGACCTGTAGTTTCCGACTTTGTAGGTGCCTGCGTTTTTTTGGTTTCGTAACCAAATCCACCTACTCTTCCTATTTTATCGACGTTCATAGTATTTGTCCTCTTACTACTTCAGGTATCGGTTGTTTCAGAAATTCCCTTAAGCGTTTTTTTTCTGTGATTTAGAAGAAAAACAAATTCACCTTTCGCTGTGGGCGGATTCTGGGCCAAAACTTCGGGATTTGGATAGTATTTCACTTCTTCATACGCCTTTGTCAATTCTCTTCCCATCAAAACTTCCGTATTCGGGAAGATTTCTTGTAAGAGTGGATACAACCTTGGAAGCTTGTGAACCGATTCATAAAAAACAATCAGTCCATCAATTTTTGAAGCCTCTACTAATTCTTTTCGTTTTTTAGAAGGCTTTTCTGAAAGAAATCCTAAAAAAAGTGTAGGATTTACTTGAAATCCTGAAACGGAAAGGATCGCACTGAGTGCAGAGGCACCTGGTATCGGAATGATGGAATGCCCGTGTTCACGAGCTACACGTACAATATGGGATCCTGGGTCAGAAATGCCAGGAGTTCCTGCATCAGACACAAGTGCATATGATTTGCCCTCCGCAAGTCCTGTCAGGAGGGTTTGGTAAGGATTTTCGGAGCTATCTTTATATAGTGGCCAAGTTTGGTTGGAAATGTTTATATTTTGAAGTAGGCGCTTTGTTTCCGATGCAGATTCGCAAAGAATGGCATCAACGGAAGCAAGGATTTGTTTGGCACGATCTGTAATATCCGAGGGGTTCCCAATGGGAGTGGCCACCACATACAAATGTCCTTTTTCCCTTTTATGGCCCAATGAACTGACATCCCAATTGTTTTACTCCAGACGGACATGGGCAGCCTAAGGCTTCTTTGCCGGCTTGGAGACAAGGATTACAAGCGGTTCCTACGGCACATGCACTTGGAGTCGCACATCCTGCCACCGAACATACGGTTGAGTTACAACCAGAACCAACAGGACAAATCGAAAGGGGCGGTACACCGAGTGCTAGACCTTCTGCTTCATATCCACCAGCACAAACCGAAACGGGAGCTGACGGATTTGAAATCAGACCGTTGGCGAGGAAAGAGCGAAGTGTAAAATTATAAACCTGGCATTTTTGAAAGGGATATGTACCCGGTGGGGGGATCTGATAACGGATTCGTTTTGTAACGATGTTTACTGAAGCCGTAGAATTCTGGAATGGCAAATGGGGAAAACTAGGCTGAACACCGTCTTCTAGCCATTCCCCAGAGATCGTCTGTATGATGGATGGAGTGGCAGTCGTAATGTAGAGATTGTAACCAAGAAATTGGGACTCTCTGTTTGTGACATAGTAACGGACTAAAAATTCTGGGCGAGGGTTGGCTGAAAAATCAGTTAGATTGGTACCAAAAGTGTCTGTGATGTTGCTATTTACTGCGACTACGGAAAGGATCTGAGGCACACCGACTGGTATAAGAAACAAAAAGGGAGCCACCGGTGTATCGGTATTCGTCCCACAACGAAAAAAGGAGAGAAAAGAAAAGCCGATCAGATAGATTGGATGAAGGAGGGTGCGCCGCATTGAAAAAAGCTTCCCTCCCAAGATTTTAGGAATTCAATCTATGGGAATCCAAAAAAAATTACTCTATACCTCTTTAGCTCTTTTGGCACTATTTTTTCTGTTTATACTCATTACTTTCACCGGTGAAAGTGAAGAAGAAAAGCGCAAGAAAGACCAAAAATCAAAGGCTCTCTCGTATCTATTGCAAGGTGGTTCGGGCGACAGATCAGGCAGAAACCCATTGGGTGTTCGTGGCGAAGGATCAGATTCTATTTTCGACTCTGACTACTATAAGTCAGGGAGTATGAAGTATGAAGAAGATGCAAATATAGCTAGTGCAGACCAGACGGGTGAAATACCCATCAATCCGGCCACGGGCAAACCATATCCTCCAGAGGCAATGGAATCCTTTGATGAGCTACGTGAACTTTTTCCGGAAAACGACCTTATTCCCAAGAGGTTGACTCCTTCAGTTAAGGCACAACAAGAACAGTTCAATCAGAAACTTACACAAGCCACAAACTCCGTATTTGGTGGGAGTGCCGCTGCCTCTGATATACAATTTTATTATGGTCATGTGAAAAAACAAGGGAATGATCGAATGGAAATCATCAATTATTTGATAGAGAGTCAAGGAGGAGATGATCCTGAAATGGATAAAAAATTCCAAGAAATTCTAACCAATATTAAATTTCAAAATGATCAAATCGATAAAGAGATGGCAAATGCCTACCAAAAGGCTGGTCTGCAGGTACCTTAAAGCCGAAAAACGATCAAAATCCCGCAGATAAAATCGGATAACGATAGCTAGTTTTTGGATCTAAGCCATAAGTATCAAGGTGGAAGGACGGAGCAAGTCTCTCTCGTTTCCACTGTGAAGCGGCAAAAAGTTTTGTGAATCGACTGATGTGCGTTCGCAAATGTTCTTCACTTATATTTGGAAATTTTTCTTTCAATCGAAAGAGACAGATTTCTATATCCATTCCATAGTGAACAAGATTTTGTTCGATTTGTTGTAAGATGGGGTAGGGCATAAGGTCTTTTTCATCTTCTTGATTTTCCGAAAGCGGACGTAATTCAGCGGTTGGTTTCGTTTTGCGAAGGAGTGCAATACTTTCTTTCGGAGCTATGTAACGATTTTTGCCAGATTGAATGTCATCTAACCATTGCAATATAAACTCTTTACTTACACCGCTGATTGGGCATACTGAGCCAGATGCATCTCCATCCATTGTTGTATAACCAACGCTTGCTTCACTCCTATTGCCAGTAGATATCAAAAGATGGCCATTTAGATTGGCAAGTAACCAAATAAGTGGAGATCGAACTCTTGCTTGGATGTTTTGAAGTGCAAGATCATCATCCTCCCAAGATATCTTTCTATCTTGTGTTGATTGAATGAGTGAAATTGCCATGGCGACTGATTCATCAATCGAAATTTGGTGGTGTCTAATTCCTAACTCTTGTGTGAGAAGATTGGCAATATCTTCTGTTAGATGTGAGTTATTTTCCGTTTTTTGGTAAAGAGTGACAAGTAGTTTCGATTCTTCGATTCCGAGTGAATTGAAAATCGATGGTCCCATTTCTGCTTTGGCAAGGCGTTTCATACAGTCAACAAGCAAAGCACAGGCGGCACTATCTGCACCGCCAGATAGTGAAAGGGTATAACCATTTGTTTTTGATTTTCGAAGATAATCGAATAATCCTAATGCAACGGCACGTGTAAAATCTTCAAATTGAGTATCAGTTTTAGATAACGGATCGAAGGATTCATCGTTATTTTTTGGAGAATTGGATTCAGACCTTAGATCCACAAGGATAGGAGAAATTGTTGGCTCTTGGATACGAAGGATCGGAACATCCTCCTCGGATGCATTCGAGTATGGAGCGGCGATTCGAAGTTCCTTTGCTCTTTTGTTTCGTAAAGTCGCAAGTGTGGTGTTGTGCGTTGTAATTTGAAAATTTGCAAAAAATAGTCTTTTACCTTCATTGATGACGACACCATCTTCGCAGAAAAAAGATCCGCCATCATAGATCGATCGACCTGCTTCATTGCCACAAAGATTTGTGAAGACTGTCAAAAGTTGATGTGACCTGCTTGTTTCCTTAAAAATCTGATGGCGAATGTTTCTTTTGCCTATTGCAAAATGAGAAGCACCTGGAGAGAAAAGGACGTCTAATCCTTGTTTTGCGTATTTGTCGACGGGACGATCAACGACCCATGAATCTTCACAAATTTCCAATCCAAAGTTTATACCTTTGTATTCGAATATAAAATGGCCGAATGGAATTTCCCCATTTGCATAGGACGTGTCATAAGTTGAATGATGGACTTCTTTGATAAAACGAGTGGGAGCATGGAACCATCGTTTCTCATAATGAATACCCGTATTTGCAAGATTGAGCTTGGGAACTAGAGCGATGATCTTTCCATGGGCGAGGATGGCTACACAATTATAAAGAAACGACCGATGGAAAACCGGCAGACCTACAATGACAATCTTATCTTTTGTAGCAGCTCGAATCGAATCTAATGATTCCCAGGATCGTTTCCAGAGAGATTCTTTATAAAAGGCGTCTTCACAGCCATATCCTGAAATACATAGTTCAGGAAAAAGAATAAAGTCTGAGTGAAGGCACGCTTCACTTTGTAATGCAGATAAAATAGACTTAGTATTCCCATTAAAATCAAGGGGTGTGGTATGAAGTGAGACTGCTGCTACTTTAACTGAGGTCACGTGAAAATACTCTATGGTAAATCCTTTCTGATGCACCTCTATTTTCCAGCACAAAGTTTCTATTTTTTTCGCCTAAACTTCTTGTGTTGTCCTTATCTTTCAGCATAAATGAAAAAACTTCAGAAAATTCATCTGGAGTTTCGCATACTTGTAAGCTACCCATACTTCGCATAACAATTGCTTCGGGAGCACTCGTTATTTTCGGCCCAGTTATGAGTGCTAAGCCAAACGCGGCGGGTTCGATCGTATTGTGGATGCGGTGATGGATGGCTCCACCTATATAGGCAAATTGTGCATACTTATATGCAAACGCAAGGATGCCTAGCTCATCAAACAAAATGAATTTGGGTAGAGAGGTCTTTTCTTTCTTTTCTGAGTCCACCAGTTCGGAAAAGAGAGCAGTTGAACCAAAAGATTGGAGTTGGTTTCGAAATACCAACATCCGATCAACTTCCCATTTATGTGGGAAGATCCAAATTGGTTCTTCACGATACAAGGGCTCGGAATTATATTTTTCTAAAAAATGGAGAAGATAGGATTCACATATTGGATATGTGGATCCAAGTAAAACTGGCTTATGGTTCGAAATTTGTTCCTCATATTTTGCTATAAAGGTTTGAAATCTGGAGCCAGGCAAACCCGTCTCAATTCGTTGTAAGACGGCATCGTAGCGTGTATCACCAAGGACTTCCATTATTGTGGATTTTGAAACAAGTGGTCGTATTACGGATTCAAAAATTGTATGAGAAAGAAAGATGCCGTCAAGATGGGAGAACACTTTTTTTGTGAGAAGCTTGGCGATTCCCTTAGTGCGTCCAGATGTTTTTGTAAGTGATGCACAAGCCAGGTAAGTTTTAGCTCCCGAATTTTTTGCGGATCGGATGAGGTTAGGCCAAGTATCCCATGCAAATATCATGAGGCAATCGGGTTTGAACTTTTTAAAGATTGGCTCATAAGCAAATGCAAAATCAAAGGGCAAAATGAATGTCGCATCAAAACAAGGATCATTCAATTGTTTTTCTGTGACACTATTCGAATATACAGATTGTATGATATATGCCCGCTTTGTATTGCTTTTGATTGTTCGTGCAACTGCACGTGATTGGTCTAACTCACCGACTGATGCAGAATGAAACCAAATCACGAATTCGTTTGTTTTATTAAAATTTAAATTGAGTAGATTGGAAAGACTTTGTTTTCGTTTGAGTCGGAGTTGTTTTAATTTTGGGTGGAGAATACATAAAAGATAAAATATTGGGGAAATAATCACCAATATCAAATTGTAAAAAAAATACATCGTTATCTTTTTTTGCCCCAAGTGTCTTGCACTTCAGATCCATGATAGATAAAAGTGGAAGTATCCAACAAAAATGTTAGGTTGTCGAAAGATAGATGAAACGCTCCCTTCTTTTGAGTGGGTTGTGTATGAAGACGAAAGCCTTTGACCGACATGGGGAGTGAAAATGACTGAATCAATCTTGCGTTTTCTTTTGGTAGATTGATCGGAACTTCCAATCTCCTCCAACCTAAATAATTTAGCACACCCAATGGTAAGATCACATCCTTAGATTTTTTTTGTGTTACAATCAATTCCAAAGTCATATGATGCCCTTCTGAATAAACCCATACAATGGCTTGAATAGGAAGACCAAGTGGAAGTAACAGCTGTTCTTTGGGTCGGATGTCCCAATGGTCAGTTTTTGGATTTTCGACGAATGTTTGTATCAAAAATGAATTTTGAGCTTGGATATTCGGATAACCATTGTTTCGATACACTTCGGTTTCTTTGGGAAAAGCACTAGAGTCTGGCAAGTTACCAGAAAATTGAGTGTGAGTCAAAAATGAATCAGATCGATAAAAACTCCAAGGTCTTTCCCCTTCAAAATCTTCAGCAAGATATAAGACATAGTTTTTTTCTGTTTGGAGCGCTTTTTCTAATCTTTCGACTCGACCTTCCTCATCTCGGTCCCAAGGTCTAGGTGCCGAATTTAAGTCTAGTACAATCTGGCCCAAAATTAAAAAAAGAAGGAGTGATTTTTTTCTAGGTGAATTCATTTCTAAATTGCATAAGGACAAAAAAGTGTCATCCTCATCTTATTAACGGTAAATTTTTAAAAGGGTAAAGTCTTTTCTATGGCCAGACAGGACAACGTAAAAATAATCACAACCGCACTACTCGTCGTGCTTCTGCTTTCCTCCTTTATATTTGGATTTGTTTACCGTAATGAAATCTACCAAAAGATACAATCCATCTCAAAGTCAAAAGGTTTGGAAAACAAAGAACGTATGATTGGAAATGAACCTGCCTGGACTCCGCCAAAGTCTGACAAGTTAGAACCGGCTGATCTAGATACGCAACCATTGAACGAAGTTCCAAAAGAAACAAAAAGAACTGAACTCGCCGACATTACACCGTTAGATGAGATGGAAGATACATTCCAAAAACCTCCTTCTAAATCTATCTCTGTGACACAAGTAAATGATACCAAAAAACTAACAGAGAAAGAGTCACAAAAACAGATCGACTCTCCAAAACAAACGAACACTCAAAGTTCAAATCAACTCAAAAAGCAACGTAGTGAGATGGAAGCTGTTTCCGAAGTCTCATCAAACCAAACTGCAGTCAAACTTACAAACATCCCAAAATCAAATACGATTGAAACAAAACAAAGTGTAACTTCTGGCAATTCGGAAGCTACAACCAAACGTAAAATATCTAGATCGAAAAAACAAAATCGCCAAAGATCTCCAAAAAAGGCAATCGCCAAGTTGGACAAAAAAGAAAACTCAGAAACACCAAAACCAAGGGTCACTTCAAATTCTGGGAATCGATCTAGTTTGGAAGCAAGAATCCAAGCAATAGAAACAAAAATTGAACTACAAAACCAAAAGAACGATTCTCGTTTTTCCGATATCGAACGCAGAATTGATAAATTGGAAAAATCTCTAGGTTCCAAATAGTCTTGACCGACTACGGTATTGCCTATTCACAAATTCAGTCTGAGCTTGTAAAAAAGTTTCCCGACAAAAGTTTTCAGATTATCGCCGTTTCCAAAACGAAACCATACGAGGTCATACGCGATGCCTATCTTTCCGGTATCCGTATTTTCGGTGAAAACTACATCCCTGAAGCCATTGAAAAATTCACAAGATTGAGGGAAGAATTTCCAGAAGCTAACCAAACGGTTGCTTTACATCATATCGGTCCAGTTCAATCTGGAACATTACGCAAGTTATTTGGTGTATTCCAGTTTACACATGGTGTGGGATCATTTTCTTCATTGAAGGAATTGGTAAAACGTGCTGAAAAGGAAAAACAAACGATTCGTTACTTTCTCCAATGCAATTTGACGGATGAAGATTCCAAACATGGTTTTTCGTTATCTGAACTTCAAACAAACAAAGCCCTTTGGGAAAATTCACAAAACGAATACTGTATATGGGAAGGATTTATGGGTATGGGCCCAAGTGATGGGGAAGAAAAAAAAACCAAATCCGCATTTCATAGTTTGTTTGAATTGAGACGCGATCATTTTCCAGATAAAAAACTATCGATGGGAATGAGTGGAGATTTTGAATGGGCGATGGAATTTGGTTCAGATTATTTACGAATCGGTTCTTTGATATTTGGAGAAAGAAATCATGTTGGATAAAGTAGGTGTGGTTGGTCTAGGTAAAATGGGTGCGGCGATTGCTATTGGAATCAATGCAGGGTCTAAAAGTCAGGTTTTTGGCTATGACCCTTTCACAAAAACAAAGTTACCTGGTGTTGAGTACAAAGCGAGTCTTCTTGCTTTGGAAGAAAGTGCAGAAATCATTATCCTCGCGGTGAAGCCATCTGACATCACTCAGGTGGTCTCCGAGTTCCAGAAACCAAAAACTTTCATCTCAATAGCAGCAGGAATTCCTATTTCATTACTTGAAAAATCGGCTCCGGAAAATAGCAAATTTGCACGACTTATGCCGAACCTTCCTCTTGTCGTGGGACGCGGTGCGATTGGTTATTTTTGTGATCCAGAAGTAGATTTGGTCGTGAAAGAACTCTTTGGCAATTTGGGAACGTTGGTTCGTTTGGAAAATGAGTCCCTTTTAGATGTAGTGACAGGTCTCTCGGGATCAGGTCCTGCGTTTGTTCTAACTTTTTTACAAGCTTTGGCGGAAGGCGGTTTGAAAGAAGGTTTGAGTTATACACAAAGTTTGGATCTGGCGATAGAAACCCTCGGTGGCACAATCGAATACTTCAAAAAATTGAAAGAGACAAATCCAGATTTGCATCCAATGGAAGTCCGGAACTGGGTGACTTCTCCTGGTGGAACTACGATACATGGATTGGACGCACTGGAAAGAGGTGGTCTAACTACTTCAGTAAGAGATGCCGTGGCAAGTGCCACACAGCGGAGTAGGGAATTGGGAAGAAAGGGATGAAGACGGTTGCGCGGACAGGATTCGAACCTGTGGCCTTTGGGTTATGAGCCCAACGAGCTACCAGCTGCTCCACCGCGCGGTGTAATGACCACGATCTACGAAGCCTGATCAATGTCAATGCTTTGTAAAAAAGATTCGTCAAATCCCTAAATTTAGTCAAAAATTTTATCAAAGCGATGACAAATCGTACTTTACAATGCCCGAAATGCAAGGGTTTGTAATGGAATGAATCCAGGATTGGGCGGTGTTCTTTGTCCTTTAAAGAAAATACAGACATAGTATTCGAACATTACGAAAAAAAAATCTATGACCAAAAGCAGCTCCTTGAGATTTCAAGAGCGCTCAATTCTACATTGGATTATAAATATCTAATAGATGCTATTTTAAATATTTGTTTGGCTCAATTACAAACTTTGCATGCGGCAATGTATTTAGAGCCAGAGATAGATTTGGGTCTCTTTAAGTTAGAGGCTCAATCTACAAAAGGATTCGAGCTCACAACAGACGATCACAACTACGAAATCAAAATTGACACTCCACTCATCCATTACTTTGAAGAAAAGCCGAAAGCCATCACTATGGATCAAATCTTAAAAGTGGAGAGTATCAAGGATTCCAAAGACTTGCTCTACTTGCGCCAGTTAGGCGCAGAAATTATTGTCCCATTAAATGCTAAAGGAAAAGTGAACGGTCTTCTCGTGCTAGGCGAAAAGATGACTTCGGAAGAATTCCTCGAAGATGAAAAAGAGTTTATGACGACTCTTGCAAATCTAGCTGGGATTGCCGTAGACAATGCTCGTCTTTATGAACTCGCCACAGTAGACATGATGACTGGCCTTAAGATACACCACTACTTCCAAACCAAGTTAAAGGAAGAAATGGAAAGGTGTAGAAAGAAAGGGACAAAGCTTGCACTACTTTTTACTGATGTTGATAAATTCAAAGTGTTCAATGATACCTATGGTCACCAAGCGGGTGATGTCGTCCTCATCGAAGTTGCAAAGCAGTTGATCAATGCGGCTCAAAGGCATCATATTCCCGCCAGATATGGTGGAGAGGAGTTTTGCCTTGTTATGCCCGGGGCTTCGGAAGAGGAAGCATTCGCGAAAGGTGAAGAGATTCGGCAGGCAGTGGAAGCGATGGCTGTCAAAAATCCAAATGGTGGAGATGACTTAAAAGTGACCCTATCTGTCGGAATTTCCACATTTCGGACGAGCGATCGTAACAACAAAGACTTGATCGAACGTGCGGATAAAGCGCTCTACCAGGCAAAACATTCTGGTCGAAACCGAACAATTTGCTTTAAAGAATAATTGATCTGCCGATGGAAAGAGTATGGCAGAAGCAATTTCCATACTCCCCGTCTCCCCTGAAAATCAAAACACCGTACTTGAATCAATACGAGATCGGGCGTTGGGACTTCGATCTTTCAATTTCCAACCGTACTCTTGTTTTATAGAGTATAAGTCAAAGGATGTGAAGACCAACATTGAGTATAGAGATTGTGTGGTAGATTATACAAGATGCCCGAACAAAAATTGTATCAAAAAATTGGTCTAAGTCTTCGGTTCGCAATCTTTGTTCTTACTTTAACATTTTCTATTTTTCAATGCCAGCATCCGCTTTCTTCTAATTCTTCAGGCAGAAGACAGCTCCATCCATCTGGCGGAATCGGATCATTTCAAGTTTCCCATCATGGGAACTACGCCTTACTCCATGGGTTCAAAGACCCAATCTCCCAAAAAAACATCCCGCTTCTTTTTGATACAGGTTCGGAAGTTTCATTTCTTGCAGAAGAAGAGTTTCCCTCATCCCGCAATTTGGAATGGGGTGATGTCCCATATTTCTTTTCCGTGAAAAAAGGGATTTTGCCTTCAGGAATTTATGGAGTGATCGGTCTTGATTTCTTTCGACTACACTGCATTTGGTGGGAGGCAGAAAGCCTAAGTGTATATCAATGGCAAAGTGAAGTTTGTCAAAAACCAGAGGCATATTTTACAGTTGGATTGAAGGCAATTGAGACCAAAAAAATGGGCTCCTTTTATTATATTCAATATACCTCTCCAAAATTGATCAAACATTGGGGTCTTGTGGATTCAGGAGCAAGTTTGAGCATTCTCCCCGAAGAATTTGAGGTGGGAGCTGAAAGTCGGGGAAAAACAAAGCTCTTCCTCGCCGGTGGCCTCATCCAAGAGGTAAATCTATTCTTTTCCAATGGAAAAATTGAGTTTTTGACCAAATCTGGAAATACCATTCCCTACACTCGCTTTTCATTCTTACGAGGAATTTCACTTGAGCATTTGCATTTGCCGAGAGAAAAGGATAGAGAGGATGATTCGGTCATCGGTCTCGAGCTACTCAGTCGGGCGCCCGTATTTTGGGATTTCAAAAGAAATCGCATAGGGATATATAGTGTCGAATCTAACAGCAGTGAATACTAAAGAAAAGATCATAGTTGCGATGAGTGGTGGTGTAGATAGTGCTGTTGCGGCAGGTCTACTCATGGAAGAAGGCTATGATGTAATCGGTGTCAATCTAAGGACTTGGGAGTATGAAGCACCCGCCTGCGACACAACCAAAAAGTCTTGTTGTTCGCCTGAAGATATCCGTGACGCACGAGACGTGGGTCTTTCTTTGAATATACCATTTTATGTGATTAAGATGGAAAAGGTTTTTGGAGAAAGAGTTATCGATCGATTTATCTCAGACTATAAAGATGGACGAACTCCCAATCCATGTGTCGAATGCAACACCTTTGTAAAGTTTGGTGCATTGTTTGAACAAGCGAAAAAGCTTGGCATTCAAAAAATAGCTACAGGTCATTATGCACGCACTATTGAAGTAGATGGACGATTTGCCATTCGTAACGCAGTTGATATGACTAAAAACCAAGCATACTACTTATATGGTCTTTCACAAGAAAATATCAAAAACACCGTATTTCCGTTAGGTGGAATGCAAAAATCTGAAGTTCGTGAGATCGCACGCCGAATGGGTTTACCAGTAGCAGACAAACCTGAATCACAGGAAATTTGTTTCATTCCAGAAAATGACTATCGAAGTTTTCTAAAGAAAAAAGGGGTCGAGTTTACTCCTGGTTTTTTTAAATTAAGAAACGGTCAAATCATCGGCAAACATTCAGGTAAAGAAGGTTTTACCATTGGCCAGAGAAAGGGCCTTGGAATCGCTTGGAAAAATCCTCTTTATGTACTTTCGATAGAGGATGATGGCACTGTCATTCTCGGCGAAGATGAAGAAACTTTTTGTGAGTCCTTTGTATTAGAGGATATTACAAAACAAGCACTTGGAACTTTTGAAGTAGGTCAGAGTATCGAAATGCGAGTTCAAATTCGTTATCGAAGTCTTCCTGTCAGTTCCCTTGTTACAAATCTTGGAGGGGAATGGGAAGTGAAATTTCTCACAGATGTAAAAAGTGTAACGCCAGGTCAATCCGCAACTTTTTATTTACCTGATGGAGATTTTTTGTTAGGTGGTGGAATCATCAAGAAAGGCTCCATACAATTGCGCAGTAAAAATTTATCTCTGGCCAGTGAAACTGCTTAGGCAAACAAATTGAAATCAGTAGCTGACAAAACCATTTTAATCATTGGTGGGGGACTCCTCCAAGTCCCGATCATCCAAACTGCAAAGACAATGAAGCTAAAAACTTTAGTTGCCGATATGAATCCCAATTCCATTGGTTTTCAAATAGCTGACGAAAAAATCATAATGTCCACCAAAGATTTGGAAGGAATGGTTCGAGAAGCAAAACGTTACAATCAGTCAAAGCCGATCCACGGAGTCATAACGGCCGGAACGGATGCGTCTATGACTGTAGCGGCTGTCGCGTCTGCGATCGGACTTCCGGGTATTCGCTTCATTGATGCCGAGGCTTGTTCAAACAAGGTCAAAATGAGGCAGAGATTGAAAGAACATGGTTTGCCCATTCCTCGGTTTGCACCCGTTTGGTCCTTACAAGATGCCAAAGATGCAGTAGAAAATTTATCTTTCCCACTTGTGATGAAACCTGCGGACAATATGGGTGCACGTGGCGTCATCAAGGTAAACCAAAAGGAAGATATTCCACACGCCTTTCGTCATGCAAAAAAATTCTGTCCAACAGGTGAATTGATTTTAGAAGAATATATGGAGGGTCCAGAACTCTCTGTTGACGCACTCGCTTTTCAAGGTCAGATTCGAATGACTGGTATCGCTGACCGTATCATTGAAAGAGAGCCTTTTTTTATAGAAATTGGGCATAACATGCCGTCGGCGCTCCCACAACAGATATTAGACGAAGTAGAAGATGTCATGACACGAGGAATGAAGGCATTGGGCATCCACCTGGGAGCAGGCAAAGGTGACATCAAAGTAACAAAAGATGGTGTAAAGATAGGTGAAATTGCGGCTCGTTTGTCGGGTGGATTTATGTCGGCCTTTACTTATCCTCTTTCAACGGGTGTCAATTTAAACCGAGCGGCACTTTTAATTGCTCTCGGTGAACATCCAGACAATCTGGAGCCAGTTGTCAGCCGTGTTTCGATCGAGAGATCATTACTCGCCACGCCTGGAAAACTTTTACAAATTTCAGGAGTCGATGAAGCCAAAAAAATAGATGGGGTAAATGAAATCTTCCTTCAATCAAAACCTGGTGACGTAATCAAAGAACCCACGAACAATATCGATAAGTCTGGTCATGTGATTATCTCTGCAAATACGTTAGATGAAGCAAATTCTATCTTTGAAAAAGTTAAAAACACAATTCGATTTGAAGTCGATGAAGTTTTTTCCGTATCGGAGAAAGAAATCAATGATAATGCCAGACTTCGTTTCGGTAAGGAGATTTGTTGGGTCTGCAAAGTTTGCGATGGGGTAAATTGTGCATCCGGGATCCCTGGAATGGGTGGCGTTGGTCGGATGGAAACATTTCAGGACAATTATACGGCCCTTCAAGAATTCCATATCATACCTAGATACATTCGTGAGCATATTACGCCCGTTATAGAGTCAACCTTTCTTGGTACGACATTAAAAACGCCAATCATGGCAGCACCAATGACAGGTGTTGGAACCAACATGAACTTTGTCATGACGGACTTGGACTATGCACAAACCGTGACCCGGTCTTTTGTCCAAAATGGATCCATCGCCTGGTTAGGAGATGGTGCATCTCCAGATAAGTATAAATTGATGTTAAATGCCATCGAGAAAGTGGATGGTAAGGCCATACTTATATGTAAACCCAGAGCCGACGATTCACTTTTGAAACAAAGGCTTCAAGAAGCAGAGTCAATGGGAATACTCGCAGTGGGTATGGACATTGATGCCGTTAACTTTAAGACAATGGCGAGCAAAAATCTGAGTAGCATAGCTCGGTCTTTAGATGCACTCATTCAGATAAAAAAATATGTGAAGATTCCCTTTATTCTAAAGGGTATCATGAGTCCAGAAGATGCCCAATTGGCCGTTGATGCTGGATTCGATGCCATCGTAATTTCAAACCATGGCGGTAGGGTATTGGACGGGCTTCCTGGCACGGCACGCGTGTTACCTGAGATCGCAAAACTTACAAAAGGAAAAATTCCGATTGTTGTAGACGGTGGCATTCGGAGTGGTATGGATGTATTCAGGATGATTGCATTAGGAGCAGATTTTGTGCTAGTTGGTCGCCCTGTCGCGATATCATTAGTAGGTTCTGAAGATGCCGGAGTTCGATTTCTGTTAAACCGTTATTCCGATGAACTGAAACAATCAATGAGTATTACAGGCACTAAGCATCTATCCGACATCGAAAGATCCATGCTGCGTCATAAATATTTAGGATAGGCAATGGACAAAGAAATCAATGATATCGACGCGATCATAAAGGTTATCTCAGCCTTATTTGGTAAATTACCTGTCCATATCATCCACAATGGTAAAGAAGTTTCGGTTAAGATCATTGCCCTTAAAAATCAGTCACTCATCATCAGTAATCAGCTACAATTCGCAAACAAAGCCCGCATACTCACTCTTGTTCATAATGGAAGTAAGTTCATAACTCAGTTTCTCTTGATTGGTGGTGATGGTAACGGCATAGAAGTTTTACAGCCTATCAAAATATCAATAGTTCCAGCGACTAGGCAAGGAAATCGAGTAGAAGTAGCGAATGCAGCAAGTAGTGCCATGCGCGTAACAAATTTGATCAACGTTTTGGATGTTACAAAAGCGATCGGATTTGATGATAAAAAAGTAGATGCACTTTTGCTCTCCTATCGTTCTAAACTTTCCAAACTGTTTCCAGACTCGTCTATTTTTTTCGCAGGTAGAGCAGACAATCGACTCAGAATGATGCAACATTATGATAAAGCAATATTCGTAATCGATAGGAAAAATAAGTCAACGGCAAATCCAGCATATCTGCCCTTTGATGAGTATTTAAGAATATTCAACACTTCTAAGTTACCAGAGCATTTGATTTCGGAAATAGCAGTACCTATTCGCTATAAAGGTTATGTGAGTATGGGTTATGTACAAATTCTTTCAGAAACGTCTCTTGATTTAGAGGCATTAGAAAGAATAAATGTTTTTTCCCAAGCAGTTGCACGAGACATTATATCTACTGGGGTTTTCCAAGAAACAAAGGAAAACTGTCAAGTTATGGATCTAAGTTCGGGTGGTATCAGCTTTTTACATGCTCCCACTCGTGCCTTTAGTCGAAATGTGACAATGAATGGAACGATCATTTTTGATTTGATCATGACGAATGAAAAAAGAGCTACTTTCCGTGGTATAATAAAAAACATTCGTAACTTGGAAACCAACTACAGAGTCGGTTGTCAATTTTACAATACGAACCCAAGTGACTTAGAAATTTTAGAAGAATATCTTGCTGAAAGTAGTCCGAAGCCAGACCCGAAGGCGAATCAAGATACTGATCATTCGGAAAATGACGAACACTCTAAAACTGAGGAATCAAGTGAAGAGGGAACTGAATTGTCTTGAAACCTTACTCAAGTTTTGTTCCTTCTAATTATCATCACTTCTCTCTCCAATCCTATCTCATCCAACGTTTCCCATATCATACAAGCGAGGAGTGGAGCGAACTGATCGCACAAGGTAAGGTCAAAGTAAACAATTTTGATTCAAAGTCGGAATTGATTTTACTTACGGGAGATGAAGTAGCTTATTATCCCTCAAATCAAAATCGAGAAGAGCCCCCCATTGACAAAGACTTTCAAATCATTTTTGAAAATGATAGTTTTCTTGTTGTCAACAAACCACCTAACATACCTGTTCATCCAGCCGGACGTTACCGGACAAATACTCTTTTAAATCTATTGGAAGCAGAAAGAGGGATTGGATCATGTTTTCCCGTACATCGCCTTGACCGAGAAACATCTGGAGTGATGTTGTTTGCAAAAAAGAAAGAGTATCAATTGATGTTGCAGTCTTTATTTGAAAAAAGGCAGGTATCAAAAAAATATGAAATTTTAGTCTTTGGCGAATTTCCAGATTTTTTGATCGCCGATGGGTTTATTGGGAAAGATCCAAATTCACAAATCCGAAAAAAACAGTTATTTTCCTATACGAATATTCATGATTTCAAAGAAGCATATACAAGTTTTACAAAGATTCAATATAACTCAAAAACAAATATCTCTCATTTGTTAGTTCAGCCAAAAAGTGGTCGGATTCATCAAATACGTGCCACACTTTGTTCATTGAATTTCCCAGTCGTTGGTGATAAGTTATATGGCATTAGAGAATCTGCATTCATCGACTTTGCCAATGGTGGGGCGAGTGAGGCCTTGACATTAGAATTGGGGCACAGCAGACAAGCGTTACATGCATCTGAGTTGGAATTCGAAGATCCGATTGCTTCTAAGTCATATCATTTTAAAGCAAAGATTTTCGATGATTTATGTCGCTTTGTCGTGTTGAGCGAATAGACTATGTCTCCTTTTAATTTTTAAAAAACATTCCATCCCGAATTCAGAATGTACCGATCCTTTCTTTAAGAAAGGAGGCTTTTGCAACGGATGGCAGGAGCAAAAAAGCTACTACGCGACGAAAGTCGTTATTTATTTGGGGAATTTTGGACCGCTAAACAGAGACAAGGTCATCCCATACATCATACTGTAAGTTATCGAGCCTCTTTCAAGCCTGAACTTCCTGCCTTTTTCATGAAAGAATTTTTGAAAAAGAAAAAAAGTGTCGTTTACGATCCATTTGGTGGAAGGGGAACGACTGCTGTCCAAGCAAACATTGATGGACATATCGCCATCCACAATGACATTCATCCTTTATCTATTTTTTTAGCGAGTTCTAGGCAATATGTACCATCGCTTGCAGAACTAACCAAAAAGGTCAATCAGCTGGATTTAAGTGCGCCGTATCCGGAGGAAGCTGAGGATAAAATGTTGCTTCCTTTTTTTCATCCAAAAACACTTTCGGAAATTAAAAATCTACGTCGTTACTTGGCTGAAGATGACTCACCGATTATGCGGTTCATCGGTTTGATTGCACTTTCTCGTTTACATGGACATAGTACTGGTTTTTTTTCTGTGTATACCTTTCCCCAGCTTTCCATACCTTCGGAAGCCCAAAGAAAAAATAACATCAAACGGAATCAGACCCCAGAATATAGAGAAATCAAATCTCGCATCATCCAAAAGATGAAACGTGATCTTTCGGATCCAATGCCTCCATTTTATCATGAATTCTCCAAACAAAATCGTTACACATTGTCTTCAGCGAATTTTGTTCCAGACATTGATTCTAACTCTGTGGATCTTATTGTTACTTCCCCACCTTTCTTGGATAAGGTGGACTACGAAGGTGATAATTGGTTGCGTCACTGGTTTTTAAATATTCCAAAAAATTCAGAGAGAAAATTAAGTATTTTTAGCAATGTAAATGAATGGAATCAGTTCATTAAATCTACTTTAAAAGAATCCTCGCGAGTATTAAAAAAAGGCTCTCATATGGTGATGGAAGTCGGTGAAGTGAGGAAGGGCAAAGATATAATCAATTTAGATGAGGACGTTGTCAATATGGCAGAGGATACTGGACTTGTCTGGGATAAAACTTACATTCACACCCAACAATTTACAAAGCTTTCCAACTGTTGGCAAGTATCCAATAATGAGAAAGGAACTAATTCGAATCGATGTGTGGTACTGCGAAAAGTTTAATATCACACACCTTTACGTGACTTTAGAAGGTCTAATCATTATGAAGGTTCTTTTCTCTTTTATTTGCACATCCTTTCTTTTCGTGAATGTTTCTTATTCGCAAGGTTTGGGAAGTAAGACCCACCCAATCTTGTTTCAGCTTAAGAAAACGAGTGTGGGTAAGTATGAATTGGTTATGGAATTGCCACCGAATTATGGATTCCAGAAAGATGCACCACACCGAATTTTGTTATCAGGAAAGGGTGGTGTTGAGATCAAAAAAGCAGAGTTAACATTAACTGGTCCCACGCATCCTAAAAAAGAAGAATATTTTGAATACGTGAAACCGATGCCTGTCCAGCTAACTGGAAAGGGTGAAGTAGAATTGAACGCAAAGATCTTTTATTGTGATTTCAAAAAGAACATCTGCATTCCAGGAAAAGTATCGGAAGTATTAACGGTGAATTGATCACTCGATTCCATTTGTAACTAATTGTTTTAGATCTCTTTTTTGGATTTGATACAGGAAAAAATATCTCCCACCGACCGTTACTTTTTTATCTAAAATTGTTCCTTCTTTGGAAATATCACGTAACTCTCGTTTACCTTTGTCGGATAAGTTTGGAGAGGCATAAGTGCGCAAGAGGTTGAGTGCTTTTTGCTCAGCAATTTCCTTTGCTTCTTTCATTCGGGCATCTGCATCTGGTAGGACACTAGAGATCGCAACTTGAAATAAAGAACTTGTGATAAAGCCCTCTTTGGCTTTGGTAAATTCTACAATTACCTCTTCGCTTACTGTTTGTTTTTCGACAGTTTCAATCTTTTCTGTTGGTGGTGGAGTTGTTTTTTCAGGTGCGGATTTACAGCTGGCGAGTGTGCAGCAAGCCAGTAAACTAAGGACGACGAGGGTTGATTGGATCTTCAGTGGAAGGATTTGTTTTTTTAATTTCATCAGAAAGGCTCTCTTCTTTTTTGTAGATAGATTCAGGAATTACTGTCTCTTCTACTTTCGCATAAAGATCTTTCTGTATATTTCTAAATAGGAAAGTACATTTTGATTTATCAGTATAATCTTCCTTATAAATTTCCATTTTTTCATAAAACCATGCAAAGGTCTGATTGTAGCTTGGATCGTTCGTTGCAGAACTTGCGTTTTTCCCTAAACCTGATTGCGTTCCTTGGGGCTGTTGGACCTGTGGTGTCACATTAGTTTGTGTTGTTGTTTGCGTTGCGGTTCCCAGATTTGCTGTTGGTTGCAGTGTGTTTGTCTGCGTTGCTTGGAGTGACTTTGCGATCCGGGCACGTCCAATTTGGGATCGTTCGAAAGAATTGATTCCTTCACCAAATCGATATTTGTTTCTATGTACTTCAAGTAAATATGGCAGAGACTTTTCTTCTCGTTTGAGGTAGGCAATCTTTTTACATTCATCTCTTTTTTGGCGGCCGGAAATTTCTTTGAAAGTCAAAGGAACTTCAACTCTGACTTGGAAAAAATCTCGTGAAATAAATCCTTCATCCGTTTCATTTTGGATTGCATGTTCGACTAAAAGGGGATCAGCAGGACGAAAGCTCGAACAGGAGAAACAAAAGATAAAAATTAGAAGTTTACGATTCATTTTCCTGTCTCAAGGTTGTAGAAGATGCCAAAATTTAATACCATTCTACTCGTTGCTTTATTCATTAGTTTTCCACTCCTCGCAGAACCAAACTTCTTTTCTTCTTCGGAAAAACTTTTTTCAGAAAAGATGAAAAAGGTCAAACTTGAAAATGGATTGACCCTACTCATGATGAAAAGGGGAACTTCACCAACTCTTGCTCTTTATATCAAATTTAAGGTGGGAGCGGTGGACGAGACGCCAGAACAAGCAGGTACGGCGCACCTACTGGAACATATGTTATTTAAAGGTACCCAAAACGTTGGGACTATCGATTTTTCCAAAGAAAGAAAATACCAAGAACAGATAGAAGTTTGGGGCACAAAACTGGATGACCTTAAACTTGAAGAAAGAAGCCGTAAAGAAAAGGGAATGGAGATTCCGGCAACACTTTCAAAAGACATTGAGACCTATGAACGCCGACTTCGTAATTTAATCCAACTCCAAGATGAATTGATTTTAAAAAATGAAGATTCATTTATTTACGAACAAAATGGGGAAGTAGGATTCAATGCCTATACTTCTCAAGATGTTACAAACTATCAAATCGAGTTACCATCCAACAGACTTGAGATATGGGCAAAAATTGAATCAGACCGTCTAAAAAATCCCATCCTTCGGGAATACTATACAGAGAGAGACGTAGTCATAGAAGAGAGACGGATGCGAACCGATGACAGTGGAGCGGGCGTTTTGCGAGAACGTTTTTTTTCTGTCGCTTTTGAGGGGCACCCATATCGAAAACCGGTGATTGGATATGCGACAGGACTTCCGTTTTTAAAAATTGAAGATACAAAACAATTTTTCAAAGAAAATTACACTCCGAATCGAATGGTGATCTCGATTGTGGGAGACGTTGACTTTGAATCGACAGAAAAATTAGTAAGAAAGTATTTTTCTGACTTGAAACCCGGAAAAGACCGTCCTCCTTATAAAATTGAAGAAAAACAATACTTAGGTGAAAAGCGATTTAAGGTGATTCATCCTTCAAGTGAACAGATGATGATGGGTTGGTTAAAACCGCCATACCCACATAAAGACAATGCTGTTTTTGATGTTCTTTCCAACCTACTTACTACGGGTGCAGGTTCAAAATTAAACCAAAGACTGGTTTTAGTCGATAAAACCGTAAATTCTGTTGGCTCAGCTAATGGATATCCGGGGGAACGATATCATAATTTTTTTACACTTTTTATCAAACCTCAATCAGGCGCAGATTTAGGAAAAATAGAGTCAGCGATTTGGGATGAGTTGAAGCAAATCAAAGAAAAAGGTGTAACAGCGGAAGAATTAGAGAAGATTAAAAACCAAATGATCTCCGAATTTTTGCGAACGATGGATGATAATGGAACCATTGCTGATCTTCTTTCTTACTCCGAATTGTTATACGGAAGCTGGACTCAACTTTTTTCACAATACAATGCGATACAAAGTGTAACTTCTGCGGACATTCAAAAGGTTGTTTCTACCTATTTGACTGATGATCGAGTCGTCGTTGGTGTTTTGGTTGATTCCAGAAAAAAAGGAAAATAATATATGAAATACTTAATTCATCTAATCATTTTAACTTCTTTTACATTTAGTGCCTTTGCTTATCAAATGGGCGACTTTGTGAAAGATATCACATTCAAAGATTTAGTTTTCAATTTTCCCAATATCGCTGTAACCAAAGCAACAGATGGAACAGAATTGCTTTCCCTCACGAACAAGGACTTCCCCATTGTATTTGCCGAATTTCAGGTCTACTATGGTAGGAAAAATATAGGCAATCGAAACACTGAGATCACGCGTCTTTTGAAAGATAGTTGGGAATTTTCCGGGTCAAAAGCATATCCGAAAGATTCATTGCTTCAAGAATTCGAGAAATTAGGAGCAACCTTTTCACTTTCTATTGATTACGACAAAACCACAATTTCAATGAGCTATCTCAAAAAGGACGAGGCAAGAATCGTAGAGTTGTTTCGTTCATTTTGGATTGAATCAAATTTAGATAACGAAGTGATTGAAACAATGAGATCTCGGATCGCAGATGAGATCAAAAGAAGAAATGACAATCCTACAAGTCTTGGTATGCGTAAGATCAAGGAACGTGTGTTTGATGGGACAATTTTAGGAAAAGTTTCGTCCTTATCCGGGCTTGAATCAATAACAAGAGATCAACTTATCCAGTTCCAATCCGAAATTGTATCAGAAAAAAAACGGATCTTACTTTTAACAGGTGATGCAGAGCCAGAAACTTGGAAAAAATACATTACAGATATTACAATTGCAAATGCTGACCAAATGAAAGCAGAAGAAGTGATAACGGAATCTCTTGTTAATAATCTTTCCAGGATTAAAGGTAAACACGTTTTGGTCGAGAAGGAGGTTTCCCAAGCATTTGTAGTTATGATGGGATCCCTTCCAAGACATAATGATCCAGATTTTTATGCGATTCAAGTTTTAAACTATATGATCGGTGGAGGCGGATTTAACTCTTATTATATGCGAGAAATACGGAACAATCGTGGCCTTGCTTATTCAGCGGGAAGCCAAACTGATTTTCAGAAAGGATACGGAACGATTCATTTTTATGCAATGACGAAGGCAGAATCGACCGTTGAAGTTTTAGGGCTTATGAAAGATCTTATAAAGGAAGATTTTATTGCAAAGTTACAACAAGCTGAGCTGAAACGTGCACAAATCGCCATTACTAACCAATTCGTATTTCTTTTTAGCGATAGTAAAAAGGTACTTCAGAACGATCTCAGATTTCGCGAACATGAGATGTCACCTGACTATCTGATCCATTTTCGTGAAAATATTGAAAAAGTGACATTAGAAGATTTAGTCAGAGTTGGAAAGAAATATTTTAATCCACAAGGACTATCGGTGTTAGTTGTGGGTCCAAAATCACTTAAAGAAAGTCTCGGAGCGCAGTTCCAAATCATCCAACCGGAAGAAAATGCATCCAAATGATAGATGCTGTTTTTGAGCATAATAATTGGAAATTTGAAGGAATTTCAGAAGGTGGAATCCGAACTTCAGTCGTTTTTCCTGCTCTTGATTTGATGTTTGATTTTGGATCAGTCAATCCAGATAAGATACATATTAGCAATTTGCTGCTAACACATGCACACTTGGATCACTCTGCGGGTATTCCTTATTATGTATCGCAGAGATCTTTGCGCAAATTATCTCCACCTAAAATTTTTGTTCCCAAGAGTATCCAATCAGACCTACACGATATCTTATCGATATATTCTAGAATGGAAGGATTTGATTACGAATTTCAAGTCATTGGATTGGATTTTGAAGAGACAGTTCCATTGAAACCTGGATTTTTATTTCAGGCGCTACCATCGTTTCATAGAGTGCCTTCGCAAGGTTATACGATCTTTGAATCCAAAAAGAAATTAAAAAAAGAATTTATTTCTTTAAAAGAAGCAGAAATTAGAGACTTGAAATCTCAAGGAATTGATCCTACGGAAGAAATCCGATTTCCTTTAGTATCTTTTTCGGGAGATACTAAAATTGAATATATACTTCAAAATGAATCTGTGAGAAAGAGTAAAATTCTTTTTATGGAATGTACTTATTATTGTGAAAAAAGAGGGATTGAACGTGCAAGAGATTGGGGGCACACTCATTTGGATGAGATCGTGGCACATGCGGACGCCTTTGAAAACGAAGCGCTCGTACTCATCCATCCTTCTAAGAGATATAGCTATCGCGAACTTACAGAATGGGTCAAAAAAAAATTACCGACAAAACTATTGGAAAGAACTCATTTATTTTCTGTAAAAAGATAACTTATGAAAGAACGAACATCCGTTTTTGCATCTGACATCGAGGCATTTATTGACAAAGAATTGGTCAAAAGGCCCCATTCACTTTTTTATAAAATGGAAGAATATGCCCTTGAACACTCGATTCCGATTGTAACAGCCGCCACCGGTGCAGTTTTGCAATCCTTAGTTTCAAGTTGGAGTCCAACAAATATTTGGGAATTGGGCACAGGAATTGGATATTCTACCCTATGGATGATTTACGGTGCACCTAATTCTAGTATTACGACCATTGATAGAAATCACTTCCAAGCATCACTTCTGGATAATTATGCAGAACAGATGGGGATCGACCATGAAAATCACGTTCGCCGTATCTCAGGTTGGGTCTTGGATTATATGTATGCCAACGTGAATGAGTGGTCCAATGCCGATCTTTTTTTTATTGATTGTGACAAAGTGACCTATCCGGAGCTTTGGGATTTGATCGTAAAGTATGCAAAACCTCAGGCTCGCATCGTTTACGATAATGTACTATGGCACGGTCGTTTGATGGATTTGAACTGTCAAAAACCATCTGACCAAGCTGTTCGTTCTCTTTGGACGCGGGTTAAGGAATCCAATTATCCATTTACCTTATTTCCTGTGGGTGACGGACTGCTAGTGGCGGAAAAGCAATAAAAAATAGTAGTCAGCCTGAGTTTGTCCGACACTTATAGTGACTATCATTTAGGAGATATTTCAGTTTCATGAAGCATATTTTGATCCTTTCCTTATTTTTCTTAAACCTAGTTACTCTATCCGCCCAGGAAGCTGGGGCAACTGTTGACCGTGGAAAAGAGACCCATGAAGAAATGGAAAAACTTGACCAAGGTTCCAATCTTGAACGTAAACAGTTTAAGGAGATCTCTGAAAAAAATCGTGAGCGAATCACAAATGGAATCAAATTGCTTACTATTGTTAGTGCAAATTTTGGTGATGAAGTTCCAGAATCAAAGGCATCGCTCGATAAGATAAAAAAGGACTACCAAATTGCGCAACGTTATTATTACCGCAATGCCTATATCATAGCTGGCAAAAGTGTTCAAAAAGTAGAAAAAGATTTAACCGAAGTTCTTTCCAAATTCGCGAAAGTATATGATGCAAAAACGCAGAATCTTCTCTCCGAGTGTGCAGACAGCATTTCGCAAACGGAACAAGCTCAACTTACCGTAGACTCCCAAGAAGGTGGTAAACCTGCGACTTCTAGTTTTATTGATGTATCAGAAGCAGCACATAAACTTAAAATTGCATACTACCAGTTGGGTCTAGCACTTGAAATGTCAAAAGACAACCGTTTTTATGAAGCGATTGTTCATTACCGCATAGCAAAAGACTACGGGATCAAAATTCTTACTGACTTAAAGGAAGCAGAAGCGGACAAAAAAGCCATCCAAGACAAATTTACAAAAGATTTGGCAGATAACAGAAATTTAATTAGTGGTGCAGCTGCTGCTCCTGCAAAGTAATTTTTTCGCATAACGTAAAATCATTTTTTGATTTTAGGTTTGAAATCTATTGAATCGACTGCTTTTTTTCTTTATCTTTGTAGTTGGATTTGTTCCATCCATTGGTGCATTTCCAACTCATCCAGTGGTGATCGATCCAGGACACGGAGGTGTGGCTCGCGAACCAATGGAGTTGCATGGTGATAAATACGATACCATCACTCAAGGTTACCTCGAAAAGTACAAACAAGGCACAGAATCTGGTTCTTATACCGAAAGATCGGTGGTTCTTGGACTTGCCAAAGAAGTAGATCAGATTCTCCATCTCACGGAATCGGATGAAGGTTGGGAAAAATTTTCCGCTTACATCAGTAAGTTTTCAAATAGCAAAAAATTTCCAAGAATCGTATTAAAGTCTCATCTTTCGCGAAATTCTAGTTATGAGTTGGATCCAGCAAACGATGATCCAAATGCTCCATACCGACTCTATGATTTCCCAGATCGTAAAACATCAGAAAGGAAAAAAGGCAGACTGTCTCAAATCAATGAAATCAAACCACATTTGATTCTTTCTCTGCACTTGAACCCAGCAAGCAAAGGACAAGTTGGAGGAATGGCGGCTGTGTTGACTCCTGGTTATGCGACGTTTAAACAATTGCGGGAGATTTCGGCGGGTAAATTGAAATCCCGAAATTTTATGCAATCACCTTGGTCAGACTGGCTAGTCTTTGCATCTGATCGCTCGAAGTTAGAAAATGCAATAACGGATGCATGGATCTATTTTCATGGTTATTGGCCCAATCCGGCAGGAAACAAAGTTGATCTAACCAAGTTTGAAGGATATCGCCAGAATATGGTGACTTGGTCTTACGCTGATAAAAGGGGATGGGAAACTCAAGCAAAGGCAAATACAAAGGGACCTTATGCAAAAAATCATGCAGATTTTCGAGTAGAAGGGAAGTTTTGGGAAAGGGAGATGGGCAAAAAGGAATCGTTTCGAAGGGAAGGCGGACGAGAAGGTTTTGGAGGTGACAATTACTTTGCTTCGAAAGAGCTCATGCGATTTGTTCAATTTGGAGTTCGAGAACAGCTAAAAGGTGATGGTGGAATTTATCCAGAGATTGGTCCGATACAAAAGCCTTATATTTCAACCTACAGTTTGCCCACTTATACGAATGCGATCTGTGCATTTATTGAGATAGGATATATCAACAGAAAAAGGGATATAAAAATCCTTACAGAACACAAACGTGAGACGGCTGTCTCTCTTGCTGTCGGTATATATTCATTGTTTGTTGGCTTAGAAATAAAAAAACCCAAGAAGATGCCTATCATCCCCACAGGCAAAAAATTAAATTGGGAAAAGTATGAAAACTACTTTGATGAGGTGGTCGGACCATGACTTCGCCGAATGAATCTAAAATGTTGTTGGAACATCCTTTATTTCCGAAAGTGATCGAAGCCTACCAAAAATCTTTAGTGAAAAGATATTCGTCAGAATCGCTGTTAGCCTATCCCCAATACAAATCTATTTCGAGATCAACGATTGACTTAATGATTCAATTCTTCATTGATGCTCTTTATCCTGAACATTCAAAAAGATTAGAGTTAGATGCTGCTTTTCAATCGTTATCTGGATTCGTGAATCATCCTTCCAAATTATGGGGAATTCTAGGAAATTTGGCGGCATCAATATTCAAATTTGGCAGACATTTCCCAGCGGCTTTAAGTGCAGGTCTTGCGGCTTTACATTCGTATGTTACTGCACACAAATTTGAAGAGACATTGATACGAGAAGCTATCACAGAATCAGAAGAGGGTGACCCTTTCTCTTCGGATGAAAGTTTCAATCGAATTTTGGCTCGCATTCCACAAAAAGATGCAGATGCCTTTCGACAAGACATTACAAAGTTGTTTAAAATATTTACCGATGGCGTGTTAGTTGATAAAATTGTGATTATTATGCAAGATGTCCTAAAGCGAATGGAATCTAAAGGAAGTCTTTATACCATAGATGACCATAGGGCGATACAACTTGGAATCAATATTCTAAGACAGGGGAAGTTTATCTTTGAAAGGCTGTCGAAAGACGAGATGCTTTTGATTATTGAGGCAATCGACACGATCGAAAGGGATTTCTTTCTGAATGCCAAGCGCCTGAGCAAATGAAAAATTGTATATCTAACTTACTGGTACCGATGGCCGGAATCGAACCGGCATGATGTTGCCATCGGTGGATTTTGAATCCACTGCGTCTACCAATTCCACCACATCGGCAAATTAGCTCAATCTTCTGCTTCTATATATTTACCTTTTCCGCGGGCCACTATTTTGCCGATCTCATTTTCGATCTCAGCTCGGTTCTCAATGATTTTTTTGTTTTTCTTAACAAACCAACCTCGTAAGTGGAGAGGTTCATTGGTTTTTGCAGGTTGTAAAAAACGAATCGTGAGTTCACCAGTTGTGGTTTCAAAATTCATGGCCTCATTGATCTTTACCATAATCTCATCTAGAATGGTAGAAATGATCCCGGGGTGGATTTGATCCGGCAAGCCTTGGTATTTGTCTGGGCAGGTATAATCACCGAAGGCAGTTTTTGTATCTTCATCAAATGTGATTTTGAGCTGCAAACCGTCTCCATTATCTGGACTGGAGGCAAAGCTTAAATTTTTCTTGGCAACGGATTTCATGCCACCACTTCAAGAAAAAATTGACGTATTGTCAAGCATAAAACGGGCTAGTGGTCATTTTGGCCACTTTTGGGGTGGAAAAGTCCATGAATTGACCAGAAATAAGAATATATCTCAATTCTTTCCAGCATTTCCTCGAAAATAAGAAAGGTACCCACAAAAGATGATCACAACATTAATGATGTTACTTGGGCTCTCCGGTGCAGGAGCAGGCCTTTATAATGTGATCAAAAAACCTTCCGAAGAAGAAGGTGAGCCAGAGCCATCCTCCGCCCGGAGGAGGCGGAGAGGCAAAGACGGAAAGTCTGAGACATCCCGTGATAGAAAACAAGATGCAGATCCAGATAAGTTGCCACCACCTGAATGGGGTGGCCGAGGTAAGGAACTTCCTTTCCAGACCGATCCCAATGAAAAGGGCGGCAGAGTGCCCAGGGGAGATGCTAGACCCTTGCCTCAAGGTCTTCCAAGTTTGGAAGATTGGACTAGCGAAGATAAAGAGCCAAAAAGCAAACGGAGAAACCAACGATCATCTGAAGAACCAAAGTCATTAGCTGATGTTCCGTTAGGTGACTTAGGTGACGATACTCCTCCGATGCCAAATCCAACCGGAGGTGGTAGTGGACAAAAGGCACCGAGGCAAGAAAAACCTGAATTGCCATTTAATGCAGATGATATCATTTCAAAAAATTCTAAGTATTCCTTTCATCGCAGACCGCTGTTAAATGCAGAAGCCCTAATTGAAAAAAATAGCCTTGAAGAAGCTCTCGAAATTTTCCAGCGAACTGGAGATCGCATTCCTGATGAAGAAATAAAAGGCAAAATCCAGAAAAATATATCCGACTTGGAAGATTTTATCACGGAGTCGGAGTCTTTTAAGTCGGAAGATTCTCCTTTACCAAGTAAAAAAACTCAGCCAAACAAAGAGGCTGGTGGATCAGTAAGTAAAGATATAGGAATATCTTCCGAAAAAGGTTACGAAGATTTTGTTTCCGCAATGAAACAAGTGGCGGATGTATTTGCGGACTCTATCTCCAAGGCAATTCAATATGCACAATCGGGCCAAACTCAATACCCATCGACAAGCGCTGAATCCCAACAAACATCGGCGTTACCGCAAGTAGAACCAGCAAGCCAAAGTCCGGCGCTTCCCATACCACCAAATGCACAAAATACGAGCTCCGCACCTTTGCCTCCTCAGGGAGCCGTGGGAGCAGATTTCCTTCATCCACTTATTTATCAATTTTTAAAGGATGCTCCTCCTTTACCTGGTTATGCTGGTGTTGATCCAAAGGAAGAAAAACAGAATTATGAAAATCTTCTTAAGTCTTTAAATCAAGGGCTCCTTTCTCCCCCTAATACAAATGCGCCGATGCCACAACCAGGTATGGGTGCGGGTATTCCTGGCATTGTCGGACCTTTTTATCTTCCAAATCCCAATCAATTAGAAAATGATGTGCAATCTTTATCCGAGGCGCTGGGAAAGGCGGCTGATGGTGCAAACCAACTAGCGGATATCGCAAAAAGTTTAGAAATTGCCAAAGATGAAGTAAAAAATAAAGATATATCCGACTTAGATCTACCTGAAGATACTTTTTTCTCTGACAATTGGAAAGAATTTCGGGGTTTACCACTCGTTGATCGAAGATTAGGCGGTGAAAGAAGAAAAAACACGGATCGAAGAGAAGCCAAAGCTGGGAGAAAAGATCGCAGGTCTGGTAAGGATCGAAGAGTTTCGGATAAGTTCAAAGAACGCGAAAACTATTTAAAAGAGAAGGCATTACAAAAGTTAGAAGAGGCGGCAAAAAAAGCTCAGACCCTAAAACCCCCGTCACTAAATGATTTACTCAAACCATACTTTCCTCCCGTGCCCGATAGGCTCAATTTACCAGAAGGTTTAGACTATCGGGACAAAAAAGAAGAAATTCCGAGAGATATACCCAAAGAGGAGCCTAAAGAAGAAGAATGGATCGAAGGTGATCCAGAATGGTTTGATAAAACCTCGCAGGCGTTAAAGAGAGAGTTAGGTTTACCTGAACCAATCGATCCAAATCCTCCTAAATTGGATGCGCCACTGATTGGTCTACCTGATCCAATCGATCCCACAAAGGCAAAATCTGAGACGATCATTGAAACGGATGAACCCATTCAAGTTGAACTTATGGGTAGGGCCGAGGAGGAGAGACTCAAAATTGGTCTTCCAGACCCTGAGGAGTCCTTTCGAGACCGTGTTGTAAAACCATTAGAAGAAGACACCGATGAGCCAGAACTGGATACTGAACCTCCGGAAATTGAGCTCATCGATGGTGAGTTAGGTGAAATATCGGAAGCCAAAGATACACCGGATGAGATGGCAAATAAAATCGAGGAAGAGCCAGAAAAGGTAATTCATGGTGTCCTCGAACTTAAGCCTCCTGAGGCAGATGATGCTCCTTTTTTAACTCTTACATATGATTTTGGCAAAATACCTCATGCCTTTCGCCTCTCAAAGAATTATTCCATTATGGAATACTCATATTATAAATACAAACCTATGTTAATTAAAGCTCAAGAGTTCGCGCGAAGAAAAATGCTTAAAAATGCACTCAATTACTACCGAGTCATCAAATCGCAAAACATACCGCCTGAGCTAAGAAAGATGATCAATCGAAATATCCGCGACATTACAGAATTCATGGAAAAATTTTTAATGGCGAAAGGTGGATAGGCAGAATTGACACTCTTCCAAAACCCTAGAACAAATACTAAATATGTATTTGACGGAAAAAGTGTAATTTAAGTCGATGAAAGGGAATGGCTGAAGAAGAGATCAAGATAGTCAACTATCCGAAAGGAGCGGCAATTGTTGTACAAAATGCCGTAAATAGCGGAATCTTCTACATCGTTCGTAGTGGGCGAGTCGCAGTCGATTCAGAACACATCCAAGTAGACCACGATCTTTCCTATTACGAAAAGGGGGATAGTTTTGGTCTGGTCTCAGCTCTTACCGAACATCATTTTCTCGTTACACTATTTGCAGAAACAGACGTTGAATTATTACAAATCCCCATACGAATGCTCGGATCATACTTAAAAGAAAGGAAAGAGCTTTCGATGAAGATTCTTGGGCTTTATTCGAGAGAATTACGAGCACTACAAAAAAATCTTTCGAAAGCAAACAAACCAGCAGACAGGGAATACAATCCAGATAAATTATTTCAAAATGCAAAAACATATTTAGGATGGGGAAACGCAAAACTTGCCTCACATGCGCTCCACAAGTATATGGATTGGGCCAAGGCAACAAATCACCCAGATGCGTATGCACAGGCGGACGCACTTTTAAAAGAAACAAAAACCACTGCACAACCGTTTGAATGGAAATCTCAAAAAAGCAGTTTAGATGCCGGTGAAGTATTGTTCGTTGAAAGTGAAATGGATCGCGACATCTTCGTTATATTGGAAGGGCACGTTAAGCTTTTTAGTATCGTTCGCGGTATGGAATATGTCATCGATGTACTAGGACCTGGTGAAATATTTGGCGAGATGTCTCTCATTGACAATGCTCCTAGAATGGCTTCGGCGGTGACAGATTCACCTTCGGTAATCCTTCGAGTAACTCCTGAAAATTTGTTTGAGAGTATCGGAGAGTCTTTATTACAAAAAATTTTCGAAAGTGTTGCAAGGCGAATTTGGTTTTCTCACCAGCGACTGATTATTTTGCGCATGCAATCGCCTGTTAAACGACTCTATGCTTTTTTATACAATTCGATTCGAGATCAAGACATCAGAGTGGGAAGGAGTTTGTCTCAAAGCTATAATCTTAGTTATACGTTCCCAATGGCATTTGACGAACTTTGTAGTATGTGCGGAATTATTAAGATCAAAAAAGAGAGCATTCAGGATTTTTTATCGGATACCAACATTTTGATCGAAAAAAGCAAAATTACGGTTAAAAGCAGAAAAAGAATCGAAGAAAAGCTCGGAGGCCATAAGACCAAACAAGGTCATATGATTTCCAACGTAGTTTAGCCATTTCTACTCAAAAACTTTCCCGATGTCCAAAAACATCTAGACAGAATCTAAGTCTAAAGATTAGAATTATTCTAAGGAGAGTCATATGCCACAAGTAACATCATTAGCGCCAGATTTTAAGGCAACAGCCGTCATCGGGGATACATTTAAAGAGATCAAATTATCAGATTATAAAGGAAAATGGGTGGTACTGTTTTTTTATCCACTGGATTTCACTTTCGTTTGCCCAACTGAAATCATCGAATACGATGCAAAGCTAGAAGATTTTAAAAAGATCGGAGCTGAGATTCTCGGCGTATCCGTAGATAGTGAATTTTCCCACCTAGCCTGGAAGAAAACTGCTCGCAAAGAAGGCGGAATCGGAGAAATCAAATATCCATTGATTGCAGATAAAACAAAAGAAATCGCAAAGTCATTTGGCGTTTTAGTTGAATCTGGTCCAGATGCAGGTGTTGCTCTCCGAGGAACATTTCTTATCGATCCAAATGGTGTTATCCGTCAAGCAACTGTTAATGATTTGCCAGTTGGAAGAAATATCGATGAAGCCCTTCGTTTGATTAAGGCATTCCAATTTGTTGAAAAACATGGAGAAGTTTGTCCTGCCAACTGGGATGAAGGTAAAAAAACTATGAAGGCAGATCCAACAGGCTCTAAGGCTTATTTTTCTTCCGTTAACTAAAACTTTATCATGAGACCCTGGCTTCGGTCGGGGTCACCAAACAAGGAACCAACCAATGAATGCCGTCATCGAAACATCTTTACCTGAAGGGGCTTATTATAAAGCCGATGCTTTTCCAAAGGGACTGACACGGAAAGTCGTTGAATCGATTTCTCATATCAAAAATGAACCAACATGGTTGACGGAGTTTCGTTTGGAAGCTTTTAAAGTTTACGAAGAAAAGCCCATGCCTTCTTGGGGTTTCATACCTCAGTTTCACATTAATATAGATGATTATGTACATTATGTTGGCTCGAATCAAAAAAAGAAAAAGTCTTGGGATGAAGTAGATCCCGAAATCCTCAGAAGTTTCGAAAAACTGGGGATTCCAGAACATGAACGGCGTTATCTTGCGGGCATGGAGACGATGAATGATTCTGAAACCATTTACTCCAACGTCAAAAAAGAACTAACTGATTTAGGGATCATTTTTTGTGATATAGATTCCGCCATCAAAGATTATCCAGATCTAGTGAGGCAATATCTTGGAACTGTGGTAACCATTGGCGATAATAAATTTTCAGCTCTCAACTCATGTGTGTTTAGTGGAGGATCTTTTGCTTATATTCCTAAGGGTGTAAAGACTCCTATGCCTCTTCAGGCATACTTTAAAGTAACGGCCGCTAGCTCTGGTCAATACGAACGCACTTTGCTCATTGCTGATGAGGGTTCTCATCTCGAATACAGTGAAGGTTGTACTTCAATACAAGACAAAGGTACCAATTTCCATACCGCCGTCGTTGAGTTAGTTGCAAAAAAGAGTTCTAAGATTTTTTATACAACGATACAGAATTGGAAAAAGAATATGTACAATTGGACAGTCAAAAGAGGTGTATGTGGTGAATCCGCTCATATCACTTGGACAGATTGTAACATTGGCGCAAATACGATCAAGTATCCAGGCATTATTTTAGAAGGGGACCATTCCACTGGCGATGTGCTTTCTCTCGCTTTTGCTGGTGCAGGCCAGATTCAAGATACGGGCGCTCGCATCATTCATGTTGGTAAAAATACAAGATCCAATATTTTAGGGAAAGGTGTGGCACTCGATGGTGGCATCAATTCTTACCGAGGTCTTGTAAAGTTTGAACCATCCAGCAAAGGGTCATATAGCCATATTAAGTGTGATGGCCTAATGATGGATAATAAAAGTCAGTCTCACGCCTACCCATACAATGACGTTTCTGGTGAAGAAGGAACTTTAAACTATGAGGCTACCGTTTCCAAAATAGATGAAGACCAGCTTTTTTATCTACAATCGCGCGGACTGAGTGAAGATGATGCGAAACTGCTTATCATCAATGGATTCTGCGAGGGAGTGACAAAACACTTGGATGTGGAATATTCCGTCGAAATGACAAAGCTCATCCGAATGATTCTTGAAGATGGTCACGTAATTGCAGAAAAATCCGAAGTGGCTAAGTAGGAGAATTATTTCCTTTTGAAACCGTGAGACCGAAAGTGAAGAGACCCGCAAGGATCAATCCTAGAGTCTCTCTCACTTCCTCTACATCCATATCCCAATAGGGAATGAGTGTAGAAAAATAAACTGCCAAAAGTAAATAACATCCAGCCAAAATCAAAATCCAAATCTTTGGCAAAGGATTCCATAAACGAACAATCGCTAAGCTTGTTACGAGGAAGTAGATTGGAAACCAGAGATAGGGATCCGGATCATTTAATTGGAGTAAGGCAAAAATAAAAAACAGAACGGCAGTGAATAGAGAATAGATTTTCATAGATACATCGCCCATTGTATCTGAAACTACTTTTGAATCCTATCGTTTTTCAGGTTCAGATCTTCCTACAATCATACCTTTTTTTCATTGATTTTGCCCGAATGCATCGCAAGATTGAATCAGTTTTCCTGGTATCACAATGAACAAAATTCGATTTTTTATCCTCATCTCAGTTGCACTTTCTCTTTCAAATTGCGAACTCATTGGAAGCAAATTGATCAAAATGTTTTCGGGCAAATATGAAACAGCAGAAAAGATTTTCAATTCGAAGCCAGTCTTTATCAACGCAGATGAAAAACGTGATACGATTCTCGTTTCCCTAAACGAAATCACCTCAGTCAAAGAGCCCACGGACATTCAGTTTCCACCGAATGATTCACCGTTTATGTTTCTATTGGAAAAAAAGGGAAGTATCATCCTTTATGATCGCAGAACTCAAAAAACACGGAAAATTTTGCAAGTGCAGGTTACCTCCGAAAGTGAACTCGGGTTGTTGGGGCTTGCCTTTCATCCTGATTATCCTAAGATACCTCTTCTTTACTTAAACTACACCAAGGAAATATCAGGAAGTGACTATACCATCATTTCTGAGTGGAAAGCTGATAAAACGGATTCATTTGAAGAAATGAAAATTGGAAGTGAAAGAATTTTATTTCAAGTTTACCAACCGTACCCAAATCATAACGCAGGTCAGTTGGCGTTTGGTAAAGATAAGATGCTCTACATTGGCTTCGGCGATGGAGGATTAAGAGGAGATCCCAAAAATCATGGTCAAAACAAAAAAACGTTGCTTGGCTCCATGGTTCGGATTTCGCCAGTAGCAGATGATAAAAATAAAATTCCTTATAGCATACCGGCAGATAATCCTTTTGTAGGGAACGCCGACTATTTGCCAGAGATATACGCCATTGGACTTCGCAATCCATGGAGGTATTCTTTTTCACCTGACGGACATTTGCTTGTTTCTGATGTAGGCCAGGATAAATTCGAAGAGGTCGATATCGTAGAATCTGGAAAAAACTACGGCTGGTCAGAAACTGAAGGCTTTCACTGCTACAAGGATGACTGTAATTTATCACTCTATTCGCCACCAATTTATGAATATGGCCATGACGAAGGACAGTCCATTACTGGTGGTTATGTGTATTCAGGAAGTGAAATCTCAGGACTAAAAGATAAATATGTATTTGGTGATTTTATTTCTGGGAGGATTTGGGCTTTTAATCTCCCGTCCTCTCCGACCAAACAAGTTGAAAAAGTATATGCATTAGGAAAGTGGAATATCCTTATATCTACATTTGGACGAGATCAAAGAGGCGACATCTTTATCGGAGACTATCAATCTGGTAAAATTTTCAAAATGATCCCGCAGGCAAAATAATAAACTATGTATAAAAAATTGATCCATAGACTTCCATTCTATTTTAAGTTTCATTTGGTCTTAGCCGGCCTTGGTTTAATTTGTCTCACTATCTATCGATTTGCATTTTACCTTATGTATTCCTATCGAATTCAGAACGCAGATATTTATACAGTTTTGAAGGCGTTTTTTTATGGAATACGTTTTGATATTTCAGTTCTTTCGATATTTATAGGTGTGAGCTTATTGTATGCTTCAGTACATTTTCTAAATGTAAAAAGAAGCTTTCGAATCATTTGGCGGATCGTTCCGGTATTTCTCTTGATCGTTTTAATCCTGTTACTTGGTGCAGATTTAGTATACTACGAAAATGGCAATAAACATTTAGGTTATGAAGCATTTGCCTATTTAGGTTTTGAAATGTTGCCACTGATTGGATCAGCATTTTCTCAAAGCCCAACTATGTTTTTATTTGCCATCCTAGTCATATCATTACTCGTTTATGCAATCTATCGTTTACAGGTCAAGTTTCCTTACGTTCACACTCCCTTTAATTATAAAATAGCAATACTGCAGTTTATCCTTATACTCACATTTCTGATCTTAGGAATCCGTGGAGGCATACAAACAAGTCCACTCAGAACATCGGATGCCATTATTTCAGAAGAGACGATTGTAAATGACTTAGTGTTAAATCCTGGATTTACAGCGATCACCGACTTAAAAATGACAGAAGTGGACACAAGGCACTTTATGAGTTTGGAAGATTCTACTCGTATTGTGAGGGATGCGGTTTCTTATCCGGGTGCCGAGTTTGTAAGCGATACATATCCATTATTAAGACGCACAACGATTTCTTCATCAAAACCGCTACCGAACATTGTGATCATTGTCCTTGAGGGATGGACAGGCAAATTCATTGATCTTATTGGTCAAAAAAATGTCCAAGGGAAGGAAGTAACACCTTACTTCAATCAGCTGATTCGAAAAGGTACTTTTTTCACTAACTTTTTTGCAAGCGGTGGACGCACGACGAATGGTCTTATGGCCCTTATTGGGGGAATTCCTGATCGCCCTGGTCTAACGGCCGTCAGAACACCACAAATTTTGAATCGATTTTCTGGCATGGGATCCATTGCAAAAAAATTGGGATATGACACATTGTTTGTTACTGGAACTGATCTTAGCTTCAACAATAAAGGAAGTATCATGTTCCATTGGGGTTTTGACACGCTCATTGGCAAACTACAGTTAGAAAAGAATCCCGAATACAAAACAGGTCCATGGAGTTATTGGGATGAAGCATCACTTGACTCCTTGCATTTAAACTTGATTGAAAGGCATGGAAAATCGCCGATCATGGCAGTCATTCACACTGGCACCACACACTATCCTTACGTTGTACCGGATGAAAAATATCGGATTTTTGATAAATCAGTAGAAGACAGCGATTACTTAAATGTCCTCCATTATGCAGATCATGCGGTAAATGAATATATACAAAAGGCAAAACAAGCAGCTTACTTCGATCAGACTATCTTCGTCTTTGTTTCTGACCACTCTCACCATCGATTTTTAAATTATTATGAAGATAGAAATGTTCCGCTTCTAATCTATGCCCCGTCAAAATTCAAACCTGAGATACGAAAGGACATCACTTCCCAGTTGGATGTTCTGCCAACGGTAATTGGCTTTATGGAACGGGAAGTTTACTTCAGTGGTATGGGAAGAGACTTGTACAAGACCCGAGGGAATTCAGCTTATTTTGCCTATGGAAATATCTTTGGTTGGATTCAAAATGATATGTTGTATTACCAATCTGTAGCGGGTGGAGTAGGGGAAACAAAATCCATTCAACCACCGTTTGTCGATACGGGTGTATGCAAACGCGACATTTCTCTTTGCGCACTACACAGTGACCATACAAAGGCGTTTTTAAATTTGAGTCAGGATTTGTTAAAGGGAAACAAGCTCTTTCCTTCAGAGAAAGAGCTTGAGCAGATAAAGCTGAAGGTTAAATAATTACGGTCAGACTTTGTTTTGTTTAATCATGATCTAAAGAGAGATCAAAAAAGGTCTTTCTTTTGATTACGATCCACAGAAGCGAAAATAGAGACAACGTGACTAGTGGAATCGTCACATAAGTAATCAAAGGTATTTTAACGGCATACAATACTGCGACAAAGCCAAGAAAAAAGATCCCATTTCGAATCACTTCTGTCCTTCTTGACCATCGTTTCATTTCCATGATGCGATTTATTGAGATAAGACTGAACATCACAAGCGCACCAATAATGGTAAGTGTTCCCGCATCGGTTAGATCCAATTTGGCAACCTTCCAAATTATGAGTCCAACAGTTGCCAAAATCAAAGCCTGTATCATTACGTAGATCATGACTCCTTTTGGTGGATTCGGGTTGTATTTTTCAGTATATGCAGGCTCTTTGATTACATCATCTTCTGTTTTTAGGTAATCAGGTTTCCAACCCGGTTCTTTGAAAAGTATCTTCATCCTATCAGAAAAGCTTCTAGCGGCTCTAACGTTTTTGATCAAATCAACATACACGTGTATATTGGCAGTGATTGGATTGAAGGTATTGACTGGTTTTGTTAAACCATAAAGTGGTTCTTCAGTCTCCTCCACAAAACTTCCAAACATACGATCCCAAATGATAAATATACCACCATGATTTTTATCTAAGTATAAATTTTGTGTACCATGGTGCACTCGGTGGTTTGACGGGGTGACCATAAATTCTTCTAAAAAGCCAAGCTTCCCAACGAATCTTGTGTGAACAAAAAATTGATACACTTTCAATATCCTGTGGCTAAGGAAAAACATAGGCCACGGAATTCCGATGAGTGCCATCGGCAAAAAATACATGTATTCAAAAATTCTCTGGAATGCGTTCCCACGAAAAGCAACGGAAAGGTTCATTTCTTGAGTTGAATGATGTGTTACGTGGCAGGCCCAAAGAATGGCGATAGTATGAGTATGTCTATGAAACCAGTAATAAATAAAGTCGGCAAGAACGACAGAAAAAGTCCAAGATATCAAAACGCCGAGGTGAATTTGAAACGGGGAAAAGGAAACAGGACTCTCTAAGGGAAAGAGGAGGATGCCCAATTTAGCCAATGAAAAATGAGTCCAGACCAAATCATAGAGAAAGAGGGCACCGGCAAGTATTGCCACGCCCGCAACAGCAAAGATGACTCCATTGCTTACGTCTGCTATGAAAACATTCAATCGGTAAAAGTGTTTCCCTTTGATGTATGAGAAAAAGGCCTCCACACCAATCAGAGCGATCATCGCTCCGAAGGCATACTCCATAAAAATATCGCTGTTCATAGATTAAAGTCCCCTAAAGTCTTCTGTAGATTAGACAGAAGAACATGGTTCAAGGATTTTTTCGTTCTCTGACCTGTCAATTGCCATTCCAGCCGATTTTAAGCCGTTGAATTTCAAAATTGGGCCCAAAAAAATTCTATTCTGCTAATCTACGAAGGTTAAGTTGTCTGATAGGCACCCCCAATGAAAGAAGAAGTACCCATTTTAAAAGGCAAAACTCTGGCAGAGCTACAAAGTTTGTGTACTTCGCTAGGACTCGAAGCCTACCGAGCCAAACAAATTTACAATGGGATTTATAAATCACGGTACTCTTCTATAGATCAATTTACAACGCTTTCAAAAGAAGTTAGAGATCTCTTAAAAGAAAAGACGATCCTTCCCGAGATCCAATTGGGCAGAGAGCTCATTTCCAAAGACGGAACGCGCAAATTTACATTTGATGTGGAAGCAGGAAAGGAAATCGAAACAGTTTGGATTCCAAGTGCAGACGGAGAACGAAAAACGATTTGTATCTCTTCTCAGGTAGGTTGCACGCTGAATTGTTCTTTTTGTGCAACCGGACTTCTCGAATACAAAGGAAGCCTACAAACTTGGCAGATCGTGGACCAAGTCCTTCAAGTAGAAAAGATCGTTCAAGACAAGGCAACAAACATCGTATTTATGGGTATGGGTGAACCATTACATAATTATTTTTCCGTCTTAAAGGCGGCACATATTTTCCATGACAAGGATGGGATTGGTCTTGGTGCCAAAAGGATTACCATTTCCACTGCGGGAGTTGTGACTGGTATCAATCGTTTTATTGAAAACAAAGAGCCATTTAATTTTGCGATATCGTTAAACCATCCGAACCCAAACACGCGTTCTTCGGTTATGGATATTAACAAAAAATATCCATTAGAAAAATTACTTGAATCTGCTCGAAAGTTCACTCAAGAATTGGATCGCATGATCACCTTCGAATATGTGATGATACCAGACGTAAATATGGGTCGAGAAAATGCCGAACGTTTGGTTCGGATTGCAAAGTCGGTCAACAAATGTAAAATCAATGTAATTCCATTAAACACTGATTTTACGGGATGGAGACGACCAACAGAAGAAGAAGTAGGTGAATTTGTTTCTTATCTAAGAGCGAAAGCCGGTGTTCCTATTCTCAATCGTCAAAGTCCGGGTCGTGATATCAATGGGGCATGTGGTATGCTTGCTTTGAAAGGTGTTAGAAATGAAGGTAGCAACAAAAATTAGTTTTTTGTATTTATTCGGATTATGCTCTTTTGCATGCCAAGACATAGTAGAGCAAAAGTGCACACTTGCATGCGATCAGTTCGTCTCCTGTACAGAGAGCACTCTTCAAATTAAATTAGCCCCAGACGTAAAGCGTTCCGGTCACATTTCGTGTATGGATGGATGCACCACTCATAATAGCGAAATCCTACAATGTTTTGACCAAGAACCTACCTCATGTAAGGGATTTGGAAACTGTGTATTACAGATAGGGACACTTGAATGATTTTGTTACAACCTACAGAAAAACTTTTTTACAGATTGTTATTGCTTCTCTCTTCTTTGGCTCTTTTGTTTACTCTTCCCCTGGACGTAATCGATATTGATTCTTCTCAATACGCAGAGATCAGCAAACAAATGTTCCATTCTGGAGATTTTTTTAGGCTGATTGATAATGGCAGGCGTTATTTAGATAAACCAATATTCACGTTTTGGACAATTGCCTCATCCTTTACCTTATTTGGAATGAGTAATTTTTCCTTTCGATTGCCTGCGTTATTCTTGAGTTTTTTATCTGCATATTCGATATATCGCATTACAATTCTTATATGGCAGAATGAACGTCAGGGCTACCTAGCTTCCATCATTTACCTGATTACTCCAGGATTTTATGCGATGGTAGTAGATCCAAAGATAGATGTTTATCTTGTGGCATACATCACATTTACTTATCATTTTTACTATTTGGGTCGCAAACAAAACTCAAATTACTATTTTCTCATGTATCTAATGATGTCCATTGGATTTGTTACCAAGGGACCCATCAGTGTCGTTATTCCAGCACTTTCAATTGGGGGAGACATACTCTTTCGAAGGGATTGGAAGTTATTGCTTTCAATGAAGATACTGCCAGGTATATTGATACTCTCCTCATTACCCACAGCTTGGTGTTTTTTGTTATACCGCGATTTTAATTCGTATGGCCCGGCTTTTTTTCTATGGATCCAATCCTTTGGCAGATTTTACAAAGCCATGTATGATGTGAAATTTGATCCTTTTTATTTTTATAAGAATTTTCTTTGGGCATTTATGAGTGGGGTAGTTCCCATGATTCTTTACATCCTATTTAGAGCAGTAAGATATTATCGATCGTTAGGTTGGAGAGAAATCATTCGAAAGATCCAAAAAAATGAATACGCCCACGTTGACTTTGTGATTCCTTTCTGGGTGTTTCTATTTCTCTTTTTGATCTCTTTTTCGAGATATCCACTTCCTCAGTACATTTATTGGGTGCTTCCAGGTGCGGCTATTTATTTTGGAAAGGTTGCCGAGGAGAGCCTATTTTCGTCAGTTACAAAGCGCATTCGGCCATCGTTTATGATTGCAGGTATCATCTACATGGTTGCATACTGTCTCCTTCCCATTTTTGTTGCGGAAGTTGGGGTGATTTACTTTGTTTTCTTTTTTGTCGGCCTAGCGTTTATCTTCCTGCTGGCACAGTTTTTACCGATCGAATTCCTCGTGACTGTGACTGGTGCCGCGCTGTTTTTTGGAGCGATTAGTCTTGTTTACTATCCGATTCTTACGTCTTTCCAACCTTCTCGAGAAATTGGAAAGCAAGTGCAAGAATTGGAACCGAATGAGCCCGTACTTTACACATATAGATTCTCCAATTCCAAAAGATCGTATGCTTTTTACTCTGATCGAAACTTCCGAAACATCTACGATTTAACCGCAATCGATAAGATTTGGGGGAGCCATGACAAAAGACTGCTCCTGCTTCCATCGGAACATATGGAATCTTTGCAAAAAGATCTAGGAAGTTTGTACGAAATCGAGACGATTTTGGAAAGAGATACGTACAAAGTGGCCACTCCCACCATTGCTTTCTTAAAAAAAGAGACAAGGCCGCTTGTATTGAAGAAAATTTCTCTAATTTGGCTGAAAAAGGTTCAGGGAAAATCGCAAAATCAACGAAGTAATAACTAGGCTAATTGTGTAAGTCTGGTTTTTAGGGCCCTTCAGATGTCTCATCGAGGGCTGTTTTTTTAAGCTCCAATATTAGCAAATTAAGATATTCTGATTTAGCGTATCTCTATTTTTGTTCTAATTGAGAATTAGTATCAATAACTCAAAACATACGTATCTACCCCAATTTTTTTTTGCTTATGTCACCTGTTTTGATTTTTTCCTACCGAAAACTCTTACATACTTGCTTTTTTTAGGATTTTCTCCTTTCTTGTCAGAAGACAGTGAAATCGGGTTCAGGAATTCAAGGAATGAACATAAAAATACTTAAGATCTCTGTGCCTATCGTAGCGATAGCCGCGTTAGCATATTTGATTTTTTCTCCAAGTCGTTATGTGGGCTATTCACCGGATCAGCCCATCCCATTTAACCATAAGATTCATGCCGGCGACAACAAGATGGATTGTAAGTACTGCCATACAACGGTGGAAACATCAGCGCATGCTACGATCCCTCCGACATCCACATGTATGAATTGTCATAGCAAGGTTGCTAACGTTGCAGGCAACCAAGAGCATGTTAAATGGTTACAACAACAATACGAAACCAAAACACCTGTCCCTTGGGTTAAAGTTCACGATCAACCAGATTTTGTTTACTTCAACCATTCGCGCCACGTGCAGCGAGGTGTAGATTGTTCACAGTGTCATGGTAACATGGCTGAGATGGTCAAAGTAAAACAATCCAAGTCGTTAAATATGGGTTTCTGTGTGGATTGCCACCGTGAAAACAACGCCCCTAACGATTGTTCGACTTGTCACAGGTAATCGGAGGACTCTAAATTATATGATGAAAGACGACAACTTCCAAAAAGAAAAAAAGGCTCATTGGCAGTCTTATGAGTTGCGCGGAACTTCACGTGAAGGCCAGCTCCAAAAACAAGAATTTTATACTTCTCCAGACCCTTTGATCGCAAAGATCAAAAAAGGTGACTTCGATCGGAAGTCATTTTTAAAGTTTATGGGAGCATCGGTAGTGATGACGACTGTAGGTTGTATTCCAAAACCTGCAGAAAAGATCATCCCTTATGTGAACCTGACTTTCAAAAACGAAAACGATGATGTAGAACAATACGACTTCGTCAAACACGGTCATTCCTATCATTATGCATCCGTTTGCGGTGGCTGTAGCGTAGGTTGTGGCGTTGTGGTCAAAGCTAGAGATGGCCGTCCATTAAAGCTTGAAGGAAATCCTTCCCATCCACTCTCTGAAGGTGCACTTTGCGCATCTGGACAGGCATCTATTTTTGATCTCTATGATTCCGATCGTGCAAAGGAACCACAACAAATCATCGATGGAGTTCCAAAATCTAGTGATTGGTTTGTTTTAGACAAAGACGTTAAAGAAAAGCTCCAGGCAAACAAAGGTAAAACGGTCATCGTAACAAAGCCTTTGACATCGCCTTCTTCCGCTGAAATGATTTCTGAGTTTTTGAAATCAGTTGGTGGCGGACGCCATCTCGAAATTGCATTCGGAACTTCTGACGATGCCGTTTCGATTGCGCAAGAGAAATCTTATGGCAAAGCAGTTTTACCAAACTATCACTTTGATAAAGCAAAGGTCATCCTTTCCATTGACAGTGATTTCCTAACAAATGTTACTTATCACTCTGACTTTTCGAAAAGAAGGAACCTAACTGAAAAATCTGCTGTTGTAAATACTTTCATCGCAGCTGAAACTCACCCTTCCATGACTGGCTCGAATGCAGATCAGAGAGTACCGTTACGACCTGGCGACCAGAGAAAGTTTGCATTGGTCATTGCTAAAGCGCTCAGTGATTTAGGAGTAGGCGGATCAACGGGTGTAGCTTCGATCGACATTGACAAAGCTATCTCAGAACTCGGTATCTCAAAAGATGTGGTTCTTCGCACTGCAAAAGCGCTCGCTTCGGCAAAAGGGGAGTCGTTGGTCATTGCAGGTGGATCTAGTTCCGAAACCGCTGATGCCATCGACCTTCAAATAGCTGTAAATATGCTCAATAGCATGTTGGGTAACGATGGTAAAACGATCGATGCTACAAATGCGAGAAAGCAAGGTCGATCTGATTATGCGGCAAACATAGCTACACTTTCTAAATCTTTAAAAGATAGAAACGTCGGAGTATTGATTGTATACGGTGTAAATTTTGTTTACGAGGCTCCTAACGGAGATGAGTGGAAAAAACTGTTACACGAAGCGGCAAATGTCATCACTGTTTCTGACAGAGTAGACGAAACCACTCTTGCATCAAATTGGTTGGCTCCTGTTTCGCACTTCCTTGAAGCTTGGGGAGATTCGGAAGCAGTTGCAGGTATCACAAGTATCCAACAACCAACCATTCGACCACTATTTAGTTCGAGAGCATTTGAGGATTCCCTCATTGCATGGGCAGGTGGAAGCCTCCTCGGTGCAAAAGCATACTACGACTATCTGAAATCTAAGTATTCTAAAAAGACAAATTGGGAAGACCTCCTAAGAAAAGGTGTCCTTGTTTCTGGCAATCCAAAGTCTGAAAAATCGGCACGTGGATTTAAAGGAACGATTGCACCACTTTCAGCAGCTAAGTCTGGTCTTTCTCTTTCTCTCTACACTAATGTAGGGGTAGGGAATGGGGAACGAGCCAACAATTCACAACTCCAAGAATTACCAGATCCAGTATCAAAAGTTACCTGGGACAATTATGTAGCCATCAGTCCACAGTACTCACGTTCTGCGGGCATTAAATTGAACGATGTGGTAACAGTTACTGTAGGAAAGGTTTCATTCGATCTTCCTGCTCTCGTTCAACCTGGTTTGCATGCTGAGGCAGTTGGTATTGCACTTGGATATGGCAGAACATCGGTCGGTGGTGTAGGAAACGGTGTTGGAAAAAATGCTAATCTACTCGCTACGATTGTAGAAGATAGGATTGTTTACTCAGGCCTTCCAGTTACTCTCACTCCCACAGGCAAGAAATACAAATTAGCTACAACTCAAGACCATCACATGATGACACCTGGAGTCATGATGGGCAAAGAGTGGAAGGAAAGACCATTAATTATATCTGCAAAATTGCAAGAGTATAGTAAGAATCCTTCTGCAAATATCCCTGAACCGGAAATTCCAAAAATTCTGATTGATGGAAAGTTAACGCGCGCTCAAGGAGCAAATGCTCCATCTGACCAACCTGGAAGCCAATTTTCATACCCAGGATACAAGTGGGGGATGGCCGTTGACCTAACACAGTGTTCTGGATGTGGAGCATGCGTCGTTGCATGTAACATCGAAAACAACGTGCCTATGGTTGGAAGGGATGAAGTTCGCATGGGTCGTGAAATGCATTGGATGCGTATCGACAGATACTACATCGGTGACCCTGAAAAACCAGAATCACTCGAAATCGCTCACCAACCTTTGATGTGCCAACATTGTGATAACGCACCTTGTGAAACTGTTTGCCCTGTTGCCGCAACCATCCATAGTTCGGAAGGGACAAATGATATGGTGTATAACAGATGTGTGGGTACACGTTATTGTTCAAACAACTGTCCATACAAGGTAAGAAGATTCAATTGGTTGGAGCATTGGAATGAGCACAATCTTTTAGGAGAGGGAACGTATACATCAAAAGCTACACCTCCTAGAAATCTCGGACTCAATCCTGATGTAACCGTAAGATCTCGAGGAGTTATGGAAAAATGTAACTTCTGTGCATCTCGTGTTGCAGAAAGAAAAATCCAGGCCAAAAATGAAGGTCGTACTTTGAAAGATGGTGAAGTTGTTTCTGCTTGCCAGCAGACTTGTCCATCAAATGCCATCGTTTTCGGGAACGTAAACGATCCAGAATCAAAAGTAACAAAACTTCTAAAAGATCCAAGATCCTACAAACTCTTGGAATACCTCAACATCGGACCTGCAGTTAGTTATCTAACTCGGGTAAGAAACAACGTTTAATTAGGGAGAAAGCTTATATGTCTTTAGCACAAGCAGTCCGTGATAAACTAGACATTCCCGACCTGGTAACAGGCGGGAAAAGTCTCAAGGATGTCACTGTTGATATCGCAAAACCAAATGAGGATTTCCCCACTAAACTTTGGTGGAATACATTCCTTTTGGTTCTTACCATCACACTCATTGACGTTGCTGTCATTGGTTATCTTTTCTATGAAGGTCTTTATCTACTTGGGATCAACAACCCGGTAGGTTGGGGATTCTTTGTTGTTAACTTCGTATTCTGGATTGGTATTGGTCACGCTGGGACACTTATCTCTGCGGTATTGTATCTATTCCGTCAAGGTTGGAGAACTGGTATCAACAGAGCGGCAGAAGCGATGACGATCTTTGCAGTGTTAGTTGCTGCATCAAACCTCATCCTCCACGTGGGTCGTCCATGGCTCGGATTTTGGCTTTTTCCTTATCCGAATGAACGTGGTCCACTATGGGTAAACTTCCGTTCGCCTTTGATTTGGGATACGTTTGCGGTTTCGACTTACCTTTCCATTTCGATGGTATTCTGGTATCTTGGCCTCATTCCAGACTTAGCAACTCTTCGAGACAGAGCGACTGAAACGTGGAGAAAGAATTTATACAATGTTCTTTCTTTCGGTTGGGTTGGATCAGCAAAATCTTGGTCTCACTTAGAGATCGTAGCGATGATCCTTGCGGCTCTTTCTACTCCTCTCGTTCTTTCTGTTCACACCATCGTATCTTTCGACTTCGCTGTTTCCATCCTGCCTGGATGGCACACGACGATCTTCCCTCCTTACTTTGTGGCAGGGGCGATCTTCTCTGGTTTTGCGATGGTTGTAACCCTTATGGTGATTGCAAGAGAGGTGTTTAACCTCCAAAATTACATCACTATGAAGCACTTAGACAACATGAACAAAATCATGATGACTACGGGTCTCATCGTAGGTCTTGCCTACGGAACAGAGTTTTTTATCGCGTGGTATTCTGGAAATGAATATGAAGGCTTTGCTTTCGTAAACCGTGCTTTTGGTCCATATGGTTGGGCATACTTCATCATGCTCTCATGTAACGTCCTTAGCCCTCAAGTCTTCTGGTTCCGAAAACTCAGATACAACATTCCCGTCATGTTTGTTGCCTCCCTCGTTGTGAACGTAGGTATGTGGTTCGAACGATTTGTGATCATGATGACACTCAACCGCGACTTTTTGCCATCTAGCTGGGCGATGTATACACCGACACTCTTCGATTATGCGATGTTAATCGGAACATTCGGTATTTTCTTCACCTTGTTCCTATTATGGTGTCGTATCATGCCGATGATCGCGATTGCTGAAGTTAAGACAGTAATGCCTGAAAAAGAAGGAGCACATCACTAATATGTATCTTCCTAAACTTGAACAATTTCATAAATTTAAAGAAACTGAAGAAGGTGTATTCGGAGTATTCGAAACACCTGAAGCTATCATTCATGCAGCTGAAAAGACCAAAGAAAAAAACTATGAAGGTTTCGACTGTATGTTGCCTTATCCAGTACACGGAATCGATGAAGCGATGGGAACTCCACGTTCCGGGCTTCCTTGGATTACGTTCTTTGCAGGTCTTTTTGGACTTTGCATTGGAACATCCTTTCAATATCTAACGCACGCATACGATTGGCCGATGAACATCGCTGGTAAATCCTTGAATGCTTGGTTTGCATATGTTCCAATCATATTTGAAATCACTGTATTCAGTGCAGGTATTTACACTGTAGCTACTTTGGCATACTTATGTGGAATCCCAAAACCGAATCGCAGGATCTTACATAAAGACTTTACTTCCCACAGATTTGGCCTTTGGATTCCAAAATCCGCGAAAGGTTATAACGAATCGGAAGTTGTGTCGTTTATCAAAGGTCTTGGTGGAGCTGAAGTGACTGTTGTCAAACCGGAGATCCAATCATGAAACACATTTCCCTTCGTTTCTTACTTGCATTGCCATTCTTAACTTTGGCAAATTGTGACTACAAAACTCCTGTTTGGGAATACTTTCCAAACATGTATGATTCTCCAGCTAGGGAAGCCCAAGAGGACGACGGTTTTTCCGCCAACGGTGCTGCCAATCGTATCCCTCCAAAAGGTGCAATCCCAATGGGTTATGAGCCATACCCGTATACAAATGTGTTAACTCAAGACGCACTCCCTGGAGCTGACAAAGGTCTAAAGAACCCGATCGCAAAAGCGAGCTTAGGCGATTTGATGATCGGTGAAAAACGTTACCAAACATACTGCACACCTTGTCATGGTGTTCGTGGTGCGGGAAATGGAACAGTTGTAGGACCGTCTCCTCGTTTTGCACAAAGCCCACCAGCACTTGTAGGTGCTCTTGTGAACAGCAAAACATACACAGATGGTCAGATCTATCACATCATCACAATGGGACGAGGTGGAATGGGAAGTTATGCTTACCAAATCGAACCTCAGGATCGTTGGAAGATTGTTGCTTACATTCGTAAACTGCAAGAGTTCCAAGCAAAAAACGAAAAACTTAGCCAGGCTAATTAGGAAATACTATGAGCGCGACCAAAGCAGCAAAGTTAGATCTCACTCTCCTTCAATTCAAATTACCAGCAAGTTTGCGTAATCTACTCGTCGCCATGATTGGTGTAGGGGTGATGAGCTTGCTTGTTTCCTTTTTGGGTTTTGGGCATGAGTCTTCTCGTCATATGGACGAATCAGGACACTTTCACCATACCAATCTCGGATACCATGTTTTGCTTGTTGCAACCTACTTTGTAGTGGGACTTGCAATCACAGGTATTTTCTTTACAGCGATTCAGCACATTACTGGTTCTCAGTGGTCTGTTACAGTTCGCAGGATCTTTGAAACATACGGTTTATTTACACCGATTGCAGGATTGCTTTTAGTTGGTGTTTTGTTCGGAATGCATGATCTTTACGAATGGGCAGATGCAACAGTTCGAGAAAATGACCATCTGATACACCACAAAAGTGGATACCTAAACCCAGCATTTTTTATAGGAAGAACGGTTTTCTTCATTGCTGTATGGACGGTCTTTGCATACATCTTTCACTCAAAATCAGTCTCTCAGGACACAGATAAGAATGTAAACACGACCAAAACACTTGCAAAGTTTGCCGGTGGGTTCATTTTGTTTTTTGCTCTTTCGTGGAGTTTCTCTTCCTTTGACCTCATCATGTCGCTATCACCGCATTGGTTCTCTACCATGTTTGGGGTGTATGCGTTTGCTGGTGCATTTCAAACCAGTTTAGCATCCTACCTTTTGGTAATTTATTTACTCAAGAAAAACGGATTCTATGGTGAAGTCGTGAATGAAAACCACATTCATGATATTTCGAAATTCCTACTTGGGATTACCACCTTCTGGGCATATGTTGGCTTTTCCCAATTTATGTTGATTTGGTATGCGAATATCCCGGAAGAAACTTTCTTCTACGAGATGAGAATGACTGGTGGATGGGGTTATACGACTCTCCTTCTTCCTTTCATCAAGTTTATCATTCCCTTCCTATTACTTTTGAATCGACCTAACAAAAGAGATCTCAATTTTCTTTGGAAAATTGCCCTATGGATTTTCTTTGTTCAATTTTTTGAACTCTTTTGGTTGGTATTCCCAGCAAGTTTCGAAAAGTTTTCTTTGATTCACTTTGCTCTAGCATTTGGTGGAACTCTTGGCACGCTTGGGCTCTTCGGACTCTTCGTTTTCAAAAAGTTAGAAAAACACAGCCTTGTGCCTGTGGGCGACCCAAGGTTAGATACTTGTCTACACCATCACCAATAGGATAATGAAGATGAAAAAATCACTCACTCTAACTATCATTGCGACGCTTGGATTCATCGGTTGTTCTAGAAATGCAGAAGTAACTTGGCATAAACTTTGTGATGCAAAGACAAACCAAGCCACATTGGACTTTTCAGTGCCACTCTATCCAGAACCAAGCACAAAGACTACACCTTCCGCCTTTGTTCCAGTAGGAACTGTTGTAAAGGTCTTTGAACATCGTAACCATAACGTTTGGAATCCTAAAGACTTTATCCGAGTGCAAACTGCTCAAGGAGAAGGTTATATGAGTCCTAAATGTCTTGTTGTTAATCAGGATCCAGAACTCAGTGTCTGGAGGTATTCCAAAAATTTGGTAAAGGAATACGTATACTTCTATAACCCTGAGGATAAAACTCACTATCCAAAAGGTTATGAGTATGGGAGCTTAAAGTCTTTACCAAAAGATAAGATACCACTTTCAGACTTAACAAAGGGAATCGAAGAAGGTCCATATACGCACGCTACTTCTTTAAAACCGAATTAAGTTTTTAACAGAATCAATTTAAAAGACAGCTTCTGAAAGGAAACTGTCTCCCATCAAAAGACCTTCGGTTTAAACCTTAGGTCTTTTTCTTTTTGACAATCATCTCAATTTTGTTCTACTTCTTGTATGGGACAAAAACGCTCTATTGCAACTTCAGCTTCGGAAGAACGACTTGAAAAGTTATTGGATGAAAGAATACAAGCGACATCCAACAAAGAGATCATAGACGACCGAATCTGGGATTTGTTTGGCGAGACTTGGTGTGTTATGTTCACAGATCTCTCTGGTTTTTCGAGAGGCGTGGCAAAATTTGGGATAATTCATTTTTTACAAACCATCTATGAGTCGCAGAGGATCCTGATTCCAGTCGTAGATCAGTATGATGGAATTCTTCTGAAAGATGAAGGTGATAGTTTCCTTGTTCTATTTCGGAATCCTAACAAAGCGATCCAATGTGCCATTCAAATGCAAAAGACTGTTCATAAATATAACGCAGATAAACCAGATGAAGAAGATATTTTATTATGTGTTGGTCTCGGGTATGGAAGGATTTTGAAAATTGGTGATACAGATGTTTTTGGTGCCGAAGTGAATGCGGCTTCTAAGCTAGGTGAAGATACTGCAAGGGCATGGGAAATATTGGTAACTCATGCCGTAAAAGATCATGCTGAAAAAACTCCTGATATCGATTTTTTAGAAATTACCGATGTTCCACCTGGGAGTGATGCGGCTTACAAACTGATTTATTCTTTGGAAGACCCACGTTGGGTTGTTATGTAGCCAATTTAAAAATTAGTACAAAAATTCAAAGATGGATCTATATTCACCTATTTCTTTCACCAAAAGAATGAGTTTTTCATATAGTTTGTCTTCTCCAAGGGTGATTGAGTTTCCTACGAGTATCAGTCTTTTTTTTGCGCGCGTAAGGCCCACGTTCAAGCGTTTATAATCTTTTAGAAATCCGATTGTCCCTTCATCATTTGTTCTAACAAAGGAGAGGATGATCGTATCTGCCTCTCTTCCTTGAAAGGAATCGATGGTTTGAATGATTGGCGAGGGAAGCAATGGAAAGCTCGAATTCCATATTGATTGAATTTGTTCGATTTGTTTTCTGTAAGGTGATAAAATGGCGACATTACTTGTATTAGTTTCTGAATCAAAAAGGCTCATGATCAAGTCAATTTCGGTTTGATTGAAACAGGACTCGTCATCTCCAGCATATGTTTCATCCGCATCTGTTCCTGCGGTATCAATCCAGACGATGGGACTCGAGAACTTGGAGGACAACGAGTCATGCGGATGATCAGTTTGAGCAGAAAATCCATCTTCCACCTTTTTTTTCGTAATGATTTTCCCATCATAAAAAGTATGATTTGAAAATCGTATGATTTCTTCGGGCATTCGAAATTGTTCGGAAAGAAAAAGAGTGCGATTTCCGTCATCACGTTCAATACCTTTTTCTAAGAATGTAATCTTTAATAGTGAATCATCTGCGCTCAAAGTCGGAGGGAGTTGTTTTGGATCTCCAACTGCGATCAACTTATCTGCAAGTAACGATGCTAAATAAAAACCTGGCTCCAAACCTTGGGTAGCCTCATCGATAAATACATAATCAAATTTTATTTTTGATTTTAAAGTGTGCCAAGCAGGAACAAATGTAGATACAATTAAATCTGCTTCATCTAACAAACGATATCGAACAGTCGCGGCAAGAGTATCGATTGATTTTTGTAATTCTTTTGCATCTTGAAAAAGAAGTCTCCTTTCTTCACGCTCTTCCTTGCCGAAATTCCGTTTCCATGATTTCGCTTTTTTAATGATCTGTTTGTATTTTTTTTGCCATTCATTGATTTGTTTTTGCTCATTTGATGCTTCTATCAATGTATCGATTGTAAATGATTGTGTCTCTGCACTGATTTTTGCTGACATTCCCAAGCGAACCACTTTCAGTCCCTTTTTTGAAGCAGATTCGACCAAATAGTCGGAAGCAAAGTTAGTTGGCGCTAGCGCTAAGATTTTTTTGTTCTTTAACCTCAAATGTAAGATGGCATCGATGAGTAAGGTTGTTTTGCCTGTCCCTGGAGGGCCAAAGATAAAGAGATAATCTTCAGTTTGTAGGATGCGATCTATATTCGATAGTTCTTTGTATGACTTGGGCACACTCGGTTTTTCATTTGGATTATAGCCCAAAGCCCAAGAGATCAAACTGCGGGCTCGTTTATTCTCCTTTAATAATAATTGTGCAATAACATCATCATATGTTGAATAGGTTGATTCAGAATACCAAGGGCTAAGTGTATAACTATCAACATCAGGGAAATCTTCTTCACCTTTAAACTGTAAGGTGATTAAACTTTCGCTGAACTTGAATACTTGAGTGACAAGTGAGAAATCACCACTTTCCAATAGGACAGGTGCTCCGCGACGAAGATAGCTAACACCGATAAGCGAGTGACTGGCCAATAGAGTGATTCGCCAAGTCTCTCCAGTAACATAAGTTTCATCTTCAAGACGTAGTCCTTTGATCTTCTTTAAATCTTTCTTTTTTGCTGAAAGATACTGTTCTCTTTCTAAGATTTTTTCCGTTGCAAGTGCTGATTGTACTGCATAAATTTCTTCATCAAGTTTGTCAAAAGGAGGAAGTTTCATCTATTGATCTTCCCATTCAACATTCTCAAGAGTTGTAAAAAAACCATTTCGAAGGAGAGGCGCAAAATCGGTCATGTCATTTCCTTTTAAGAAGAGGGAGTCGTGAAAAGAGTAGGCTAGGATCAAATGTCGTGATGCCTCATCGATCAGACCTTGTCTGCATTCCGCGCGAGCAAGTAATATCAATGTTTCAGCATCTACCTCTCCGCGATATTGAATAAATGCTTCTAAACTACGAATTGCGTTTTCTGTATCGTCAACTTCTAGATAACAGTTTGCGAGGAGGTCATAGTGGAGGAAAACGGAGGAATTGCACAATGCCAATGATTTTTTTAAACATGCTAAACTTGAATTAAAATCGCCTCGTTTAAAATACAGTGATCCGAGTTCAGCCCAGATATCCTTACGATCAATGCCCCTTCCTTTTGTAAGGACCTCTTGATCCAAGGCACTCTTTAAAATTTCTATAGATTCTCCAGCGCGTTCCATATCCTTCAATAGAGAGGCAAGAACCAAGTAAAATTCCAAGTAGGCAGGAAATCGAATGATACCTTCCTTTAAGAGCTCCTTTGCTGATTTGTATTTTTTTAGTTTGATTAGGTATTTTGAATGAACTAAAAAAGAGAGTGGTTCATTCGTAAAGGAAGATCTAATTTCCGAGAAAATAGCTTCTGTTTGAATGATATTTCCAACTGAATGTTGGCACCAGGCCATTCTTGCTTTGATTTTTATAACTACCGTTGGTTGTTTCGCTAGCTTTTCACAATTTGCAAAGAGATTAAATGCCTTCGTGAATTCTTTTTCCGATTCAAAATGAAATGCGGCTCGAATTTGAGTTAAAAATTGGCTCATTTTTTCTCTAAGCTCTAAAGGTTTCTGAGAACCTGTCGATAGATTGATTAGGGATGATAGAATCCCAAAGGAGAGTTAAAATGGTGACAATCGGATCAAACCTACAGTCAATCGTAAACTTACCGAAGGAAATTTTCCAGGCCAATTCTAATTTGAGTGAAAAATTGATGAAAATGGCCATCGAGGAAAAAGTGGGACAGCAAACGTCGAATGAGCGACTATTAGACGTTTACTGTTAGTACTTCCTATTTTCTTGTGCTTGGATTGAAGAGTGGACGTTTTTTCTCTTCAAAACCTTGAATCGCTCTACGGAAATCGTGGGTATCTAGCATACCTGCGTTCCAAACAGCCACATAATTTAAGGCATCATCTAACGATTTGTTGACTCCGTAATTTAATACTTGTTTTACGCCTCGAATTACGATAGTAGGGTTTTCTGCAATTTCGTGTGCCGTTTTTAAACCTTCCTCCAATAATTCACTGTCAGACTTTGTGATTTTTGTAATCAAACCCATTCGGAATGCTTCTTGTGCATCGATGTCTTTTCCTGTAAGCGCCAACTCTCTTGTATTTCCTTGACCTATGATCGCAGGTAACCTTTGTAGTGAACCCATATCAGCTACAATCCCAACCTTTGCTTCTCGTAGTGAGAAACTTGCATCTTCAGTTGCATATCGTATATCGCAGGCAGAAATCAAATCCAAACCACCACCGATACAATGTTTTTGAATCAATGCGATGGAAGGTTTTTTTGAATCATAAACTGCATTGATTCCTTTTTGCATAAGTAACACGAGTTCATACAACTTTTCCCTGGAATCACCTAATTCACCTTGTACGACAGACTTAAATTCTGCAAAAAAGTTTGTGAGGTCAAGACCTGTCGAAAATGATTTTCCACGTGCCGCGATGATAAAAACATGAATAGAAGGGTCTGCATTGATCTCCTCGATTACAAATGGGAGGTCTCGCCAAAAGGACCAATCCATTGCATTTCGTTTTTCGGGACGATTCAGATAAAGGATAGCAACATTACGTTGGATTTCAACTTCAAAGAATGGATAATTTTTCATTTGGAGGTTGCCTCTTTTTGCCAAAGCTTCATTTTAAAAATCATATAGGCTCCTACTAACATTAGGCCAATCGAAATATACTGGGACTGAGAAAATCCATGCCAATAGTATCCGGTGAGAAAAGTTGGATTGCCACTGGCATCGGGAATGTTTACCATTTGAGGTGGGTCAATGAATGGTATTACCGCTTTATTGACTCGCAAGAACTCGATGAGTAGTCTCGCAAATCCATGGATAACAAAAAATTGAGCGGCTAAACTCCATTTTTTGAAATTTTGAAATCTTGCATAGTATTGGAAGTAAGCAAAGTAACCAAATGCCATAATCGATTCCATAACCGGCGTGTTCCAGACGGGTACACCAGATGGATGAGCACCATGGAAATCGAAGACAAAAAATGGAATATTAGCATCAGTAGCAAACCCATAACAACCATCCCCACTTACGAAACATCCCAATCTACCAATCGCATAACCAATACTCATCGATGGAGCAATGGCATCCATATAACTTCCAGTATCTAACTTAAAATGGCGAAAATAAAGGGAAATGAAAAGAAGTCCAAAGAGAAGACCGCCAAAAAAAACCAACCCCCCACCACTGAAAAGAGAGGACCATAGCCCATGATGACCTGGGAATCCATCCCAATGGGTTAAAGGATAGGTATACTTTCCATCATACCCAGGCACATCGATAAAGATTTGGTCCCAAATCTCAAAGATAAAGAAAATCTTTGCTCCAACAAGAGTACCCAAAATACCCAAAAAGATAAGCCAGTCTGAGTGTAATGGATCGAGTTTTCGCCGTTCAAGTTCGCGAGGGAGAAGGTAAGAGCCCACAAGAAAGGCTAACATCATAAGTAAACTAAATGTAGAAAGACCTTCCCATCCGAAGGGGTTTGGTATTGGAATCCGATCAAGCATAGGATGAGAGTAAAAGATGTCCTCCCTCTGGAAAGGAGAATTTCAATTGATTCAGTCAGTATAATAAGAGTATTTAATCGAGATTGATATATTCTTCCGGATCAAGCGGTGAATCGAGACCAATTCTGACTTCATAATGCACATGGGCTCCAGTAGCTTTTCCCGTTTGACCAACGAGCGCGATCTTATCACCACGTTTCACTCGGTCTCCTGGTGTTACGAGTACCTGAGAGCAGTGTCCATACAAAGTAAAAAAGCCATTTTCATGATTGATGCGTACAGAACGTCCAAGCCCTCCGGCAGCTGCATCCACGTCAGCGATGACACCTGGACCCGTAGCATAAATTGGTGTTCCTTCTCCAGCCGCAAAGTCAATGCCTGAATGGTATTCCCCAACAGGCAAAATGCCAAAGGGGTCACTTCTGTAGCCAAAAGTGGAGGTAACGACTCCAACACCTGGCTTCAATGGTCTACCCCTCGGCATGGAATAGAAGATACTCTCTCTCATGGAAAGATAATCAATTGCATTTTGAAAGTTTGGAACCAGGTTTCCTAATCTAACACCAAACTCAGAATATGTGGTGACCACTTGTTTGTACAACATCAAGTTTGATTCTAACATCGCATCGTCTTTTTCAAATTCTTCTTTGAGAAGGTAATCTTGAGTGATCATTTCTTTTTCAGGAATTTGATCCCAGGCAAGGAGATTTAAAGATTCTGTGGCGGATTCCAAATCTTGAACGGATTCGGTAAGGTCGTTAGAGAGTAGGTCATAAAACAAAAACGATATGAGTTGTGTTTCCGTACGTTTTTCCATGGAACGGTCCGGTTCGTAGAGAAAGGAAAAATACAGTAGAAATGTAAGAGAAAGCCCCACAAGAATTGCAGAAAGAGTGGTTAGAAAGAGCAGCATTCCCACCGAGATTTCGATTTGGAGAAGAGCCTTTTCGTCATTCGGCACGAGTACAAAGCTGACTTTGCTTTTTCCTTGCTCTAAAAGGCGCAAATAACGTCGTTTCCAACGTAAAAGGGTGATCAGTAGCCTTTCGTAGGCGGTTGTTGCGTAAGTTTCTGCCAAGTGCGTCTAAATGCCAATTTTTACTTGCCCATGCTTTTTTTTGAGGGAAAGTGGACGAATCGCTTATGTTTAAATTTCTCACTTCTCTTTTCCGAAAGAAAGCCGACTCTGTCGATTCCTTTTTGATGTATCCCGAGGGAAAGAGATACTACAGAGAGAGTCACTCAATTCGCCGTACAAACATTGATGAAGATGCTATCAAAATCATCAACCGTTTGAACAAATTCCGCTACAAGGCCTACCTTGTCGGCGGTGGCGTGAGAGACCTCCTTATGGGTAAACGACCTAAAGATTTCGATATTGTCACAAGCGCCACTCCAAACCAGATCAAGAGAGTCTTCAATAATTGCCGAATCATTGGCAAAAGATTTAAAATTGTTCATATCATTTTTAAAGGTAAGATCATTGAAGTTTCTACCTTTCGCTCGCTACCCGAGCACAGGTTGGAGAAACACAAGGCTGACAACGATTACTTAATCAAAAGGGACAATTCCTTCGGGACCGCCAAAGAAGACGCCGCAAGACGTGACTTCACTATCAACTCCTTGTTCTATGATCCCAAAAACGATTCTATTTTAGATTACGTTGGTGGATTTGATGACATACAAAAAAAGATCGTCCGTGTGATCGGAGATCCTGACATTTCTTTTAAAGAAGATCCTGTTCGCATGCTAAGAGCTGTTAAATTTTCGGTCTTGCTTGGTCTTGACATCGAAAAGAAAACAAAACTTGCGATCAAAAAAAATCGTCTGGAGATTGAAAAATCTTCGTCTGCAAGGCTCCTTGAAGAATACAATAAAATGTTTCGTACGTGGAAGACCTCACTCATCTTTCAAGGTCTAGCTGAAAATCACCTTTTTGAAGTGCTTTTCAAAGATGTTGTCGATCGTTTGAAAAAAAATGATCCCGAATGGAAAGAACATTTTTTTGAAACCCCACTTGGTAAACGTTTGGCGATCACTGATAAACTTCTCGCCGCTCGTGAAGAAATGACTCCAGCTATCTTTTATGCGCTTATCTTTTATGATTTGGTCAGCGATGTATTACACTCTGAACAAGGCCATCTAGCGCATAACATAAAAGAAGCGCTTATGCCTGCTTTTGAACGAATGGGCATACCGAAACGAGAACAAGAAAATCTAATGAAGGTCTTTATCAGCCAGCCTAGATTTTTAGTAACCGACGACGAACGTGAAAGACAGAACACCTTCTTCAAGAAGAAGGATTACTTTTACGATGCGTTTATGGTTTATAAGATTGTTTCTATTGCGGAAGAAAACGACATCGCGGTTCAATCTGCCTTTTTTTGGGAAATCTCGCTCAGACAAAGACCTAAAGCAGATTCGCACCAATTCGGACACCAACAAGCACGCAAAAAAGAAAAGAAGAGACCACCTCGAAAGAAACAGAGAGGCGGGAGACCCGGCCAGGATCGTAGTGAAACGACTGAGGCCAGTGAAGAGTCTTCCAATCTTGATTCAGAGGGTGGATCCGATCAAGTTTCAGAATCGGCACCAAGGGAAGAACGGAAAGAACGACCTCACAGACGCCCGCATGGGGGACACAGGGACCGAGATCAAAATCGAGGACCAAGGCCTCCAAGAGAACCAAGGGACTCCGAATCTCAAAACGAAGACTGATTTTCCGCTAAAAAATGGGCAGAAACCTCTAATGGTTTTTGCCCTTAATTCCTTTTACCTATCATTTTTTCCCTAAGAGCGTCACTTTGGGGCACCCAACATCCATCCTATCCCGACTTCCAAGAGTGATTTTTCGTTTGTATGCAACTGAGACAAACTCCTATATCGAATATAAAATTAGATTAATTCTAGATATGTTGTTGACTTATTTGTTTAAAATGAGTCTATATTTAGAACTAATATAAATAAGGAAGGTCCATATGAAACGTAATCCGTTCATTCTTACAGTGATTTCGATGTTTTTTTTGAGTCCATTGGGCGCAACAGATCCAAAAGAAATGCCAATACAAAACAGGGAGATTTCTAATGTCTCCAATCAATTCTGGTGGCCAGAGCGTTTGGATTTGACCCCGCTCCGCCAACACAGTGCCGAATCCAATCCAATGGGAAGGCAATATGATTATGCGAAAGAATTCAAAGAGTTGGATATTGCCAAAATCAAAGAAGAAATCAAAGTGCTTATGAAGACCTCTCAAGACTGGTGGCCTTCTGATTACGGTCACTATGGTCCTTTCTTTATTCGTATGGCATGGCATAGTGCGGGCACCTATCGTATCTCAGACGGTCGCGGCGGTGCAGGAGGTGGACAGCAGAGATTTGAGCCTCTCAACAGTTGGCCTGATAATGCTAACTTGGATAAAGCACGTCGTCTACTTTGGCCTATCAAAAAGAAATATGGAAAAAAAATCTCGTGGGCAGATTTAATGGTGCTAACTGGTAACGTTGCATTGGAGTCAATGGGGTTCAAAACGTACGGTTTTGCTGGCGGAAGGACTGATGATTGGGAAGCTGACCTTGTGTATTGGGGTCCTGAGAAAAAATTTCTAGCCGACGAACGATATAAAGGTGATCGAAATTTGAAAAATCCTTTAGCGGCAGTTCAAATGGGATTAATTTATGTAAACCCTGAAGGACCAAATGGCAATCCTGACCCTCTGCTTGCGGCTAGAGATATACGAGAAACTTTCGGAAGGATGGCTATGAATGATGAAGAGACAGTAGCTCTTATCGCCGGTGGCCATACTTTCGGCAAAGCTCATGGAAAAGCTGATCCTTCCAAACATGTAGGTAAAGAACCAGCCGCCGCTGGTTTAGAAGAACAAGGGTTTGGTTGGAAGAATAATTATAAAAAAGGAAATGCCGAGGACACAATTACAAGTGGGCTCGAAGGTGCATGGACCGCAAATCCTACTAAATGGACCACGCAGTATCTAAACAATTTATTCGGATTTGAATGGGTTCAAACGAAAAGCCCTGCTGGTGCCATCCAGTGGATTCCGAAAGATGGAGCAGGAGCAAACTTAGTACCGGATGCACACGATAAAACGCTTCGACATGCGCCGATTATGTTTACAACGGATTTGGCTCTCAAATTTGATCCAAGTTACAAAGTTATAGCAAAAAGATTCCAAGAGAATCCGAAAGAGTTCGAATTGGCATTTGCAAAGGCTTGGTTCAAACTTACACATCGAGATATGGGACCCGTCGCACGTTACATATCAAGTGACCTACCAAAAGAGGCGTTGATTTGGCAAGATCCACTTCCTATTTCAAGTTCGAAGGTAATTAGCAAAAAAGAAATAGATTCGATCAAAGATCAGATTCGGAAATCTGGGTTAACTGTTTCCGAGCTTGTAAAAACTGCATGGGCATCCGCTGTCACATTCCGAAGCACGGACATGCGTGGCGGCGCAAACGGTGCAAGAATTCGATTTGCTCCACAAAAGAATTGGCCCGTCAATGATCCAAACGAACTTTCCAAAGTATTAAAAAAGTTGGAACAAATCAAGCTCGACGCAAATAAAAATGGTATCGAGGTCTCGATCGCTGATTTGATTGTGTTAGGTGGAAATGTCGGCATAGAGGAGTCTGCAAAACGAGCAGGAATCAAAGTTTCTGTTCCATTTGCGCCAGGAAGAACTGATGCCACCATCGAGCAAACGGACGAGTATAGTTTTTCAGTATTAGAGCCAAAGGCGGATGCATTCCGAAACTTTTACGGAGAAGGCAACTACCTTTCTCCAACGGAAATGTTAGTTGATAGATCAAATCTTTTGACACTGACGATACCTGAAATGACAGTGTTAGTCGGTGGGATGAGATCCTTACAAACAAACTCTGGAAATTCAAAACATGGGATTTTGACAAATAGGCCTGGAGTGCTTTCGAATGACTTCTTTATCAATCTACTCGACATGTCGACAAAATGGCAAAAGTCGCAAACGACTGAAGGTGTATATGAGGGGATTGATCGAAAAACTGGCGCAAATAAGTGGACTGCGACATCGGTGGATCTTATCTTTGGATCGCATTCCGAACTTCGCGCAGTTGCGGAAGTATATGCTTCAGATGATAGTAAGGAAAAGTTTGTTAAAGATTTTGTTTCTGCATGGAATAAAGTGATGATGTTAGATCGATTTGATTTGAAGAAATAAAGATGAAACGATCAAAACGAAAAGACTTTTTGAAGGAGGCGGTCCAATTTGGATCGTCTCTACTTTTACTTTCCTTCCTACCTAAATCCATCTTTGAGATAGATGCAAAAGGTAAGGAGATATCAAATTCAACAAACAAAGCACCTTTACCAGATGGAGAGTCACCCGTTTCAGAATCCGACCCAACATCCAGTGCACTAGGATTTCATCATGATGCAAAACAGACCAACTTTGTTCTCTATCCAGAAAGAAAACTTCCGATTTCCTCCAATCAGATTTGCAAACACTGCTCACATTTTAAAAAAGTAAATGAAGGGTGGGGGAAGTGCCAAATTCTTACGAATGGTGTAGTCAGTTCGGGTGGCTGGTGTTCCGCTTGGTCAAGTCGCGAAGGCTGAGAGGAATTCAAATTTTTTATTTCCATTCATGGATTCTTTGTGTTATGATATCCGCATGAATCAGAAACTATTTATGTTAAGTTTAACATTGTCCGTTGCATTGCTGAATTGTGGAATGTCGGGCAAGGAAATGGAAACGGCCAAAAAACACTTTTCAGATGCAGCCACAAAGCAGTGTGAATGTACAAAAATAAAGACCAGTGCCGATTTTAATCAAGAAGCATTTGCCCAGTGCACGCGGGAGTATGAAGACATAGTTAGATATATGAATGCTTTTTTTGACGTTGTCAAACCGAGTGACGCGGAAAAAAAAGAAGCGGCATCTGTGGCAGAGTCCATCCAACAGAATTGTAAATGATTGCCATTGCTAAAGTTGAATGGATAGTCCGTTTACCTATTTAGTGGTTGCTTCTTTTGCAACCCAGGCTAGGCCTTCATAAAAATCACCGCTCATATTGTTGGGTGGTGAAGAAAAGTTTCGAAAGGTCGGTGGAAATTTTTTATCTATTAATAAAGATAAATTTTTTGAGTGATAGTATCTTGAATAGTAAATCGTCTCTTTAGGATTCGACTCATTTTGGAAAACGATTCGAAAGTTTTCTTCATTTCCAGGTCGAATGCTGAAGATCTTTTCTCCACTTTCCAATGTTAGTTCAATTTTTTTCCCATTCATTGAAAAAAGTACATTGGTATTCAGTTGATTTGTTAGACTATTTGTTTCCTCATCACCAACAATGGAAATATTTGTATAGGGTATCAAACGTGCAGATTGAAACTGCATGTTAAATTGTTTTTTACCTTCCTTATTGATAAAGTATCTAGTAAATTTTTTATACGGAGGAAATTCTTTTTCTTTGTAAAATTCATCCACGACGGCAAAACCATTTTGGAAATCACTTGCCATTTTGTATCGAAGGGGCAAAACTTCTTTACCCGTTTTGTCTATATAGCCCCAAAGCCCATTCGGTTCTGTTTCGGATATTAAATAACAATCATTATATGGATTTGGTGTCGTGATTTGAACTGCGGCCAAACCTTCCTTGAAATCATTGACTATGGTGTATTTCGGCTCAATGATCCATCTGTCATCCGTGTTCTTAAAACCCCATTTCCCGTCCTTACACGCTGGCAATAGACCTTCTGAAAATCCACCTGGTCCCGAATAATAAGAATACAATCCATTATGATAGATTTTTTTTAAATCTTTGGTAAGGAAGTATTTATCGTAACGCCATGAGACTTGTTTGTATCTAAATTTTTCGGTAGCAACATTTGCGACACCGTTTTGGAAAGTGGAGCCGTTATAAAATTTGGGTGGGATAAACCAGTTTCCTTTTTTGTCTATATACCCAAATCCTTTACCTGGAAATTCTTCGTTTTCAATCTCTACCGCGGCTACCACCGGATCCGATCCAAAGGGTTTTGCAGTTAGAAATTGAAAGCCAATGACAACTTCTCCCTTGGCATTGATATATCCCCATTTCCCACCTAACTTTACTGGAGCCAAACCTTCACTAAAATCAAGCGCACCTTCAAATCCGAAAGGTATCACCATCTCTCCTTTTTGGTTCATAAAACCAAAAGTATAAAGAGATTTTGGCGGATCAAATGCCTCAAAAAAAAGTGAAATACAAGACTGAAGTGAAATGAATGGAAGGATGATAAGGATTTTGATACGACGCATTCTATGAAATTTATTTATCTTTCTATTTTGCGCTACCGATTATTTTAAATTCGATTCTACTTTTATAGAGTCTTGTAATCGTATTCCCGAAAGAACTCCGAGTATTTCCTTAGTGCATTTGGTTTAGAATTGAGCGTATGAGAATAAGACTAACATATGGAATCCTAATCAAAAATGTACAAAACCTTCACTACTTGGTCTATATTTTTGCCCATCAAGAAGGAATGTAACCGAAAATTCAGATTTCTTTTTGGTATTTGACTTTATAAACTTTCCAATGGGAGTGATACTTAGATTTTTTATTTTCTTTGGAAGGTGGTTTTTTGATAAAATCAATAACTCCAATTCTTCTCCAGAGCTTAGAATTCCATCCCAACCTAGCATCTGCAAAGCGATCTTTGACACAGGCAGTGAGTTTAAATCGATTTCAAGGTGACCACATGATGCCTTTGCTAATTTCTTAGCATCTTGGATGAGCCCATCCGTTAAATCCATACAAGCATGTATCTGAAATCGTGAAAGTGCAGGAACGATTGAGAGTCGCGAATCGGGCGTTAAGTGTTTTTTTTTGGCTAACTTAAATTTAGAATCAGGCCAATTTTGTTTGAGACTTTGAAGACCAAGTTCAGAATTTCCAATTGTTCCTGTAAGGTAAAGTGTATCCCCATCTTTGCCACCATCTCTGAACCAGGCTTTTTTTGTTTTTCCAAAAAGAGTGAGAGTAAGGTGGGTAGTTTGGGAATAAAAAGTATCTCCTCCGACGAGCCGGATATGATACTTTTGAATCCGTTTTTTAAATGCCTTACTGAATTCAGAAACCCAACTTTTTTGTTTAGAAACATCTGACAGTCCGAGGTTCAAAAAACAGATATTTGGAATTCCACCAGAAGCCGCAATGTCAGATACATTCACTTCGATGAGTTTTTGGGCGAGTTGAGTCGGGTTCGACCAATTATGCAAAAAGTGAGTGCCTTCCACTAGAGAATCCGTGGTGACAAGAGTATTCGGTGGGATGAGATGGCAGTCGTCCAGGGGAGTTTGGTTTTTCGCAAAAAAGCTCTGGATGATTTCAGATTCCTTCAAAGTTACTCCAATAAATTTGTTTGACCTGCCGTGAAAACCGAAAATCCTGACAGAAAAGAGGAAATCTCGTACCTATGGAACTATTGTCTAAACCCCACAAGACACCTTCTTTAAAAAAAGAAGAAACACAAAAACAGTGGTTTGTCGTGGACGCAAGTGAGAAGACACTCGGTCGCCTTGCAAGCCAAGTCGCTAGCCGTCTTCGTGGAAAACATAAGCCTACATTCACTCCCAATCAAGATTGTGGAGATAATATCATCATCATCAATGCCGCTAAAGTCAGTGTTACAGGTAGAAAGAGAGAGCAAAAGATCTATTACCATCACTCACGTTATCCAGGTGGTATGTCAGCTGTTCCATTTCATAAGCTCATCCAAGAAAATCCAGAACGAGTTCTCATGGAAGCCGTGAAAGGTATGTTGCCTAAGTCAAAGTTAGGTGACCAAATGTTACGTAACTGTCGTGTTTTTGCAGGTGCAGATCACGATTTAGGCGCGCAGAAACCACTCAAACTGGAGTTAAAATAATTTATATGGCACAAAAATCTATTTGGGCGGTTGGTCGTCGCAAAACATCTGTTGCTAGAGCTAGAATTTCTGCTGGCACTGGTAAAATCACAGTCAATCAAAAAGACGTAAATGATTACATTCGTAATGGTGAACATTTGGTACGCCGTGCGCTTGAGCCTTTGTTTACATTGGACTCTCGTGACAAATTTGATATTTTACTCAATGTAAGTGGTGGTGGTATTGTTGGCCAGGTTGGTGCGATCCGTCACGCGATTGCACGTGCGCTAGTTGCATTCAATGAAGCACTTAAGCCGGCACTCAAAAAAGAAGGATTTCTTACTCGGGACAATCGTATGGTGGAACGTAAAAAATACGGTCTTCACAAAGCGAGACGTGGAACTCAGTTCTCGAAACGATAAAATTCCTATTTCCTCTTTTTTAATTGAAAGAGCCTCATTCGTGAGGCTTTTTTTTTATCCTCAGGTTGGAGAGCTATGAATCTACTTTTGTTTTATACATCATTTGCCATAGGCACACTTGCCGGTAGTGCCTTTCTCTATAGCATGGTTATCTTTAGTCAGACGCTTACTGCTGGAAAAGGTTTTTCGGGGGTCGTGTTCTTCTTTCTCTTTTTGCCATTTCCGCTTTTTTTTCTTTATACAGGATACTTGCTGGATCGCTATCCGAAGAAATGGATTTTACTGGGTTTCCAGTCGATCCACATGTTTGTTAGTTTGATACTTTTTCTTTTTACGGATGCTATTGGAGAAGTGCCTTATTTGCTTTTGGGGATTGCATTTCTGAATGGAATTGGCTTAACGACTGTTTTGCCAGGTCGAATGGCGATTTTAAAAGAAATCGCCCATTCTCACAGAGTTGTTTTTCACACAATTCTAGGAAATTTGCTGATCATCGTTTGTTTTGGAATGAGTCCTCTTTTTGTTGGTGCACTAAAAGAAAATGGAAGTTTCAACGATGTATTTTTAATCCTTGCTTGTATGCACCTGGTTAGCATTGGTATGGCTATCTTTCTGAAGGTAAATTCCCAGCAAGCGGAAGTAAAACGATGGAATGTCTCTGAGGTGATTCAGTTTCTAACGGAAGACAAAGTTTCCAGACAGGTATTATTTGTTACTATCTTGAGTATGCTTGCTCTTGGACCTATCCAAGTTTTGCTTCCAAAATATTTAAGAGAAACACTTGCTTTAGGAGAACTTGCTAGAGGGACCGTGCTTGTGGCTTTTGGTCCAGGGCTTTTCGTTGGAGGAGTCCTTACTATATTTTTCCATCATGTCGAAAAGAAAGGCGTGGTATTACTCACCGCACTTGCAGTTTCTTCTCTTTTATTTATGGGTCTTGTACCGTTTGATCGTGTCCTTTTTACATCCATCTTTCTCTTTTTGTTTGGAGTTGCGGGAGGCATTATTTCCAGTCTTTTGCCAGCATTGCTTCAAAAAAGATCAAGCGACCAAATTCGTGGAAGACTCCTTTCTTTGTATACAGTCTGTTTCCAATTCACACCTGCTGTTTCTGGTTTGGGTTCAGCCTTTCTCGGCGACTTAGTGGGGATACCAAATGCATTTTTATTTCTAGGCATTTTTTTCTCGCTTCTTGCTTTTTCTGCTGTAATTCTTTATTCCGAATTAAGGGAAAGTTGAGTTCTAATTTCCTTGCTATCCAAGCCAAAAACGAAATCTCTGTAAGTGTATGAAATCTAAGTCAGTCCAGGAAATTGCGAACCTCTATACGGAATACTTTTTGACGGAAGGGCACACCATAGTCCCTTCTTCTAGCCTCATCCCGGCGGGTGACCCAACACTTTTATTCACTACGGCTGGAATGGTTCAGTTTAAACCACTCTTTACGGGAGCGGTAGAGCTTCCCTACACACGTGCCGCTTCCATACAGAAATGTGTACGGACCACAGATTTGGAAGTGGTCGGAAAAACAGAAAGACATTGTACTTTTTTTGAGATGCTCGGTAATTTTTCCTTCGGGGATTATTTTAAAAAAGAAGCCATCAAATTCGCATTAGATTTTTCACTCAATCGATTGGAGATACCATTAGAAAAGATTTGGGTTACGATTTATTTGGATGATGATGAAGCGATGGAGATTTGGAAGTCCGTCGGAATTCCGGCTGAACGGATAGTTCGTTTGGGAAAAAAAGACAATTTTTGGGGACCTGCTGGGGATAGTGGAGCCTGTGGACCTTGTTCTGAATTGTATTTAGATCGTGGGCCAGAAAAGGGTGGTCCGAATTGCGGAAACAATCCGAATTGTAAGCCTGGATGCGATTGTGATCGTTATTTAGAATATTGGAATTTAGTATTCAATCAATTCAATCAAACTGTTGCGGGTGAACTACTCCCATTAAAACAAACTGGAATTGATACTGGATCGGGTTTGGAACGTGTTGCCATGTTGCTTCAAGAAGTAGACTCGGTCTATGACACGGATGAACTACGTAACATCATTAAGGCGATTGAAGGGTTATCTGGTAAAATTTACGACCAGTCTACGAAAGTTTCATTCCGAGTCATAACAGACCACTCGCGATCGGTTTTTTTTGCCATTGGTGACCGCATCTATCCTGACCGTACCGGCCGTGGGTATGTGATTCGTAGGTTGATCAGACGTGCCTCACTATTTGCAAGAAAGTTAGGTATCACGGAACCATTCTTATACAAACTTGTGGGAACTCTAACAGATATTTATTCCGCAAGATATCCCGAACTAAAAAACCGTTCAGCTGAGATCAAAAATGTCATACAAAAGGAAGAAGAGCTTTTTCTCAATACGCTAGAAGTTGGCTTAGAAGAATTAGAACATTTGCTCGCTTCATTAAAACTAGCGGGCAAAAACGAAGTGAGTGGCAAGGATAGCTTCCGACTTTACTCAACCTACGGATTCCCAATGGAAATGACACGTGAGCTAGTTTTAGATAGAGGATTTCACTTCAATGAAATTGAGTTTAATCAAGAATTGGATAAAGATCGTGATTTATCTCGCGCTAGCTGGAAAGGTAAAAAAACTACCTATCTTACAGGCGTCACGAATACAGACAATCTAAAGACCGAATTTGTAGGTTATACGACTTTGAAAGTTTCGGCAAAAACTGTATTAATGTTTAAAGATGGAAAGGAAGTAGATTCGCTTTCGGCTGGCGAAGAGGGTGTCATCGTTCTAGACAAAACTTCGTTTTATGCGGAGGGTGGTGGACAAATCGGAGACATTGGATACATCAAAAATGGTGACTTCCAGTTCCAAGTCCAAGACACACAGAAAGAAAATGACACATTTTTACATTTTGGTTTAGTTTTGCGAGGTGGGATTGGGAAGGGTGTTTCGGTTGATGCCGAAGTGGATGAAGTAAGAAGGAGTCGACTTGCCAACCATCACTCGGGAACGCATTTGTTAAACGGTGCACTTCATCGAATTTTGGGTGACCATGTAAGCCAAAAGGGATCGATCGTTTCTCCAGAGTACTTACGTTTTGATTTTTCACATGCGCAAAGTCTATCCGAAGATCAAATCCGTTCCATTGAAAGTGATGTAAATGATGCCATTTTAAAGTCAATTCCTGTTGTGACAGAAGTTCTTCCCATCGAACAAGCCAAAGGTTCTGGAGCCCTATCTATGTTTGATGAAAAGTATGGAAATTTTGTTCGAGTTGTTGGGATGGGTGACCGCTCCAAAGAGTTTTGTGGAGGCACACATGTCTCAAATACAAAAGATATCGCATATCTGGCCATCATCAAAGAATCAAGTCCTGGGGCAGGGAATAGAAGGATTGAAGCAATCTGCGGTGACTCGGTTATTGATTACTTTCAATCTGCCTTTCAAACCTTAGCTGAAAAAATACAAGATTACAATTTAAGTGCCAAAGAAGTGTTTGGTGATCTTAAAATGCATGGCATCTTGGATAAGATTCCTGCACCAGAAGAAATTCAATCTCTCTTTGAATCCCAGAAAACCAAATCAGTTGATGAACTACGCACGCTCAAAAAAAAATTGGAACTAAACCTCGAAGAAAAATCGGCTTCCCTCTACAAAGAGAAAAAAAAGAAAGAAGCGCTTTCCTTCCAATTAAATCCTGAACTGGTTGAAGGTCTGATTGCATCCGCTCAAAAAATAGGTCCTATCGTTGTTGTAAGCAAGATCTTCGAATCAGTAGAAGCAAAGTCTTTGAAAGATTTGGCTGATTCACTTAAGTCAAAGGTAGAAAATGTCATTTGTCTTTTTGGCTCCAAAGAAGATGATTCTTCCACTCTGGTATTTATGTGCAATAAGGTGTTAAACGACAAAGGAGTCCATTGTGGAAATCTTTTGAAATCGTCTTTGGCTTCTCTTGGCGGTAAGGGCGGGGGAAGACCGGATATGGCGCAAGGTGGTGGAAAAAATCCAGAACAATTGGATTTTGCGATTTCCATCGCTATCAATGAACTCAAAGAAAATTTTGGAGGCAAATAAATGGCTCAAGACCCATCATTCGATATCGTTTCAAAAATAGATCGTCCGGAATTGCAAAACGCAGTTTCACAAGCAATGACAGAAATCAGCACACGATTTGATTTTAAGGGCTCCAATTCTGAAATCAAACTGAAAGATGATGAATTGATTTTAACTTCGGAAAATGAAATCAAATTAAAACAAGTGATTGATGTTCTCACAACTAAGATGGCAAAACGTGGGATCAGCCTTCGAGCCTTTGATTTTGAGGGCAAAATTGAAACGGCTACTGGACAAACGGTCCGCCAAAAAGTGAAGATCCAAACCGGTCTAGGACCAGACCAAACCAAAAAGATCACAAACTTAATCAAAGAATCCAAGTTGAAGGTGCAAGTGACCATTCAAGGAGATTCTGTACGTGTGGTTGGCAAAAAAAAGGATGATCTGCAAGACGTGATGCAACTCGTAAAAAATGCCAATTTTACGTTTGATGCCAATTTCACAAATTTTAAGGGATAAACTCACCGCATTCTTTTTGACCCATTGAAAATTCTTCTTCTGGAATTTTTGAAGGGCTATGTCACAAATCATCCGATATTTTCGGTATGGATAAAGATAGAGCCATACCTAGGTGGAACGCGATCCGCCAAGATTTTAGTCCTTATTTACTTGTTTGTATAGGTGTGTTTTTACTCCTTTCCTTGTTTTCCTTTACAGAAGGCGATGATGGATCGAGTGCAAATTGGTTCGGAAGGATCGGTTATTACGTTTCCTTCACTTTGCTCTATCTTTTGGGCAAGTCGGCATTTTTTTTGGCAGGGTTTACTCTGATTCTTGGGGTGGTGTCCTTTAAGGTTGAAGACTTTGACCGGTTAGGTAAGGCTCTTTTTTTTCCCCTCTTTCTTATCGCATCCAGTGTATCTCTCAACATCCTCGAAACACCAATGGGAAAATTGGGTGATGGCGGGGGGATTTTAGGTCATTTTTTTGCTTGGATGTTTGGTTATTTGTTTGGTGATACAGGCAGGGTCATTGTTGTATTTTTTCTATTTATCTATTCCGCAATCATTTGGCTAGAAGATACCTCTTGGGGATTTACTTCCTTTAAACTAAATTCGTTTGTGAATCAAGTGTACCACACCTTGGGTGGAAGAAGGAATATTGCTCATTTGAAACTTCCAAATATACTAAGCAAATGGGTTAGCATAAACCATAATCCTATAGATATGAGAAACGAGGAACAAAGTTCCACAAAACAATGGTTTGAGCGAAAAACAGAAAGCGAGCAACCTGTTTTTTCTAATATGAATGCAGAACCCTCTTTTACTCCAACTACAGCTCCACTTCCGACTCTCGAAGAGAAAGTGAAGGAACAACCACGTGCTTCCAAAGTCCGATATAAAAATACATCCCTATACCAAGGTTTCTTTGAAAGTAGTGGAAAGGTTTTTCGATTTGATCATACTTCCGTCGCACTGAAATCAAAAATGGTAGCTGAGATTGCGGAACCAAAACTTTACCAGTTGAAAATGCTTGATTTTAGAACAGAGACTCAAGCGACAAGTGAGTTAGATTTAGTTGATTTACTCCCGCGAGTTTCTGAATCTTCTTCCCTAAGAAAGAGTGCACCGCTCGTTGATTTTTCAGATCTGGATCTTTATGATGAGCCAATGGGAAACTATGAAATCGAAGAAAATGATGAGATCATTGACGAAGAGGATGATGAAATTATCGACCTGCCCGATACGGAACATCAAAACTTTGAAATCGATTTGTTAGATGATGACACCGATGACGACCTCATGGATGAAGAAGTCTCTGAAGTGGTGGCTCAGTTAGAAGATGAAGCCGAAGATCTGTTGGAGGATTTAGAATCTCTTCCGGATACCAATCATTTAGATATAGAGGAGGAAGTTCCATCCAATGTATTTGCGATTGATAAAGCAAAACCTAAATCGCCAAAGTCTGCACCGAAAGAAGAGACGCCTCCTGGATCTAGCGTACCAAGCGTCAAATTGAAACGTGGTAAGTATTATATTTCACACAAATTGCTTGCCGATCACAAACCTACACTTGCCTTTCATGCAAAAAACGATTCTGAACTTGATCTTGTGGGCAAAAAAATTGAAGAGATCATCGGGTATTACGGGATTGAATCAAAGATTGTCGCCAGGGAAAGGGGACCGATCATTACTCGGTATGAGCTTACCATTCCGCATGGAGTCAAACTCAATAAAATAACTACACTTGCGGATGAGTTGCGTTTGCATCTTGCCGTCAAAAATATTCGTATCGTCGCACCAATTCCTGGTAAGGCGTCGATCGGAGTGGAAGTTCCAAATTTACACAGAGAAGATGTGTTTCTTTCTGAAATCTTAAAGGAACAACTTTTGCAAAACAAAGCAAAAGACCTAACCATTTCCATCGGCAAAGATATCTCAGGTAAAATTGTAATGATCGATCTTGCAAAACTTCCCCACTTGCTCGTTGCAGGAACGACTGGTTCTGGTAAGTCGGTAAGTTTAAACTCTATGATTACAAGTCTCATCTGCACAAGATCTCCAGAAGAAGTGCGATTCATTATGATCGACCCAAAAATGGTGGAGATGACTTTGTATGAAGACATTCCACATTTGCTTATGCCAGTCATCACTGATCCAAAAAAAGCGACTAAGGCACTTGCTTGGGCGATCAACGAAATGGAATCCCGTTACCAGATCGTATCAAAGTTGAAAAGTCGAGATTTCAAAAGTTATAACGATAAAGTTGATGAGTTTGCACACGCAAAAGGTTATCAAAAATTTCCTTATATAGTAATTTTCATAGATGAGCTTGCTGATCTAATGATGGTTTCAGGTAAAGAAATCGAAGAACAAATTACACGGATTTCCCAAAAATCTCGAGCAGTTGGAATCCATCTTGTTATGGCAACCCAAAGACCATCCGTTGATGTAATCACAGGTCTTATCAAAGCAAACTGTCCAGCTCGTGTTGCCTTCCAAGTGGCTCAAAAAACCGATTCTCGAACGATCCTCGACACAAACGGAGCAGAATCTCTGCTTGGAAAAGGAGACTTTTTATACCGTTCTCCTGTGACTTCCGACTTGCTTCGGATCCAAGCTCCCTTCATCGAGGAAAAGGAAATCGAGGCAATTGTAGAAGAGGCAAAACGCCAAGGATCTCCGTCCTATATCGAAATGAATTGGGATGATGAAGGGCAGACGGAGGCTTTTTCTGATGAGGATGAAGAGCTTTTTGACGATGCGTGGAATATCGTCCTAACTGAAAAAAAGGCTAGTGCCAGCTATTTACAACGACGGATGCGGATTGGTTATAACAAAGCGGCAAGACTGATGGAACTGATGGAAGCGAGGGGTTATGTTTCTCCACAAATTGGGGCAAAACCACGGGAAATCCTTCGGTCAGCGTAAATCATCGACAAAGTAGGCTTTTCTGAAAAACTGGGAATCTATGAAAGCTCTTATCTGTTCATTTTGTTTGGTTTTTGCGTTCGGGCAGGGGCTCGTTGCCCAAACAAACCCAGTACATAACTGGCATTCTCCTTCAGAAGTCGTCAAAAAGATAAAAAAGAAATTTTCTGAAATCAATTCCTATGCCGCAGACTTTCAAATCAGAACTCTTGAAAACAAAAAAGAAAAATTGATGCGTGGCAAATGTTTGTACAAACGCCCAGGTAAGATCCGTTATAATTTCAGTGAACCCGAAGGTGATGAGATTGTCTCTGATGGCAAAACTCTTTATATCTTTATCAAACGACTTGGAGCAGTAGGCAAACAAGACCTAACTTTAGATAAAAAAAACTCATCTGGTGCAATCTTTGGAACAAACAGTGCAGATGGACTCTCCAGGTTGTTTCGAAAATACCATTACAAGTTTGATGCCATCGAACAGCCTCGCGTTGTGATTGAAAAAGATCCTACAAAGTATTTCGTTTTGGAACTTGACCAAAGAGAAAAAATTGGTGGATACGAAAAGATGAAACTGTTTGTAGATTCTGAATCTTATCTGATCAAACGTGCCATCGCTACAGATGGTAGAGGCAAAGAAACTACCATAGCATTCAGTAATATTAATTTTGAAGAAGAAATTTTAGATGGAGTTTTCAATTTTCACATGAACGGAAATGCGAAAATAGTCAATAATCCATTGGTCTCAGAGAACTAATCCCTGTTAAGAGGAAATAATTTGAATACGAAAAGAGTCGGACAAATCCTAAAAGAATCGAGAGAAGATAAAAAACTTTCGGTTAAAGATGTCGCAAAAGAGACAAACATTGCCGCAAAATATATCATTGCTCTAGAAACGGAAGATTACTCTCAGTTTCCAGCGGAAACGTTTGCACTAGGTTTTCTAAAAAACTATGCGAGTTATTTAAAGTTAGATACTGCGATGCTATTAAATCTGTATCGTGGTGAGCAGATTGAAGAGTCCCAAGCTCCATTAGAAGAGCTAACAAGGCCGACTATGTCTACTTTTTCTCTTGATAGAAACAAGTTTATTACGCTTATCTCTATAGCGCTATTTGCTGTTTCGGCTTATATCATTTATCTAAGTTTTGAAGATTCGAATCCATCAGTAGCTGATGATGATTCTGCAGAGATCGTAAATAACTCAGAAGTATCTGCATCAGAGATTCCATCTGGTATCAATTTTGTTTCTCAGAGTGTTCCTGAAAATGCAAGTGTCCCATTCATTCTTACTGAAGACCGAGGCATTTCCTTTAGTGTAAATAACCAACAGTGCAAAATGTTCATCAAAGGTGTAGAATCTGGTAAAGCAAATATTGGATTCAATATTTTCCCCGAAAAGAATGTTTACTTTTTCCAATCTGCAGAAGGAGAAGAAACGATACTTTCTTATCGAATTCAGGAACTATCAAGTCTTAGACGAGATATCCGTGTTGTTACTCAAGCGGTTACTGAAAAGTCTGCGAAAGTTTTAGTTACACTCAAGGAAGAAAGAGAAGGTGTCGCATCTAAACCAGTGGGTGATGTTCCGATTCAAGTAACCTTGTTTTTCTCGAAGCCAAGTTATGTGGAGTTTGTCATCGATGGCCAAATGGGAGAACGTGGACTTGTATCAGCCGGTGAAGTCAAACATCTGGAAGCCCGTGATCGACTTGAGATGAAAGTCGGAGACGGTGGCGCTGTAGAAATGGTACAAAATGGAAAAGAGCGCACTGTTCTAGGTAAACCTGGCAAACTTGTAAAAAAGATTTTCATTCGTAAACAAAATCCTTATGATTCTACGCAATCCATTATTGGTGAGTTAGGCGAATAATGCCCAAGGCAACGGCTGACATAGAAACACATCCCAAGTCGTTTTTTATTACTACGCTTGGATGCCCTAAGAATACTGTGGATTCTATGAGTATGCACCAGTCGCTTCTGAAGGAAGGATTGTTGCCCGCATCGGATCCGGAAGCCAGTGATTTTCATCTAATCAATACTTGTACATTTATCCAGGATGCTACCAAAGAGACGATCCAAACGATTCTTGATTCTATCGATTTGAAAAAAAAAAGGAAACAAAAACTCGTCGTAGTCGGTTGTTTTGCGGAGCGCGCTGGCAAAGAAATTAGTGATGACCTGCCCGAAGTTGACCTTCATTTCGGGACTGGAAAGTATGATAAAGCTGGAGAAATAATTCGGAAATCATTTCCTCTTGACTTTAAGGATGTAAGAGAGTTTAACGAAGATTTATTGGAACGCCTCACCCTTTCCAGTGTGATCGAAAACTATTCCAAACCATATTCCTATGTAAAGATTTCTGATGGCTGTAACCGCGGATGTAGTTTTTGTATCATCCCAAACCTACGTGGAAAGTTTAAAGATTCTCCTGCCGAGGATGTGATTGCCGAAACCAAAAAAGCGATCGCCGCCGGGGCAAAAGAAATCTGCCTCGTCTCTCAAGATACGGTTTTTTACGGCAAAGATACTGATAAATTATTGGATTTGATCCAATCCGTTGCAGATGTGAAAGGATTAGAAATCCTTAGGCTCCTTTATTTGTATCCCGACAAAAAAACGGAACGATTGTTAGATCTATACGGAAAAATCGATCACATTGCTCCTTATTTAGAATCACCTCTGCAACATGTTTCAAAAAGTGTTTTGAAATCTATGAACAGAACAGGTGAATATGGATATTTCAAATCTTTATTCCAAAAGGCGCGTGATGTAAAACCAGGTTTGGAGATTCGAACTTCTTTCATACTTGGATTCCCTGGAGAAACGGCGGATGATGTGGATGAAATCATACGTTTTATACAAGATGTGAAACCAGAGAAGGTGAACCTTTTTCCTTACTCGCCACAAGACGGAACAAAAGGATTTGATTTAGAAGGAAAGTTGAAAGATAAGGAAATCGCCAAACGAGTGAATTTGGTCAGAGATGCATATCTGCAAACTCTAAAAGAGATCCACCAAAGTCGAGTGGGAAAGATTTATCCAGCCATAGTGGATGAAGTGAATGAAGAAGGAGCAATGGTACGAAGATTCCAAGACGCTCCCGAAATCGATGAAGTCGTATTCGTCGAAGATTTAAATTTACGTGTTGGTCAAATTGGCAAGGTATCTGTCGATAGCTTTTATGAATTGGATATGACAGGATCTTGGGTTTGATATGGAAGATTGGAAAACCATAGCCAATCTTCCAAATTTACTCACCGTTTTGCGAGTATTGGCGCTTCCTTTTTTTGTGTTTGCTCTCTTTCAAAAAGATATTGAATACCAAGTTTTCGCCTTTGTTTTGTTTGCTCTTGCATCCATCACTGATCTGATAGACGGATATTTAGCACGCAAGTGGAACCAGCAGACAGAGTTTGGAAAATTTTTAGATCCAATGGCTGATAAGGTGCTTGTAATCGGCTGTTTTGTAGCATTTTTGTTTATCCACGAACCTATTGAAGTTTGGATGGTTCTCTTAATCATCGGTCGTGACATGCTGATCACATTCCTTCGTTATGTGGCTGTTAGATCGGGGACATCTTTACGCACAACGATGATGGGAAAGGTAAAGACCGCTTTCCAAATGGGAGCCATCTTAATCATATTGATTATCTTTATGCTGGTATCGGGCAATCGAAAGAATATGATCAATGAGATGTATGCTTTAGGAAAAACAGCTGGTCTTTCTACATTCGAGATTGCCACAGAAAATGCAAAAAGTTTCTATGATACGATACGAATGGATGTTCTACCCGAAACATCTGAGCTTATTACTTTGGCCGCCGCATTTGTTCCCTATTTCGGAATGTTACTTACAACTTTTATTACTGTCATTTCAGGTATGCGTTATATCGTCACCAATCATTCGTTACTTGGTTTTTCTAATTTAAAAAGGATTTTTTATGATCGAATCAAAAGTTAAATCCCTTCTTGAAAAAATTATTTCCTCGCAAGATCTGACGCAGTCGGAGGCTCATTATTTTCTCAATGAAGTAATGAAAGGGAATGTGTCCGAAATCATTTTGTCGGCTTTTTTAACTGCGCTTAAGATCAAAGGTGAGACGGAAGAAGAATTGACAGGTTTCGTTTTGGCAATGAGAGAAAATGCAGAAAAGCCAAAACAAAAGTTTGACTTTGATTTTATGGATACTTGCGGAACAGGAGGAGATGGGAAGGGTTCCTTTAATGTGTCCACACTCTCTGCATTTACTTTGGCAAGTCTTGGGGTCAAAGTTGCAAAACATGGAAATCGTTCTGTTTCTTCCCTTTCTGGATCTTCCGATATTTTACAATCGATTGGTTATGACCTCGACCGAAGCAAAGAGGATCTAACCGCTGAATTTTTAAAAACTGGTTTTGTATTCTTATTTGCGCAGAGCTGGCACCCATCCATGAAATATGCGGGACCGGTCAGAAGGGAGTTGGGAATCCGTACGTTTTTTAATCTGATTGGACCCTTATCCAATCCATTTGCGCCAACCCACCAAGTTTTGGGTGTCTATGACTCTTCGCTCGTCGTTCCTGTTTCTAGAATATTGGCACAATTGGGCATCAAAAAATCAGTTACCTGTCATTCTCGCGATGGAATGGACGAGTTTTCCATTTTTGCACCAACGGATTACGCTTTTTTTGATGGCAAGACGACGGAATCCCTAGTCTTCGATCCTAAAGTTCTAAAATCACTGTTTCCTCTGAAAGAAGAGGAAGTTTTCTCAAAATCCAAAGAAGAATCGTCTGCTCATTTTTTTGAAATTTTGAAAGGTGCAAAAACTTCCGGGACAGACCTAGTTGCCCTAAATGCCGGAGTAGCTTTATTCGTCGCAGGTAAAGTGGGATCGATAAGCGAGGGTTTTGAAATGGCAAAAGAGGCTCTCTTATCAAAAAAAGTTTTAGAATTTGTCAGGGAAACATTGAATTTAAGCCAAGTGGTTTCATCTTTGGACAAATAGATAGTTATGTACACACTCATTCAAATCCTAAGCCCCTTTTTCCTATTTGCCCAAGATGCAGCCGGTGATAGCACTCGTTCTTCCCTTCAGTCTTTGCTCATCATTCCGATCATGCTTGTTGCTATGTATTTCCTTGTGATCCTTCCCAATAAAAAGGAAGATAAAAAAAGAAAAGAAATGATCGCCGCACTCCAAAAAGGCGACAGTATCGTCACTAGCAGTGGCGTTCATGGCAAAATAGTCGAATTTAAAGACAATAACGAAACAGTTGTTATCAGTGTCAGCGCAAATACAAATATTACATTTGAAACTAGCGCAATTGTAAAAAAGAAAGCCTAATCATGAAAACCATTATCTCCATACTCACATTCTTTTTTGTTTTTATTGGAGAGGTATGGGCTCAAGACAATTTAGATTTTTTGGATAAGGTCAATGACAAACCGAAGACGTCGACCACGACTACTACCACACAAGTAAAGTCAAAAGATGAATCGACGACTTCGACTAAGAAATCTTTGGCGACACAGACTACAAAAAAGAAAAAGTCAAAAAAGAAAAATCAAAATTCTCTAACGAACACAAATCAAATTACGCCGACCACGAATTTAAATACAACTACCAATACGTTGACTCCTCAAACAAATCCTATTGAAACCAAACCAGTAGTGATTCAGGAGCCACAAGTCAAACAGGAAGAAGAAGTTGTAATGAAAGGTTTATGGATCGAACCTGAAGTAGTCGTAGAACCGGATGGTCTTCCAGGATTTGCGTCGGATCTATCCTTTGGTCGCTCACAGACGGGAGAGGAAACGAAGTCAGGAACTTCTCAGGCAACAGCGACCTCAAAACCTCTCTTTAGTTTTTCGGAATTTTTTGATAAATACAAAAAAGCTATGATGATACTTGGTATAATTATCCTATTCGCATTCTATAGATTGCGTTTAGCAAAACCAAGTTCAAGTAGCAGACCTTACAGAAGATAATTTAACCCAGGAGCCTTTGTTTTGCGATCGTTCAGCTTATTATTAATACCCGCGTTTATTTTAGCGGTTTCATTTACGATTCTTTACCCAAATTTTGCCGAGCGTACTCTGCACTTAACCATCCAACCTGATGTTTACAATTTAGATACCGCTACACAAGATAGTTTGACCTCGAGCTTTTTTGAAAAATGGCAAAAAGATTACGGTGCATCCTCACAATGGACGATCGAACCGAAATCAGGTTTGCCTGCAAAGGAGATCGGCTTTTATAAAATCCATGGAAGATTTATTACTTCTGCAAAAATCAATCAAATGTCCCAAGAAAACCAACTTCTTGTTTGGGAATCTAAAAACAAAGTAGAACCAACGATGATTGAAGATCTCATCCGAGGTGGAAAATCTCTTTCCATTAAACTCGGGTTAGACTTGCAAGGTGGTATGAGGGTCGTTTTAAAAGGTGATTTTGATGACTACACCAAAAAATTGCGCGATATTTATGCAAGAGAGATAGCTGATCAAAAACTGATTTTATCAGATGCCACAAAGTCTGCTGAAGATAAACAAAAAGCAACGGATCGGCTTTCTGAAATAGAATCAAATTTCGAACTTTCACCGATGAGAAAACTTGTCGAATTAGAAAAAGCAAAGATGATCATAGACAACCGTCTAACGAGTCAAAACTTAACTGAACCTCAAGTCCGAATTCAAAAAGAACAGGATGCTATTGAAGTTTCTCTGCCAGGAGTTTCAAACTCAGCATCCATACTCGAAATCTTACAAAATACCGAAACTGTTGAATACCGCATCGAGGAACCAAGTCCTTTCTTGTTCCGATCTCGTATTGAAGAAAATGAGCGTAAGTGGATGGAACTTGGAAAAAGAGAAGAAACTGATATCTTCAAATTTCAAGAAATAGTAAAAAATAAACTGGGTAAAAAAGTTCAGGATGCTTTCATCGAAGGACTTGAAAAAAAATACAATATCCCTCCGGAGTATAAGATATTTGCTTATTGGAGAAGGGGAGAATCAGCGAAATCTGCATTATTGCCACGTAGCTTTGCGGTGTTAGAAAGAAAGATTTCTTTATCAGGAAATGATATGACGAATGCACAGCCGTCCTTTAACTCCAATAGTTATGGATGGATGGTAAGCTTCACATTAACGCCCAGCGGAGCAGAAAAATTCTTTGATTTAACTTCGCAGAACCGAGGCCGCAATCTATCGATTGTTTGGGGAGATAAAGTTGTATCGAATCCAGTAATCAATGATCCGATTGCTGGTGGTCGTGCTGAAATATCTGGAAGTTTTAGCCAAGAAGAAGCCATTCGACTTGCGAATGTGATTTCCGAAGGAGCCTTACCGATTCCTCTCTCCGTATTAGAAATGCGCTTTATCGGACCGACACTTGGTATCGAATCGATAGAAGTTGGAATTAGAGCAGTGATCATTGGATTTCTCCTAGTGATGCTTTACATGATTCTATATTATCGTTTGGGTGGATTGCTTGCAGATGTTTCTCTTCTGGCAAATATCATCATTCTTGCATCTTTATTGACGCTTATGGATTTTACACTGACATTGCCGGGTCTTGCGGGCGTTATATTGACAGTTGGTATGGCGGTTGATGCTAATGTCATTATCTATGAAAGGATTCGGGAAGAGTTGGAAGTCGGAAGGCCACTTACCATTGCTGTGACGCAAGGTTTTGAAAATGCATTTTGGACCATTATGGACTCGAATCTCACAACGTTGATCGCAGGTATTCTAATGATTCGACTAGGGAATGGTCCGATCAAAGGTTTTGCGATTACTCTTTGTTGGGGAATCGTCACGACTCTTTTTACATCACTTTTCCTATCTAGAATGTTTATGGAACTTTTGGTCAATAGAACGAGTATCCGTCATTTAAACTTACGTCCATTCTTCTTTGGTAAAACGGTAGTAACACATGTTTAATTTTAATTATACAAAATACAAAGCGATCACACTCACAACATCTTTTGTTGCCATATTATTGGGTTTCGTCATAACTTACGTAAAGTTTGGTGGCTTTGCACATTCTTTGGATTTTGATGGAGGACTTCGTTCTGTCGTTGAACTTCCGATGGGAAAATCGAGAACCGATCTTGAAAGTTATTTCAAAAAATCGGAGATTGAGGCAGTCGTAATCTTATTAGAAAAAGAAAAAAATATCTATCAAATGGATATTGGATTAGGTTCGATTGCAAAGATTGAAGAGCAGTATTTGGCCATCCCCGATGCTGAGAGAGAAGCGGGAACGTCCTCGATTGATAAATTTGTGATTACACTCCGACGAGAGTTCCAGCTCCCAAAAGAGAACATCCTTTCGGCGGACCAAGTTGGTGCTGTTGTCGGTAGCGAGCTTACATCCACGGGGATCACTCTGCTACTCACCACTCTTGGAATCATTCTCCTTTATTTGAGTTATCGTTCTCAGTTTAAGTTTGCTCTTGCATCGGCGATTGCCTTAATCCATGATATCCTGTTTACGTTAGCGATGATAGGCTTCTTTCAAATCAAACCTTCTGTTCCGATTATTGCCGCACTACTTACGTTACTCGGTTACTCGATCAATGATAAGATTGTTGTCTTCGATCGAATCAGAGAAAATTCACATGGAAAGGATAACCTTTCCCTTTCCAATATCATCAATGTTTCCATTGGACAAACGTTAGGTCGAACCATCAACACGTCGCTCACTACTCTGATATCAGTTGTGGCAATCCTTGTTGGCGGAGCGGTTGAACTATACGACTTTGCCATTGTTCTCATTTTTGGTGTGCTAGTTGGAACTTACTCTTCGATTTTTATTGCCGCGCCTATTTCTGAAATTTACGACCAATTTCGTAGAAAAAGAAAACTTGCTTAACATGTGGATTCTAAAAAACTCAAGAATGTAATTCTTAAAATCAAGTGGTTGTCTTTTCTAGCCATGGGAAAGACATCACCTAATCCCCCAGTAGCCGCGGTAATCACGAATAGTTCAGGTGACATTCTTGCAGTTGGAAATACGCAAATGGTTGGGTTTTCGCATGCAGAAAGAGAGGCGTATCGAGACTTAGATCAAAAGGTATCGATGGGACTCGATTCGCAAGCAGAATCGAAACAAGGCCACAATCTCTTTGTCAGTTTAGAGCCCTGCACTCATACTGGAAAAACCCCGCCTTGCCGAGATTTGGTGATAGAACGCAGTCCTTCAAAGGTAATGCTTGGTTGGAAAGACCCCAATCCACTCGTGCTTTCTGGAGATTGGGAAGCCTATCAAAAGCAAGGCATCGAAATCAGATTGCATCCACTGATTGCGCAAAGCTCCTATCCTTTTTTACACGGATTTTTCCAAAGAATCAAAAAGAATCGTCCATGGGTCTGGGTAAAATCCGCGATCACAAGTGACGGATTTTATGCAACTCACGAGCTGTCGAACCAACCGATCAGCAGTCCAGAAAGTCAATTTTATCTACAAATGCTTAGAGCTAAGTTTGATGCTATTGTTGTTGGCCCAAAAACGATGCAAGTGGACGAGCCAGGTTTGGATTTTCGTCTGAAGGAGGATGATTTTCTTTCAAAAGGCGAGGTGTCTAAGATTGATTTTGGGAATATAGCTGAATTTTTTTCCCCAGGAGAACAGATGTTAGATAGCTTGTTCGCTGAATCAAATACAGAGTGTTATTCGGAACATGTATCTAATTTGAATTCCTACCAACCTTGGAGAGTATTTATTTTGAAGGAAGGATTGGAAATCGCTCCCTCCTTTATGGAAAAACAAAAAGCGCTAAATGAAAGGTATGGCAAGAAACTCTGTCTCTTCTATCTTCTTACTGCGCCGCAGAAAAACGTAAACCCTGATCTGACTCACTTTTCTGAGTTATCAACGCTAAGTGATTTTCCGATTTTGAAAATTACAGATATGGATTCTGACCTCTTTTTTAAAGACCTAAGCAATCATGGTGTCAATACAGTAATCTTGGAAGCTGGTTCTTTTTTATGGAATTTTGTAAAAGAGAACTTGGATGTGAATGATTGTATTCTGACCATCCAAAGCGAAAAGGAATGGAAAGAAGGGAAAGCATTCTTAGGTCTCAATCAGTTTGAAAAACAAATTCAATACCAAGTGGGGCCTGACTTGTGGCAAATCGAAATGAAATCTTAAGGTTCTTTATGACTACCACTTCTTAATTTTTTTCTCAACCGACTTAAAGAAACAGGTGTAATACCCAGGTAAGAGGAAATATGGATTTGCGATAATTCTTCTTCGATGTTAGGTCTCGCTATTAATAGATTTCGATATCTTTCTTCGGCAGATAGAGTGAGCAGTTCGAATTCGCGCCTTGCTTTTTTTACGAATAAGGTTTCGGCGATCACTCTTCCGAATCGTTGCCAGTGTGGATTCGAATCTAGTAAATCCTGAAAATGATTAAAGTTAGCAATGGCAATGACAGACGTTTGAATCGCGCGAATTGAGCAAGTAGAAGGGAGTCCACTTAACAAATCATAGTAGGATCCAGTAAAATCTCCAGGAAAATTAAATGATTTTATGTATTCATCTCCTTTTTTTGTGAGATAATATTCTTTCAAAACACCACTCAAAACAAAACCAAGGTTTGTTGCAACTTTACCTTCTTTGATGAAGTAATGACCAGCTTTCAATTCATGCAGGGAAAAAAATGATCTTGGCAGTTTTTTCCACACATCGTTCGGGATCGGAGAAATACTACAGATTCGTTGATAGATAAGCTCCAAATGGGAATCATTGAGTACAGTGAATGCTGAAATCACATATATGAGATTTCAAAAAAAAAGCCATTGGTCAATCTAAAGATTGTATTTTGCTAAGAAGCCAAATGTGAATTGAAGGAATCTTTCTGGATCTTCTGCAAAAGGTATGTGGCCTGTTTCCAATAGAACAAGTTCGGAATTCGAGATTCTTTCATTCAGGTCTTTGCCAAATTTTGGATAAATTACTGGATCATCTTTACCCCAAAGGATGAGCGTAGGCTTTTGAATGTGTGATACTGAATCCCGAAGGTTATATTTCTCATCGAGAAAACTTTTCCATAGTAGCGCATTCGTTTCAATCGCTTGAGGTGCGAACTTCGATTTTTTTACCCGATTCAATATTTGAATGGTGTGAGTGTTTTCTATTTTTATGTAGAATCTTGGAAATAGGTTCCATACAAGCGAAGTAAACCAGGGAGATGATTTGAGTTTGATAAATGACTTAGAAAAAAAATCTAACTCATTCATGCCGCCTGTATCAATTAAAATAAGTCCTTTCACAAGATGCGGATGGTCGAGTGACAGCTTCAGTGCGGCAAAACCTCCGATCGAATTTCCCATAAGAGTGGATCCTTCAGGTGCTTTTTTATCCAAAAATTCCTTCAAAAGAATAGGGAAGTAAATCGCTGAAATTTCTTTCTCAGATGTCCAAATGGATTTTCCATGTCCAGGCCAGTCGATGCGGATCACTTCATATTTATTTGTAAGTGTAGGCATGATCGAGTCAAAGTCATGGTGATCATGTCCGGCCGCATGTAGGAGTATAAGCTTCGGACCTTTACCTTCGATATAAAAAGCAATTCTTCCAAACGAACTTTCAAAGTAACCAGTGGGGACATCTTCAGATTCTTCCATGTCTTTTTTTGAGATACTGTTACAATTGATTGATACGGCACATAAGATGAAACAAAGAATATTTAGATTCATGGTAAGATCTTATCGAAACTGTGCGTAAAGGTCAATGTGTTATGAACATAGACTCGTTGAATGTTCATTAACATAGGATAAGATTGATTCGTTGACGAATTCGATATTTTAATTTTCATGGAACCATATGTTCACAGGCATTATAGAAACAACAGGGAAAATCCTTCGCGTAAGTCCCATCGATTCTGGAATCGAATTTGAAGTGGTTACCGATTTTAATCATCCAGATTTAAAAATAGGTGATTCGGTTGCGATTAGTGGTGCCTGTATGACCGTCACTAATTTGAAGGAGAAGGGGAACATTTTTGAATTCTACACATCCTTCAAATCACTTGAACTTACCAATCTATCAAGGTTGAAGGAAGGATCTCTCGTCAATTTAGAGCGAGCTATGGCCGTCGGACAAAGGTTTGGTGGTCACATGGTGCAAGGTCATGTGGATGGATTGGGTAAAGTTCTCTCCCGTACTGTAATAGAAGAGAATAAAGTGGAAGAATTTTGGATTGAACCACCGCCAGAACTAACCAAATACTTTGTCAAAAAAGGCAGTGTAACTGTTGATGGAGTTAGTTTAACTGTAGTGGATGTTAAAGATGGCAGTTTTCAACTCGTTCTGATTCCAGAGACGATTCATAAAACAAATGCGAATCAATGGAATAAGGATGTCCTCGTAAATCTTGAGGTTGACGTACTTGCAAAATACATCGAAAACTTTTTAGAACTACGTTTTTCTAAGTAGGGCGTCTATATCCGAATCATCATCTCCATCCGCATATTTGGATTGAAAGTCTGCGGGACTGAGAATTTCAAAGAACATATCCAACTTTGCGAGTTTAAAGACATTTTGGATCATGGGTTTCATTCCAAAAAGAATCAATTTCCCCTTCTTACTTTTTAGGACATTTAAACTTTTAATGAGTGATCCGATCCCAGATGAATCGATGTAATCAAGTCTTCCCATGTCAATGGCGACAACGGCGGGATTTGGTTCGATGATTTTTGCAAAAACGGATTCAAATTCTTCGGTAGATTCGATATCAAACTTTCCAGATATTTCGATCACTTTTATTTTGCCTGCCGTGTTTATCTTTAATTCCATATCCCCTCACCGATTTGACAATATTAACTAAATTCTGAGCTAAAAATCAATGAATTTCTTCTAGTTTCTACTTTTAATCAGTAAGGCGTTGACAGTCTTAGTATATATAGGGGAAAAAATGATCCGTCCCATACAAGAAGCCATCGAAGAAATACGTCTAGGTAAAATGATCATTCTCGTCGACTCAGAAGATAGAGAAAATGAAGGGGATTTGGTCGTCGCCTCCCAATTTGCGAATAAAGATATGATCAATTTTATGGCTACGCACGGACGTGGTTTGATTTGCGTTCCTATGGAGTCAGATCGCCTCCGAAAGCTCGGACTTGGGCGGATGGTAGACGATCTATCTGTCGGAGATAAACACGGGACCGCTTTTACTGTCTCAGTTGATGCTAAAGAAGGCGCCACAACGGGCATTTCTGCCCATGACAGAGCAAAAACGGTCGAAGTTTTGTTAGATGAAAATGCAAGTCCTGCAGATTTGGCTCGACCAGGGCACATGTTTCCATTGCAAGCAGTGGCAGGTGGTGTCTTAAGACGCGCGGGTCACACAGAAGCCGCGGTAGATCTCGCCAAACTTGCCGGTCTATATCCTAGCGGAGTGATCTGCGAAATTCTCAACGATGATGGAACAATGGCAAGACTGCCAGACCTTGAAAAATTTGCGAGCCTTCACAATTTAAACATTTATACCATCGAGGATTTGATTCGGTACCGACAAACGCAGGAAAGGTTAATCCAACTGGAGGCTGAGGCCAATCTTCCGACGGACTATGGTGATTTTAAAATTCGTGCATATTCGACACAAGTAGACGACAAAATACATATTGCCCTGATCAAGGGAGATGTTTCTAAGGGTGAGCCTGTTCTCGTTCGGGTTCATAGCGAGTGTTTGACGGGTGATGTTTTCTTTTCACAGCGTTGTGATTGTGGTTCTCAGTTGCATAGTGCTCTAAAAATGATAGAAAAGGAAGGGAGCGGCGTTCTCCTCTATATGCGCCAAGAAGGTCGTGGAATTGGCATCATCAATAAATTGAAAGCGTATGGCTTACAAGAAGGTGGTCTCGATACTGTTGAAGCAAATGAAAAATTAGGTTTTGCGCCTGACCTTCGTGACTACGGAATCGGTGCTCAGATATTACGAGATATTGGCATCAAACAAATGCGTCTCATTACGAATAACCCTCGTAAGATCGTAGGTTTGGAAGGTTATAATTTGCACGTAACGGATCGCGTTCCAATCGAAATTGAACCAGTTGAAGGTAATTCCAGATACCTTCACACCAAAAAAACCAAATTAGGTCACTTGCTCAATTTACACGGTGGATAAGTAGGAAAAATAAAAGGCGTACTTTCGCCTAAATGATTAAGGACTCAATCGACAACGAGTCCAATCATTTCCTTTTTTCGAAAATTCGATCCTATCGTGAAGTCGGCCTTGTCTCCCTTGCCAAAATTCGATCCGTGTCGGATTTAAAGCGTAGCCACCCCATGTTTCGGGCATTGGTACATCTTTTCCTTCATATTTTTTTTCGATGTTTGTAAACTGATCCTCTAAGTATTGCCGATTTGGAACGATTGTGCTTTGTAAGGATGCTAGAGCACCTAATTGAGAAATACGAGGCCGTTTTGCAAAATATTCAAGTGAGGATTGTTTACTTACTTTTGAGACCGAGCCTTCAATACGAATTTGGCGTTCCTGGCTTGCCCAAAAAAAAGTTAAACTTGCCTTAGGATTGTTTTCCAAATCTTTTCCTTTTCTCGAATCGTAGTTTGTAAAGAAAACAAAATCGCCATCCTTAATTTCTTTTAAGAGCACAACTCGTGCAGACGGCTGACCTTCAGGTGAAACTGTGGAAAGTAACATGGCATTGGGTTCTTCTTCTTTTTCATCCAAAGCCAATTGGAACCAAACTTTAAAAAAAAAGATCGGATCACTTCCTGCATCTTCTTCGTTCAAAGTGTACTTTTCATAAGATTTGCGCATTTCGTTTAAATCATGGTTCATAATGTTCCCCTGTAAAACCTTCAATTCCTAAATTAAAATACATTACTTTTGCAATCATTGTAAAGAAAAGACCTAATGAGAAGAAGACACCCATCGGAATCATTTTGCCACGTAAACTTTCTCCTTTTTTGCGAGATACAATCGTAATAATGATTGCAAGGAGATAAGATGAGTTTAAAAAGAAGAGCCAAAATGGGTGACCTGCTATAAAGGCAAAACAAGGTGCAAAAAAAACATCACCCAAACCCATTCCGTTTTTAAATAAAAAATAAATACTAACATAAAATACGGCAAAACCAAGGAATACATACAAATCTATCATTCCTGGTAATTCCTTTGTCAGTGCATAATTGCAAAAAGATCCAAAGAATAAGATAAAAGGTAAATTTTCATAGTCCAATGAAAAATATTTGGCATCAGTATGAATGGAGATAATCAAATGACCAATCAAAAAAAGAAAGGAGATAGTAAATAATAAATCCTGAGTCAAAACAAAACTGATCACCCCTAAAATACCAAATAGAAATTCGGAGGTCGGATAGACCCAAGAAAGGCGAACGCCACAACTATGACACTTTCCTTTTGTGAGAAAATATCCCAAAACGGGCGTTAAGTAAAGTGGTCCTACTTTCGTTTTACAATTGGGACAATGGCTTGGATAGGTAAGAAGCTGTATCATTCGCTCCCAAAATGAACCAACCTTTCGACCTTTCCCGTAAAAATAAAAAAGAACCCTTTCCGCTGTTGTAATGTAAAAACTCGCAATACAAGAACCAAAAAGGAATAATAAAAGATATAGAAAAATAAACACGAGTAAAATCTGGCTTAGGTTGCGAGCTCTTGGAGCGCCAACATGCCTCGTTTCAATTGATCCCAATCTGTAGCAAAAGATAAACGAACGAAATTGCGACTTTCAGTGAATATATAACCTGGCACCAGAATCAACTTTTTCGTAACGGCTTTTTGGATAAAATCTTCATCGTTTCCTTTTATCTTTAAGAAGAAGTAAAAAGCACCACCTGACTTTTGAACGTCATAGTGATCCTTTAGAGAATCATAAACAAAATCACGTTTTTCGCGGTAGTCTTGGATATAGGATGTCATATCTGTTTTTAATGCCACAATGCCTGCCCACTGTGTTGTGGAAGGTGCACAGACTACAGTGTACTGTTGTAAGGTGGTAAGAGCTTTGGTGACTTCTAGAGGCGCAAGGATCGTTGCAAGTCTGAGGCCCGTCATATTATAAGTCTTTGAAAAACCTGTAAGAGTGATCGTCTTTTCGTATTCGCAACCGATCGAATAAAAGGATTTGTCATAATCGAACAACTCGTAGATTTCATCTGAGATCAGGTAAGCGCCAGTATCTTCGGCGAGTTGTGCGAGTGCTTGGAGTTGTACTTTTGATAATACTTTTCCTGTAGGGTTTGAGGGATTTGAAAAGATGATCAGTTTGATCTTTTTTTTGCGAAAGGGATCTAAATCACTTTTTTGAAAGGATTCATCCACAGTCAGAAGTTTTGCACCATAAAATTTGAGCATGGCAGGATACATTAGAAAGTAGGGAGAAATCACCAGACATTCGTCATCTGGGTTCACGAGTGCGTTAAACAGTAAAAATAAAGCAGACGAAATGCCAGAAGTCACAAGCATTCGATCGGGATGAGCGTATGAGATTCCGTTTTGTGATTTGTATTTCTCAGTCATGGCATCCTTAAGTTCCGGAATACCACCTGTCAATGTGTATGCGGTTTTACCATCACGAGCGGCTTTACACATCGCCTCAATGATATTTGGTGGACAGGGGAAGTGGGGTTGACCGATCGAGAGATTGATCGGATTTTCGATTGAACGCGCCAGCTCAAAAGCCTTTCGAATGGGAGATGAATCGATCCCAGACATGCTATTTGCAAATTCCATACTTTAAATGGAAAATTCTAGGGCGATTGGGTCAATAGAATTTGGTTTACACGATAGAAAAGACCGAAAAGCTGAAGGAATATGGAATTCGTTACGATTGCCTCCGTCAAAGTTCCGGTCCTTCCGAACAAATCCTCTTTTCCTATTTTTCCGTCGAGTCTAGTCGAGACAGATTCAGTAAAGTCCACTTTACAAAAGATATTGTTTCCCATGCTCGAAGGCATCCCCGTTCTCCTTGTGGGGGATGCTGGTGTAGGCAAAAACGCCCTTATTTATTATATCAATGCCAAAAGAAACCAACCAACCCTTCGGTTCAGTTTTAATGAGGATACACTTCCAGAGGATCTGATTGGTTCGTATCGTATCTTGCTCGATGGCAAAGGCTTTACCTGGTCCAATGGCCCTCTCACGAACGCGCTGGAAAATGGTCTTAGCTTTGTTGCAGATGAGATGAACCTTTGTGCACCGAATATCATCAAACGATTTTCTAGCGTCTACGAATCCCATTATTTAGATCTTTTAGAGGGTAGTGGGCAGAGGGTTTCTGGAAAATCAGGATTTTGGTTTATTGGTACACAAAATCCGAGCGAAGGCTTTGAGGGACGTAAACCGCTCCCATTTGATATCACCAAACACTTCGCAGTTGTTTATGTAGATCCATACTCACCAGATGAAATGTTTTTTATTTTGAAAAATCTATATAAGGATCTCCCTGAGTCCTCGATTCAAAAAATCATTCGAGTTACCATCGAGTCTGAAAATCGTGTCAAACGAGGTGAAATTGGAAAAGGAGATCTAGAAAAGTATCATTTCAATTTGAGGACTCTACAAAAATATTGTAATCGTATTTTGGCATATGGTAAGGAAGACCAAGCAGTTGCTATTCGTGAAGCTATGTATCTTTTTTTGGAGCCATTTCGAAAGTCAGAAGATCGAGCTTTACAAGCCAGTCTCATTGAATCAGAGTTTGGTGGAAGTGTTGTAAGACAGTCCACTAAAGGATATGTTCAATCCAATACGATTTTTTGGAATGATAAAGAGATCAAAACCTGGAACGAACAAAAAACATTAAATATACTTTCAAAATATCCTACTCCCAACCCGATTTTAGAATTTTTGGATAAAGTATTAACTGCCATTCATAACAAAGAAAACATTTTGATTGAATTTCGAGAAGATCAAGATCCACAAGAATTTTTGCCACTCTTTACCGAACTAACGGGTATTCCGATAGATTCGGTAATGCTCTCTAAAGGGATGCACACTTCAGATGTCGTTGGAGCATTGAAACCAGTAAAAGTGAACGGGGAGACCAGTGTAAATTGGGTAGATGGTCCACTCACTCGAGCGATACGAGAAGGGAATGTCATACTCATATCAGGGCTTGAATCTGCAGGGGCTGAACTTGTCGAAAAGATGAATATGCTTACCGATGATGCTCGTTCCCTTGCACTCCCTCCTGAATCAGGAGAGGAAGTCCCACTGACTCTAAAAGAAACCTCGGTGGTTTTTGGTCTCAAAACTTTTCGCCAATCAAAATCGACTTCCACAATTTCCCGTGCCTTTCGAAATCGATTCACTCCCATTATTTTCCCCGAATTGGAAGAACCAAAGGTCATAGAAGAAATCATCTCCTTTTATTTGCCAGAAGGTGTGCTACCAAGGGCGATTGCTCGCTTTCATATCAAAATCAAAGAACTCGCAGATAAACGCACGATAGGTTCTGCCAATCTACAGCCATACCGTTTTGGGATTTCCAATTTACTAAAATGGAAAAACCACATCTATCGATACAATGAGAAGGATGTTCGCGGGGTCGCCTTTCGAGGTGGTTCTATCTACTATACCAATCAAATCTCGGATACTAAAGAGCGAGCAGAAGTTGAGCGGATGCTCGATGGTTTTCTCTCGGGTGTGGAAGTGGTATCAGAGCTCTTCGAAGAAATCGAAGAGAAAAAAAAAACTTTTACGGTAGCGTCTAGTCTCGAAAAAAAGCAGTGGTGGGATCCCGAACTTCACAAACGTGATCCCCTAACAGGCGAAGCAAAAAAGCTCAACTCAGGCAATGAGTTGAAGCGTGGCATTGAAATCAATACACCAGAAACAGGCGGTCAAACCAAGGAAGGCCCAGATGCATGGTATGGTAAAGATACCCAAGGCAATAATGGCCAAGGTGAACCAGCGGGCGGAGGTGGAGCTTGGGGTTATCGCACCGAAGAACTATACAAACAGTTTTTAAAAAAACGTAGGATTCTTTGGGATTATTCCATCATGGTGGGACTGGACGAATTCAAAAAAGTTTTCGGCAAAGAATTAGAAGACGTAGAACTTAGCTTGGAACAGCTGTTTGATCCTGAAATTGATATACAAAGGATGTATAAAAATGAAGGTTCAAGAGTTGACGCTCGCAAATACATTTCTTACCGAAGTGGGCGTGGTGATACTAAAATTTTCGACAAAACCACCATTCAAAAGAATGATGAAAAGTTAAAGGGTGTTGAAGTTACCTTTTTACTTAGCAAATGCCGTCGGATTTTCAATTTTGAATATTCGGTCGCAATGCTGAGTGCCTTACTTGTAAGTTTGCATGTGCTAAATGAACATGATATTGCCACAAGTGTAAACACATTCTGTGATATTAAAAATTCAAAAGATACGATTGACATCTTCAATCTAAAAAAGGCAGAAGAAGACTATACTCAAGAGAAAGAAGAAGAAGTGTTTACACACCTCTGCAAAAATTGGCACGGAGATTCTATTCCCGAACACCAACTTTTGTTAAACTGTGAAAAGTATTTTTCTCCCGATGCCCAAACAAGGATCGTCGTCATCATTTCCGACTTTCGCGGACAGAGGGCGAAGGAAAAGATCGAGGCTGAAATCTCTTCTTTCGAGAGTCGAAAGTTGAAAGAAGCTGTACTAAAAAACCAAGAAAAAAATTATGTATTTTTAGGGGTAGGACTGGGCTCCCGATACATTGCAGAGCATCTGTTTACGGATTCTCTACAGATCACGGCAGACAACTTTTTTTCGATGCCGAACCTGATCGGAACTGAAATCGCAAGACTCATCCAAGTCCACCACAGTCTACGAACATAGCCATGGGCAAAACAGCAAAGGACGATAAACCGAGAGCAACAGATCCGCTCATCAATAAAAAAGCAAAATTTAACTTCGAACTAATGGAGTTTTATGAGGCGGGGATCGTCCTTACCGGTTCTGAGGTAAAATCTCTTCGTGATAAAAAGGGAAATTTAACAGATTGTTTTGCGAAGGTCAGAAATGGAGAGGTGTTTTTAGAAAATTTTCAAATCCCACCTTATGTAAATGGTGGTTACGCAAACCATCCCGAAATTCGTCCACGGAAACTTCTTTTGAAAGCAAAAGAAATCGTAAAGATAGACCGTGCTATGCGTGAAAAAGGTCTTGTACTTATCGCAACAAAATGTTATTTCAAAAACAACCGACTCGTAAAGGTAGAAGTAGCACTCTCAAAACCGAAAAAACTTTATGATAAACGTGACGATATCCAAAAGAAAGAAGCAAAAATAGAAATTGAACGTGCTGTTAAGGAAAGATTAAAAAGATGAAAGGTCTACCGATCGTTACCATTGTCGGAAGACAAAATGTAGGAAAGTCCACATTATTCAATGCACTGCTTCGTGCCCAAAGTGCAATCACTGAAAATACACCTGGTGTCACACGAGATGTCTTACAAAAATTAGTAGAAAGAAGCGAATTTAAATCTTCATTTTATTTATGTGATACGCCTGGACTTGATATAGAAAATCTAGACGAGATCAACACGGAAATCATCGAGATTGCATTTGAGCATTTGAGAAGATCGGATCTCATCATTCATGTGATGGACCATAAAGACCTTAGACCTTATGATCACAAACTTGTTTCTCTTCTCAAAAAAGACGAGGTATTGAAAGACATTCCCGTACTATCTGTAGTCAATAAAGTTGATACCGAGTTAGACGAATATGATCTGGAGCCATTTTATAAATTAGGACTCAATGAAATCGTTCCTATCGCTGCCGCTGGTAGACGAAACTTTGCCCTGCTATATGATAAGATCAACTTTCTTTTACCCAATACAAATAAGACAGTCGACAGCCCTTATTGTAGGATCGCTATCATCGGTAAGCCTAATTCCGGTAAGTCGAGTTTATTAAATACTTTTCTTGGATACAAACGTGCTGTTGTGAGTGAGGTGCCTGGAACCACTCGAGATTCTGTACACAGCCAGTTTATGTTTCAGGAAAAAAAGATCGAAATTATAGATACCGCTGGGATTCGTCGCAAATCCAAAGCCGGTGAAAGTTTAGAGTTTTACTCTTACAAACGGACACTTTTTGCTTTGGGTGAGGCAGATGTTGTGATCCTTCTGATTGATGCGGTCAAAGGTCTGGGTGAGTTTGATAAAAAGATTTTCGGTGAGATCCAAGAACTCGGAAAACCCATGATACTTGCGGTCAACAAATGGGACGCCATAGGAGACAAGGAAACCAACTCCTGGAAGGCGTACAAGGAAAAGTTGGAATCACGTCTGCCCATCCTAAAGGAACGTCCGATTACATCCTTATCTGCGACTCAAAAACTTCGCACCTTTAAACTCCTCGAGATGGCCATTGAATTGTTTGAAAAATCGCAAAAAAAGCTCACAACCAGGGCATTAAATGACTGGCTAAGCAATTGGTCAGGAAAAAATAGGGTTCAGAAGGCTTCCAATCGACCTCCGAAGGTATTTTATGCCACGCAGGTCTCACAGATTCCTTTTAAATTGCTGTTTTTTGTGAATGATTCTAAACTCTTTCCGTCGAATATATTAGCTTTCTTCCGAAAGAGTTTAGTAAGTGAGTTTGGGCTCGAGGGTTTAAGCCTAGAGATCGAACTCCGTAATCGTAACGAATCAAAGGAAAAGGAGGGTCGAGATGATACTTCTCCCCGCAATCCTCGCTAGCTATTTGATCGGTGGAATACCGATCGGATTTCTCATCGCCAAAAAAATCAAGGGAATCGACCTCAGGGAACATGGTAGCAAAAATATAGGCGCAACCAACGTAGGTCGCGTCATTGGTTGGAAGTATGGCGTGATCGTCTTACTCCTAGACGCTCTGAAAGGTGCCATCCCAGTGGTTTGTTCAAGTTATCTCGCCTCTCCGTATTCGCTTACTACAACTCAAATACTACTCGGCTCCATGGCCATTCTTGGACATACATATACACCATTTTTGTCCTTTAAAGGTGGAAAAGGAGTTGCAACTGCACTTGGAGTTTATCTAACGCTTGTTCCATTTGTTACACTCTGTGCGGTTATTATCTTCTTTGTTGTCTATAAATTCAGTGGATTTGTTTCACTTGGCTCCATTTTTGCGACCTTATCTATGCCACTGTGGTATCTTGGACATGTAAAATTTTTACCAGGCTCGGAATACTCACCCATTGTATTTTCAGTTCTAATTGCCACTTTCTTTCTTATCACTTTTACACACCGTGAAAATATATTACGGATGATAAAGGGAAAAGAATTGAGGGCAGTTCCAGATGCAAATCGATAGAGAATCGTCTTTATCTCACAAAGAAAAATTATTTTTAATCACAAAGTTTGCGGAAGAACACCCGGAAGCTGAGATACAAGATTTTTACAAATGGTTGTATTTCGGGGAGTTCGGAGTTGAAGAATACAACACTCTCCTTATGGGAAATAAACAGTTTCCTGAACTACATGTCATTCTCGCTGAAATCAAAAAAGAAGCAATCATTGACCACAGTCAAACTCCTTTATGGGAACCGATGGGAGTGTCCGCAAGATTTGTAAAAGTATATGTCACTCCATTTTATCTAAAAGATTGTCCCATCAAACGACTTGTTAACTTGATCGAACGTTCTCCTGCTTTTCGAGGTGTAAGAATGACATTTAAGTTAGATTGGAATACACTAAAAGAAGTAGTAATGGAGCTTAGACAAGATTTGAGTAGAAGGGAGTTTATCAATTTTGAAGACAAGATTAACTTTCATCAATTGCCTGAACTGAGTCATTCAGAAGGATTTGCTGCAAAAAATCCTTACTTTTACAGAGTGGTTTCGCAAAAACTATTCTTTGATTATTTTCCCGAATATGAAGACAATTCTGTATTTCATCCCTTTGCTAAAAATGACTCATTGATCGGATAGATACTGCGTTTTAGATAATGAATTTCTTTCTTTAGAGATTGAGTCAGGATATTGTTCTTTCTTTGGATCGTGAGATCTTTATGTCTTAGAAGATATATTTCAGTCTTTCTAACCATTCGCCTTAGATATGTTTGATTTTTAAGCCATGACCAAAGGGGTGTTGACTGTAAATCAACTGTCTCTAAATCAAGTTGTTCCCATTCTTTCATTCCTTCTTCCACAAACTTAAGATCATTCTTCACTTCAGAATGCAATGCCTTTGCTTTACGTGACCAAATTTCAGAAGGAGGATTGACTTTTTTGAGATCTTTCCATGGCTTAAATTGATGCCAAGGGAAGGAATGATCAGGTTTAGCTAAAAGGCTTTTGATGCCCAATTTGGGTTCGAGATTTTCAAATCCTTCTATCTTAGCTCCCTCTTCATTTAAATTGATAAGTCGCATTTCAACGGTTCGTGCCGATTCTTCAAACCAATGTCTGTAAAGTTCTAATACATAATCGGTAAGCACAGTTTTTCCATTTACTGATGGGACATCTTTTGTTTCTCTTTTCCGAATGATTACTTCATTGATTCTTTCCAAGCTTTGTTTTCTAGAAACCATCGTAAGCCATTTTTCGTTATGATGTGTGCCAGTAGAATGAATCTCTCTTCCCGAATAGGCGAGATCTTGACCGACAAAGTATATCTCTGCGAAACCCATATAACGCAACATATCAAAGGCTGTTGTTGCTACACTTCCCCCTGACTGTATATCGCCGACATCATCAAATACAGAAGGGGCAAGTTCACCGCCAGCGGTTACTTCGCGGACAAGAGAACCTTCTGCATCGACCTGGAACTTTGCTGTTACAGAATGGATCACAGATTGGAACATGGGTTCACGGAGAAGGGTAGGGGAACTTACAAGATCGGCAAAAAGCGGAATTGATTTTAGATTTTCACCCATAAAGTGGAAAAAGGAATTGGTTTGTGCATCGAGTGTGACTACCCCATCCGGAGTGATACCTTCTTTGAGTAAAACTTTTAGAGATGTATCACAAGAAAGTATAAACACTTTATTTCGAATTTCTTTTATATAAGGCAGATTTTTACGAAGACTAGGTCCAGCAGACACAAGTAAGGCGGAAAAACCGACTAACTTATCTTTCAAATCTGAAATTTGATACCGAGCCGGTGGAGTCTTTGCTACCTGCAAAAGATTCCAAATGGAGTTTTTAACCCACAATCTTTCAAATTCAAATTTAGTGAGTAGATCACTCATCTTTGCTGAAAATACGGATTGGATTCGTGCTTCTGCTTCGGTAAAAAAAGAAGAACGTGTTATATCGCTTGGATTGCGAATGACTTTCAATCCACTCACTCTGTCGATGGGGAGCGCTTCTAAATAATTCAAACCCATTCCAAAAAAAGGTTCCCCCGAAAAGATATGTCTGCCTGCGACTTCTAAAACATCCTTTAAACCTTTTTCCCATAATAGTGAAACAAGTGTTGGATCGTCACCTAGCATCACAAATACCTGTCCTGGTTTGATCAATGCGTTGATTCGAGTGAAAATATGTGGGTTGCCAAGACCGATGAGTATAATCACATCAGTATCTTTAATGTTATGTGATTCGAGTAGTCGTTCTGCTTGTTTGTCAGGAGCTACTTTTGAGGCAAGGGCTTCTCCATTATATGAGACATAATACTCTCCAGGTCCTCGCGCAGAAATTATGTCCCATTGTGATTGTGTTTCCCAAATTTTGAAATAATTTCGTAAGTATGGTTTCCGTTCAAAAATTTTACTGGAAATGGTATCGTTAATTTGGGACATAATACTATCTAAAGTTTATTCTTATGTCTCCCAGTGTTGTCAACAGGAAACAAAAGGAAAGAACAAGTTAAATATGCACCTAAAAAGCCTAAATATTGTTGGATTCAAGACCTTCGCAGACGAAACAGAGATCGCATTTGACCCGGGGTTTACAGCCGTCGTTGGTCCAAATGGTTGCGGTAAATCAAATATTGTCGACTCCGTAAAATGGGTTTTTGGCGAAAAAAGTGCCAAAGGACTTCGCGGTGAAAAAATGGATGATGTTATCTTCCATGGAACAGAGAACAGACGAGCCGCAGGTTTTTCTGAGGTATCCATTCTTTTCGACAATGAAGACCATTATTTTAACATAGACTATCCTTCCGTTAAGATCACACGTAGACTCTATCCCGACGGAGAAAACGAATACTACCTAAATGATGTACGATCTGCACGCAAAGATGTGGAAAAGACCCTACTTGATACAGGTATAGGTAAATCTAGTTATTCCATTCTAGAACAAGGCCGTGTAGATCAGATTTTAAATTCTAAACCTGAAGAGAGAAGGGCAATTTTTGAAGAAGCGGCAGGAGTTTCTCGCTTCAAACTGGATCGCAAAGATGCAATGAAGAAGTTGGAAGACACAAACCAAAACCTTCTACGTATACAAGATATCATGAACTCTATGCTAAAAGAAATGGAAATCAAAGAAAAACAATCGGAAAAGGCTGAGACTTATTTTAAGTTAAAAGCTGATTTGGATGAGTCAGATAAAAATCTACGATATCTAAAACTTTCTGATTACAAAAAGCGAATGAAAAAGTCGGATGAGGACCTCCAAGATATCCGCGACAAAAATAAAAATCTGCTTTCGATGATCCAGGTTGAAACAGGTCAAATTTCCGAAAAAGAGAAGGAAAAAGAGGCCAAAGAAAAGGAAATTGCAGACATCGACAAAAAGCTTTTTGATCACTTAAGCCGAACCCAAATCCAAAAAGAAAAAATATCGAAAAACAAAACATTTATCGCTGAATATGATGTCCGCCTGAACGAGATCAACGCACTACTGGAAGAAGAAAATCTCGCGACCATTCGATTAGAACACGACCGCAAAAAAATCGATGCAGAAGAAGAACACCAAAAAGAATTACAATCTATGTTGGCAGTCGAGATTCAAAAGCTAATCGATACAAAACATGGCATCGAACAACAGATCAAACAAGAAGAGTATCAAATCCAACAAAAAGAAACTCGAATCGTTGAAAATGAAAAACGTCATATCGTTTTACGTGAGACTCAAAAACAGATCATACAAGAATTGATTCAAGAGCTGGAAAACAAAAAGAAAGAATCCCAAGGGAGTGAAGATAGAAGAAATGAAGATAAAAATTTTCTCCTTTCTCATTTGGACAAATTCCAGACACACCTCGAATCGTCTCTCATTCATCTCCAAAGCCTCAGACATGCCGATGCCGTGGCAGAGCTATCAGGGATTGACATTCCGGGCTACCGAACAGAACTCTTGGGATTTTTGCAAAGAGAAGATAGTTTTCGAGACTTACTCTTTGATAAAGATGGCGTTCTCTCCAAAAAGGAAGTGGTCGATCAAGACATTGAAGATCTTTTACTCGATAATGAGAACCTAACGAGAAATATTCGTGAAAGTCAAGCATTGATCGTTTCCCTACGAAACCAGTTGGATGAAACCAAAAATGGTATCGTAGATCTTGAGAAACGTATGTTGGAAACGCAAAGCAAGATTGAAAACTATCTGCGTCAAAAAATGGACTTGGAAGAGAGACAAGACGAGATCCAAAAAAGGATCAGTCTCACGAAAGACCAAGAATCGGGAATTCGTGAAAAACGCGACCATTTAGAAAAAGAAGTTACTACATTGGAGAAAGAGATTGAAGACTCTTATCAAGAATTTCTTTCGATGAGTAAGATTCTAGAATCCGAAAAGGAAACCTTACATGGGTTACTTGAGGAGATCCAAGGTCTCAAAAATAACATTTCAAAAAACCAAGAAGTATTCCAAACTCTTCTCCCACTCCTTTCTGAAAAAGAGAGACTTTCATCTGGCCTAAAAGTTCAAATCGATTCTCTTGTAGAAGAATTATACAATGATTATTCGATTACAGACACAGAACTAGAAGTAGAAAAACGAGAATTGGAACTGGATCAAAAAGCCGAAGAACGTAAATTACGATATTCAAAATCTGAAATCCAAATGCTCGGATCTATCAATCCACTTGCAATTGAAGAATACCGTAACGTTAAAGAAATCTACGAACACAATCTCAAACAAAAATCTGACATCGAAAGTTCAAAGAAAGATATTGAAGAAGTTCTGAAGCGGATCAATGAAGAGTCTGAAAAATTATTCCAAGAGACCTTTGAAAAAATCAAAGCAAACTTTCAGGAGACTTTTTCTACGCTTTTTAATGGTGGGCGTGCGACATTGGAGCTGACAGAAAAAGAGGACTCCTTGAATTCAGGTGTGGAAATCATGGCAGAGCCACCAGGAAAACATGTACAAAACTTACGTCTACTTTCCGGCGGTGAGAAGTCCCTTACGGCTATCGCACTTCTATTTGCAATTTATATGGTCAAACCGAGCCCCTTCTGTTTCTTGGATGAGATCGACGCGGCCCTAGACGAAGCAAACAAGCTACGGTTTTGCCAGATTCTAGACAGATTTAAAGACAAAACGCAGTTTATAGTAGTGTCGCATGCACAGTCTACGATTTCGCGGGCGAATGCTATCTTTGGTGTAACGAACGAAGAACCAGGAATTTCGAAGATAGTCTCACTTCGTCTGGACGAAGCAAGATCCTTTACAAAACAACTGCCAAAAACGGGAACTGAGTAAGAAGGTGAAGTCTACTCGCATTGAGTAGACTTCATTACGAGATTTTGTGCTACTTGGCCTGCATCTCTTTGATGATACAAGAACTGAATGATTTGCAATTGTCCCCTTGGGATAAACATCCAGCGATCTTATTATAATACTTGGCACGGTTGCAATTGAAATCGCAGCCTTTGCGAAGCATGTTCTTTTGTTCTTCTGTCGCATTTGGGTTCACAGCGAGAGTGCAGGAATAATACTTATCACAAGCTTCCTTACATTTTGGGAAATCAGCAGCAGAGATGCTATTTGTGAGTAGAAGGAGCAGTGCTCCAGAAAACATTAGGAATGTTTTTTTCATAATTTGTTCCTCTCGATCATGGTAGCGAAGACGGGAGTCGAACCCGTGACCTCAGGGTTATGAATCCTGTGCTCTAACCATCTGAGCTACCTCGCCCTATACCTTAGATCGTTTGGTAAGGCTAAATCTTTAACCTTATTGGACATTTTTTATGGGGGAATACGTGGGTAAAGGAAAATTATAAAAAAACCCCCACATTTGACTGTGAGGGGTTATTTGCCAATTCTTAGCAGGAATATGTTGAGATAAACTCGTATGGGTGAGGGCGACCTTCCCATGGCCAGATTTCTGTTTCAAACTTGTAGTGTTGGTAAGTTTGAATGAATGTTTCTGTCATTACATTTCCATTTTTGAATACTTCTTTGTTTGCGAGCATTTCTTCCATCGCCTCACGAAGAGTATGTGGCATTTGACGGATTCCTTTTTCGCGGATCTCATCTAGAGAAAGCTCAAAAAGATCTTCCTCGCGTGGAGGACCTGGATCTACCTTTTCTTTAAGACCTGCAAGACCTGCCATGAGAAGGGCAGTGAATGCGAGATAAGGATTCGCTGTTGAATCTGGAAATCTAAACTCAGTTCGAATTGCTTTCTCACCGCTTACAAAAGGAATTCTGCAAGAAGCAGATCTGTTTTGTGCGGAATAAGTAAGAATCGAAGGTGCTTCGAAACCAGGTATGAGTCGTTTGTAAGAATTTGTGGAAGCGTTTGTAAATGCGGCACAAGAGCGAGCATACTTTAATACACCACCAACGAAATTCATTGCGAAATCAGAAAGACCTTGGTACTTTTCACCAGCAAATAAATTTTTGCCACCTTTCCAAAGGGAAATGTGAACGTGCATACCGTTACCGTTGTCACCAAACAAAGGTTTAGGCATGAAAGTTGCAGTTTTTCCGTGTCTGTGAGAAATCATTTTTACAATGTATTTTAACTTTTGAACGTTATCAGCGGCTTCAATGAGTGTTCCAAATTTCACTCCAATTTCACCTTGTGCCTGCGCTACTTCATGGTGAACCACAAATGTTTCCATTCCGATAGATTCGAGAGTTTTTACGAATTCTGCTCTTAGGTCAACTTGTGAGTCAACAGGAGCTACTGGAAAGTAACCACCTTTGGTTCCTGGTCTGTGTCCCGAGTTGAAGTTGATTCTTCCTGTGTTGCTGTTTCCTGGGATTTCAGAGTGAGTATTCCAAATACCTTCGTTTGAGTCCAACTCGTAATATTGGCAGTTGATCTCATCTCTTACTTTCAAACTATCAAAAACGAAAAATTCATTTTCTGGACCAAAGTATGCAACGTCTGCTGTTCCAGTAGTTTTCATATGCTCAAGTGCTTTTTTTGCAATAGAGCGTGGGCATTTTTCATAGTATTGTTTTTTGTAAATATCCCATACGTCACAAAACATAACTAATGTTTTATCAGCCGTAAATGGATCTAAAAATGAAGATCCGATGTCAGGATGTAGTTGCATGTCGGATGCGTTGATTGGTTGCCAATGTGCAATAGAAGATCCATCAAAAGGAATTCCTTTGAAAGTATCTTCCTCTACTGAATTGACGTAATAAGAAACATGGTGCCATATTCCTTTAATATCTGTAAAACGGAAGTCGTAGAATAAAATTCCGTTCTTTTTAGCAAATTCAACCACTTCCTTTCCGGAAGTAAATTTTGGGGTTGCAAACTGCATGTTTTTCTCCTTGGTTCAGAGCTGCGATTCTGATTCTAATCTGGTTGAATTCTACATTGCAAGATTTATACCATTCAGCGCTTCCCTTATTTTAAGGGATTCGTGAATTTTTTAAGCAGATTGTCTTTAAATGTAAGTTAAGAATTTTAGCAAATTGAAAAACTATTAACCAATTTGCTTAAAAAATAGGTAGATTGTTGAGATTGAACGGGGATGAACTATCCTTCGCTTTTGATCTTTAGTAAAAATTCTTTGGTGATTGGTTTTGAAATGAAACCTTTTACAAACGGAAAGGTCTTTGCGCGTTTCATATCATCCGGATCTACAGAAGAAGAAAGTATATAAACCACTGTGTCTGGAAACTTTGAGAAGTAATCTGACTGGAAGGATTCAAGAAATGCCCAGCCATCCATAACGGGCATATTTAAATCTAAAAAAATGATACTTGGGTGTCCTAAACTTGGATCATTCTTAGAAACAAGCTCATCATAAAACTCAAGGGCTTCTTTGCCATGTGCCTTCATAAACACTGTTGAGCAGAACTTTGAGTTTTTGAGAAGGATTGCTTGGATGCTAAGAGCTGTGGGGTCATCATCTACACAAAGTACGCTATTCATTAAGTCCACTATAGTATATGACGTAAAAGTATAAAATTTATTTCATAAAGTTTCATTTTTTTTAATAAAGTCTTTATTTGTCGGCAAAGTCTAATGCGGGTTTGTCTGCATCCGGGTATTTTGCAAGATAATCTGCTACTATCTTTTGTTTTCCATTTAATCGAAGTAGGTGGTTTTCAATGATATGTCCAAAATCTAGCTTTCCGGTCACAATTTCGTATCTTTCTGTTTCAATCGTGCCAAGATCGAGATCAATCGGTATTTCATTGGCTTTATCGGCATATTCTTGGGCTTTTTGCCAATAAGGAATGGCTTCTTTGTAAAACCCTTCAGCAATTCCAAAAGAATTTTTTAATTCATGGGCAAAGTCAAGATTGTAAAAGTAAACATGCCTTTTATCAAACTTGGAAGCAATACGCATATAAGAACGCATGATACCCAAATTGATATGCATAAACATAAGATTTCGATATTTATAGTAGCCATCTTCTGTTTTTACTTCACATAATGCATGTTTTGGATTACGAAATCTTTTGGTTAAAGCTACCTTTAAAAAATAGATATTTTTCCGTAATTCATTCTCATTATAATGTTGTTTAAGATTGTAGAGCTCATAATAGTCTTCTAGGAATTTTGGATCCCATTTGTGAAGTTTATAAGGAACCCAGTCAGAAAATTTGGTATAGGGACCATTTTTTTCATATTCATAATTATAATCAATATCCGTTTCCCAAGCAGAAAGTGGCTGGATGAATAATACAAAACAGGTCATTATACCATAGGTTGTAAGCGAAAAAAGTCTCACATACATTCTATCGGAAAAAATCGGAATTTCATTGAGGGGGATTTGACGATCTAAATGGCCTCGATTGGTCCAATCCACTGGTAGCCGACACCACGAACATTGCGAATAGAACTCTCTCCTAAGTGCTCCCTGAGTCTCACAATGGCATTGTCGATCGTTCTTTGGGTTGGAAAGGAATCCTCTCCGACGATGTGATCCAGTATCTCATCGCGACTGTATACGTGGTCTGGTTGAGATAGGAGAAGCTCAAGCAACGCACAATCTCTTTTGGAAAGAAATATGTCCTCGCCTGTTGCCGTTCGCAAAGAATAAGAATCCAAATGGATTTCGATTTCCCCACAGCGCCAATCCTTTCCAAATGTTTGCATCGATCGTTGGATGACGAGATCCAGACGAATCAATAGTTCTTTGAGGTGAAATGGTTTGGGAATGAATTCATGTGCACCTAATTCAAATCCTTTCAAACGTTCTTGTGCGCCTGCCTGTGCGGTTAAAAATAAAAATGGAGTATTGGGGGATTTCTCTTTTATGAATTCGGCGATTGAAAACCCCGTGCCATCGGGTAGTCTGAGGTCAAGTATCACCAAATTCGGTTTATGCGTAACAAATGCCAACTTTGCGTCTTGTACAGTTTTAGAGAGGAGCACCTTGTAATTTTCTTTGAGTAGTCTCTCCTTTAGAGTCTCACCCAAACTTTCGTCATCTTCTACAATTAAAAGAAATGGTTTCATATCGTTTTTAAGCGGAGAATAGCGGTGAAACCAGGATTTCTTTTGATTACCCGAAAGTTTCCTTTCATCTTCTCCATTAATTTTTTTGAGATATAGAGGCCGATTCCAGTTCCGCTTGTATTGGTATGCCTTGTGAAAGGCGTTGCAATCTCACTCCACTCACCAAAAAATCCCAAACCATTGTCCGTAACTGTAATTTCTGCATATCGAGAATGTATGATGGAGAGAAAAACCGTTATTTCCGTTGCTTGCCCATGTCTGACGGAATTTTCAAAAAGATTTTTGAGTATAGACTCTAATGCCCGTTTATCACCCGATAGTTGCAGTTGTTCGTTTTGTACGTCAGAATGAATTTTTAAAATGGGAAAATCTTCTGATAGACTGTAAAATAAATCCTGAAATTTGAAACTTTCTATAAATAATTTTTCTCCTTGCATGAGACTTGCCAAATAAAATGCTTTTTCCATTCTTGATTCGATCCTTTTGTTCTCTTTTAGGATCTTTTTGAATTTTTCGGTGATTGGCAGATTGGGATTATCTTCTATGAGACCTTCGACCTGAAGTTGGAGACTTGCAAGCGGTGTCTTCATCTCATGTGTAACCGTACTAAAAAAATCAGCGATGAGTAGTGCTCTTTTGTAATCTCGATAGGAAAAGGTAGCGAGTGTTACTCCCCCAACGGCTAACATAAACAGAAAAAAGCTACCTTCCAGTTTTAACATTCTGTCAACTCGTTGCAGTTCTTCGTGACTATCCCGCGTCGTAGAAATTTCGGCGATAGTTTTGGCTTGTCTGAGCCCCAAAATCCACCACCACACCCCAAGTGAAAGGGTTAGAATTAGCCAAGAAACGGCAAATAGCATTCTAAATTTAGCGGAACCTCTCAATCGTTTTCACTCCCTATACCAAAAAGAAGTTGTCATCCTCGAATTGCCAGATTATTTATAAAGCCAAGGAGTAATACATTGAACTTCGACGAAATCTCGAAACAACTAGGAAAAGACGCCGAATACCTTTTAGGATTCAACCAACCAAAAATTGCAAAGGAACTTTTGCATGTACCCGGAAATGACTGGGTTGACAGAATTTTCGCTCCAACGGACAGATCCGTACCTGTTCTCCGCAGCATTCAAAATCTATTAAGTCATGGAAGACTTGGTGGTACAGGATACCTTTCTATCCTACCTGTGGATCAGGGAATTGAACACTCTGCCGGTGCCTCTTTTGCAAAAAATCCAATTTACTTTGATGGCGAAAATATCATTAAGCTCGCGATTGAAGGTGGTTGCAATGCCGTTGCGACGACATTGGGTGTGTTAGGATCTGTCTCTAGAAAATATGCACACAAAATTCCATTCATTCTAAAAATCAATCACAATGAATTATTGACATATCCAAATAAAAGCGAACAAATATTATTCGGTACTGTGAAACAAGCGTACGATCAAGGTTGTGTTGCGATTGGCGCGACAATTTATTTTGGATCGGATGACTCCGGACGTGAAATCGTAGAAATTTCCAAAGTTTTTGATATGGCACACCAACTTGGTATGGCAACTATCCTTTGGTGTTATGTGAGAAACTCAGCTTTTAAAAAAGATAAAGATTATCATGTATCAGCAGACTTAACCGGCCAAGCAAACCATCTCGGTGTAACCATCCAAGCTGACATCATCAAACAAAAACTACCTGAAAATAATGGTGGTTATAATGTCTTAAATACAGATTCCACTTACGGTAAAACCGACAAAAGAATATATACCGATTTGACATCTGATCATCCGATCGATCTAACTAGATACCAAGTAGCAAATTGTTATATGGGACGTGCAGGTTTGATCAATTCAGGTGGCGCATCTGGTGAAAATGATTTACAAGACGCATTAAAGACAGCTGTAATCAACAAACGTGCAGGTGGCATGGGACTTATTTCAGGAAGAAAGGCTTTCCAAAAGCCAATGAAAGAAGGAGTCGCACTATTGAACGCGATTCAAGATGTCTATCTCTCTAAAGAAATAACAGTCGCTTAGTTCTTTGTGACCTCGCATCCTATTTTAAGGCGCAGAGCAGGGGTAATGATACCCCTGTCTTCCATACTTGGACGAAACTCATTTGAGTGTGGAGACATTGCAAGCCTACTGCCCTTGGGAACTTGGGCGGTGGATGCAGGTTTTTCTATCTTACAGATTCTCCCCTTGAATGACACTGGAATTGATAACTCTCCTTACAGTGCTATTTCCTCTTTTGCTATAGATCCCATTTATATCTCTCTTTTTTCAATGGGTAGCTCTCTTAAGCCAAGGAAACAAACCTTGGTTTCCAATCAGATCAATCACAAACGTATTCGAGAATTGAAATTACAGGAACTACGAAGAATTTACGACTCGGAACCAAGTAAAAATAAAAGCATTGCAAAAGATTTTTTATCTAAAAACGCGTGGGCTTATGGCTATGTCGCATTTCGCGTATTATATGATGATTATAAGGGTGCAATATGGACTGAATGGAAACCCGAGCATGCAGATTCAAATAAAGGTAAGGCATACGTCTTTGCGGAAAGAAGCGATGAAGCCCATTTTTATGCTTTCATTCAATCTGTTGCATTCCTTCAGCTAAAAAAAGCTAAGGAAGATTTGGAAGAGATTGGAGTTTTTTTAAAAGGAGATATGCCTATCTTAACGTCTCGAAATTCATCCGATGTCTGGGAAAATACAGAATTTTTTGACCTAAGTTTGCAAGCTGGAGCACCGCCTGACGATTTTTCGGCGGATGGACAGAACTGGGGCTTTCCGGTTTTGAATTGGCCCAATTTACGCAAAAACAAATTTCGTTGGTGGAAAGAGAGACTGAGTTATTTAGAAAACTTTTTTCATCTTTATCGTATAGATCATGTTATAGGTATGTATCGAATCTGGGCAATTCCAATCCAAGAAACTAAGGCGAGTAAAGGTTGGTTTTCTCCGCAAATTGGAGCATCACGAAAAGACTTTGAAGATTCTGGTTTGAAGCCCGAACCATTTGTGGAATTGGGTCTTATCTACGAGTTCAAAGAAGATCACTTTATTTTTTTCTGGGATTTTTGGAAAAGTCCAGCATATCAGAGTTTGCCGGAAGAAACAAAAAGAGTTTTTTTCCCTTTAAGCAATCATAATCTTGCGCTAAACGAAGAAGTTTGGAGAGAGTCCGGAGAAGAAATCTTGGATGCATTGAATCAGTTTTCAGCCATGATATCATGTGCAGAAGATTTAGGTGCCGTGCCTGGATTTGTTCGGGATTCATTAAAACAAAGAGAGCTTTTAGGAATTGATGTCATACGTTGGACCAGGTCATTGGAAGACGGATCCTATATCACTCCCGAAGGTTATCGAAAAACAGCGATCAGTGTTCTTTCGACTCATGATACTTCACTTGCACTTGAGTGGTGGCAAGGTTTGAGCGGGGCAGAGAAACACTATTCTGAAGAGTTCTTTTTTACAAGGCAGGGCTTACCCGTACCTGCGAATGATGAAGAAATTTCTCTAGGACTATTACGTTTTGCTTTTTCTGCAAATAGTTTATTTTCAATCCAGATGCTTCAGGATTTACTTTATAAAGCACAGTACGGAATCTCAAAAAATCCTTCAGAACATCGGATCAATCTCCCAGGCACAAATAACGATACAAATTGGACTTATCGATTTTCCTTTCACATTGAAGATTTGATAGAAGATAGAGAGCTTTCTCAAACCCTCCGCAAAATGATTATGGAATCCGAACGCGCGTAATTTTTTTCTCCCATAGCAGATTCATACAAGCCAGAATGTCCATCTTTGTGCTATTCTATTTAAAATAAGAGAGGTTACCTATGAGATTTGCAAAGGAAATGGCATTTTATTCTGCCTACCACCAAGAAAAGAGAAATGTTTGGATTCATGTTTTAGGAGTGCCCACCATCACTTTCACTCTGTTCTTGGTTTTGAGTCGATTCCAACTTTTTAGCTTTGAAGGACTTGAAGTTTCTGCATCTGCAATCTTCGTCGTAGCGGTGCTTGGTTATTACTTTACCTTAGATTTACTTTTTGCAAGTGTTGCAACACTCTTGTTCGGTGGTCTTTTTTTAGGCGCGGAGTATCTAACCGCTAATCTTTCCTCCGAAATGGCATGGACTTGTTTTGGAATTGGTCAGGTAGTTGGATGGGGATCTCAGTTTTATGGACATTTTATTTTTGAAAAAAGCAGACCAGCACTATTTGATAATCTCTTCCAAGCACTTGTTTCAGCTCCTCTCTTTGTAGTCGCAGATGTATTCTTTGAGTTAGGATATCGAAACGATCTCAAACTAGCAGTGGAAAATGAGATGAAATCTAGAGGTGTTTGGAAAGATTTTTCTAAGGCGTAAAGTCTGTTTTTAACAAACTAAGAACTTATGAACAAAATTTGACCTTAAACTGTTCATTCGACCCAAGAAACTGAGAAGGAGCAACACCAAACATCTTTTTAAAGGTTTTGCTCAAATGTGACTGGTCAGCAAAACCTGCCGCATGTGAGGCATCAGTCAGACTAACACCTGATTGTAATTGCATCGCGGCTATGTGAAGTCGTTTCCAAAGTAGGAACTGACGTAATGGAATTCCAAAATTCTCTTTGAACCAGTGCATAAATCGGTCTTCGGAAATTCCGACGGCACCAGCTAGGACCGAGACAGATATATTATCGGGAAGTATCGTTTCGATCTCTCTGAGAACTGCTCTCATACGTTCGGTTAAGATGATCGGTTTTTTTTCAGATCCGCCCAAACAGTTGAGAGTTTGGTAGAATAGTTGGACTGCCGATGAGCATGTTAAATTTCCATTCAATAGAGATTGAAGAGAAGGCAATACAGAGTTGAATGTTTGAATCGGGAGACGAAGAGGAGCAGATAAATTAAATTGATCTTTGAAATGATGATATTCTGAACTTTTCGGATCAAATTGTAGGACGATCATGTCTGAATCATCCGCCAGTAAAGTATGCGTCGTGTTTGGTGGAATTAAAATTGCAGAATATGTTTCATCTGAATTCTTTGGAAAATCAGGGTTGAATTTGATATGGAATGGAGCAGAAAGTGAAATGATAAGTGACACTGCATAATGTGAGTGCTCTTCAGTCGTGAGTCCATTACAACCAAGAAAAATATGTTCCCCAAAGTAAAATAGACTTCCGCGTAGTACCTTTCGCAATTATTGTCTCAGAACCCAGTTTTCACCGTTTGCGGGACCCGACTTCCGAATGAATAGGCGTTTTTCCACATTGATGCCGAGCAAAACCTGGTAGATGTCAGATAAAATCGGTCGTGAAGAATAATAACCATGTCCAAGTCCACCAACACCTAATACAGGTGAATCTACTTCGTTCACATTGATGACATCAATATTATCAAATTTAAAACACATCCCTGCACGGTACCCACCATTTACTTTCTGAGATGCGATGAGTGCATTGTCTCCTGGCGAGCAGTAGAGTGTTACTCTGTTTGCTACATCTACCAATGCAGGAGAAATCTTTGTGAACTCTGCTTTATCAAAATCAGGAGCATTCAAAATCAACTGATCAATGATCTTCTTTTTCCCATTAGTAGACTCCCGTGCGAGAGCAGGCAAGACAACTTGGTGACCCATACTATGAACGACCATATGAATCTTTTTTTTCGTTGTTGTTAGTTGGTTTAAAAAACGAGCAAATGGTTCTCGATTTAATTTTGCTTCGTTGAAATTGCTTTCATAAACTGATTTGATCATCAATTGATTGAGTATACCTGCTTCAGAGCCAGCAGGCCAAGAGTAAACGATGACTTCACCTGGAAATTTTAAATCATATTTGATTTGCCCTGCTCTGATAACTGCTTCATCAAAATTTACGTTGAATCCATGTATAAATACTAAAACTTCTTCGAATGGATGGGCTTTGATTTGATTGAAAAAATCTTCCTCTCTCAAATCATTTTTACCTAACATATGGAAAAAAAGATTTTTATCCTGAGTATTATTCCAAGTTATATCTCCAATCGTTCTTTTTGCAGGGACACTAATGAAACACTGTCCGAAATGAGTTTGTACATCAGTTAAAAAACCATAGAAGTTTGAATCACAGCTTGGGTTTGCGCTGATTTTTTCTCTTCGCGTTGTGATGAAGTTGACTGCCAAGCTTTTTGTCTCATCAAAACTATCCGTTATGCGTTTATTGATTAGCTCTCCAGGTGTGGGTGAGGAGATACATGCGGAAAAAAATAAACTAAACAAAGTTAGTGCGACTAATTTGTAAGTAAATGGGATATTGAGATGGGAATTAATTCGAGTGTTCATTTGTAGGTAAATCCTTTAATTATTTTGGTTGGGTTGATGTTCTTTCCGTTTTTAATAATTTCAAAATGTAAATGTGGCCCGAAGCAATAACCAGTACAGCCCGATCTTGCAATGACTTTGCCACTTGATATATAATCGCCAGCACGTACATACAAGCGGCTGTTGTGTGCATATAATGATTGGAAAGAGTCATCATGTTGTATCATTACGACGTTTCCATAGCCACCCATCCAACCCGAATAGATGACTCGACCTTTTCGTGCGGACATGACAGGTTCGTAGTTTGCTCGTAAATCGAGAGCCATATGAAATTTGTATTGGGGATAGGATCTTGTTCCCCAACCAGATGTGATAACACGCGATGCAACAGGAAATCTCCATAATGGTCCCATTTCAGGAATCACTGCCCCTGGTAAAAACACCTTTTGTCCTGATTTGAGTAGGTCAAAGTCATCTAGAGAATTTTCAGCGTATACATCTTCCATTTTTACTTTATAGAAATCTGCAACCTTTGCGAGAGTATCACCTTTTTTTAAACGATAAACTAAACCTTGTTTGTTTGGGATGTTCAGAATTTGTCCAGAGATAAGAAGTACGTCAGGTTGAATGTTGGAAGATCCTGCTATTGATTCGACCGATACATGAAATTTATTGGCAATTTCTGTAAGTGTTTCATTTTTTTTAACTTTGTATTGAATGACTTTCAGCTTTTTAGATTTATCTTCAGATGGTATGTCAAGTTCTGCCGAACGTAAGATCGCATACTTTCGATCTTCTGTTTCTTGTAAGTATTTTTCGTCTGCGGCTTTTGCCTCTCTATCTTTTGAATCGTTTTCCTCTACTTGTTCCACAAGTTCGGAAGACTCGATCGCAAGATAATTGTCACTGAGTTCCGTCCGATCCCAGATAAAACTGCATAATAGCGCAAGAAGTCCTGAATAAAAAAAGAGAGGGATTACCCTGTAGCGTTTGCGATGAAAATTGATCGTGCCATGAAGGACATTCGATTGAAATTGAAAGTTATAAAAGAAATTACCAGGGGAAACCTGAATGACACTAAAATTTCCCCAACGTAATACATGTTTTCCGATCGTAGATTTATCAGGAGATCGAAGTAACATGAATCAAGAATGAAAGAATTATTCCTTCGTATCTAAAGATTTAATCCCACCAAACGATTCTTCGACGATCTTACGCACATCTTTTTTCTGTCCGCCTGTGATGGTTATATTTCCTTTCGCAACGACACCCTTTTGAAGCTCGAGATAAGGAGCAGTAATATCCCCAAGCATTCTTCCTGTGCCTTCTAATTTGACTTCGCTCTCTGCCTTGATATTGCCGATCAATGTGCCTGAAATGATCACTTCTTTGGCGCTGATATTTGTTTTGACTTTTCCAGTTTCTCCGATAACGAGTGCGTCTTCAGTTTTGATGTCGCCTTCAAATTTTCCGTCGATTCGGAGCGATCCCGCAATGTAAAATTTACCTTCAAAAATCGAACCTGGTCCGATTACGCTATTGATAGAGTCTTTATTGATCGCCATTCCTGTTCCTTATATCCTTCTGTGAGAATCGAAAAAATTGCCCTAGTTGACAAGCCTTTTTAATAGTCTATATCCTCATCGCCGCTAAATAGACTTTTCTTTTTCCGTTTCTTTACGGTTTTAATCGGAGCGTTTGACTCTACTTTCGGTTTGTTTTGGGTGGATGTGGTTTTGATTTTTTCGGTGTTGCTGGGAACCTTGGTCGGAGTCTGTTCAATGACATTCCACTGAGATCCGTGGTCATTGCATATTTCTTTGGGGACAGTCGATGTGATGAACGATTCTTCCATTGTTTCTCTGCATTGTGGACCAGGGACTTTGCCTGACATTGTGCAGATAGTCCTGCGAGTTAAACTGAGTGATTGCGCCCATTCAAAATCGGCACGGGGTTCTTTTTCTAAGGCTCGTGCCATAAATCTTCCCCACACAGGTGCTGAAATTCTTCCTCCTGTCACTCCACGACCGAGGGAAATTGTACCAACATCATAACCGAACCAAACTGAAGTAACAAGCTCTGGGGTGTAACCCACAAACCATGCATCTCTAAAATTATTAGTCGTTCCTGTTTTGCCGTATGCTTTCCTTCCCAAGCCAGAAGATAACACTGCTTTACCCGTTCCATGGGTGATCACATCTGCCATCATATCCGTGACTAAATAGGCGGCTTCTGGAGAAATGATCTGTTTTCTGCTTTCTTCTGTAAAATCATTGCGAAAATCTTTGATCACTTCCCCAAATTGATTTTCGACATACAATACGGAAATCGGATTTACCGTTTTTCCGCCGGAGGCAAGTGCCGCATAGGCACGTGTTAGCTCAAAAGGAGTCAGTTCAAAACTCCCCAAGGACACACTGAAATTGTATGGAATATCGCGACCCGAAAGTTGTAAGAGTCCTTTTAGAGTTTCCATAACATTTGAAAGTCCAATTTGTTCTAGGACACGAACCGCAACTGAATTTTTAGATTGCTCAAGTGCTTTGCGAAGCAATACAAATCCTGAATATTCCGAACTATAATTTTCAGGTGCCCACTCATCACCATCCTCCATTAAATATTGCAAAGGTGAATCTACAAATAATGTAGCGGGAGTTACGTTTTTGGAAGGATCTGGATTTTTACCAGAGTAATCTAAAGCCGCAGCATATAAGATTGGCTTAAAGGCGGAACCAGGTTGTCTGAGGGCTTGGAAGGATCGAATCTGTTGGTTGTCCGAACGAAAGCCAGAACCTCCAACCATTGCCGTAATGTAACCTGTATTCGGTCGCATAGAGATAAGTGAACCTTCCACGGCGAGTAAGTGATCCTGAGTCGAATGAGTTGAAAAATTTTTGTCCAATAACTCACCGATATCATCATCACCAGTTAGGAGATTTAGCCCAGAAAAAATATCGCGGAGGTCTTCCTGATAGGCAGACTGGAATGTTCTCTCTGTTTTGGAAATTTTGAATTTAAATTCGGGAAGATCATAAAGGTCCGCAAGGATCTCATAACTGGAACCGAACTGATCATCAAATGCATCAACATTTCGGAAAGCTCTTTGATTGGATTCCAAAGTTTGTGCACGCAGTGCCGGTTTCATAGCTTTTTCGGCTTCTTCTTGGTGGCGAATTTGAATCGTAGAATAGATTTTGAGACCGCCGTTGTAAAGTCGGTCTTTGCCAATGGATCGAATCAAATTTTTACGTATATACTCTGTTATATATGGGAATCGATTCAATCGATCGGAAAAAGCAGAATCATTGGGAGAACGATTTAGATTGGAATAGTAGTCCATAAGAGCAGTGTATTCTTTCTCTGCACCTGCAACCGTCAAACGACCGTTTTCGATCAACTTTTTGAAAACAACTCTTACTTTCTGAGCACTGCTTACTGGGTTGGTAATCGGACTAAATTGAGTGGGTCGTGTAGTGAGACTGGCAAGGATCGCCGCCTCTCCCCATGTTACATCTTGAATTTCCTTTCTGAAGTAAAAACGTGCCGCCGCCCCAACACCAATCGTGCCATGGCCTAAGGGAATTTCGTTTAAGTAGACTTCTAAAATTTTATCCTTTGGATAGGCAAATTCCAGAAGAGTAGCAAGCCATGCTTCTCGTGCTTTCCTTGCAATGGATCTTTCGATCGTTAGATACTTGAGCCTTGCAACCTGCTGTGTGATAGTCGATGCGCCTTCTTTGACTCGACCGGCCAATATGTTGACAACAAATGCTCGTGCAATCCCTTTCAAATCGATGCCACTATGAGAATAGAACTGATTGTCCTCAGTGGAAAGAAAACATTGGACGACTTTGTTGCGATTATCGGTTGAAGAAGAGGGTGGTTCCTTTGGAAGAGTTTTTAAATCTACCGGAATCCGAGAAAATTTATAGTATTCAGCGATCGGTTCGTATTTTCCGTTTTCTGCCATTGCATATAATATAGAAGGAATATCATACAATGCCGCTTCTTTCAGTCGCAAAAAGTCTTTGTAAGATGCGGTAAGTAAAATGATATTCAAAACTAGTAAGGCGAGAATCGCAAGGAGAGTCTCACGTAACGGACGTTTGCCTTCCCAGATCCAGGAAGTTAAGTCACGGAACCAGATGATAAAGATCTTTTCAAAAATGCCGATTGCTTCTTGTTTCATATCTACTTTGTGTGGAACCGAATATCTATTCTAAGGGGGAGAATTCTTTCATACTAGAAATCCCTTGGTAGCGAAGACCTGTATCCAAATTGTAGCCACCGTAGGCTTCCATGATCTTGGATTTGCTTTCTGGAGAAAAGCTATATTCATAGGCCCTTGTCATGATTTCTTTTGCGGAAAGGCTTGCTTGATTCAAAAGCTCGATAAATGAATCGTTTTGGACTCGCTTTGCGTCAGCAGGATAATTCCAAGGTCTTCGTTCTTCATTCATCACTTTGGGGTTTACCGCCTCAGTAGAAGGCAACATGAGCACACCTGCATGGTATTTATGAAACGTTAGGTGATCTACCAGATTGACGATACCACGCATCCAACGCGAGCGAGAGTCAAGCGTTGAAGTAAATCGGAAAAAACCCATATAAGAATCATTTAAGATGTCACCAGGAATGATCTTTCTCTCAGAGCCAAGGTAGTTTGCGGCATACTCTTTTGGGAAAGTTTCTTTAAGTGACGACAACCAAAAATGCCAAAGCATAGGGTCCATTTTATTTTTTATACCTACTGATCTATGTCGGATATCAATGTAATGTGGAAAGTCATACTCCCTTGCACTCATTCCCCAACGATGATGGAGCAATAAGGTATCTAAACCAAACTCTACCTTCATATGATTGATTTGAGCTTGATACGAAATCTTTTTATCATCGTTATAATAGTCACCCGATATATAAAAAATATAAGGATGAGTGATGATGTCGACGACGCAGTGACAGATATAACCAAGAGTAAATGCCAAAAATCGATCTCGATACAATCCAACTTCTGTGTCGTGAACGAGGTCTAAAAAGTTAAGGATAAGTTCTGTTACTCGGTGGTGGTGGGCAAGGTCACCCCAATATGCTGCTTTTTTTGTAAGTTTGGGTTTTAATACATGATAGAAGTAAAAAACATCTGGTGCAACAGCTCCAAGATTTGCGTATGCGCTGAGGTCCGGTCTACTTAGAAGCGAGGCTACCTTTCTTTGAGCTGTGTTTCCGTGTTCCAAGTGCTTTTTAACCTGGGACAATGCTTCTAAATGAGTAATCTTTCCTGCCATTTTCTCTATTTTTGACTTTTAAGAATGGAACCTTTTTTAAGGATTATCAATATACCTATGACATCAATCGAAAAACTAAAGTTTTTATCAGAAGATCAAGTTCGCAGCATTGCAAAACAATACGGAACGCCCGTTTTTGTTTATTCCCAAAGTGAAATTCAAAAAAAAATCGATGAGGCTCTGCATTTTCCAAATGCATTTGGATTGCAAGTTCGTTATGCCATGAAGGCAAGTCCAAACGTAAATATTTTAAAGATGATGCAAGCGAAGGGTGTGTTGATTGATGCCTCTTCAGAACACGAAGTAACCCGAGCCATTGCGGCTGGTTTTGCTCCGTCTTCGATCATGCTGACTTCCCAACAATTTCCCAAGGAATTAGAATCAATTGTGAAGTCGGGCGTTATGTTCAATGCATGTTCCTTGAGACAATTGGAAGCCTATGGACAATCATTTCCAGGCAAGGAAGTTTCCCTTCGCTTTAATCCGGGTCTTGGCTCAGGGCACACCAAAAAGACAGATGTGGGTGGGGTCACTTCCTCCTTTGGCATTTGGCATGAAAAATTAATGGATGTTCAAGCCATTGTTTCAAAATACAATTTGAAGGTTACGAAAGTTCACACACATATAGGATCTGGTAGTGATCCAGAGGTATGGAAGGCAGTTGCAAAATATACATTAGAATATGCTGAAGCATTTCCTGATGTAACGGTTGTGAGTTTAGGTGGTGGATATAAAGTTGGACGTATGGCAGACGAAAAGTCTACAGACTTACAAAAAATTGGTGAACCGGTTAAGCAGTTATTTGTTGAGTTTTCTGAAAAATTTGGTCGCAAGTTGGTGTTGGAGATAGAACCAGGAACTTATCTTGTTGCATTATGTGCCGCTCTGATTACTACAATCGATGATAAAATCGATACAGGCAAAAATGGTTTTACCTTCTTAAAACTGGATACGGGAATGGATGCGAACACGAGACCTTCGCTTTATGGGGCAAGACACCCACTTGTTACAGTCAAACAAGATCCATCTGTTAAAATCGAAAAAGTAGAAGAGTATGTAGTCGTTGGACATTGTTGTGAATCAGGAGATGTCTTCACTCAGAAAGAAGGCGGGGAACCTATCACTCGTCCGATGATATCGGCAGAACTAGGTGATTTTGTAGTTATGGAAGCAGTGGGAGCCTACTGTTCGGCGATGTCGACCAAAAACTACAATAGCTTTCCTGAGACTCAAGAAGTGCTTTTAACCTCCGCAGGCGAAATCAAATTAATACGTAAAAAACAAGAAATTCCGGAGATCTATCGAAACGAAATTTCTGTATTTTAAATTTTCTGTATGAGAAATATACACGCAGTCATTCTTGCAGGTGGAACCGGTTCGCGGTTAGGAGGGAATTCCCCGAAACAATTTCTGCTGTTAGGTGGGAAGCCTCTTGTTGTCTATTCTGTGGAGCTCTTTCGAAAATGGGGACTTTGTAAATCGATCACCATTGTCTGTCATAAAGATTGGATGGGGGAAATGGAAGAAACTGTGGGTGAATATTTGGAGGGAACCGATCGAATCATTGAAGGTGGAGATACTCGCCATGATTCCACATTAAATGCACTTGCCTCGATTGCATGGGATGAGGAGGACATCATTTTCTTTCACGATGCCGCCCGACCATTTTTTCAATTGGATGAATTGGACTTACTCGTTGGTAGCGTACAGACATTTGGTGCGGCAACTCTGGCCCTTCAGTCAACAGAGACAACGGTTATATCATCAAATAAGAGTGGTTATACGGAAAGGTCCATCAATCGAGACGAAGTTTTTTTTGTAAAAACTCCCCAGGCAGTGAGTGGAAAGATGTTACATAAACTCACAAAAAAAGATCCACTTGAAGAGTCGGCGCCTCCAACTGATCTTTGTTCATGGATGGAAAGAATAGGGGAAAAAACTGGTATCGTACCAACTAGCTCCAAAAATATCAAAATCACGAAACCTGAAGATTTGAGCATAGCTGAGAGTTTTCTCCGGTAATAAGCTACCTTCCGTGAAAGATCCGAAATTTTTGTTTCCAAACCCAAATTTTGAAACGAGACAAGTTTTCGACTGATTCAACCTGTAACCCGTATCCTTTCGGTTTCCCATAACGAGCATTAGGGTTTGACCAGCGAACGATACCTTTCAAAAAAATCGGTCCTGATCTAGTTATAATTTTTACAAAGATGAGTTCATTCATTTCGTAGACGATCTCACTTTTTATATACAGTCCTTCAGTCGATATATTGACTAGCTCGCCGCTCGATTCACTTACGTCTGCCTTACCTGCTGTAATTTGGTTTTGTACTGGATAACGGGGCGCAAACACTCGGCTCAGAAATTTATGAAAATTTTCTCTCACCTGCTTTTGATCGGCTTGGAAAATGATTCGAATCCCTGCTGTTTGTGTTCCTTCGTCATCTAGGTCCAACCTAACGATTTCACCTTTTAGTTCGATCGGTGTAGTTTCCCTTTTTTCGTTTTCCAATTTGAGAGTGAGGAGAATGGTCTCATTTTCCTTTAAGCCATGATTTTCTTTCAAAGGGAGTAGGACACCAGTGCCGGATACATTGATGGTAAATCCTTCTCCTTTCAGATTTGTCTGGTCTTTTGACCAAGTAAATGGAATGGGATGTGTTTCCCTGTATCCACCCCTCCAACCTCGATCAGCAGAACTCAGGTAAGGTGCCGCAACTTCCCTTCTTAGAAAATAAAAAATCGCTGTGAGGGTGATGGAAGTGAAAATTGCGTTTGTGATGATTTCTGGAGTTTGAAGTCTAACACCCGCTAGGAATAGTTTTTTGCCCAGGCTAATCCAAACAACCATCCATAAATTGTAGGTTGCAAGAATCGTCGTAAACAGTAGAAATAAATAATATCCGAATTTCTTTTTTGCAAGAAGCCCATAGGCAATCACAATAGCCAGAGAAGAAAGTATGTATTGAAGTGGTTGTATCCTTTCAAATACATGGCTCCACCTGTCATAATTTAGATCATAGAGCGCGGCAGTGAATAAAAAGTTTAAAATTGGGATGGATAGAAAAATCAACGAAACGAGAAGGATAGGTAAGGGGTAATTGAAAATACGCAAGGACATTGCAAGGAAGGGTCATTGAATTTGATACAAAGTCAAGAGAATTTTAAAGTTGAGATTAAGTAGGTTCTGGAGGAGTCCCACCAGTAAGACTTGGATCTATGGGAATCGGGAGCACGCCCTCTGGTAATGCTTCTTCCTCATCTTTTGATTCTTCTGCAGGTGTTCCTGTAAATACTCCAGCTGTGGGTCTAACAGAATCGTCCGTTTGATTGATCAATTCATGGAGTTCTTCTTTGCGTTCGACAACTTTTTCTTCCACTTCCGTTAGTCGACGAATCACACTCTTTAGTAAAACGGATAAAAAGCCTGGGCTATGATTTCCCATTCCCAGAAACACACTCTTAGTGATGATACCAACTTTGGTATCGTCAGAAATGGCGATGACGTTTGCAGCACGGGGTGCCCTGTGAATCAGAGCGAGCTCTCCAAAAAACTCCCCAGGTCCGATTTGACGGAGAATCAGCTCTTCGCCCATACCTGAAATTTTAGTAACAATCAGTTTTCCAGAAAAGACAAAGTACATGATGCCGTTGGATTCTTCGCCTTCGCTGAAAATTTTTGAACCCTTTGGGAAGTGTTTGATGGCTACCGAACTTAGATATTTTTTTAGAAATTCGTTACTCATTTGGAGCGTCTGCCTTCATTTCACTGATCATCTTTTCCAATTCGGTAAGACGTGCTTCTGCTCTGTGTAATTTGTCTACGGAGCTTCTGAGCAGATGGAACAAAAATTGTGCGTTGATCCGTGCTAACTTTTCGAACTGGTCATCTCGTAAAATCCCAAGCCTAGCCTGTGCAGAAACAACACTGATCGTCATGGCACGAGGACGACGTGTGATGAGTGCAAGTTCCCCGAAAAACTCTCCTGGACCCAAACCACGAATCACTTCTTGCATACCGTCTGGATTTTTTTTAGTAACGGCAAACATACCCTGCATGATGCAATACATACTTCCATCATGAGGATCGCCTTCACGGAAGATGATGTCTCCACGCATATACACTTGCGTGGAGATATTTTGCATGTATTCAAGAATATTCATAAATTGAAATCGAGATTCAATTGTAAGAACGTTCTCTAGTTTGTCATGCTTAAATTTGAAAGCACCGATGGGTAAAACTACTAATAAAAATCATACAGCCCTGGCACGAATTTTACTCCTTTAAGATTTTTTTGAGCAATTCCCGACTTCCCAGTACTTTCAAGGTAGTGGCAAGACCACCCATCATCGCGCCTGCAATTCCCGGTGAACCTCCAGCATCTGCGCCCGTTAGATACAATCCGGCTATGGGTGTTGTGACTTCAAACCAAGGTGATTTTGATTTATTGTACCTTTCTGGAACACACGCAAGCCCATAAATCGCACCGTCTGGGTGAGAAGTAAAATGTTCATTTGTGAGTGGAGTTGAAACTTCAATGTATTCAACAATATCCTTAAAACCTGGAAATCTTTTTTCAATGGTTTGCACAACGGTATCTGCAATTTTCTTTTTGAATGCTTCGTATTCTTCTCCTCGTTTTTTCCAAGGTAGGTCTTTCCACTTTTCGAATAACGCATAATCAGTGAACGTAATCATGTCCGCTGTGTGGTGTTTTGCGTCTGGATCTTTTAAACTTGGGAAAGACATGTAGAGGTTACGAATCTCTCCAAAATTTTCCAACCATTCATTGCGTTCTTTGAAGTTGGCTTCGTGGTCATTGGATGCAAAGATCCAATGGTTTTCACCTTTAAATCCCAATGTGGCTGGACTTTCGGAAAGACCCATATAGACACAGATGCTTGTTGCCATTTTTTCTCTTTTGTAAAAATCACTTAGATCTTTTCGAAAAGAAATTGGAACACTCTCCGGTAGTAACTTCATGTATGTGGGATAGGCTCCTGCACATGATACAATCACGTCTGCGTAATAGTTTTTTTCTGGCTTCTCTCCGCGAAGAAATCTTGTTTTGACTCCAATCGCTTTACCGTTTTCTACAATGATTTCCAAGACTTCCGTAGTATTGAGAACCTTACCACCATTGGCATTGATAATAGGCTCAACACTTTCAAATATTTTCCCGCCACCACCGACTGGATAATAACCACCATTAAAATAATGCACAACCAATGCCGCATGTGTGGCAAACAAACATTTGGAAGGTGGAAGTCCATAATCCCCCCACTGGGAGGCAAGGATGGCCTTTATATCTTGATTTTTAAAATTGGCATCCAAATAGTCTTTCAAAGTTTCAATGTTAGGTTTGTCCATTTGGGCTTTGAATGCTGAAAGGTCTGGTGTGCTGGACTTCATCATCATCGATTTTCCAAAAAGGGCCGCTGCTTTATGTAGATCTTTAAAGTATTGATGAATGGCTTCCGTTTCATCTGGAAACTGGTAGATTAAATCTGATTTGAATTTGTCTTCGTTGCCGTATAGATCGAAGGTTCGATCTGGGTAGACGAATTTTTCGAAAGGTTCTGGCATTCGGTTCCACTTTACATTTCCCTTCGTAATTTTATCCATGAGGAGTCGGCTGAATCCTGTCTCGTGCATATCACCCACGTAATGGATGCCCACATCCCAATGGAATTTGTTTGCCTTTCTGGCAAAGGCGTGCGTATAACCACCGGCTTGAAAATGTTTTTCAATCATAAGCACTTTTTTGCCTGCGTATTGTGAAAGTAGACTTGAGACGGTCAAACTCCCCATACCTGAACCGATACAGATTACATCATACATTTCTTCTGAATTTTGTGTGGACATTTTTCCCTTCCTAATTATGTTAACGATGAATACATTGGATAACTCCATCATTTAGGTATAAAGTAATAACTGTCAACATGAAAAGTATAAATTCTAAAAAGACTTACCATCATGGTGACTTAAAAAAAGCGCTGATTGCTGCCTCCCTTCAATTACTTGAGGAAGAAGGATACCAATCTTTTTCCTTGCGAAAAGTAGCCAAACTTGCAGGTGTCTCGCAAGCCGCACCATATAGGCATTACGAGGATCAAGAATCTCTAATTGCAGATGTAGCTTGCGAGGGTTTTGTTATGCTTGCGGAAAAATTACAAAAAATTCGCAACAAATTTAAAAACTCTTCACTTTTGCAGTTTCGGGAGTCGGGCCTTGCTTATGTTGAGTTTGCATTAAGGCATCCTGATCTGTTTCAAATCATGTATGGAAATCAGATTCAAAATCATTCCGAATACCCAACACTACGTCAGTCCGAGGATTTGCCCTTTCAAATTCTTTTAGATATCATAAGAGAAACTAAAAATGAAGGTAAGTTAGTGGCCGTTGATATTCAAAAAACGACCATTGCGGCTTGGACCATGGTTCATGGCATTGCAATGTTGCTACTAGGCAAACAAGTGATGTTTCGCAGTTCGAATCTCCAAGAGGCAAAACAGATCACAAAGGAGTTGATCGAACAGCTTTATACAGGACTCAAAAAAACCTAAACAAAACGATCAGGTTAGATTTTATATTCCTTTTTTAGTGTCCATCCATACTTCTCATGACTTAACTTCATAAAGCGTTTAAATGTTTCCTTTGTATTTAAAAAACTCAATTTACCTGAGTCGATTTTGATTTTTACGTCAGAGTCATTTAAAAAAGTACGATAGATCGGAAGAATTTTGCTCAAAGCTATTTCTTTCAATTCATCTCGGAAGGTTGCTTCCTGTTTGAGCGAAGTCCCATATTCTGTGGCATACGTTTCCAACTTTTTATGGTTGAGTATCATTTGGATCATCAAACAAAAAATCAGGTTGCTTGACTTACCGATCGCATATTGGTGTTTTTCGCTCGAATTGTCACGGAGATACGTGGTGATGGGTTTTAAAAATTTGAGTATTTTGTATCCCAATATTAAAACCCGAAAATCCCAATGCAAACAAGCTGGATCAAAAATCTGATTGTAAAGAGTAGGGGATTCGAATACAAATTTGAGTTTGGAAATATTGTCCACTTCCGCCTTCACGCCTAATAGAACTTTAGCGACATCTTTGATGCCAATATCTCTTGAGGTATCTAATCCTAATTCTTCCAATTCAGAAACATCAATTGACGAAAATGAATTTTCTTGGCGTGAATAAAAGATTTGTAATTCTTTTTCAAACTTATCTTGAATGTCACACTGGATGGTGTCGTTGGCTCTGAGGTGCCATGGCTCGACTGGGTTCTGTTGGTTGTTTGCAATCGTTACATGGTTGACGAAGTCTGCGGCTATGTCTGATTCAATGATCTTTGCAAGAATTTTGATTTTGGAAAGTGTGTTTTTATCGAAACTTTTATGATTTTGATTTGCTTCCAAAAAAGTATCAAAACTTGAAATCGTTTGGGCTCCATTCAAAAGGCGTGGTGAATACAACATCATCGTTTTTTCACTCAGTTCGATTTTTTCAGCAACAAGAGTGATTCCATTATGCAGAAAACCGAAGTATTCTGGTGGATTCGTTTTTTTGATGCAGATGTTTTTTAAAGATTCTCGAATCTTTTGGTTAGGTGAATTGTTTTCGGAAAGACCTGCGCGGATGTTTCTATCAAAAAATTTGAATTGTAGGGCTTTGTACATTTTATGGATGTCGGTTAATGCCACAAAACCACAATACATTTTGTGATCGCCTTCCGTTTGACTGCGGAGTTCATGTTGGATGGTGTCACTCAATTTGATTTCGAAACTTTTTGTCTGGATGGGTTTTGATGCGGATCTTCGGTCGGATATGTATTCGATAAAAAAACGCAAGTTAGATTTTTGGAAATATTCTTTGAGAATGTGTTCTTTGAGTTCTATTTCTTCTTTTCGATTCTGAAGACCTTTTGAATTTTCAGCAGATTCCACATCTCCTTTGAAGACAAAGTGGAGGTAGATATTTTCAATGACGTTTTTGTTTTCTTCTAATTCAGAAATGATTCGGTTAAGAAATCCATTTTTTTTAGCGTCTTTATGGTTTGCACTTTCAAAGATTTGACCAAGTCCTTCGTTTTTGATCTGGTCCATTGATTCCTTGAAAACATCGTGATTTTCTGTCCAATTGAACTTATAAAGATAAAAATTCTTTCGATTGGGATCACAATAAAAAGCGTCAAAACCATAATCCTTGTTACCGAAAGAGACATTATGTACCATCTCAGCAATAGGTTTTTCGAATTTTTTGATCAAATAGTCCAAGGCAAAATAATCATCTTTTTTACCACCAAACTGCTGCTTGTTTTGGTTAAAAAATAATGTGAGTCTTCTTTCGTCTTCGTTTGTGATCGCCATACAAAACCTACTTTGTGACATGATGCCGTGTTCCAAGCATCATTCTCCACCAAATATTTTGCGACTTTTTAGAAAATTTTGAGTTTGTTCGCCTTATTATCCTTTCGGGATGACCTTCGTTATCTCAACGTTTCAATAATTTGAAGCCGATATTTCTTCCTAATTTTTGGAACATTGCTAAATTAATCCAGAAAAATGCGAATTGTTCCATAAGCTCAAATTTATCGTTTCCGCCTATGTCGTAGCACTCTGCAAATCCGGCATCTTTAGCGAGACTGAATGCGATTTCTTTCCCTTTTTGAGAATCGCCCGCCATAAAGGCATCTAGTTGCGCCGTAGGGTAGTTTGGATCCGCGAGATTGTTGGCACCCGTGGTGTTAAAGCATTTCACAACGTCTTTTGTGAATGTATTTGCAAGAATCGCATGACCTGTGGAAACAAATCCTAAAGGACCTTGTTTGTTCACAATATTCATGGCGTCTATGATCACCTTTCCTGTCGTATCACCTAGCGATTTGGTCACGGTGATGGCTTCCGTCGCGGGAGTACTCAGCAAAATCACTTCCGAATTTTTCACAGCCTCTTCAACTGTATATGCCTTTGTGTTGGGATTTTTTAAAAGCTCGATACCTTTAAATTGATTTGGGTTTCTCACGCCCAATCGAATTTCATGACCTTTATTTGACCAAACGGTCGCCAGTGCGCCGCCTACATTTCCCGTACCTATGATTGCGATTTTCATTTTGTGCTCCATTCTGATTTAAAACTTCCTAAATGATGACGTGCAATATGAATTATTTCTGAGAGTGCTATCAGATTTAGAAAAATATATGATTTACCTTTTTATTAAATTTTAAAGTTTCAAATCAAATTATTTATAATCTTGTCTAAATTGGAGATACTATGCATTTTGGTTATTTACTTACCAAATAGTAATCGAAAGTCAGTATCAAATTTAGATACTTCAAAATGTAAGGAGATCCAATATGCCAGAATTTAAGTTTAAGGGCAAACTTTACTACAATCCTGTCGAGTTTGTCTTGGATTGGATTGGTGGTGCATGGAAAATGCCTATACTTTGGCGTTTGCGAGAAAGAACACTACGCTATAGTGAAATCAAAAAAACTTTGTCCCATATTTCTGATAAGATGCTTGCACAATCATTACGCGAATTGGAAGAGAATGGGTTGGTTACTCGAAAAGTGTATGCTGTTGTCCCTCCCAAAACGGAATACACACTCACGGAATTGGGAAGGAAGACGATACCCATCATAGTTTCGTTACGTGAATTAGGTATCACTCTTATGAAGACTTCAGGAGTTTATAACGAAGATACACAAGTATTTCCCAATCTACCAGTCGTTAAGAAGGTGAAGAAAGCAAAAGCATCTACCTCAAGGTGAGATAGATGCTCAGTGTCTTCTTAATTTTTTAGTTTCACCATTGATTCGACTACGAGTCTAGCGGCAGCTTCCCCAGAATTTTGTTGCTGTCCTGTGATTAGGTTCCCATCTTGAATCGCATAAGATGAGAAAGGAGCTGCAACTTTGAAAGTTGTATTTGTGATTTTTTTTGCTTCCTCTTCGATGCGGTATGGTTGGATCTTTTTTCCAACTGCTTTGTCCGCATAGTCCTCTTCTGCATTGGCAAATCCCGTCCAAGTCTTTCCTTTTACTAGAAGATCACCATTCGAAAGTTTCGTTTCTAACAAAACCGTTGTTGAATGACATACTGCCGCAGCTGGTTTGCCTGCTTCATAAAATGAAACAAAAAGTTTTTGTAGAGTTTCGTTCCCTTTGTAGGTGTACATTGGACCTTGACCACCCACTAGAAAAATCGCATCATACTCATTTGCTTTGACTTCAGAAAGTTTTTTCGTGTATTGGAGTGATTTTAAAAACGCAGTTTGCTGCATATAACCTAACGAGATGACATCTCCGGCAGAATATCCACTTGGATCAGTAGGATTGGAGTAAGAATCCATTTCAACTTTTCCACCTTCTGTTGAGCTAAATTCTACTGTATAACCTGCTTCTTGAAACACACGCAATGGATGTGTGAGTTCTGATGCCCAAAAGCCAATGGGCCAGCCTGTTTGTGTGGATACGGACGGGCTAGAGATCACCATTAATACTTTTCCTTTTGATTCTGCGCCTTGTGGATGGACATAGGATAAATTCTCGATAGGTTTGTTTCCTACTCCGCAATGGAGTACAACAATAGACATAAAGAGGATTAGTGTTTTGATTGAGTTAAATTGATTGAACATAAGATTCTCCCTTAATAGCGAAATCTTACACCTACTTATATAAAATTGGTCAATGGATTTAAGCTAGATTTGGCAAAGGATTTGGATGTATAAACACAAGGGTAAGTATATTACCAATTTGTAAGTATACTTGATATTGGGGGGAATGTTTATAATTTGCCATTGATTCCAGTTTTTTTCTCAAATCCTTCGAAATTTGTCCGGGCTCTCTTGTAGAATGGGAATCATTCGGGCAAAGAGGAGAGGATATGAAAGTAAATCTTATAAAAATAATATTCCTGAGTAGCATGATCGCTATGTCTTCGCTATATGGAAGCGATGGTGAGGACGCTCTTTTGTTTGAAGCAGAAGCGTATGTTCTAAGGACAAACCCAAAAATTAAGGAAAACTCAAGAGAGTCTTGGATAAAAGTAGTTGAAGTGTATGATAAAAATTTTTTTGACAATGCTTTTCAGAGGGGACTCAAGGTTGACTTAGGGTGTTTGAGGCACAACAAACACGTATGGGCTTCCTACACCAAAGAAGAGCAACGCAAACTATTAAATATGGAATGTGAACTGAGGATCTGCGACATATACGCAAAGAAGAAAGGCTATTGCACGCAGGATAACAGAATCGTCTTCTTTAGATAAGGCGGTGTTGGCAGACTCAATTTCATACTACTTAATTCCAAGATATTTCATATAGTTTTCATGAAATAAATATCTCGGAAATACCATATTGCCAATCGTATGATCATAGAACGATTTACCCTCATCGTTATTGTAAACAAATACTTTTTCTTTATAAAATCTATACTTCGCTATTAGCCACTCAGAATCCATGATATAGAATTCCAAAAATGCATCATTTTTTTGAAATTCGCGCATCAAACTTTTATGTAAGGTGGTTTTGATATTTCCTAAAATACCAATTTGGTAGGAGACGGGAAGTCCATCATAAAATTCGTCTCCAGAGTAGATTACAAAATCTGTCCGTTCACTAGGAATAAACTCCATTAGCGCTAATTTAATATTTTCCCATACAGATTCGCTATAATAGGAAGATTGTTTCTCCAATATTTCTAGATCAAATGTATAAATGTAAAGATCCGGAGCATCACCGTTTGTGATATCATAATTGAATTTGGTAGGATTTTTTAGTTTCATAAGTGCCTCGTTAGATTTCGAGGATAGCAAACACCTAGGACAAATGAATCCAAAGCGGGGCATTTTTATAAAATGAACATGTTTGAGTTTTGTCTACCCTCCATGTTATACTGCAAAAATTAAGCGAGGTGGTCACAAATGGGATCAGGTTTTGGTGTAAAATGTAATACGTGTAATGCTTTATGGGAAGGAACACTTGGTATTGGTATGTTATATGCTACGGATAGAATAAAGGAAGCATTAAGTGATCCTAAAGGAACAACGAGTTTAATACGAAGTAAATCTATCAAAAATGAAATCGCAAATATATTGAATAATCATGGTTTACTAACCGAATATGAACATTCAGCTTACATTTGTTCTAGTTGCAATTGGATTTACGATAGGTTCTTCGTCAATATTTTGACCTTTTCTAAGGAAGGCAATTATACTCCCAAATATAAATGTACAAAATGTAAGAAACCTTTGATAAGAGTAAACATGGAAATAGAAGAGAATGGGGTGAAACTGTTTGATGGTGTAGGTAACAGAATACCTTGGCATTGTCCTAAGTGTAAGGGAACTCATCTAGTAGAAGACAATGATTCAAGGATGAATGGTTTATGTTGGGACTGATGTGCTTTCGAGAAAAACACCGTGATTGATAGAGTTTGCTTTGAAGGGACTTGCCCTCTCCGTGGTTTTGCCTTCGTGGCATGTCTGCGCTCCGAGTCACGGTTTTGCTCGACGGCTCCCGTCCGGGTCGCCTTTCCAAATCATTGCTCCTATTGTCGCAAAGATTTGGCTCACAAAACTGTTCAAGTCCCTCAGGTTTTGTATAATAGGATTGTTTGTTTGGTGAAAGGGTGATTGTATGCGGGCGGAGGGACTTGCCCTCTCCGCTGTCATGCCATCCTGGCATGTCTGCGCTCCGAGTCACGGAACCCTCGACCTCAGCCATCCATGGCTTCGTTTCGAGAATTTCGCTTCCTATGGGTCGCTCAATTCTCGCTCGGGTTCCCGTTCAAGCCCCTCAGGTTTTGTATTGTAGAATTGTATGATATTGTGAAAAGGAGGATTCTTTGCGGGCGGAGGGACTTGAACCCCCATGCCTCTCGGCGCCAGAACCTAAATCTGGTGCGTCTGCCAATTTCGCCACGCCCGCAATTGTTTGTATAGGCAGAGTCGCAGGGGACTTTGTTTCGTCAAGAGAATTCAAAAAGAAGGGGCTCTTTGAGAAACTCGATCTCTCAAAAAGCCCAAGTTACCAAGGAGTTGCTAGGGAAATTTATCGATTCAATGGAATGAAAGAGACGACCATAGCTTTCGATCTAAATTCCGATTTGAGACGATTCAGTTGTTTCGAGAGAGTTTCTTTGTCGTGTGATTTTCCCATTTGGACTACAAACAAACCAGTTTTATAAACGATAAAGGCTTTGGATTTGGATTTTTCCGAATTTACTTTTGAAACCAAATTTTCAGCAGATTCTCTTGTGCTAAAAGCACCTAACTGGATTGTATAAAGAGGACCTTGAGAGCTAACATTTGTTGCTACTTCTTTTTTTTGTGAAGTTTTAGGTTTGGACGGTGATTGGTTTTTTAATGCCACAAAACTTTGTTTGGTTTCTGTTTTTTTTGTAACCGTGGAAGGTTTTGTTAAATCAATCACTTGAGATTTTTTTTCCTCTTCCTCATCTTTTGCTGTTGAGCTTTCCGCATAATACGGATTTGTTTGAGTAGGTTGGACGTCAGCCATAGGCACTTCTAAAACTGGAGTTTGTTTGGGTTGAGGGATTCCTTCTTCGATTTGAGCACTCGGTGTATCCGTTTTACTAACTTCCATTTCTGCTTGAGGAGTCGCAAGTCGTGCTATTTGTTCTGTTCGTCCTTTCCCGACAGAGACTCCCAAAAAGAAAAAGGAGAAAAATAATGCGAATAAGAATAAAGATAAAATTCCAATTCTTTGTTTGTCTAAGTTGATAACGTAAAATACTCTTTCTTTCATTTGAAACCCTTGGCTAGGTCGTTGATTGAATCAAAAACCCTTTTTGTTAAAATTCTAAGCTCTTCTATTGAATTATCGTTCGGAATGCTGAAATCGGAGAGGGACTTTTTTTTATCCATTGGAAGCTGGGCAAGTGACCTATGCTCATAATCTTCCTTTTTCATACCCCCGCGACTCTCTACTCGGGACCAGGCATTTTTGTGATCCAAATACACACAAACTGTTTTGTCACATAGCAGGTGTGCATCAGTTTCGAAGAGAAGTGGAACTTCCCATGCGATGACGGATCCCTCTGGGCTTTTTTCTATAAGTGTCCTGAAATCCTTGCGGACAAGGGGGTGGATCAGGCCATTCATTGCTTCCAGTTTGCTTTTGTCGGTAAAGGCTAGTTCTGCGATCTTGGATTTGATCGGATTTCCATTTTCGTCAAAAATGGCATCTCCAAAAATTTGTCGGAGTTCCTCTTTGATTGGTGTCCCAGGATCCGAATATTTTTTTGCAAGTTCGTCTGCGCTAATTCGTATGGCACCGAACTCTTCAAAGAGTTTGGAAACAGTAGTTTTACCGGAACCTATGTTTCCAGTAATCCCAACTAAGTATCTCCCATCGTGTTTCGACGCCATGGGTTTATATCATTATTTAGGTCCTAAAGTACAAGTTTTTTTTTAAAGACTCCTAAAAAAATGGTTAAGTTTTATTTATTTTGGAAGCTAGCCTGCCACTCAAGCCAAAGAGACGCAGATTCTTTGGGAACTTCGATCATCGGTGCATGTCCCACATCTGGCATAATGATGATTTTGTGGGGTGTCTTGATTTTTTTGTCCATTGGGATGGTGCTACTATGATGAATGACCCTGTCCTCTTTTCCCCAAATAACAAGAGCAGGTGACTGAATTTTCCCAAGCAGTGGTTCGAGTATGTAACCTTCCGCTCGAATTTCTTTTAAGATACTTTCATTCCAATCTCGATTTTTGATCGCACGTTCTGTAAAATAAGTTTTGAGTGATCCTGGTAAATAAGGAGGTTTGACAAAACTAAATTGGAGGAGTCGATCAAAATCCTCAACCGAACCTACGAGAAGGGGGTTTGGTTTTCCTTCCTTTACCAATTTGTACAACTCACTCGGTTCTGGGCTTTGGACACCTGCATTGTCAAAAAAAGTGACTGAGGTCACTTCTTCTGGATAGGTGGCTGCATAGACGCCGACTAGACTTCCACCCATAGAATTGCCTAGTATATGATATTTTTTGATTCCGATGGCTAAAGCAAATTCATGAAGTCGTTTTACTTGTGTTTGGATGGAGTAACTTTCGCCTGGAATGCGTGAGTTTTCGCCAAATCCGGGAAGATCAGGAGATATTACATGATAGTCATCTGAAATATAGCGTGCAAAACGTGTGAAATGATCTTTGTCGCCACCAAAACCGTGTATGGTGAGAGCTATTTCTTTGCCATCACCACCTTCAAGGTAAACCCAATTGAAATTCCCAACTTGGATTTCTTTTTTGGAAAGATCCGCTCTTGACCTCTCCCACATAAGCCCAGTTTTGTGAATTGTGGATGCGCAGTTTGTAGCACCGATGATTAAAAAAAACAGACAGAACTTAGAAATGCTCTTACGTTGATACAAATTGTTTGACATAAAAAACCAAAGGTTCGTTGACATTGGCGGCTCCTTTCATATTTTGGTCGTAACCGAGGCCCTGTAGCTCAGTCGGTAGAGCAGAGGACTGAAAATCCTCGTGTCGGCAGTTCGATTCTGTCCGGGGCCAAGGTTGCTTACGTTTTTTTCCTTTCTTCACCCATCGTCCAAAGTCCCAAAAACTCATTCGGCTCGACTTTTTTGCAGAGTTCAGGTTTGTACATTTTTTTAACTGGTGGCTTCGGATACAAATGGATCTCGTCATTATCCGGTATAAATGTGAGCATTCGTAGGATCGTATCGGTCCCCTCGATTTCATACATCGTGTATGACATTCCCTTGGAAGGAATGATCTGACTTGTCTCTAAATATTTTAAATTTGATGATTGGTTCAGTTCTGACATTGATTTGAGTACCTTTTCCGTTCTCATCTTATGTATATTTAAAATGCGAACAAAACGCAATCGATTTCCATTTTGTCGGATTGGAAAAATGAAATGAGTTTTGAATCAGACAGTCGGACGATTTGTAAGTTGAAGTAAGACTTCCTCAAAATTGCCTTCAACGAAAATACCATTCGATTTTTTGATTGCCATCTCCATCATCAGGTTAATTGAGTTTCCAAAATCCTCATTCAAAAGATAACCGTCGTTATCAATCATATAACCTGAACTATGTGTTTTGACTGGTATACGATTGGCAACGAGTTCAGGAAGTTTGCCTTTTTTATCTATAAAACCACAGACTATCTTTTTTTTGGCAAAGGCATATCCGATTTCAAATGAAGTCCCATCATCAATTAGGGCTCCTCGAAAGGAGTTGCAATTGGCGATAACAAGATCACAAACATCAATCAAACCGCAGTTATTAAGGAAGATTCTTTCTGCTTTTTTTAAACCCAATTCATCGCCTGGCTCAGCATCAAAGGGCGATACACCCTCATAACCATATTTTGTACAAATGGCTTTTGTTTGATGAAAGTGATCTATGCAATTGGGTAAAAAAACTTCAGGTCCCGCCAAATAGATTTTCTTTTTTATTACTACATTCAATTGAGTGCCTTCTAAAAATTCTTGTTTTGTATCCATGGAATATAAAATATGTGCCTATGAAAAGAATTTGTTTACTCCTCATCTTACCCCTGGTTTTCAATTGTGCCACTAGTGAAAAGGCAACACGTTTCAATGGTCTTAATACCGAATCCGGTAAACCAGATCATTACTTACGTACAACATCTTATGGACTCAACTTACTCGTTATTTTTCCTATCAAGCGCAATGCGGAATTTCCTGAAGCGGTAGAATACTTCTCCGATGTGGCTAAAAAAAATAAGGGCTCAAAGATTCGGATCATCCAAAAAGAAACTAGTAAATGGTTTTTGGTGTTACCTCCAATTTCATTTTTCTTGACACCAGTCATCACTGAGATCGTTGGTGAAGTTTACGATTAAAGATATTTCATGTTTGTCAGAATTAGTCTCTTTCCAAAGTATGATCATATCTCAAGGGAAGAGACATCATGGAACTAAAATTAAAAGATTCTGAAGTGAAACATTTGTTAGAGGCATTGGTCGTCTATGAATGGATTGCGAATTCACCTCATGAAGAGAGTGATCCTTCCGTTGATACCTTCTGCCAGAGTATGTTCTCCAAGCTAAAAGCGGCAGGCATGGGAGAACCACTTACACAAGCGAGCGATGGATTGATTACTGTTGGAGAAGATTTTTTCAATCAGGTTTTCGAAGATTATATTGAGGATTATAAAGAAGATTTATTTTGGTCTGAGCTTGCCTTTGAATTGGGAACACGAGATTTAAGTAAAAAATTCACCGAAGTCGAATTTCAAAAGATGTCGGAAGTTGATCGTGAAAAGAAAGCCACCATCGAAATCGAAAATTACGAAAAAGAGTTTGAATCGTTCGGAATTGAAAGACTCTATATTAAAAAATAAAGAGACTCATTTGAATTCGATAAGGAGGAGAGTGAGATCATCCTCCTGAACGACAGTATCCTGAAATTCATTCAGATCTTGAATGATATCTTTCATAAATGATTCTGGTGTTTCATCTCTATAATCTGACATACGTTTGATTATTTTTTCCAGTCCGTATTCTTCTCTTTTTGGATTCTTTTGTTCCACAATGCCATCTGTAAAAAGAAAAATCCGATCTCCAGGTTCAAAAAATGTAGAATACTGAGTGTATTCTTGTTCCTTTCGTAATCCGATGATATTTCCTGTTCGAGGTAACAATTCGATTCCAGTTTTTTTAGTGAGAAGGATTTGATCAGGATGACCGGCAGAAGTATAATACATTTTATTTGTGATCGTATCAATATCAATGATGATGCAAGAAAATACAATTTTAAGACCAGAAAATTTATTTTGAACCTTTTGATTGAGATGGCTGATTAAATCATCCGTTTTTGTAACAAACTTTTTAATGGCTTCATATTCAGATTTAATCGCCATCGTATAGAGAGCCGCTTGGATTCCATGTCCAGTCGCATCTGCTAAAAAAAAGCGAACGGTTCCATTATCAAACTCGAATATATCATAAAAATCCCCGCCAATTTCGTCCTGAGGTTGGAAATGCAAGTAAAACTCTATGTTCGGAAGTTTATAATCAGGCGTAGGCAAAATCTTTTGTTGGATTTTTTTTGCCAATTGAAGATCACGCTTTAATCTTTGTAAGGTTGAGTTGAGAAGAGATGTTCGATCTAAAACATTTGATTCTAAATTCTCAGTCAATGCAACGAGGGATTCGTTTGAAATCTTCAAACTTGCCGATAACTCTTCTGCACGGGTGAATGCACTAGCAATGCGACTCGAAAGTATGAGTGATTGAAAAAATATAAACACAAGCAAACCATAGGGAGTAAGAGAGGTTCCACGATCATTAAATGTGTGTCGTATGATGTCATGAAGAACAAAGCTTGCAAGTATAATCAGTCCGGTTAGAAATACTTTTGAATTCGGTCGTTTGTTGTATACCGCCTTTCCATTGATAAGTAGAACATAGCCAATTGCAAAAAATGCAATGAACTGAAATCCATACAATAGGATTGTATAAATTGAAATCGGAAGTAATAAAGTAAAATCATAAATTATGACAGAATATACAATCGATTGAATGATCTTTTTATTTGAATCAAGTGGAAAAAGCTCTCCAATAAAAAGGATAAAAACGGCGACCGCGGAATAATAGGCAAAGAACTCTAATCGAAAAACAACTTCCCATGAGATATTATCAAAAAACTCGAAAATGTACCGATTGCCCGTACATGCGATACGTATTCCCAAAAACAAACACATCAAAGCAAAGTAAAAAATGGACTTTTCTTTTCTTCTGTAAAAGTACAATCCGGAATGATACATTCCTATGATGAATATAGCACCTAATAGGAATAACTCCTTTGCAGTGCTCGTCATCTTTATGTTTTCTAATGCCTCTCGACTTCCAAGGACTGGCATATCCCAAAAGCCACCATTATTATTCTGATAATTTGAGATGTGAAAGATTATCTCTAGTCTGTCTGTTTTGGGTACGAGCGAATAATATTTTGGTTGCAGTTTGGCGATATCGGTTTCTTTTTTTTCACTAGGCTCTCCTTGATTTCCAGAAAAAACGCCGTTTATATACAATCGATAGGCGGACGCAATATCTGGCACAAAGAGTCGATATTCTTTACCTAAAGATTGCGCAGGAAGTAGGATGACCCCACGCAAAGTGACAAACCCTGTTCTAGGTAATACTTTTGAATTTAGCTCAAATCCTTCCCAAGATTTAGGAACATTCAAATATTGTGATGCTTTGATTTCTTCTGAGATTGGGGGAAAAAGGAATGTATCGTAATAGAATTCCCATTCACCTTTGAGCTCAACTTCCGAAGTTTCATCAAATTCATAATTGGAGAGGTCAAGCACACCTCGTTTCAAGACCCTTTCTTCTTTTGTGGGCTCGGGTGCTTCCATACACCCACAAAAAAGCACAAGGAAACTGAAGATGAATAGATTTAGAAGCCAATGTTGCTTAGACATAATCGACACTGGATCTAATTTAGAATCTATTACTAATTACGTCCAGAATATCCTATGACATCCATAAATGCAGAAACAGAAAATACTGCTTTTCCAGGTCCTGGTTCTCCATAACCCGGCGGGGTAGGCAACTTGTATTTTTCAAAGGTTTGTTTCCATGCGCGCAGGAGTTCACAAAAGTAAATGAGTGGTGGTCCTGCTTGTTGGCCGAGAGTAGTATATGGCTCAGGGCACCAAGCTGTAAATCTGGGTACGATTCCTTTTGACATAAAAAAGTCTAACCCTTGTGTGGTGGAATCTATGGCTTCTTTGACGGTCTTGAAACCAAATGGCTCAGAAAGTTCAACTCCACCAACAAAATTCGGAATCACTTTTTCCGGACCGAATACTTCAGCAGACTCAACAACCCTTCTGATCCAAGTGTCCCATCCGATCCAACTTGCCTTACCCGGACAGATTTTTTCGAAGAGTTGTTTGTCCCATACTTCATAGTTGGGATGATAGATCTCGATACCCGCATCTTTAAACTTTTGGCAATCATCCTTTTCAAATGCTTGCGCAACAAGTTTTCCCATCCAACGATTTGGAAATGCAGATTCGATGGCTTGTGGGTATTGTAAATAGAAATCGACTTCTGATTTTTTCTTTAGGGAAGTAAGAACGGATCCTCCCGTGATTGTATAAACTTTGGCCACGGAATCTTCTTCCGCAATCCAAGACATAACTTCCAAAATATCTTCCACATCCTTGACGCCAGTGTAGGGCCTGCCGGCACCCTTTTGTTGGCGATAATTGTGATTGATATCGCAATAAGCACATTCCTCATCTTTCCCGAAATACTGGCAGTTGCGGAAGACAGTCAAATAAATCAAGTAACCCCATTCAATAACAGGAGCAATTTCCCCAGGTAGTTTCCCACTCTTGGTTTTATGTTTGTACCAGCTGGGAATTGGTGGGTATTCAGCAGTTCCCATGACCGTATTTTCCAAAAAAAGTGTGGGAATTCCGTCTTTTGATTTCATTTTGTATGGGGAATGAGGGTTGTTCCTCGTTGAAATCACAGTCCGTTTCAGGTCAAAATGGCCACCGCTGATTTTGATCTCCTCAGGCGCCTTTGAATCGGCCCCGTCTTTGAGATCTGCGAGGGGAATGTGGTCAAAAGAAAAGATAAAATAGTCTTTAGCTTTGTAATCACCGACTCCTAAGAATGATTCCGGAAGGAAGTGGATGCCCTGCCTGAGAATATCCTGTTTTACGATCGCTTCCATGGGAAGGTCTTTGTAGAGTCTTTCCATTTCTTCTAAAATGGCAACGGTGGAGGGAGGCCGTTGTTCGAGAGTGGTGCTTTCTGCCATACTGATTAGATTTAGTTTCCCGTCGTTTTGGACAAATTTAGATTGCATATTCGCCTTGTTTGCTAGAAATTTGGTCGTTACTCTTTTTTTTTTCAGAAAATTTTTTTTTCGAATTCGTTGGCGATTTTTGGCGACCAATTTGTTGAATAGAGTAACGAAAGTTGAATTTCACTAAGGGATAAGAAACTATGAAAGCATCGAAATTAGCCATTATGAGCGCACTTGTTGCCGTTGCGGGACTTACAGTTTGTAAGAAACCGGACGTTGACGTAAGCGAATCTAAAAAATCATCCAATGAACTGTCTGCCGTTGTTGTATTCGCTGTGGGCGATTCTAGCATCAAACACGCTGACAACACTCTTGAAAAAGCCCAACTTGGAACTGCTCTCAAAGCAGGTGACCATGTTGTTACTGGCGACAATGGAAAAGTCGATGTGCAGTTTCCTGATGGTTCCAATATCCGTATTTCTCCAAAGTCAGTGATCGACTTTAGCAAACTCTCTCAAAACAACGAGGGCACATCGCAAACTGAAATCGCATTAGTTTCAGGTAAAGTATTCGCGAAAGTAAACAAAGCTAAAAAAGATGACAACTTTACAGTTGTTACTCCAACTGCGATTGCGGGTGTTCGTGGAACCTCATTTATCGTTGAGTCTGAATCAGGTCAACCTTCTAAAGTGAAAGTGGTAGATGGATCCGTAGCTTTTTCAAACAGAGCTCCCGCTCTTGAAAAATTATCTGCTGATGAAATCAACGGAAATGCTGACTTGAAGAAATTACAAGATTCTCTTTCAAACAGCGAAGTCATACTAGAAAAAAATCAAGAAGCTAAACAATCAGTAAAGGCTCTTGAATTGGCAAAAATTGAATCTGTTCAGTCTCTTGATTTTGAAAAACTCAACAAAACTGCAGAAAAAGAAAAACCTGTTGCTGAAACAGCTAAGTTAACGAAAGCAGAAGAACAAGAAATTAAAACCATTGTTTCTGTAGACAAACAAACTGCGGAAAAAATCGCACAACTCAGCGAGTCTGCTCAGACTGACAAATTGGATGAGATCAAAAAGAAAGAGATTGATTCACAACGAGCAGAGTTATCTAAAGTTGTCGCAAAACAACAAGATGATGAGAAGAAAAAATTCGAAGCAAGTCTAGCTGCTGAGCCAAAAGATTTTAAATCCAAAAAAGACATCATCAATTACTATGAGCGCATTGAAAAAATCGTTCTCGTAGATGGAAAATCAGTGATTGGAGCGATCATCAACCAAGAAAACGGTCAACTCATCGTTCACACTGAAAATGGGATCAAAAAGATAGATATGGACAATGTAGAAGAGGTTATTTATGACCTTCACTCAAAAACCAAATTCTAACAACTAACCCCCTTAAGTCGAAAAGAAGCCTGGCAAAACCAAATGCCAGGCTTTTTTTATGCCTTATTCATTTGGCTGATTTTTACTTTGGTAGTCATTCCATAACACTCGGATTGTGTTGATGAGCGGAGTGGCTTCGATGACAAGAAGGTTCGAGTCTTGTTTGATAAGGAGAGTTGACTTGCCGAAACGATCCATCTCACCCCATTCGACATCCATATTTGGGATCTTTTTTAGACCACCAATAATTAGTTGTTTTACTTCAAAGTCGGTAAGAGTTTCTTCAACGACACTTAGATCTGATAGAATGGATAAAAAGAAGGTTTTTGCAATTTCATCCCTCCAAACATCTGAAGGTTCCATATCAATCTACATACTCATCAGCATGATAGGATGATCGAACTAGGGGACTGGACGCAACAATTTTGAAACCAATTTGATAGGCACGCTCTTTCCACTTTTCGAAAACTTCTGGAGGTAGGTAGGCCTGTACGGGATAATGAGTAGGGGAAGGTTGGAGATACTGCCCTATCGTAAGCATTCTAACGCCTGCTTCATGGAGATCCATTAAACAAGATTCCACATCTTCATCTGATTCTCCGAGTCCCAAAATGAGCCCACTTTTGGTTTTGAAACCGCGGGTAGAAATCATCCGCAAAACTTCCAACGAACGTTCGTAATTTTTTTGAGGAGCAATAGTAGGGAAAAGACGTTTCACTGTTTCAATGTTGTGATTGATGATGTTGGGTTTTGCTTCAAAGAGAAGCTCAAGTGATTCAGGTTTCGCTTTAAAATCAGGGATCAGTACTTCGATGCCACATTCGGGACGAAGCTCACGAATCAACCGAATCGTTTCTGCAAAATGAAATGCCCCTCCGTCCTTTAAGTCGTCACGGTTTACCGCAGTAAGTACAACATGTTTCAAACCCAATTCCAAAACCGATTCGGCAACCCGTTTTGGCTCTTCTGTGTCTAGGGCTCCCGGTTTTCCAAATGCAACATCACAATAATGACAGCGCCTTGTACATATGTCGCCAGAAAGCATATACGTAGCTGTCTTTCGGCTCCAGCAATGATTTAGATTTGGGCAGGAAGCTGATTCACAAACCGTGTTTAATTTCTTTGAAGAAACATCGGATCGCACTTTTGAAAGGGCATCATCATCCGTGGGAAATTGAACCTTAACTTTCATCCAAGCCGGGTGACTGGGAATGGGGTGAATTTCCTTGGTTCGAGCCTTCTTTTTAAGCGGATTCATTTCTCGTTTAGACTTTTTTTTAATCGCTAGGTTTGTAAAATGGAAAAAGATGAGAATCAATCAATTTCTAGCCCGTGCTGGTGCCGGTTCCCGTAGAAAAGTCGAAGAAATCATACTTGCTGGGCGAGTGAAGGTAAATGGATCTACTCTCACAGATCTCTCCTACAGAGTCGCAGAAAAGGATGAGGTGCGTCTAGATGGGAAACGGATCGATATCAAACTCGATCCAGACTTATTTCGTATCATTGCCTTCAATAAGCCCGCTGGTTACTTGGCATCTCATGAAGATGAACACAATGACCACATGATTTTTGAACTTTTACCAAAAGAATACCAGAAATACAACTATGCGGGCAGATTGGATTTAGATTCTAGAGGTTTGATGTTTTTATCCAATGATGGAGATTTCATTCAAAGAATTACCCATCCCAGTCAAAAAATTGAAAAAGAATACATTGTCACTTTGAACAAAGACATAGAATGGAAACCGATTGCGGAAGAATTTATGTTAGGTGTCAGGGAAGGGGGAGAAACCTTACGTGCAAAATTTGTCTCTCCTGCATTTCCACGTTCCTTGAAAGAAGACCAACCTACGAATCATTTACGGGTAGTTCTTGGAGAAGGCAAAAAGCGACAAATTCGAAGGATGTTTCACTCCAAAAACCTCAGCGTGATTGATTTATTTCGAGTGAGGATTGGAAATTTTAGCTTAGAAAAAAAATCAATCGACGAAGGCAAATTCATTGGTGTTCGTGAAGAACAAATCATTCAAAAGTAATTTTCTTGAATCTGTTGGATTCTAATTAAAATGGTGTGCGGAGATCAGATCCCTTGTTAAAGAAACGTTTTTTATTTTATCCATTGGTCCTGTTCTTTGCCCTCCTTGTTTTGGATAAAATTTTCCTTTTGCCTACCTTTCAAAAAGAATTTTTACAAGCGGGAAATTCTGTTTTTTACCACCAAAGGAAGGTACTTTTAGAGCGTCTGACACTTGATCCAGAAATCAACAAACGAAAGTTAGCAATTGTTTTTGGAGACTCAAGGTCTTATCCTTTTTCTGAACAAGGTATTCCAAAAGCAGTCAGGGACAATTGGTCACTGTATAATTTTAGTGGACCTCAAGGTATCCCTATGTATTCGCAACAAATGTTGACCGAGATATTGGCGCGTGGTATCACTCCAGAATTTGTCATCCTATCATTGAGTCCGGAAGCCTTTGATGATAGCAAAGGATTTATACTTTCACCGTTTCTACGGCTCGCTTGTGATCCAACCTGCCGAAAGGAAGTATGGGATTCCTTGGGTTGGAAAGAAAAATACGAATTCGGTTTGGATCAAATTTTTGCTATTCGTTCCTTAGAAATTAATCTAGGGTTATTTTTTTCCAGACTCAAATCCAAAAAATTAAAAGAATACAAGGCCTCATACAATCCTGAATTCCAACTTGTGAATTATGCAAAAGGGGAATATTTGATGTATGCGACCACAGCAAATCCTGTTGAAAAATTGGAACGCGACACCAAACGAGTGAGCGCAATCTACATGAGATCGTATACGTTAGGTTCTTCTCAAATGAAGGCTCTTGAGTCTTTTTTAGCTACGGCAAAGAGTAAGAATATAAAAACGATTGTGATATGGCCGAAAGTATACCCCAAGTATTACGAAAATTATATAAAATTTGATATTGCGAATGTTTGGTGGAAACCAGTTGATGCGATAGCAAAGCAATACGGTGCCTTTCCTATCAATATGAATGAAGCGGACAAATGTGATTTATTTAATGATGCTTCCCATCAGTCTGTGTTTTGTTTTGTAGATCAGATGAAAATGATTTGGGATTCTTACGCACCGTAAAAAACGATCCAATAAAATTTCGTAAAGAAATTTAGAAATCTCCGCCAAACACATCCAATTGGATTGGTTCAGCGGATTTCATGTTGATTCAAATTTAGAAAAATTACCAGGTAAGCTTTTTTGAATCCTCAACGAATTTTGCAAGACCACTATCTGTTAGCGGGTGTTTGAACAACATCTCAAAAACGCTGTAAGGAATCGTCACACAATCTGCTCCACGCAATGCCACTTCCTTAAAGTGAATCGGATGTCTTACAGAGGCCGCTAAAATTTGAGTGTCATAGCCATAATTATCATAGATATCACGGATTTCTGAAATCAATTCGAGTCCATCATAACCAACATCATCCAATCTACCGATAAAAGGTGAAATATAAGTTGCACCTGCTTTTGCGGCGAGTAGTGCTTGGTTTGCAGTAAAACAAAGGGTGACGTTTGTTGAAATGCCCTTTGCAGTAAACTCAACAACAGCTTTGATTCCTTCTGGAATCAAAGGAACCTTAACGACAACATTTTCAGCAATGGCCGCAAGCTCCATACCTTCCTTGATCATCGTCGGTGCATCGGTCGCAAGAACTTCAGCGCTCACAGGTCCTTTGACAAAGCTACAGATCTCTTTTATGACTTCCGTGAATTTGCGGCCGGATTTAGCGATGATGGATGGATTTGTGGTGATACCGTCAAGAAGGCCCATTTCGTGGACCTTTTTGATTTCAGCGATGTCTGCTGTGTCTAGGAATAAGTTCATTTTGCCTCTTAGAGAAATTCATTCTCCGAGAGACAGGCTAGCTACGGGATTAAATCCCGCAAGGTTTTTGTTTCTTGTACGCTAAAGAATTCTTTATAATCTTTCAGAATCATTTCGCGGATATTGGCAGAGAAATAATCGATACGACGGGTATATGCTTTCCTTTTGTAACCTTCTCTCCATTGAACCGCATAGCCGCCCTTAATGGAAGCTTCCTTTTTATCCACAAGCTCCCAAATGGAGGCACCAGAAACTTTATCATCGCCAATACTTTCTTTTTTTGGTTTGCCGTATTTTTTTTCTAGTTTGTCTTTGATTTGCTCGGAAGGCACCAAATTGAATGTTGTCCCAACGGAAAACAAAATGCCACTCTCGCGATACTCTGTTTGGCCTGCGATACTTGGATCAGTTTCCGCGGCACCAGTTTCCTTCGGGCGAACTTCCTTTAAAAGTTCTGGTGTTCGGTAGAATCGATAGAGGTAAAATATCCCATTTCGTTTGATAAGAAGCTGTTCATCTTTTTTTTCATTGATGATCTCAATTTTCTCTTTTGCTTCTGGATTTGTTGCCATGGATAAAAACTTTTCTCGAATGGATTCAAAGGTCATTCCCCAAGAGGCTTCTGCAAATCCATCTAGGCTCGTGACTGTCTGGTCAACTTGGGCAAAGAGTAGAGTTGGGCAAAAGGAAAGAATGGCAAGGATTGGGAGGAGCTTCTTCATATAGAAACTATCGGAAAAAAAGGCAGAATCCAAAATTGATTATTTTATATCAAAATCATCGAAAGAAGGTGATTCGTCGTCTGCTTGACGGAGAGGTGAGTCTTCTGTCTCCAAATCATCCCAGGATTCCATCACAGGAGTACGCGCTTTTGGACCAATCATGATTCCAAAAAAATCTCTTCCATTCCAGATATAGCACAAAGGAGTAAGGATCAAAATACCAGAGAAGAGAACAAATAGAAAATAAAGTTCATGGAAAAGTCCCCATGCGGCTAAATTGGCAGACCACGTACCCAATCCCAAACCTGACAAAATAGATCTCCCTCCATCAAAAATGACGCGCATGGGACCTGGGCTATCAAATCCTTCTTTTAGGATGGAATAACCAAACAAGAACCCTAAAAAAAGGAGGGGAGATTGGAAGAAATAATTTCCAGGCGAATTTGCGTAATGGGGCTCACCAATGATGCCACCCATTAGAGAAAAACCCCAAGCCAATATCGCGGCTCCAAAAAAAAGAAGCCCTCCGATGAAGATCTCCCCACCGGATTCAAATACATCGAGAACTTTTTCTAAAGAAGGTCGCCAGATGTCCGTTATCTCTTCGCGATCATAAACTTCCTTTTTATGAAAGAAAAGCAAGTCAGAAAAATAACAGAGCACCCCAGTGAGACAAACACTGAATACGAGAAAAAATAAAAATAGAGCAAACTCCATTTTTAGTGTCTGAAATGTCTCATACCAGTGAAGACCATGATGAGACCATGTTCATCAGCGGCTTGAATGACTTCTTCATCCCGAATGGATCCACCTGGTTGTATGATGGCCTTTGCTCCAACTTTTGCAATCGCATCAATCCCATCACGGAATGGAAAAAAAGCATCACTACCGACATAGGAACCAACCACGGAAAGTCCTACTTTTTGTGCTTTCATGGCACCTAACTCAACTGAATCGACTCGAGACATTTGACCTGCTCCAATCCCAAGAGTTGCATTTTGATCGGTATATACGATCGCATTTGATTTGATAAATTTGACGCAGTTCCAAGCAAACATCAATCCTTCAATGTCGTCTTCAGTCGGTTTGATTTTTGAGACTACTTTTAAGTCTTTTGCTGTGACTAGATCAAAGTCTCTGTTTTGAATGAGGAGGCCATGGTGGAGGGACCTGAGATCCATTTCGTCTAACGCCTCGCTGAACTTTGCAATTGGGATCAAACGGACGTTTTGTTTTTTTGAAAAGATTTCTAGAGCCTCATCCGTAAATCCTTCTGCAATCACACCTTCGACGAAGTTCTTAGTGATTTCTTCTGCGGAGGCCTTGTCCACGATTCCGTGCACACCAATGATGCCACCGAAAGCTGAAATCGGATCTGTCTTGCGTGCAAGTTCAAACGATTCCAAAACTGTTTCGCCAAATGCAATACCACATGGATTCAAATGTTTGACAATGGAAACTGCATTCTTCGGAAGAAGGGAGGCAACATGAAATGCCGCATCAAAATCCAACATATTATTAAAGGAAAGTTCTTTCCCTTGTAATGCATCAAACTCTGATTTTGCGAAGATTGGTTCATAAAATGCCGCTTCCTGATGAGGATTTTCACCGTATCTTAGCTTTTGCTTTTTAGTGAACGCAAACGAGATTTTGTCTGGAAATTTGATTCCTAGTTTTCCATTAAAATAGGTTGCGATCGCAGTATCATAACTTGCGGTTTCAGAAAAAACCTTAGTTGCATACGCAAAGGCAGTCTCCCTAGAAATTTTGCCAGAGTTCTTTTTCCATTCTTCCATAAATGGCGCGTAATCTTTGGGATCGGTCATGACGACGACATTCTTATGATTCTTTGCCGCAGAACGCAGCATAGACGGCCCGCCTATGTCGATGTTTTCAATCGCATCTTCTAACTTACAATCTGGATTCATAACTGTTTTGACAAAGGGATACAAGTTTACGATCACAAGCTCTATCGGAAGAATTTGATTTTCTTGCATCTGCTTCAGGTGGTTTGGATTTGTGGTGTCACCTAAAAGTCCACCATGGATTTTCGGATGAAGGGTTTTGACTCGACCGTGAAGGATTTCAGGAAAACCAGTAAAATCCTCAACCTTTCGCACAGGAATTCCCGCCTTGGAGAGCGCATCATATGTGCCACCTGTAGAAAGGATCTCTACACCGTTTTGTGCCAAGAAGGAACAAATATCTGTTATACCTGATTTGTCCGATACGGACACAAGGGCTCTTTTTATTTCTATCATTTGAGGATTTCTACCTTTCTTCCTTTGAGTTTTAATTTATGATCACAAAATAACCGTATGGCGATAGGAAGTAGTTTGTGTTCTTCTGCCAGTATGGCGCGAGAGAGTTCTATTTCCCCCCAGTCGGGTTTTATTTCAATGGATTTTTGTAGGACGATGGGTCCAGTATCGACACCTTCCTCCACAAAATGCACCGTACAGCCTGAAATCTTTGCACCATAGTCAATGGCTTGTTTTTGGGCATCTAGACCAGGGAAGGCAGGTAATAATGAGGGGTGGATATTGATGATTTTACCTGGAAACGATTTTACGAATTCTGGCTTCAAAATCCGCATATAGCCGCACGCCACGATCAGATCGGGTTTGAGTTCTTGTGCCTGTTTGAGAATGTCCCGATGGTATTCTGACTTGTCTCTGTATTCGGCAAAGGGCAGAAGTCGCACGGGGATTTGGAAACTGTTTGCGATTTCGATCGCTTTTGCCTTAGGGTTGTCGGAAATGAGAGCAATTGGGTTTGCGGCCATTTTTTGATCACGGATACATTGGACCGCATTTTCAAAATTGGATCCTCGGCCGGATGCAAGAAAGAGAACTCTTTTTTCTTTTTGCTTAAATGCAGTTGCCAGAAGATTTCTCATTGGATATTCTAAGAATATTCCATTCTTTCATTAAGCAAGTATCCTTTTTGGTCGATGGGAATAGTCAGGAGAAAAAAATGTCACTTGCGAGAAAGACCGGCGGTTATTCCGGTTACAATGAATACAAGGCGAATGAGATTTCTACTGTCAGCCAAGTCAAATTGATCGTGATGCTCTTTGAAGGAGCGATTCGGTTTTTGGGTGTGGCAATGGAAAATATGACGCCGCGCAAATATGACGTGGTCAATAACCATATCATCAAAACACAAGACATCATTACCGAACTTCTCCTTTCCCTAAATATGGAGGAAGGTAAGGAAGTCGCAAGCAATCTACTTTCCATCTACATTTACCTCAAAAAACGACTCCTTGAAGCAAATATGAAGAAAGACAAAAAGATCATTGAGGAATGTATAAAAATCCTGACCGACCTCAAAGCTTCTTGGGAAGACCTAGACAAAAAAGAAGCAAATCAAGGACAAAACCAGCCAGGTCGACCGACAGGCATTTCAATCACCGGCTAATTCCTTTATAATATGAAAGACAATACAACTTATTACGAAAAAAAAGCAAAGTTACTTTCAACACTTCTTTCTAACCTAAAAAAGGAAGAGGAATATCTTTCCTATGGCGATGCTGATTCTGCTGTGAAAATTGAGTTTAAGAATGAACCGATTCTTAAAAAACTCGAAGAACTGGACCAACAATTCTTAGAAGCCGACAACCAATTAATCGTTTCTCAAGTTGAAATCGCGAATGCAGAAAAGGTTTTTTCACTTTTGGATGAAGCAAGACGAGTCCAGCAAGGTGTGCAGCAGAAACTTGAAATGGAAATGAATTCTGCAAAAAAAGAGCTTTGGGAATTTCGCATCAAACGTAAGTTAAAACAGCACTTTTTGCAAAATTCAGGTCTTTCGTGGATCAAAAATTACTGCTAAATGAGGCTCTCACCTTTCTTCACCTGACCGAAAGTAGCAATGAGCAAGACTTAAAAGTAAGTTACCATAACCTCGCAAAAAAATACCACCCAGATGCTGGGGAATATGACTCTGATGTTCTCTTTCGAGAACTCCAACGGCATTATGACTTTTTAAAAGAATACCTTCAAATACATCATTCTTTTTTGAGCAGAGAGAATCTAGGTTCCTCTTCGGAATCTTCACAAGAACAAAGATTGAAAACCAGTCGTTCAAAACGTGAAGGGAATGATCCCATCTTCAACCAATACAAACTCGCAAAAGAGATAGAAACTACGGCAATCTTAAGTTACTTTGACAAAAATAAAAATAGTCCATTAAACTTAGATGAGGTGGCCAATAAAAATTTAGAAAAACTTCGTAAGGAACTGGAACCGGCTCGCAAAATGTTTCTCGATATCATCGGAAATTATCCCCAAAGCATTTGGGCGAGTGATTCGAAGGATTCACTGCAACGGCTAAGTGTTTGGTGGAAAAAAGACAAACCAGGAGAGAATTCTCCTGGTTAAAAAGTGTTTTAAGGATTTGTAGGGAGTGCTGGTGCCGCTGCTTCAGAGCCCACGAGACCCAAAGAAATCTCTGGAATCCAGCTAATGAGCATAAGTCCAATCAAAAACAATCCCACGATGGGTGCTACCGACTGGATTACTTTTCCTAAAGGTTGTTTGAAAATACCCGATGCAACAAAAAGGTTCACACCCACGGGAGGAGTAAGGTAACCGATCTCTAGATTGACGATCATGATGATTCCAAAGTGCACTGGATTGATCCCATAATTCACAGCCATTGGCGCAAGGAGTGGTGCCAAAACTAAAATCGCACTCATGATATCCATAAACATACCCACGATCAGGAGTAGTATGTTCACGCCAATCAGGAAGGTGACAGGGCTTGAAATCATCTCTGACATGGTCGCAACCAAGCTTTGAGGGATCTCATTTTCAATCATGAACTTGTTTAAGCTCACAGCCAAAATCAAAATGAGGAAAAGAATACCCAGCATCTCCGCGCTTTCTGCCATGATCTTTGGAATTTTTGGAAAGCTAAGCTCTTTGTGTATGAAAACCTCAACGATGATCGCATAGAAAACTGCTATTGCAGCAGATTCAGTTGCGGTAAAAAAACCCGAGTAAATTCCACCTAGGATCACAACAGGCATCATGAGGGCAAGGAAGCCTTCTTTCCAAGATGCAATGACTTCTGCCCAGTCCCATTTGCCTCGGCCAACTTTTCCGGCACGAAACACGGAGTAGATCATAAGGAGTGACATGAGAAGGATTCCAGGACCAATCCCTGCGATAAAAAGATCCGTCACAGAGACTCCCACCATAATCGCATATACGATCATCGGGATGCTCGGAGGAATGATGATACCTAGCGTTCCACCAGAAGCAAGAAGCCCCATGGAAAACTGAGTCGGGTAACCTGCCTTAGTTAGAGATGGATACATGAGTCCACCGATCGCAATCAAGGTGACGGGTGATGATCCAGAAATGGCAGCAAAGATACCGCAAGAGAAAACTCCGGCAATCGCGAGACCAGCAGGAATAGGCGCTGTCATCGCCGCCGCCATTCGAATGAGTCGTCTGGCTATACTACCGTGCGTCATCAAATTCCCGGCGATAATAAATAAAGGAATCGCAAGAAGGATCTCTTTATCACCAGCAAAGAATAAATCTCCGATGATGCTATTTAATTCATGGAAGGATTCCAGTGGAGGATCAGGTAGGAAATAATAACAGAAAACAGTGATTGCACCCATTAGGACAATCAGCGGTTGTCTGAGTAAAATTAGGATGAGTAATAAACCAAGTATGCCCCAAGAACTCATTATTTTGCCTGCCCGTGTTGTGTATCAGAAGTAGTATATTCGTCTTTTAATTCTTCGAGTGCTTCCGTCGCTTCATTGAGGTCAGCTGGAATGAGTGCTGGAAAAATACCATATGCTAAATGTCTCAATCCCATAGATGTAAAAACGTAAGGGAAAATAAGTTGGACTTTCCAAAGTGAAATCTCTGTTACAGGATTCACTTCATCAAGTCCAATGCTTTCTTTTACATAAATAAATGAAAGAAAGGAAAGAAAAAGAAAAAAAGCAGAAATCACAAATTGTTCGATGATTTTTACATAAGGTAAGAGCTTCGAAGGAAGAACCTTATCGGCAATCTCAGGTCGAAGGTGTGAACCTTTTGCGCTTGCAAGAGCAGATCCAAAGAGACCTCCCCATAACATAAAGTAGAGGGAAAGCTTTTGTGCCCACACAATACCACCACGTCCCAACCAGTCTAACACCGCTGTTGCTTCAGCACCGATCCATTCGGATAAATAGATACTCCAAGTGCCAAGTAAGGATGCCATTGCAGTGTTTGGATAAGCTTCCATGCTATCGATAATTTTTGAGAGTACATTATCGATGACCTCACGTTTAGAAACATCCGCGATCATGAGAAGTGTGAGCAAAAGGAAACAGATTCCTCCTGCCCATTTCTCGCCGAAACTCAGGTAATTTAAAAACCTATCGACGAATTTCATTTTAATACTTCCTTTCTCTTTTCATCACGCTCATTTAACCACCGCAAGCGGCTTTGGCTTTTGTAATTTTGTCGTAAATCTGTTTCGATTCACCACCGATTTTCGTGATGACTTGACCAGAAACGGAACTTGCTGCTGCTTTAAATCCTGCGATTTCAGAAGCAGAAGGCTCATAAACCTGAACGTCCGCTTTTTTTAGAGTCGCGATCATGTTTTTTTCTATGGATCGAACCGCAGTACGAGCGCCAGGTGCTAGATTATTTCCGTCGCCCATCAAGATTTTTTTCTGATCATCCGTGAGTGTATCCCAAAACTTTTTGGAGTAAACGATAGCCGCTGGCTGATAGATGTGACGAGTCAAACTGAAATGTTTGATCGCTGTTTGCCATTCAGCGGCAAGAGTGAATAGTGGAGTGTTGTCAAAGCCTTCCACAACACCAGTTTGCAGTGAAGGCAAAACTTCTGGGATCGCAATCGGAATTCCACTCACACCTAATGCTTTCCAATAGGCAATATGAACCGGTGATTCTTGGATACGGATTTTGATTCCTTTCAAATCTGCTGGTGACTTTACTGGATTTGTTTTTGTACCTATCGATCTATAACCATTTTCTGCCCAAGTAACAAAGATTAATCCTTTTGCTTCAAATAGCCTTTTAAAATCATCAAGTAGATGGTTGTCCAAAACGCAATCCGCCTGAGCAAAAGAGTTAAATAAATATGGCATCTCGAGCACATTCAATTCTTTGACCGTGTTAGCCAATGCTCCAGCAGTTAAGCCTGCCCCTTGCAGTTTCCCGCGTATTACTTGTTGTAAGATTTCATTTTCGCCACCCATTTGTCCACCTGGGTAAAGTTTCATTTTGATTTGGCCTTCGGAATCTTTTTCGATTTTCTTTTTGATTTTCGAAAGTTCATTGGCCCATGGGCTTCCATCTGGCGCAACTGTTGCAAGTTTGACGGTAGTTTGTGCAAATAAACCCCCACTGATAGTGAGGGCAAACATTGCACCTGTGAAAAGTTTTACAGGTGAGTGAAACATGATTTCTCCTTGGATTAAAGTTCGTCTAACAACTTTTTAGCTTTTTTCTGCTCAACAAGTTGATCTGCTTCAATGTCTGGCAAAGATTTTGCCGGTGTTTTGAGAACATGATCTAGTTGTGCTTTAAATTTCGCTTCATCGCCTTTAAGTCTACTTTCAGCGTAAAGAACTCGAACTGCAAAGTAGTTCGGGTGCTTTTTGATAGCTTCTTCAAAGTATTTGTCAGCTAACTTTTTATCTCCAGTAGGGGAGAGCGCGTTACTTGCTGCATCGTAACGAAGAGTGGCTGCATAGAAATATTCCTTGCCCATATCTTTTTCAAGCTCTTTTACACGATTGATCATCGCAGTAAATTTACTTCTGTTACCAAGCAACGTTGTAAATCCAGCAAGTCTTGACCATTTGCCTAGAGACGCATAACGCCAGTAAATAGCATCAATATCTTCTGGTCCAAGGGTATCGAGTGCCTTTTCAACTTCTACACCTTGCTTTACTACTTTTTCGCGGAATTTTGGGTTCATAGCGAGAGCCGCTTCACACCAGTTAACAGCTGTATCATAAAATTGACTACTTTCAGCTTTGACTGCAGCATCATCATCTGCATCACCCGTAAGTTTGAGCCACAAATGTCCATCACCCATAAGGTAGTTTCCGCGACATAGCATAACTTTTACATCTTGGAATTGTGGGTTTTCATTTGCAAACTGCTCAAGACCAACTAATGCTTGTCTTAGGTCGGCTTCATTGTTTCGGTTTTTCCATAATTTTTCTAGGTCTGCAGGCAATTTTGCAGGAGTTTTTGATCTCTCGACTTCTGGTCCTGTGATTTTCACAGTTCTAGATTTACCGCATGCGACGACAGATGCCATCAACAGAACTGCGAGCGCAGTTCGCTTTAGATTATTTGTTTGGTTCATTCAATTACCATCCACTGTAGTTTTGGAGAGGTTTTCTCTCTTTTTGTGTGTTTAGACACTGCGAAATGCAATCCGTTCGAATGATTCTAAAGGAAACGCAAAGACACAATGTTCGGTAAAAAATTACATGGATATGTCTTTAATGCAAGTAAGTTTTCTGTTTACGGCAAGATTATGGCATTTGATGGGCCGGAGACCCGAAAGCTGCTAGTATTGGACTGTGTCCTTATGGAAAGCCCGAGGGATCGTATCGAAATGTAGGTGCCTGAGGTGAGTGTAACTCGAAACTTGCAATCTATCCCAGATCCGGCTACTGGGGTTGAGGTGGAGGGATCGATTTCGAATACATAGTCCCTCGGTTGGACAGGTAGGACTGTCAGTGCAGCGTTGGAAAGAGAGCAGTCTGTGCCCACATTCAGGTCTGCCTGGTTTCTTGCCTCTGACTCCGTTGCTCCTGAAAAGAGACGGTAGCCTTGGAAGATTAATTCAGGATTAGTGGCACGAACAGTAAGCTTAAAATTTGAATTTCCATTAGACACTGCCGAGATGAGAGTGGGAGGGATTTGAAAGGTCGGTGATGCCGTGTAATTTGTACAGGACAGACAAACTACAATCAATAAGGGAAAGAGGCGAACCATCGAGTAGGATCAAATCTCCTCGGAATGGGATGATTTCTTTTTTTTCCAGAAGTAAATTAACATTCCGATGACCGCGATTGCAACAAGCCCCAAAATAATGGTCTGCCCTTGTCTGACCCAACCCATAAGCTCGTCAAAATTATGAGCACCGTAATAGCCCAAGTAGACCCAAATTGGAACAGAAATCAGGGCAGCAAAACCATCGGTAAGAACAAACCGAATGAACGTAATTTGGCCGGAAGTACCAGCCGTAAAAAAAATAGGCATTCGAAGGCCCGGCATAAACCTTCCGAAGAAAACCACCCACTTGCCGTGCTTTTTAAATTGCTCTTGTACTTTGCCAAATCGTTCGGGATGGAGCACTTTATTGAGAATAGGAAGTTTGAGAGCACGTTCTCCGTAATGGCTTCCTAGCCAGAATACGAAGCTGTCTCCAATGAGCACACCCGCCATTCCCACCAAAAACATAATATGTACGTTTGTATAGCCTAGACCAGAGATGACACCACCAGCGGTCAAGGAAATGTCCTCAGGGACTGGTAAACCGAAACCACAAAGGATCAAAACTCCAAATACGGCAAAATAACCGTATTGCATAAAAAAAGTGACTAAGGTTTGTAGAAAGTCCATGCAGTGATATATACTGTATTTATGATTTCGCAGAAAAAGGAAAGAGAATTTATGTTAAAAGGTAGAAGCATTCTTCTAGAAGAAGAGGAAAAAACTCTCGCTCCCTTTGCCGAAAAGAGTTCTCAATCTGGATTTAGACTCTATCCGGAAGAAGAGCATGTATATCGGTTGCCTTTTCAACGAGATAAAGACCGCATTGTTCATTGCCAAGCCTTCAAACGATTAGAATACAAAACACAGGTTTTTGTGTATTCCGTCGGAGATCATTACCGCAATCGGCTGACACATACCTTGGAAGTGGCTGGTGTTTCCAGAACTGTGGCAAAAGTCCTTGGATTGAATGAGGATCTCTCAGAGGCTATCGCACTTGCACATGATTTAGGACATTCACCCTTTGGTCATGCAGGGCAGGATGCTTTAGCAGAACTTATGCGTGGTAATGGGGGATTTGAACACAACAAACAGTCACTTAGAGTTGTGCAAAAATTGGAACGTAAGTATCCCGATTTTCCTGGTTTGAATTTAACGCATGCTACGTTGCAAGGAATCATGAAGCATGGTGGAGATTATGACAAGAGTCAGATGAACGTCATTCGTAAAGAAGAGGGACCATCACTCGAAGCACAGATCGTCGATTTTTCTGATGAAATTGCGTATTCAAGTCATGATATAGAGGATGGGTTGGAAAAAAAGTTTTTGAGTCCTGATGAATTGATGGATGTTCAATTATGGCGGAGGCAATATTTGACCGCCAAACAAAAATATCCAACGATCAAAGAGGAGTTGATATTGAGAACCACTTTTAGAGGTATCCTCAATGAGATCGTTTCAGATTTGATTACCGCAACCAGTGCAAAATTAAATCTTCATCAAATCAAGAGTTTGGAGGATGTGCACAACGCATTTAAAGAGAGAGTTAAGTTAGTTACGTTTTCAGAGCCGATGGAATCTGATATGAAGGAACTAAAATCCTTCCTATTGCAAAAGCTTTACAGACACAGAGATGTTTCCAAGATGAGTGACCAAGGAAAGGAAATCATATTTGTTCTTTTCGATCATTTTTTGAAACATCCGGATTCGATTCCGACAAGCTATTTAGAACGAGAAGAAAAAGAAGGTCGGCATAGAGTTGTTTGTGATTACATTGCAGGTATGACGGACCGATATGCAATGGAAAAATTGAAGATGGAAGGAATACTTTGGGCGCCCTATTGAAGGTATCTAAGAAAACCTTTGACTTTGTATTCCTTTTCCTTTAGAATAGAATCATGCTTCAATTGTATAGCCATCCTGGATCCACTTACACTCACAGAGTTCACATCTTTTTGAAATACAAATCCATTCCTTATGAAGTAATTCATGTTGCATTGGATAAATTGGAAAACCGAAAAAAGCCTTTTTTAGAAATCAACCCTTATGCAAAGGTTCCTGTTTTATTAGATGGAGATTTTTTACTTTCTGAATCCTCGGCAATCATGCGTTATATAGAGGAAAAGTATCCAGACGTAATGCCTACTATCCCAAGAGATCTTCAATCCAGAGCAAGGATGAATCAATTCGCTAGTCAATGTGAGACAGAATTCTGCATACCTGGAAGTGTGGTTTACTTTGCCAAAAAATTCATCAAGGAAGAGAAGTGGGATCTAAATAAAATGAAGGAATCAAGCAAAAAAGTGAGTCGTCACCTGGCAATTTTAGATGGACTCATCGGTGAAAATGATTACCTAATTGAAAACACTTTTGGATTTGTGGACATTCTTTATGCTCCATTTATTTTCAATATGAAGTATTTGGATGTGGAAGTCCCAGCTAACGTTGAACGTTGGGTTAAAAACGTTTTATCACTTCATGAGGTAAAACTCGTATTGGGCGAATAGTGCTTACTGGCCTTTATTCCTTCAAAAGACCTTTGCTCTCCGGAAATCCATGCATTAAGTTTAAGTTTTGAAGGGCTTGTCCCGCGGCACCCTTCCTTAGATTGTCGATGGCAGATACGATGGCAAGTGTTCTGCCTCTCAATCGAAATCCAAAATCTAAAAAATTGGATTGTTGGACATTTTTTAATTCTACAGATTCAGGATTTGTTAGAAGTCTTAAAAAAGGTTCATTCTTTGTATTTTGCTGAAACTTTTCTAAAATTTCATTCTCAGATATATCTTCATTGAATTGAATATAGATACTCGATAGTATCCCTCGGTAGACAGGGAGTAGGTGAGGCGTGAATATCGTCTCTAGCTTCTTTGAACCAATCGAAATGTATTCTTCGATCTCGGGCTCATGTTGGTGAGTCAAAACTTTGTAGGCTCTGAAATTTTCATAAACATGGGTATATGCGAAAGTGATTTCCTCTGTTCGTCCGCCCGCACCGCTTACACCAGATTTTGAATCAATGACAATTGGTGATCCGATTTTTGATCGAAGACTTCCAAGAAGAGCGATCGGCAAAATGGCAGACGTTGCAAAACATCCAGGATTGGAAACAAAACTCGCACCTTTCAATTTTTCACGAAACAATTCCGGCATGCCAAAAGTAACTTGGTCCATCAGAGAGAATTGGTTATGTTCAAATTTGTATGCCGTTTCAAATTTCTTTTTGTCGTGCAATCGAAATGTTCCAGAAAGATCTAAGACCTTATGGCCTGCGTCTAGGAGCTTTGGCGCCATTTCTAGAGAGGCTTCATTTGGAGTGGCGAGGACAACTGTACTGCCTTTCGGTATTGGGGCGTCATGTTTTTTGAATGCCAGGTTAGAAGAAAAAGATTCAGAAGGGAAAACGTCTTTGAGCAATTGACCGTTGACTTGGTTCGAAGTTATATGAACGACTTGAAAGTCTTCGTGGTGGGACAAGAGTCCCATTAATTCTCTTCCCGTGAGTCCACCTGCGCCAATGATTGAAAGTTCTTGAGCCATACCAATCCTCACTCAGTAGCCTGATTCAAAACACCTATCTTGTCAATGAAAGCAACAAATTGAAATCCAGAAAATCTAGTTGTGAAGTTCTCTAGATGGAGGAATAAAAGACTATATGGTGCGGGGTTTTTTAAACTTAATATTTTTGATTTGGTTTGTATCCTGTTCTTCCCTTCCGGATGCATCTTCCAATTTAATCGAGTCCCATATCGAGACAAAAATCATTGAAATCTTAGAATCTCAAATGGATCTTAGGTTGCTTGTCCTCTCACCAAGAGCTTTTTCCGTTTCAAGTTGTCCAATGAGTGAAGAGAAAATTGAGAGTGCACTCAGACAGTCAACGGTGGAGATTGAATCGGCATTGTTACATCATTTCGAAAACTATCCAAATTTTACACTGATTGAGGATACAAATTTGGCAGATGTGTTAGCTGGAATTGAATTAAAAAATTCTGGCATTACATCAAAACAAATCGCGTCCATTGGTATGGCTACAGGCGCAAACTATCTGATTTTGAACTCTTTTTCTTTTTTTTGTTCCATTGAAAAGCAAGAATTTGCTCAAGAAGGTGTAACGAAATTGATACGTGTCGGCTCAAAAAAAACAGATGCGATCGATGTAACAAAATTTGTATTTGGTTATACGAATCAAGAGCTAGAATACCCAGCCAAACGAGGATTTTTAAATGGAAATAAAGTTATTTATGACCAAAGCAATGGACGTTTCTTTAAGGCAAAAAAATAATTATGACAACTCGCAAAAATAGAAATGCTGTTCTTTCCCAATACATAACAGTAAAAGACCTGTTTAAAAATCTACCTCATGCCGTGATTCGCGAGATGATGGATTGCACGGTTCGTGAATACTATCCGAGTGGTAAGGTGGTCTTTGCAGATGGGGATACCGGAATGGACCTATACATCATTGCTCAAGGGCGACTTAGATATGAAAAAACGGATTCAGATGGGAAAACTTCGTTAGGTGAATTCCAAAGATTGGATATCATCGGGGAGTTGAGCTTATTTACTGGAGAACCGAGATCCGCAACTGTGGTCGCTATTCGAGATAGTGAGCTCATTCTTGTTCCCAGAGAATTAGCTTTGAATATTTTGACGAATCATCCTCAGGCATTATTGCAAGTGACTCGCATCATCGCAGAGAGGCTTGCCAAAGCCCGAAAGAGAGACGAATCAGTAAAACGTCATTCTTTAAGTTTTTGTTTACTTCCAACTTCGAAACATCTTACTTTTGAAAATCTGATACAAGCAATCGAATTGGTCGCAAATAGTTATGGGCGATGTATCATCATTAGGGAATCAGAATTTCATAGACTATTTCCTGGCTTAAAGGAAACACCCGATCCAGAAATGGAGTATCATATTAGAAATTGGATTCATGATCTAGAGTCGAACTATAATATTCTAATTTATATAGGTTCTTATGAAGACTCAGATTGGTCTAGACGTGCAATAAGGCAGAGTGATCGTGTGATTTTTGTTCAAGATGCCACCGAGGAGCCACAAGTAAGTCCAGTGGAACTTTCTTTGAATCAAAAGTATTCCCGACGAATCAAAACAGATTTGATTTTGATACAACCTTCGATTCATTCCTTGCCGCAAAATACAAAGAAGTATTTAGATGGGCGGACATTTCAACGACACTATCATATCCATATTTCTTCGTCAGAAACAGTTCACCGGTTTGTGAGAGGAATTTTAGGAAAATCTGTCGGTCTTGCTCTGGGTGGAGGTGGGGCGAAGGGTTTTGCTCACTTAGGTGTAATTCGGTCCATCGAAGAAAATGATCTTCCCATTGATATGGTTTCGGGAACGAGTGCAGGATCAATCTTTGCCGCGTTGGTATCGATGGGATATGATTCTATTAACAGTCGAGTTCAAGCGAAACGATTTTGGGTAGACAAAGATCTGTTAAATGAATATACGATCCCAGTTTTATCGCTCGTTTCTGGTCGAAAGTATACAGAAGCAATCCGAGAATTTTTTGGATCTATCAAAATTGAAGACTTATGGATCCCTTATTTTGCTGTATCTACTGATTTATCTCACTCTGAGAGTCATATACACGATTCTGGTGAACTTTGGAAAGCCATTCGAGCGAGCACATCATTGCCAGGTATCGTGCCACCATTCATCGAAGACAATATAGTTTATGTGGATGGTGGAGTCATGGACAATGTTCCTGGGTTAGTATTGAAAGAAAGAGGTGCGGGTGTTGTTATCAGTGTAGATGTGTTTGGTGATATTTATCCTGACCAAGATAAAGACCTCGCAAGCTATTTTGATCCAAAAAGACCAGGAGTTTTAGATCATCCAATTGTCCAATTGTCAAATTTAATCAATTTTACAAATCTACTAAGACCCAAATTCCCACCGATTGGTGACATCATCATTCGTTCCATATTGGTATCGAGTCGGGAGCGCATTCGGCAGACTCAAAAATCTTCAGATCTGTTTTTACAAATTCCCACGGATAATTTTGGTGTATTGGAATGGTTGAGTTATGAAAAATTGATTGAACTGGGATACCTTTGCAGTAAAGAAAAATTACAAGCCTTCAAGGCTGAGCATTTTTCCGATAAAAAATAGAAAGGAAAAATACTTTGAACATGATCTTTTCCAAATACAAGATAAAAATGATTCTGCATCTCCCAGTTAAGTTGTTCAGTAAGCTTCCTTTACTGCTTCTTCTTTTTCTAATGACGATGAATGGAATCTTTGCCCAAGATTTGGATTCATTAAAAAATACTGACTATTCGAATCAGCAGCGTTTGTTAATAAAATCAGAATTACGTAAGGCTTTAGGTGATCGCGCAAAATCAAAAGAGATCCAAGACTTAGCCAAAAATCTTATCCCTTGGGCAATGATGGAAGGAATGGAACCTTTTACATTTGCAAAGAATGTTGTCTTACTCAGCGAGGCAAAATCAATTGGAATTCAATTTGAAACCATAGAAGATCTTCTGCCTTTACTTTCCGAATATAAGGGAAGTGAAACTGACTTTCTATACTTTTCTCTTTCAGTTCGGGACGCAGAAAAATCCAACCTTCCCATTGAGTATAGAGATCAATTTTTGTCTCAAACCATTCGGAAAAAATGGGATGGTCTTAGTACTGTAGTTGGTATGCGTATCCTTCTCCTTTCACGTTTAGAAAAAAAACCAAGTGATAGTTTCATTCCCGAACTTTTAAAAGCTATCCCACCTAATTTGAGTAAGTATTCTGATGAAAGAATTCTTTCCATCTTTCAATCACTCACTTCAAATTTTCGATCACCCTCAACAGAAAAAATCAAATCAAAAATGGAAAACGATATTGTTTCTCTCCGAAAGGTAAAATCAAAATTTGACCTAAATAGTTTTCAGGTATCACAAAGAAATTTAAACTCGGATTTTGAGGAAATTGGAGCCTTCGAATTCAAGGAAAGGCCGAAATTACAATGGACCATCGAAGATCTTCAAGGAACAGTTGATGAGCCTCAAAAGAATAACGATTGGCAATATTTATCAATTCGTAATCTAGAAAAAGTAGTTAGATCGTGGTTAGGTGTGAAGTATTTATATGGTGGAAGTTCGCGAACTGGAACAGATTGTTCAGGTTTTACTCGGAATGTTCTCTCGGATACACTTTTATCAGTTCCTATAAAATTAATACCAAGATCCGCAAGAGACCAGGCACAGATAGGATCTAATGTTTCGAGAACTCAAATCCAAGCAGGCGATTTAGTTTTTTTTTCCGCTTCACCAAATCAGAATAAAATTACACATGTTGGCCTTTCGATGGGCGGAGATAAGTTTGCACATGCATCCACAAGTAGGGGTGTTGTAATTCAAGGTTTAAATGAAAAATGGTGGACCGGAAGGTTTACAAATGCGCGAAGAATTTTTTTAAAAGTAGGAAACTAAATGAATCAGACAAAAAGAGCATTAGTATTGTCAGGCGGTGGAGCAAGGGGTGCCTATCAGGCGGGAGTGTTTCGATGTCTTGAAGAAAAGAAATGGAAACCCGATATTATTTGTGGGACTTCCGTTGGAGCAATCAATGCATGCGCAATCGGTTCAGGTCTCCTGAGTCATGAGTTAATCAATTTATGGTTAGATCTGGATAAAAAAAAAGTGATGCGTTATTCGATCAAAAATGCCTTACGCGAACTTTTTCGCTCTGAATATGCACCATTGGCTGATACAGAACCGCTGAGTAGATTGATTCGTAAAAAACTAAATTTTAATAATTTAAATGAAAGTGAAATCAAAGTTGTTATATCCGCTGTCAATATTTTGACTTCCGAACTTAGGTTTTTTGAAAATCCTAATATTCATATTGAGCATATTCTTGCATCAAGTGCGATACCTCTTTTTTTTCCATGGCAAATGATTGATGGCGCTCCTTATTGGGATGGTGGAGTTATGGCCAATACTCCAATTTTGCCTGCGATCACTCGAGGTGCAGAGGAGATACTAGTAATTCTTCTTTCGCCAGTTGGTGGGAATGTGTTAATGCAGGCTCCACATAACAAAGCTGAGGCATTAGAACGTCTCTATGAACTTTATCTATTGGGTTCTTACAAAAACGTGGAACAAGGTATCGAATTTCAAAAGGAATTAACTCGACCAAAAACTCCTATTGAATCCTTGCTTGGATATTTTACAAATGAATTCAAAAATGTGAATATTCGAGTTATCGCCCCTAAAGAAATGTTAGGTTTGGGGAGTTTTTTGAATTTTTCGAGAGATCAGGCTGAAACCTTGATCGAACGCGGTTATAAAGATGCGCTCGATCATTTCTCACAAACTTCGTAAAAGACAGAGTTATTTGGGTTTTACAAAAATCCAATTAGTATTAGAGGCTTTGTCAAGGTAGAGGTGGATCATCACGTTAGTTGGTTTCATTTTGTAGGTAAAAACATAGCTAAAAGTTGAATCTAGCTCTTTCTTTTCCATTCCTTCTTTGAACTTTCCATAGAATAATTTATTATTTGTGCAGATGGCAATCTCTGTGAAGAAGTTTCGTCCTACAGCTGTATCGATTGGAACATTGGCAAGTTTCGATTCGAACTGATTGTAAAGGAGAATCTTTCCCATTTGATCTACTTTGACTACACCGAAGGGTTGTGCGTCTGCTTCGTTTTGAGATAAACTACCTAATTTGTTTATAAACGTCGGTTCGATAAAGCTAGCCATTGATTGCAATGCTCCAGAAAAATTTTATATCATTTATTTGACTAATTATAAAAGTGAAAACACCGCAAAATTAGTCAAATCTGACAAAGAACGGAAAAAAATTTGATTATAAACAAACGCCAACAGTTATTGAAGATCGTATTTTTGCTACAATGGATTCAGTTCCTATGTCTGTTTTTACTTGCTGGTATCGCATTGTATGTTTTAAACGCTGAGAGTTCACAAAGTTTTCGAACCTTTTTAAGCATTTTCATTATTTTACTTTTGAGTGCTTTGAGTGGTTTAAAATACTATCAATCGATTTTATGCCGAAAGATTATTGAGCCTCTGTATTTACGTCCGGATCCCGTGATTTTATTAACAGCGGTTGGAATCGATCTAGAGGATTTTTCTCACGCGATCCAGCTGAGCCTGGGTTCATTTGATGACTTTCTGCGAGATATCGAAAGGGATCTTGCGGATTTAAATCAAAATATCGCCTCAATGGGAAATGATATAGGAACCGTTTACACCATTGTTTCCAAGCTTGCAAATGAAGAAGTCACTCTTATGGACGCTGTTGGAAAAATGTCAGAAGAAATCGATATTATGTTTTCCATTGTGAATTTGGTTATCGATGAAATTGACGGAAGAAATAAAACCATGCGCGCATTAGTTGAAAGAAGTTCGGAAGGTGGAAAAAAAGTTTCAAAAACAAGCGAGACGATAGAAAGGCTTTCTGAATCCTCTGGTGGCATTCTGAAACTGATCGATTATATCAATGGAGTATCTAAAGAGACAAATCTTCTGGCGATCAATGCTTCGATTGAGGCAACGCATTCAGGTTCTGAAGGAAAGGGTTTTACTGTAATTGCTGATGAAATTAGAAAATTAGCCACTCAAACTGCACAAAATGCACGAGAAATCACAAAGCTACTTTCAAAGAATATATCGGACTATTCATTGGCAAGTGAGGCAAGCAATGAATCTGGTGAAGCATTTGTATACATCTCGGAACAAATCAAAGAGGTGCACGGCACGATTGCAGAAGTTGTTCAATCAATTTCAGAATTGAAAACAAGAGGGAACATCATTTTGTCACGAGCAAAATCATTAGATGAGATCGCGGCTCGGGTAAGAGATACTTCAGGAGAAGTCTATGGAGAAGTCATAACCATCAATCAAAGTCTTGAAGAGGCCCAGACATTGTCCGAAAAAATCAGCAAAGAATGTAAAGAAATGGCTGAAGCAAAAAATTGGCTCAATCGTCTAACAAATAAAATGCAGGATAGAATCAATCAAATCCGCGTCGAAACGGATGCGTTCATTCAAAAGGAGAATAAGTCGTAAATAGGCTTTTTATTTTTGCAAGCTCGCCATCGAGTCGGGCATCACTTTTTAGAGGAACTAAATTTGTATAGATTGAATCTTTAGGAAAATGGAATCCTTTGAGTGTACCCGCTTGAAAAATAGAGTAGGTTAGAATGGAAACCAATGTGTTCAAACTATCTAAACTTCGTCTATTCCGAAGAATTGAAATTGCTCCCATGGGGACAATGTCCTGGTTTCCACCATTAGAACTGAGTGATTGAACGGAACCCGGCATAGAATCCCTTCTTATATCAGCCGTAAGGTGTGTTGCCAAAAGTCCGATTCCCGAAAGTCCCGCATAACGTCCTGGTTGTGGTGAAAGCATCAAAGGAAAATCGTTATTTTCAGTAGGATTGTACAAATACTGTATGAATCTTTCAATCCATGTCGCAAGAACGGCTAGACAATTTTGGAGTCTATCTGCTGCAAAACTTACTTGTGAGGCATAAAAATTTCCCCCTTCGACGAATCTTTTTTCCTCTTCGATGTAGACTGGATTATCGGAGAGGGAATTTAGTTCATTTTCGACACTTAGCCGAATTCCATCTAACTCATCTAAGATGGAACCTAAAATTTGTGGGATACATCGAATCGAATAAATATCTTGAATGCGTTTTCCTTCGATTTTAGTTTTTGAATTTTTGCTTACGATCGGATAAAGCCTATTTGCAATTTGAATAGGTCCGGAATGACGTTTTGTTTTATGCAGAGCGGGGAAAAATGCATCGGCAAACACTGAATGGAAACGGAATAGTGTTTCCAACTGGTCCAGAATAAAATCATGGAGCCGGTGAGTCGATTCTAACTGGATCGAAAGTAGTGCCGTTGAAAAACTTGTGCCATTCGTTAGCGAAATCGCTTCTTTCGGTTGTAAAACTCTAGGTAAACCAGTTACTTCTGACTTTTTATCATTATGAATTGTTGGGCCCGAAGGATGTCCCTTTCCAGTCCAAAGTCCCTCTCCCATTAAGGATAACGCAATCGCGCTAAGAGGAATCAAATCGCCTGAAGCCGAGAGCGAACCTTTCGCTGGAATGACTGGGATACAGTCTATCTCTAAGAGAGTCATCAGAAGTTCCAATAGTTCCCAACTGATGCCACTGCCTCCCTGAGATAGGGAATGAATACGAGCACACAAAACAGCCCTTGCCTCAATATGGCTTAGTCGGTCCTTAAAATCAGAAACTGTTAGGTGATAAACCAAAGACTTTTGGTTTTCAAGCCGATCCTCATTATTTTGAAAGGCATGAGGTCCAAACCCAGTGTCAATTCCATATAGAAGTTGCGAGCTCTTTTGCGAAAGATAGTCCTGAAGAGCATCGCTACTCGCGCTACATCTCGTTTTTGAATTAGGAGGCGGAGAATACTGTCTTTCTCCTTTTGCGATAGAGAATAGATCGAGAGATGTCAATAGTTCAGGCAATACCGAGCTCCGTTATTGAATGGAATTGAGCATTCAAAAATCCGTCAAAAACAAAACAATTTTGATTCAATCGCCGTCTAAATAACAGAATGGAAGAACTAAAAGAGAGTTTTGAAAATCAATTGATATATCTTTATGATGAAAAGATGCAATTTGAAAATAAATTGGGAACCTCAGACCCCAAAGACATAGTCGCCAAGTTTAAAAACCTTGAAAGTGAACTCATGCATCTTTATGGAATCAAGGATAAGTTTAAAAAAGTTTCCGCCTCGCAGGTTAATGTAACAAATATTAAAAATGTGTTTATTGATAAAAATCGATTAAAGGTAAATTAATAGATGTCTAGCGATTTGATATTCAAGGTTCAAAAACAAGCAGAATCTTATGCAAAGAGTGACATGCGGTTTATTAAGGATGATGTCTTGCAAAAATTGCAAACAAGTACTCCTGCAGAAATCGACTTACTTGACTTTGGCGTTATTAGCGTTGATGACAAAGGTGTGATCAAGATTTTTAACAAGTATGAAGGAGAAAGGGCCAACGTTGATCCCAAATTGGCGATAGGTAAGAACTTCTTCACCGATATTGCCCCATGCACAAATAATCAGATATTTTTTGGTAGTTTTAAAAAAGGTGTTGAGGATCGAAAAATGGATTTAATTTTCCCATACACTTTTACTTATAAGATGAAACCTACACCGGTAAAGATTCATTTATACCGGGGTCCTGCACGCCCTAACAATTGGATATTTGTAAAATGGAATTAGTTAAAAAGATAGATTTAGCAACAATTGAGGCAGTATTTAACGATCCTGCATTCAAAGAAGATATAGCGCATAATTTGCAATCGTGGCGGGAAGACTATTCCGTTCCAGACAACGATTTCAAGACAACGAAAAGTTGGATTGAAGGGATCATTTATGATTTTTTAGAACTTGTTCGAGATGTCGAAGAAGATTCGGAAATGAGTGTAACCGTTTTCACAAAGTACATCGAGTTAAAGTGTTATTGGAAACAAATCAATTCTCAAATTCAATATCAAAATTTCAAAACGGGCTCCGCAAATACAGTACTCATTGGAAAAGCCTCACTCACTACATTTATCCTGATTGCCATCGAACCTCTGATCAATGAGACAGAGCTTGCGGAAATCCAAGAGTTTTTAACAAAGCCGATTCGTGAAGTAATACGTATTGAATCATCCGTTGATATTTCTTCCCCGGAAAACGAAATGAACGATCTTGCTCTTATGGAAGCACAATTAGACAGCCTATATGCGGACAAAGACTATTTGTTCAAGAACGTTGGTTATGCGACAGCAGATGAAATTTTAGAGTCAATGGAAAGTCTACAAGAACAGATTGATGATTTAAAAGAAGAGTTCAAAGATTCTGTATTGATTGATAACAATCTTTCGTTTATTGGAAAACGTAAAATTACAATCATCAAGAATAAACCATAGAACTTTTTCGTTACAGTCTCCGCTAGTTTTTCCTCTCATATGGCTAGGTGTTTGTTAATGAAGCCATGTATAGATTGTATTTTTATTTAACCGTTCGCCACCTTATCTCAGTTCCATGAGATGGTCATGATCAAATTCGTATCCATTCTTTTATAATTTCCAAAGAATCAGGAAATATTCTATATTTTCAATTTTGAATTGATGAATGGTCATGAGTCGCACCTGCTAAAGTTTTCAAGTTGACGAAAAAAAGATTGACGGTATTTTAATATAACCCAGTGTTTATATAACGTGATAGGTATGGAACCACTGGATGCAACTTTTGCCGCATTGGCTGACCCAACGCGCCGCTCGATTCTCATGCGTCTCGCCGAGGGAGAATTGACGGTTATGGAGATAGCAAAGCCGTTTCAAATGAGCCAACCTGCAATTTCTCGCCACTTAAAAGTTTTGGAAAGGGCAGGTTTGATTTCTACGAACATCCGTGGACAGGAACGGCCAAGAAAACTCGAAACTGAACCGCTCAGACAGGCCGAGGATTGGATTGAAAGATACCGTCAAAAGTGGGAGAAACGATATCAAACACTTGATTTGTTATTGGATGAATTACAAAGAATGAAAACGAAGGACACGAAAAATAATGAATACTGACAAAAAAGAAGCGAAAATGGAACTTCGTGGCGAAAACGAAATCGTGTTTACGAGATACTTTAATGCACCCGTTTCTTTAGTGTTTGATTGCCACACCAAACCTGAGCTTATGCGGAAGTGGTTGATTGGACCAGAAGGCATGGTTCTTGAAACATGTGTGCACGATCTTAGAGTCGGTGGAAAGTATTTATATCTCTATATGGACGAAAAGGGGAATAAATCTGGGGTTTATGGAACATTTAAGGAAGTGATCGTACCAGAAAAAGTTTCCAATACAGAAAATTATATTATGGATATTTCCATTTTTGATCGAGATGCTCCTGAAGATCAAAATGCGACAGTCGAATATAGAACCTTCACCAAGGAAGGTTCATTTACTCTTATGACTCATGTTTATACATATCCTTCAGCCGAAGTCCGAAAGTTTATGATAGAATGCGGAGCAGCTGATGGTATGTCTGAATGTTATCTAGAGCTTGATAAACTGCTTATTAGTATCGCTTAAAATTCGTGTAGATCAATTGTTTTCTGTACGTAAATAAATCCTCACACGTTTATCAGGTTTCCTCTTTGTATGGAAACCAAAGAGGTCCAATCGCGAGCAATAAAACGAAAACATTTATAAATGCATTAGATGGGTTTCCTGAGAGAATTGAACCAGCACTATCAAGGAAAAACCAAGCTAGTATACCAAACAGGACGGATTTTCTTATTTCTTCTGGGGCTTTATCATATGCAGATTTGGATAAAAACCAAATCGTAACTCCCCAACCAAAAAGAAATCCTCCAGTAAGTGCCGACAAAAATCGAGTATCTGGTGAGTCATAAGTTGTTCCACCATCGAGCGGCCAACTAAGCAAATCTAAAGTCAATCTTGCAGGTTCCAGAGTTTCGGACATTGTCCCAAAAAAAAATATGGGTCCAAAAGAGCCGATTACAACTGCTGTGATCTTTAAATAAAATTTATGGAAATTTTTTGACATCATCATATTCCTATTCTACAATATTATATTAGAAATGGAGAATATGTATAATCATTTCAAACTAAATTTGTTTTCTTGATTAAAATACATTGTACGTATCCGTACAATGAAATCATTTTGCGATACTGTGTATTAGGTTTTTTAAATTAGAAAAATAATCAGTTAACCACTGTTTTTCTAAATTTTCACTATTTATTTTTAAGAAAAAATTTTCTAATGCCAAGTTGAATAGTCCTCTAAGTTGTACGTCTGAGAAGTTTAGGTTTAGGTCCTTCTTCCAAACATTGATAAACGGAGTTGCAAGCATTTCATCGATTTTATTGAGGATTGGCTGATACTTTTCAAATTCTAGGTGTATCCTTATTTGTTTATTAAACAACAAATCTAATTTATGATCGATCAAGATGTCAATAAGTTCAGGTGTTACGGACGTAGCAATGGATTCCTTTTTAGAAATAATATCACAATTTTTCAGGTGATGATCTATAAGGAAAGAGTGGTAGTTTTCCAAATCAACAAAGAGATGATAAAAAGATGATTTGCTAATCTCAAGAGTTTTTGCAAGTCTTTCGACTTTTAAATCCGCAAATCCGTGAAGCGCAATTGATTCATAACCTTTTTCTATCCATATACGTTGATTTTGTTTCATTTAAATTTTATTTATTGTAGTGGTTTGCTTTTATATTTTTTTCTGCTAACGATACTGTTTCTTCTATACGTTTTTGCCGAGTTTCTTCTTTTTTAGCATTTAAAATCCATTCCAAAATTCCTCTCTTTGATGAACGTGGGAAGTTGTCCCAATTTTGTTTTGCAGTTAAATTTGTTAAAAATAAATTAAGCAAATCATTTGGGACCACTAGATTTTCTACATCATCCAACGCAGTCCATGTTCCGTTTTCCTTTGAAATTTTGATAGCCTCAAAACCAGATTTCTGCATTAATCCTTGTTTGATTAATTGATTTACCTTTGCTTTATTTACTTTGCTCCAATTGCTTTTTGGGTTTCTTTTTGAAAAGAATTGGTAGTAACTATTTTCGTCCTTTTTATTTGGAACACTATCTATCCAACCAAAACACAAGGCCTCATCAACAGCCTCTGGATAGTAAATGCTAGAGATTTTTAATTTTTTTTTGTAGATAATTAACCAAACCGATTTTTCTTTCAAATGGTTCTCCGTTAACCATTTTCTCCAATCATTTCTAGTTTTGGCATAGAAGGTTTTTACACCTTTGTAACTTTCCATAACCATTCCATCGGGTTCGCATTTCTATAATGTTTTTCAGTCGAAATAAATTCAAGTAAAGTAACAAATCAAAAAAATGTTTGGTGCTTCTAAACGCACAGTATGTCTTCCCATTTCTTTTTCGTTTGAAGGAGATGCGGCAACAAGACCAAAAACCAATTCTCGGCTGACGACAGATCCGAGAATTACTTTTGATTCTAGCTGCGTGATTCTTTCTTCCTTAAACTATTTTTAAAAAATGATAACCGTTTGAATTGTTTGTCTCAGAAAATGGAATTTGTTAAGCCTCATTATAAGCTTTTTCCAGTGCAGCAATATCAAGTTTAATCATTTCCATCATCGCATTCATCACAGCTTTTACTTTTTCTGGATTGGAGTCATTAATTAGTTCCATGAATCGACTCGGAACGATTTGCCAAGTCAAGCCGAAAGGATCAGTAATCCACCCACATTGAAGTGGTGTAGCCCCTGCAATAATAAACTTATTCCAGTATTCATCCACTTCCATTTGAGATTCGCATTTAACAAAAAATGAAACACCATTTGAAAATTGAAAATATGATCCTCCATTGTAACCCATAAAATACTGTCCGCCAATTTGGAATTCAGCAGATGTGACAGGGCCATCCTTACCATTGCGTGCGATATTTTTTATTTCCGATTTTGGAAAAGTTGAAGTATAAAACTTTATCGCATCTTCAAGTTGATTATCAAACATTAAGAACGGTGTAATTTTTGACATTAATATACTCCAATTAATTCTTTCTTAGTTATAAGGAGTAATCTAAATTACTGCAAGAGTATTTTTAACCAAGAGAAAGAAAGCTAGTATGACTTCAAGAGATAGGTAACGGTTAAGCGGCGTGAGAAGGGTAACGCATTTTGGTAACCTTTCTTGGTTTATGAACTTTGTATGAATCAGGATCAGAAATAAGCAAGAAGAAATCATTGTCGATGATACCTAACTTATTTTTTGCAAACCATATGGAGTAGGTATCTGCCTCTTTCTTGATCCCGACATTGAATCCATTCAAAGGATTACCAACCATAATGAGATGTCCAAGCCAGTTGATATAACCTCTGTCATTGACATGCCTCATCTTGAAACCAAAAGGATAGGCGAGTAAAAGGTCAGCATTGGGATCGAATTGTATTTCTGATTTAACGTAGACTTGTTCTGGAGTTTTCATATCGAGAGACTCATGAGGTCTTTCTCTGTTGAATTCAACTCTCCACTTATCGAATAATTTTTGATGAAGAGTAATGTTTCCAACGATCTCCTGTTCTAGTTCACGAGCCATGTCCTTGTGCATACGCTCATGGGCGCCATTCTGGTATGGTTTCCCTGGTTCAATTCGATCGAGCTTTATACCTAGAGATAACCACCAAACGGAAAGCTTAGTGAGACCGAGAAGAGACTGCATAGAAGCAAAAGGTGGTCCGTTGTCGGAACGAATGATCTCAGGTAACCCATAGGTCTTAAATAAC